>OLPS01000016.1_pt1 | contig 226881 bp, 184 predicted proteins | sample 1673071 | NCBI WGS metagenome assembly OLPS01 (sample SAMEA3136752, study PRJEB25190) | human gut metagenome | reverse complement strand
CATACATTTTCGCAAAAGTGATACCTTTTAGCAAAAGCCTATTATTCAGCAGAGTTTCAAAACACCCCACTGCTGCGATATTCAAATGGTTCATTCATAAGGCTACAAAACACATATCCATTTTCGTTCCTTAATATCCCACAAACCGCAGAAAATCAAGGTTTCTTTGAAAGCAGACATACGGTTTCAATAATCCCCTGAACATTTATTTTATGCTGCATAGCGAAAGTATGCAATAGGTTTTCAAAGTGGGGTAATGGTTTTATCCCCATAAAAAGTGGTTGACTAAATGTATTTTAGAATTTTTCTATATAAATCCCACAGCCTCGGTCCACAAAAACCACCCAAAGCACTCAACCCACGATGCTCATGAACATCTCTATCTTCAACCTCAAAGAGCCTATGGAAATCATCTCCCTCACCTACATAAACTGATTTGTCATAATTAAGAAAAGTAGACTTGCCACTAAATTGGTCACCTGTGATATCTATAATAATATATTTGTCTACCATCAGCCATGCATGAGATTGTCCGTTTCCATCCGGTTTACCCCAATATGTTCCACAGACATAATCTGTTTTGATACCTTTATCCAATAAATACTGAGCTAACAAATCACTCGTATCTCCGCAGCAAGCACGTGGAAATCTGCGATATATGCTGTCGTTATCAAACTCCCCTGCTTCCAAAGCCAAGTCAATCGCTCTTCGAAATTGGGTTGCGAACTGTTCAATTTCCTTCATCATACGCTCCTTTAACAAAACCGCTTTTGCGAAAAAGTATTCTTTCGCCAAAATGTATATTTCCCGTTCTCCAAAGCCTATCCCCTGGGGTAAATCTCCGATTATATCATCACTCTACGGAAACAGAAACACACATCTATTTTACTCCAAAAATGGCGAAATCCTTTGATTTATTGGGCTTTTCTTGACAAAAGGCAGACTGTTTCCACATGCACCGTCATTGGGAACAGATCGACCGGCTGGATCCGCTCCGCATGATAACCATGGGCGGTCAGATAGTCCAGATCTCTGGCAAGCGACTGCGGGCCGCAGGAAATGTACACGATACGTTTTGGTGACAGCCTGCAGACAGAGGCTAAGAATGCTTCATTACTGCCACTGCGCGGCGGATCCATGATGACAACGTCTGCCTTTTCTCCATCCTGTGCCATTTCTACCATATACTCGCCTGCATCGGCGCAGGCAAATTCGATATTTTTACACTGGTTGTGCTTTGCATTCTCTCTGGCATCCTTGACAGCTTCTCTGTTCAGCTCGATTCCCAGCACAGAACCTGCCTGTCTGGATGCGATCAGACCGATCGTTCCGATTCCGCAATATGCATCGATCACTTTATCCTTTTTTGTCAGCTTTGCCAGCTTCAACGCTTCCCTGTACAAAATCTCCGTCTGCAAAGGATTCACCTGATAAAATGACTGTGGTGACAGACGAAATCTGACACCGCACAGACTGTCATAGATAAAGCCCGGTCCATACAATACAATATCGCGCTGTCCCAGCACCATGGTCGTTTTCTTGTCATTGACATTCAGCACGATCGTTGTGATCTCCGGGTGCAGCTTTAAGAGTGCCTTTGCAAAATTATTTTTGGATGGCAGGATTGGGGAACGCAGCACAAGGATTACCATGATCTCTCCCGTTGCATGCGAAACACGCACCATGATGTGACGGAGCAATCCTCTGTCCGAATCTTCATCATACGTTTTGATCTTAAAGGATTTTAAAAGCCCGCGGATCGACTGGATGATCGCATCTGCTTTTTCGTTTTCGATCAGACACTGATCAACACGTACCAGTCTGTGTGATTTTTCCTGATATACGCCCGCAATCGGCTCTCCCTTTTCATAGCCCATGACTGCATGTACCTTATGGCGATAATGCAGCGGATCTTCCATACCGATGATCGGACTGACTCTCGCAAATTTGCCAAGCAGTGCCTTCAGCTCTTTCTGCTTTCTTTCCAGCTGCTTTTCATAAGGCATATCGATAAACTGGCATCCGCCGCATTTTTTCGCATAAGGGCACCGGCTCTTCTGTACTGTCTTTCTGTTTTCATCCTGCTTGTATTTTGCGTGATATTCTTTCTTGTATCTCTCGTTCTTCTCCTGCATAACTGTCCTTTCTGTTTCTCACAATGCATCCCCAAACATTGGGATAAAGCTTTCCTTCGCCGTATCTCCCTCTTGTATGAATGCATTTTCCACACCCAGGGAAATTGCATAATCCACAAGCCTGTCATACTCTCTTCTGGTAACCTTACGAGTTAGCTCCGGATAATTTTCTAATGCCGCTACGGGTGTATACTGATTCATCAGGCTGATATAAATCCTGTCTCCATATGTTTCATGCAAATATTGCACGATCTGCTTTGCTTCTCTGACCTTTCCGGGCAAGAGCAGATGTCTGACAATAACACCCTTCTGTATCTTGCCCTGCGCATCAAATACACATGCACCGGTCTGTCGCACCATTTCCGCTATCGCAGTCTTTACCACATTTGGATAATCTGCCGCATGGGAATAACGCTGTGCCGTTTCCGGCTGTATGTATTTAAAATCCGGCAGATATACATCGATCAATCCTTCCAGCTTTCGCAGTGATTCCAACGTTTCGTAACCGCTGCAGTTATAGATAAAAGGAAGCGTAAAACCATCTTTCTTTACTTTTTGAACTGCCCAGACGATCTGCGGCAGATAATGATCCGGTGTGACCAGATTGATATTATTCGCCCCCTGCTCCTGTAACCGGTAAAAGAGCTCTGTCAGATGTTCTTTTGAGATCTCCTGCCCCATCTGACCGTTTGAGATCTGAAAGTTCTGGCAGAACACACAATGAAGGGAGCAGCCTGCAAAAAAGACTGCCCCCGATCCTTCTTTTGCTGAAATACAGGGTTCTTCCCACATATGCAGGGCTGCCCGGCTGACCATTAACCGATCGCTGCTCTGGCATACGCCCTTCTGTCTGCTCCGGTCGACCCGGCAGTTGCGCGGGCAAAGCGTACATGACTGAAATGTCCCCACGATTTCCCTCCTCTTTTCGGTGCTAACGCACCTATATGCGAACTCCGTTCGCGGCGTCTGTGTATATTATACATCATCCGGTGTTATTTTAACAGTAGCATATGTTTTCATGCACGCAGGAGATCATATGATCCTCTTTTCTGTCGTAATAATAGACATGATCCGCCAGGACTTCTTTCGGATCCACCTGTGTATGGTTGACTTCTGCAACCATATCATTCAGGTTCGTGTCTTCCGTTCCACTTTCCGGGACAAGTATTACCTCATGAATACTGCTTGGAATCACATACAGATTTTTTCGGATCGTTTCCGCAAAATTCCGGATCACCCCTGGATATGCCATCGTCGCTGCTCCATTCATTTTGATCGGATTGGACATAATATACATTGGAATTTCATTTTCAAATAAATCCTCTTCCATCTGTCTGTCCTTCATCATTTCCCGCACTACATCCTGCATTCTGCGGATCGTTGCAGGCAGAAGCCTCGGTGTATTTTCCAATGCCTGTCTGAACAGCTCTTCTTTCGTGATCTGCCACATTGTCAGATGAGAATTGTGGATCAGTATCGTTGCATGATGAAATGGCATATCCTCCAGCAAATAATAAAAGACCATGGAAAGATCCATGTAAGACAAAGAAGGAACCTGTTTTAAAAGCTCCTCATTTTTCTCCCGGTTGACCAGCTTATATACGATATGCTTTTTTGCATTTTCAAATGAAAGGAAAAACGAAATATCCATGCTTTTGTATGTCTTGCACCGCTCCAGCTCTTCTATCACTTCCTCCGCCAGAGCACGCAGTGTTTCTCCTTGCAGAAATCTGTCATAATATTCCCGCATATAAACAGTCGGAGAGATATTCACCCCTTTTTCGATCAATGTGATTCCCTCCTCCTGTATTCCATTATTTTTCCATATAGTATGAGACTGTACATTTTTCATTTCTGTACTTACTTTACTTTTGATAAGGGTAACCATTTGATTTGTAAATTCTGTGATTTGCATATTTTCCTCCTGAGATTTGAATGGTAGATGCTATGAACAGCATCTGATGATTACTTTGTTTCTATTACAGAGACGAGATACGCTCTGCGAATCTCGCTCTGATTAGCGGTCGTCAAATGCACCGCATAAATGCGTGCATTTTCCTCGTCGCCATAACAAAAAAAAGGCAACGGATCGATCAAATCCATTGCCTTTAAAGCTTGTCTAGTCTTTATAAACAGAATGATTATACACGGGAGAGGTATTCACCTGTACGTGTATCAATCTTGATAACATCATGCTGATTTACGAATAACGGTACAGATACAGTAGCTCCTGTCTCAACTGTTGCAGGCTTTGTAGCACCTGTAGCAGTATCACCCTTGAAGCCCGGCTCTGTCTCAGTGATCTCAAGCTCAACAAATAAAGGTGGCTCTACTGCAAAGATATTACCATTGTGGGATAACATCTTAACCATTTCATTTTCTTTTACAAACTTCATTGCATCGCCGACTGCATCTTTATTTAATGCGATCTGCTCATAATTTTCTGTATCCATGAAGTTGTATAAATCACCATCTGCGTATAAATACTGCATTTCTTTTCTGTCAATACGTGCCTGAGGGCATTTTTCAGTAGGTCTGAATGTCTTTTCTACGACGCCGCCACTCTTAATGTTTTTCAGCTTTGTACGTACGAAAGCAGCTCCTTTACCCGGTTTAACATGCTGGAATTCAATAATCTGATAGATATTGCCTTCCAGTTCAATGGTAACACCATTTCTGAAATCACCTGCAGAAATCATAATCTATTCCTCCTAAAATTTTCACGTCATAATTCTATACTAGTTTATACTAAAATCTCATATTTTTCAACTACTTTTTTCAACAAATCTAACAAACCAACAAACTCCACAAGCAGATCCGGAATCAATGAATGAAAGAATTCCAAATTATTTTATTTCTGACCGGATCTGTGCTAAAATAGGTTTGCTTCAAAAAACAGCTATTTTCAGGCACAGAGGTATCACATATGTCTCTTATACATAAATCGCAACATATAGAGCCCGCATCTTCCGCTGCTCTTTCCGCTGCCAAAACAGAAATGCTCACGCTGATCTGTCATATCAGTCACACACAGCTTCTACAGCTTTGCCGGACAAACAAACTGGATGCAAAGCAGCTGCAGCTTTGTCAGCAGCTTGCCAGACAGCTGTCCTCCTGCCCGGTCCATGTCTATTACAGACCGCTTTGCAGCACACAGATACTGACTGCCATGACACTTGGCACGCAGACCGATACCTGGCTTGGCGAAACTGGAAAAAAGGATCTGCTGACCGCTTATCTTGCTGACCAGCTCTGCTGGCTGCTTCTGGAAAACGGCTATCAGAGATGGAGCGAAGCACTTAAGCAGCTGACCGGTCAGGTCATGACCGGTATGCATTTTATCGGAAACGACGATCCTGCAGAGCTTGCCTCTTATCTGAAGCAGCTCACGCAGTCTGAAATCCGGATATTGCCCGGTGGCTGTATGCAGCCCCTGAAAACGGTTTTGTTTCTCGCTGATCTGGCACCGGATAACGCAGCCAATAAAAAATCTGCACCGGCGGGCGCCTGCGCAGACTGCCCGCATCCTTGCGCTTACCGAAAAGGCAGCTTATAATACTTCCCGGATCGGCCGGATCAGGATACGCAGGATACTGTAAATAACCTTTTGCATGCCTGACATTTCCTTCTTCTCATAAAGACTTCCGGTTCGTGACGGTTTACCGGCTTTTTCATAGGCGCTTTTCTCCTGATAGGCAGCTGCCTGATCTCTGAGCTGTTTATTCAGTTCTTTGCTTTTCACAAGCAACATCAACTCCGTATCCAGATACGTGCTGCGCAGATCCAGATTATACGAACCGACAATACTTGTCTCATCATCGATCAGCACTGTTTTCGTATGCAGCGACTGCCCGGCCATACAGGCATATACGCCTGCTCCCGTCTTAAGAATGCTCTTTCTCTCATTCAGATAATCCGTACAGCCCCATGGATTCGCCCCGCTTTCCACAGCATTTGTTATGATTTCGATCTGTTTTCCTGCCCTGCAAAGCTCTGACAGATCCTGATACATGCCTTTATCACAGATGATATAAGGCGTCTGGATCAGAATAGTTTCTCCCTGTTCCATTTCCTGACAGATCCGCTGATAGACTACCGGTACTTTTTCATCTGCATACAATGGATTGTGCAGGAACTGAATGGAATCTACCCGGATCAGATCCTGCGTTAAAAGCGTTTCGGTTTCTGAAAAAGCTTCCGGATATGCAGTCTGCAGTTCCTTATAATGCTCCCGCAGCAGCGCAAGCCCTTCTTTTGTCTTTTCCGTTTCCTTTTTGCGGAATATTTTCTGATCGGGCTGTACCCAGATTTTCTCAAAATATGCCTTGATGTCCTGCAAGGAATTCCGTTCCTTTTTCTGCATAACATCTGACGCATTTTTTTCTGTCCTCTCCAGCACATACAGATCCCTGTCTATATTATACGTATCCCTGTATGCTCCCAAAAACAGATTATTGCTGTTTCTGCCGCCTAAAATATATGCCTTATCATCCGCGATCAGATACTTATCATGCATTCTGTAATTAAGCTTCCACAGCTTTGTCAGCCGGATCGGATTATAAAATCTGATCTCAATATTGGGGTGCGTGGAAAAAGCGCCGAACAGATCACTTTTTTCAAGCTTCAGCCATGCATTGATGCCATCCACCATCAGCCGGATGCGCACGCCCCGATCCGCAGCCTGCAGCATGGCAGCCATCAGATCCTGACCGCTTTCTCCGTCACTCATATCAAATGTGGTCATGATAAGTTCCCGTTGCGCACTTTCGATCAGAGCCAGTCTGTAAACAAGTGCCTGCGTATTGTCATCCAGACAGCGTACAGATGCGCTCCTGTCTACAGACTCTTTTGCAGCCTGTTCCGCATACTTTTCCTTCTGTTTTAACACATGCCTTTTAGTTAGCATCGGGTAACATATCAAACTGCCGATCACATACAATAATATAAAAATAAACAGAAAGATGGGGAGTTTCTTCCCCATCTTCCCAACGCATTTCTGCCACATCTTCCAATTCATCATTCTTACATTCTTTCCGGTGCATCAAAGCCCAAAAGATCAATACAAGTTTCCAGAATTTCCTTTGTCAGCTTCAGAAGTGCAATATATCCAGCTTTCTTATCCGCATCCTCTTCTGTCAGGATCTTTGTCTCATGATAGAAATGATTGAATGCATTTGCCATTTCATAAATATAGGCACAGATTTTATGCGGTGCCAGTTCTTCATAAGCATTTCTGACCATGGCAGGGAATCTGCCGATCACCATCATCAGATCCTTTTCATCCTTGTTGACAGGCACCTTGATGCTTGTTTCTTCCAGACTTCCGCCTGCCTGTTCATACTTATTTAAGATAGATTTGATACGCACGATCGTATACAGGATATAGGGACCTGTATCACCTTCAAAGGAAGTAAATCTGTCGATATCAAAAATATAATCCTTGCTTGCCTGATTGGAAAGATCACCGTATTTGATCGCTGCAAGTGCAACCGTCTTTGCTGTCTGTCTTGCTTCCTGCTCTTCCACTTCATGATTTTCCGTGATCTTTTCAAACATCTTCTCGTTGATCTGACTGATCAGGTTTTCCAGACGCATCACACCGCCTTCACGTGTTTTAAATGCATGACCATCTTTTCCGTTTACGGTACCAAATCCCAAGAATACAAGATCCAGATCATCACGGACGATCTTTGTCTTTCTTGCACAGCGGAATACCTGTTCAAAGTAAAGCGCCTGTCTTTTATCCACAACATAGATAACCTGATCCGGATCGATTTCCTTACGGCGCATCATCAGTGTTGCAAGATCTGTTGTATTGTAAAGAGAAGCACCGTCTGATTTTAAGATCATGCAAGGTGGGATTTCTTTCGTATCCGTCTCCTCTTTGACATCTACCACAAGTGCACCGTCAGACTCATGTGCATAGCCTTCCTTTTTCATATAGTCAACCATGCCCGGGATGATATCATGCACGGTAGATTCGCCGTTCCAGAGATCAAACTGTACATTTAAGTTGTTGTAGTTCTTTTTCAGATCACTGACAGATACGGAAATGATATGATCCCAGAGAGCACGATACCCACGTACGCCGTTTTGCAGCTTTTTCGTTGCTTCCATTGCTTTTTCTTTATAGGCAGGATCTTCCTTGGATCTGCCGCTGGCTGTCGGATAGATTTCTTCCAGTTCAGATATCGTAAACGGCGCTTCCTTCGGATATTCACCTGTGTAAGCATCATCAAAGTAAACCAGTTCCGGCTTTCTTTCCTGCAGCTCTGTGATGATCAGACCCATCTGCAGTCCCCAGTCACCCATATGAATATCACCGGTCACATTGTGTCCCATATAACGCGCAATACGTTTTACGCTTTCACCGATCACGGCAGAACGCAGATGTCCGACATGGAGCGGTTTTGCCACATTCGGTCCGCCGTAATCGATCACGATCTTTTTGATCTTTTCCGGTTTTTCCAGACCAAACTTGTCTGCTTCTTCCATCTGCTGCAGATAAGAAGCAAGAAACTCCGGTGCGATATCACAGTTCAAAAAGCCCGGCATAACAGCCTCAACCTTGGAAAATACCTTGCTGTCAGCAAGGGCATCCGCTACCGCATTTGCGATCATGATCGGTGCTTTCTTAAACTGCTTTGCCAGTGCCATGGCTCCGTTACACTGCAGTTCACACAGATCCGGCCGGTTGGAAACATTTACCTTTCCATATTCTGCCGGATAACCGGCTTTTTCAAATGCCTGTTTCATTTCTTCCGAAACAATCTCTAAAAATTCTTTCATTTCTATTCCTCCAGTTGTTCCCTTTCTTTTTTCTGCTTTTCTCTTTCCCGCTGTAATTTAGAATATACGCAGCCACAATAGTCCTGCCTGTACAGGTTATATTCCTTCGACAATCTGATGGATGTCAGATAGCCGTTTTTCTTCTTAAAATCCGAGAAAAGATACGGAACCTCATATTCCTGCTGCAACTGTAGTCCGATCTCATTTAATTTATCTGCCCGTTTCAGCGGCGAAATGGAAAGCGTTGTTGTAAAAAAATCAAACTGCTTTTCTCTTGCCAGCTTTGCCGTTTCCAAAAGGCGAAGCCTGTAACAGCGGAAGCACCGCTCGCCGCCTTCCGCATAGTCCTCATAGCCACGGACAGTTTCATAAAACCGCTGCGGTTCATAGCTCCCTTCGATCACATTGATCGGATAAATAGTATCCGGCTGTTCATTCAACAATGCTATCAGTCTCTTCTGCTCCTCAACACGTTTGCGGTATTCATCCTGCTCCGATATATTTGGATTATAATAAAAAACAGTGATCGCAAAATATTTTGACAGATAAGTCAGCACATAGCTGCTGCACGGTGCGCAGCAGCTATGTAACAGAAGCCGTTTTCCTTTAATTGATTCCTCTAAGAGCAATTCATCCAAAAGCTTTTGATAATTAATCTTTCCCTGCATCCTTACTCTTTCTCTTTCTCTCTTCCCGCATCAGAACCTTTTGTTCTTCTGTTGACAGCTTAGGTCCTTTTGTCTGTGGCATTTTCCGCTCCTGTACCGGCTTTTCCACATAATTTTTCTTAAACTTCTCCACTGCACTGAATACAGACTGCGACTTTACAGATTCTGCTTCCTTCAGGAGTTTTTCTTCCCGTTGCACAGCTTCTGCTTCATACAGATCATCATAATATTTTTTGCCATCCGGTATGGATTTACAATATGTTGTAATAAATTCTTCCATTGGCATTGGCTTTGCGTAGTAATACCCCTGTACATAACAGCAGCCAAGCTGTTTCAACAGTTCTACCTGTTCCTTTGTCTCAACACCTTCACAAAGAACACGGATTCCCAGTCCTTCCGCCATTTCAATAATCTTTCTGAGGATCAGGATACTGGAGTTTGAAGTAATGGACTCACTGAAAAACTCACGATCGATCTTAATAACATCAAACGGTACATCCTTGAGCATGTTCAGGGAAGAATATCCACTGCCAAAATCATCCATGGAAAGCTGCACATCCTGCTGTTTCAGGAGATTCATCGTTGTGATCATAGTCTCTCTTTCATCCTGAAATACCGTTTCCGTGATCTCCAGCTCAATATATCCGTTTGGAATCCGATAACGTTTTAAAATCTTCTTGATCTGATCCACATAATTCGGGTTATGCAGAAGCAGCCTGCTCTGGTTGACGGAAATTGGAAAGATTGAAAAACCGGAATCAATCAGAACCCGGAGTCTCTTGCAGACTTCTTCGATCATATACAGATCCAGTTTTTCCACAAATCCGTTTTTCTCAAAGACCGGAATAAATTCATCCGGGAATATTCTGGTACCATCTGCTTTGATCCAGCGCACCAGTGCCTCACCACCATAAATCCTGTCATGGACAATATCCCATTTCGGTTGGATAAATACCTGAAATTCTTTATTTTTGATCGCCGTTTCCATTTCGGACTCGATCTGATCCACCTTGTACATCTGATTGACGATTTTATCACTGTACATGGCAACCATCGTCTTTTCGTCTCCATTTAAAGACTTCCGTGCAGCATTTGCACGGTCAATGATAATATTTACATCCGTATCATCTTTTCTGACCGGATAAATACCTCTTTTCAGACGGATTGGAAACATAATTGCCAGATCTTCGCGTGCTCTTTCGTTGATTGACTGGATCATATCTTCACACTTGGCTTCAAATTCCTGATCGTTTCTTGCCAGAAGCACAAACTGATCCGCATTCATACGTGTACAGATCTCAATACCATTAAAAAGCTTTTCACTTTCTTCCACAACAATCTTCAAAAGTCCGTCCGCTCTCGCATGTCCGTATGCTTCGTTGATGTAACGGAAGTTGGAAATATCAAACCGTACAACAAGAAACGGAATATTGGAATTTTCCCAGATCACTCTCGCTGCAACATCGCGAAAATAATTATCATTCTTGCCGCCCGTAATCGTATCCTCATAGGCAAGCACCGAGATCATATCATTAGAATGCTTTGTCGTGCTCCAGATATACAGGAACATAACAAACATCATAAATATGACCATCAGACAGGTCAACAATGTCCGGAAAATGATTGGCTGTACATCCTCACTGTAAATCGTCTCCGGATACACAACAGCCAGATAAAAATTATTGACAACGTGAATTGCTTCTATTTCCAGATAGTTGTTTATACTGTCCTTATCCACAAAGGATGTTTTCTGATACTGCTTCCTGTGCATGTTTCTTGCAACATCACTGATATTCCCCGCGGCATAACTGTCTCCCGCCCTGCTTCTCAGGTAATTGAAAAATACCTCTACCGGCGATTCTTCTGTCAGTGCATGATTCTTTTCTTTTTTTGCATAAACGGATCCCTTTGCACCGATCAGATACACATCACCCTCTTCCCCTAACGTCTGAAAGGAAGAAGATTGCAGCAGATCTCCGATTTCCTGTACAGCAACCAGTTCTCCGAAATGTGCATAGCCACGGTTGACAGGTACTATATAAAATACGCAGCCTCTGTATCCATCCTCAGTTTCCACATTATCCACGTAAACCTTACTTACACCGTCTTCCAGCTTTTTCCTGATTTCCGCATCTGCCAATAACCTTTTCACACTGCCCGGCTGATATATCGTATTTTCCGCATCAATATAATAGACTTTGGAAAAGATCTCCATAATGGAGTACCTTTCCAGTGTCGAGAATATATTATCATCCGTCATTGCCCTGCCATCTGCCGTCATCAGTGCAGCCGCCTGCTGCACGATTTCCAGTGTATTGGTCGTCTGATCATCAATAAACCTGCTGGCATCACTGATATTATTTCTTGTTTCTGCCGTCTTCATATGCATAAAACATTTCTGCACATCTGCGACATGGGAAAGGCAGACCAGCATACAAATGAACAGTATTACCAATCCCAACAGCAATATGCGAATGACCGGACGATCATTTTTCTTTTTCCTTCTGTTCTGTTTCATGCTTCCCCCAACAAAACAACTGCTTCATTAACCCATTTAGATTTGTGCAATATCGATCAGCGTCAGCTTCTTTGCATCTGTATTTTCCAGACTGGTCAGAAGCGCATTGGCTGTATCCAGACTGGTCAGGCAGTTGACACCTGTTTCAATCGCAGTACGGCGGATCAAAAATCCGTCTCTTGATTTATCACGTCCCTGTGTCGGCGTATCGATGACCAGATCGATCTTATGACCGAGCAGCAGATCCATAACGGTAGGTGATTCCTGATGGATCTTATTTACCTTTCTGGCGCTGACACCTGCTTCCTTCAAAGCATTTGCCGTAGAACGTGTTGCGTAGATCGTATAGCCGAGCTTCTCAAACCGGCGTCCGATCTCGATTGCTTCTCCCTTATCCGCATCCTTTACGGTGATGATCATCTGCTTGTATTTCGGCAGATCCACACCTGCTCCGAGGAATGCTTTATAAAGTGCTTCGTTAAATGTCTTTGCAATACCCAGACACTCACCGGTTGATTTCATTTCAGGTCCTAAGGAAATCTCCGCACCACGGATCTTTTCGAAGGAGAATACCGGCATCTTGATTGCAAAATAATCAGCTGCAGGCTGCAGACCCGGTTCATATCCCAGATCACGGATCTTCTTGCCCATAATGACTTCTGATGCAAGATCTACGATCGGAATACCTGTTACTTTACTGATGTACGGTACTGTTCTGGAAGAACGAGGATTTACTTCAATGACATAAACCTCATCTCCGACAGAAATAAACTGGATGTTGATCAGTCCGATAACGTGCAGTGCTTTAGCCAGTCTGCGGGAATACTCAGCGATCGTCTCTTTTACCTTATCGCTGACTGTCGGTGCAGGATAAACGGAAATACTGTCACCGGAATGGACACCTGTTCTTTCAATGTGCTCCATAATACCCGGGATCAGGATATCTGTACCGTCACATACCGCATCTACTTCCAGCTCTTTACCCATCAGATACTTATCGACAAGGATCGGATGCTCCTGTGTATACTGGTTGATGACTGCCATAAATTCTTCGATCTCAGCATCGGAAATTGCGATCTGCATACCCTGACCGCCCAGCACGTAGGAAGGTCTGACAAGAACAGGATAGCCTAATCTGTTGGCAACCGCCTTTGCCTCTTCTGCCGTAAAGACAGTTCCGCCCGCTGCTCTCGGAATACCGGTCTGCTCTAAGATCTCATCAAATAATTCCCTGTCCTCTGCCGCATCGACATCTTCTGCCTTTGTACCAAGGATCGGAACACCCATCTTCATCAGATCTTCCGTCAACTTGATGGCTGTCTGTCCACCGAACTGTACAACTGCGCCGTCCGGCTTTTCGATGTTTACGATATTTTCCACATCTTCTGCCGTCAGCGGCTCGAAATACAGCTTATCAGCGATATCAAAGTCCGTGCTGACTGTTTCCGGGTTGTTATTTACGATGATCGTTTCATAACCGGCTTTGGCAAATGCCCATGTCGCATGTACGGAACAGAAGTCAAATTCGATACCCTGACCGATACGGATCGGACCGGAACCGAGTACCAGCACCTTCTTGCGGTCATTAGTCTCGATCGCTTCATTCTCTCCGCCATATACACTGTAGTAATATGGTGTGGCAGCTTCAAACTCGGCTGCACAGGTATCTACCATCTTATAAGAAGCTACGATACCATTATCATAACGCATCTTCTTGATCTCTTCCACGCTCTTTCCTGTCAGGCGGGAAATAACCGTATCAGGGAATTCAATTCTCTTTGCTTCGCGTAACAGTTCTACTGTCAGAGGACCTTTTTCCAGGGCATCTTCCATTTCAACCAGAATTGCCAGCTTATCGATAAACCAGTGGTCTACCATAGTGATCTCATGGATCTCATCATAGCTGACGCCTTTTCTGAGGGCTTCCGCAATGACATAGATTCTCTGGTCGTCCACGATCTTTAACCGTTCGATCAACTCTTCCTTTGTCAGCTCCGTGAAATCATAGCTGCGCAGACAGTCCACATGCTGTTCTAAGGAACGGAGTGCTTTCATGAGGGCGCCTTCAAAGTTGGTGCAGATACTCATAACCTCACCGGTTGCTTTCATCTGTGTTGTCAGCGTACGTTTTGCCGTAATAAACTTGTCAAACGGAAGTCTCGGTACTTTTACAACACAGTAGTCAAGTGTCGGCTCAAAGCTTGCGTAAGTCTTTCCTGTGATCGCATTCTTGATCTCATCAAGTGTATAACCGAGTGCGATCTTGGCTGCAACCTTGGCGATCGGATAACCTGTCGCCTTGGAAGCCAGCGCGGAAGAACGGCTCACACGCGGATTTACCTCGATCACGCAATATTCAAAGCTGGTCGGATGCAGTGCAAACTGTACATTACATCCACCTGTGATCTTTAATTCGTTGATGATGTTCAGTGCTGAAGTACGCAGCATCTGATATTCTTTATCGGAAAGTGTCTGGGAAGGTGCTACTACGATACTGTCACCTGTATGGACACCGACCGGATCGATATTTTCCATGTTACATACGGTAATACAGTTTCCTGCACTGTCGCGCATAACTTCGTACTCGATTTCTTTCCAGCCGCTGATACATCTTTCTACCAGAACCTGTCCGACACGGGAAAGACGCAGACCGTTTTCCAGAATGCTCTCAAGCTCTGCCAGATTATGTGCGATACCACCGCCGGAACCGCCCAGTGTATAGGCAGGACGCAGTACGACCGGATAGCCGATCTTATTGGCAAAATCCACACCGTCCTGAATATTCTCAACAAGAAGAGACGGTGCACACGGCTCACCGATACGCTCCATCAGATCTTTAAATTCCTGTCTGCCCTCTGCATTACGGATCGTTTCTGCGGTCGTACCGAGAAGCGTTACACCGTGGCTGTCCAGAAAGCCTGACTCTGCAAGCTCCATACCAAGATTCAGACCTGCCTGTCCGCCCATGTTCGGCAGTAAGCTGTCCGGCTTTTCCTTTTCAATGATCTGTTTGATCACATCTACCGTCAGTGGCTCAATATATACCTTGTCGGCAATATTTTTATCTGTCATGATCGTCGCCGGATTGGAGTTTACCAGAATAACCTCCACACCTTCCTCTTTCAGGGAGCGACATGCCTGTGTACCGGCATAATCAAATTCTGCTGCCTGTCCGATCACGATCGGGCCGGAGCCGATTACCATAACTTTTTTTACATTGGGATTCTTAGGCATTTGCATTCTCCTCCATCATCGTAATAAATCGGTCAAATAAATAGCCGGAGTCCTGTGGTCCCGGGCAAGCCTCAGGATGGAACTGCACGGTGAATATATTCTTTCCTGTATAGCTGAGTCCCTCACAGGTGCCATCATTGACATTGACAAAGGCAGGTGTTGCAACCTTCGGATCCAGCTTATCCATATCTACCACATAGCCATGGTTCTGAGAGGAAATGTAAACACGTCCGGTAGAAAGATCCTTGACCGGATGATTGCCCCCTCTGTGTCCGTATTTCATTTTAAATGTATCCGCTCCCGTTGCAAGTGCCATGAGCTGATGTCCCAGACAGATCGCAAAGATCGGAATATCTGTATCATAAAGCTTTTTAATCTCGGCGATAATGGAAACACATTCCTTCGGATCGCCGGGTCCGTTACTGAGCATAATACCGTCCGGATGATCATTGATGATCTCCTCTGCTGTTGTCAGAGCCGGATATACCGTGACATCACAGCCTCTCTGTGCCAGTGATCTGGCAATATTCTTTTTTGCTCCAAGATCAAGGAGTGCTACCTTCTTGCCCTTTCCGTTCAGCTCATGCACAAGAGAAGGTCTCATTTCCTTTTCTCCCGTATAAACCGCACTGCCTGAGATCGGTCCGTTTTCTTCCAATGTCTCAGATCCCTTGCAGATATATTTCTGATCACAGGTAACCTTTTCCACTACCTTTCCTGTGGTATAAGCTTTCATCTTTTCTGTCAGTGCTGCCAGATCATAGTGCTCATCTGTTGTAATGCAGCCGTTCATCGTTCCCTTTTCACGTAAGATCTTTGTCAGGGCTCTTGTATCGATCCCTGCGATTCCCGGTACATCGTTTACTTCCAGAAATTCCTGGATCGTGATATTGCTGCGGAAATTACTTGGGATCCGGGATAATTCCCTGACGATAAATCCATCCGGCCACGGCTTATTTGATTCCATATCTTCCGTGCAGATTCCGTAGTTACCGATCAGTGGATAGGTCATGCAAACTGCCTGTCCCGCATAGGACGGATCTGTCAGCACTTCCAGATAGCCTGCCATTGATGTGTTAAATACAATCTCACTAATGATTTCTTTGTCGGCTCCGATATGAGTTCCTTCAAAAACGGTGCCATCTTCCAAGATTAAAAAAGCTTTCATAGTCTCACCTGTTCATCCTTTCGCATAATCGTTTTATTATAGCATACAAATTTTTCGCATTCAACCTCGCTCATGCAATGTTTTTATTTATTTTAGACCTGAACTTGACTTTACGTTCTATTTCCCTATTGTAACTTCTTTCATTCTATTTTAAAATAGGAAACAGAAACCTATTGATCATTATACCATATAACAGGAGATTTCAATGAACGAAAACTTATTACAGGTAAAATCTGAGATCACAAAGGTACTGCGCGGCAAGGAAGACTGTATCGACCAGATCCTGTGCTGTATGCTGGCAGGCGGACATATCCTGCTGGAGGACATTCCGGGTGTCGGAAAAACAACACTTGCCGTTGCCCTCTCCCGTGCCATGTCTCTTCATTATAAAAGAATGCAGTTTACGCCGGATGTCCTGCCGAGTGATATTCTGGGCTTTTCTTTATTAGATACCAAAACCGGTGAATTTGTCTATCGTCCGGGGGCGATCTTTACCAATATCTTTCTGGCGGATGAAATAAACCGTACTTCCCCCAAAACGCAGTCCGCGCTTCTGGAAGTCATGGAGGAAGGCAGTGTCAGCGTGGATGGTGTGACCAGAAAGCTTGATGCACCTTTTTTTGTTATTGCCACACAAAATCCGACCGGTGCTTCCGGAACGCAGAAGCTGCCCGATTCGCAGCTTGACCGTTTCTTTATCCGGCTTTCACTCGGTTATCCGGATCATACTGCTGCCACGGAGATCCTCATGGGACATTCCTCCGGCAATATGGACAGCGTGCAGCCTGTTCTGACCGGTGAAACACTTCTTTGCATGCAGAAACAGGCAGAAGCTGTTTATACAGCCCCTGCGCTGATCGACTATATTGTTACGCTTACCGAAGCCACACGCGTTCACGAATATCTTCTGCAGGGCATCAGCCCCCGCGGCAGTATCGCGCTTTTAAAAATGGCACGCGCTTATGCCTTTTACATGGATCGGGATTATCTCGTACCGGAGGATATCCATGCAGTCTTTTTAAGTGTCTGCAGCCATCGTGTGATCCTGAATACAAAGGCGCGCGCAGCAGGACTTTCTGCCGAAGATGTCCTGTCACAGGTGTTAAAAAGTGTCCGTATCCCGCTGCTTTCCCCTGCCCGCTGATATGAAAGGAATCTGCCATGCTCCGTAAAATACTCTCTGCCGCAGGATTTTTCTTTTTATATCTGATCGTGATCCTGCTGGCAACCTTTTATCAGAAACCGATCTTTCTGTTTCTCCTGATGCTGCTCCTTCTGCTGCCACCGGCTTCTTATCTGGCAGCGCGGTATGCGGTCCTCCATTTGCAGCCGGAGATCACAACTTCCCTCCTGTTCGGACACAGCGGTGATGAGATCACGGTTTCTTTCGTTTTGAAAAATCCGGCTTATCTGCCACTTCCGGACTGTACATTCCACTATACCGTCTCCTCTCCGTTTTATCCGAATGAGGAGAGCTACGAAGTAAATTGTCCGGTTTATGCGCACGACAGCTTTGCATTTTCCATACCACTGACCTTTCGACGGGCAGCCTGCTATCAGATCCGCCTTACACAGATCACGGTCTGGGATTATCTGCATTTTTTTAACTTTCACAAAGAAGTAACTTTGCAAAAAGAACTTTTTATTTTCCCGCCGGAAAACGACAACCTGCAATTTTCTTCTGCGGCATTCGGAGAAGGCTTTGATGAATTTGAAGAAAACGGTGCAAAGGGAAATATTTCTTCCAATGTGACCGACATCCGGGAATACATTCCGGGCGACCGTCTGCAGAAGATCCATTGGAAATTAAGTGCCAAGATCCATAAGCTGATGGTAAAGGAAAACGAGCAGACTTCTTCCCACCAGTTTATATTACTGCCGGAGCTTTATCTGCCGGATCCGGCGCAGCCTGTGCTGGAGCAGATCTTGTCCAATACACTGACCATGGGCAGATCGTTGCTTGCAGACGGTATTACCTTCTTTTTCCGGTACTATTCGATCACCGCACAGGATTTCATGCAGTTCTGCATTTTAAACGAAGACCAGCTCGAAGAAGCCTTCCGCAGTTGTTTCTATGAATCCACCTACGCGGAAAGCGATCTTGCACTTACTGTCCTGCAAAAGGCGGATATGGTGCATGGCAGCATTTTACACGTGACTGACAAAGGAGTCGAAGATGTTATTTCATAAAAAGGAAAAACAAGAACAGACAGAGCCTGCCTATCCGCACGGATTTTCGATGGATGCCCCTGCGACATCCTGCTCTGGGCGCGCATTTGTCTGTGCCATGAAGGGTCTTTTGATCTTTGCTGCTTCTTATGGTGCGATCGGTGCAGTCATTTCAAGTTTTTCGCTCCCCTGCTATCCGGTAGCGGTTTTTGTCTGCTTTCTGCTTTTTTCCATGTTGCTTGCTTTTCTACACTACAGCCGTTTTATCTTTAATCTGTTTTATCCGGTTATTTTTCTTGTCTTTTCCTATTCCATTTTTACCTACCGCTATCAGGTAAACAGTGGATATCAGGCATTCATGGCGATCTTACAGGAAGCCTACAGTGATTACTTTGATCTGTCTATCCTGCGTGAAGCAAAGGAGTATTATGCGGATCGTACCCTGACGATCACCTTTGCCGCTATTTTCATCGGCTTTTTTCTGATCGTGCTTTTAAATATCTGTATTTCCGAATACATGAATCTATTCTTTGTATTCCTTCTGACATTCCCGATCTTCCAGCTTGGAATCTACATTGACAAAATGCCTGCACTTCCGTATTTTGTGCTGCTTCTGTTCTCCTATTTTATGATCTTTCTTCTGAAACAGAGCAGGCATTTCAGGCTGCCCTACCGGGATAAAAAATGGACAGAATTTGCCGCGCAGCAAAAAGGAAAACAGCTCACGTTCCGCTATCATGCAAGCGGGAGATTATTTTTCCAGTTGTCTGTACTGCTGTTTGCCTTTACCTGTCTGGCAGGGCTTTTCTGTATTCCGTTTCTTTCCGCCTCCGGTACAAAAAATACCAGCAGGCTGCGCACAGGCGTAGATGCATCCATGAAGATCCTGACCCAGAGCGGTATCGGCGGTTTCTTCGACCGTTACAGTGCCACAGGCGGTATCAGTGAAGGGAAACTCGGCGGTGTCAGCAATGTCCGCCCGGATTACAAGACAGATCTGACGATCACCTTTGTACCATTCTCCTACGAGACACTTTATCTGCGGGCTTATGTCGGTGAAACCTATACCGGCTCTTCCTGGGAAGCTCCCTCCTTTGACAGACGTATTTTCGAGCGGGCTTTCGGAGAGCATCTGGACGACTACGAGGAATACACTGCCTTTCTGGAAGCACGCAGACTCCAGCACTATACAAACACAACGAAAAACGCCGGTATTTACGGCAAAATGCAGATTGAAAATGTGGATGCCAATCCAAACTGTCTGTATCTGCCTTATTATACGATCAACAGCCTGTCCGTTCCGTATCAGACAACAGACAGCATTGTGCGCGGGCAGCTTGCCAAAGGCTCTGCCATGACACTGTCCTACTATCCGCTCCTGCACAATTACTGGAACATTCCCGCGCAGCCGGATGCCCTGCTAAATGATCTTTCCGGAACAGATACACTTGCTTCTTATATTGAGTATTACGACACCTTCTGCCTGGATCATTATCTGGACTATCCGGACGATCTGCAGGATTATTTCTCTCAGCTCAGGGAAGAGATCGGGCAGGGAGAAACGCTGCCAAGGCAGATCGAGCTCGTTCAGAATTATCTGACAGACAACTACAGCTACAGCATGACGCCCGGCAGCACACCGGTCCGGAAAGATTTTGTTTCCTACTTCCTGCAGGAACAAAAGGAAGGCTATTGTGCCCATTTTGCTTCTGCCGCCACGCTGCTTTTGCGTTCCTATGGCATTCCTGCCAGATATGTGGAGGGCTACGCCGTTTCTGTTTCTGATGTATCGGAAGGTTCTACCCTGCAGAATGAAACTACCTCTGACTGGTTTAACGGCAAAAATCCGATCGGTGATACCGGTGTCGTTTCCGTGAACGTGACAGATGCGGATGCCCACGCCTGGGTAGAAGTCTACCAGAAAGGGATCGGATGGGTTCCGTATGAATTTACACCGGCTTCTTCCGGCTCTGAAGGGGATGACTCCTCTACTCTGTATTCCGACTTCTGGTCACTTTTTGCCGGCATTTTCTCACCGGACCAGACAACCGGGATGCAGCAGAGCGGGCAGACAACCGACGCCTCCCATAACAGTATCACGGCCAGACTGAAAAACAGCTCGTATCTGATGCCTCTCTTTGCCTTTGCTGTGATCATCCTGCTGCTGTTACTCATTTTCGTGCCAGGCAGACTGCTGTATCTCCACTACACGGCATATCGCAAGTACCAAAAGGGCGATTATAAGCCTCTTCTGCTGTTGCACTACCACAGGATCTGCAGGCTGTTTTCCGGTCAGGGAAAAGAAGCTGCCGGACTCCTCCCGCAGAACATGCTGGATCTGTTGGAAAAATGCTGCTTCTCCCAAAATGGGATCACAAAAAAAGAAGCAGATAAGCTGCTTCTCTTCCTGAAACAATATAAACGAAATCACAGGTAGTCCATCAGGCGTGAAGCCTGTGGATCAGCCGAAATACGATATCGCCTTCATTGACCAGCGGATCCTTGTGTGCAAAAAAGACAATCCCATCCGTTGTCGCATGGATCTCGCTGATCACATCTCCCAAGAATGGATCTACGATCTCTCCCATCAACTGGTTATAACGCACTTCTTCTCCCGCTTTCACACAGGAACGGAAAATGCCGCCGCACGATGCATCCACATTACTCAGATTTTCCTCATAGATCACATGGGAAATATAACCGCTGTGTCCTTCATACTTGATGATTCCCATCCGCATCAAAAACCGCAGTACAGAAGCAACTGCCTGTCTCGCACTTGTCTCATCGATCTCATCGTTTTTGTTCGTATAAACAGAAAATGCCGCCGTCATTTCATTCTGCCAGTTATAATTTAAAGTCTTTGTATCGATCGGTCTCGGCTTTCTGACTACAACATAGGGCATACCGAACAGATTGGCAAGTGATGCATTCTGATATCCTGTTTCCATCATTCTGACATGCGGCACAAATTCTCCTGTCATATAAAATGATGCAAACTGGATGCCATAAGAATAATCCCGGATCGCACTGAGCACACCCTCAGCGATCCGCTCTGTCGTATCCCCATAATCCATGCCCGGAAACTTCCGGTTGATATCCGTATTATCTACCGGCCAGAACCGTTTGCCGATATTCATACCGTAATAATTGACACAGGGAATGACCATAATGCCTTTATTGTTATTGATGCAGCCATTATGCTCCAGCTCCCGCAGGGCATGCACAAGCTGGGAACAGATATAAAGCTGCTGTATTTCATTTCCACGGATCGGGCCTAAAATACAGGCTGTTTTTTCTTCCTTTTTTCCAAAATGATAGCCCCGCACCTGTAATTTCTCCCGATAAGGTGCTTCCATGGAATATATGATCTCCTCTACCATCCGTTTCTCTCCTCTGCTAAAACTCTGGCGATCAGTGCGCCCTCATAAACAAGCGGATATTCCCGCAGGGTAAATAAAATACCGCTGCGCTTTGCCTGTACGATCTCAAGCACATCTCCGGATAAGGTGCTGACGATCTTCCCGATCATATCACCCGCTGATACCTGTTGTCCGTTTTCCATATCCGGCAGGAAAATACCTGTGGACTGCGCCCGGAAAAAGTCGATCCCATAATCTCTTGTCAGCTTGGCATTTCTGATCTCTCCCACAGGCCCTGACCAGATTCCGATCTCATGCATCAGATTAAAGATGCCTTCCGTGATCTGATCGCCAAAGCTTCTTGTCACACGGTTTCCCAGACCCATTTCCACCAGAAGTGCCGGAACACCGATCGTATTCAGACTGTTTGTGAGTGTCGCCTCATGCGCTGCGGCAGATGCATTGATCCAGATCAGATCCGCATTTAGCAATCTGGAAAAATCGACCAGATCCTTTCCGTGTTCTTCACTGATCCGCACCTGCGGCATTTCCTTTACAAAGGTATCCGAAGCATGGACATCCACACAAATATCGGAGCCCTTGATATCTTCAATGATCCGCGCTGCCAGCTTGTCCATCATCGTGCCCGTTGTTTCCCCCGGGAACATACGGTTCATATCCATATTCAGTTTAGGGATCACACGACTGCCCGAATCCACGCCAAGCGGATTCAATGCCGGATAAACATCCACAATCCCATTTAAGTTCTCCGGATGCTCCTGTATCCGCCGGATGATCTCATAACAGACGTACTGCCCTTCCAGCTCATCTCCGTGAATTCCGGAAACAATACTGATCCTGCCGATATTCGGATTTCCCGCACCGGGCATCAGTCTCTTCTTTTGTATCCTGAGCGTCTCACCTACTGCAAGCTGATACGCCACTACTGTTTCAATCATATGCCAGACCTTTCAACCAATAATATATTTCACGGTTTACTGTTTCTTCCGTAATACCGATCGTTTCCGCACTTACCTTCAGTCCCTCCAGCACATACAGTATATTCCTTGCTGCGCCCATGGGATCCTCACAGACAAAATCGCCTTCCTCTACGGCGTCTTTGATCAGCTTTTCCACGATCTTGACCGACATGACAAACTCCTTCCGCATCGGATTTTCCTTCCGCGGGATCTCATTGCCAAAGTAAAATTCATAATTTGCACGTCTCAGACTGCCTGTCTTTTTCAGTATTTCTTTTTTCTGCTCCTGTAAAAAGAGTACCAGAATATCCGCACTGGAAGTCACCTTGGAAAGTGCGGGTTCCAGATCATCGTCGGTCTCCTCTTTTTCTTTTTCGAGCACCGCCAGAAAAAGCGCTTTGATGCTGTCAAAATACAGATATAAACCACCCCGGCTGATCTCACAGGCTTCCACGATATCCTTCATTGTCACTGTCAGATATCCCTTCTGCGAAAAAACCTCCCTTGCTTTTTCTATAATATAATTCCGTTTCTGTACTGACTTTTCGCTCATAGATCTCCCCCCGTATTTTCCAGTGGAACATCCCAGTATTCAATGATGCTCTTTGCCTTCAGAAGCGCTCTGTAAAAAATCTGATGCTCTACCCCTTCTGTCCATAAGTACGCCTTTGTCATTCCGCCCAGTGTGTACTTTGACAAAATACCGCCCAGAATCTCCATTGACATGATATCTGCCTTATCGATCTGCTTAAGCTCATCCTTATAATCGCGGATCCGGTAACGTGAATAGATATAGCGGTAATTCTGATTCATGAATGCGGTCGAACCAAGTTCGTTCAAAAATGCAAGCAACGTTCCATCATACACAGGAAATGCTATTGTCTTTTTATTATCATCCGCTTCATAGCTTTTGGTGACATCTGCGCCGCTTTTATCACGCAGCCATGACAGATATGGCAGGAGCCGCTCCACATCAGACTTGTACATTGCCACGATTTCTTCTCTCCCCATTTTTTCCATTTCAATACCTCCCAAAAATGACACAACAATCAGTTTTATTTATTTTACCACAAAACTGAAAAAAGTACACCCTGATCCGCAAAGTATGCTATACTGTTTTTACCGTGGTAACATGGAATTTTACAGAAAAGACAGGACAAGTTTATGGCAGAAATTCAAATAAAAAAAGATACGACCATTTATCATAAGGATACCCCCGTCCGTGCAGTCGGTATATTGATCGAAGGGCAGGTTTCCATGAAGCTTGCACATGGTGAGATCACATTAGAAGCCGGCGATGGAATCGGATTTCTGGATCTGTTCCAGCTTTCGCATTCCTGCGACTATGTTGCACTGACTGACGTTGTTGTCGATTCCTATCCGTACCGCAGTGAAGAATCCTTCCGGCAGTTATTCGATCAGGATCCTACCCTTGCACCCACCTTTATCTGGGCTGCTTTAAAACAGTTCTTCCATGTGGAGGAGCTCTATTCCATGACCAAATACCGCTGCAATGCTTTATATACCGCTTTAATGGAATTTTACCGGGATTACACCAGATTCAGCAAACAATATGCACTTCCGACCAAGCATCTGCCCGGTCTTGAAAATGTGCAGCCGCTGGAACTTGGCAATACACCGTATGCCTTTTTATCCCGTTATTATAAGGATATGGAAAACATCTGTCTGAGTGAATCACTTGCACCTCTGTTTGAAAGACGCGGCTTTGTGATCGGTTTTCTGCTGCGTGTCAGCCAGGATCTGCATCTGTATCTGACAAGCTATGAGGAAATGTATGACTATATTTCCGAACTTTCCATCCTTTTGATCAATGAAGACCATCTGGACTTTGTCGATCTGTATACAACGATCCTTGTCACAGCCAGTCACCGCAGGCAGGATATTCTGCCGATCAATGCTGCCATCAGCCGTATGTTCATCCGTGCAAAAGGTGTCAGTTCCATTGACATGGCGCTTTACAAGGACCGGCTTTCCGAATACCAGGAGCTGACAAAAGCCCTGTCCCATATGCAACAGATCAACGAAAACGATCAGGAAGCCCATGAAAAGCTGGTACTTTCCCAGCTGAAAAACGCTGCGCTCCAGATTCTCGGCTATGCACAGATGTCCGAAGAATTTTCCGCAGACTTTATGAAAGATCTGAATGCCTACAAAGCAGTGACCGATAAAAATGCCGCCTCCGATGAACTGAATCAGCTGCGCAGCAGACTCTGCACAGCATTTTACGAGCTGTATACCCAGGCATTTTTTATTTCCCGCACAAAAGACATCCCTGTCATTATGAAAATGTTCTTTTATTTCGGTTTTATTGATGAAGAACTGTGCGGACAGGAAAATGCCATTTATCTCTATGACCTCGGCTCTACCTACGGCAATCGGGAAGGCACGCAGGTCTATCCGTTCTACGATTATCTGGTGCTGATCTTAAACGGTGAAAAACAGCCACACAAAAATGAATTTGACCAGGATTATAATGCCTATCTGCAGACCATGCTGCGTGATAACTCCATCACACAGGCAGAATTTGATACACTTTCTTCTGACCAAAAACAAAAGGTACAGTTTGAGCTGCGGCAGTTACTGCCTGCAGGCGGTAAGGTCACCTATGGCAGACCTGCACTGTTCTGCCCGCTCCTTTCCGAACATGACTTCCTGCGCCCGGCAGAAAACTGCTGCCTGACCTTCCATGCGATCAAAGAAGCTCTGCAGAATGTACTTGCAGTTGATTTCAGTGCCTATTACAGAGATTATATTTACACCTCTCCGCTTCTTGCCACAACGCATGAGGTGCTGCAGCATGAAATCCTGCCCGACATTATCTTAATGCCGAATATCGGTACAAGAGGCATTCTCTGGCAGGAAATTGAAGGACATGACAGGCAGACCCCTGCCAGTATGCTGCTTCCGGCGATCTGTCTGTCCGACATCCATCTGATGATGCTCCGCTTGACCGGTGAATTCCGCTGGGAAATGTGTAAACGTGTACAGGGCGCACGCTGGAACGATGTCACCGACCATTCCTTAACAAGTGAATTTTTTGATTATTTACAGTTTTACAAGAAAAACAGGGATCTTTCCGCTGATGCCAAGGAGAAATGCCATATGCAGCTCCAGAAGGCAAAGAACCGTTTCAAAGATGCCTTCATTTTAGATTATATGGCATGGGTTCTTTATGAATCCGCCGGTTCCCCGCGTCTGAATAAGGTTACGAGACAGATCCTGTCCCGCTACTGCCCGTTCCCGAAGGAATACCGTGAGAAGCTGAAAACAAACCCATTATATACCAGCTTATTTGAACGTTATGAAAACAATAAAAAGAAGGAACTGACACGTATGAATAGTGTAGCCTTCCGTGCACAGCGCAACAACCACGGTCAGACACCGGAACCGCTGCTGGCACAGATCGAATATTTAGAGAAGTAAAATAAGAGGAGTTTTATATTATGAAATATATCTGGTTATTTATCAAAACCGTATTGCGGCTTGTTTTAAAGCCGCTTTCCTTTGTGCCCGCCATTATCGTCATGTACTGTATTTTTAATTTTTCCTCTCAGAGTGGGGTTTCCTCCGCACAGCTCAGCTACAAGGTCACCCATAAGCTGGTAGAAACGGTCGATACGATCGCAGATCTGGGACTGACCGATGCACAGATCAATGTCTACACGGACAAATATCATTTTTATGTCCGTAAGCTGGCACACTTCAGTGAATATTTCCTGCTGGCTGTGACAGTCTCCTTCCCGCTTTATGTATATGGCATGCGTGGGATCTGGCTGATGGTGTTTGCAGGCGCCTTTTGTGTAGGCTTCGCCTGTCTCGACGAATACCACCAGTCCTTTGTCGCCGGACGGACACCAACAAAACGTGACGTCTACATAGACAGCTGTGGTATCTTTTTAGGAATCATTCTGACGCGGATTGTTGGCTTTATCGGGCGCAAGACGATCTTTGCGCCGCTGGCGAAGAAGAGGTAGAAGCAAACAGGAAACTGCTATAAGCGCAAACAGAAATTCAGATTTCCGATGCTTTTTGTTTCGGGTTTTGCCTAAAATAGGATCAGAAATGCATCGAAAAAGATTAGCCAAGATAGATTCGATGCCTTTTTCATTCAAATAATGAAAATTGTATCGAATATGGAAGTACATTGAGGTATATATGAATTATATTGATTTCTGCATGACCCGATGCCATAACCGGCATCGGGATCATGTAGAAGGATCTACCGTTCTTCGCGGAAATAATTATTTCCAAGTGCTTCCGGCATATTACTGTTTCGTCTGTTGCGGATAGAACTGAGGACCAGTACAACCGCTGTGATCAGAAACGGAAGCATATCGTAAAACGCGATCGGGAACGGAAATACCGACTGCGGAATGTAATACTTCAGGATACGCAGGGCACCAAATACAAAGGATCCCCAGATTGCAAGAGTCGGTCTCCAGGAAGCGAAGATAACAAGTGCCACTGCGATCCAGCCAAGTCCGCCTACATTATCACTGATCCATACACCACCATTGATGATCATAGAACAATATGCCCCACCGATACCGCAGATCGCACCACCGGCTACAATATTGATATATTTCCATTTCGTCACCTGAATACCCGCTGCATCCGCTGCTGCAGGGTTCTGTCCGATCGCCTGTACATTCAGACCTGTTTTTGTCTTACCAAGATAAATACCGCAAAGAATCGCGATCAGGATACCAAGATAAACAAACGGATTATAAGAGAATAAGAGCGGTCCCACAACCGGAATATCGGAAAGCCCCGGAATATGGATGCTCCGCATCGCAGCTGTAATATGCTCCGGTAATTTCAAAGTACCGTCCGGTGATTTTGCGATCATCATAACACCGATGAAGTTGGCAAGTCCGATACCGAAGATCGTCAGTGTCAGACCCGTTACGTTCTGATTTGCCATAAACGTAACCGTCAACAATGCATAGATCAATGCGCTGAGTGCGCCTGCCAGAGCAGATGCCAAAATAGCAATGACAAAGCTGTCTGTCTGATAGCCTGCCATAAAGCCTGCGCAGGCACCGATCGACATCATGCCTTCCACACCCAGATTCAGATGTCCTGTTTTTTCGGAAAGGATTTCTCCTACCGTACCATATAATAAAGGAGTTCCGGCAAGTACTGCCGCTACCAAGAATTTAATTACCATATCCATTATTTGTCTCCTCCTTTACTTCTGCCTACAAATTTATAACGTACAAAGAATTCACAGCCCAAAATGAAGAATAAAATAATTCCCTGCAGTACATCCGCACAATCTGTGGAAAGTCCGAACGATGACTGTACAACACTACTTCCCTTCTCCAGTACTGCAAACAGGAAGGAAACGATCAGTATCACAAAAGGATTCAGCTGTGACAGCCATGCAACGATGATCGCAGTAAATCCGACACCGCCTGCCACATTCATAGTCAGTGTGACATCGGAACCGCTTGCCTGGATCATACCGCCCAATCCACAGATCGCACCACTTAAAAACATCGTCTTTAAAATGATCTTTTTGACATTCATACCGGCATATCTTGCTGTATCCTGGCTGACACCGACAACACCGATCTCATAGCCGGACTTGCTGAACTTCAGGTATACAAACACCACTACAACGAGGATCAGTGCCACGATCCAGCCACACTGGATGCCTGCCACCTTATCCAGCGCCGCATTGGCATCAAATCTCTGGATCTTGGAGAAACCGTTTGCCGCAGGATCTCTCCATGGACCATCCTGCAGATAGGATACAAAATACATAGCAATGTAATTCAGCATCAGTGTAAACAAGGTTTCGTTTGTATTGAATTTTACTTTAAAGAACGCAGGGATTAGTCCCCAGAGACCGCCGCCCACAATACCTGCCACTGCCATCACCAGAAGCAGTACAACGTGATTCCAGTTACTGCAGTAAAGAGCGAAGAAGGAAGCACAGGTTGCCCCGAAAATCAACTGTCCTTCTGCACCGATGTTCCAGAAACGCATCTTAAAAGCAAGCGTCACACCGAGGGAGCAGATCAGAAGCGGGATCATGATCTTAACTGTCGCCTGTACAGCCATGGCACTTCTGAATGCACCGGTAATGATCGTGCCATAGATCACAAATGGATTATAGCCGATACACAGGATAAAAATACCTCCTGCCACAAGTGATAATAAAATAGCGAACAGACGTAAAATAAGGATCTGTCTGTTTCCCATCTCCGCACGTTTGACCGTACGCAGAAGTGGTTCTTTTGTCTGTTTATTCATTTGTCTGCCCTCCTTTCGTCGTTTCTTCCACAGCATCTTCTGTATCGCCAGTCATCAGCATACCGATCTGTTCCTTGGTCGCTGTTCTGGCATCTAAGATACCTGTGATCTTACCGTGGCACAGTACCATGATCCGGTCGGAAAGCTCCAGAAGCACATCCAGATCTTCTCCGATATACATGACTGCCACATTTTTCTTCTTCTGTTCATTCAAAAGATCATAGATCACATAAGAAGAATTGATATCAAGCCCACGCACCGGGTAAGCCGTGATCAGCAGATTCGGTTCTGATTCGATCTCACGTCCCAGAAGAACCTTCTGTACGTTACCTCCACTCATCATACGCACAGGCGTTTCAATACTTGGCGTTACAATACTCAGCTTCTCAACCAGCTTTGCTGCAAGCTCCTTTGCCGGTTTCCTTCTGACAAACGGTCCTTTGCCTGCTTTATAGCTCTTGAGCAGCATATTATCTGTCATGCCCATCGTGGAAACAAGTCCCATACCAAGACGATCCTCCGGTACAAAGCTCATACTGATACCCAGATTGATAATTTCGGAAGGTGTCTTGCCGAGCAGATTTGTCTTTTTATAAAGGATCGCTCCTTCTTTTGCCGGCATCAGACCTGCAATCGTCTCGCAAAGCTCTTTCTGGCCACTGCCTGCCACACCTGCCACACCGAGGATCTCACCTTTTTTGATCTCAAAGGAAATATCATCCAGCCCCTTTGAGCCATCCGGCTTGTCGACCGAAAGATCTACGACCTTTAAGATCGTATCTACATGTTCAGGCTCCGGTCTGTCGATTTCCAGACTGACTTTTCTGCCGACCATTAACTCTGTCAGCGTCTGTTTATTACTTTTAGCTGTTTCTACCGTTTCAATACTCTTTCCTTTTCGCAGGATCGTCACACGATCGCTGATCTCCAGCACTTCCTGCAGCTTATGCGTAATGATAATGATCGCACAGCCTTTCTCCTTCATCTTCCGGAGGATTTCAAAAAGCCGTTCCGTTTCCTGCGGTGTCAGAACCGCTGTCGGCTCGTCCAGAATCAAAATATCCGCACCTTTATATAAAACCTTTACAATCTCTACTGTCTGCTTCTCGCTGACACTCATTTCGTAGACACGTTTTTCCGGTTCAATTTCCAATCCAAATTTATCACAGATTTCCTTGATCTTCTGGCTCAGTTCCTTATCTGTGAGTCTCTTTCCCTTTGTTCCGATCACAATATTGTCCATTGCGCGGAACGACTCCACCAACTTAAAGTGCTGATGGATCATACCGATTCCGAGATGCATCGCATCTACCGGCGAATTGATCGCCACGGTCTGTCCGTTTACCAATATTTCCCCACTGTCCGGATGATAAATACCGGAAAGCATATTCATCAGGGTTGTCTTTCCTGATCCGTTTTCTCCAAGCAGTGCGAGGATCTCACCCTTTTTTACCTTCAGATCGATCTGATCGTTTGCAACCACACTACCGAAGGTCTTCGTTATTTTTTTACATTCGATTGCATAATCTGCCATACTCAACCTCTTTGTACCTTGTCTGTTTTCTTCCCTATAAAATTCAAGGGGGACCGCCATTCGAGAGATCCCCCTTGATTTAATTGACTTATACAGTCAAACATGTTTTATTTTACAACTACGTTCTTGAAGTACCAGTTCATATTGCCTGTGATATCAGCATCAGACATATGCTCGCCTTCTGTACCTACTGTAGAGCCGTCGTTTGTTTCGATCACACCGTCGAATACATCCCAATCACCGGATTCGATCTTAGCTGTAGCTTCGTCGATTGCTTCCTGTGTACCCTCTGCTGCGAAATCAGCAAGTGGTGCAATGTTTACAAGACCATCGCTCATACCGCCGAAGTAGTTAGATCCATCCCATGTACCGTTGATCACTGATTCAACAGCCTGTGTATAGTATGCTGACCAGTCCCACATAACAGATGTGAGAGCTGCCTTTGGTGCATCTTTGGACATATCTGAGTTGTAGCCAACACCAAATACGCCTGCCTGTTCAGCTGCAAGCTGTGGGTTCGGTGTATCACAGTGCTGTGCGATCACATCACAACCGGCATCGATCAGAGCCTGTGCAGCCTGTGTCTCACCTTCCGGATCATACCAGCTGTTTGTAACCTTTACATATACTTCACAATCAGGATTTACAGAATAAGCGCCCATTGCAAATGCATTGATACCACCTGTACACTCAGAGTTTTCCTGACCCATTGCGGATACATAACCAAGCTTGTTTGTTGTTGTCTTCATACCTGCTGCAATACCTGCAAGGTATCTTGCCTGATAGATTCTGCCAAAGTAGTTATTAAAGTTTGTACCGTTTGATTTATAACCTGTTGCATGAGAGAAAATAACATCCGGATATTCTGCAGCAAGCTGTTCACATGTATCCATGTAACCCCAGCTTGTCGCGAAGATGATGTTGCATCCTTCTTCAACACATTCCAGCATTGCGTTCTCGATTGCTGTTGTATCACCGTCATCTACGTTAAGCTTGCGAACGATCTGATCATCAGACAGACCTAATGTCTGCTGCATACCTACAATACCCTGATCATGTGCATAAGAGTAACCGCTTCCTGTTGCTGGATCACCAATGTGGATCACACCAACCTTGATATCCTCTTTTGCGATAGCCGGCATAACACCTGCTTTGTCAGCTGCATCTGCTGTCTCATCAGTTGCTTCGTCTGTAGCTGCGTCCGTTGCCGCATCTGTAGCTTCGTCACTTGCTGCATCTGTTGTCTCTTCTGTCTGAGCTGCATTGTCAGCTGCATCATTGCTCGCACCGCAAGCACATAAAGAAGCAACCATAGCAACAGAAAGAAGAATGCTTAATAATTTTTTCTTCATAATGTCCTCCTCTTTAGACCTTTCATGAAATTTTAAACTACAAAGGTTACTTTATATTATTTTTTGGCAAATTTCAACACCCATTTTCAAATTATGTGCAATACTCCCGCGTATTTATGCACACAATCCGGCAAAGTACTCTATTCCCAGGCAAGTTCCGGCTTCTTATCGCGGAACATCAGGTCTTTAACCGCATCCTTTGCAGGCTTGTTTTCAAATAAGATCTCATTGACCTCTTCAATGATCGGCATATCGATCTTATATTTCCGTGAAAGCTCTCTGGCTGCCTTTGCGGAATAAACCCCTTCTACGACCATCTTAACCTCAGCCATGGCTTCTTCCATCGTCTTGCCCTGTCCCATTAAGATCCCCGCTCTTCTGTTGCGGGAATGCATAGAAGCACAGGTCACGATCAGATCGCCGATTCCGGAAAGTCCCGTAAATGTCTCCGGCTTACCGCCCATAGCGACACCCAGGCGCGAAATTTCCGCAATTCCTCTGGTGATCAGGGCTGCTTTTGTATTATCTCCACAGCCGAGTCCGTCTGCGATACCTGCTGCCAGTGCCACAACATTTTTCAGTGCCGCACCGACCTCGATTCCCAGAATATCAGGGCTTGTATACACGCGGAAATATGCATTGTTCATAAAAATATTCTGGATATATTCCGCTGTCTGCTTTGTCTTTGCACCGACTACACAGGTCGTCGGCATATCCTTTCCGACTTCTTCCGCATGGGAAGGTCCGGACAATACGGCAACATCCGCCTGCGGGATCTCCTGCTCGATGATCTGGGATAAGGTCATCAGCGTATGTTCTTCAATTCCCTTTGCTACATTGACAATGATCTGCCCTTCTGCCACAAACACGCGCATGGACTTTGCCGTACTTCTTGTAAAGGAAGAAGGGACAGCCAGTACAAGCAGATCCTTTCCTTCGATCGCTTTCTTTAAATCGGTTGTAAACTCCATGCTTTCCGGCAGTTTCACACCCGGCAGCTTATCGACATGCTCATGCTTTTCCTGCAGCATTTTTACTTCCGCTTCTATAATAGACCACACGATCACATCATGTCCGTTGTTTGCAAGCAGTCTGGAAAGTGCTGTCCCCCAGCTTCCTGCGCCGATCACACCAATTTTCGCCATTTTTTAGTCCTCCTTGTTAGCCTTAAACAGATACGTCTTTCGTTCTGTTCCCGCAAATAATCTCTTGATATTTTCTTTATGTCTGACAAATGCCATGATCATCAGGAATATACCGACCGCATACATTTCCAGAAGTGCAGGCTGGCTCATGCCAAAATATCCCTTCTGTCCTAAAACGATCAGCTCTGTGATAAATCCGATATAGACAGCCAGTGAACCGACCGAAACATAATGTGTTGTAAAAAACAAAATACAGAAGACCGGTATTGCCACGATGAGGAACGGCCAGTGAAATGCCAGGATCAGCCCTGCTGTCGCCGCAATTCCTTTTCCGCCCTTAAACTGCAGATAAAACGGGAAATTATGTCCAAGAATAGCACCGGCTGCCGCATAGAGTGATAACAGCGGCAATATATCCGGATATGTGTGTTTAAAAAGCAATCTGACAAGTTCTACTGCAAAAAAGCATTTAAAAACATCTCCTAAAAATACGATCAGTCCCGCTTTTTTCCCAAGCACACGTAATGCATTTGTTGTGCCTGCATTTCCACTTCCATGCTCCCTGATATCAATATGGTTCATCTTTCCATAAATAAATGCCGTCTGGAACAGACCGAACACATAACCGATCGCCAGACAAATAACTCGTTCCATTTTCCTGCCCTCTCTTGTTTATCCTGATTATCTCTTTTATTGATCCTTCTCTTTCCGTTCCCGGATAATGAAATGCAGCGGTGTTCCTTTAAAGCCAAAGGTATCTCTGATCTTATTTTCGATATATCTTGTATAAGAGAAGTGCATCAGCTGCTTGTCGTTAACAAATATCACAAAGGTCGGCGGTTTTACAGCAACCTGTGTGATATAGTACAGTCTGAGGCGCTTGCCCTTGTCGCTCGGTGGCTGCTGGAGTGCAACTGCTTCTGCCATGATCTCATTGAGCACGCCTGTTGCAACACGCATGGACTGGTTCTGCTCTACCATGTCGATCAGCTCATACAGCTTTCCGATACGCTGTCCTGTCTTTGCTGAGATAAAGGTGATCTCCGCATATGGCATAAATGACAGAATCTGTCTGACCTTCTCTGTAAAGCGGTAGATCGTCTTATCGTCCTTTTCCAGTGCATCCCATTTATTGACAGCAATGATAATGCCCTTTCCGCGTTCGTGTGCAATTCCTGCAATCTTGGCATCCTGCTCCGTCACACCTTCCAGTGCATCGATCAGAAGGATCACAATATCCGCACGTTCCACAGCAGAAACCGTACGCACGATCATATACTGCTCCAGTTCCTCTTTGATCTTATTTTTGCGGCGAAGTCCCGCTGTATCGATAAAAATATATTCTTTTCCGTTATAGGTCACTTCTGCATCGACTGCATCTCTTGTCGTACCGGCGATATCGGATACGATCAGTCTGTTTTCCCCAAGCAGCTTATTGATCAGGGAGCTCTTTCCGACATTCGGTTTTCCGACGATTGCAATACGCGGTCTTTCATCCTCTACATCTTCAGCCGTATCATCCGCAAAATGCGATACAACCTCATCCAGCACTTCACCGATGCCCTGTCTATTTGCCGCTGAGATCGCCATTGGTTCTCCGATGCCCAGATTGTAAAATTCATACACATCGAGCATCATCTTTTCATAGCTGTCTACCTTATTGACAACCAGAATGATCGGCTTCTTTGACCGTCTGAGCATGTCTGCCACCTTGGCATCCGCATCTACCAGTCCCTGTTTGACATCTACCATAAATAAAATAACATCTGCCGTATCGATCGCGATCTGTGCCTGCTCACGCATCTGTGAAAGGATGATATCCTTGCTGTCCGGCTCAATACCGCCTGTATCGATCAGTGTAAAGCTGTAATTCAGCCATGTCACATCTGCATAGATACGGTCTCTTGTAATACCCGGCGTATCCTTTACAATAGAAATACGGGAACCCGCAAGGGCATTGAACAGGGTTGATTTTCCGACATTCGGACGCCCAACCACCGCAACGATCGGCTTTCTTTTTCTATTTTCCATATGCTCTCCTTTATACGATAAACTGCTTTCTGATGCGGATCTTCTTTACGCTGCTCCACTTGACTTGGAGGAGCCATTCACACCACACTCTGACATAATAGGTTTTATTTTTTTCCATATTGATTTATATTACAATATTCAGATTGAGTTGTAAAGTGGTCAGCCCCTGTCCGGCAGACCACGCCCTGTATTTTAGCTTGTCTTTCCCTGTTATGTATGCTATAAATAAGAATGGATTTTAACTGCACATATCTTAGGAGGGAATCATGCCAAACTTAGTCGAACTCGAATCCGCAATGCCGGTTGCTCCGCTGAAGCTTTTAGCACTTGACAGCTGTAAGGAGCTCGGTGACCGTGTCAACGAATATCTTGTGGATTTTCGCAAAAATGTACATAATGATATCAAACAGGATCCCGCATTCCGCGGTTATTCTGAAGAAAATTATCTGATCAAGGCTGCCTGCCCACGTTTTGGAAGCGGTGAAGGCAAGGGCGTCTTATCCGAATCTGTCAGAGGTAAGGATGTCTTTTTAATGGTCGATGTATGTAACCATAGTCTGACCTATACAGTCAATGGTTGCGAAAACCACAAATCTCCGGATGACCACTACCAGGATTTAAAGAGGATGATCGCTGCTATCGCAGGAAAAGCACACAGGATCAATGTTATCATGCCTTTCTTATATGAAGGCAGACAGCATAAAAGAAGCGGCCGTGAATCGCTTGACTGCGCTTATGCACTCAAAGAGCTGAGTGAAATGGGTGTTTCCAACTTCATTACGTTTGATGCCCACGATCCGCGTGTCCAGAATGCGACACCACTGAAGGGCTTCGATAATTTTACACCGCCGTACCAGTTCATCCGTTCTCTGCTCCGTTACGAGAAGGATCTGATCATCGATAAGGATCATATGATCGTGATCAGCCCGGATGAAGGTGCTCTTGACAGAGCAGTCTACTTCTCTTCCGTACTCGGTGTTGATACGGGTATGTTTTACAAGCGTCGTGATTACTCCAAGGTCGTAAACGGCAAAAATCCGATCGTAGCACATGAATTTTTAGGAGATAATATCGAAGGAAAGGATGTTATCATCATTGATGACATGATCGCATCCGGCGGTAGTATGATCGACACAGCCAAGCAGTTAAAGGCAATGAAAGCAAAGCGTGTATTTGTCTGCTGTACTTTCGGTCTTTTCACGGAAGGGCTTGCAGCCTTTGATGAGGCTTATGCAAACGGTGTGTTTGACCGCGTTGTCTGCACCAACCTGACGTATCTTCCACCGGAAATTTTAGAGCGGGACTATTTTGTCACGGCAGATATGAGCAAGTTCCTTGCCAGCATTGTTGATTTTATGAATCATGATATTTCCATGGGAAATGTACTGACACCGACAGAGAAGATCCATGAGGTGCTTGCGAAGTACAATGCCCGGGAGGATGTGCTGATCTAGATAGAATAAATAATATATAATCCCCGCGGTGGCAGACAGACGCGGGGATTTTTACATTTTAATGCTGTAGAATAGATCTGCATATCAGTGAAAAATTATAAAAACGGCTCCTGCATGACAAGAAATGCGATTAGCTGTGTATGCGTCTTTCTACTTGGCTAAGTACTGACAAGATATATGGTGCCACGACAAGGATGTCGTGGCAGCGAACCTGAGACATGGATGTCGAATGTTCGCGTGCCATATAGATTGACAGTACGTGCCCTGGTAGAAAAGCATATGCAGCGTGCATACCTGTCATGCAGGAGCCGTTTTCTTTCATACTTTCATAAATTTAATTTCTATACCATTACTCTATACCATGTTAATGCGTATTATCCGTATACGCCGGGAAGTCGATGCTGACCTTGAACAGATCCCCGTCCAGATAGATCTCAAACTCTCCGCCCTGCGCTTTCACAAGATTCTTCGCAATAGAAAGCCCCAGTCCGCTTCCTTCCGTGCTGCGGCTGACATCCCCTCTGATGAAACGCTCCGTCAGCTCATCCGCCGCAATATTCAATGGCTGTGCGGAAATATTCTTGATCGTTATCTCAATTCTGTTTTCATTCGTTGCACTTGCGTCATAAGCTTCATTTGCATTTCTGCTTTCCCTTTTACCGGTCTGACACACATCATCTGCAGCATAACAGGGTTTCATGGCTGTGGTACGTCTGACATCACAATACACTCTTGTACCCTGCATCGCATATTTATAAATATTTCCAAACAGGTTATTGAGGACACGCCATGTTCTGTCGGAATCCGCCCAGATCAGGTAAGGAGGCTCACCATCCTTCGGCTCCACATCTGCCACAATCTGCAATCCCTTTTCTTTCCATTTATCCTCATATTCTCCAATTGCCTGCGTAAACAGTTCGGAAACATTGAGCTGCCCCATCTTCAATGTAATATTACCGGAGCTGATCTTGCTTGCTTCTACCAGATCCAGTGTCAGTCTTTTCAGACGCTGTGATTTTTCATCCAGTATCCTGATATATTCCTGTGCCTTTTCATTTTGGATATCTTCCCGTTTTAAAAGATCCACATAGTTGATAATGGAGGTCAGCGGCGTTTTGATATCGTGTGATACATTCGTGATCAGATCTGCTTTCAGTCTTTCATCCTTCATACTGATCGTCACAGCGTTTTGTACAGCATTTCCGATCTGGTTGACCGCCTCTGCCATTACCTTGTTTTCGCCGTACATTTTCTCTGTATCGATCTGGTATGCAAGATCACCCTCAGAGATCCTTGTGATACCTTCCACGATTTTCTCCCGTGTCCGGTTGCTGTAATAAATATAAAGCCCGTACAGTATGATAACAATCAGATCTAGGAAAATGGCTATGCCGATCACACCGACACCGGCAAAAAACAGGTTTACCAAAAACAGTCCCAAAAGTCCGCCATACACCGGTACAAAGCTGCGGACGGCAAGTGACCGGTGGTTGAACACAGACCTGATACCTCTGCAGATCACATGGATGCACCTTTTACATACTATCTTCACAATATGCAGAATTTTGTAACAGATACTGTTCTTCCAGAACGTCCCTGCCTTGATCCTCCTGACCAGAGACCCCGTGTAGGCAAGCAGCAGCAAATATAACAGGAAAAATGTCAGGAGCAGAATACCGCAAAATATCTTTGCCCCGATCTGCCCGCTGTAAGTGTCATATCCACTGTCACTCAGACTTGCCGCAATCTCCAGGCCAACGCCGCCAATCAAAACAGCACTGCCGATCGCAATGGCTGCTGCCAGCTCTGTATACCATGTGTCAAAATAACGCAGCTGCTCTTTTTCCCGCTTTGGCTGCATAATGATAAATGCAAGATAGCCTGCAAGTGCAGACAACGCCAGTACCCCTGCGATCATAAGCAGCATCATAAAGCCCATCAGAGGCAGTTTGCTTTTCAGCATCGTATAGTTTTTTGCTGCCTGTGCATAAGCATCATCCTCATTCCATTTGCCGAGCAGCTTTGTATTTGTTCCCTGATCTGCCTGTGTACGCACGCAGATATACAGCTTACCACCTTCCGGGAAACTGTAGCGGTAAGAATGGAGCAGGCTCTTATAAGGCACTTCATTGCCTGCTTTTACCCCATCACAGACAAGCTCATCCGTCTCATAATCGTAGCACATATAGACACCGCATTCCTGCATGGCAGTGATAAGTGCATCTGTATCCTTACTGCGGTCCAGATTCGTATACTGTACCTTACCGGATGGATCCACCATCAGATATTTTAAATTCATATCTTCTTTAAGAACCTGCTTATAGCTGTTATAAATTGTATAGTTTGTCGCAAGATCACATGCTGCCTGCTGCACAGCCTGTTCCACATTTGCATAAGTCATTCCATCGGGAAGTGTCAGATCATACAGGCTGTCCATATTGACCGGCTTGTATTCTTCGATCAGTCTGTCCATTGTCTGTTCTGCGGTATCAGACTGCTGCTCTTCCGTTTCATCCGATAATGCTGCTTCATCTGTTGTGTAAGCAGTATTGTTTTCTGTACTGTATTCGCCATCTGACATCTCATCCGCTGTCTCTGCTGCGATCATATAGGAAGCAGTCTCTTCGTCTTCTGTCGTTGTTTCCGTACTTTCCTCCGGCATGCTTTCCGTAGAACCGTATGACTCATAGCTGAAGCTATCCTCACTATTCCACCAGGCGATCAGATCCCCTGTTTTGTAAATGAGTTTTGGCAGCTCCACCTTCGGCTTGACAGTTCTTTTCCTGTTGTCATAGGCAAATATATCGATTTCCTTATCGGAATCGTATTTTCCGTTCTTTTCCATCTGCGAGCTGACAGCCATATATTCAGAAAGCTGAGACAGATCGACATGCAGAAAATCATAAAATGTACTCGTCTGCTCAAAATTTTCTTCGTCTGTAAACAGATCCAGCGTATAATAGCTGCCCTGTCTGTTTACCACATTCATGGAATATCCCAAAAACGCCAGTACAAAAGCCATTCCCATGGCACATATCTGGGAAATCGCACCGGCAATCAGCCGCTTGTTTTCTTTTAACCAATTCTTCATTCTTATTTTCCTACCTCTTTTACAGAATTCCTTCTGCACTTCATTTTTATCTGTTACTTTTCAATCTTATAGCCTACGCCCCATACAACCTTCAGATAACGCGGCTCCTTTGGATTGATCTCTATTTTTTCACGAATATGACGGATATGTACCGCTACCGTATTTTCCGCGCCATAAGCTTCCTCATTCCAGATGTTTTCATAAATCTGCTGCGTTGAGAACACTCTGCCCGGATTCTGCACTAAAAGAAGCAGGATCTGATATTCGATCGGTGTCAGCCTGACCTGTTCTCCGTCCACTGTGACGATCTTTGCTTCATCATCGATCTCCAGAGAACCGACTACATAATTCTTTTTCGTGCCTGCACAGCTTCCCAGCATCGTATATCTTCTCAGGCTGGATTTCACACGTGCCACGAGCTCCAGTGGATTGAACGGCTTTGTGATATAATCATCCGCACCCACATTCAGTCCCAATATTTTATCTACATCCTCCGATTTCGCCGACAATACTAAAATCGGGATGGCGGAAAATGTGCGGATCTTGATCATGGCATGGATTCCATCCATCTCAGGCATCATAATATCGATGAGCAGAAGCTGGATATCTTCCTTTTGTAACACCTCGATTGCTTCTCTTCCGTTATATGCTTTAAAAATCTGATAACCCTCCTGTGACAGATAGATACTGATCGCCTCCACGATCTCCTTATCATCGTCACATACCAGAATATTTGCCATTTCTTTCACCTCCTGAAAGTATTATATAAAAAGAATCTTAATACCCGGGTAGGAAAAGTATTAAGATTCCATTAAAATTCCATCTTATATAGAGCATTTTATGTAATAGGAACGAAGTTCCCTGTTACATCAAAAATGTCCTGCAACAACTATACCATTGTTGCAAGACATTTACAATAAATCTTTCGAGGTTATTCTGCATCCCTGATTGCTTTTCGCACAGGCAGGATACAGCCAGGCGAAACACTCAGCTCATCAATTCCCATCTTGATGAAAATATTTGTCAGGGAAGTATCCGCACCAAGCTCGCCGCAGATGCCTGCCTAGATGCCCGCCTTGTGAGCATTGTCTATTACCATCTGGATTTCCCTTGCCAGACGATTCCGTTCCTTTGTCTGTGTTGCGGCTTCCAGCTGCCCGTTTTCTTTCAGGCATAAAAAAGCCCCAAGATTACCGCGTTTTCCGTTCGTTTTTCTGTGTGAGAACAGATATGCCGGATTATGTGCCGTACAGACATTGGTCACTTCCAGATGCTCCGGCGTGATGCCCGCGTCTGTAAGCCACAGCTGATTGGCAAGCCACAGATCCAGCTGGTATTTGCTTTCCGCCTTCTGCTCCGGCTTCTGATATAAGAGAGTTTCCGTCCCGTTCATCCCTGCAAATGCATTTTGAAATTCTTCTGCCACATCACTGCTGACCTCATAGCATTCCTGACAGATGGACGGTCCGATCGCCGCATGGATATCTGCCGGATCACAGCCAAATGCCGCATGCATCCGCTCCACCATCTTTTTACCCATACCGGCCACGGTTCCGCGCCAGCCCGAATGCGCCAGTCCGATCACTTCTCTGACCGGATCCACAAAATAAAGCGGTACGCAGTCTGCATAAAAGGTAGCCAGTGCTAACCCTTTTTCGTTTGTGATCAGCCCGTCAATGTCCGCATAATCCCGCTGTCTGTCGATTCCCTTTCCGGCATCTTCCTTCGTAACAATCCTGATATTCGTCGTATGTGTCTGATCGGAGCAGACGATCCGGTCTCTTGTAATGCCAAGGACCTCTGCCACTCTGTCATAATTTTGCAGGACGCAGTCTCTGTCATCCCCACGCGTAAAGCTCAGGTTCAGGCTTTCAAAGATCCCGCTGCTTGTCCCGCCTGTCCGTGTTGTGAACAGATGCCTGACACATCCTGTCTTAGTCAGTCCCGGAAAAGTCAGGTATTCCATTTCCCAGCCATCCGGGCTGTTATATTTGTTTTGTACAGGTATATTTTTTGTATCCTGTGTCTTTATAACACGCTGTAGATTGTACATATTTACCTCATTTTCAGATCATAAATCCACTCAAGTGCCAGCACAACATTGTTTTTGAATTTTGACTCCGACATTATTTGTACTAAAATATCGCATCTGCGCATGATTTCCAAGTGACTTTTGTCACAGATTTACCAAATCTGGTGCAGAAATGCGTTTCTGATCCAGGTGATCTCATTTCCCAGAATAGCAATCACATCATATCTGACCGGCTGCTGCTCCGGTATGTGATACTGGTTCAGATAAAACAGTGCCACCCTGCAGATCTGCCTCTGCTTTGCCACACTGACTGCCTCCTGCGGCAGTCCATTTCCTGCATTTGCCCGGTACTTGACTTCAAAGAAAACAAGCGTGCCTTTCTCATAGCCAACTATATCGATTTCTCCCTGCCTGACTCTATAGTTAATCGTCTGAATGCGCACGCCTCTTTTTTCCAGATATACTTTTGCAGCCTGTTCGTGAGCTGCTCCTTTTCTTCTTTTGTTCATAGGATGTCCTCTCCAGACACATCCTGATCTCCCTAAACTTATCCCTATTTTTTCTTGTTCGCCTGTTCCATCTTTGCACGGATGCGGTCCATCTGATCCACAAATACAAGTATCTCAGCGACCACTTCATACAGCTCCGGCGGGATCAGCTCTCCGATCTCCAGCCTTGACAGAGTATCTGCCAGCTTACTGTCCTTATGCACCGGAACCTTTGCCTGTTTTGCTTCCTCTATAATCTTTTCCGCAAGTGCACCCTTACCGGTCGCAACAACCTTTGGCGCATCATCGTCCGGATCATAGGAAAGTGCGACCGCCTGTTTTGGTTTCTGCTCTTTTCCTGTCATATCAAGCCCTCACATCAAATGAATACTGATTGATACATACGCTTTCTTCTTCCTGATCTTTGCGCATTTCTTCCGTTACCCTGGAAGGTGTATCCTTCTGCGATACCTCCGTCTGCATCTGATAGCCTTTCTGCTCCAGTCGTTCATTCAGCAGATGAATATGTGCCTGTATAAAATCGATCATGGCATCGTCCTGTAAGTAAAAATGCGTATTTACCTTCCGGTTCTGCATGGCAACATACACATCCACAGGTCCTAAATGCTCCATATCCAGATGCAGGAAAGCACTGATACTGTCCTCTTTGGTCAGTCCCTTTTTATTGGCATACACATACAGATCCCCTGTTGTCTCCTGTCCTGCCATACGGAGCGGAAGCTGCACATACTGCATCGTCTGGGAAAGCTGGTGTAAGAAATCCAGATTTTCCCTCAGCTGGTTTGTCTGGGTAAAAAGCTGTGTCTGCGCCTTTCCCGCCTCCGATACCGTCTGCGCCAGACGCGACACCTGCTCCCGCAGCTTTGTAAAGAACTGCTCTACTTCTTCCTTATCTGCCACCATTTCCGGTTTGAGCAGGAAGTTCTCTTTCATCTGTTCAGTCAGAAGGTTACGAAATTCTTTTGAAGCAAACAGACGCAATAGCTGCCTGGTATCTCCCTTTGTAAACAGATCACTCTTCATCAGCTCTGCCAGAGAATCTACGCCCGGCCGACTGCTGTTTTCCGCTGTTTCCGAAGAAACAACCTGCCCATCCGTGCTCAGTTTTTCCGCATTTGACCCCTGCAGCCGTCCACCGTCTGCTTCTGCCTGCACCTGCCTGCCATCAGTCTCTGTCTGTACTTGTCCGTCAAATGCAAGCCGTGCATCTACGCCATTTTCCGCTGTCTGACCGCCTGCCGGCTGACCTGCTACGGGATCGCCTGCTGCCTCAGTCTGTCCTGTGCTATTTCCTGCTGCCGGCTGCTGATTTCCATCTGCAGGCTGCACATCACCCGGTACTTCCTGCCCTTCCAGTGGAAGCGCACCGACCTGCCCTGCCTCTGTCTGACTGCTTTCTCCCAGTAAAAGTACCAGCTCCTTCATAAAAGCAGCTGCTTCCTGCGGCGACTGCACCGCCATATCCGTAAATTCCGCAAACAGGCTGTCTGTCAGTGCATTTGCCGCCTGTGCAAGCTGACCGTTTGCATTTTGCAGGTTCTGAAACTGCGCCGCAGTCAGGTCATTGACCGGAATCTGCAGCCGGTTCATCAGCACGATATTTTCTCCCGTTGTCTGTGGATGATCCAGTACCTGACGATACATCTGCCAGAGCGAGTTTTTATCGACAGACATGCCTTCCCGCATCATGGCATCTACCATGGAAAGCGAATCCGCCGTCTGCGCAATTCCTGCCTGTTCCAATGCCTTTCCGAGTACCTGTGTCTGCGCACTGTTCTGAAAAAGTGCCTGCAACGTGATCTGTTTATCCGAGATCCCGCTGACAGCAAATGTCACCGACTGCCCGGTCTGCAGATTCACACCCTCCTGCAGCTTTGCGGTCAGTACCTCCGATGGCAGCTTCACATAGACAGTATCTCCCTCTACTTTGATCACCTGACCACTGATGGCAGAGCCGACTGTCAGACTGCCCGCCTGCGCCCCTTCTGCCGTCTTGCTGCTCATATCCGTCCGTCCCGCTGATGCAGAGGAAGAAAGTCCGGACAATGTATTTTGTGTATTCCGTTGCAATAATCCAGCTAAGTCAAAACTCATTCTTTTACCTTAAAATGTGTAATAAATGATCTACGATGGATCGGACTTGCCCCATAGACGGCAAGTGCTTCGATATGCTCCGCACTGCCATAACCCTTGTTTGCCGCAAAGTGATACTGTGGCATTGCCTTGTCATACTCCATCATCAGTCTGTCCCTTGTTACCTTTGCAATGATGCTTGCCGCTGCAATGGAAACGCTTTTCGCATCTCCCTTTACGATTGGAACCTGCTGCAGAAAAAGCCCGGGAATCCGCACCGCATCATTTAATAATATATCGGGACAAACAGACAGTTTATTAACTGCCTGCCGCATTGCCTCATAGGTTGCCTGCAGAATGTTGATCTCATCGATCCGCTGCGGCGTTGCATAGCCGACACCGACCGACACTGCCTTTTCCATGATCTCATCATACAAAAGCTCTCTCTTTTTGGCGGAAAGCTGTTTGCTGTCATTTAAGTACAGGATCTCACAGTCCTTCGGTAAAATAACCGCTGCAGCCACAACAGGACCTGCAAGAGGACCTCTGCCCGCCTCATCGATCCCGCAGATTGCCTGACAGTCTTTGTACTGTTCTTCATACTGATGCATAGCCATTAGTCTTTCCCGCTCTTTTTCAAGTGCATCCAACCGTTTCTGTGCCCTTTGCACAAGCTGCCGTACACCGCTTCTTTCGTCGCTTTCAAATCTTGCTATAAAATCAGGCAGCATCTGATCCTCTGCTGCCTGTAATAAATCTCTGATCTCTCCGATTTTCATCTGTCTGTCCTCTCTGCTCCGGTTACTTTCCATGCACCACAAAACCGATCTTATCAAATGGAAAAATGCGCAGCCATGCCCTGCCAATGATCTGATCCCGCTTGATCAGACCGACGGACGGATCCCTGCTGTCCGAGCTGTTATTTCTATTATCACCGAGTACAAAGTATTCATCCGAGCCCAGATAAATGCTGTTTGCCGCCATGCCCGGATCCTTGATGGCTTCCTTTCCGTAAGATTCAGAAAGCAGTTCTCCGTTGATATAAATATTGCCCAGCGCATCGATCATGACCGTTTCTCCCGGAAGACCGATGACACGTTTTATGTAATAGGTATTTGCCGTATACTGATATGGGAACACAATCACATCAAAACGGTTTGGCTCATGGAAGCGGTATGTGATCTTATCTACGATCAGGTTATCTCCGTCTTCCAGTGTATTTTCCATGGATTGTCCATGTACAACTGTTCTCTGCCCTACAAAGGCGATCACCAAATAAGTCAATGCCAGAACTGCCAGCAGATAAATACTGGTTCCGAGCACTTCCTTTAAAATCTGTTTCATTTTTTTACTCAAGCTTTTCTTCCCCTTTAATATTATGCCTGCTCTGTCGGACTTTCCAGTGTGATCCGTCCGATCCTGCCACTCCGGAAATCATCTAACAGAAGCGCCGCTGCTTTCCGGATATCCGGCTCATCACCTTTTAATACACATTTTCTGTTTCTGGCGATCTGCGCCAGCACCTCATAGGCATCCTGTTCGTTTTTGCAGCTTTCTTCTGCCTCATCCGAAAGATCATAGCGCTTTGTCAGAAGAAACGGATAAACGTCCTTCAGATACTGGATCAGGCTGACCGCCATTTCTTCTATATTTAAGATCTCATCATTCATGGAACCGATCAGTGCCAGATTGAGTCCCACCTGCTGATCTTCAAACTTCGGCCATAAAATACCCGGCGTATCTAAAAGTTCCAGTGTCTTGCTGAGTCTGATCCACTGCTTTCCCTTTGTTACACCCGGCTTATTTCCTGTCTTTGCACAGGCTTTTCCGGCAAAAGAATTGATAAAGGTGGATTTTCCGACATTTGGGATGCCGACTACCATGGCTCTGACAGGGCGGTTCAATATTCCGCGCTTTCTGTCACGCTCGATCTTTTCCTTACATGCTTCTGCGACAACGCCGTTGATTGCCTTCATGCTGTTGCGGTTACGCGCATTGAGTGCCACAACAAAGCAGCCCTGCTTCTCGAAATATTGCTGCCACTTTGCCGTCTGCCTTTCGTCTGCCAGATCCGCTTTATTTAACAGGATCAGTCTCGCTTTATTTGCCCCAAGCTGATCAATATCCGGATTACGGCTGGATAACGGGATTCTTGCATCCACAAGCTCGATCACCAGATCGATCAGCTTGATATTTTCCTGCATCATCCGCTTTGCCTTTGTCATATGTCCGGGATACCACTGATAGTTCATCTATACACCTATTCCATAAAGCCGATCGGGCTGTCACCCGCCGCCAGATGGAACCATACCTTTCCGATTATATTATCCTTTTTTACAGCACCGATATTACCTGATCTGCTGTCTTCACTGTTGTTGATGTTATCTCCCAGGGTAAAATATTCATTGTTCCCAAGGGTAATGGGATTTTCCGCAATTCCCGCATCTTCTATTTTATCATATTCGACATCTTTATACAAAAGACCGTTGACATATAAGGAACCGTTTTTGATCTGCACCGTATCTCCCGGCAGAGCGATCACACGCTTCACATAGTAATGGGTGTTGGAGTTACCGTTTGGCAGAAACACCACAATATCTCCGTTCCTGGGAGAACTGAGCTTATATACAAACCGGTTGACCAAAATATGCTGTCCGTTGTAAAGGCTTGGCTCCATGGAAACACCGATGACGGTTGTCCGCATGCCAAAACAGAACATGAGCACAAATGCCAGCATCCAGCAGGCGATCGTAATAAAGATCACATTCCAGATCTCCTTCATCACGGAAGCACTGATCTTTTTCTTTTTCTGATAAAAACTAAGTCCTTTGCGTCGTCTCATAAAACTTCCTTTCATCATGCATCTTCGATGCATGACATTATTTGGGAACCTCGCTCATGCATAATCTGCTTCGCAGATGAGCGAGGCTACATCATAAATGATGCATGACATTATTTAAAAAGGGACAAGATACACAATGTATTTTGTCCCTTTTCTTTGCTTAAGCGGCAATGACTATTTTACTAACTCTTTTACTTTCGCTTTCTTTCCTACGCGACCCTTTAAGTAGTTCAGTTTTGCACGTCTTACTTTACCCTTTCTGACAACTTCTACTTTCTCAACGTTTGGAGAATGAAGAGGCCATGTCTTTTCAACGCCGACACCGTTTGATGACTTACGTACTGTAAATGTAGCGCGGTTGCTGCCACCCTGTACTTTCATAACGGTTCCTTCGAAGATCTGGATTCTTTCGCGGTTTCCTTCTTTGATCTTACCGTAAACCTTTACAGTATCACCTACGTTGAACTGAGGTACTTCTGCCTTTAACTGTGCTGCTTCGATTTCTTTAATGATTTCGTTCATTGTGTTTCTCCTTCCATTCTGGATGTTCTTAATACACTTCGTAACAGAGGACCATCTCTTTTTCACAACATTCATACTTTATCATAAAAAACAATGGAAAGCAACTGATTTTTTCAACTTTCCATTGTTTTTTACAATGCTCTGTTTTCTGTTTGCATCTGCTGTTTCCATTTTACATTTTACGATCAGTCCTGCAGAATTCTTGTCACCGCTACCGGTGTTCTGTAATAAGCACTTGCAATACGGATTCCGGTCTTCGGTGAGCTGGCACTGATCACCTGACCACCACCGATATAGATCGCTACGTGGTTGATCCTGCCGCCCTTTGCGTAAAAGACAAGATCGCCCGGCTTTGCCTCCGACATTTTGATCCTTGTACCGCTGTTTGCCTGCGCTCTTGATGAGTGTGGCAGGGAAATACCGTATTTTGCAAATACGCTCAGAACAAAGCCGGAGCAGTCCGCACCCTTTGTCAGACTTGTTCCGCCCCAGACATACGGATTGCCAACAAACTGCCTTGCATATTCACAAAGCTCCACTCTGACATCCGATACACCTGCGCCATATAAAAACTCGGTCATGTTCAAGGCTGTTTTCAGCTTTGTATCAACCGTTACATAATCTGAGGATACATATAATTTGTTTCCGTCAAAATCAACACCGACCCAGTCGCTGCCACTGCCATTGTCCAGTACTTCCAGCTCTTCTCCGTAGGCAACCATATCGTAAACAGGCGAATCTAAAGAAGGTGCCTCTCTCAGCTTCAGTCCATCCGCATTTACTGTGGCAAGCTCTTTTACCACACTGTCTGCCTGTGCTACCGCATCTTTTCCGGTCAGGATATAGTCAAGACTCACATAGCCTTCCACACTGCCCGATGTGATATGTGCTTTATCGCCTTCGATCCCAAGGATCTCACAGCCGGTATCATTTTCCATCTTTCCAACGATCTTGCTGTCATCCTCCGCTGTCTCTCTGACATTCAGATGATCCGCTACCTGTGCGATACCGAGATTGGTATAGCCGTAAGCCGCTCCGGCAGTTTCTTCTTCATCGTATTCCTGCTCGTCCATATCTTCCGGTGCTACATAGATTGGAGAGGAAACCATGACTCCTGCTCCCGCTGTCAAAGCCACATCGGAATTATCCGCTTTAGCTTCTGTCTCTGCCTGCTGCATGCCATCTACGGAAATCGTCTGTACTTCTTCTGTTTCCGCCATCTGTAAAGACGGTGCGGTCAATGCATTCTGTGCACCTGCCTGCAGGGATACGACCGATGCTGATACTGCCTGCGTCTGGCAGACCATAGCAGCTGCTATGACGAGTGCAAATATCTGTTTTTTCAGTTCTTTTTTATGAAACATATAAAGCCTTCCTAAACCAATTGTATTTCTCAACCCTCGCTATTTGTTACATAATTGTTACAAATGTTACAGACATTATAACAATTTGATAGCATTGTGTCAAGTAGGAGGCTTGCCAGCCGCAAATCTTGCCAATTATGTCGTTTCTTTTACCTACTTTGTATAAATTCGAAAATATAAATTGCAAGTTATCTTCCTCTGACTTATGATATACAGGAAGCGATTCTATCTTTATGCAAATATTATTATACATTTGGAGGTAACTATATTGATCTTTGAAGGTTTTCAAAACGGAATCAACTTAGGCGGCTGGATCTCCCAGTTCGACAAATATGACAAAGCGCATTTTGACAGCTTTATTACAGAAAAGGATATTGCGTATATCGCATCTCTCGGATACGATCATGTACGTGTCCCTGTAGACTACAATGTACTGGAGGACGAAGATGGCAACATCATTCCTTCCGGTTTCGGTTATCTGGAAAATTGCCGCAGTTGGTGTGAAAAGCATCATCTGAACATGCTGATCGATCTGCATGAATGCTACGGTTACTCTTTCGATCCTCTCAAAAAAGATATGGACAGGAAAAAATTCTTCTATGATGACGCGCTGCAGGAACGCTTCCTGCATCTCTGGTCTGAGATTGCGGTCAGATTTAAAGACTATCCGGATCAGGTTGCCTTCGAGCCGCTGAACGAGGTTGTTCTGGAAGAGGTTGCAGACGCATGGAATGCCGTCATTGCAAAATATGTAACACTGATGCGTTCTATTGTACCGGAAGCTTATCTGGTCATTGGCGGCGTTTGTTATAACAACGTGCTCTCTGTACCGCTCATCAAGGTTCCCGATACCTATAAAATTGTATTTAACTTTCACTGCTATGAGCCGATGGTATTTACGCATCAGGGAGCTTACTGGGTAGAGGACATGCCACTTGATTTCCGTATTGGCTATCCAAAGTCGCTCGCTGAGTACCGTAAAACAAGTACAGAGCTTTCCAAAGCACTTGCAGGTGCAGTATTTAAAGAGGGCATCAGCGATATAGGTCCTGCTTTCTTTGCCGATATCTTTGCTCCCGCCGTGGAAGCTGCAAAAAAAGCCGGCGTTCCTCTTTACTGCGGTGAATATGGTGTGATAGAGCTTGCCTCCCAGGAGGACAAAGACCGCTGGCTTGCTGATATTTCCAAGGCATTCGATACATTTGGTGTCGGCCGCGCGCTTTGGAACTACAAAGAAAAAGATTTTGGTATTGTAACAAAAGACTTTCCAAATGCCTAAATTTCCGTATGGCAGGGAATTCCTATCCTATGAAAAAATCCCGGAAGATGATCAGATCTGGTCACTTCCGGGATTTCTGTATTTCTTTACTTTCTATGCCCAGCCCATTTCTGCGCTGTCTAAGATGATCGTAAACGGTCCTTCATTTAAAAGCTCCACATGCATCATGGCACCAAATTCGCCGCGTTCCACATCCCTTACTTCTTCTTTGCATTTCCTGATGATGTATTCATACAGATCATTTGCCATATGCGGCTCTCCGGCTTTAAAGAAGGAAGGACGTTTTCCTTTTTTGCAGTCTGCATATAAGGTAAACTGCGAGATCAGCAGCAGGGCTCCATCTACGTCCCGCAGGGACAGATTGCTCTTTCCGTCCGCATCTTCAAAAATACGAAGATCCAACATTTTGGCGATCATACGGTCTGCAAGTGCCTCTGTATCCTCCTGTCCGATCCCGATCAGTACCATATACCCTTTTTGGATACTGCCGCGTACCTGACCGTCTATGGTTACCTGTGCATGACTGACTCTTTGAATGACAAATCTCATATGTTAAAATACCTCTTTCCGTCCGCTACGTTTTTCGCGATCGCCTCTTTCAGTTCTGCAAGCCCCGCAAATTTCTGTTCCGGTCTTTCAAAATGAAACAGATGTACCGTGATATCTTTCTCGTAAATATCTTCATCAAAATCGTAAATATACGTTTCTACCCCCATGCGGTGCGTATCTTCCACTGTCGGCTTATAACCGATGTTCGTGACGCCGTAAAATGTCTGTTGCCCATAGGTAACTGTCGAAAAATAAACACCATTGGGCGGCAGCAGCTTTCCTTCCTGTGGATGCAGGTTGACCGTTGGCATACCAAGTGTTCTGCCGATTCTGTTACCATGTGCTACCCTGCCACAGATAAAATAGGGCTCTGACAGCAGTGCATTCACAAGCTCCATGTCACCTTCCGTGAGTGCTTCCCGGACAAACGTGGAGCTGATCTCCCGTCCGCCGTGACAGATCTTTTGAATGATCCGTACCTGTACACCGTTTTCTTCCGCAATCTTTTGCAAAAGTGCTGCATTTCCCGCGCCTTTATCCCCGAAGGACACATCTTCTCCCGCGGCAATAAAGCCCGCATGCATCTTTTTCAGCAAAAAGTCCCTGACATATGCCTCCGGCGAAACAGCCGCGGTTTCCTTACTGAACGGATACTCAACCAGATAATCCACACCCATCTTTTCAAAGGCTGCACGTTTTTCCTCTCTTGTCATCAGTTCTCCCGCCTGATTGCCTTTAAAAAAGACGGCAGGTGACGGATCAAAAGTAAAAACGGCTGTTTTCAGTCCCAGATTCCTTGCTTTGAATATCTCATCCAGCAGTCTCTTATGTCCCTTGTGGATTCCATCGAATTTGCCGATGGCAACTGCTGTCATTTCTTCAATTGTAAAATCCGTTGTTCCGGCTATTATCTTCATTTTCATTTCCTTTGTCTGTTCTGTTTTACTGTGGCAGGAACATTTTATAAGGGATAAAACGATTTTCTGCCTGCGTATACTGATAGATTCCGTAAAATACATCTTCTGCACTGTAAACTCTGACAAAGGAGCCGTCATGGATTTGTGCAGCAACTGTTACTTCCCGATCAGCTTTCCCGGTATTATCTGCTGTTCCAACCATATCGGCTGCTTTCACATCTGCCGGATCCATATCTGCCAGCATCTGTGCCGTAAAGCTGTTTCCGTTTGCAAGTGCAAGCTGGTACTTCTCCAATACAGTTACCTTAGGATAACTTAAAAACATCTGATCCACCGGGATCAGTATCTCAGAAAGCTTACCGGCATCACGGATCTGCTCGATCTCGGAGAGCTTATGTGCCTCAGCAAGCGAAAACCTGTCCACCCTTGTCCGCAGAAGTTCCTCCATACAGCCGCCACAGCCTGCTTTCTCTCCGATATCCTGACACAGCGTCCTGATATACGTTCCTTTAGAACAGTGTACACAGAAGCGTACACGCGGAAGCTGCATTTCCAGAATATCCAGCGAAAAGATCTCGATATCCCGCGGCTTTCTCTCTACCTCCCTGCCTTCTCTGGCAAGTTCATACAGTTTTTTGCCGTTCACCTTCAGTGCGGAATACATCGGCGGGATCTGCCGGCTTTTTCCAACAAAGCCTTCCATAATAGCCCGCAGCTTATCCTCTTCTACCTGAACCGTTTTCTCTGAAAGCACCGCTCCTGTCGTATCCTGTGTATCGGTCGTCACACCCAGCAAAAGAACTGCCTCGTATTCTTTTGTCTTGTCTGTCAGAAGATCGCATAGCTTTGTCGCGTTTCCAATACAGACAGGAAGCACACCCTCTGCCTGTGGATCAAGCGTTCCGGTGTGCCCTATTTTTTTCTGCTTCAGGATCCCCCGCAGCTTTGCCACAACATCATGCGAGGTATATCCTTTTTCCTTATATACGTTAATGATTCCGTTCATCATTTTCCTTATTCATTCCTGTTCGTTCCATTATGCAGCCCTACACATCAATACATCCTGTTTCAATGTGCAATGCCTCCATCTGCAGCACGATCTGCTCCATCAGGTTGTTGACGATATCATAAAAATTACCGTTCATATTACAGCCCGCTGCCCTGACATGACCGCCACCGCCGAAAAAGACCGCAACCTTTGCCACGTCGATATACGAGCGTGAACGCATACTGATCTTATATTCCTGTGTTCCGACCTCATAAATGAAAATCGCTACTTCGACTCCTTTGATATTCCGCAGTTCATTGACAATACCGGACAGATCCTTTTTCTCTGCGCCATAAAAATCCATTGTCTTACGATCTACCATGGAAACCATGCATTTGCCATCCAGCATCGGGAAAGCCTCTAAAACAGCTCTTCCTGTGATCTGGGACTGGATATACGTTCTCTCATAGAAGGTTTCCTCGATCAGCTTCGGGAAATCAAAGCCGTAGGAGATCAGATCTGCCACGATCCGCAGCGTTTTCGGTGAGGTATTGGAATACTGCATCACACCGCTGTCATGGATGATACCGACATAGATCGTCTGCGCCAGTTCTTTGTCGATCAGATCCAGATATTCCTGTCTGGAAGCGATCAGGTCGTATAAGACCTCGGCCGCCGAGCTTGCCTTCGGATCCACATAATAAGCGTCTCCACAGCCCGGATTACTGATATGGTGATCGATATTGATCAGTTTTTTTGCACGCAGAACATACGTATTGGCATGCCCGCAGCGTTCCGGAACCGAATCCACCACGATCATGACATCATACGTAAACGGCTTTGTATCATCCGTGATGATCTGGTCAATGCCCTGTATGAAATCATATTCCGGAGCCGGCTTTTCCAAGATCACATCGATTCTGCACTCCGGCTTCAGTTTTTTTAAGAACTGCCAGAGTGCCAGAGTTGTTCCGATGCAGTCGCCGTCCGGATTTGTATGCCCGGTAATACCGATGGATAAAGCACCCTGACATTCCTTTCCTAAATCTAACATAACACCACTACTCCTCTTCGCGGTTTAAATCCTTATTCACTTCATCAATTTTCTTTGACATATTCACACCATATGCAATGGACTGATCCATAATGAACCGGATCTGCGGTGTGTTACGCAGATTGATCATCTTTGCCAGTTTGCTTCTGATAAAGCCTTCTGCGCTGTTTAGGCCTGCCAGCGTATCCGCTGCGGTCTGCTCATCCCCCAGCACGGAGATCCATGCCTTACAGGTCTTCAGATCCGGCGCAACTTCTACCGCAACCACACTTGTCATGAGACCGATCCGCGGATCTTTGATCTCTCCGCGGATGATATCAGCCAGTGCTCTCATGACTTCACCATTGATACGTGTATTTTTTACACTGTTTTTTCTCATATTAACTTCCTATCTAGGTACCTCGACCATAATGTAAGCTTCTACGATATCAAGCTCCTGCATCTGGTCAAAGCCCTCAAATACAAGACCACATTCAAATCCTGCTTTTACTTCTTTTACATCATCCTTAAATCGCTTTAAGGATGCAAGCTGACCCTCGAAGATCTGCTCGCCTTCTCTTGTGATACGAACCTTGCAGTTTCTCTCGAAACGTCCGTCCAGCACGTAAGAACCGGCAATATTGCCGACTGCGGATGCCTTGAAGATCTGTCTGACTTCCGCATGACCGATCACCTGTTCCTCGAATACCGGATCCAGCATACCCTTCATGGCAGCTTCCACATCTTCGATTGCCTGATAAATAACCTTATACAGACGGACATCAACGCCTTCTCTCTCTGCTGTTGCCTTTGCCTGTGCATCCGGTCTGACATTAAAGCCAATGATGATCGCGGAGGATGCACTTGCCAAAATGACATCGGATTCGTTGATCGCACCAACACCGCCATGGATACATTTGACAACAACTTCTTCATTGGACAGCTTTAAGAGACTCTGCTTCACTGCTTCCACACTACCCTGTACATCAGCCTTGATGATCAGGTTCAGTTCCTTCAGATTGCCTTCCTGGATCTTGGTAAACAGATCATCAAGCGACATCTTGGATTTTGTTTCTTCCAGCTTCTTTACTTTGTTCTGTGCTACGAAGGTTTCCGCAAACTGCTTTGCCGTCTTATCATTTTCATGTGCGATCAGAATCTCACCTGCGTTTGGCACATCAGAAAGACCTAAGATCTCAACCGGTGTGGAAGGACCTGCTTCTTTCACTCTGCGTCCCTTATCATCTACCATGGCTCTTACCTTACCATGTGCTGCACCTGCTGATACAAAGTCACCGACATGCAGTGTACCCTTCTGTACCAGAACAGTTGCAACGGAACCGCGTCCCTTATCCAGCTCGGCTTCGATAACAAGACCTCTTGCCTGTCTGTTCGGATTTGCTTTCAGCTCCAGAATCTCGGCTGTCAGAATGATCGTCTCAAGTAAGGTATCGATTCCTTCACCGGATTTTGCGGAAACCGGTACAAATTCTGTTGTTCCGCCCCAGTCTACCGGGATCAGTTCATATTCTGTCAGTTCCTGCTTTACACGATCAATATTGGCATTTGGTTTATCGATCTTGTTGACAGCAACGATAATTTCAATACCTGCTGCTTTTGCATGATTGATCGCTTCTACGGTCTGTGGCATAACACCGTCATCTGCCGCAACAACAAGAATTGCGATATCTGTTGAGTTTGCACCACGCATACGCATTGCAGTGAAAGCTTCATGTCCCGGTGTATCCAGGAACGTGATCTTTTCACCCTTTACATTGACTGTATAAGCACCGATATGCTGTGTGATACCACCGGCCTCGCGGTCTGTGACATTGGTCTTACGGATCGCATCCAGAAGGGATGTTTTACCATGATCGACATGACCCATAACACAGATAACAGGCGGTCTCTTTACCATGTCCTTTTCGTCTTCATCGTCCTCTTTCAGCAGTTCTTCGATCACATCGACCTGTACTTCCTTCTCACAGATGATGTCGTAATCGATCGCAATGTTTTCAGCCGTCTCAAAATCAACTTCCTGGTTGACTGTGACGATCTGTCCCTGCATGAAGAGTTTCTTCACGATAGCGGAAGGCTGCAGCTTCATCTTATCTGCCAGATCCTTGATCGTGATTGTTTCAGGAATTGTGATCACCTTGATCTGTTCTTCTACAACTTCCTCTTTCTTTTCAGGCTTGATAAATCTGCCTGCTTTATTTTTGTTTTTCAGCATTGCTGCATTGTCATCTTCGTAGATATGATCCTTTTTGCTTCTCTTATCTCTTTCCTGACTCATGCGCCTCTTTTCATCATCACGATGCTTTTCAGGCTCATTCATCGGTGCTTCCGGAACATATCCTTTACCCGGCTGATTTTTGCCGAATCGATTCTGCGGTCTGCCATCGCCTCTGTTAGGGCGGTCATTACCTGCAAAAGGTCTGTTACCACCCTGACGATTCTGAGCATTGCCATTACCCTGGTTACCGCGATTATAACCGCCGTTACGGTCTCTGTCATTTCTCTGTCCGTTTGCTCCGCTGCCGCCGTTTTGTGGTCTTCTGTCGCCATAACGCTTCTGTCCGTCTCCATTATTGTTATAAGCTCTTCTTTCTGTATTCTGCGTTGCACCTGTCTGGTTATTTCTGCTGCGGTTATCAGCCTGCTGCTGGTTTGTCTGTACCTGCTGCTCCTGCTGCCTTACCTCTGTTTTTGGCTTCGGCTGCTGATTTGCCGGCTGTGGCTTTGGTGTCGGTGTGATCGCTACCGGTTTGATCACAGGCTTTGGCAGAGGACGATACGTCTGCGCTGTCTGTGTCACACGGCTTCCGCGTACACTGCCGCGGTCATTGCCATAGCCCTGCTGTCTGCCACCGCCATTATTATTTCTGTTCTGTGCATTTCCTGTCGCATTTCCGTTTCCACCCTGGTTTCTTTTTCCTGCCATGTTACTGTTGTGCGGATTGCTGACAAAGATAATATTTTTCTTTTTCTTCGGTGCTTCTTCTGTCTTTGCTTCCGGCTTAGCTGCCTCTGGCTTACTTTCTGCCTTCGGCTGTGGCTTTACTTCTGCCTTTGGTGCTTCCGGCTTACTTTCTGCCTTTGGTGCCTCTGCCTTTTTAAAGTTTGCCCTGACTGCTGCAACCGCTTCTTCATCCAGGCTGGAATCACTTCTTTTTACTTCCACACCCTTGGATGCCAGAAAGCTCTTTACATCGTCATTTGATATGTTTAACTCTTCTGCTAATTCACGCACTTTCAATTTTGCCATCTATTTCACTACCTCCGTCTAATTAAGTAAATTTATAATCGCATCTGCAAATCCCTCGTCTGTCACCGCCAGAGATGCACGCACTTCCTTACCCATCGCATGTGCCAGTTCCTCTTTGGTACCGCATACATAGCATGGCACCTCGTAAAAGCTGCATTTATCCTGAAACAGCTTTTTCGTATTATCCGATGCGTCCTCTGCCACAATGACAAGACAGGCTTTAAAGCTCTTTACCGCTTTTTCCGTTGCGAACTCACCACTGACTGTTTTTCTGGCTCTCGTTGCCAGACCGATCAGGGAAAAAATCTTTTTCTTATTTTTCACTGTTTTCGTCATACTCCTTTTGCAGGCTCTCATAAACCGACTGATCTATACTCATTTTGAAAGAGCGCTCCAATCCTTTGTTCTTCATAGCCATCTTTAAGCATTCTTCCTGTTTGCAAAGATAAGCACCTCTCCCATTTTTTCTACCGGTTACATCTAAGACAATATCGCCTTCCGCAGTCTTAATGACACGCATCATTTCTTTTTTGCTCTTCATCTGCCCGCATCCGACGCATTGTCTGAGTGGAACTTTTTTACTCATAAAACTCCTCTGTTTCTTTTATTCTTCCATATTGTCTGCAGGCTCTTCTGTTTCGGAAACATCTTCTGTATCCATCACATCCTCTGCAGCTTCATCTTCATACTCATCATCGATATAATCTTCATAACGGAAGCCCGGAGCATCCTTTGCCTGTGTCTCGGACTTGATATCGATCTTATATCCTGTCAGTCTTGCTGCCAGTCTTGCATTCTGTCCTTCTTTACCGATTGCAAGAGATAACTGGTAATCCGGTACAACAACCTTGGCTGTCTTTTCATCCGGATCCGCAAATACTGCTACGATCTTCGCCGGTGATAATGCATTCTGGATCAGGTTACCCGGGTTCTCATCCCAGTTGATGATATCGATCTTCTCGCCGCGCAGCTCATTTACGATGGAATTGACTCTGCTGCCGTTCATACCAACGCAGGCACCGACCGGATCCACATTCGGATTGTCGCTCCATACAGCCATCTTTGTACGGCTTCCTGCTTCACGGGCAATCGCTTTGATCTCAACTGTTCCGTCTGCGATCTCTGCAACCTCTGATTCAAACAGTCGTTTCACGAGATCAGGATGGGTACGGCTGACAAGGATTCTTGGACCCTTTGTTGTATTCTTGACTTCCAGAATGTAAACCTTGATACGCTCTGTCGGCTTGAATACCTCACCCTTTACCATTTCATTTTCATTTAAGATCGCATCTGCCTTGCCAAGGTCAATGCTGATGTTTCTGCCGATATATCTCTGTACGATACCTGTTACAACGTCTTTCTCCTTTTCGTAGAACTGGTTGTAAACAACGTTTCTCTCTTCCTCACGGATCTTCTGTAAAATAACATTCTTTGCATTCTGTGTTGCAATACGTCCGAATTCTTTGGATTTGATCTCTACGGAAACTGTTCCGCCGACCTCAGCCTTTTTATTGTATTTCAGGGCATCCTCTAAAGCGATCTGCAGGCAGTCATCTTCCACTTCTTCCGGTGTTGCGACAACTTCCTTCTCGGCAACTACCTTAAAGTCACCTGTTTCACGGTTCATGCTGACCGTAACGTTATCTGCCTTTCCGAAATGGTTTCTGCAGGCAGTCAGCAGAGAATTCTCGATCGCCTCAAAAAGAGTTTCCTTGCTGATCTCTTTCTCCTTTTCCAGAATGTCCATTGCTTCAATTAATTCTTTGTTCATTTTCCCTTTTTCCTCCTATATTCTATCAAATCGTATGCTTTCTGTATTTTCTCTTAAAACTCAACATAAGGTCTGACAAGTGCAAGCTCATTTCTCTGCAGGACACGCAGTGCGCCGTCCGGCTCTTCGATCGTGATCTGTTCTTTATTATAGGCTTTCAGAACACCCATGAATTCTTTCTTTTTGTCGATCATCTTATAGGTACGCATTTCGATCGGCTTTTCCAAATACCTGTTAAAGTCCTTATCTTTTTTCAGCGGTCTTAAAAGTCCCGGGCTGCTGACCTCCATAATGTACGAATCCTCGATGAAATCATTCTGATCGATCACGTCGGAAAACGCACGGCTGACCATCTCACAGTCATCAATGGTAATACCGCCCGGCTTATCAATATAAGCCCGCAGGTACCATGTACCGCCCTCTTTTACATACTCCACATCCACCAGCTCAAATCCATGGCTTTCTACGATGGGAAGCAGCATTTCTTCTGCTTTTGCTTCATAAGTTTCTTTTTTCGCCATTTTCACCTGTCCTTTACTGATTGCTTTATGACCTTTAGACATTATACAAAAGAGTGGGCTTTGCAGCCCACTCTTCTAGTAAAATCATATCATCTTTATGCAGTATAGCACTCTGTTTCCCTGTTTGCAAGGTTTTTTCGCAATTTCTTTCGGTTCTTTCTTTCGGTTTCTTCTATCGTCTATTTATAGACAGACAATAAAACAGAAACAGCATACAGCCGCAATCACGTTTGGCTGCCTTCGCCTACACTATCGATTGCTTACTGTATGCTGTTCCTGTTTTTGTATCAACTTTCTATTATTTAATCTTCACAGATTTCTTCTGCCCTTTTCCCTTGAACAAGCTCTTGTAAGACTTCAGCTTTTTCTTCGGTACTTTAATAACGCATTTTCTGTTGATGCCTGTGAGAGCACCTTTTCCGACTTTCTTTAATTTTGTACTCTTCACAGTAATCTTCTTGAGGTTTTTGCAATTCTTAAAGGCATTCTTTCCGATAGAGGTTACATTCTTTCCAATCGTAACACTCTTTAAGTTTTTACAACCTTCAAAACTGCTGGCTCCGATTTCTGTGATCGTATCCGGGATAACAATGCTCTGCAGCTTCTTGCTGTTCTTGAATGCCTTTGCTTTAATGCCTGTTACCTGGTATTCCACATTATCAACTGTAACGGTTTTCGGAATTGTAACCTTCTTTGCCTTTTTCTCCTTGGCAGACAGCTTTGTAAGCGTTACTGATGGTTTCCCTTTGGAAGAATCGGATTTTGTTACCTTATATTCTCTGCCGGTTTTCTCTTTCAGAGTTGTTCCAGCCGCAGGCACATCTGCTTCCGGCGTCTTGGAAGGGGCTGCAGATGGTTTTGCACTTGGCTGCTCGCTTGGTGTTACGCTTGGAGCTGCAGATGGTGCTGCACTCGGCTTCTCACTCGGGGTTGCAGATGGTGCTACGGATGGTTGCTCACTTGACTTCGGACTTGGTGATGCGGATGGAGCCGATTCTGAGGAGTTACAGTGCAGGGTAAAAGGAATTGAGATATTTTCATCCAAGTCTTCATCATAAATCACGAAAACATCTGATGCATCACCGCCATAACCAAAGCTGATTGCATTCCACTGTTCCTGTGTACCTGTATAATATACATCTTTTAATCCGATGCAGTCCCTAAATGCATAATTCCCTATGCTCGTTACACTCGACGGGATCTTTATTCTCGTTAACCCGCTACAATCACTAAATGCAGCTTCCCCTATGCTCGTTACACTCGGCGGGATTTTTGTGTTTTTACAGCCCTGTATAAGAGTATTTGTCTCTTTTTCTATAATGGCATTACAGTTATCTCTGCTGTCATAGACCACATTGCCAGCTTCTACGTTTATACTTGTTAACCCGCTACAGCCATCAAATGCACCGTACCCTATGCGCGTTACACTCGACGGGATCTCTATGCCGGTTAACCCGCTACAGCCATCAAATGCACCGTCCCCTATGCGCGTTACACTCGACGGGATCTCTATGCTCGTTAACTCGCTGCAGTCCCAAAATGCTCTTTCCCCTATGCGCGTTACACTCGACGGGATTTTTGTGTTTTTACAGCCATGTATAAGAGTATTTGTCTCTTTTTTTATAATGGCATTACAGTCATCTCTGCTGTCATACACTGTATTGTCTGCTTCTACAACTATGCTGGTTAACCCGCTACAGCCATAAAATGCTCTGTTCCCTATGCTCGTTACACTCGACGGGATCTTTATGCCGGTTAACCCGCTACAGTCGTCAAATGCAAAACTCCCTATTTCCGTTACACCCACTGGGATCTCTATGCTCGTTAACCCGCTACAGCCATCAAATGCAAAACTCCCTATTTTCGTTACACCCGATGGGATTTTTGTGTTATTGCAGCCCTGTATAAGAGTATTTGTCGCTTTTTCTATAATGGCATTACAGTTATCTCTGCTGTCATAGGACACATTGTCAGCTTCTACTTTTATACTTGTTAACCCGCTACAGCCATAAAATGCACCGTCCCCTATGCTCGTTACACTCGACGGGATCTTTATGCTCGTTAACCCGCTGCAGTCGTCAAATGCAAAACTCCCTATTTCCGTTACACCCACTGGGATCTCTATTCTCGTTAACCCGCTACAATCACTAAACGCACTTCTCCCTATGCTCGTTACACTCGACGGGATCTCTATGACGGTTAACCTGCTACAGCCACGAAATACACCTTCCCCTATGCTCATTACACTCGACGGGATCTCTATGCCGGTTAACCCGCTACAGTTCCAAAATGCATCAACCCCTATGCTCGTTACACTCGACGGGATCTTTATTCTCGTTAACCCGCTACAATCACTAAATGCAGCTTCCCCTATGCTCGTTACACTCGGCGGGATCTCTATTCTCGTTAACCCGCTACAGCCGTCAAATGCATACCCCCCTATTTCCGTTACACTCGACGGGATTTTTGTGTTTTTACAGCCCTGTATAAGAGTATTTGTCTCTTTTTCTATAATGGCATTACAGTTATCTCTGCTGTCATAGGACACATTGCCAGCTTCTACGTTTATACTTGTTAACCCGCTACAGCCATAAAATGCACCATACCCTATGGACGTTACTCCCGCCGGGATCTCTATGCTTGTTAATCCGCTACAGCCGTAAAATGCAGAAGACCCTATGGACGTTACTCCCGCCGGGATCTTTATGCCGGTTAACCCGCTGCAGCCCATAAATGCTTTTTCCCCTATGCTCGTTACACTCGACGGGATCTCTATGCCGGTTAACCCGCTGCAGCCCATAAATGCTCTTTCCCCTATGCTCGTTACACTCGACGGGATCTCTATGCTTGTTAATTTGGTACGTTCATTAAACGCTCCATCCCCTATACTCGTTACTGCAATATTCTTAATTTTCGTGGGTATTTCTACAGCTCCCTTTGCATCATAATCACACTCTGTTATTTCTACATATTTTGTTTCATCCGATTTCTGATAAATGCGATAGGACAGATATCCTTCTTTTCCATTCTCAACCTCTGTATCTTCCGTTTCTAACATATCTGCCTCAATATCTGCCGCATCTGCTTCTTCTACAGTCTCCCCGGCTTCTTCCGGCTGTGCTTCCTCATCTGCCTCCATCTCAGGCTCTTCTGCTGTGTCTACGGTCACGGCTGTTTCATTCTCCGAAACTGTCTCCGCAGCTACCGGTACTGAACTGCAGATCATTGCAGCAGTCAATACCATTGTCAACATTTTTTGTACGTATCTCTTTTTCATATATTTCCTCCCTATAAAAAGAATTTTCCCTTTTTTGTAACCCATGATAATTATAATCTATTATGACAGGAATGGAAACAAAAAGAACGTGATTCACTCATTTTTTATGAAAATTAACTTAAAACAGCAAAAAATTTTGTATATATTTCAATCGTTTGACAGTTGAATAAGGGAAAATCCTCGCAGTTTTATGCTTGACAGCATTTTACTCCGCGGATTCTTCCATCAGATTACTTTCATCACCCAGATCTACTTTTTTCAGTTCTCTCCTAAAGAAGATATCATACATGACCGGTACAATGAAAAGTGTCATCAGTGTTGCATAGGCAAGTCCGCCGATGGAAACAATGACCATACCACGGCTCATGACCGCGGAAGCATCTTTAGAAAGTGCCATTGTCATCATGGCAAGGATCGTCGTCAGCGCCGTCATCAGGATCGGGCGCATACGTGTCTTTCCTGTTTCTACAAGTGCTTCTCGTTTTTCCACACCTTCCAGTCTTAACTGGTTTACATAATCCACAAATACAATACCGTTGTTTACAACGACACCTGCCAAGATCAAAAAGCCCATCATGGCGATCATGGAAAGCTCCTCTCCTGTCAGCATCAGTCCAAGGAAACCGCCTGTAAATGCCAGCGGGATCGTAAAGAGCACGATAAACGGTGATAACAGGCTCTGGAACTGTGCTACCATGATCAGATAGATAAAGACGATCGCCAGTGTGATCATCAAAAGCATATCATGCATCATGCTCATGACCTGTGTGCTCTCGCCTGCGATCTCGATCCGGTAACCCTCCGGTGTCTTATAATCGTCCAGTTTGTCTTCTACCGTTCTGGATAACAGGGTTGTATTATAGCCTTCCATCGTATCTGCGGTAACGGAAATATAACGCTCCTGATTTTCGCGGTTGATGCTGGATACACTTGCACCCTCGGAAACCTTTGCAAATTCAGACAGCTTATGTTCTTCCTTCACAGACTTGCCATCCTCATCCTGCGTCGTTGTCTCAAAGGTATATGCCATCAGGTTATCTTCCGTCAGTTTTTCCGTATCATCCACGATCGTCACCTGATAGGTTTCATCAGCCGTAGTCAGTGTTGTTGCATCCTTACTGTCGGTCAGTTTTCCGGACAGTTCACTGTAGATCTGTGCCACTGTCAGCCCGAGGCGCATTGCCTTATCCTTATCAACGGTAATGACAAGCTGTCTGTCACCGTCGCTCTGTCCGTTTTCGATATTTTCAAAGCCTTCTATCCCGGAAAGCAGCTCCTTCATATCCTCGCTGACCGAAAGCAGCGTATCCAGATCGTCTCCGTAAATATTCAGTGTCAGACCGTCTCCCGTCAGTGCGGACATATCCATATTGGAGGTTGCAACACTGTATTCGACCTGTGGATAGTCTTCCATCATCTTTTCCAGCTTCTTTGCCACCTTAGTATTATTCTTCCCGGTCTCGTCATCAAGCAGCAGGAAGAAGGTAAAATCCTTATTACTGCCGGAGCTCAGCATCATATCACCGCTTCCGCCACCGGACATAATGCCGACTGTTTCGATGCCCTGTACGGCCTGCAGCTTCTCCATCAGTTCATCTGCTACCGCATAGCCTTCCGTTACTTTCATTTCGTCAGGCATATTGACGGTCATGCTCATCTGTCTGCCACCCATTTCAGGCATCATGATCATACCGGTTGACAGCACTCGCACGACACAAAGCACCAGCAAGGCGATCGCAAGTGCAAGCGGTACGAGCTTTACCTTCAGGCAGAACCGGAGCACTTTATCATACACCTTTAATACCTTGTCAAACAGCCTGTGTGACTTTTCTTTCGTATTTTTCAAAAGTACCACGCTCATGCTCGGTACGACAGTCAGTGCCACGATCAGGCTGGCGATCAGACTGTAGGCAATGGTCAGTGCCATATCCGTAAACAGCTCTCTGGTCAGACCTGTGGTAAAGACGATCGGCAGGAAAACACAGATGGTCGTCAGCGTAGATGCTGCGATCGCGCCTGCCACCTGATTGGCTCCCATAACCGCTGCCCGCGCCGCGCTGATGCCTTTATTGCGCAGTCTGTATATATTCTCGATCACGACGATCGAGTTATCTACCAGCATACCGACACCGAGTGCCAGACCGGATAAGGAGATCATATTCAATGTAATATTCGTAAAATACATCAGCACGACCGCAAAGAGTACACTCATTGGAATACTGAATGCCACGACAACTGTCGGCTTGTAATCTTTTAAGAAGATCGCCAGTACAAGGATTGCAAGCAGTGCACCCCAGATCAGGTTGGACAGTACGGAATCGATGATCAGCTTGATATAATCCCCCTGATCCATCAGCGGCGTGATATGCAGTCCGTCATACTTCTCTTCCAGTTCCTTGATGGCTTTATTACATGCCTTTGACACATCGGAAGTACCTGCGGTGCTCGACTTGGAAATACTTAAGATCACACCGTCATTTCCGTTGATCTTTGCATAGTTATCGTCTGCATTGTCAATGACTGTCACATCCGCCACATCACTGATCCTGACATCTCCTACTTTGTCTACTTTGCAAAGTACCATATCTTCCACTTCATCGATTGCAGAGAATTCATCTCCGACCTTGACAAGCACCTGCGACTCATCTTCATTTTTAATATACCCTGCAGGCATATTGAAATTCTGGGCAGATAAAAGCTGTGACAGGGTATCCATCGTCAGAAGGTCATCCAGATTGGCGCTTTCCATTGCCTGCTCCCTGCTGTCATCAAGCTGTTCCTGTGCATCCTCCATCTGCTTTTCGCCGTCTTCAATGGAAGTCATGCCACTTGCCATCTGCGCCGTATATGCGCCAAAGGAAGCTGCTGCCGTGATTTTGCCTGCCTCTACATCTACATAGGCATCTTCTGCCTGCTGGATCGATGCATCCACCTTATCCTTAACCGCCTCCGCAGCCTTGATCTCGATCGCCAGATTCGCAAGCTCTGTATCGATCTGCGGGATCCTGACTTCTACAATGTCATACAGCTTCTGCAGATTTGCTTTGGTCATCTGCTTTGCCGCATCACTGTTTCCCTGGCTTTCCAACAGCTTTTTAAATGCTTTCAGCTTATCCGGATTGTCCAGCGCATCCTTTACGTTCTCCGGAATCTGCGCTGCCTGCTCCGCGATCTGCTGCTCTGTCATTTCTTTTGCCGTATCCTGCGCCGTCTGCTCGATCGCCGCAGCAGCATCTCCCAGCATTGCCAGATACATATCTACATTTGTTGCATCGATCGTATCCGTGATACCGACCTGCGCCACCGCCTGCTGTACAGCCGCGATCTTTACCTGCGTGTAGATCTGCGTATAAACAGCCTGATAGGTCTCATCCGATGTCAGTGTTTCCTTTGCAGTCTGAAAGCCCGCATTGATCTGGTCGTAGCTTTCGACGACCTTATTTTCCACATATGCTTTCCGCTCTGTTTTCAGCGCTGTTTCATCTGCCTGAAGCCCGACAAGCTGCGCAGCATATGCCGCTTTGGTCGCCATTGCCTCATCCAGCATCTTACTGTATTCTGCCAGCTCTTTTGTCTTATCCGTCTGCTCTGTCTGCAGCTTTTCCTGATTGCTTTTCAGCTCTGCCTTTGCATCCTTCAGCTTTTTCTTTGCATCGTCAAGCTCTGCCTGTGCGTCATCCAGCTTGTCCACCGCGATCCCCAGAATCTGGTTGTTGACTTTTTCGATCTTCTTCTCATTTAAGCGGATCTCGACTGTCTTTTCCACAAGTCCTGTTTCCGTTACACTGGCAACACCGCTCTGCCTCTCCAGATAAGGCGTTACCGTTTCTTCCGTGAACTTTGTCAGCTCATAAATATCCATTCCGCTGTAATCGACCGCTGCATACATGGTCGCCATCATATCCGGCGAGATTTCCAGAAGAGACGGTATACCTGCCATATCCGGGAGCTCGATCTGGTCGATCTGACTCGAAAGCTTTACCATGGCACTGTCCATATTGGTGTCTTCCGCAAATTCCAGCGTAATCATACTGTAATTTTCATTGGAAACACTCGTAACATTCTCGACACCATTGACAGTTCCAAATGCAGACTCAAGCACCTGTGTCACATCATTTTCCACTTTTTCGGGTGATGCGCCCGGATAGGTTGTGATCACAAGTATGTACGGGAGGGATATACTCGGCAACAGATCCGTCGTCATTTTGGTAAAGCTGACGATACCGAGTACAAGCAGCATAACAACTGCAACCAGTACGGTGAATGGTTTTTTGACACTGAATTTTGACATGTTTGGTTCTCCTGTTTTTAGATTATATTTCATACTATATACTCGAAAATCCTGCCGCTTACGCGCCAGATATGCTGCTTTGCAGCATATCTGATTTTACATAAAGATAACTATTCAGAACCACATTCGCAAAATCGCATCTTTCAATGCTTCCATTTGCTCATGTGGTTACTTCGCCCTATAAATATCACATAATATTCTCACGAATACAAGCATTCGCCGCATATTATGTGATATTTACATGGCTCTGAATAGTTTCCATAAAATAAGAAATGGGCAAGACCCATTTCTTATTGATTTTATTTCTTATTTACTTTTTAGATATCACCGGCTGTTTTGATAAACAATTCCTCTTCAACCGATTTTTTCTTTCCGCTTTCCTTCGGTGCGTATTTTCCTTTCGGCTTGGAAATGATCTCATGCTTTCCTTCCGCTGCCTTGCCATCCTCAATCTGCTTGGCTACTTCATCATAGAACTCAAGTGCCACGATCTCATCATAGCCCATGTAGAAATCTGCATTTCTGGAATCGCCCTTGCTGATCTGTCCGCTGTAATCGTAAGTCACATCTGTATGCTTACGAATCCCGACATACGTATCCTCGATCTTAATAAACTTAACCGAAGTACGTGTGGTACGATTACCTTCGATCTCCAGTTCCTGACTGAGCTTGATGCCACTGCTTAAAATGACACTGATCAGTTTCGAATCGATATTATCTACTACAATCTGATTAAATACTTCTTTTTTCATACCTATACCCTCTCACACGTTGATTGATAACCCCAAGAATTACTTTATTTTATCATGGCAATCCCGCTTCGTAAACCACTTTTTGCGTGTTTTTATCTCTTTCCCAAAAATATTTTCAACTTTTTGAAAAAAATGCTTGCAATTCCATTTGTTTTATAATACTATAGTCAAGGACGTTTTAAAAACGCCTTATGGCTAATTGGTCAAGCGGTTAAGACGCCGCCCTCTCACGGCGGAATCAGGGGTTCGATTCCCCTATTAGCTGTTCACTGTTTTTATAACAGCCCAACCCGAAAATCCCGTAAGCGATGCTTACGGGATTTTTTATTGCATTTATTTTCTTTAGCACCTAGTTTTTTAACATAGCTCGTAATCTTTTTACTTCCGCCTCAAGTTCATCCGCTCTTCGACGTTCTTTTTCTGTATTTTGCCGCTCCTTCTCTGTGTTTTTACGCTCAATTTCTATCCCCTCCCGTTTTCCGGCATTATATTCCGTAAGAAGGCATCTCTCATAGTCTTCCCTTGCTTCGCACTGCATACGGATTTTTTCATCTTCACTCAATTTTTTCATTGTCACTACCATATTCTCAAATACCTCCTCGCCTCTTGCTAACTGCTCAAGTTCTTCCAGAGTCTCTGCATTGAATATAACCGCCCATTTCAAAATCTTTTTATCTGTTTCAGACTGGTCTTTTGCATCTACATCTAAAATCTGATATTTTGCCATAAACTTTGGATGTTCTTCAAATAATGTAAAGTCTAAAATACCAATATGATATGTAGGGAACAACATACCATAATCTTGCCCACTCTTGATACTGTCATAGGCTCTCGCCCAGTATAATAGTGATCGATTTGTCCAGTATGTCTGCTTATACACCTGTAATTCAATATTGATGATCCTTGCATCATTCAGCTTGATCTTTACATCTAAGATACAATCTTTTCCTTCAATCTCCTTACCAAGCTCAATGGGATTTTCGATGTGACAGCTTACAATGTCTGCCTCATCCATCTCTAAAAGTGTTGCTAAAAGATTTCGTAACACCTCTTCATTCTTTTGTAAAACTGCATGGAACATATAGTCATTTTTCATTCCATAAAATTTTCTTTTTTCTGCCACCTACTATGGTCCTCCTTTGTTTGTCACAGGAGTTACCATATATCATATTATTTCGAAACTCCTGCCTTATTGATAAATGTGAAATAAAGCATGAATTTTCTGAAATAAGATATGAGTAAGACTTTGGATCGTTATGTTTAAAATACGCTTCATTTTCTAACAATCCGATAGACTTGATAAAAGAAAATATGCTTTGCAATAACTATACCATTATTGCAAAGCATTGACAATCACATAACATGTTTTTCAAATGGGATGATTGTAAATCAAAAACTAAATTTCGTCTCTGAAAAACTGTATTGTCATATAGTTTTCCCTCCAATCATCACAGTTCATTCGCAAAATCGTCTCTCCCAATTATTGTAATACCACGAATTGCTTCGTGCTCCGCACTCCCGCAATTCTCTCAGACATTCGCATATCGCGAAGCTCGCGCTTGTATACTTGTAATACTTAATACTGCAGAGCCCCATTCGCAAAATCGCCTCTTCCAATTATTGTAATACCACGAATTGCTTCGTGCTCCGCACTCCCGCAATTCTCTCAGACATTCGCATATCGCGAAGCTCGCGCTTGTATACTTGTAATACTTAATACTGCAGAGCCCCATTCGCAAAATCGCCTCTTCGAGGCTTTCCTTTTGCTCATGATGGCTGCTCGCCATATAGATTTATAAAAATTGCCCTCTCCAAGCAAGCTTGACGGGCAATTTTATATAAATCTGCCTGGCTCTGCAGTATTACATGAAGTCAAATAAGCTCAACTGGTTTGACTGGGGCAGGCTGCCAAGAAGTCCCAGCTCGCCCATCTTATCAATAACGTTCTGCGGTGCTTTGCTGCGGCTTCGCAGGTCATCTCTGGATAAGAACGGTCCGTCCTTTGCCGCTTCCATCATGGCTTCTGCTGCTTTATCTCCCATACCGTCGATACTGCCGAGGGATGGCATGATCTTGCCGTCGATGATCTGGAACAATCTCGAATGTGCTTTGTAAATATCGATTGGCATAAACTCAAAGCCTCTCGCATACATTTCCTGCACGATACGCAGATCACGGATGGAATCCTGTTCCTTCTTGGATAGCTCATCCTTCCTTCTGTTGTAATCCGCCAGCACGGCTTCAAGATGCTCCTTACCCTGACACATCAGTTCATAGGAAAAGCAGTCCGCTCGGATACTGTAAAATGCCGCATAGTAGGCAAGCGGATAATTTACCTTACAATACGCAATACGCCATGCCATCATAACATAGGCTGCAGCATGTGCCTTCGGGAACATGTACTTGATCTTTTTGCACGACCAGATATACCAGTCAGGTACATTATGTTCCTTCATGGTCGCGATCCATTCGTCCTTCAGGCCTTTTCCCTTTCGCACGCTTTCCATGATCGTAAAGGAAAGTCCCGCCTCAACACCCATCTGCATCAGATAGATCATGATATCATCACGCGTACAGATTGCAGTCGAAATCGTTGCCTTGCCTTCCTCGATCAGCGTCTGTGCATTGCCCAGCCATACGTCCGTACCATGGGAAAGACCTGCGATACGGACAAGATCGGAAAACGAGGTCGGCTGCGTATCAATTAACATCTGCATGGCAAAATCGGTACCGAACTCCGGAATACCGAGCGATCCCAGTTTACAGCCTAAAATATCCTCCGGCTTGACACCGAGTGCATCTGTATTCTGGAACAGGCTCATAACATCCTTATCATCCAGCGGGATCTTTGTCGGATCGATCCCTGTCAGGTCCTGCAGCATACGGATCATGGTCGGATCATCGTGTCCGAGAATATCCAGCTTTAACAAGTTGTGGTCGATCTTATGGTAATCAAAATGTGTGGTTACGATATCCGTTGTCATATCATTTGCCGGATGCTGTACAGGCGTAAAGGAGTTGATCTCCTCGCCCAGCGGCAGTACAACGATACCGCCCGGATGCTGTCCGGTTGAACGTCTGACGCCGGTACAGCCTTCTGCGATTCGTTCGATCTCACAGCGGCGCTTATGGATGCCACGCTCTTCGTAATATTTCATCACATATCCATACGCTGTCTTTTCTGCCAGCGTACCGATCGTTCCGGCGCGGAATGTCTGTCCGTAACCGAAAATAACTTCTGTATATTTATGTGCCTTACTCTGATATTCACCGGAGAAGTTCAGGTCGATATCCGGCTCCTTATCTCCCTTAAATCCAAGGAATGTTTCAAACGGGATATCAAAACCGTCCTTGACCAGCTTTTCGCCGCAGTTCGGACAGATCTTATCCGGCATATCACATCCTGCCTTACCGGCATATGCCTTAACCTCGGGTGAATCAAAATCATAATAATGGCATTTCTTACAATAATAATGCGGACTCAAGGAATTAACCTCTGTGATTCCCGCCATATTGGCAACGAAGGAAGAACCTACGGAGCCACGGGATCCAACCAGATACCCATCCTCCACCGATTTCCATACCAGCTTCTGCGCAATGATATACATAACGGCAAATCCGTTGGAAATAATAGAATTCAGTTCCTTTTCCAGTCGTTTTTCTACAATATCCGGCAATACCTCACCATAGATCTCATGCGCTCTCCGATAGCAGATATCCGTCAGCGTCTGGTCACTGTTTTCAATAACAGGCGGACATTTATCCGGTCTGACCGGGTCGATGGAATCCACCATATCCGCGATCAGGTTTGTGTTATCAATGACTACCTCCCGCGCTTTATCACTGCCTAAATATTCAAACTCCGCCAGCATTTCTTCCGTGGTGCGCAGATATAACGGAGCCTGGGAATCCGCATCCTTGAAACCGTTTCCCGCCATGATGATGCGACGGTATACCTCATCCTCCGGATCCAGAAAATGCACGTCACACGTTGCACAGACCGGCTTATGGAACTCCTCTCCCAGATCGCAGATCTTTTTATTGATCTCCTGAATATCTTCCATAGAATGAATGTTTTCATGATCTGACTTATCGGAATCGATCATAAATGCATTGTTGCCATTTGGCTGGATCTCCAGATAATCGTAGAAATTCACGATATCGGCGATCTCCGCCTGTGGTGCCCCGCGCAGCAAGGCTCTGTAAAGCTCTCCCGCTTCACAGGCACTTCCAAGGATCAGACCTTCTCTGTTTTCAAGGATCAGGCTCTTCGGTACCTTCGGCCGTCTGTTAAAATACTGCAGATGGGAAGCTGAAATGAGCTTATATAAATTGACACGTCCCACATCATTTTTCGCCAGTACAATGGCATGATAAGACGGTGTTTTACGGACATAATCCGTACTTGTCCTGCCCAGCTCATTAACCGCATCCAGATCATGTGCACCCTTTTCCAGCAGCATCGGAATAAATTTCTCAAAAATTTCAGCCGTTGCCTCCGCATCATCTACCGCACGATGATGGTTTTCCAAAGATACACCGACTGTCTTTGCCACATGATCCAGTGTAAACTTGGCAAGCTGTGGCAGCAGCACACGTGCCATGGCAAGCGTATCCACATGAGTATATGCATAAGGCAGCTCCAGTTTCCTCGCATTTTCCTTAATAAAACCGGTATCAAAAGAAGCATTGTGCGCTACCAGTACACAGCCTTCGCAAAAGGCAAAAAACTCCGGCAGAACCTGATCGATCGTCGGTGCATCCATGACATCTGCATCCGTGATCGTCGTCAGCTTGGTGATCCGGTACGGAATCGGCTCCTGTGGGTTTACATAAGTTGAAAAACGGTCTACGATTTTTCCATTTTCCACCTTTACCGCACCGATCTCTATAATGTGGTTCGTCACACTTGAAAAACCGGTTGTTTCAATATCAAACACAACAAAGGAATCCATCAGGGATTGTCCCTTCGGATTGACTACAATATTTTTCAGATCATCTACCAGATAGATCTCACAGCCGCAGATCACCTTGAAGAAATCCTGTCTGTCAAGCTGTTTTCCTTCCTTTTCCGCTTCTGCCTTCGCACCTTTATACAGATCCTGCCACGTATGGAATACATCCGCAAGTGCCTGTACCACGCCATGATCTGTGATCGCGATCGCCGGATGTCCCCATTTATATGCCCGCTTTACAATATCGATAACATCGGAAACACCGTCCATATCACTCATTTTCGTATGGCAGTGCAGCTCTACACGCTTCTTTGCACTGTGATCCATTCTGGTCACGGTAAAGTCTTTTGTTTTTTGCAGGCTCTTAATGGAAATCGTCAGATCCTTATCAAAGCTGTCCATGGCACAAAGTCCCCTGACAAGCAGAAAAGCACCTTTTTTGACACCTTCCCGGATATTCGGGAGTTCTTCGTTCGGACAGAACATCTTGCATTTCATCGTGTCCGTAAAGTCTGTAATAAAGAAGCTGACGATCGTCTTTTCATTACGGATTTCTCGTTCTTCTACACTCAGCACTTTTCCGCGTATCGTGATCTCACCCATTTCATCCAGGATCTGATCCATCGGAACGATCTCACCTTCCACATCATAGCCATACAATACATCCGGATTGTCCGAACGCCTGCCCTGTCTGCGGAAGCTCTTAAAGTCTTTTTTACCTTCTTTTTTAAATTCTTTCTTCGGCGGCTGTGCAGGCTCTGCTTTCTGCTCCGGCTGCTTCTGCGGTTGTTCAGCAATTTTTGCATCTGCTCCCTGCATAGGCGATGCGGTGTGCTCAAATTCATTTCCGTCCACACCGCTCATATCCACATATTCACTGTCACTCGTTTGGGAAATAGCCGCACGGTTTCCCGCAATTTCCGCGATCCGGCGTGCAATCTTGATATCGTCCTCTTCCCGGTATTTGCTTTCCTTCGGCTCTTCATATGCTACTTCAAAAAACGCACGTACCCCGCATCTTTCACAGACGATCTTGTCCAGGATCTGCAGAAGCTCTCCGCTTTTCTGATGATACAGTGGAATATCTTCCATCGTCAGAACAACTTTATCATCTGCTTCAAAAGACATCTCTGCGGACTTTAACATGCTGTGCAGCATCGGACTGTATTCCTTCAGCTCCAGCAGCATACTGTTTTTATACGCCCCGAAAACAGCCGGCGCATCATACTGCGCAGACAGATGAAACGTTTCATAAAGCTTGACTTCAGGTCCTTCTTTTCCGCCTTCCAAGGCAGAAAAAAGCTGCTTATGCAGCTCTTTTTCCACTTTATAAATATATTCTTTTTCTATGATGTTGTCACAACTTATGTAAACCTTCAGCAGATCTCTTGCTCTTGTCGTCACAACTCTGTCAACTCTGACATCTTCCATATAGACTTTACAGTCGCCTTCCAGATGCAGCGTTGGAAATACTTCCATAAATGAATGACTCACTACTCATTTCCCCAATTCAATAATTCTTCCCTGAGTGTATTTAATAACTGATCTTCCGGTACTTTTCTGATCACTTCACCTTTTTTGATCAGAAGTCCTTCTCCTTTACCGCCGGCAATACCAATATCAGCTTTTTTCGCTTCGCCCGGTCCGTTTACAACGCAGCCCATAACCGCCACCTTCAGGTCAAGCGGAATATCTGCCACCATCTGTTCCACTGCATTAGCCAGTCCGATCAGATCAATATTCGTTCTGCCGCAGGTCGGACAGGATACTACTTCAATACCACCCTTTCTCAGCCCCAGTGTCCGTAAGATCAGCTTTGCGGATTTTACTTCTTCCACCGGATCGCCCGTCAGGGAAACGCGGATCGTATCACCGATGCCTTCATGCAGCAATATACCAAGTCCTATCGAAGATTTGATATTGCCGCTCATGATCGTACCGGACTCCGTGATTCCGACATGCAGCGGATAATTGGTCTCTTTTACGAGCTTTTCATGCGCTGCTACACACATCAGGACATCCGAAGATTTGATACTGATCACCAGATTGTCATATCCCAGATCTTCTATGATATGCACCTTATCCAGCGCACTTTCCACAATACCTTCTGCCGTTACACCATGGTATTTATCTACCAGATCCTTTTCCAGAGAACCGCTGTTTACACCGACACGGATTGGGATATTCCGCTCCTTTGCCACTTCCACAACAGCCTTCACTCTGTCAATGCTTCCGATATTGCCCGGATTGATGCGGATCTTATCTGCTCCGTTTTCCATGGCAGCGATCGCCATCTTATAATCAAAATGGATGTCTGCCACAAGCGGGATATGGATCTGTTTTTTGATCTCGCCGATCGCTTTTGCAGCCTCCTCGGTCGGAACCGTACAGCGGATGATCTCGCAGCCTGCCTGTTCCAGTCTGTGGATCTGCATTACTGTCGCTGCCACATCCTCTGTATGTGTATTCGTCATGGACTGGATCAGCACCGGATTTCCGCCACCGATCACTCTGTCACCAATATGCACTACTTTTGTATGATCACGATACATAATTATCCTCTTTTCATTGCTATCTATATGATGATGCCAGGGTCAAAAGGTCTAAACCCACCTGAGCTTGCTCATAGGTGGGTGCAAGACCTTGGGACCCGCCCCGATATGAGCATAAAAGTGGGATGATAATCCCACGATATGCGAATATTGGGGAGAATTGTAGGAGTGCGTAGCACGGAACAATTCGTGGGCATCAAAGTCGTGAGTTTTTGACCCAGACATCATATAATAATTTAAAAAATCTTTGTCAGATCATTGTACAGTACAAATACCATTAAAAGCATCAGGCACGCCATACCGATCATATGCACCAGACCTTCTTTTTCCGGTGGAACCGGTTTACCCCTGACTGCTTCTACCAAAAGGAATACCAGTCTGCCGCCATCCAGCGCCGGGAACGGTAACAGATTCAATACGCCCAGATTAGCACTCAACAGGATTGCAAAATTGAGCATATTCAGCCAGATATAATAAATGCCGTCCGGTTTTGACTGGTCGTAGATCTGTGTCACAGTCTGTGCCATTCCGACAGGACCGGACACATCATCCTTAGAAACCTGCCCCTGTATCAGAAGTTCCAGACTCTTGACCGTTGTATTGATCCAGTAACCGACTTCATACAGGCTGTATTTTACAGTACCGAAAATACCAAATTTCTGATAAGAGCCTACGCCATATAAGCCCATATAATAACGCCCTGCTGATTCGTCGTAGATCGGCTTTATCACGGTGTCATACTGCTTGCCGTCTCTTTCATAGGTAACTGCGATATCTTCCCCTTTATTCAGCATGGAGGCAAGACTGATCTCACGATACAGATGGATCTTTTTGCTGTTCATGGAAAGGATCCTGTCTCCATCCTGCATGCCCGCAAGCTGCGCCGCGCCGCCATCCGAAACCTGCTGTACGACCGGTAGATCAGTTCCGTAGCTGCCAACAATGATCGTAGACATCAAAAATGCCAGAATAAAGTTAAATACCGGTCCGGCTAAGACAGTGGCAATCCTTGCAAACACCGGTGCATCCGGAAATGCGCCCGGCTTCTTTTTGCTGCCTAGCTCTGTATTGGCCACCGCCTGCTGCACATCCTGCTGCGGATCTGCTTCTCCACTTTCTGCTTCTTTTTTTTCGGTATCGCGTTCGATGCCATCCTCACCTTCAAAAATACAGGCACCGCCAAGCGGCAGTAAACGGATCGCATATTTGGTTCCGCCCTTTTTCACCGAAAAAATACACGGCCCCATACCGACTGTAAATTCCACAACCGAAATTCCATTTGCTTTTGCAATGATAAAATGTCCGAATTCATGCGCAATGACAACTACGCCGAAAATGACAAAAAACAGGACAATGCCCAATCTTTAACACCTGCTTTCAATATAGTCATAGCATGCAGCTTCCGCCTCTAAGATCTGCTCCACCGTCGGATTTGCGATCACATGATGGTTCTGCATACATGCACCGATCAGCTCCGGAATATCCAGGAAACCGATCTTATCCTGCAAGAAGAGACTGACTGCCTTTTCATTTGCAGCATTAAATACCGTTGGCATACTGCCGCCTGCACGGAATGCTTCATAAGCCAGCTTCAGTCCCGTAAACACTTCCATATCAGGCTCCTCAAATGTAATTCTGCCCAACTTGAAGAAATCTATGTTGTTTTCCTGCATCGGTCTTCTGTCAGGATAAAAAAGTGCATACTGGATCGGCAGTTTCATGTCCGGTACGCCAAGCTGTGCGATCACCGCGCCATCTACATGCTCTACCATAGAATGTATGATGCTTTGTGGTTGTACTACTACAGTTATTTTTTCCGGCGGTACATGGAATAACCAGCCGGCTTCCATAACCTCCAGTCCTTTGTTGACCATTGTCGCGGAATCGATCGTGATTTTACGTCCCATCGTCCAGTTCGGATGCTTTAAGGCATCTGCTGCTTTTACATTGGTAAGCTGCTCTTTTGTAAAACCGCGGAACGGGCCGCCTGATGCAGTCAGAAGGATCTGTCTGATCTTATCCTTCGGTTCTCCGTTTAAGGACTGGAAAATCGCACTGTGTTCGCTGTCAACTGGTAAGATCTTCACGCCATGCTTCTTTGCAAGCGGCATAATGATATGTCCTGCCGTCACAAGCGTTTCCTTATTGGCAAGCGCAATATCCTTGCCTGCCTCGATCGCTGCGATCGTCGGGCGGATTCCGATCATTCCCACGATCGCGGTGAGTACAACATCTGCCTCGGGCAGAACCGAAATGGCAAGCAGACCATCCATGCCCGTCAGTACCTGCACCTGCAGATCACTGACACGCTGCTTTAAATCCTTTGCCGCCTCTTCCGACCACATAACCGCGTAAGAGGGCGCAAATTCACGGATCTGTTGCTCCATCTTTTCCACACTGCTGCCTGCTGCCAGTGCAACCACATGCAGATCTTCTTTATAGCTGCGTACCACATCCAGTGTCTGCGTTCCGATCGAACCTGTGGAACCCAGCAATACGATATTTTTCATCTTTCTGCTCCTTCTACCATCTTCCTCCGGATCACGTCTACAGTTCCAGAAGAATGATACATAAATAATAGATCAGCGGTGCTGTTACGATCACGCTGTCAAAACGATCCATAATACCGCCATGTCCCGGGATCAGCCTGCCATAATCCTTGATGTTATGATCACGCTTGATACCGGAAGCCGCCAGATCACCGAGCTGGCTTAAAACTGCTCCGACACCTGAGATCAGCGGAAATGCCCAGATGGCATCATCCGAAATAGCAGTCACGCCCGCCTTCTGCAGTCCCCACGCATATAAAAAGCCGATCAGCGCAGCACCTGCCACGCCACCAACCGCTCCTTCAATTGATTTTTTCGGGCTCAGCACCGGTGCCAGCTTATGTTTTCCCAACAGCTTACCGACTGCATACGCACACGTATCGCAGCCCCAGGATGCGGAAAAGATCAGCCATACCAGAAAGATGCCCTGTGTCAGGTTCCTTGTCATATAAATATAGGACAAAAGCACCGGACAATACAGAAACGAAAAGCCTGCTGACATAACCTGCTGTGCATGATACTTCGGGAATGTCAGAACATATACAAGCATCATGCCCATGATCGTCAGAATGATCGCAAGCAATGCATACGTATCAGAATCCGTCAGATACCGCACAATATAATATGCCACGATGCCAAGATATCCGACGATCTCAATACCGGACGGCTTTTTCTCTTCTTTTCGTACATTCGTTGCCTTCACAAGCTCTGAAAATCCGACAAGCGAAATAAAAAGAGTCAGGGCATACAAAACGATGCCCCCGTTACTCATTGCAAATGCCAGAATGATCAGAAGCAGTATTCCACTTATCAGTCTTGTCAGCATGTTACTCCTCCTTTACAAGCCCAAACCGGCGATCCCGCTGATTGTAGGCTGCAATTGCTTCCTCCAGTTCCTTTTTGCCGAAAGCAGGCCATGGAACCGGTGTAAAATAAAGCTCCGTATAGGCAAGCTGCCAGATCAGGAAATTTGAAATCCTCTGTTCTCCGCTTGTACGGATCATCAGATCCGGTTCAGGGATCCCTTTTGTATCCAGATAGTCAGCGAACTTTTCGATCGTCATGTCTTCCGGCTGGAGCCCCTTCTGGGTATCTGCCATTACCTTGCGGACTGCACGAACAATCTCATCCTGCCCGCCGTAATTTAATGCGATCTGGAAATTCAGACCATCATAGTCTTTTGTTGCTTCCTCAAGCTCAGCGATCCGCTCCCGGATATCCGGTGCAAGCCCCATCTTATCTCCCAGTACGCGGACACGCATATTATTTTTCGCTGCGGTTTTCAGACAGGTCTTCATATAATTGTGCAGAAGCTTCATCAGTGCATCCACTTCGTCCTTCGGTCTGTTCCAGTTCTCTGTGGAAAATGCATAGACCGTCAGGTATTTCACACCAAGGTCGTACGCTGCAGCACAGACTGTTTCCACATTTTTGCTGCCCTGTACATGCCCGTAATTACGTGGCATTCCCTTGCTCTTTGCCCATCTGCCGTTTCCATCCAATATAATGGCGATATGATTCGGTACACTCATTATACAGTCATGATCTCCTTTGACTTCTCTTCTACCATACCATCAATTTCTTTGATGAATTTATCGGTTACTTTCTGTAACTGTTCTTCTAACATCTTGATCTCGTCTTCGGAAACATCTTCCTTAGCCAGCTTCTTGAAGGAGTCATTTCCATCTCTTCTGGAATTGCGTACCGCAACCTTGCTTTCCTCACCTTTTTTCTTCACTTCCTTAACCAGATCCTTACGACGTTCCTCGGTAAGCTCCGGGAATACCAGACGGATCACAGAGCCATCATTGGATGGTGTGATGCCGACATCAGAACATAAAATTGCTTTTTCAATCTCTTTGATCAGGGATTTTTCCCATGGCGCGATCTGGATCATTCTCGGTTCCGGAACTGTGATATTACCAACCTGCTGCAGTGGTGTCGGTGTTCCGTAGTAATCAACCTTGATCTTATCAAGTACATGAGGATTGGCTCTTCCTGCACGGATCGTCATGAAATCCTCTCCTAAAAAGTCAACTGTCTTCTGCATTTTTTCTTCAAATGTTTTTACTCTTGCATCCATTTTATATGTCCTCCCTTATTCTATACTGTAACCTTTGTTCCGTTAAATTTACCGTTTATGGTATTCACAATGCTGTTTTCTTCATTCAGACCGAATACCCACATCGGCATTTTGTTATCTCTTGCCAGAATAGACGCTGTCATATCTACAACCTGCAGATTCTGTGCAACCACATCATCAATGGAAACCTCATCGTATTTCTTTGCATCTGGATTTTTATGCGGATCGTCATCATATACACCGTCGATCGCTTTTGCCAGCAAGATCACATCTGCTTCTACTTCAATGGCACGCAGTACAACACCTGTATCTGTTGAAAAATAAGGATGTCCTGTTCCGCCTGCGAAAAATACTACCATATTCTTGGAAAAGTATTTATTGGCGCGATCCTTGGAAAACAGCTTTGTAAACGAGCCACATTCAAACGGTGTCAGGATCGCCGTCATCATTCCCACGCTTCTGAAGATCTCCGATACATAAATACAGTTCATGACAGTTGCCAGCATTCCGATCTGATCTGCCTTTGTTCTGTCGATATTTTCGCTGGAACGGCCACGCCAGAAATTACCGCCGCCGATCACAATACCGACCTGTACGCCGTCATCAACAAGCTGCTTTACCTGCAATGCCACACCACGTACTGTTTCTTCATCAAAACCGGTCTTTTTTTCTCCTGCAAGCGCTTCGCCGCTCAGCTTCAGCATTACTCTTTTCATATCTTTTCTCCTATCACTTTGTCCCTTGGTTTATTTTGCGATCAGATCATTAAAGAAATCTGTCGGATTTACTTCTGCGTAGCACTGGCTGCACATACCTTCGATCACCGCACCGTTGTTGATCTGAACGGATTTGGATTTAATATTCCCCATTACAATGGCGGATGCATCTAAGATAACCGGTCCCTTCACATCAATATCGCCTTTGACAGCGCCTGCGATCACCGCACTGGAAGCTGCCACATTACCGATCACAACGGAATTCTGTCCGATCTTGACAGTTCCTTCCGCAACGATCATACCTGTGATATGTGCACCGTCTGCAAATACCTCCGCAGCTTTGGAATCTCCTTCGATCGTACCTGAAACATTTAACTTGCCGAGCAGCTCAACCTTTCCTTTTACTTTACCGAGAATATCCACATTGCCTTTTGCGCTGATATCACCAGTTAATGTCATGCCTGCAGTGATGATCGCTGTTTCATCTAATACTTCTGTATCTTCCAAACTCGTTTTCTGTTCTTCCATTGCTTTTCCTACCTCTTTTTCCAATTCTGATTCTTCTTTTTCTGTATGCTGTCCCAGATCCATATGCATGAGCATTTCTTCCGGTGTCTGCATCTGTCTCTCTGCAAAATCATCTTCATCCTCATCTGCTTCCGGCTTTACGATACCTGCAATGCTCTTCATCTGCTCCGCTGCCGCTTTCTGCAGCATAACCGCCTCGGATTCTTCTGCCGACTTTTCTGAAGTTTCTTCCACAGCTTCTGCTGCCTCAGCTTCTTCCTTCACTACTTCCGGTTCTTCGGTCTCTACAACCTGTTCTTCGTCTTCCGGTGCTGCAGACTCCGCTTCCGGCTCCTCTTCAGCAGCCTTGTCATCCTGTTTTTCTTCCTGCTTTTCCTCATCCGCAGTTTCTGCATCCTTTGTTTCTTCTGCAGCTTCATCCTGCTTTCCGGCTTCTTCGTTGTCAGGGCTTCCGACTTCCGCAGCCAGTGCTTCCTGCACTTCCTTCAGCGCATCATCCAGTGCCTTATCTTCGTCGTCTTTTTTACTTTCCTGTCCCGTCTCTTCTTCCGGCAGAAGTTCATTGACTGCCTGAGACAGGTCTTCTTTCAGTTCCTGAAAAAATCCCATTTTTTTTCCTCCGTTTATTATTACTGCTGCGCAGTTGATTGTTGTAATTTCAGATGCTGCACAAATTCCATGTCATCACTGACCGGCAAAAGAACCGTATCATCCATTGCCTGTATTTCCTCAATGATCGCAGGAAGTGCTTCCACTGTCGTATTTTTATTCGCCGCATCATGCAAAAGGACAACAGCGGTCTGATGCTTCCCCACACCTGTCAGTACATTGTCCACAAGCGTCTGTGCTTTTACCTTTTTGCCTGTTGCATCACCGCTTGACACATTCCAGTCCAGATAATAGATATCCTGTTGCTGCATATACGCTGCAAGCTCACTCATATCCACCGTACTGACCTGATTGGAGCTTCCACCCGGAAATCTGTAAAAATGTGACCATACACCGGTCGTATCATATAAGAAATCCTGCAGCCTGGAAAGATCCTCTTCAAAGGCTTCCTCCGAAGCATAGATCTCATCGTATTTGTGGCTGTAGGAATGCATACCGAGTGTATGCCCTTCCTCTACAATACGCTGATACATTTCCTTGTACTGTTCCTCCGGCTTTCCTGTCACAAAAAAAGTAGCTTTCACATCATACTGTTTTAAAATATCCAGTATGGCATCTGTGTTACTGCTCGGTCCATCATCAAAGGTCAGATAAACCTTTCTCTTCTGTCCATCGTCCGGTTCCGTTTCTTCTGCCTGCCATTTTGCAAGGCTGTTATCTGCCTGCATCCCGCCTGCCTGCTGCCCGGCTTCTGCATCTGCTTCTGCGGAAGCAGTCTGTTCAGCCCCGGCAGTACTTTCGCTCTGCTGCGATGCGATCTGCCGCTGCACCTGATCCAGCTCTTTCTGCAGTCTGTCTACCTTGATAAACAACAAAATACATAACAGGATCGGAATCAGAATCCCTAAAAGTAAATACGCTACTATCAGCCTCTTCATGGAAGAAATCCGGCTGCGTCTCTTTTCCTCTTCACTTTTTGGCATACCAAGACTCCATTCTTTGCATATTCGATTTATTCTATCATAATTTTTATCCGAAATCCAGCGTTATAGATACAAATTGACAGACTGTATTTGGAACATAAACAAAGCTCATCCATACAATCTTTTTCCTGTTGCTGTACAGATAAGCTTTTCTGCTTCTTTATCCCTTATTTTGTTTTCTCAAAAAGCTGTATACCACGGGCAAGGCGCGTAAGCCCGTCTTTAACTGCTGTATGCGGGCATGCGATGTTCATACGCAAAAAGAAGTTCCCGTTTCCGTGGTAGCCGCTGCCCTTGGACAGATACAGTCCTGTTTCTTTTCGGAGAAATTCCTGCAGATGATCCGTGTCATCCGTTACCTTGGAACAATCCAGCCAGAGCAGATAAGTCGCTGTATTTTCCACCAGATGGATCTGCGGCAGTTTACCTGCCAGAAATGCTGCAACCATATCCCTGCTTTCTTTCAAATAGCTCCGCAGGCTGTCAAGCCATGCATCTCCCTCTGTAAAAGCCGCGATCGTGCCTGCCATGGCAAAGGCATTCGGCTCTGCCACTTCATCGGAATTCAATCCTCTGTCCATCTTTTCCCGGATCGCTTCATCCGGTATCATGACTGCTGCCGACTGCAGCCCCGCCATATTAAAAGTCTTGCTTGGTGCCAGGCATGTAATGCTGTTATATTTGCAATCGTCCGATACGGAAGCAAACGGTACATATGCATAGCCGGGCATCGTCAGATCACAGTGGATCTCGTCCGCTACAACCAGTACATGGTGTTTTTTGCAAAGTGCACCGACTCTGGCAAGCTCTTCCTTACTCCAGATCTTTCCTGCCGGATTCTGCGGATTACATAATAAGAGCATCGTTGTCTGCGGATTTGCCAGTTTTTTCTCCAAATCCTCAAAATCCATTTCGTATTGTCCTTTTTCATAAAGAAGCCGGTTTTCCAGTACATGTCTGCCATGATTTTCAACACAGTTATAAAAAATATTATAGACCGGTGTCTGCACAACAACATTATCTCCTACATTTGTCATGCGTTTGACCGCCACATCGATCGCAGGGATCACGCCTGTACAGAAGATCAGCCAGTCCTCCTGCATTTGAAAATGATGTCTTCTCTGCCACCAGCCGCAAATTGCCCGGTTCCACTCCTGCGGAACAACGGAATAGCCAAAGATACCATGCTCTGCCCGCCGGATCAAAGCTTCCTTGACACAGGGTGCTGTTTCAAAATCCATATCCGCAACCCACATCGGGAGCTCACCTTCTTTGATATCCCATTTATAGGAGAAGGTATTTCTTCTGTCTGTTATCCGATCAAAATCATATGCTTCCATTTTCCTTCCTTTCCACTGTTTGCAGTTTACATAATGTTTTCGTACCACCGGTTACAATTTTTTCAGAAGCCGGATCAGCATAAGGATTCCCCGGCAGATCAGCTCCAGACACATGGCGATCCATACGCCTGTCAGTCCAAATGGCTTTGCCAGTATCCAGGAAAGCGGGATACGCACAAACCAGAGACTGATAAAATTCAAAATGCTTGGGATCATCGTATCCCCTGCCCCGCGCAGTGCACCTGACGCCACAATAGAAGCCGCATACATCGGTTCCGCAAAAACTTCGATCCGAAGCACCTTCGTTCCGAGTGCCTGTACCGCCGGATCCGGGGAAAGCGACAGCATCATGAGCGGTGCCAGAAAATACATCAGGATTCCCGTCACAGTCATAACGCCAATACCGGTCCACGCCGTCATCCTTGAAAAATGATGTACCAGATTTTTGCGTCCCGCACCTGTACTCTGTCCTACCAGTGTTGCTGCTGCCTCACCGATTCCATAGCCCGGCATGTAACACAGACTTTCCGCCGTTACCGCAAAAGAATTAGCAGCCAGTGCCACCGAACCGAGCGGCGCCACGATCCCTGTCGTTACGATCATGGCAAGACAGACAACAAATCGTTCAAATGTCACCGGGAGCGATAAAGTGATCGCCTTTTTCTGACATTCCGCCGAAAGATGAAATCCTTCTTCCTTCCGGATATGCAGGATCGGACTTTTCACGCAGGCAAAATACAGCATGATACTCGCAATGATCAGCTCCGATACACCCGTGCCAAGTGCTGCACCTGCCACACCCATTCTGCAGCCGTATATAAACAGTGCATTAAACAAGACATCCAGAAGACACAGCAGGGAATTTAAAATACCGGGCACTTTCATATTGCCGCTGCTCTGCAGCATACTGCCTGCCAGCACATTCAGTCCCGAACAAGGCAAAAAGCAGACATAGATCAGAAAATAGTGTCCTGCGTCCTTTAAAATAGCCTTTTCTCCGCCAAGCCAGCCCGGCAGAAAGCTGCTGATCGCAATACCGATCGCAGCCAGAAATACGGAAATGCACGAAATGGTAAAAAGGGCCTGCTTCAGTACATCTCTTGCCGCCTCCAGCTTATTGGCTCCGATCAGCTGAGCTGCCTGTACGGCAAATCCGACCGAAAAAGAATTGCAGACGCCGCCAAAAAGCCATGTTGTCGATGCAACCAGACCGATCGCTGCTGCTGCCCCCGAGCCAAGCCGCCCCACCATGGATGCATCAATATACTGCATTGCCACAGAAGTAAGCTGTGCCATGATCGCGGGAAGTGAAAGCTGTATCACCAGCAGGATCTGCTGCCTGCCGGAAAGCTCCCGCCCCATCCTTATATAGGAGACCAGTTCCTCTCTGTTTTCTTTTTTATTTTTTACGTTCTCTTGTTTCATGTAACTGATAGTCTTTCTTTATTTCTTCCGGTCTTCACATCACAACACTTCATTCTGAAAATACTCATGCAGTTTTCTGCTGTAGATTTCCCGTTAGTCTTCGGTAACAATATCCGTATTTTCCTTTTTGACATCCGGATTATCAAAAATGATCTCGTCGATCTGTTTTGCCCGGATTTTTCCGGAGATCGGATTTTTCACGCTATCGATCTTAGAGTCGATCTGTGCATCTACGGTTGCATATTCAAACGCCAGATTGGTATTCAGCAGCCTGCAGTTTTCCATCTTCAGATTATCCATATAGCACATGCCCTGCTCACTCTCGATCGTACAGTTGATCAGTGTGACATTTTTGGCATTCCAACCCAGATATTCTCCGGATATAAAGGAATCATAAACCGTTACATTTTCGCAATTCCAGAAAGCATCCTTGGACAGCATTCTGGCATTGCGGATCGTCAGGTTCTTTGCACCGTCAAAACTGTAATTGCCGACCAGTGTAAAATTATCGATCTCCATATCGGAGCTTCCCATTGCAAAATAGTCGCCCTTGGCTGTCACATTCTGCATTTTTACCTGACTGCAGTTCCAGAGTGTTTCTGCCGCATTCGGGAAATTGATATCCTTGAGCACGACATCCTTGCATCGTCTGAAACCCTTCGGTGCCTGATAAGTAATATCCTCCATGGAAATATGGTCTGTATACCAGATACCGGCTCTTGCCATTTCAAACATGGTAGAATGCTTTACTTCTACATTCCGGCAATACCACAGCGGATATTTCCACTGAAACAGACAATTCTCTATTTTTAAATTTTTACTTTCCTTCAGCGGTGACTCGCCGTCCGCAAAGGTACAATAAGAAAGCTCCAGATCTCTGCTTTGAAATAAAGCGCGCTCTCCTACAAATTTTTGTTGTGTATACTGATTCATGTTCTTCCACTCACTTTCTTCTTATAGCATACCCAGATTTCGTTTATCCTGTTCTTTTTTATCATGACTTTCGCATGCTGTCAAGGTAAAGTTAGGTTTAGGTATCTATTTTGTATAAGTACCGGTCAATTTACCATAGGCGGCTATATTTCCACTCGCTCCTGCAGCATCTGCATCCAGTTCCTGTGCAATCTTGTCAATACCATCACACACTGCATTAACTTTTCCTGCATAGTCTGTCTTTGCCTGCTTTAATGCAAACACATACACTTCATAGGAATGAGTTCCGGCAGGTGGATACGGTCCGATATAACCGGTGTCACTTGTCCCCTTATTGACCTGTGTGATCTCTCCCTGCACTACTTCTTCTTTAGTCAGAGTACCTGAGATCAGATGGATCCAGTTATTTCCATCCGGATCTATCATATAGATCACATAAGCCTGTGCATTTTCTGCCCTTTCCCAGCTTAGCTGCGGCGAAAGGTTTTTTCCACGCTCCGTATTGGCAATGCTGTCATCCCATACACCGTTTTGCAGATTTTCGCTTGTTACAGTCAGCTCGTCTATCCCATCCCAATCGAATGTGGATGTTGTATTTAGTTGTTCATGACTAACTTTCATTGTTGACACTATTGCCAGTAATACCACCAATAATAGCACCAGACAGAGCATTCCAGTTATGAATGCCATGCTTTTATTCTTTTTATGTTTTCTTTTCATATAAGATTCACGCTTCCATATTTCTTATGTATTTACATTTTGGAAATGCTTTGCAGCCATAAAACTGTTTACCCGCATTCGATCCCTTTTGTGCGGTTCTAAGAATAAGCTCTGCTCCACATTTTGGGCAACGCAGTTCTTCCTGCTTTGATTTGATCTTTTCTGTTTCTTGTTCCTTATCCTTTTTCTTCTCCAAATATGCTTCCTGTGCCAGAAGATCAAATTTTGCAAAATAGTCTTTCTTACTTTCCATATTCATATCTAACAGCCTCTGGGCAACCTGTTGCATCTGTTTCAAACTGGAGGACGGCTCTTTGGATTCAGCATTCATTCTTTTTATCGTTGCTACTAATTGATCTGCACGTATTACCTGTTCTTTTATTTCTTTTTTTGCATACCTGTCATTTACAATAGTCTTAGGATTCGCAAGAACAACAAGTGGTTTATAAAAAGCTTTGGTTCCCCATTGTTTTAGCAATCCCATAAAAGCTCCCGCATTTTCTACTCTGCATTGGTTTAAAACGGTAAGATGTCTTTCATTTTGCGTAATCGGAGAATAAATACCTTCCTTGACTCGTTTACCGCCATACTCAAATGTCCTGATAAAAGCTCCACTGTTATTGATTTCAATATTACCAAATAGGTTTTTACATTCTATAACATATATCAGTTTTGCTGTCACAACAATAAAATCTATTTGTGCACTTAATCCAGTCTCCGTTTCAATATAAATATCATGTAAGACTACCATATCTATCCCACTGTTTTTCAGTTCAAAAACAATATTATCTTCTCCTGCAATTCCGGCTTTTGTAATAGCTATTTCTTTCTGTAATTTTGTATTCAGTTCCCCACATGTTTGTGGCAACAGTTTCTCCAGTCTTTCCAAATATGCTCTCGCATCACTTGCTTCCTTTAAAATAATCTGTTCCGGTTTTGAAAAAAATCCCATGTACTGCCTCCCTACCATTTGTTAAAATAGCTTTCATTCCTTATAAATTTTGCTCAACAACGCTATGATTTTTTCTTTTTCTCCGCTCCCATTGGTTTTCAGCCTCAACAATGGAATTTTATACAGTTCCATTATATGGTCTTTCAACAAATCCCTTGCTGCTTGTAAAGTATCTTTTTTATGATACGCATATCCATCCACTTCTATCGCTAATATAGGTGTTTTGCCAATTCTATTGTATATCAGGAAATCTAAATGAGTTGCTGGATTCATTGCATAACGACACTCCTGATCATCCAATAACACTGGATCTTTAATCAGCATATTCAGTGGAAAATGACAAACCACATCCAAACTCGCATATTTATTATCGGATATAATTTCTCTGATCAAAGTATATACCAGATTTTCAGAATCGTATTCCGATACTTTTTTATATTTCTGCAAATATGCCATTCTTTCTTCTGTATACTGCTTATATAAATAGTCAAAAACTGAATAAATCCTGCTTTCAACTACATCAAAGTTATTATACTGAATATAATTTATCAAGTCTGTTATATTACGTTCTTTTGATTGTTCATTTCCTGTTACCACCAAAAGCAATCTTTTCTTTGCTCTTGACACAGCGACATTAATCAAATATGGATCATCTGTAAAATCAGATATCTCATCATCTACAGTAGATATGATAATATTTTCCTTTTCTTTTCCCTGAAATTTATGCACTGTATGTAGCAATATCAATATCATTAATTTCCCTGCTCAATGCCTCTACCTGATTTTTATATGGGGCTATAATTCCAGTTTCTTTTGGATTCAGATCGTATTTAGGGATAATATCATTTTTTATAACATCTATCTGTCGTTGGCTGTAATGGCTTCGTTCATGATTTCCTTTGGCTGTTTTAACTACGGATAAAACATCTTTTTCCCCCTCATCTTTTGTCATAATAATTAATTCACCACGATAAAATTTCTGATTACAAAAGTTAATAATTTTAGGATGACACCTATAATGCTCCCGTAGCATTACCTGTGTTACATTTGGCATAATATCAAGAATAGATTGTAAGAAGCTTTTTGTGTATTGATATCCTTCATTTATATGAAACGTATCAAAAATGGCTTTTGCCCTGTTTTTTACATCATCTTTCATAACGTTCGGAAGCTGCTTTGTATCACCAACAATAACAGCGTTTCTCGCACAGGAAAGTGCCAGTGCTCCGGTGGCGACATCTACCTGTGATGCCTCATCCATGATCAGATAATCATATACAACACCTGTATTCAAACTATTTCTGGATGAGAATGTTGTACTTAGTATAACTGGATATTCAAACAGAACATCATACGGATTCTTCCACAAATCATCCAGACTATATGATTTTCTTTGGTTGCACCCTTCATACTTTCTAGCTAAATGATCTTTTAACAAAATCATTGACTGCTCGCATAACTCATCAAGCAAATTCTTATTAACACCCTTTAAATAGTTTTCAATATCTGCAATTTCCTCAGATAACTCCGCCAGCCTTGCTGCATAATACATAGCCTGAAAGGATGTAATCATTTTTGCTATAGGCTGTTTGTAGAAATTCCAATTGCTTGATCTATATTTCAAAAATATTTTTATCTTCACCCAAAAACTTGTTGCATTTTTCTTTTCTGCCAGCATCTGACATTCTTGCCATAATTCCATCCAATGCTTAGAAAATAATTTTTTTCTGGATTTTATATTACTAGTATCTACATCAGATTCATCAACATATTGATCAAAATATTTCTGTTCTGTGACTAACTGCGAAAGTTCCTGTCTTAAATGTGCCAGTTTTTCCTGCTTTTCAAATATAGTTTTTAACTGCTCAGACTGCTCCGCTATTTTCTGTTTTATATCTCTTGGTTTTTTTTCTGTTTTCCATGATGAAAAATCCGGATAATCAGTCTTTTGATGTTCAATAAACCATTCCTTGTTCTTAGAATTTCCTAACGCAGCTACAATAAACCCCAAATTATAATTAGATGCAGATAATTTTTCATATACATTTTCGGTTGCCGAATTATTATTCGACACTATCTGTACTGTTTTTCCCTGTAACAATATATTGGCAACGATATTTAATATGGTCTGTGTTTTTCCAGTCCCTGGAGGTCCTTGTATAACACAGATCTGATTTTCCATAGCATTTTTGACTGCTTTATACTGACTACTATTACAACCAAATGGGAAAATTGGATTATAATGATACTTACTCTTCTTATTCTTCCCTGAAGATGGATTTAAATATTTAGCTAATGCTACATCGTTACCCACAAAAGAAATTTTGTCAATTTGTTTTGATAATAACTTTTCGCCCGTATCATCATTCTTGATTGTACACAAACCCGAGATTTGTTTTATATATTCAAATACGTTTGCTGCCTGACTTTGGTTAAGACATGATTCTATGATATGTAAATCGTCTTGTCTGTAATCTCTCTCACTACCATCCCCAAAACAAATGTGCCAATATGATTCTACTCCATTTTTAAATACATATATTGCACTGATATCAAAAAACTCTCTTCCCTCTCTACCAACGTGGTACATATTCGGATTTAATACAGTAGGATCTGTCAATTTTTTCACATTAGGATATGCATAAGAGTATACTTTCCCATTATTGAATTTTATATCCCATTTCTGAATTTCTCTATTGTAATTACATGACCTTATCTCAGATGTTTTTATTTCATCCTTTATGAGAATCATATACTCTCTTGTATTCATCTATTCCCTCCCCCTTTCTATTTCTGTCTCCAATGGAATGAAATCCTTGTAGCTATTTTTATTTTTCGCCCACATTTAATAATTTCCCCAATTTTGGACGACTCCCATTTGTATGCTTTTCCAGTTTTTCACCCTTTTTTCTTTTCTTCATCAATTTTGTATGATATAAGTGTGAAATTCTCTGGCTTCACACAAAAGATTTTCTGTTATGAGAAGCATCTTGTGTTATTTTTCGCCTTTTAAGCTGATTTTTTCTTATTTTGTATGAATAACAGACTTCCTGACGAATAAGCAGTCATACTTAATCAGATAAATTCTCCACTTTGGACGAAGCTTTCCATACTAAGGATTTATATTTCATACTAAGTTGATATTTCCCCTGATATTGGACGAATTTCTGCAATTATCTTTTCATTTTCACCAATATTCCGTATCTCCTCAGCAGTCTCATTCTCAATAAAATTACCATATTCGACAAATTTTCTTCTCTAAAGGCTTTATCTTTGCTTCTCACAATCTATCCTGCCATCCACAACCCTGATCCCATACTTCTCAAGATCAACTCTGCCGTCCACAACTTCGATCCCGTCTGCGCGCAGGCGGTCTGCCTGTGCATTTTCCCCACCAAATGCAAAAGCGCCTGCAAGCTCCCCTTTGGCATTTACAATGCGATAACACGGGGTAAGTTCCGGGTCGGGATTTTTGTGCAGTGCATTCCCGACTGCTCTGCACATCTTTTTATCTCCTGCCAGCTCTGCGATCTGCCCATAGGTTGCAACCTTCCCTTTCGGTACCTGCCTGACCGCTTCATAGATCCGTTTTGCGGGGCTGTCCGTGACCAGATCGTAGCTTTCCGCGATCATCCGTCTGACCTCTTCTGCCGGAATACTGCCATCCACAATGATCGTATTCCAGTGCTCTTTATTTTGATGATAGCCGGGGATAACTGCAGCATATGCATTTCTCCAGAAGTCACGCCATTCCGGCTTTACTTTTACATTCAGATTTAAAAAGCCGTCTTTTTCATACGTCCAGAGAAAGACCTTTTTGCTTCCCTTCACCCGGACAAGCTGCCAGTTTGGATCATGGAATGGAGCTTCCTGATAGGTACCTGGGAAAGACAGTCCGTATTGTAGTATGTCCTGCCTTGTCAGCAGATCCGCTGTGCTTCTTGTCTCTTTTGCTTCTTTCATATCTCTGCCTCCTCTTACAACTGCATTTTCCAAGTATCCAGCTTCTTTTCGTATGCTTCAAATTCCTGCAGCCGCTTCTGAAGTGCCAGTATTTCATGATTGATATGCCTGCCAGCATAAAAACGGCTTCCAGCTTTCCTTTTTCAAAAAGGAACTGCTCTTCATATTGCGAATACCAATATGCTGCATCCGTATCATACAGGGACTTTGTTTTATTCCACATATATCCTCCATAGTTAGCCGCCGTCAACTTTTCTATGCCATAGCGGCATTTCGCGTCTATACCGTAGCACTATAACCGTGCGACCTATCTTCCTGTTACAGCATATCATATGCATACTATGAAAAGCAAATATGTGCAGATTTTTTACGCTTCTGTCCTGCCATCCAGCATATTCTCCAGTGTATGCCAGCCAAGCACCGCACATTTAACACGGGCAGGCATATGAGAAATATCGGCAAGTGCACCAGCTTCTTCCAAAAGCTCCATTTCCTCGTCTGTCGCCTCTCCCTTGATCATATGCAGAAAGCTTTCTTTCAGTCTTTCTGCTTCTTCTACCTCTCTGCCGATGATCAGATCCAGCATAATGTCCGCGGAAGCCTGCGAAATTGCACAGCCGTCGCCTGTGAAGGAGCCGTCCACGATCTTTCCATCCTCTACTTTAAGATTTAAAATAATATCATCTCCGCAGCTTGGATTCACGCCTTCGAGCTGCATATTGGCATCCGCAAGCTCATGCTTATGCATGGGATGCAGGTTGTGATCCGTTAATATTTCATTGTAAAAGCTTCTGTTATTCTCCATAGCCCATTCTCCTTCTGATCGTCTGCACGCTTGCAAGCAGCTTTTCTATATCCTCTTCCGTGTTATAAAAATACATGCTGGCACGAGTGGTTGACATAACGCCAATCTGTTGCATCAGAGGCTGTGCACAGTGATGTCCCGCACGGACTGCAATGCCATCTGCATCCAGAATGCTGCTGACATCATGCGGATGCACGCCATCTATGGTAAAGCTGACAATCCCACAATGCTCTTTCGGATCCGGTGATCCCTGGACCTGTACATGTGGCACCTTCTTAAGCCCATCCATCAGTTGTGTGGTCAGCAAAAGCTCCTGCTTCTGTATCTGCTCATAACCGACTTCCTGTAAATACCGGATCGCCGCCGCAAGTGCCCATGCCCCTGCACCATTGACAGTACCTGCTTCAAATTTATGTGGCAGCTCGGCATACACTACCTTATCTCTTGTCACCGTCTGGATCATTTCTCCGCCGGTCAAAAAAGGCGGCATTTCAGAAAGCAGTTCCTTCCTTCCATATAATACGCCAATTCCCATAGGTGCCATCAGCTTGTGCCCGGAAAATGCCAGAAAATCCACACCCAGCTTCTGTACATCAACTTCCATATGCGGCGTAGACTGCGCTGCATCCAGCACAACTACAGCTCCGCTTTTCCTTGCCAGTGCGACGATCTTGTCGATTGGTGTCCTGATACCAAGTACATTGGATACCTGGGTAACTGCGACCAGTTTTGTTTTTTCCGAGAAAGCGGCCTGCAGATCCGCATCCAAAATATGTCCCTGCCGGTCACATTCCAGATACTTGACGACCGCACCTGTTTTTTCAGCCACCATACGCCACGGAAGCTGATTGCTGTGATGCTCCAATATACTGACTACGATCTCATCGCCTTCCCGCAGATGCGATAAGCCGTAGCTATAGGCAATCAGATTCAGGCTTTCCGTTGCATTTCTTGTAAAGATGATCTCCTTTGCGGATGCTGCATGGATAAATTTTGCCACACATTCCCGCGCCTCTTCATAGCGATCTGTTGCTTCTATTCCCAGAGAATACAGACCACGCAAAGGATTAGCATTATAATTTCTGTAAAATTCCATTTCTGCTTCTATGACCACATCCGGACGCTGCGCCGTTGCTGCACTGTCCAGATATACGATCGGATTTTCCCGCAGGAGTGGAAAATCCTGTCTGTAATCACGCTTCATCGCCTGTTACCTCCCAAAGCCAGTTTTCAGCCTGTTCTGCAATTTTCTGCTCTCCGATCCGGTTACAGAGTTCTTCCAGCTTTGCTCTTGCCAGCAGATTGCAGGCATCCTCTTCCGAAAGTCCTCTGCTTGCCAGATAAAACAGTACCTCATCTGCCGGTCTTCCGATCGAAGCACCATGATTTCCTTCTACATCTTCCTCCGCGCATAGGATCAGCGGAACTGTCTGGTTGATGGCATCCTCTCCTAAAATGAGGACATCCTCCATTTCATCTCCCTTTGCACCCACGCAGCCCAGTGGAAAGTCAATGGTTCCGCGGAATACCTTTTTAGACGCATCCTGCAGTACACCGCCCACATTCATGTTGCTTCCCGTTTTCTTTCCGATATGCTGTGCCACATAGTTCATATCCAGAAGCTGCTGTTTTTCTCTGTAATAACCGGCATCAAGCTGCAGATTGCTCTTTTCTCCTGTTAGCGCAGCATAACTTCCTGCCCAGATCTTCTCTGCGCCAAGAAACAGCTGCATAACCTCTATCTGTGCCTGTTTGCCGCTTTCTACTCCGATATCATTGAAAAGCTGCATTCTATCGCCCAGCAGATCTACCTGCACAAGTCGGATCTTTGCATTTTCTTCTGCCTGCAGAAGTGTCCGCAGTACAGCTTTCCCTTCCGCATCCTTTTTGGATCTTACAACAGTCCAGACGGTTACACTTTCTCCTGCCCTCGCATAGATTTTTACATCCTGAAAACAGTTTTTCCGATCCGGATAGTCCAATACAAGTACCACCTCATCACGTCTCATACGCTCTCTTCTCTCATCGGATTCCCCGCCCTCTTCTACTGTCTCCACACAAATATCTGTTGCGTCTTCCGGTTTCAGGCGGCTTACTTCCGCGCCCATTCCGGTTCGGATCTGCTCCATCTTTTTATATACAGAAGATTCCTGTTCAGTCGTCAGTTCTCTTACAATTGGCTTTTCATCCTTTGGGTAGCGGACGGTAACAGCCGGTCTTTGCCAGCCATCAGCCGTCAGATCCTTGATTTCTGCCTGATTGACCGATAGTCTGTTCCAGGTTTTTGCAGGCAGTCTGTTTACGATCATATCTATTTTCTGTTCCATTTCGTTCCTCCTACAATGCCCATTCCTTTTAGCCTATGCTGCCTTTCATTTCGAGCTGTATCAGATTGTTCATTTCCACCGCATACTCAAGCGGAAGTTCCTTTGATACATTATCCGCAAATCCGCTGACGATCATTGCTCTCGCATCTTCCTCTGAAAGTCCTCTGGACATCAGATAAAAGACAGCTTCATCACTGATCCGTCCGATCTTTGCTTCATGTCCGATATCCGCATCTGCTGTCCGGATGTCCATTGCCGGGATCGTGTCAGATCTTGACTTATCATCCAGCATCAGGGACTGACAGGAAACAGCCGCTTTTGTATTCTTTGCAGACTTTTCTACCTGCACGCTGCTTCTGAATGTGCTGATACCGCCATCTTTGGAAATGGATCTTGTACCGATAAAGGAAGAAGTATTCTTTCCGATGTGCACGACTTTTGCTCCCGTGTCCAGATTCTGTCCTTTTCCGGCAAAGGTGATTCCCGTAAATTCCATCCGGGAATGATCTCCTTTCAGGATCGTCATCGGGTATAAGTAAGAAACATGGGATCCAAATGAACCGGAAACCCATTCCATCACGCCGCCGTCTTCCACCATGGCACGTTTTGTATTCAGGTTATACATGTTTTTAGACCAGTTCTCGATCGTCGAATAACGCAGTCTGGCATTTTTCTTTACAAAAAGTTCCACACAGCCCGCATGCAGATTTGCCACATTATATTTTGGTGCAGAGCAGCCCTCAATAAAATGCAGGTCTGCGCCCTCATCTACAATGATCAGCGTATGTTCAAACTGTCCTGCGCCCGGCGCATTCAGACGGAAATATGACTGCAGCGGGATTTCCACGGAAACACCCGGTGGCACATACACAAAGGAACCGCCTGACCAGACTGCCCCATGCAGAGCAGCAAATTTATGGTCGTTCGGTCTTACAAGCTTCATAAAATATTTTCTGACCATATCTGCATATTCGCCTTTTAAGGCACTTTCCATATCCGTATACACAACGCCCTGTGCTGCCACTTCTTCCCTGACATTATGATAGACTAGCTCGGAATCATACTGTGCACCGACACCTGCCAGCGATTTTCTTTCAGCCTGCGGAATGCCAAGCTTTTCAAATGTATCCTTAATATCTTCCGGTACTTCAGACCATTTTGCACTCATTTTCGTGTTCGGACGTACATAAGTCGCAATATGGCTCATATCCAGTCCGTCAATGGATGGTCCCCAGTCAGGCACCTTCAGTTCATTATAAATCTGCAATGATTGCAGACGGAACATCGTCATCCAGGCAGGATCGTTCTTTTCCTTTGATATTTTTTCTACAATGGACGCATCCAGTCCTTCCTGCACACGATATACATCTTTTTCTTCATTACGAATATCGTAAATGCTTCTGTCCACATCATCGACATAGGTTTTTTCTTTCATCCGGCTTACCTCCCCGTCTCTGATTCCTGTTTTAAAAGATCCAGATATTTTTCAAATCCATGTTCATTGATCTCGTCGATCAGGGAAGCATCTCCTGTCTTTACAATATGCCCGTCTACCAGAACATGCGTATAATCCACATGTAAAGCTTCCAAAATCCTTGTGCTGTGCGTGATGATCAGAAGTGCTCCATCTCTTGTCTTCTGGTATTCCTCCACACCTTTTGAAACAGTACGCACTGCGTCCACATCAAGTCCGGAATCCGTTTCGTCCAAAATTGCCAGCTCCGGTCTGAGCATCAGCATCTGCAAAATCTCTGTTTTCTTTTTTTCACCGCCGGAAAATCCGACATTCAGATCCCGCTCTGCATAGGATGAATCCATCTGCAGCAGTTCCATTTCCTTCTGCAGCTCCTTCTTAAAATCCCAGAGACGGATTCTGCTGCCACGTCTCTTTTCCACTGCGTTTCTGATAAAGGAGCTTAAAGAAAGACCCGGAACCTCCAAAGGACTCTGGAAGGATAAAAAGATACCATCCCTGGCTCTCTTATCTGCACCATCCTCATTGATCCGATTTCCGCGGAACAGAATATCCCCTTTCATTACTTCATATTTCGGATTGCCCATCAGTGCATAACCAAGTGTTGATTTTCCCGCACCGTTCGGTCCCATTAACACATGAGTCTCTCCTTTTCCGATTTCTAAATTTATATCATGCAGAATTTCCTTATCCTCTACACGAACTGAAATACCGTTTACCTGCAAAAGTTTGTCTGCCATTTTTCTGATCCACACCTTTCCTTTAATTCAACCCACCTGTTTGATAGGCAATTAAACTATAGTATGTTACTAGGATTTTGTCAACCATTGTCCCATATTTGCAAAGCAAATATGGGACCAAATAATCTGCGTCAGCAGATTATAGCCTGACTATATCCTTCTTAACCAACCTGCGCAGCAAATATATTGCTAAATAACCTGCACAGTAGGTTATAGACTTTCTACACTTCTCGTATAATTTGCAAAGCAAATATGGGGCCAAATAATCTGCGTCAGCAGATTATAGCCTAACTATATCTTTCTAATCAACCTGCGCAGCAAATGCATTGCTAAATAACCTGCACAGCAGGTTATAGACTTTCTACACTTCTCGTATAATTTGCAAAGCAAATATGGGACCAAATAATCTGCGTCAGCAGATTATAGCCTGACTATATCCTTCTTAACCAACCTGCGCAGCAAATGCATTGCTAAATAACCTGCACAGCAGGTTATAGTTTGTGCTATAATAAATTCAAATATACGCTCCAAAGAAGCGGAAAAAAAGGACGGATTTCATATGCTGATCTCAACCAGAGGACGATATGCGCTCTACGTGCTGATCGATCTTGCCCATCATGAAAATGAAGGATATGTGCCACTCAAGGAAATTGCCGAACGGCAGCACATTTCCAAGAAATATATGGAAGGAATTTTAAAAATTCTGGTAGAACACGACCTGCTGGAGGGCGTGAAAGGGAAAGGTGGTGGATACCGGCTGACAAAACCCACTACAGACTATACATTAGGAGAAATCCTCAGACTGACAGAGGGCGATCTTGCTTCCGTTTCCTGCACTTCCTCATCTACAGGTCCATGCAAAAATATTGCCACCTGTCCCACACATCCGGTCTGGCAGAAGCTGGATTCGATCATCAATGACTATCTGGATGGGGTCACACTGGCACAGCTTTTGTAAGCAAAATACCCCGGGATCAGAAATGATCCCGGGGATTTGTGTTGTGTTGTGAGTTTTATTAACTTTGATTATTATTTGTAATCTGATACTTGCTTTGCCTGTAAATTAAGCATTAGCCATCTGTGCAGCTACTTCTGCAGCGAAGTCTTCATTCTTCTTTTCCATACCTTCGCCAACTTCAAAACGTACAAATTTTTTGATTGCAAGATCTTTGTTTACGGAAGCAAGATATTTAGCTACAGACTGTTTTCCATCTTCTGCTTTAACATATGTCTGATCAAGCAGGCAGATCTCTTTCAACTGCTTGGAAACACGACCTTCTACAAGACCATTGAAGATCTTGTCAGCTGCGATTGTTTCCTTATCAGCCATAGCAATCTCAGCAAGCTGTGCAGCAGCTTCCTTTGAAAGGAAGTTGAATAAATACTGCATATTAGATTTCTTTTCTTCGTAGATAGCTACATCTTCTGCTGACCATACACCGGCTACTGCCTTTTCGATCAGTTTGTTTAAGATCGGTTTTGGCAGAGATGCAGGATCATTTAATGCGCTGTCAACTGTGATCTCACGAAGCTTTGCAACTTCTTCATCAGCCATATCAGCTCTGCTGATATACTGTGGGTTCATAGCTGCGATCTGCATTGCGATATTTGTAAGTGCTTCCTTAGCTGCATCATCGGATGCACCTGTACCGGCAACTAATACACCGATTCTTCCGCCGCCGTGAAGATAAGATGTTACAACATCTCCTGTTACCTTCTCGAAACGTCTGAAGGATAATTTTTCACCAATTGTTGCTGTCTTTTCAACTAAAGCATCTTTCAGTCCGTTCTCAGCAAGAAGTGCTTCTACATCTTCTCCGTCCTTGCCACCGTTTAAAGATGAAGCAAGTGCCTGATCTGCGATAGACTGTACAAATTCCTGGAATACTGCGTTCTTTGCAACGAAATCTGTTTCTGAGTTTACTTCTACAACAACTGCTGTATTATCGTTTGCTGCTGTACGTGTAATACCTTCTGCTGCGATACGGCTGGCTTTCTTTTCAGCCTTAGCTGCACCGCTTTTTCTTAATACTTCAACTGCTGCATCCATATCTCCATCAGTTTCTGCAAGAGCTTTCTTACAGTCCATCATGCCTGCACCAGTCATTTCTCTTAACTCTTTTACCATAGCTGCTGTGATAGCCATTTTCGTGTCCTCCATTTATATTATGTTAGTCGTACTCTTACTTTCGGATACTGATTATTCAGCATCTGCCTGAGCGGATTCTTCAGCTTCTGCCTGTGCAGCTTCTTCTGCTGCACCCTGGTTTGCTTCGATAACAGCGTCTGCCATCTTGGAAACGATCAGCTTTACAGCACGGATAGCATCATCGTTACCCGGGATAACGAAATCAAGTTCTTCCGGATCACAGTTTGTATCAGCGATACCGATCAGAGTGATTCCAAGAGCCTGTGCTTCCTGTACGCAGATTCTTTCCTTCTTAGGATCAACAACAAAGATTGCATCCGGAATATGTTCCATCTCTTTGATACCGCCTAAGTTCTTTTCCAGTTTTTCCATTTCTTTCTTGATCTGGATTACTTCTTTTTTAGGAAGAACATCAAATGTACCGTCTTCTTCCATAGTTTCATATTTCTTTAATGTAGCGATACGTGTCTGGATTGTCTTGAAGTTTGTCAGCATACCGCCTAACCATCTCTCATTTACATAGTACATACCGCAACGCTCAGCTTCTGTCTTAACAGCTTCCTGTGCCTGTTTCTTTGTACCAACGAAAAGGATTGTACCACCTGCTGCAGCGATTTCAGATACTGCCTGGTAAGCTTCGTCTACTTTACCTACAGATGTCTGCAGATCGATAATGTGGATACCATTTCTCTCTGTGTAGATGTATGGAGCCATCTTAGGGTTCCATCTTCTTGTCTGATGTCCGAAATGAACACCTGCTTCTAATAACTGTTTCATTGAAATAACGCTCATGTCTTTACCTCCATTTGGTTTTTTTGCTTCCGCATGCTTCTTCTTTTACAGTCATTCTTCCCGGCGTTATACGGGATGTGCGCTGCACAAAGTAATAAAAGGCTTTTATTACCCAGAAAACCAACTGAAAATCTGCATACGTGTTTTCTAGTCACAACGAATTGAGTTTAACATAAAAAATCCCTTACTGCAAGGGATTTTTCGTATTTTGTGAAATTGTGAATTTTCTACCGCGTTGTCAGAATCTGCGCGATCTCCGCCTCTGTGGCACCTGCAGGGATTGTCTTGACGCCTGTGCAGATTTTCTTATCGTAGCCATTCTGGCAGAGATATCTGTCATAGGCGGCTACATCACTGATAAGTCCGGCTTCGTACAGCTTTCTTGCCACTGTATCAGAACCGTCACCGCTGCTGACTGTGATCTGCTTGCTGCCTGCAGCCTGTGTATCTGATTCGCTGCTTCCTGCTGCGGTTGTCTGATCTGAATCATCTGCAGTACTTTCATCCTGCGCATCCGCTGCGTTTTCCTCTGTTGTGCTTTCCTCTGCGCTGTCCGCATCTGCACTGCTATCCGTTTTTGCTTCCGTACGTTCTGCCGCATCCGGGTCTTCATGATAGATGTCCTGTTGCAAGCTGTCTGTCGATCCCGCTTCAGCAGCATCTGTATTTTCCGCTTCCCTGTCGAGCAGTGGATTTTCCGTTTTTTCTTCCGCTGCCAGCCGGTTTGCGAGAGAAGTTTCTTCCTTCACCTGATTAGGCAGCTCAGCCGGTTTTGTATCTTCCGCAGCATTCTCTGACACTGTATCTGCAAGCACATCACTACTGTATTTCATTTCCATGCCAAGTGCCTCGGCACGTTCTATGATCTGTTCATCTGTCAGACGCTCTGTTTTTCCATGTATTGTCAATGCCATAAGGATTGCCGTCACAAAGATGCCAATGCCGAGCCCCCGCATATAATATCGTAACTTCATTCCTACATCTCCTTAAACAAGTCAATGATCAGCTTCACTTCGCCGACACCGAGCCCAAGCTCTTTGGCGATCGCCACATTGCTTTTTCCCTGTTTATGAAGCGCGAGTACGCGTTCGTTCTTATTGCTGCTATCTGTGATCGGCTGCAGGGAAAGTGCGATATCTCCGCTTTCCGGTGTCTTTGCTTCTGTTTTTGCCTCTGTTTTTGCTTTTGTTTTTGCTTTTGCCGCCGTTTTTTTCGGTTTGCTTTCTGCCGGTTTTACAGGCTTTTCTTTTTTCACTGGCTCAGCCACCGGTTTTGCCGCCGTTTTTTCCTCTGTCTTTACTGCCGGCTCTGCAGGCTTTTCATCCTTTTCTTCTGCCGGTGCCGGCTTTTTCTCCTTTGGGATCACAGGGCTCTGCGCGATCGCTTTCTTGACAACAGACTCCGCAGCCTTGTCCATCTCATGCAAGCTGTCCTCTCTGCGTTTCAGCTTTTCGATTCCGGAAAGACTGATTGGTTCAAAGGTCTCCTCCACGATCGGTTCGCCCGTTCTGGCATCCTCCATCACAGGCTCGATCGGTTGATCCGGGTCGATCTCAGGCTCCGCAGCCCGTGCTGCATCCAACTCACTGACCTTGACACTCGCTTCTTTGACTGCCATGGATACTTCTGTCGCTGTCTCTTTTAAATTTTCATGCTTATTATTGAGCATGTCATATAGAAACATGACTTCTTCATGATTTTTATGAATGTCTTCCAGAACAGTCTGTGCATACTCGGAAACCGCTGTCATCTTTTCATTTGTCAGTCGTTCCAGTCCGCGCTCTGTTTTTTCCATGGAATAATGAACTGTCTCATCCACTGCATCCGCTACCTGAGAGCGTACATTTTTCATTTCCTCCTGCAAAAGCTCCTGCAGTTTTTCCTGTGTCAGTTGTTTATCTGCTGCATCCAGTTCACTTTTGCTTTCCGGTACGATAAAACTTGCAATAAAAATAACCGCACCCAGTATCAGAAGCAAAATCTCCAATGTTGTCATAGTATCTTCCTCTTTTCATATGCCGGTATCAAATAGAACAGTCAAAATGAGAACCATTGCCTTTTCCCCTGATGACTCTTCCCTCCGGCGGGATTTCATTTTTCTTTCTTCTGCGTCCGCCGTCTCCGAAATATTCATTTTTCCCTTTTTCACTCGCATCCTGACGTCTCTGTCTTGTATCTGTTTCTTCCGAACGTCTGACCTGACCTGCCTGCTCTTTTTCTGCCTTTTCCATCTGGTTCTGAAAAGCTGTCTGCTCAGTCATCGGTCTGAGATCCTCATTCTGTTTGATTGCAGAAACATCCTGCGCACGTCCTACCATCATATTCAGTTCGATCGGTCCCAGTGCCATAACGATTTCTCCTTTACAATGAGGTATACTTCACTTCACCGCCAACCAGTGCAAAACGGCAAAATTGTACTTTACTCTTTAAGGTCATGGAATCGTCCCCTATCACAACCTTTGTGCCGGGATATGCAGTGTCCCGCACGCAGACACATGCCTCTGTCTTCTGCCCAAGCATGTTTTCCAGCTTGTCAAATTCCGCATTGTCATCTGCAAGCTGCTTCTCCAGCTGCTGGCTGGCCGTAAGCAGCGTCTGCACATATTTCATCTGCTCCGGTGAAAGTTTGACACCGCTTTTGACCTTTGCCGCTGCACCTGTCAGTGTTGTCTTTACCGTCATATATTTCTTCTGTAATTCTACGATCTCCTTCTGCAGTACCACATATCTTGCTTTCTGCTCCGGATTGACGCCGACCTCAACCACGGTATCCGCTCCAAGCTCTGATCCAAGCGTCTTGCAGGACACCTTCACCGTTGCCCGTACAATACCGCCTGCAATAAAGCCTTTCCTGCCGTCTACCGTAACCTCTGTTTTTGCACTTACCTTGCTATGCATCAGAGAATCCGCTTCTACGTAACTCCCTGCTTCGATCACAGCATTTTCCACAAATTTGGCAATGACTCTGCCGCCTGCCAGAAGCTTGCCACGTCCCATTCCATTCATGCCGCGTTCGATAACAATATCACCGCCCGCCTGAATTACAGCGCCTTCCACGACACCCTTGACCTGTACATTTTCCTTTGCCGTCACGGAAAATCCTGCCTGTACATTACCATTTACGACCACACTGCCCTCGGAAGTAATATTTCCGGTAGCAGGTCCTACATTTTCCACTTCATAAATATCCGAAACAAATACCTGATCGCCGGACAGAACTACATGGCCGTTGATATCGGAATATAATTCCAGTCTGTCTTCCGATATTGTTATGTTTCTGCCATAACGGAGAGACAGATGCTTAACCTCCCTCGGTCTGAGCCGCTCTCCCAGCACATTGCAGCCTTCTTCCCCCTTATCCTCCGGGTGAAGTCTTGCAAGAAGATCCCCTTTCCGGCAATGATTCATTGTATTCAAATTAAAAAAGTCAACCGAGCCGTCTTCCCGCCTCGTCGGCTTTGCCTGTAAATCTGTTTCAAAGAAATACTCGATCCATGCATTTTCACCATGTCTCGGCTCTTTTCCCCGTGCTACCACAATGTCTGTACAGTAAGTCCTGTTTTTGAGAAACGCATCTATTGCCGCTTCATCGATTCCAAACCGGATCTGTCTCGCATAAAGATCTTTCAGGATCTCATCCTTTGACATGGTACTTCCTGCATTACTTGGCGCAATAAACCGTGCTGTCACAGTCATTTTATCCTCTGACATGCGGAAAAAACACATTTCATTTTCCTGATAAGACCGCATACTGCAGAGCGGGATCTGTACAGGCTTATCCTTCAGCCTTCCGATCGTCTGATAGATCAGTTTGATATCATAATCCACAATCCCTTTTAGCTGCAGATACGCCGCAATCTCATCCACACTGAGCGGACTGCCGCCAACTGTCTGTGGAATCAGTTCAATTGCCGTTCCTGTTTGTGATATGATCAATCGAAAATATGCGTTCATAATAAGCCCCCCTTCTCCCGGACTACACGGTATCATGCAAAATTCCCATATAATTACCAAGCTTTTTCTTCATCTTGGAAAGCCCTTTTGTATGTAACTGGGAAACGCGGGATTCCGACACTTCCAATATATTGCTGATTTCCTTCAGTGTCAGATCCTCATAATAATAAAGAACTATAACTTTCTTTTCCTTCTCGGTCAGAAGCTCCAATGCATCTGCCAGTTTCACCTTCAGCTCCTGCTGCTCTATGACAGATTCCGGCTGTGCAAAATGTCTGGAAATCTGTCTTCCGTCACCCGAAATATCACTTCCCTGCTCCAGATATTCATTCAGGGAAACAATACCCGTAATCTTCATACTGGATTGCCAGTCCGTATATTCTTCCTGTGTTATGCCAAGTCCCTGTGCGATTTCTTCATCAGTTGCCTCTCTTCCTTTTTCCAGTTCAACCTGACGTATCACACTTTCGATCTGTTTCTGTTTTTTCCGTATCGTGCGGGGAATCCAGTCCATCTTCCGGATCTGGTCCAGAATTGCTCCCCTGATACGAAGACTGGCATAAGTTTCAAATTTAACATCTTTCAAAGAATCAAACTTATCGATTGCATCGATCAGTCCAAAGATCCCATAGCTTACCAGCTCTTCATATTCCACATTACTGCCAAGATACATATGAAGTCTGCCTGCCACCACCTTTACAAGCGGCGCATATTCCAGGATGATCTTCTCCCGGATGCCCGGATCTTTTGTTCTCGCATAATCCACCCAGAGACGTTTTCTTGCCGCTTCCTCCATAGATTACCCTCCTTGGCTACTGTTTCTCGATCACAGCTCCATCCTCGGTTTGCTGCCTTTCTTCCTGCTGCCCTGTCTCCTGTGCTGCTTCACCTTCCTGCTCTGCTTCCTTCTTCTTCTCCTGCTGCATACCGAATTTATCAAGCATCAGCCTGATCAGACAGCCCAGCACATAAAAAACAGCAAAAACAAGAAGAATCACCCAGGACATCGTATACAGACTATAATGCATCCGAAACATGACAATTCCTGCCACCAGTCCTGCTGTCAGCATAACAAGTGCCGGTATATTTCTGGTATTCATATTGTATACGTTTCCTTTCCGACTGCTTTGATCTGAAATTCCCCTGTTTCCGGATAAAAGATAACGGTTCTACCGAAATCTTTCCCTGTATCTTCCGCCAGAATCGGTATATTCAGCTGCTTCAGCTTTGCTTTCGTTGCCTCTACATTTCTTTCGCCCACACGTACCATGCTGGATTTATTCTGAAATGCAAACATCTGCGCCCCACCGGCGATCTTTGCAACTAGCCTTGATCTGTTGCCGCCCGCTGCCACGATCCGTTTTACCAGTTCTTCAATTCCAGTATCAGCGAATTTCGGAATATTGGAATTGTCTTTGATCTGCGTACTGTCAGGCAGCATGATATGTGCAAGCCCCCCAATGCCTGTCACCGGATCCCGTAATGCGATTCCCACACAGGATCCCAGTCCCAGGGTCGTAATGCCGTCAGGACTGATACAGACATTCAGATCTGCCATTCCCACTTTTATTATCTCACTCATTCCATTACCTTGTTACACTTTCTACTAATTACATCCCAGAGATGCCATGATCTTATCATAGGATTCCAGATCAGGCACGAGAATGAAAAAACCATCCAGTAATTTATCATCCGTAAACTGTGTCTGGATCAGCAGGATCCTGTCACCCAACGCACCAAATTCTATCGCCGGAACACTTAAGATTGCTCCCGCCATATCAATGCTCAGATCGGGCACCGATGGGATGATCTTCATATTAGTCAACATGGATAAGGAATTCAGATAAGCACCCGTAATAATATTACCGATCTCCTTCAAGGCAGAAAGCTCCATCTCTGAAAACTCTCCGCTGTCCGGACCGGATACGCCCATCAGCTTATTCACAAGATCATGGGCTGCGTCTTCTTTCAGAAGGAACATGATGCTTCCGGTAATATCACCTTCTACCAGCAGATAAACACCTGCCATGATCTGTTCCTCGCCACCCATGGCCGCGCCAACCTCCTGAAATTTCAGAAGTTTGACCTGTGGAACCTTCATATCCACCTTGCAGCCAAGCATCTGTGCCAGAGCTGTCGTTGCATTACCGGCACCGATATTGCCCAGTTCTTTTAAAATGTCAAAATATTGCTGGGATACATGATTCAAATCAAATTTACTCATATATACCCCCCTTTTTCTAAATGTAATGCTTCTGTTATTGTCCGTCCTTATCTGTAAATGTTGCATTGACATCCAGCAGGGAGATCAGCCTGTCTTTGTCCTTACCGACTCCGTTGATAAAATTTGCTTTTTTATCCTTGGAATCATAAGCAACCTTCTCGATCTGGGACTGCTCCAGTGTTACCACTTCTTCTACCGCATCCACTAAAACACCGATACTGTCTCCGCTTTCCAGCTTGATGATGATGATACGTGTTGCTTTCGTGATCTCATCATCGGAAAGTCCCATTTTCAGCCGCAGGCTGATGACCGGAATGATCTCGCCACGCAGGTTGATCACACCCTTTATGTAGCTCTGCACCTTTGGCACACGTGTAATACGCTGCATCCGGACAATATTATCCACATATTTGATATCGATACCGAACTGCTCATCTCCATAACGGACTACGATGAACTGTGTTGTCATATACTGCTCTTTTAATTCGTCCATACTGCCCCTCCTTATAATAATGCATTCGTATCAAGGATCAGAGCGATCTCGCCGTCACCTAAGATCGTTGCACCGCTGATGATCTTATTCTTATTGATATAATTGCCAAGTGACTTGATAACGATCTCCTGCTGTCCCATCAGTTCGTCTACGACAAGACCTGCCAGCTTATCACCCTTCTTAACAATGATCACAAGCAGATTCTCATCCGGTTTCTTAGTAGATTCATTATCCAGCACTTCGTTTAAACGGATCAGTGGAATAACTGTACCACGCAGGTTGATCACTTCTTTTGCCTGTACATATTTGATCTCTGCCGGTTCCACATCTTCGATCGTCTGGATGGAGCCAAGCGGGATCGCATATTTTTCGCCACCCACTTCTACCATCAGTGCCTGTATGATCGCCAGTGTCAGCGGAAGTCTGATAATAAAGGTACTTCCCTCTCCCAGCTTTGTTTTTACTTCAACCTCACCGCTCAGAGATTCAATCTTTGATTTTACAACATCAAGTCCAACGCCCCTTCCGGATACATCAGTAACTTTCTCTGATGTAGAGAAACTTGGTAAAAACAGCAGCCCGATAACATCTTTATCTGCCATATTTTCTGCCTGCTCCGGAGTGATCGTACCACGTTCGATCGCTTTCTTTTTCACTGCTTCCACATCGATTCCGTTACCGTCATCTCTTACTTCAATAATAACGTTATTTCCATCCTGATAAGCATTGAGGAAGATCGATCCAACTTCCGGCTTTCCTCTCTCCTTACGGACTTCAGCAGATTCCAGACCATGGTCTGCGGAATTACGAAGCAGATGCATCAGCGGATCTCCGATCTCATCTACCACAGTTCTGTCAAGCTCGGTCTCTTCACCGGACATGATCAGCTGCATTTTCTTATCCAGCTTCTTGGACAGATCACGGATCATCTTCGGGAATTTCTGTACGACAGTCTCGATTGGAACCATTCGTACCTTCATAACAGATTCATGCAGGTTTGTTGTCACGCTTTCCAGATATTCGATCTGCTCATTAAATGTATTGTTTGTCAAAATGCCTTCCTGGGATGAAGTGGATACCAGAGAGTTTTTCGCAATGATCAGCTCGCTGACCAGATTCATCAGAACATCCAGTTTTTCGATATCCACACGTACCGTTCTGTTAACGATCGGTTTGGAGATCGGCTTTTTATCTGCTGCCTTTGCCGGTGCTGCAGGTGCTGCTTTCTTCGGCTGTTCCTCTTCCTTTGGCTGTGCTTCGGCAATTGCCGCAGGCTTCACTGCTTCTTCCGGCTGCACAGGCTCTACCTCTCCCACATAAGCAGCCTCGATCTCAGATACATTGAGAATTGCATTCTTTACAGTCTCTACATCTGCATCTGTCAGAATGATCACGCTGAAGTCGAATTCAAAATGCTCATCTTCAATATCCTGTGCACTCGGAACGGAAACGATCATGTCGCCCAGCTCTTCCAGTGCTTTATATACAAGGAATGCTCTTGCTGCTTTTAAAATACAGGATTCCTGCACATAAACCGTCACACCGAGACATTTCTTTCCCTGTTTTTTTGCTTCTGCTATAACAGTATGCTCTGTATCGCCCAGCTTGATCTCCCGCCATTTTTCCTTGCCCGGATCTGCGCCTGCTTCCTGCTTCGGTTCTTCCTTTGCCGGTTCTTTCTTTTCCTCTTTTGCCGGCTGTGGTGCGCCGTCGCCGCTGTTTTTAGCCAGATAATCATTCAACGCCTTGATCAGGTGCTCATTATCGTTGGTACCCTCATCTCCCGTATTCTGGATATTCTCCGTATACTCTTCGAGTGCATCCAGGCACTGGAATAAAAGGTCTACCATGGCACCGTCAACTTTGATCGTATTGTTACGGACTTCCGAGAACACATTTTCCATATCATGTGTCAGCGTCTGCATCCGCTTATATCCCATCGTACCTGCCATGCCTTTCAGGGTATGTGCGGAACGGAATATTTCATTGATGGTATCCATGTTGTCCGGTTCCTGCTCGAGGATCATAAACTGATCACTCAGGCTCTGTAAGTGTTCTTTTGTTTCGTCAAGAAAGATTTCCAGATATTGCGTTACGTCCATATCATTTTACCCCCACGCTTTTTATAATGGCATCTGCCACATTTTCTACTGGTTCAATTTGATTGGTTAATCCGGATGCCACAATGCTGCGCGGCATTCCGTATACAGCACAGCTTTCTTTCTGCTGTGCGATCACATAAATTGGTTTCTTCTGATGCAGATTCCGTATGCCGGCGGTTCCGTCTGCTCCCATTCCGGTCATTACAACGCATACAACCCGCGCATAACCGGACTCTGCCAGCGATTCATACATAAAATTGGCGCATGGGCGGACACCCTCCCGTGCGGGTCCGTCCTTCAGGATCAGATAATGTTTCCCATCCCGCCGCACAATCTCCATATGCTTACCGCCTCTTGCAATATAAGCGCATCCCTTTTGGATTTCCATGTTATTTTCCGCTTCCATGACATGCAGCGGGCTGCGTTCATCCAGACGCTGTGCCAGCGATTTGGTAAAGCCCTCCGGCATATGCTGTACGATCAGAACCGGGGCATTCAGGTTCTGTGGCAATTTCGGTATTACCTCGGCAAGTGCCTTCGGTCCGCCTGTAGAACAGGCAATCGCCACAACCGCATTTCCATCCGGTATGACCTTCTGCTTTTTGATCTGTTTTCTGCTGCTTTCCCCGACCGTCACTTTTTTCGGCTGCGGTCTGCTCTGCACAGCAGAAGATAAAATAGCCAGAAATCGTCTGACAAAGGTATCCCCTTTTGCCTCCAAAATGGAATCCGGCTTATGAATAAAATCCATCGCACCAAGCTCCAGTGCCTGCAGAGTAATCTCTGCATCCTTTCTGGCTTCAGAACTGAACATCACCACATGCTCCTGCAGCCCCAGCCGGTTGATCTCCTTCAGGACACCGATCCCGTCCAGCTTCGGCATGATAATATCAAGAATAACCGCATCATATGTATTTTTCTGCATCAGACTGATTGCCTCCAGTCCGTTTGCAGCCATATCCTGCACACAGAATTGTTCATCCAAATTTATTATATCACATACTATTCTTCTCATGAGTGCAGAGTCATCTACAACCAGTATTTTTTTCTTATTATCCATTTTTTCTCTGCCTGTTCTTTCGTTCTTCTTCAAAAATATAACGAATAATCTCTTCCCGCTGCTGATTATCTATGTTGATATACTGTACCCTGTGCTCAAAGGTGCCTCTTCTGTTTTCCAGTTCCTTCACAGAAAGGATTTTTCCCACAAGGTTATATGTTTTCTGTATCTTTTCACTGCTCAGATTGTAAGTCAGATAGATCAGTGTCCCGTTTTCATATTTATAATCAGATACAAAACGAATCCCTCCGCCGCTGATATCCACCACCACACTCTGTCTGAGCGGAAGTCCTGCCTGAATGTACTGCTTGTTCTGTTCTATCGCAGAAAGCTCTTCCTCTACAAGTTCCCTGCTGCTCATATTGAGAATGCAGGAGAAACGATAAAATTCTCTTCTCTGATGTTTTCTCAGATTGGAGATTGTTTCGCATAGTAAAATATAGGTATTGTCCTTTTTGTAACGATCTGCGATCCTGACATAACATTGATACAATCCCTGCTTGGTATAAAAACAGACATCATATTCCCCATCTACAGGCAGCAGGATCAGCTTTGTCTGCTCCATCGGCATCAAAACCTCAAACTGATCGTCGGACAATACATCATAAATTCTGGATATATAACTTTTCTTATCTGAAGCGCTGCCCAGTATACTTTTCTCCATCGACTGTAATTCGATTTTTTCTCCCGGTAAAATCAATTTTGTCAACATAATTTTCTCCTGTTTTTATTGCGGTGTATTTCCGATAAAATGTGCAAAAAACGCAGCCATACCACGTTTTTTTACAGCAGGTTCCCCTTCCCCCGGATACATCAGCTTTGCCGCGATCCGCTCATATGCCTTGGCAGATTTTGCATTCTCGTTCTGCAGAGAAACAGGCATCTGCTGCATCACTGCTTTTTCAAGCTGCACATCCTGCGGTACTGTACCTAAATAAGAAATCTCCATCTTCAGATACCTTGTCACGACCGTATTCAGCTTCTGATAAAGAATCTGCCCTTCCTCTATCTTTTCCATCTTATTCGCAATCATCATAACCTTTGTATTCTCATTGGAAAAACGCGGATGACGCCCGAGTGCTTTTAACAGAGAATACGAATCTGTAATGGAGGTCGGTTCCGGTGTCGTTACCAGAAGCACCTCGCTGCTCGCCACCAGAAATTCCAGTACAGCATCCGAAATGCCCGCTCCCGTGTCCACAATGATCACGTCCGCTATAGAATCCAGCTTTGCCAGATTGCGGATAATATAAGCCAGATATTCCCGGTTCAGATTAGAAAGTCCCGCAATACCGGAACCACCCGAGATAAAACCGATTCCGCCCGGTCCCCATGTAATGATCTCTGTGATATCCTTTCCCTTATAGATCAGATCACTCAGATTAAACTGTGGCACTGCGCCAAACATGATCTCAATATTGGCCAGTCCGAAATCCGCATCCAAAATCACAACACGCTGTCCCAGCTTTTTTAACTGGATCGCCAGATTGATGCTTGTATTTGATTTTCCGACACCGCCTTTCCCACTTGTGACCGTAATGACGCGTGCAAGCGGACGGGGGCGCTCCTGATTCATTTTTATGATATTTCTAAGCTGTGATGCCTGATCCAAACGATCGCCCTCCTTTACTCGAACTGATTGCCGCCTAATAACAGCTTCACGGTTTTCTGCGCGTCAAATTCACCGATATCATCCGGGACATTCTGCCCACATGTCACATAAGACATCGGTGCATCCGTATGCAGACGCAGATTAAACAGATTTCCCTGACATTGTGTCTCGTCAAGCTTTGTAAATACCAGTCTGAAATCTGTCAGCTTCTGATATGTATCTGCTATGTTCAATAAATCTCTGTACTTGGTTGTTGCACTGACAACCAGATAAACTTCCTTTTCTGCCTGGCCGTCCGCTGCACGTAAAAGTGCCAGTGTATCGTCCCGCTGATCCGTATTTTTCTGGGAATGCCCGGAAGTATCCACGAAAATATAGTCATATGCCGCATAATCTTCTATCGCAGTTCTGATCTCCTGCGGCGTATAAATGATCCGGAACGGAACTTCCAGGATATTGGCGTATGTACGAAGCTGCTCTGCCGCTGCGATCCGGTATGTATCCGCTGTCAGAAGCACGATCTTTTTCTTTTCCACAACGCTGAGGCGGGACGCGATTTTTGCGATCGTTGTTGTTTTTCCGACACCGGTCGGTCCGATGAAGTAAACAAGCTTTGGCCCTTTTTCTGCCGACTGTATCGTTTTGGTCTGCCCGAATTTCAGCACCATCTTCTGATACACAACGGAAAGCAGATAATCGATCGGCATATCCGGCTTTACACTGCCATCCAACTCTTCCACAAGCTGATTGGCATACGTTTCTTCGATTTCATTATCCAGCAGCATTTTATAAAGGAGATGGAAGAAGGCGACATTACTGTCCTCTTTCTTTTCTTCTTCCATGCTGTCTTTTTCCTTATCCTGCACATCACTGATCTGTTTTTCCAGCAGATTTTGTAAGGTGCTCAGTTTTTCTTCGATCGCGCTCTCCTGTCTGCTGTCAATTGTCTGCGTATTTTTCTCAGGCTGCCTCTGTTTCTCCTGTTGTCTCTGTTTCTCCGGCTGTGATCCCGGCTCTGCCTTTCCCTGCTTTGCCGGCCGTTCCGGTTCCGTTTTCGCGCTCCGGGTGTTTCCAGCCGCTTCACTCTGTCTGGCGATCTCACTGACCTTCGCAACCGCTTCGCGGAAATTCTGTTTTTCCTCTTCCTCAAGAGCCACCGTCACTTCTATCTGTTGTGGCTTAAAGATGCTGAACAGACCTTTCTTTTTCACTTTTTTTACATTCATGACAACAATACCGCTGCCAAGCTCTTTTCTTGCCAGCTCAAGCGCTGCCTCTTCTGTTTTTGCCTGAAATTTTTTTATGATCATTTATGCGGTCACCATCCCAACTGATTGTAATTCAACATTTGTCTCCACCTCATTATAGGAAACAACGATCAAATCTTTAAAATAATCCTCTGTCAACCGTTTAAAATACATACGAACGATCGGTGAAGTAATAATGATCGGATTTTTACCGAGACTCTCCAGTTTATCGATTTCCGTCTGAACACTTGCCATGATTGCCTTTGTCCGCTCCGGTGCCAGTGTCAGATATGCGCCCTGTTCCGTCTGCTTGACACTGCTCATGATCTCCTGCTCGACCTTCGGATCCAGTGTTACCACGCTTGTTGTTTCATTTGCAGGGAAATATTTTGCAGAGATCGCACGCTTTAGGCTCTGTCTGACATATTCGGTCAGAACATCCGTATCTCTCGTTGTCTGGGCATAATCTGCCAGTGTTTCAAAAATAGTCAGCAGATCACGGATAGAAATGCCTTCACGCAGCAAATTCTGCAATACCTTTTGTACTTCGCCAAGTCCCAGCATCTTTGGCACCAGTTCTTCCACAATGGAAGGATTGCTTTCCTTTAAGTTGTCCACCAGATTCTGTACATCCTGACGGGACAGAAGTTCTGCAATATGCTGGCGGATCACTTCCGTCAGATGAGTTGCAATAATGGACGGTGGATCGACTACCGTATAACCAAGGCTTTCCGCACGCTCACGCTGTCCTTCCGTGATCCAGACAGCCGGCAGATGGAAGGAAGGTTCAAACGTCTTGATACCTGTGATCTCTTCCTCTACATAACCGGGATTCATTGCCATATAATGATCAAACAGAATCTCTCCCTCACTGACCTGGATTCCTTTGATCTTGATAATATATTGATTCGGATTCAGCTGGATATTGTCACGCAGTCTGATGATCGGAACGATCGTACCAAGCTCAAGTGCGATCTGCCGTCTGATCATAACAACACGGTCAAGAAGATCTCCGCCCTGATTGACATCTGCCAGCGGTATGATACCATAACCAAACTCCAGCTCGATCGGATCGACCTGCAGAAGCGAGGTAACATTTTCCGGCTGTCTGATCTCCTCTGCCGCCATCTCCTCCTGATTTGCTTCATTTTCAATCTGCGCCGTTTCGATCGTACCTGCCATCATACGTCCCGTTACCACAAAAGCAACACCTACTCCGACAAAAATGATCGTATTCAGCGGTGTCACAATACCAAGGCCGATCAGTACCGCACCTACCATATACATCGTACGCGGTACGCCAAAAAGCTGACTGATCAGTGCTGCACCGAAATCTGCATCCTTACTGCCCTTAGTCACCAGAATACCGGTTGATAAGGAGATCAGAAGAGATGGGATCTGGCTGACAAGTCCGTCACCGATCGTCAGAACTGCGTAAGTATTCAGTGCTGTATTAAAATCAAGCCCCTGACGGAACATTCCCATCAGAATACCACCGACAATATTCACAGCGGTGATGATCAGACCTGCGGTTGCATCTCCCTTTACATACTTGACCGCACCATCCATGGAACCGAAGAAGCTGGCTTCCTGCTGGATCTTATCACGTCGTTCCTTTGCCTGCTTGTCAGTGATCGCGCCTGTATTTAAGTCCGCGTCGATTGCCATCTGTTTACCGGGCATGGCATCCAGTGTAAAACGCGCCGTTACTTCAGCCACACGTTCGGAACCTTTGTTGATGACCATAAACTGGATGATGATCAGAATAATAAAGACGATCGCACCCATGATCAGGTCATTACCACCTACGAACTGTCCGAATGTACGGACAACATTACCCGGATCGCCGCTTGTCAGGATCAGACGGGTGGAAGATACATTCAGGGAAATCCTGAATATGGTCGTGAATAACAGAACTGTCGGGAAATAAGACATATCCAGTGCTTCTTTTGCAAACATACTGCCAAACATGATCGTAAACGCTACTGCCATGTTAATACACAGCAGAACATCAAGAAGACCTGATGGAATTGGCACGATCAACATAATAAATGCCGCCAGGACATAGCCTGCAACTGCAAGATCTGCTTTTTTCATTCCATCACCTTCCTTTCCTGATCATATTTTTTTCTTATCTTAAGAAACGATTTATCCTATATCTTCCCCTGCATATGATAAACCATTGCCAGCACCTCCGCAACCGCCTGATACAATTCCGGCGGTACCTGCTGCCCAATATCCACATTATAATACAACATACGGGCAAGTGGTTTATTTTCTACAATTTCTACTTTATTTTCTCTGGCAACTTCCTTGATCTTCGCCGCCAGATGATCCTCTCCTTTTGCGAGCACAACAGGTGCTGCTGCTACCTCGGCATCATATTGAATAGCCACCGCAAAATGGGTTGGGTTCGTAATAACAACATCCGCTTTGGGAATATCCTGCATCATACGCCTGCGGGAAGCTTCCTGCATTCTCTGCCTCTGTTTTCCCTTTATGGCAGGATCTCCTTCAGCATTCTTATATTCATCCTTGATCTCCTGCTTTGTCATCATCTGGTCTTTATTGAATTTATGCTTCTGGTATGCAAAATCAAGTACCGCGATAATAACATAAACGATCGATACCTTCATACCGATTGAAATCGCGATATCAGCGGCAGCAGCAATTCCCTGCCACAGTGTCATGTGAAAAAGCAGGTAAATGACCTGCAGCTTGTCCCTGACCGTCGTATAAACCACATAACTGATCAGTCCGATTTTCAGAATAGATTTCAAAAGCTCCATCAGAGAATTGACGGAAAAAATACGTTTAAATCCGTTGATCGGATTCATCTTACTGAATTTCGGCTGCAAAGGTTTTGTTGTTACCTTCCATTTTACCTGTAAAAAATCAGAAAGAAACGCAACCACAAAACCGACCGCAAGAAAGGGAGCCATGGTAAGGAGCATCCGCAAAAGCATATGAAACAGCAACATGGAAAAATCTCCGCTCCGTATCTTACCGTCTGTCAGTCCGACCACTTCCGGAATGTACTTATAAGCATCTTCAAAGCTGCCCAAAAACTGATCCCCCAGAAAAGAAAGAGATAACTTCAGCAGAACAAAAAGTGCGATCATTGTAAATGCATTGGATACCTCGCGGCTCTTTACAACCTGTCCTTCTTTTCTGGCATCTTCCAGCTTTTTTGCTGTTGGTTTTTCTGTTTTTTCTCCGCCCGGTCCTTCTTTGGCGAAAAACTGTAGTCTGTATTCTATCATGGCATGATTGCCTCCGCAAATGAGACGATCATGATCTTCATCTCTTTATAAATATAATCGCTGACATAAGGCAGCATGCCCACTGTCAGAAACATAACGCCCAGGCCGATCAGAATCTTGATCTGCATACCGACCGCAAACATATTCATCTGCGGTGCCACCTTTGCCAAAATGCCCAGTACAACATTAACGATGAGCGTCACACAGAAAATCGGCAGACAGATCTGAAAACCGATATTGATATACTGGCTCATAAAGCCGATCACAGCCTTCATCAGCGGTTCCGACCGGAAAACCGCGCCATTTACAGGGATCAGCTCATAAGTCTGTGCCAGCGCCTGCAGAATATAGCGGTGCATACCGGATACGATCAGAAGAAGCATTACCGTATACTGATAGTAGAAGCCTGAGATCGTAGCATTTTCCTTCGTCGTCGGATCGATCGCATTGACCATGGCAAAACCGATCTCCATATCGACAAGACGTCCCGCAAATAAAACAATGGAGCTGCAGATATTTGCGCCCCATCCGATGATCAGACCGACAAGTGCTTCCCGCATCACAATGACCGCATATTCCAGTACAGTCCCATAAACCAGTTCCTGATGCGGCAATGACACTGCATAAAGCAGATAAGACACAAACAATCCCAAACCGATCTTAAACTGATTCGGTGTATTATTCATACTGTAAAACGGTGCTGCATAAATAAAACATGTCACTCTGACAAAATATAATAATAATATTTCAAGTTCCTGGATTGAAAAACTATACTCTATCATGATCCATTACCTGATATAAACAGAAAAGTCCGACCACATATCCACCATGAGATTCGTCATCTGGTTCAGCATCCAGTGTCCTAAGATCATCAGCGTTACAAAAACTGCAACGATCTTCGGTACAAACGTAAGTGTCTGCTCCTGGATTGACGTAACGGTCTGAAAAATGCTGACGATCAGACCGATCACAAGCGAAACAATAAGTACCGGAGCTGACGTTAATATGACGGTATAAAGGGCTTTATTTGCAAGTTCCACAACAAGATCAACTGTCATACCTCATCCTCCTAGTAATAAAATGTTTTCACAAGATTTACAATGACCAGATTCCAGCCATCCGCCAGTACAAATAACAAAATCTTAAACGGCATGGAAATCGTTGTCGGTGGAAGCATCATCATACCCATACTCATCAGGGCTGATGCCACAACCATATCGATCACAAGGAACGGAATATAGATCACAAAACCGATAATGAATGCTGTCCGCAGCTCACTTACCATAAACGCAGGGATCAGGGCACTCGTCGGGATATCGGCAAGTTCTCCCGTCCATTCGATATTGCCAATCTCGCAGAACATCTGTGCATCCTTGGTCTGTGTCTGCTTATACATAAACTCACGCAGTGGCTTCACTCCGGTCTCCAGAGCCTCCTCCTGCGTGATCTCACCGGCCTCAAACGGTTTGATCGCATCCTCATTGATCGTATTGATCGTCGGACTCATAATAAAAAACGTCAGAAAAAGTGCCAGACCGATCAGCACCTGATTGGGTGGCGCGGACTGCGTATTCAATGCCATTCTGGTAAAATGGAGCACGATCAGGATACGTGTAAAACTTGTCAGACAGATCAAAAGAGTCGGTGCGACTGCAATTGCCGTCAGGATCAGCAATATTCTGAGAGACCCTGCCAGTGTACCGTTCCCATCACTGTACGTAACTGTCATTGTATTTGCTATATTCAGATTTTTCAGATCCTCTGCGGAATCCGATGTGCCCGGCTCTGTAATGTTGGTTCTTGTTTCCGTATCTCCTGCCAGATGTCTGTTCATGGTAGAAGCTTCTGCCTTGATGCTCCCTGCAGAAAAAAACAGAACTACCGCACAAAAAACCATTACAAGCCGTATGTACCATTTATTCATTTTTATCCGCCCGTTTCTTATCGTTTTTACTGTCCGCCGCATACTTCCTTGCTTTCTCCAGGATCTGTTTGAAATCCATCTGCGATGTCTCCTGCTTTGGTTTCAGCGTACCTGGATCCAGCTCCGACAGCATAGTCACTGTATCCTTACAGACTGCAAGAAGAATATATTTCTCTCCCGCCCGCACGATCTGCAGATACTTATTAGGCGCAATCCTGGAAGTCTCCACGATCTCTATATTGGTCGTGTCGATCTGTTGTTTCTGAAAGCGGGCAATATAGCGTGTTGTCCCGTAGGTCAGCAGTAAAACAAACAGGAAGATCAGTATCACCGTAAACAGACGGGCTGCTGATTCTAACATACCTGCCGCAAGGATCATATCAGCCCACTACCTTTTTCACGGCTTCAATTACACGGTCTGCCTGGAACGGCTTTACGATAAAATCTTTGGCACCGGCCTGAATAGATTCAATAACCATTGCCTGCTGTCCCATTGCGGAACACATGATAACTGTTGCACCGGGATCCTGTTCTTTGATCTTTTTCAGTGCCTGGATACCGTCCATCTCAGGCATTGTGATATCCATCAGTACCAGATCCGGTTTTGTCTCGGAATACTTTTCGACAGCCTTTAAACCGTTCTCGGCTTCTCCGACCACATTATAACCGTTTTTGGTTAAGATATCCTTGATCATCATTCTCATAAACGCTGCGTCATCACAAATCAAAATATTCTTTGCCATAATTCTCTCTCCTAAATGAATTTTATTTTATAATCTCTGTCACTCTGATACCAAAGCTTTCTTCAATTACAACTACCTCACCTTTGGCAACAAACTTTCCGTTTACCAGTACATCAATCGGCTCTCCTGCGATCTTATCCAGTTCGATGATCGTACCCGGCGTAAAATCCAGAATCTCCGCAATAGACTTTTTGGTTCTGCCAAGCTCTACAGTAACCTCCAGCGGTACATCCATGATCAGACCGATATTTTCCTGACTTGCCATCTGCTGTGGCATCTGCGTATTGAATGCCTGGAACTGTGCAGGCTGTATATTTGCCTGCTGCATCTGTGGCATCTGCTGCATCTGCATTTGTGGCATTGCCTGCTGCATCTGCATTTGTGGCATTGCCTGCTGCATCTGCGGCATTTCTGCCTGCGGTGGAACATAAGGCTGCGGTTGCGGCGCAGGATCCGGCTGTGGCTGCGGTGCAGGAACCGACTGTGGCTGCGGCGCAGGATCCGGCTGTGCAGGAGCTGCGCTCGTTCCCATCTGCTGATCCATAAAAATCTTATACAGGGATTTTGCGAAATCGATCGGATACAGCTGCATGATCGTACTGTCTACCAGATCTTCAATCTGCATTCTGAATTCTATTTTCACGAAATCACCGGCCAAAAACGGTGCAATGTCTGCTCCGTTTTTATTTTCAAGTATATTTACAAGACTTGCTTCCGGCGGACTGATATCGATCATCCTGCCAAGCATGGAGGAAAGGGATGTCGCAGAGGAACCCATCATCTGATTCATCGCCTCTGAAATAGCACTCAGATGCAGTTCTCCAAGCTCACCGTCTATATTGCTGCCATCACCGCCCATCATAAGATCGGTGATAACTTTTACGTCTCTTTCCCGCATGATCAGGATATTAGCACCATCCAGACCCTCCGTATATTTAATCTGAATAAAAACGCACGGTTTTTCCTGTTCATCTATAAAATTTTTCCAATTTGCAATGGATACCGTCGGTGTTGTGATATTGACCTTACGGTTCACCAGGGAATAAAGTGTGGTAGCGGATGTTCCCATGCTGATATTGGCGATCTCGCCAATGGCATCCTTTTCAATATCCGTAAGGATCTCTTCCGTCGCTGCCGGCTGCGGATCCGGCTGTGGATCTGAACTGCCTGCGTTCACGCCTGATAACAGTGCATTTATTTCGTCCTGTGACAGCATACCGTCCATTTATTTATTCCTCCTCTCTGACAACTGACGTGATCCGGACAGCATAATTATCCTTGCTTGTACCGGGTAACGCAGTAAATTTTTTAATATTACCAACATAAACTTCCATTTCATCGTCTATCTTGGAATCAAGCCGGATGACATCTCCGACCTGTAATCCGGCAAAATCCATGACGGAAACAACACTCTTTCCAAGCACTGCTTTGACCGGAATATCAGTTCTCTTGATCATCGAACTGATATATTCTGCATAATTCTCTCCGCTTGCATTCTGCATCGTAGAGAACCAGAACTTCGTATTTAATTTATCCATGATATCTTCCAGCGTAATATATGGAAGACATGCGTTCATATACCCTTCCACATCACCGATCTTGATATTCAGTGTCACGATCGCGATCATCTCATTCGGGGCTATGATCTGTGCAAACTGTGCATTTGTCTCGATCCGCTCCATGAACGGATCGAGATCCACTACATTTTTCCATGGTTCCCGCAATAGCTGCATACAGGTGACCATAATCTTGTCAAGTATTGACAATTCAATCTCTGAGAACTCCCTGTTCTTCTCCAGGGGCTTTCCGGCGCCTCCCAGCATACGATCCAGAATTGCAAAGCCGATATTCGTGGAAAGCTCCAGAATGATATCTCCCGCCATTGGTGCGAAATTGATAATGCCCAGTACGACCGGATTGCTCAGTGCATTCGTAAATTCCGAAAAAGTAACCGTTTCGGAACTCGCCACACTGACTTGTACCGTTTTTCGCAGATAAACCGGAAGATTCGTGGAAAGAAGCCGTCCGTAATGTTCAAATATGATTTCCAGCGTACGAAGATGCTCTTTTGAAAACTTTGCCGGTCTTTTAAAGTCGTAGTTCTTTACCGACTTCTCCGGCGCCGATTTCATTTCATCTACATCCAGCTCGCCGGTGCTCAGTGCCTGCAGCAGGCTGTCTATCTCATTTTGAGATAAAACCTCTCCCACCTGACTCACCTCCTGTCATGACATACGTCATTCATTTCACCAGACTACTGGATGATAATATCGCGGAATGTCACTTTATAAATAAACTTTGAATCGTAAAGTCCCTGGATTCTTGCCAGAATATCATCTCTGACAACGTCCGAATCCGCCTGGATCTGTTCCATCGTATAGCTGCCAAATGCTTCTACGATCTCACCTTTGATCAGGCTTTCATTATCTGCGATCTTTGTTCCGTATGTCTCATAATCTTTGTCTTTTGTATTCATGGCAAGAGACACCGAAACGAGTGCATAATGCTCCTTACCGTCTTCACCCTTGCGAAGCGGGATCGTCATGGAATCTTCGATATTATATACAGCCGTATCATCAATGGATACCTCTTTTTCCGCCGTATCATCTCCGCTTGTATTCAGCTCCAGATTCAGAACCGTTGCAATACTGTTTACCACCGATGCGGTCTTTTTGTTTGTCGATGTCACGCTGACCATTGTGATTACTGTCAGCACGATATTAACGATTAGAAGCGCCAGAATCAGAACTGACATTAAATTCTTTTTCATTTTAAAACTCCCTTTTATTCATAATCAGATAATTCTGTATAGATTTTGATCTCCACACGCCGGTTTTTTGCTCTTCCCTCCGGTGTCGCATTATCCGCAACCGGAACATACTCACCACGTCCGGAATGTTTGATCTTTGCCGGATCAAGTGTGGTCGTAGACATAAAATAATCAAATACCGAAAGGGCTCTGAAGCTTGACAATTCATCATTGTTGGCAAATCTGGCGTTATGGATCGGCACATTGTCCGTATGACCTTCAATCTCGATCGTACTGTCCGCATAACGTTCCAATATCTGTCCCACCTTGTCCAGAAGCGGCTTTGCCTCTTCCCGGATCTGATCACTGCCCGAATCAAACAAAAAAGCACCGTTCAGATTCAACGAAACATACTGGGATGTAAAATCCACTGAAATATCGCTGTTATATTCCCCGTGATCTTCCTGCAGGCTTTCTTCTATATTCTCAGCCATCTGCTCTGCCTGCTCCATGGAAGCTGCCTGATATGCTTCAAGCGCATCTGATTGCGTGTCGGTATCTGCTGATTTACCGGTACTGTTTATGTACTTATCAAGCTCATTGAGCTGACTAACGCCGTTACTGATCAGAATGCCGTCTCCGATCGCAGTTGCACCGGCCTCAAAAATACTGAACGTCTGTGAAAAGGATGCAGCCACTGCTTCAAACTTCTGTGCGTCTACAGTAGACATGGAAAACAGAAGCACGAAGAAACAAAGAAGCAGGTTCATCAGATCACTGAACGTCGACATCCATGCGGGGGAACCCTTCGGTGGTTCTTCCTGCCGCTTCTTAGCCATTTACTTCCGCCTCCTCTTCTCCGACTGTCGTTCTGTCCTTCGGTGCCAGGAAGGATTTCAGCTTCTCTTCAATAACACGCGGGTTTTCACCTGCCTGTATGGATAACAGACCTTCCACCATGATCTCCTTTGCCTCGATCTCCGCATCATTATCAGCCTTCAGCTTTGCGGAAACAGGCGTGCAGAGCCAGTTGGCAAGTATGGAACCGTAAAACGTTGTAACAAGAGCAACGGACATATTTGGTCCGACTGATGTTACATCTGACATATTCTTTAACATGTTGATCAGACCGATCAGCGTACCGATCATACCCCAGGCAGGACCCATGGCACCAAGTGCCTCCCAGAACCCAATTCGTTTTTTGTGTCTTGCATCGATACTGCCCAGCTCCGTATCCATGATACCACGGACAAGCTCCGGATCTGTTCCGTCAACAATCAACAGGATTCCCTTCTTCAAAAAAGCATCGTCCAAATCTGCCGCTGCCTCTTCCAAAGAAAGCAATCCTTCTTTTCTTGCTACATTTGATAGCTCTATAATTTTGGAAATGATCTGCGGTGTATCAAGTGCCGGCGTTTTAAAGATCAGAAGAAAGCTCTTTAAACCTGCCAAAAAGTCTGACAACGTATGACTTGCCAGTGTCGCACAGATTGCACCACCGAATGTGATCAATATAGACGAGAAATCATAGAAATTGCCAAGTGCCGCTGCCCCGTCATCACCGCTGCAAATACCGTATATCAGGAAAAAGCCACACATGACCATTCCGATAATGGAAGCTATATCCAATTTTTTCACCTACCTATTATTTTATATGTATACACATACCTATAATCTTACTAATCAATTCTACTAAATTTTTTGTATCTTGTCTATGCCTTTTTGCATTTCTAAACCACCCGAAATACTTAAATCCCATTTCTTTATTACAGGTATCCCCTATATTTATATAGAATAAAGGATATTCCACAACACATTCCGCACCGGATGCGGTCTCCCGCAATATATTATTTTCTTTTACAAAAGCCCCTGTATACAAGATACAGAGGCTTTTCCTTTATTTCATCAAATTTATCTCTTCAGATTGACAAGTTCTTCCAACAATGTGTCAGAAACTGTAATAATTCTGGAGTTTGCCTGGAAACCTCTCTGCGTTGTGATCATTTCTGTAAATTCAGAAGAAAGATCTACGTTACTCATTTCCAGAACGCCTGTCGTCATATAACCACCGTCACTTGTAACATCCATACCGATGCCATCAAACTGTCCGGAGTTTAAGGTTGCGGAATACAGGTTATCACCTTCCTTCTGCAGACCGGATGGGTTTGCGAAGCTGGCAACTGCGATCTGACCAAGCAGCTTTGTCATACCATTATCGTATGCTGCGTAGATCATACCGTCTGGCTGGATGGAAATGCCCGTCATTTCACCAAGCTTCCTACCGGTTCCTTTTCCATACACATCACCGTAATCACCGCTGATCGTACTCGTTCCGTTGTTATTGTAGTTAGATGATGGTGAAAAGTCAATCGTAATATTCTCAAACGCACTGCCCGGCTGGTCTCCAAAATCAAGCACCAGATTCAGGTTATTGGTCAGTCCGTTGACACTCTGGATCTCACCTGTCGCCGTATTATACTGGATAACACCGCCTGTGATCTGCTTTCCGTCTGTTGCAATGCTGCCATCCGCTGCATTGATCACCTGTGCAAAGGTTCCACCGTCCAGATGGGCTCCCAGTGTCGTAACAGTACCATCAGCTCCCGCCACATACAGCTTTGCCATTTCATCGTAGGAGGTAAAGCCGTAAGACTCAGCCAGTATCTTCTTCTGGGCATCTGTCAGATTTCCGCTCAGATCCATTGTCTGGTTCTGACCTGCCTCATCCAGATACGTCAGTGTAGTACCATTGATACTGCAGCCGTTTGCCAGAGAAAGCTTCTTGCTCTCTGCCACATTTCTGACAGAACCGAGTTTAATATTTGTTTTATCGATCGCATTTCCCTTGGAATCAAGAATATCTGTCAATTCTACCGTATACTGTCCTTCTGCTGCTGTCGCCTTCATGGAAAGCTTTGCCGTATAGGAGTAACCTCGGTTATCAAAGAAGCTGATGCTGATAATCTTACCTGCTTCCGAGCTGACGGAAGTATCATTCTTATCCACAATACCGGAAACGTGTGCCTGTGTGGTAGCCTCCGGTGGATATTTCATATTATCGGAGCTCATGATACGAAGCGGGCTCACCGTATCTCTGACGATCTTTCCGTTATCCACACCCCAGCCCTGTACGGTATAACCGTTAGAGCTCATAGCCAGATTGCCCTGACCGTCTACATAGAAAGATCCGTCCCTTGTAAAGAAATTGGATGATCCGTCGCTGACGATAAAGAAAGAATTACCGGTCAGTTTGATATCAAACGGATTTCCCGTAGACTGAGAAGAGCCCGATGTTTCCACAGATGCAGTGATCGCACCTGATTTTACGCCAAGACCGATCTGACGGGCATTGGTACCTGCCTTGCCGGTCTGTGTATTGGCACCCGAAGCTGCCTGTGTTGTCTGATACATCAGTTCTGAAAATGTAATGGACTGTGATTTGAATGCAGTTGTGTTTACATTTGCGATGTTATTACCAATAACATCCATTTTTGTCTGGTGCGTCTTCAGACCCGATACACCAGAGTAAAGTGCTCTCATCATAGTAAATGACCTCCTTGTGGTACGTTTTCGTTCCCTCTGTCATTCAGGAACTGATAGCCTCCTGTAAGGTCCGGCTAGTTGATTACGGTACCATCAATATTTGTAAAAATGTTTTCCTGTGTCTGATCCTGGCTTGTCGCCGTGATCACTGTTCTGGATCCGGTGCTGACGATAAATGCCAGATTATCGATCAGCACAAGCGGTTCCTTGATTCCTTTTCCGCTTGCCTTATCCATCCCCTCGCTCAAACGCTTCAGCTGACCTTCCGAAAGACTGATATTTCTTTCCGACAGCCTGTTTGCCGCATGCTTGGAAAATCTGACAGTCTGTGTATCAAGCTGTTTCTGCTTTTCTTCCAGTAATGCTCCAAATCTGCCTGCTTCGCTTTTTTCCTGTGTTTTTGAAACCGGGGCTTTCTGTGTTTCCTGCAAAGCGGATATGTATGGGTTTATCTGTATACTCATATTCCGCCTCCGTTTCTATACATCCTGTGCTGTATCATTGCCGCCGTCTGCTTTATCACCGTCTGCATTCTCCGTGTCATCTGCTTTATTGCCGGAAAGCTCAGCCAGCTTCTTGCGATATTCTTCCAGTGAACCGACAACCGACTTGGATAAGAATGTCTTCTGATAATCATTCATATCATCATATTGTTTCAGAACCTTTTCAATTGTTTCTTTATCAGATGCTGTTACCTGTTCAATCTTCGGAAGCTTTGCCATATCCGATACAAGCGTCTGTGCCAGTCCGAAAGCTGTCAGGTAGTCCTGATCACATACATAAGTCACATCATCCAGAGAGTACAGTTCCTCATCAACGGAAACCATTGCTTTTCCGTTCTCATATTTTACATAATCCACTTTACCCATCTTCGTCGTTTCTTTGCCGTTATCATCCGTGGAAGTGATCTGTACGGTCTGTCCGACAAGGCTTGAGGCTCTGCTCAGATCCATGCTCTTGCTCATATTCTGGATCTGTTCCACTTCCGAGAACGTCGCATACTGTGCTATGTATTCCGTATTGGAAGTCGGCTCAAGCGGATCCTGAAATTTCATCTGCGCTACTAAAAGCTGCAGGAAATCATCTTTGCCGAGTGTTGAGGATTTTTCCTTTGTACTTGTTGTCGATGTTGCATTTTTGATCTTGCCATCTTCTACAATTGCTGCTACGCCCATGCTTCTCTCCTTTCTTTTATACTTGGAAGTTCAGTTTGTTACCGCCCATCCGCATCATTTCAATCTGCAGTTTTTCTGCCTGTGTCATTTCCTCTTCATAGGCTTCCTCTTCCGGAAGTTCATCCAGATTTAAAAGTCTTCTGCCTGACTTTTTCTGTGCTTCTGCACTTTCCTGCTGCCCGCCGTTCTGATCCAGATTCTGTTCCAGCTGATGGCTGTGCTCCGTAATTTCGATCGCATCTACCTTCATGCCCTGTGCTTCCAACGATTCCTTCAATGCTGCCACCTGGCTCTCCAGAGCTGCCCTGACTGCCTCATCCTGTGCATACAGCTGTGCGCTGATCACACCACCCTTTGAGGATACGTGCAGGTTCACACTGCCAAGACTTGCCGGATTTAGCGCGATCTCCATTGAAGTGAGCTTTTCGCTCGAATGTATCTTCACATAATCCGCAATCTGATCTATGATCTTTTGTGTCCTTTGCAGGCCAAACCGCTCTGTCGTCTGTTCTGCCGCTATTGCACTGCCCTGCGTCTGCTGCAGATTTTCTGCGGGCTTTTGCATATCCTGCATCTGCTGCTGCATATTACCGTTTTCGTCTCTCTTTGTCTCACGCGGCTGCTCTGCCTCGATATCTGTGGTCGTTGCCGTCTGTACTTCCTGATCGCCTGTGCTTTCCTGCTGCATATCGGTAACAGGTGCTGCAGATTCCTGTTCCACTACAATAACCGGCTCTTCCGGTTCCTTTACGCTGTCTTGCAGAAGTGTTGTCAGCTGCTCTTTATCCATCCCCAAAGTATCTGCCAGCTCTTCAATCGTCTGCTCTACCGCATTTGCCAGATCACTTACCTGTGTATAAAGCGATTCATCCGTCAGAACCGCCATCTGATCCGTACCTGTCAGCTCTGACAATAGTGCTGCCATATTCTGCGAAAGATCTTCCGCGGAAATACCAAGTGCATCCATCGCCTGCAGAACTTCTTCCGGCGAAACACCGAGCTGCTCCGTGATCTGCTGCAGAATCTGCTGCATCACATCCGAAAGCAATACCGCATCCGGTTCTCCGGTTTCTTCTTCCTGCTTCGGTTCTTCTGCAGCGGTTTCTTCCGTCTGCTGCACCTGTTCCTTTTCTGCAGATTTTTGCGCATCCTGTGTCTTTGGCTCTTTGGCTTCATCTGTCTGCTGATTGTCAGTCGGCTGCGTATCCGTCTGCTGCTGATCTGTCTGCTTCGGCTGTTCTTTTACCGGCTGCGCAGTCTGCTGTACACCATCTGCCGGACCTTGCACTGTCGGGGCTGTCTGTCTGAGCATATCCGAAAAACTCTGTTCCGCATTCTGCTGCGCCTTTGGAGCACTCATCTGATACCCTGTCGCCCCTGCAAGATTGCTAATTGCATTACTTGTCATATGGCTCCTCCTTTCCTTCCGATTTTTGAGCTCCGTATCTGTACAGAACTCTATTATTTATATCGGTCGTCCGGGCACAAATATTAGCTTTCCGGATCCATAATTTTTGTAACTCGCGCCGCTACTGCCGCGTCCATCACGCCAAGTATCTTTCCTCTGTCGTCTGCTGACATCACACCCAGAATCCGGGCAACCAGCTGAAGATTATCCGTCATGGATTCAAAGATCGCTGCTGCCTCTTTTGGCTTCATTGCGGAATATGCAGCTGCATAATCCTGTATTTCCGTCGTTTCCTGCTGTTTGGCGACAACCTCTTTATATAGCGCCTCTGCTGTCGTCGGATCCATAGACTCATAATACTTGGCATATTCGTCTGCGCCCGGTCCTTTTTCCGCATAAACAACTTCCTGATAAAATTCATTTTTAATCTTCTGGAATTCCAGCTGGTTATTTTCGAACGTTTTCAGTCTTTCGATCTCCGCCTGCATCTGCGCGATCGTCGTCTCATCCGTCTGCGATTCCGCTGTCGCTGCGGAAAGCTGAAGCTCCAGTGTCTTGATCTGGTCGACCGCCTCCTGCAAAGAGCTGTACCCTTCATATCCACTCTCATCCGCCGCAGATTCCGATGCCGGCAGGATCTTATTGACAACCGGTACATTCCTCAGGATCGGTGTCATGACATTGCTGCCAAAGCCTCCCACATCCAGTTTGATCAGAAGTCCAAGGATCAGAAGCCAGATCGCCACGATCACGATTGTGATCAATATGACGGATGCAGGATTGCCTTCCGAATCATCATCAAGCTGTGCTTCCTCCAGTGCAATTTCTTTTGCACGCGCCTGGGCTTCTTTCCGCTGCTTCTTCTGTTCCTGCTTTAGTTTATTTTTTTCATCCTTCAGCCGTTTTTTATCAGCTTTCAGATCTGTTGTCTGTTTCTCCGTATCTTCCATTTTGTCACCTGCTCTCTTCCTTCTTTGCCTTCTGTCCGTATGTATAGCTGGTCAGCTGGTCGATCTGCTTTCCTTCTTCCGCCTTTTCCTCCTGCAGAAAGACTTCAAACGCCTTATCCCGCAAAACCTCCTGCGTTTTTCTCTCCTGCATCAGATCCGTCATTGCCTTTCGCTTTTCTTCCACCTTCTGCTCTGCCCGATGAATGGCAAGTGCCTGTCTTTTCATTTTTTCTTTCATCAGAGAAACAGAAAGGCTGTTATCCGCAATATCCCGGATACTGAGACTTTCCTTCTGCCTGAGCTTTCTGCCTTCCTCCTGCAGCGCCGCATTTTCCTGCAGCATCACAGAAAGCCGCTCCTGCTCTTCTAAAAGCTCCATATTGGCAGCCGCGAATTCATTTTTTGCCTGCATCTCCAGCTTTTCTTTGATATTTAATATATTCTGCATCCGATACCGGAATTTTGCCATTGCTTATTCCCCTGCCTGTCAGGCTTCAAATATCTGCTCCAGCATATTGACTTCTTCTTCAAATTCAAACTTTTCATCCGTCTGCTGCATGACATAATCATTTACCGCGCCGATCTTCTCGATCGCATAATCGATATCGGGATTGCTGCCCTTTTTATAGGCTCCGATATTGATCAGATCTTCCGCTTCATGATAAGTTGCCATGACATTTTTCAGCTTACCTGCTGCCTGTTTATGCTCCTTCGCCGCGATCTGGCTCATGCAACGGGAAATACTCTGCAAAATATCGATCGCAGGATAATGGTTCTTATGTGCCAGCTTTCGATCCAGCATAATATGCCCGTCCAGAATACTTCTAGCCGTATCCGTAATCGGTTCGTTAAAATCATCACCGTCCACCAGAACAGTATACAGTCCGGTGATCGAACCTTTATCAGAACGTCCCGCACGCTCTAAAAGCTTCGGCATTTCCGAGTACACGCTCGGCGGATAACCTCTTGTTACCGGCGGCTCTCCGCTTGCCAGTCCGATCTCACGCTGTGCCATGCTGAAACGTGTCAGGGAATCCATCATCAGAAGGACATCCTTTCCCTGATCGCGGAAATACTCTGCGATCGCCGTAGCCGTCTTGGCAGCTTTATTACGTTCCAGCGCCGGTTTATCGGAAGTCGCCACAACAACGACCGAACGCCGCATTCCCTCTTCTCCGAGGTCTCTCTCTATAAATTCCCGCACTTCCCTGCCTCGTTCTCCGATCAGTGCGATCACATTGATATCCGCTTTTGTATTGCGGGCAAACATACCCATTAAAGTAGATTTACCGACACCGGAGCCGGCAAAAATGCCGATACGCTGTCCTTTTCCGACTGTGATCAGTCCGTCTACCGCCTTTACACCAAGCGGAAGCACAGTATCGATGATCTCTCTTGCCATCGGATCAGGCGGCGGTGCTTCTACCGGATACTCCATTCCCTGTGGGAAACTGCCATCCGGAAGTCTGCCAAGGCCATCCAGTGTTTTCCCCAGTAAAGAAGGTCCTACATGCACCGTCAGCGGGCAGCCTTCGTTTTCCACGATACAGCCGCCACCGATACCGTCCGTTACCTCATAAGGCATGAGCAGCGTCAGTCCGTCTTTAAAGCCGACAACCTCTGCAGAAATATAATCTCCGCAACGTCCGCTCTTATAAATGCGGCAAAGATCGCCCAATCTGGCATCCGGTCCTACCGATTCTATCGTCAGACCAACCACACCTGCGATCTTTCCCAGTCTTTTAAAATAAAGTTCTTCCTTTAATTCATCATATTTTTCAATATTCACACATGTATCTGACACACTCATTGCTCCTTTGCTCCCGAATAGGACAACAAAAGCAGCTTCCGTTTCAGTTCTGAAAGCTGCACGGAAAGACTGCAGTCATATATGCCATCCGGTGTTTCGATCAGACACTCATTCTTCCCGAGCGTCCGGTCCTCCACAAATTCAAGCATGGATGGCTTAACGCCTCCATCCTCGGCGATCTGTGTCTTCTGCATACTGACAAACTGATAGTCCTGCTCGGATACATGGATCAGATAAGTATCTGTATTCTCCAGTGCATGCAGCGTGTTGCTGATCAGATGGAATATCACATTTCTGTATTCTGACAGATCTACCGCAAAAATATGGTCGTAAATATCGGTCAGCTTGTCAACCAGATATGGCTCCACATTGTCCAGCTTTTCCTGATACTCCCGCTCCATGGCTGCTTCCTTTTCAGAAAGCTCTGCCATTTTTGCCTGTGTTTCCTGCATCGCCTTCTGATTTCCCTCGCTATACCCTTGTGTATAGCCCTGCTGCTGTGCCTGTTCCAGCGCACGTCCCGCATCTGCCTGGCTCTGCGCCTGTGCATCTGCGATGATCTGCTGTGCCTGTGCATTTGCCTCTGCAATGATCTGCTCTGCGCGGCTGTTTGCCTGCTCGATCAGCTTCGTTGCATTTTCATCCAGCGAGCTTTCTATCAGCTGCGCATCAGACTGTCCGTCCGGCTCTGCTGCAGCCGTCTCATCATTTTCCGCTTCATCCATGTATGCCTCTTCTTCCTCCATGATCTCATTCGGATAAGAAGGCATTTCCCGAAGGGATTCCAGCTTTTGGGAAATTCTGTCATTGGAATTGATCACACGGACAGCATCCGCATCCAGCTTCACAAATCCCGCTTTAAACAAACTCTGACTAGACAATGATCTCGTCACCTCCGCCTCTGGAAATAACGATCTCAGCAGAATCCTCCAGCTTTCTGATAATATTGACGATCTTCTGCTGTGCTTCTTCTACATCCTTCATTCTGACAGGACCCATGAAATCCATATCCTCTTTGATCATGGAAGCCAGACGTTTGGACAGGTTGTTGAAGATTGCATTCTGTACCTGCTCGTTTGCACCCTTTAAGGCGATCGCCAGATCAGAATTATCCACATCACGCAGCACTCTCTGGATCGCACGGTCATCAAGCAGCAGGATATCCTCGAAGACAAACATCTTCTTGCGGATCTCGTCTGCCAGCTCCGGCTCTTCGATCTCCATAGATTCCATGATATGCTTCTCTGTTCCTCTGTCTACTGTATTTAAGATCTCGACGACTGCATCGACGCCGCCGATCACGTTGTATTCCTGGTTGACAAGCGATGCAAGCTTTGTTTCCAGCACGCGCTCTACCTCTTTGATGACATCCGGGCTTGTTCTGTCCATTGTCGCGATACGCATTGCCACATCTGCCTGTCTGTCCGGTGGCAGTGCAGAAATGATCTGTGCTGCCTGTCCCGCCGGCAGATAAGAAAGAATAAGTGCGATCGTCTGCGGATGCTCATCCTGAATGAAGTTCAGAAGCTGGGAAGCATCTGCCTTTCTGACAAACTCAAACGGTTTTACCTGCAGAGATGCGGTCAGCCGGCCGATGACTTCCATCGCCTTATCCGTACCAAGCGCATTTTCCAGAAGTTCTTTGGCGTATCCGATACCGCCTTCCGCGATATACTGCTGCGCCAGACAGATCTCGTAAAACTCCTTGATCACTTCATCTTTTGTCTGTGTTGTAATGCTTTTTGTATTGGCAATCTCCAGCGTCAGTTCTTCGATTTCCTCTTCCTTCAGATGCTTGAAGATCTGAGAGGACTTCTCAGGGCCGAGTGCGATCAGAAGGATTGCCGCCTTCTGTACGCCGCTGATCTCCGAATCTCCATTTTTACCCATGGGCTACCCCCAGTCTTCCGTCAGCCAGTTGCGCAGTAAATTTGCAACTGCTTCGGGATTTTCATCCACAAATTTTTCAATGAGCTTACGTTCCTCCGATTTGGATTCCAGCTCAATATCTTCCAGATCTTCCTGCGGTGTAGACTGCAGCAGTGATTCCACTGCAAGCTCTTCCTCCTGCTGATCCGCTTTCTGCGCACGCATGCTTCTGATCACAACAAATGCCAGCACAGCCAGGATTGCAATGATCAGGATCACCTGAACAATATCCGTTGCTTTTATCGAAGAACCTTCTTTATCGATAAATACCGGTACATCATAAGCAACGATTGCAATATTTGCTGTCGGGATACCGGTTGCATTACTTACAATGCTGTATACATCATCATCCACCGTCAGCTTTGTCTGCTCACCGTTTGCCGCCTTGTACTCATCCCATGTCATATTCGTCAGAAGCCCCTGACTTTGAATATCCTCTTCTTTGTAGATATGCAGCTTTTTCGCCGTTACAGATACAGAAGAACTGTCATACTGGATCAATCCCGCCGGAATATTCTGCTCTGTGATCTTTTCATCCGGCAGATACTTTCTGGATTCCTCCGTTACTGTCTCGGAGCTGTTGCTGCCATCCTCGATCACATACGTTCCATCCTGATCATTTGAAGTCGTACCGGGTGTGCCTGCCACGCCATTGGCCGCTTCTGAATTGTAGGTGTCCTCTGAGGCAAGCATGCCCTGCGTCTGCCCGTCCGGGGCGGAGTAATTGTGCTCTGTCGTTTTATACGTTGAAAAATCCAGCGCCAGATTGCTGGCAACCTCGATATTGTCATACAGGTTTGTACCAATCAGCACACTCTTTACTTCCTGCTTGACGATATTTTCCGCATCCTGTTTTACCGCAAACTGCGTACTCGCATTGCCTGTGCCCTGTGCCTGCGTCTCACCGGAATACAGGAGATTACCGAGGGAATCGATGATCGTTACATTATCCGTGCTGCTGTTACCGAGAGAAGTTGCGATCATATGCGCGATCGCAGATGCTTTATCACTGCCCAGTTCCCCATTTAATTCCAGCACAACGGAAGCAGAAGAATCTGTATTCTGCTGAATCAGCGTACCGTCATTTTCAGGAATACTGAATGTCACATGTGCCTTATCAATAACATCGATCGTCTGCAGATCCTGCTCCATCATTTTCTGCTTGTATACAATGTAGCGTTTCTGCTTATCCGACTCTGTCGTGGAAAGTCCGCCGGAGGTCACATCATCAATCTGCGGAACCGCAGTCGAAATATCATTGGCACCAAGCACCATACGCGCCTGGGAAGCCTGTCCGGACAGGACATAAATAGAAAGCGCATCATCCGATGTCTTATATGTAATACTATTATCCGCTAAAAGTGCTGTCGCATCGGATGCATCCTTTGTTGTTTCACAATTTGCAACCAGTGTATATTGCGGTCTTGTCAGAACATATGCCACAATAGAAACCGTCAGGATCACACCTGCCAGCGCACAGACAAGAATTGTCTTCTGCTTCGGGCTGAATTTGTTCCACCAGTCCAGAAGCTTCTTTGGAATCTGTTTTAATTTATCTGCCATTTTCGTCTCCTACTTTTCCATATTAAATCTGAATATTCATGATGGTCCGGTAGGACTCCAGAAATTTATCCCTGATCGCTACCGTATAAGAGATCGCAGCAGATGCTTTTTGCAATGCAATCGTAAGATCATGCGTATTTTCCGTCTCTCCCATTGCAAGCTTTACCTTTTCATCCTCTGCATCTGATATATATGCATTTGCCTGTGTGATGTTATCCATGGCAGCAGACAAAAAGCCGCCAAACGCATCACTGCTTTTGTCATTTACCTTTCCCGGGTCTTCTGTCTGCAGAGCATTTTTGATCACACCGCTGCTGACATTATACAACGAGGTAATATCCATTGTTATTCTCTCCCTTTACAAATCTTACTGTGCCATCTCCAGACCTTTGACAGCCATGCTCTTACTGGCGGAAAATGCCGTCGCATTCGCCTCGTAGGAACGGCTGGCATCGATCAGGTCTGTCATTTCCGTAATAACATTGACGTTCGGATATGTCACATATCCGTTTTCATCCGCATCCGGATGGGACGGATCATATACCATTTTCATTTCCGTTTCTGTATCTTCATAAGTCTTTCCGACACGTACACCGCCGCCGATATAATCCCCTTTTGCCTTTGCCAGCGCAGATGCAAATGTCCCGTTTTTGCCTTTTTCTTCAAATGTCACAAGCTTGCGGCGGTAAGGGGTTCCGTCTTCTGTTCTTGTGGTATCGATATTGGCTATATTTTCCGAGATCACATCCATCCGGTACCGCTCAGCTGTCAGACCGGATGCATTGATGCTGAAAGAATCAAATATACTCATAACTTCCTCCTACTCTACTGTGTCACTGCCTTGATCATGGAAAACTCATGATTGATGCTGTCAACCAGCGCATTGTACTTCAGCTGGTTTCTGGCCAGTGCAGCATTTTCTGTATCAATATCTACATTATTGCCATCCAGACGGTAGGAGAAGCCGGAGCTGTCCGTATAGCTGCGGATCCTAAGATCTGCCTTGCTTAAATTTGCCACCTTTTCGTCTGTTGATCTGTAACGCGAATTACTGATCGCCTCCTGCAGGCTGTCCTCAAACGCCACGTCCTGCCTTTTATAGCCGGGTGTATTCACATTTGCAATATTGTTGGAGATTGCCTCCTGTCTCATCCAGGAAGCATCTGCCGCCTTATCCAGCACATTTACATAATCATAAATATTGGAGTTGATCACTTTAACACCTCATTTCATCTAATAAGCCTACTTTATTCCATTATAAATTAAAACGCAAAAAACACAAGGATTTCTTGGAAAAAAAACAGGCCCGGAAACAGATTCTGCATCACAAAACCCCTTTCCAAGCCCGAGAATTCCCTTTCTCCGTCTATTCTGTTACATATTTTTTTTCACACGATCCAGCTCTTCATATACCAGATCATTGACAACCTTGATATACGTACCCTTCATTCCCGAAGATCTGGATTCGATCACACCCGCACTCTCAAACTTCCGCAGGGCATTGACGATAACCGATCTTGTAATGCCAATCCTGTCTGCGATCTTGCTCGCCACCAGAATGCCTTCCATGCCACCTAGCTCATCAAATATATGGATGATCGCTTCCAGCTCCGACTGGGAAAGCGTACTGAGCGCGGATTTCACAACGGCTCTTTTTCTGACTTCTTCTGCACTTTCTTCATTGACTGAACGTAGCATTTCCAGTCCGACTACAGTTGTTCCGTACTCACAGAGGATAATATCATCGATTTCATATTCCTGCTGCTTCTTATAAATAAAAAGCGTACCCAGTCTCTCTCCCGCAATATCGATCGGGGACAGAAGTGCCTTATACTGGTGCGCCTTTTCTCCCTCATAACCGAGCGTTTCCAGATTGACATTTTCCTTTGTCGATAACACGCTTAAAAACCGCTCATTCAGAAGACTGTCCACAAAGACGCCGACCTTGCTTTCAAACAGCTCATCCAGCGTCTCGATCCCATCTGTCCTGCCAACACCGAGGATCTTGCCCTTTTTGCTGATCACCAGTACATTCGACTGCAGGATCTCTTTTAACACATTGCAGATATCATTAAATACGACCTTACTGGAATTGTTGTTGTGAAGTAACTTCCCGATCTTTCTGGTTTTATCCAATAATTGTACACTGCTCATTTTCATTCCCTCTTGCTCTTATCATTCGCACCCGGATCAATCTGTCATATAGCGCTTTTGCATATAATATTCAGAATTTATATGTATAATAACACAAATTGTCCGATTTTACAATAAAATCGGACAATTACCTCTCAGAATCTTATGCTTCTTTTGTTTCTTTCTTTTCTTTATAACCGCAGCCCTCTGCAGAACAAACAAGCTGATTTCCCTTTTCTACAAGTACATTTCCGCATTTCGGGCAAAGCTTATTGCTCGGGCGCTGCCATACCATGAAATCACAGGTTGGATTATCCTCACAGCCATAATAACGTCTGCCTTTCTTCGTCTTACGGATCACAACCTCTTTCCCGCATTTCGGGCATTTCACGCCGATCTTCTCCAGATACGGCTTTGTGTTGCGACATTCCGGGAAGCCCGGACACGCCAGGAATTTTCCGTGCGGTCCATATTTAATGACCATCTGTCTGCCGCACTGGTCACAGACAACATCCGAAACCTCATCCTCGATCTTTACGGACTCAAGCTCTTTTTCTGCCTTTTCCACGGCCTCATGCAGATCCGGATAGAAATTGGAAACAACCACCTTCCAGTTGACGCCGCCCTCTTCCACGGAATCAAGCAGTGACTCCATATTCGCCGTAAAGCTGACATCTACAATACTCGGGAAGGCTGTCTTCATAATATTGTTGACCGCTTCTCCAAGCTCTGTTACATACAGATTCTTTGCTTCCTTTACAATATATCTCCTGGCAAGGATCGTTGTGATCGTCGGTGCATACGTACTCGGACGTCCGATGCCCTGCTCCTCCAGTGTCCTGACCAGACTTGCTTCCGTATAATGTGCAGGCGGCTGTGTAAAATGCTGTTTACTGTCAAAGCTCTCCCAGGAAAGCTTTGTGTGTTCATCCAGACTGCCCAGCATCTTATTCCCTTCTGCTTTTTCATCCTCTTCCTGTGTATAAACACTCATAAAACCGTCAAATTTCACTTTGGAAGCTGCTACCGTGAAACGATATCCGTTTGCATCGATCTTTACAGAAGTTGTCTCATAAACTGCAGATGCCATTCTGCTTGCGGTAAAACGCTTCCAGATCAGCTGATACAGCCTGAACTGTTCACGCGACAGAGAATCCTTGATCTCGGACGGAACTCGCTCGATATCCGTCGGGCGGATCGCTTCATGCGCATCCTGAATCTTTTTGCCTTCCTTCTCCTTGGTATGCACATCAGCCGCATATGCACCGCCATAGTTTTCCGTAATAAACTTATGGCTCATTGCCTCAGCTTCTTCCGATACGCGGGTAGAATCCGTACGCAGATAGGTGATCAGACCGACCGTACCACTGCCCTTGATCTCCACGCCTTCATATAACTGCTGCGCAATACGCATGGTTTTCTGTGTTGAAAAATTCAGCACCTTGCTGGCTTCCTGCTGCAAAGTAGATGTCGTAAAAGGAAGCGGTGCTTTCTTCACACGTTCCCCCTTCTTCACATCTGTCACCTGATAGGCTGCGCCTTTCAGGTCTTTCTCTATCTTCTCCATTTCTTCCTTAGAAGAAATCGTCATCTTTTCCTTTGTTGTCCCGTAAAAATGCGCGGTAAGCGGCTTTTTCTCTCCCGGAACGGAAAGCAGCGCATCCACTGTCCAGTATTCTTCCGGAATAAATGCATTGATCTCATCTTCCCTGTCGCAGATGATACGCAGTGCCACAGACTGTACACGGCCTGCGGAAAGTCCTCTCTTTACCTTCGCCCACAGAAGCGGTGAGATCTGATACCCTACCATACGGTCCAGTACACGACGTGCCTGCTGTGCATCCACAAGTCCCATATCTATCTCACGCGGATGCTTCAGCGATTCCTTGACTGCATTCTTTGTGATCTCATTGAAGGTAATACGATAAACCTTCTTATTTTCCAGCTTCAATGCAATATATAAATGCCATGAAATTGCCTCTCCCTCGCGGTCAGGGTCAGTTGCGAGATAAATCTTATCTGCTTTCTTCACTTCCTTACGAAGCGCTGCTAATATATCCCCTTTACCACGGATCGTAATATATTTCGGTTCAAAATCATGCTCGATATCAATTCCCATCTGACTCTTAGGCAGGTCTCTGACATGTCCGTTACTCGCCATGACCTCATAATTGCTGCCCAAAAACTTTTTAATTGTCTTCACCTTTGCCGGTGATTCCACAATAACCAAATACTTTGCCATACTACTTCCCCTAATGTCCTGTAATAATCGTTTCAAACTATACACTAAAAAAAAGGATGTGTAAAGTTTTTTTTCCGTTTGCCGCATTTTCGGTATCTTTTTTGACAAATCTGGCTAAAAAAGGGAAGGCATTCGCCTTCCCTTCTGTGTTTTGATCTGTAATTAGTCGAGATCTAAGAGATCTGTCTTTGTTACAGAGAGTTCCTGATAACCAAGCTCCGGAACTACCGTTGTCGTTGTTTCACCTGTTATTGATGAAACAGAATTGATCGTAGTCTGGGCTTCCAGATAGATTGTAAACTCACCTGTTGTATTTAAGTATGAAAGTGGCAAGTAGAATCCATATGTTGTCATACTTTCCAGATTCGATACTTTTCCGTTTGCATCTCTTGCAATCTCTGTATTCAGCTGATTATTTGCCACCGAATAAGTTTTGATCACCTTTGAAATATTCACAACCGGAACTGTGACTTTATTGATAACCTTTTCCTCTACCTTCACTGCCGAATTATCATTCAGTGTAACAACATCATCTTTCTTCATTCCATCCAGCTTCAGATAATACTGAATTGCCATATATTTTGTACCTCTGACAAAGTTTGTATCATTCAGTCTGAAGTAAATTGGTGTTCCGATTGTTGCTGCATCTACACCGGCATTTGTATTTGGATCTACAAACTGATACTTCCTTACTCCGTTAGAATTTGTCAGAATAGAAGAATCTATTGCTGTTGTTCCGTCCGGATTCGTCACATTCTTATCATACGGTATTGATATACTTGTGATTGCTGCTGCATTTGGATTCGGTGTCTCAAAGAATCCAACGGATGGCTCTGTATAGCTTGCTGTAAATGATGCAAACAATGTATTTACAAACAGCTGAGCTTCCGTTTCAGATGCATTTTCCAATGATGAATGTCCTGCACCGGTATATGTAATATTTCCCTTATTGTAAATATAATATCCGTCAGATGCCATCGGTCCCCCGACATTATCTGCATAGGGGTCGAAATCATGACCATTTCCGCCTAATGTATACCATACTACAACATCTGATTCTCCGTCACCGTCATCATCTGTATCCATATCCAACTGGAAATACTGTGAATGAGTTGTAGTTACCTTAAACTGATCCGGTAACACATAAGGATATATTGTCAACTGACCTTCATTTAACTTATTTACAGTATAAGAATCTGCACCACTTTCATTTTTATCTCTGTTTGCCTTATTAGAGTTGATCCAATACTTATCGCCTGTGCTGTTCATAAAACGTACTGCAGTTGTATTATTCACACCCTGCGTTGTTCTCAGAACTGTCTGTCGTCCTTTACCCGGCTGATATGCTACCGTTTTACCGGTTGCTTCTATTGTCATGATCTCACTTGCATTCTGCGCTCTTGTATAATCATTAGAGGAATGCAGATATTTGACGCCACTCGAAGAAGTTGCCGCATTTACCAGTTCTTTTACCGTTATCTTTGTTCCATCTGACTCTGCTATAATATTCTGCGTCATACCATAACGATCCATACCTACCAGATTACGAAGTCTCTTTGCCTGTTTGTAGTTTGAGAAGAACATGATAAAGTCATGTGTCAAAAGCGTTGGTTTTCCGCTTTCCATATAACTTTCTACTGCCGCAATTGCATCATCGCTTGAGAAATTGGCAAAGTTATCACCAAATCCAAGGACTAACATATTCGCACCATATACACCTTCTTTTGTTACCTTATCGTCTTTGTCTTTTTCCGGTGCTTTGATTTCAACCGAATTGAAATAATCAAGCGCATATTCTTTCAGGCTCTTCTTCGTTGCAGTATTACCATTCGCATCTGTCGATGCAGATGCAGCATAAGCACTGTATTTTGCTACAAAGTCTTTTTCAAACTCACTGACTGTTACAGTCTTGATCTCTACCGTATAGCCCGGTACATTTTGCAGATACTTGCCAAACTTGGAATTCGGATCAGCCAGCTGTGCTTCCAGATTCAGGTTGGAACCTGTATTATTTGTCAGCTGCAGTATCTTACAGATCTTATCTTCTCCTGTGATATTAGCTGCCAGTGTATAACCTTCTGCCGAATCATGTGCGTTCTGGTACTGATAAGACTGCACATCCAGCTTCCACTTCAAAAGCCCACTGTATTCATTAGAAACATCACGTTTTAACACATATTCTACATCTTTATTCAGAACATAATTGCCGTCTGCATTCTTTTCGGCTTCCGCACCTGTTCCTTTTACTGTTACCACAATATCCTTGATATCTTCCGTTGTGCTGGAATATTTACCATCATTATTGATATCAATATATAAATGCGGCTGATATGTTGCATTCATAGTCGGATCAGAACTGTCTGAAGCAATATTGAACTCAAATGTCATTGTTCTGCTTCCATCCGCATTCTGTTCCAAGTACTTTACTTTATCAGGATCAATAACCTCAGAATTCTGCTTCCTCTCATACATATATTCCTGCGGCTGACTGTTTACAGTCAATACAAGTTTTTCTGTTGCAACATATTTATTGATCAGATCCTTTTCGATACTCTTTGCAGTAATCATACTCGTACTGATCATATTCTCATATTTAGTATATTGAGTTGATCCGCTATTATCTTCATACTGACCTGTTGCTGTATTGTATAGCTTACCACAACCGAACATCAGAAGTTCATACATATTGGAAGAATTATCCACACGCCCATGATCTCTGTCCGTTTCATTGCCATCTGTTACTGCTGTCGGATTTACAACCAGATTATCCTTTGTTGTAACAGGTCCATACATATCACCCGCAACAATTAACAATCCTTTTGCTTCAAGATAAGCTTCCAGCTTCTTCAGCTTATTCTTTGTGAGATCTCTTCCGGCATATCGCACAACATCTGTATCCGTATCAAGATATCCTTTTAACTGACTTTTTACCTTGACTGTATCACCTATATTATAATATACCATACCGGTCATATATCCATCATTATAGGCAGGCAGATCCCGTTCCACAAATTTTGCCGAATCATATATACCATCTTTTACATCTCTGGTTTTAATTTTATTTGTGTAGAACAAACTCTTCTTATTACTTTTACCTGTTTCAGATCCAATATAAATGATGTCATAATTTTCAATCAGATCATCATTCCGTCCATTGAATTCATCAATTGTCATAGATTCAAATTCAATGTATTTTGCCTTGTCTGAATAAAAGGCACTCAGATAATTGGATACAAAGTCATCTCTGTTTTTCTTAAACTCACTATAATCATCAAAATCACTGTACTCTTCGATGCCATATTTTTCACTATACAAGAAATTTGTTGTCGGCTCAATTTCCAGGATTCTCAAGTTGTTCTTTACCACACTGATTCCGGTACCATCATTTACCAAAATATACTGGATTGCCACAGCAGGCGTTACATTGGTAGACATACTGCCTGAGGTTGAGTTCTTGTTTGTTGCATTGATATAACTGATAACAGGGCTGAAACCGCCTGATGCTACCGCTGCACTATATGGTGTATTGAAATCACCGTTTGCAAAATTGTCAAGCGCATCAACCAATGATTTTGCTGCAACAAAATCACTCATATGGTGGTTATATACATATACATTACCACTGACAAAGTTACCATTACCACCTGAAAGAATACTATCCTTCAGATTATTGATGATATCTGTTTTCTTGAACAATCCGTCCGGATCCACTAATTCAGATGTAGTTGAATTAAAAATACCTGTATCCTTTGCAGCTGTCACAACAGAAGACTGTCCTTCCTGCCAGAGCAGAAGAGCCAGTTTACTGATATTATTGGAAAGCGAAGCATCATAGCCGGCGTAATCCATCATCAACGCTTTATGATTCTGGACTACCTGATTGTAAAGGTATGCCATGATCACCATACTTAAATCATTATTTCCCTTTACAAAGCTTTGATAAGTACCGTTGATATAGATCAGATCCGCCGAATCAATATCAGCCGTGGTAACTTTTGAGGCTGCTACCATCTTATAGTTGATCTTCATGTTGGCATATTTCTTATTACTGCCCAGTACGTATTCTTTAAACCAGTCACTGTTATAAAACTTTTTTCCCTCTATATCCGTTGCATAATAAAGTGCCAGATCTGTGATACCATAATACTCCTGCATGGTAGTTGCTTTTTCGGAACGTTTGAAAGTCAGATTACCGGTTCCCTGTACCTGCTTGATGTAAGGAATACCATCTGTTGCAGATGTCGGAAGCTGTAACTTTGTCTCATCAATGTCCGTTACCGGCTCAAGAATTTCTGTTTCTTCTATTTTTGTACCGGTCTGAACATCATTTCCACTGACATCTTTTTCCATAATCGGTACTTCATTTGTACTGACCGTAACCCGGCAAATTCTGCCACTATCATCAAGCTTATACCCGTCTCTCAGCTGATAGTCTCCACCGGATTCTACCATTGTATATACACCTTTTGCGAAACAATCCTTCTGGTCATACATATGGGAGGTCATATTATTATAATAATCCGAAAAAATGGCAACTTCCGCAAACATCGGATATTCCGCTATACCTGTGCTGATACCCTGCGAATCCATACCATTTGGTTTTACAAGACCATACATACGCAGCTGATAGATCTGTGATGCATAATCCGCATCATTATATCCCGTAGCCGGGCTTCCATGTACACCGCCAAGTGCTGCATTTGGCAAGCCACCACCAAGTCCGTCTCCACCTCCGTATCTTCTTCTGGTTGAAGTAGATGAAAAATAACCAAGTTCTGCATGTTTGGAAACATTAATCTGCTGCTCATCCGTAAAACTGTATGAACTCTCATCAGGTTCAATTTCCAAGATGGTAAACGTATTACTGTCTTTGTATCTGTCGGTTATGGCATCAAATACTTTTGTTGTTGCCTGCACATCTGTAACATTCGTCATGATCTCTCCGGCAAATATAACAGCTGCCATGCAAAAGCCTGCCAATCCAACTATTAATTTCTTACTTTTTCCGTTCATTTTCATATGCTCTCCCCACTCGGAAATTTACTTTTATTTCTTCCAGTAATTATAGGTTTTGTTATATGTATAAGTAGATGAACCATAGATACATTTGTATTTATTACCGTCTTTATAAACCTTAGCTTTTACTGTCTTTCCGGTTGTATCAATACCGGATACTTCTGTAGCCGAACCGGCTGCAGTACCGATACTTGATGGCCAGCTGCCAAATTTGGAATTTGGTCCCGGAATATAAGTTCCCTGCCCTTCCACATTTGCAACATATACCTTAAAATCATAATAGGCTTTTGAATTGCCATGTTTTGATACATTATAAAAATCATCTACGGTCGTTCTTACAACCATATAATCTGCCGGATAATCCTTTGTGGATGTCTTTGCTGCTACATTGATCGTCATATCATCTACATAAGTATTCACATCACCATACGAACTTGTTACTGTCGGTGTCAGATACTTATTCGTTGCTTCCTGACCTTCTCTGTTCAGATTACCTGAAAAATCAGTATCGCTTGCTTCTTTAACGTAAATACCAAGCTGCTCTCTCTTACTGATATTATAATAAGAAGTATGAACATCTAAATCCGAAGATTTACCTTTTTGTATACATACTGAACCGGCTCCTGTCGGAGTAATTTCAACACCATGCACCGGATAATGATATACCCCATATTCTCTTTCCACACCGTCTACATCAATATATCGCAGATGAATATTGATCTCGAAAGATCCATAGAATGTTGCCCTCTGCTCACTGGAATACTGGAAAGAGTCATAATCAATATACAGACACTGTGAATTTCTATCCCATTTAAATGCCTTGCCCGGATCTACATCATAGTTACTACCCGGATCAAACCACATATCAAGTACTTTGGCAACTCTGTACTGTCTTTCATTTCCCTCCTGCAGTGCCGGTACATTCTTAGTAAAATAATCATTCATATTTACATAGAAACCACGGCTGTGGAATCCATCTCCGCCACCGCCCTTTGTCGGTACCACACCAAAGATGTAAGATCCTTTTACAGAAGGATCAAAATGAGAAGTAGCTTCCACTTTAAATTCCATACTGTTTGTCGCACTGCTTCCAAGAGTGATTGTATTAGTTGTTCTGGTTGTTGATGCTGCTGCAATTGATGCATAGCTGGCATCCTTGCACTCCGTCCATTTACCCGTTCCATCTGAAGCCCGGTAATATATCTTCCAATCTAATGCACTGTTCACATTGTACTGGTCAATGGATGCCATTACAATAACAGTTCCGTTTGGCTGTGCATATCCTTCTGCTTCCGCAGCCTTACTTCCTCCATATAAAGCAGATTCATAAGAAGACTTCCAGGAAGTAATTCCACTTGAACTGTTTAATCCAATTTTCTTTACAATTCTGAGCTTTACCCTTGCTGTTTTCTTTAAGGACTGCTGTGCTGCTACCACATCAAGTTCTGTACAGCTTGAATCAATAAAGGACTGACTTGGATCAATGACCAGTGTTGATGTTGACCCGGTCTTAGGAGACAATTTGAAAATATTAGCATCTGCCTTGGAAAGACTCCATGTACTGTCGGTGCTTTCCGGTGTACCAGAATAGATAGGTGTTGCAACAAAGTCAATCTTTTCATTTCCTGACGTGATCGTATACGGCGAAGCACTTAAAGTATCCTTATAATATTGAACAGGTTTATTGTTGATCACATCAATAAACACAAGCTTTGGAGTCAAAGTAAGTGCTCTGAGCTGTGGATCCTCCGGCTTTGCTTCCTTTGCATCCGGATCTGCATAAGCACGGTTTCTCATCAACACCTGATAATCACCTACATAACTTCTGCCGTTCTTGTTATATGTCAATGAAAAAGAAATAATATTTTCATCCTTCACACGATCAAGCTTTACATCAAAGCCTTCAATATACTGTCCAAGCAATGCCTTGGATTCTGTGCCGGTATATGCATTTGCATCACTATCATAGCTCTGCGTATATAAATACAGTTTGTTTTTATCACTTGGATCTGCCTGATCGCCGCGTTCGATTCTGTATCGCGTAGATTCTGTTCTTGTTCTGGAAAGAAGAACAAGCTTATCGCTTACTGAATCATCAATCTGACATGTATAGTCCGACTCTGCAGTATTACCTGCATCAAAAGAATCAATGGCAAGCTCTGAAATACCATTTGCAACCAGCTGTGCCTCAGACTGCAGCTGTGCTTCCGTACTTAATCCACTATAGGTTTTGGAGGATGTTGTCATCATATAGCCTACTGTCGTAACAATAACACTCAGAATACCAAATGCTACCAGAAATTCGACTATACTGAAACCCCTGTTTTTTTCAGTTTTCCTCTTTTTCAAATCCATAACTCCTCCATTCCTCTTACTAAGAAATTACCCTTTACCTTCTTATTTACCAATTACCTTACCTGTTTCCGGTACAAGTTCAATCGTGTATTCATAACTTCCTGCTGTGATATAGATATACTTCAAATCTGACACTTTATAGCCGTCGTTAATATCTACGATCGCACCACTCGCTCTGTTGAAGCAGATTACAAGTGGATTTGAATTGCCTACATTTTCTACTTTTGTTCCATCTGATAGTTCGTAGGATACAGAAGCGCGGCCTCTCTTATTCAGCTTTGTTTTTTTCACAACATCCTTTGATGAACGTCCGTTGTGAATCGTCTGTACATAAAGATTTCTGTCCGAATCATCCCGGTAAATCTCCAGATAGATATCACCGGTCATTTTTGCTTTTCCAAGTGTTTCTATTTTATTTTCCGTAATGGCAGATGAGATCTTCTTATATCCCTCTTTTGCATCATAGCCGGTAATCCTTCCGACATTCACTGAAACCGCACCGATAAAAATGACCAGCATAGCAATGACTACAATTAATTCAACTATTGTGAAGCCATCATTGTTTTTCTTCATAAGACACCGCCTATTCTTTCTTCCAGTTCTGATATACGATAAGTGATCCTAAATCAATATATTCATTTCCAACCACTTCTGTTGTCTCCGCATAACTCAGCACACCACTGTCGCCCAGTGCTTCATAAGCATAAAATCCGGAAGGACATTTTGTACGAAGTGCCTTCAGAACAGCTGTCGGATTATATGTCACCTTCTTGCAGCCTGAACCAATATATACAGAACCGCCTGCAATAACCAGACCATCAAAATCAGCTCTCAGATATACATCTTTCATGGCAATGATCAGTTTCAGTTTTGCATCACCATCATAGACATAATCTTCTTTATCCACATGTGCTTTAATTGATCCATCATCATTCTGGAAATTCTGGGTTTTAATCTTATTGTTTACAGCATTCGCATCCACAATATTTTCAAATACAGTCTGTGACTGCTGCAGGCTGGTTGTGTCCAGAATATTTGGTTTCAGCATATGTAAAAGAGATGTATATGTATCGCTGTAAACTTCTCCGTTGGTAATAGAATTCTCCAGCTTATCCGTATCACCATTCAGTGTATCATCCTGAAGCACCAGTTCTCCTGCATTATTAAAGTAAAATGCATTACCTGCAATTGTCAGCTTATCATTATCATTACTGTTCAAAGTACTGTTCCATTTAATATCTGACACATATGATTTAATGTAATCTGTCAACCCCTGTTTGTCATATTCATAATATGCTTTGAAGAAATTATTAGCCTGTACTTCATTTGAACCGAAATCCAAATAAAAATATACAAGAACGCTGCCATTTACTCTTCTGAATACAGCCTTATAATTGTTAGTATAAGAATTTCCGAGTTTCTCCCAGAGTTTCTCTAAGTTAACCGGCTGATATACCAGTTCTTTTGTTGGCTGGTTATTTTCATCAAGTACATATGTTTCCGTCAATTTTCTATACTCATCATAACTCATAGGATTTTTTGCAAGCACCTGTTCGCCGGTTTTTGCATTGTACCCCATGCATTCAGCCGGAATCATATAGATCAGCTGATCTGCCTTAACAGAAAGAGATTCACCAAGCAAAATATCGGAAGTATTTTTCTTTACTGTTGTTTCAGTTTCCTGGTATTCTGTATTTTTACCAAGTGTTGTTTCATACTCTTCAATATTCTCAATATAATCGGAATTAGAATCCTCTTTTCCACCGCCTGCTTTATATCTGTCGATATCCGCATCATAATGCTTTGTACCTACATAAGCATGACCTGACAGAAGAAGTTCCTTTAATTTTGAAAAATCAAGACTTGTTCTGGCTCCGTTGATCAGGATAGAACTGCTGTTATCCGCACCGGAAAGAGAATCTCCATAGCCTCTGTAAATACCGCTTAACTTAATCCTGCTTGTATTTCCGTCTACCGTAAGGTCGTCTGCTACATATGTTGTACCATCCAGATCCAGATTACCTGTTGTGACTGTAATGCCACCTGTATAGTTTTCATGTTTATCATCAACCGCAATACCATTTCGGTCTTTTACATTATTTACATTCAGAGAACCGGAAATCAGATAATAACTGTCTACCGAATCCAATGTATCGTCTACAAAGGAAAGTGCTGCCGAATTGCTGACATAAACACCATCATTTCCGCCAAACACATTACCGGTAATATCTGTACCGGTTGATCCTCCTGCATGACTGCTGTCACCATCATTGTTCTTTCCATCATTGATCAGACTTGTATTTGCAATGATGGAATAGTTTTCAACATCAAGTCTGGAAGATGCAACCGCATAATTCAGTTCAGGCACCTTAATACGGATATCAGTTTCAATGATAGATACATATCCTTTTTCATCCGTATAGACAACCCTTACGTTTTCAAGAGTAATATAAGCAGTACCCTTCTGTACCAGTTTATTGCCATCAGTCACTCTCGGTTCCAGCCATGCGCCTCGTTCTCCGGAAGCTGATGCAAGCGGAATACTGTCATTCGTCAACATATCCGTCAAGTGAGACAATTTCCATGTAGGATCCGTTGCTGTCGGATTATCCGCAATTTTTTCCTTGATCTTTCCAAAAAACATTGTCTGGAAATTCAGTGACATCTGATCCGCAGAAAGACCTGATGAATTTTGCATCGTCTGTACGTATGCTTCTGCCATGCTGTCCGATACATCCTGCTGCAAACCTGCATTTATCGCATCCAATGCGGATTCTGCAGAATAGAAGTTGTTTTTTGCAACCCGGTCTGTTCCCTTCATCAAATAGTTGCAATATGCCATATAAACGATCATTGCAACAAGCATTCCAATAAAGGCAATACTGACAATAACCAAGATCATTGCCGCACCGCGGTTATCCTTTTTTTGTTTCTTCATCCAATTCCTCAAATATCCAATCATTGAATGTACATCCTTTCCCAATGAATTGTCCCTTTTATTAATCTGACAGACTTCCTGTAAATGTTGCAACCTTTTTATTGGTTTCCGCATCGTATACATCTACTGTTGTCTCATATACAAAATTCTTCTCTTCTTCTTCATAACCATCCGAGAAATTACTCAGATATAAAGTTTCGTTGACCGGACTACCGTTATATGTATACTTGCATCTGTTTGCATCATATTTTGAGTTCAGCGCATCATCGCTTGTATAACCTCTGTCCGCCACAAATTCCGTTGTACTGCCTTCCTGATAAACACGGACATTTTTCTTTGCTTCCTCACTTAAATTATACCGCAGATTGGATACAATTTTTGTGAGATTATTTAAGGCCACACCATCAAAATCAGTTGACGCAATGTCTACCTTTGTACCATAATTCTGGTTATAGAGTACATTGGCTGTCATCTCCGCCTGCGTCTGTGTACGGATCAAATATACCGTGATTGGCTTTTCTGTGTTGTTATTTATCGTGATCGTATCTGTTACATTCGACTTTGAAGTACTTTCCATACCCTCAAAATACAGATATACACTTCTCGGAAGCTGTGTAGAATTCAAAAGAGAAATATTGGCATCCGATCTTGTCACAGTATCATTAGCTGCAGTAATGCCAAGAGTACTGTAATAAGAAGATGGGATTGTATAGGTACGATAAATACCAACCGCATAATCCATTCCGCTCTTATCTTTGTTTTCAATCCGGATTTCAATATTTCTGTTCATGACAGCAGCAAAATCTGCCGCCGTTTTTACACCGGCCTTTGAGGATTTACTCAAAAACTCTGTTGCTGCTGCTTCAATCTCTGAACTACCAAGATTGCCTGTCGCATCATAGGTTGTGTTGATCGTCGCAATATTTGCAACATACTTTCCATTCTGCTTGTGTTTTGTCTTATCTGTACTCAAATGAAACTTCAGGTTGTATTTACTTTTCCCGATTTCTACACCATCAGCAAACAGATAATAATCAGAAACCTTAGATCCGTCATCCCACAATTTACGCATATTCTGTGCAATTCCGGCCTTTACTTCTGTTGTATACCGTCTGGTTGAAGCATCACCATCTTCTGTGTCAAAAGATGCTGCCTCAGCCGCATAATGAGGTGTTCCATCATCATTGCAGTCCCCATGTGAAGTATACCCTTTTGTTGTCGCCGGCAGAATTTTGTTGATCAACGTTACTTCGCTTTCAAACATCTCCACAAATTCTTCAGCGGTATAAGCACTGGCACCTTCCATGATATCCTGTGCCATATTGGTCGCATTGAGGCTTATCCTTGCTTTTTTATTTATTCTTGCTGATTGTATAAAGTTTGCCACAAGCGGAGAGATCACAATGCCAAGCACAGCTACGGCAATGATCAGCTCCGTCAATGTGAATCCCTTATTATTTTTGCTTTTTCCCATGAAAGAACCTCTTTTATCCGGTTTCTCTAACTACTGATTTTTATTTCTTTTTTGTATTATCTTTCTCTGTTGCAGTTTCTTCACTCTCATCCGCTGCTTTCTGTGCTGCCTTTTCATTCTGGATTGCAGTCTTCTTTTCAGCACTGTTAAAGATATTGCTGCTTCCCATTACAACATTGGAAACAACCGGTGTTGTATAAGTAGCGTCTGTACCTGTCAGAGAATACATATTAAATACAAGTGTTCCTGTCAGATCGCCTGTCTCAGCATCAAAGGAAAGGGAAAGTCCATCAATAGATTTTCTCATCTGATCCTCATTCATGATCTTTACAATATCTTTTACCGCATTATAAGATGCAATGAAATCCATTGTAACAGGTGTCTGATACAGCAGGATTTCAGAAGCTGTACCTGCAGTTGCGGTATTATCTGTTGTTGCTGCAGTTTCTTCTGTTGCATCAGCTGCATCTGCTGCGTCTGTCGCATCTGTTTCTGTTGATGCATCAGCTGTCTGCTCTGCAGATGTATCTGCTGTCGTAACAACTTCTACCGGTGATGTACCGGGCATATTGATCGCATTTGCCGTAGTATCAAAATTCTTCTCTAAGTTATCTACATAGAGGATTTCATCTTCCGGCTGATACGCTGCTGCGAACTGAGCTTTGATATTTTCAATCTCATCCTGCATGGTAGCTGTATCATCCAGATATTTCTGTTTATTATTTGCCAGATCCTGTAATCTGTCCACTTCCTGCTGCAGAGAAGCATTCTGGATCTTCAATGTATCTGTTTTATCATTCAGCTTTGTGAATACGAGGAAATATGTCAGAAGCGCTGCACCAATTCCCAAAACAATCAATAAAATATTTACATCTGATTTCTTTAACTTCATCTCTGTTCCTCCTATTCTGCTGTTGCTTCTGCATCTGCAGAATCTGCATTGTCGTCAGTTTCTTCTAAAAGTGCAGGATTTGTACCATATGTACAATCTGCTGTCACTTCCACATGACTTGTTCCTGTATCCTCATCTGTAACCTCTGTGATCGTTGTTACAACTACGTCCGAGAAACAGTCGAAGGAACGAAGATTGATAATAGAAGCTGCCGCTTCTTCTTTATTTGCTACCGAGAAGTTTAAGCTAACCCCTGTTGTTGTTACATTTAATGTAATAACCTCTACATCTTTTGGAAGCTTCTGTTCCAGTTCCGTGATCACATCATATAAATCTCTGTTGTAATTATCTGTCTGTGCATATACTGCATTCAGATAATCGCAATTTGCTTTTGTCTGTACATAGGTATCATAAATATCCTGTACCGGTTCCAGCTGTGTTTTCTTTTCCGCTAAGTTATCGCCCTCGATCTTTGTTGTAAAGTATTTCGGAACAGATAATGCGACAAGTGCAACCGAAATTGCAAGCCCTGCCACAAATACAATAACCGGAAGCTTCTCATTGGATGCAGAGCTCTTCTTTGCGCCTTTTCCTTTACCACCTTTTTCGGAAGCCATGGAAGCCGGCATAAATCCGACTGAGCCAAGACCTGCACCGATAACGGAAATATAATCACCAAGAGATACATCCTGCAGATGTAAGCCCTGATTGATATTTGTACCTGCCAGATCCTTCAGTACTTCTACTTCTCTTCCCAGCTCATCGGAAAGGAGTCCTGCGAAGCCCCAGAAGTCGGCTGCGATACCTGTGATAATGATATTGTCGATCGCTGCATCTCTGTTTTTACTGTTATAGTAATCGATTACGCGGACGATCGAACTAATCAGCTGTTCGTATGCATAAGTAACATCCCTGCGCAGGCGGAGCATTTTCAGATTCGCGCCTGCCTGTTTTGCCTTTACAGTTGCGCTTGCAACCTGTGAGCTGTCACCTGTTGCAGCAGCTGCTGCGATTGCTGCTTCATTCTGTCTTTCCAGTTCAGCAACTTCAGCTTCTTTATCTGCAAGTGTTGCCTCCTCGTCTGCTTTCATAACCAGATTGTTCCTACGAAGTGTTTTTACTGCTGCTTCATAAGAAAGCGGTTCTCCGTAAACATCTGTATCCATCATGATATCTACAACCTGATCCGCACCGTAAATACCGGAACGCTGCATTGTGATGACACCATTGTTTGTTACTGTTAAAAGGGATGATCTTTCATCAATCTTAACTGTTAAGTTTACACCCGTTGCAAATCTGTGACGCAGTGCCTGGAAAATACTGTTACCACTATAGTCAATAGAAGAAAGCTCCAAGCCAAGCTGCTGGGCAAGATAGCTGTAGCCTTCCAAGATTTCAGACGGGCACGCCATGATCATGACTCTGTACTGCTTTGTGCCTGCTTCATCTGTCACAGTATCCATAATATTGTGAGCAAACTGATAACTGCTCGGATCTACCGGGAAGTAATCTGTGATATTGCTCATGAGCATTTCTGCAACCTTGTTCTCTTTTACCATAGGAATGGTTGCCTCTCTACTCGCGATCTTTGTGGAAGAAACTGCGAAGATAACCTTCTTTGCAGTCATTCCGTTTGCTGCGATATAGGATTTCAGTTCCTGGATATAAGATTCTGTCGGGCTGATCGCGCCATCATTCAGAATACCATCCGGAGTCTTCATACTGAAAACACCATATACCTGTGGATGTTTTGATCGGAAATCCATTTCACAGACCTGTGTCAGGGAATATCCGATTTCGATACTAAGTACTCTTTGTGCTTTTGCCATGATTTACCTCCCTAAAAGCGATAGGTTTTACCCTCTTTTTTCTTTTTTATATAAAGTCCGCTGCGCCGACTAATGTGTCACAAGCAAACTAAAATACCAATTGATAAACGGTTCGCCCCACAGCACGGATATAAAGATACCCATTGCCAGATAAGGTCCCATTGCCAGTACGTGTCCCTCGCCGGACACCTTCATACGAATCATATGTATGACAGATCCTAAGATACATCCAAGGATCAAAGCCAGAATCGATAGCTTCCAGCCGATCAACAAACCTGCAGCACGCATCAGTCTGACGTCGCCATAACCGATTGCTCTGCCGCCCGAAGCTCTGAAAATTATTTCCAAAAATGTACTGACAGCAAAGAGGCCAATCACATAGGTCACCCAATCCCCTAAGTGAAATCCTAAGTGAATCAGCCCCAGTGCCAGTATAAACAGATTGATTCCAAACGGAATCTCATAAGTTCTAAAGTCTATCACGCTCAGTACGATGAGCGCTGAAGTCAATAAACAGTATATAACTGAATCTATACTCCACCCGTTAATGATAAAAACCAGCACATAAAGCGCACCATTCAGCGATTCGATGATCGGATACTGTGCTGAAATATGTGCCTTGCATTTTCGACATTTACCACCGAGAAACAGATAACTGAAAAGTGGGATCAGATCAAACCAACGAAGCTGATAACCACAGCTCATGCAGTGGCTTCTCTTCTTCGAAAGGCTTTCCCCTGCGGGAATGCGATAGATGCAGACATTTAAGAAACTGCCTATCACAATCCCAAAGAGGAATATAATGATTCCCAATATTATTTTATCTGCCAATAACAATGTGGTCATAGGGGAATGTCTCCTTTAATACTAAATATTTTTAGCAGCTACTTTTTTAATTTCCTGCTTTCTGTACCTCTGGTACTGTAATATCTCCACATGTAACTGTGAAATCACCATTTGTACCTACAGTAATATCGATGCTCTGACCTGCACAAGATTTAGATTTTAACTTACCCTGAACTCCTGTCAGGTCTGTTCCTAATGTGTTATAAACAACATTTGCAAACTTAGTTTCATCGGTTCCTGATGTAATGCTTACAGAATCGCCTGCTTTAGGAGCATCTACAACATCCGGATCTGATGCCGCAATTGTACATGCCTGATAAACACTGTCCAGTAAATCCTTATCTGCAGATACTCTTGATTTTTCAACGTACTTAATGTACTGAGGTGCTAACACACCGATTAAGATTGCCATGATGGCAATAACGATAATCAACTCAACGAGTGAGAAACCTTTGTTATTTGTCTTTTTCATTTTTAACCTCTCCTTTTTAACTTTTAAAATATATTTTAAAGACCTTACCCCCTATAAATAAGGCATTTAAAACCAAACACTAATCCGCATCAAAGCCAACTACAATTCCATTCTTATTTGAATCCGCATTCGTCTTTGTGCCTACATATACGGTAAACTGATTTTCATCGTTCACCTCAATTTTTATTTTCTTACCCCTAGCCACCTTGGATTGAAGCTTTCCTTCCACATCCCTTTCAAAATCAGATACTCCGCAAAGTTCCAAAACACGTTTACTCCATCCGGCATGACTGCCCGCAGAATCTACTGTTATATTGGCATCCCCCGCCCGCGGCAAATCTGTAATATCATTATCCGCCGAAGCTGTTGCACACGCCCGGCAAACAGTTTCCAATATATCTTTATCCGCTGTCACATGGGATTTCTCCACATATTTCAGATACTGCGGAGCCAATACACCGATCAGAATCGCCATAATAGCAATCACAATAATCAGTTCCACCAGAGAAAACCCTTTGTCTTTTTTCAAAACAGTTTTTCTCATTTTTCTCCCCTTTTATTGTTTTTACAGATTATCAAGGCCTTCATACATAGCTGCCATCGGAGCCATAACCGCACCAATGATCACACCGCAGACGCCGGCAAGCATGATGATCATTAACGGTTCCAAAGCCGCCATTAAAGACTGCGTTGCCACTTCCACTTCTTCTTCATAATAGTCAGCCAATGTATCCAACATACTTTCAATATTACCTGTTTCTTCACCGATTCTTACCATATGATATACCATCGGCGGAAACAATCCCGATTTTTCGATCGGCTGCGAAAGCGGTACACCCTGGATTACATCCGCTCTGGCATCTCTCATCGCCATTGTATAAAATTTATTACTCATTGTTTCCGCAACGATTTCCACCGCATCCGGCATGGAAATACCGGCTGCCAGCATGGTTGATAAGTTACGCGCAAATTTTGCTGCGTTCTGCTTCACTGTCAGGTCTGCCAGCATCGGAATCTTAATCGCCGCTTTTGCCAACAGCGTCTCACCTGTTTCTGTCCGTTTAAACCATCTGATAAAAAATACAAATGCTACGATAACAGCTACTACTATATACCATCTTGCCTGCATAAACTCTGATGCAGCAACAACTGCCAACGTAATCTTTGGCATGTCAATATCCATATCCGCAAACATGCTCATGAACGTTGGTACAACGAATGTCAGCATGACAATAACAACAGCTACCGCTACAACCAATACCATGATCGGATAGATCATTGTTTTCTTGATCAAGCCCTGAATCTTGGCAGATTTTTCAAACTGTACCGCCATACGCTCAAATGCGATATCCAGACTACCGGAAGCCTCACCGGCACTGACCATGTGGATCAGCAGCTTCGGGAATACATCCGGTCTCTTTGCCATGGAACTTGCAAGTGATTCTCCTTTCTGTACACCAAGGTATACTTCCTGAAGTCCATCTTTCAAGGTAGGATTTTCTGTCTGTTCCGTCAGCATCCGCATAGATTCCAGAATCGTAACGCCGGCTCTATGCATACTTACGAACTGGCGGCAGAAAATACTCATATCTCTGACCGCAACTTTTTTCTTAAACAAAGACCCCATATTAATATCTTTGTCAAGAAGTGTCTGCTCCTTGATCTCGGTAGGTATCTTTCCCTCTTTTTTCAGCTGTTCTGCAGCTTTCTGTTCACTTTCCGCTTCAATTGAGCCATTGATTGATTTACCGTTTTTATCAACAGCAGAATATTTATAAGTTGTCACCTGCACACCCTCCTAGGTTTCTTTCTCTTCTATCTTTTCTGTATCCCTTAGCTTTCAAAGGAAACTTTTATCATTTCGCTGACTGATGTAATACCCTGCAGCACATATCTCGTCGCGCTCATGCGAAGTGTACTCATACCGTTCTGGAGCGCCACGTCTTTGATCGCATCAGCATCTCCGCCTTTTGCGATACATCTCTTTACATCATTATTCACTTCCATGATCTCATATACACCGATTCGTCCGCGATAACCGCTGTTGTCACAGTTTGGGCATCCGACCGGTTCGTAAATTTCCACTTCCTGTCCTTCCATGCCAAGAATTTCAAGCTCATCTTCATTTGCAAGACGCTTCTGCTTGCATCTCGGACATAGGCGGCGTACCAGACGCTGTGCAATGATACCTACAACCGAATCTGCGATCAGATAAGATTCGATTCCCATATCTTCCAGACGGGAAACCGTACTCGCTGCCGAGTTCGTATGCAGTGTACTTACAACCAAGTGACCTGTGATAGATGCCTGCACCGCAATGCTTGCTGTCTCACCGTCTCGAATTTCTCCGATCATGATAATATCCGGATCCTGACGCAGGATAGAACGAAGTGCGCTTGCAAAAGTAAGTCCTGCTTTTACATTCGTCTGTACCTGATTGATTCCCGCCACGTTTGCTTCGACCGGGTCTTCGACCGTGATAATATTTACTGCTTCTGTATTTAATTCGCTCAGTGCGGTATAAAGCGTTGTTGATTTACCACTACCTGTAGGTCCTGTAACAAGAATGATGCCATGTGGATTTTTTAAGATATGAGTAAATACTTTTCTCTCGCTTTCGCTGAAACCAAGTTCTGAAATATCTCTTGTCAGATTACCTTTGTTGGTAATACGCATAACTGTCTTTTCGCCGTATACCGTCGGAAGGATAGATACACGGATATCATATTCTCTGTTATCAACAAACGTTGTGATACGACCATCCTGCGGTTTTCTCTTTTCAGAGATATCCATTCCGCCGATAACCTTTAATCTGGCTACGATTGCAGGCAACAGCTTTATATTATATGTAATACGTTCAAATAATGCGCCATCAATTCGGTAACGAATCCGGACTTTCTTTTCCAGTGCCTCGATATGGATATCGGAAGCTCTCTGGCGGACTGCCTGTTCCAGCATGTTATTAACGAGCTGTACGATTGGGGAATTGTTGACATCCTCATTGATCATACGATCCATTTCATCTTCCTGGAACAGATCGGCTCTTTCCTGCTCATAATCATTGGCAGCCTTGATTGCTTCGGCATTTCCGTAATACTTATCGATCGCCAGCATAATCTCACGCGGCGTTGCGACAGCCGGCTGGATCATACGGTTGCTGATCATCGAAAGGTCATCGATCGCCAGCATATCCATCGGATCGGACATTGCCATGCAGATCACATTGACATTACGATCATCATACCGGTAAGGGATGGCTGAATACTTTTTCAATATATCCACATCAAACATGGAAATCAGATCATCCGGGATGCGGCTCTGCAGATCAGCTCTTTCATATCCAAGCTGGTGACAAAGGGCATTTGCCATTGTCTCATCTGTTACATATCCATCATTTACAAGGATTTCGCCAAGTCGTTTTTTATTTTCCCTCTGCTTGGCAAGCGCTTCGTCAAGCTGTTCCTGTGAAATGATGCCTTCATTGATAAGAATATCACCGATTCTTATCTTTCTTCTTCCTGATAACCCCATCTTACTGTCCTTTCATACTACTTCCTACTTTTTAAAATTCGGTCATTACGGGCATAGCAAACCCAAAGTATGAATTTTATGTAAATCATTTTAACATTTTCTTAAGATTGTGTAAAGGCGATTGCATCCTTTTGTACTGAAATAAGTACACAAAAATTGTGCGTTATTTTGGGCACATTTACTATTTTCAAACGTTTTCGCATTTACTTTTTTGATGTATTTACAAAAGAAAGGTGGTCACAAACCGACCACCTTTCGCTTTTTACCCTATAGATTTCACTTCTTGATCTTCACTTTAGAAGACTGTCCTTTTTTCTTCAGGAGATTTTTGTATTCTCCCAATTTCTTCTTCGGTACTTTGATCGTTGCTTTTTTATAAATGCCCTTAAATGCATTCTTTCCAGCTTTCTTTAATACCGTCGACTGGATCTTGATTGTTTTCAGTTTACCGCACTTATAGAAAGCCTTGCTTCCAATGCTTTCCAGCTTCTTTGGCAGTGAGATTGTCTTCATTGCCTTACATCCACTGAACACACTGTTTCCAATCGTTGTCAAAACTGCTTTTTTATGGAACGTAACTGTCTTGAGTTTGCTGCAGCCACTGAATGCACTGTTTCCAATTGTTTTTACAGGCTTCGGAATCGTAATCTTCGTGAGCGCCTTACAGTTTTTAAACGCATTCGCTCCAATTTCTGTTACTTTACCCGGAATCTTGATCGTCTTCAATTTACCGCAGCCATTGAACATTCCACTCGGAACACTCGTAATACCGGACGGTAATGTTACAGCTTGCAAATTTGTGCAGCCTTTAAACATATCATTTGGTAAGGTTGTTACATCAGCCTGTATTGTGACATTCTGAACTGTCTTATTTCCCTTGAAGGCATCTGCACTTACCTCAGTTACCTTACAGGTTACACCATCTATGACAACTGTAGCAGGAATTGTTACATTTGTTACACCTTCTGCCGGCTTTGTATAGCTGACCTCGCCCTGTTTTGTTGCACTTCCGGCAGTTTTTACTGTCACACTTGCACCTGTACTGTCCTTTGTCTCTGTACCGTTCTTCATCGGCGGATATGCGATATTCAAATCCACATATCCTTCCACTTTATCGCCATCCGGTGTTTTAACAGACGCTGTAATTCTGACTTTCTGTTTCTCTGCAGTTACACTCTGTACAATCACATTACCCTGCTGGTCAACTGTCAATACCTTCGGATCAGAAGATGTATATGTAATCGTATTATCGGTCAGCTGCGAAAGTGTACCAAGTGTGTTTTTATCCTTAGAAACCATCTGTCCCAAATAGGTATTTACACTGTTTAGTACATTAAAAGTATCGCCCGGTCTCACACCATTTGTAATCTCCCTTGGAGCAGTTAATGTGATTCTCTGAATATCAGCCACTACATTATAAGTCATTGTAATCGTCTGCGCCGGACTTCCTTCCGGATAAATCTTAACTGTTGCAGTCCCCGGTTTCTTGGCTGTCACGCCGAATGTCTTACCTTTTGTAGCCATTGAAGCAGTTGTAATGCTGTTACTGTAAGCAGCCGCATCCAGCTTCCACTGGGTTGTGCTTCCCGCAACCTGCTTTGCGCTTCCTGCTATTGCAATGACGGAAGGGTCACTGCTTTCAATGATCAGGTTACAGGTATTTGGTTTTGACTCAGATGTTTTCAGGTTTGCCAGATCATAATAATATGCCTGCGTATAGGTTGCTTTCTTTTTGCATGCACGTATTGTCTGTGTCAGAGTTGCTGTTCCGTTTGCTGCATCGTATGCCAGATTTTCCTCTTTTGTTCTGTTGGCATCCGTATAAAGCAGCGCCCGGAATGGGACGGAAGCAATATTAATGTGATATGTTGTTGTAAACTCGCTCTTGATCGGCGTGAGTTTTTCGTTTTTATCTCTTCCGTTATCCGCTCTTTCATAGGCAATTGCTGTACGGATGTTAAATTCTGCCGTTTCATTTGCATTCATCGGCTTTAATCCGGTGATCTTAATTGTTTCAACCGTCTGACCTGCACTTGTTTTTACCGTGATCGGATCCTTTGTATTGGTAAAGTACTCCTCACCCACACGATAAGCATCTGTTGTATCATCATTGATCTTCTTATAATAATAAGATGCCACTCTGCCTTCTACGCGCATATACTGATCGATCGTATCCGGTGAATTCTGATCCCCGATCAGCAGATAACTAAATGCCGGCTCATCGCCCTTTTCATAAGGTGTTACATAATATGGCAGCGTTGTCTCGCCTCCTATACCGATCGTCGTTACCGGCTCCGTTGTCACATCAATAGATAATGATGCCTTTGTAGCTGTCGAATCATAAATATCTGCAATTGCTGTGTTATTTTTTGCAGCATTGTTAAATTTAGAAACTGCATTGAATGCTTTTTTACTGATCGTTGTTGTTGTATATACTCGGAAGGTCTGTAATCTTGGGCAGGCAGCAAAACTGTTATCCTTTGCCTGCTGAGCGCTGTTTCCAAGTTCTACGCTATCCAGATATGGGCAGTCTGCAAATGCAAAGCTCTCCAGATCCTTTACCTTACAATTTTGCAGATCCACTTTTCCAATGTCTGAAATATAAAATGCATAACCTCCAATCGTCGCAAGTTTTGTTGCCTGTGTAAAGTCATAATCAGTCGTTTTTACCTTTTCTATACCATCTTTGTCGGTATACTTTTTTATATTGGTACAATCATACATTTTTTTACTTTGTTCGAGCGTTGGTGCTATATAATGTCCATCACTATCTTTATAAGCATAATTAAAATGTCCGATTGTTTCAGAAAATGCATATTTGCCAATCTTGGTTATATTGGATCCGAACTTTACGGTATCCAGATTTTCACATCTGTAGAACGCATATTCTCCGATGCTTTCCAGACCGGCAGGAAGTCCTGCTGTTTTGATCTCTACAGTTGTACCATCTGCCGGTTTTGTAATATTCGTTGCAGTTTCCGGCTTCAGACTCAAGGACGCGCAACTCTGGAATACCCTGTTTCCGATTTCTTTTAAACTATCATTAAATTTCACAGTCTTCAAGTTTGTCTGTCCCCAGAAAACGCCTGTTCCGATCTTTGTCACATTGGAAAGATCGATCGCCTGCAGCACTGACGGCCAGATTACATACTGCTTCGTACCACTTCCCGCTGTATCATCTTTTAAGTTCACGGAGCCAAAACAGTAATCCCCGATTTCTGCAATATTGGCAAGATCTACATATTGTAAGCACGAATAATATCCCCCACTGCTTGTGATTTCATCGTAGTACCCAACAAAAAAAGCATAATTCGGCAATTTCTTAATATTAGGTGCCATATACACATCCTGCAGATTCAGGCATTCTCCAAATACACTTTCCCCTATGGTTTCCAGATTTTCATATGCCCTGATATCTATCGTGGTAAGTTTCCGACAGCCAAGGAATGCGCTGGCTTTAATCTCCTTCAGATCACTTACCGGCAGTAAGCATTTTGAAATATCTGCAACATCCGTTGCATTAAACATGCTTTCAGGAATATAAGTCCATGGATTCTTTCCTGTCGTTGTATACTCCCAGAAGGCTTCTTTTACAGCTGTCGCAGAGAAAGTTCCACCCACACAGGAGGCATTTGTTACATAATCCGGAATACTTACAACACCATCCCGCTGACAGGATTCCCGATCCTTTACCTTCAAAGTGTCAAAGTGATAAGCTCCACGCAGTAAGAAATCCCCAAGCTCCAATGTTCCATTTTCTATATTGTTTGGTAAAATTATGGTTTTTACACTATTATTTGCATTTCTGCTTGTTCTGGCATTCGGTTTTCTATTCAAATCCCGATAAGCAAGTGCATGACTACCCAAACGTTTCAATTTTGTATAAGGAGACAGATCCAATGTTTCGAAAGTACTGCCAAATAATGCGAAATCATCAATTTCTTCCAGATTCTTTACAGTACCTGATGTTGAAAAATCATTAATACCACAATCGTAAAACAGACCCTTTTCCAGTTTCGCCGTTGCCTGTGGCATAACAACCTTTGTCAGTGACATACTGTCCATAAATACATAGGTTCCGATTTCCGGCATTTTACCGTCCGCGCGATCCTGTAAGATCACTTCCTTCAGTCCGGTTGTATCAAATGCACTGCTTGCAATTTTTGACAGCGTTGCCGGGAAAGTACCGTTATAATCTTTAGCATTCTCCCCTTCTGTCTGTGGCTCCGCTACAGATGCCAGCTTCCCACATTTCAGGAAAGCACCCTTTTCAATTTCCAGTTCTTTGTCTGTCGGCAGAACAGTTTTTGTCATTTTCTTACACTGTCTGAATGCTTCTGAATTGATCTGACAGGTCTTATCAGACTGCGCTTTCCCACTCACAAACGTAACATTTTCCAGATTTTGACAATTATAGAATGCACGGCTTTCTATCACTTCAATGGAAGCCGGAAGCACAACCGTCGTTACTTTACTTTCTGTAAATACTTCTGAACCGAATTTTTCATTTTTCTTCACATAATTCTTTGTGTAATCCGGTTTTTTGATATTTTTATAGCCTTCCTCCTCACGGTCTTCCATGGTGTCCAGATTCTGCTCTTCTCCACCGATCCGTTTCAGCTGATTCATCTTGCCAAGGAAGCTGGCATCTGCAAATCCCGTTGCACGAAATGCGCAGGTTCCGATGCTTTCCGTTGCACAAACTCCGTCTCTTGTGCTCTGTGTCACCTTTTCCAGATTGCTGCAGGCATTAAATGCGAAATCACCGATCGTTTTACAATCAGCAGCAAGTACCAGTTCCTGCATTGCAGTATTTTCTGCAAATGCTGCTACACCAACAGATTTTACATAATCAGGAAGTGTTACAATCTGATCAGCCGTATCTCCTGCATACATGTTGGCAAGTGGTGCCTGATAAAAGGCTTCTTTTCCAATGTCAAGCTGCAGCTGTGTTTCTCCCTCTTTGATATCAGCCGGCATTTTAATCTCTGTCAGCGGATTTTTGGAATTTCCTTTTGCGAAGGCATCTGCTTCAATTGTTGTCAATCTTGTACAATTGGAAAGATCAATACTGCTCATAGAAGCGCCTTCAAATGCAGACTGCAGAATTTTACTCAACTTGGAGCCTTCTTCTATCGTCACTACCATACCCGCTGCAGCACCACTGTTTTTAAAGCCGGAACTCGGAATATGCATGATGCTGCTTCCGATCTCTACCTCTTCCAGAGAGCTGCAATTTGCAAACAATGATGTCGCATTCTGCAGGATCGCACCATCATAGCTTGGAACGACAATTTTCCGCAGCGCAGAACAACCGTCAAATGCATTTGTTCCGATCTGTGTCAAAGATGACGGCAGTGTATCCAAGATACTGTCTGTTCCGTCTTTTACTGCGTTGATCCCCGCCAGTTTTGAACAACTGCTAAATGCATATGCACCAATTTCTGTTACTGTATCCGGCAGATTGATCTCTGCCAGTCCGCTACAACTTGCAAATGCACGATCGCTTACCTTATTCACAGTGGAAGGCAGTTTAATCTCTGTCAGTTGTGTACATCCATTAAACTCAAAAGACGGGATCACAGTTATCTGTGTTGTACTGATATCGATTGCTGTTACTTTTCTGGCACAGCCAAGCCCGGTGATGTCTGTAATGTTTTGGGCATATTTACTGGCACTTGCGCTGGTAAAGTCAAAAATCCCTGTATATTCTTTTAACATACCGATTGTGAAAGTGCCTTCTGTCACAGAGGAATCCGTTGCCTCATTATAGAGTGCGATTACTGCTTTAGTCAGGTTGGTATCTTCACTGACATTGGCAAAAAGCTCTGAGTCAACCGGAAGCTGTTTTGCTTCATCCGCATCCAGATCTTCCTCGCCAGCTTCTGTTTCCTCTTCGCCTGTTGTTTCATTTTCATCATCCGTCTCTTCCGGATCAGCTAGTTCCCCCTGCGTGACTTCTTCCTGCGGCTCTTCCGGATCTGTCACTGTATCCCCGTTTTCTTCAGTTGCTGCATCATTTGCTGATACAGTATCTGCCTGTTCCTGCGCGCCATCCGGCTGCACTTCCTGCGTCTGTGTAATTTCCACAGACGCAGCCAGAGTTTCCAGCCCGGTTCCTCCGGCGCAGATTGCTGCTGAAAGCACCAGTGTCAGTGCTTTCGTAAGCAAGTGTTTCTTTCTCATACTTTTCCTCCTTTTAAACTCTCATTATTTCAGCTTTGTTGTTTTATCATATTTTTTCTTTAAAAGCTTTTTATAAGCAGCCTTCTTTGCCTTTGGCAGCTTGATAACCGCTTTCTTTGCAATTTCCTTGAACGCTGAACCGCCGACAGTTTTCAGTTTTTTTGTTTTTATGGTCACTGTCTTGAGTTTTTTACATTTGTTAAATGCTTTTTTGCCGATCTTTGTAACCGCTGCCGGTATTGTGATCTTCTTCAAAGCCTTACAATTTGCAAAAGCGCCGGCACCGATCTCTGTAACATCTTTGCCAATTGTCACGGAAGAAAGCTTACTACAGCCACTGAATGCATTTTTACCTATTTTCTGAACACCTGCTGAAATCTTAACACTTGTCAGTTTCCTGCAATTTTTAAATGCATCCGGTGCAACCGACTCAACCTTATAGGTAATGCCTCCTACCGTAATTGTCGCCGGAACAGTTATCTTCTTTACATTTTTATCTGCCGGTGCTGTATAAACGACCGTAGGCTGCTTTTCATCCTCACTCACAACCTGATAAGAAGCACCTGCTTCTGCAGTCGATAATTGTGTACCTGCCTTCGCCGGTTTATTTTCCGGTGTCTTAGCCGGTTCCTGCGAAGGTGTCTTTGAAGGCTCCGGAGCAGGCGTTTTGGAAGGCTGCGGTGTTGGTACTTTGGACGGTTCCGGTGTTGGCACAGGTGTAGGTGTCGGTGTCGGTTCTGCCGGTGCTGTCTTCTTTTCCCACTTTGCATAAATTGTTAATGCCACTTTCGTATGAGCAGGTATCGCAGTAATCTGCTTTGTACATTCTTTGTCCGTATACCAGCCAAGGAACGTATAGCCTTCTCTCTCAATTGCCTGTAATACAATTTCCTCCTCATTATCAAATGGTACATACTTCGGATTTTGCTTATTCACAGAATCCGGTGCTCCATTCAGCTTATAAATAACAGCCGGATTTTCCTGCCATTTGGCATAAACTGTAACACCACCTATACCCGGTTTGATTTCTGTAATCGGAATGGTACAAGCCTTATCCGTATACCATCCGACAAAGATTGCATCTTCTCTTGTTGCATCTTTCAGTATAATAGGCTCTGTACTATCTGAGCTGAATGAATAAGGATTTGGATTATTTTTGGTAAGTCCGCCATTCAATTTATAATCGATCGTATTCTTCGTTACAACCTTGCTGACTTTAAATCCGTAACGCTCACCACTTGCATCTGCGTCAATCTGCACCCTGACGGTATCACCTTTTACTGTAAACGTCCGGTCATCAAGCTGATCGCCCGTATACTTATACTTCACTGTACTATCTTCTGTCACTACAGTTGCGACACCATTTACAGCAGCATCTCCATCATACAATAATGATTTTCCATCTTTGTCATACACAAGTATAAAGTCATGATCAGGCTCTACTTCTGTCACAGGATCAAATGTGATTTTTATCTCAGATACACCGTCCACATGATAGGTCCAGGAATCTTTTGTATTTGCTTCATAATTATGGGAACCGTCCTCATTATTATTGGTAAACTTCGTTGGATCCGCAACAATATGCTGTGTAGAATCAACCGTTACATCAAACGTTTTGGTAAATTCAGATCCATCCGTTGCACTACAGATGATAGAAGTTTTTCCTTTCTTCAGGGCAGTTATCACATAGGTATTGCTGATCTTATCTTTCTTCTCAACAGAGATCACAGAAGCGTCTCCCGCCTTTATTGTATACTCATCGGATGCCTGCTTATTGGATTTTTGTACATCGAAAGTCACAGCGATACTTTCACCGCCTCTAAGTGCCAAAGAAATCAGGCTATCTGTTCCACCCTCTTTCTGCATCACGCAGGTGTTGATCGGGCTGATTACCTTAACCTTGCATTCTGCCTTTACATCTCCTGCTTTTGCAGTTATCGTTACCGTACCTTCTGCATTCGCGGTAATCACACCATTGGCATCTACTTTTGCAATTTTTTCATCACTAGATTCCCATGTGAGCGCATCCAGTACGCTGTCTTCCTTCGTCTCATCAGCAGGAATTACACTTGCCACCATGGCTTTCTTATTTTTGAGCATCATGGTCAGTTCTGACTGATCCAGTTTAATTGCTGCAGCCCTGTAAACAGCCTCATCCAGACTGTCCCATTTCATACATGGCTGATCTGTATTCGCCAGACTCGTACTGTAAATAGCGATCGTTCCCTTGCCATCTGCAACATTTGGTACAGACGGTCCGTCTGTTTCTGTTCTGTATGTATCAAAAAACGCTGTCTTAAGTTTTGTATTTTCAGCACCGTGAATTGTGAAGTCTGCATTAAATATATGCTGGCTCACTGCACTGGCTGTTTCATCCACAACTTCTTTTTCAAAAACAGAAAGCTGATTTTTCATGCCTGCATAGGTATTTGTGATACCACCGCCAATCTCCGGATCTCCAAAAATATATACGTCTTTCAGTCCGGAACCATAGAATGCATTTGTTCCAATTTTTTCTACCTTAACCGGAATCTCAATTTTTTTCAGCTTCTCACAGTTTTTGAACGTACTCTGACTGATGATCGATATATTGTTACTAATATGCACATCTTCCAGATTTTTACAAGCCTCAAATGCGCTTGCTCCGATCGTTGTCACCTGGTTTGGTATATACAGTTTCTTCAAACCGGACTCTTTAAAAGCATTCGCTGTGATCGTTACAATATTTTTTGGAATTTTCAGGTTTTCACCTGTCAAAGTAGTACATCCTGCAAATGCACCATCCGGAATTGCTGTGATACCACCTGCTGTCGGCAGAATAACCTCTGCCAGTGCTGTATCTCCCTTGAAAGACTCTTTATCCCATTTTTTCAGAGATGCTGTCCGACTCATATCAGCCTTTACCAGAGCTCCTTCATTTGCAAAAGCTCCCTGCAGCACTTCTGTTACAGTTTCCGGCAAAACAAGCTCCTGCAATGAGCTGCAGCCATCAAATGCACTGATGCCAATCTTCTCTACTCCCTTTACTTTACCGGTTTCCGTATTCACGGCAAACGTCACATTTTCAACACTGCTGGCATCCTTAAATGCTTTCTGTCCAATCTCAGTAACAGTTTCCGGAATTTGTACATCTATAATAGAGGTACAGCCAAGGAAAAGATTATCCGGTATTTTTTTGGTTTCCGGCAGAATTGTTGCACCTTCCTGTGCTTCGGTACTATCCTCTGTTTGACCATGCACTGTTGCAATCATCGTTCCGGCAAAAGGTCCTTTTTCAATGGTTCCTTCTTTTGTCGTTCCGGCCGTTGTAAGGGTAGAAGGTATGGTAACAGCAGAAATCTGTGTGTTGGCAAATGCCATGCCCTGAATTGTCGTCACACCTTCTTCCATTTTCACTGCCTTCAGATTTTTACACTCTGCAAAAGCCTTGGCATTGATCGTTTTCGCTGCTATCGTAACATCTGTCAGTCCACTGCAGCCTTCAAAAGCTGAATTGCTGACAGTTAAAATGCCCTTCGGAATTGTAACTTCTTCTACCGATGTACAGCCCTTAAATGCATTTTTGCCAATCGTTCTCAGGCTTGCTTTGACAGACTGCAGCTCAATCTTCTGCAGACTTGTAGTATTCATGCATAAATTATCCGGAATAGTATTGATCAACGTACCAAATGAAACTGTTTCCAGTTTTCCGCCTGCGAACGGACCATATTCCACTCCATCAATCTTACCGGTTGCTACGGAAGTCAGCTGACGCGGTATCTGTACTGCCTTAAATCCGCATCCGTAAAAAGCAAGTGAACCAATAGCGTTTACATTATTCAGAGTTAATGTTGCAGGATCTGTTCCATCATCTGCCACACCACAGCCTCTGAATGCTTCCTGCGATACGGTTTTGATCGTATCCAGATTTATCTCTTTCAGCGCCTTATTGTCCTTAAAGGCAGATGTTCCGATTGTTGTACTCAGTGTTGTCTTTCCTGTGTTATCTGTTGTCGTCACACCGGTAACAGATACTTTCTTTAAGCTCGTACAGCCGCCAAATGTTCTGTTAGTATCGCTGGAATCAATTTTTGCAACATTCTTTAATGTAAGTGTTTCCAGAGAAGAACAGCCGTTAAACGCACCTGCATTAATGGTTTCTACTGTATCAAGTACGTTTTCCCCTCCACTCTTTCCTACTGACAGCTTCTTGAGACTGCTGCAATCTTTAAAGGCATTCTGGTCGATCGTTTTAAGGCTTTTCGGTAATACCACTTCTTCCAGAGAAGTCGTACCCATAAACATACCCTGTAATGATTTTGTTACACCATCTGCAAACGTTACTTTTCTCAGCACACCTCCTGCAAATGGACCGACGTTTTTCCCTGCAGCGGATGCTGTTGTAATCTTTGTCAGAGAAGCCGGAACCGTAATTTCTGTCAATCCTGTATTGTAGAAAGCAAGTCCGTTGATTGTTGTCAATTTATCACTCAGGTTAATATCAGTCAGATTCACACAGCCCTCAAAAGCACTTGCATCAATGGTGGAAATATTACCGTATGTGAAACAATAAGCCAGCTCCACGCTTTGTAAACTGGTTACATTTTTAAATGCCTTTGTGCAAACAGTGTTCTTTGTCTCATCACTAAACTCCACTTTTTTAATGCTGCTCTTTGCAAATGGAGAATACTCAATCTTTGTTTCCGGATCTGTGTAAGTTGTAACTTTCTCCAAATCCCTGATATCAGCACTTGTAAATTGGCATCCTTCAAACGCCCTGCTGCCCACATTCTGAATAGAATCCAGCAATACTTTGTTATCGTCTGTCTGCGCTCCAGATCCCGCAAATGCTGAAGCACCAATTGTTTTTACATTTTGGATGACCGGATTTTCTAATTTATCACAACTTGCAAAGGCAGATTCCCCGATGGTATCTACTTGATTGATCTCCAATGCTGAAAACGGCAGCTTTGCAAATGCATTTTTTCCAATCGATTTGACATTCTCAATATCTAACCATTTTAAACTATTACATGTCGCAAACGCCCCATCAGCAATCGTCGTTTGTTTCTTTTCACCACCATTAATCTGAACACTTCTAAGGCCTGTACATCCTTCAAATGCCGTTGCATTGATCTCAGCCAAATTAGAGGTGTCTACTGACAGAAACGGGAGATTAACACAGTTTTTGAATGCAGCCGTTCCCAAGGCTGTTATAGCAGGCAGTTCGCCAACCCGAAGCATTGTGCAGTTTTCAAATGCTGCGTTACCGATTGTTATCAAACCTGTTGGAAGGTCTGTGAGACTTATTTTTTTGCAATCTTTAAAAGCAGAGGCATTGATTGTTGTCACACCCTCAGGCAGCTTAAAAAGCGTCATCAGGCTGCAGCCCTCAAAGGCACTTGTATCAATCGTTGTAAGCTTTGAATCAGCCGGTTCTTTAAAAGTCACCGTTTTAAGATTACTACAGTCTGCAAATGCATGATCCCCGATCTTCTGCACACTTGCCGGTATTTCGATTTTTGTCAGTGTTGTAATGTTGCTTAAGAAATACTGCGGAATCACCTGAATACCATCTGCAAATGTCACTTTCCTCAGAGTACTGTTTTCCCCGGATGTAAACGGAGAATTCTTCGCAGTACCGGTTTCAAAGGTAGATGGAATCGTAATTTCTTCCAGTCTGGTATCTTTTAAGGCACTGTCTCCTAACCCGGTCACGCCTTCTCCCAATGTCAGTTTTGTCAGATTCTGGCAGCCTGCAAATGCGGAAGCACCGATTGTTGTGCCCGCAGGATTACCTGCAATATGAACTGCTTTGATGCCGATTTTATAGTCAGACGGCTCTTTTTCGCCATCTGCCTGAAGTGTTTCATCCGCACTATAGCAGCTCGCAAATGCACTATCCTCTATAGCTGTTACTGTTCCCGGAATTTCAAGAACCGCCTTTTCATTTGGCAGCATTACCTTTGCACCACTTGCGCTGGAATATTTTTCATTTACTCCTTCCGGCAAAGCACCTTCCAGACGGGTGCAGCCTGCAAATGCATCTTTCTTAATGATCTGTAAGCCCTCTGCCAAATTTAAACGCATCAGTTTTATACAGTCTGAAAAAGCGCTGCTTCCAATAATTCCAACATTTTTTGCCGTTGATACTTCTACAAGGTTTGTACACCCGGAGAACACACTGCTACCAAGTTCCGTTGTTCCTGCTTTGCCATTGTCATTAAACTTGACATTCGCCAGAGTAGTCAGTTTTGAAAATGCACTGTCATTGATTTTTGTAATGGTTCCGCTCAAACGCAGGCTGACAATGGAAGAGCATCCTGAAAATGCTTGTTTTCCGATTTCTGCCAGCTTCGTCATATTACCAAGATCAACGTCTGCAACACCATCATTCTTGTTTATTGCTTTCAGGTTTGTACAATTCATAAAAGCGCCGTTATCTATTAATGTAATATTCTCCGAAATTTCAAAATCTGTTGCAAGGATCTTCGAAAATGCATAGGCATGTATTTCTGTTACGGCAGGTAATTCTACTTTACCACTTATACCCATACAACTATTAAACGCATATTCTCCAATCTTTACCAGGTTGTTAGTTCCTGTTATGCCGGTAATTGAACTGGAATCAAATGCATGATTTCCTATTTCTGTGATCTGATCCTGAAAATCCACTTTTAAGCCGCTTTCCATATTTTGGAAGAGATTATCTATTACCTTGGTAAGCCCTTCTTCCCATTCAATCTGTCCGATCTGCTGGCATTTAAAAAATGGCTGTTTTGCCTCCCGCAGCGTAACCGGAATACGTACACCGGTAAGCCCAGTTGCACCAAAAGCAGAGTCGCCAAGCACTTCCAATTTTGCAGGAAGCTCGCACTTTGTTAATGCACCATCATTTGCAAAACACATTGCTGCAATTTCCGTTACACTTTCTGTATTTGTAAATGTAACCGTTGCCAGGCTAAGACAATTTGCAAATGTATTTTGTTCCAGCTTTGTTACACTTGCCGGAATGGTAACAGTTGTAAATTGTTCCCCTTTACACCCCGTAAATGCAGATGCTCCGATTGTGACCATATTTTCTGTAATCGGCGAATACAATGCGTCTGAAACAAGTACTTCACAACCGGAAAAAGCACTCGCACCGATTCCTGTCATTTTTTCCGGAGCTGCATAAGTAACCTTTGCAAGTACTTTATCGCTCATAAAGCTACTGTCAGGGATTTTGGTAATACCACTCGGGAAATTCTCAACCTCTGTCAGCTTGCCGCAATTCGCGAATACGCTATCACCCATTGCTGTCATTTTAGAGCCGGCTTCGAAGGTGAATTTTGTACACGCTGTACCACGAAATGCACCTTCCCCCAATATTTCTACTGATTGCGGAAGTATAACCTCTCCGCTCAGATTCGCAGCACTGAATGCATAATCACCAATCTCTTTTAACCCGGATTCTGCTTCAAATGTGACTGACTTCACCGGAGTCTTGGCTCCCACATCCTTAAATGCATTGGTTCCGATCAAGGTAACTTCTTTCCCTATGACAAGATCAAGATTGGGCAGACCTGCTCCACAGATTCCACCGTCGTTATAAATCGTATTAACCGTATATTCCTCTTTATTATATGATACTGTTTTAATAATCAGCTTAACACTGCTCTTTTCATCCACTGCCGTTCTGTCTGATTCATTTTCCGCCGGTAAGATTCTAACAAGTCTTGCTGTATGATTCACACTATCAAAGTCAAAACCACAGTTCACTTTGCCGGCATAATTACCTTCCTGATCCTGTACGACAATTTCTACATATGTAGCACTGGTAACTTCTCCATCTGCTGTCTCAGCCTCAATTTCTTCCTCTTCTGCTGCCTGTGTTTCAATCTTGCTTTCCTGCCCATTCGGATCTGTAACAGGATCAACCGGGTTGACCTCATTTGCAGACAGCGTCTGCTTTTGTACAGATTTATCTGTACCTGTCTGCTCTTCTGCCACGGGTACTTCTTCCTGCTGCTCTGCAGCCCGGACATTTTGTTCCTCTCCAGCCTCTGTCTGCGCATTTTGCACTTCCTGCACAGAAACCTCCTGCACCTGATCTGCAAGAACCGGCGTCTGCGTTCCCGTAGCCACCATAGAGGCAGCCAGCGTGAGCGCAAGTGTTCTTCTCATCTCTTTCGGTAATTTGTTAAATACCATTCATGTATCCCCTTTCTTATTTGTTTCGCTCTTTATCATGACATATATGAAAGATGCATGACCGGATGTTGTCTGCCCCAACATGTTCCCATCATTACAGACACAGTCAGCGCATCATATAGTCTTTTTTATTATAATTTTTCCATTGCCATAATTCAATGCTGTAAAGTTGCAAAATGAACGCTTTTTTTTGTGAATTATGCCCAACTCACCAAATAAAAAAAACGATTTCATAAAGAATACGCCCCTCCCTTTTCCACAACCGCTCCATCCAGTTCCATCTGCAAAAGGGCGGTCATGATCTCCGCAATATTGGCATCTCCGATTTCTTCATAAAGCTGCTGCATCGTTTTTGGCATATAGTCCATGCAGGCATACAGACGGCCTTTCAGGTCATCCGGCAAATAGGGGTTCTTTTGTCTGTTTATGTTATGTAAACCCGTGTTATCTTGTGCTTTATTGCATTTGTCTGCGTGTTCAGTTCTTTCCAGTATCATCTGCCTGATTTCCAGCAGACCTTCCTCGATATCTGTGATAATGCCTGCTCCCTGACTGATCATGTGATTGCAGCCAAGGCTCATCGGATCCGTAATCCGCCCCGGAATGGCATACACATCCTTTCCCTGCTCAAGTGCCATATTGACTGTAATGCTTGTCCCGCTTTTCTGCCTTGCCTCTACCACGATCAAGGCATCACTTAGGCCACTGATGATCCGGTTCCGTGGTGGAAAATTGCATGCCATAGGCGCTGTCCCCGGCAGATATTCGCTGAGGATCTCACCGTTTTTCAGTACTGCATCATACAGGCTCCTGTTCTGCGCCGGATAACAGATATCTACACCGCTTCCCAGCACCGCCTGTACAAAACCGCCCGCCTGATTGGCAGCTTCCTGCGCTATACTGTCAATTCCCGCTGCCAGTCCGCTGACAACCGTCATCCCCAGATCTGCGCAGCACATTCCCAATCTTTTTGCGATTTCTTTTCCGTATCCGCTACAGTTTCTGGCTCCGATGATGGCGATCGTCGGCTGATCCGGTCTGTTCTTTGTATTATCTGTCCTTTTGAAATAGGCGAATGGCGGATCCGGGATATTACGCAGCTTATATGCGTAGTCCTCATGCAATATGGATACAAATGTGATTCCTTTTTCCTGCAGTTTTGCATATTCTCCCTGCAGGTCAAATGTCCTGCGGCTTTCTAAAATAAGGGCAATATCTCTTTCCGTCACACTTTCCTGCCCATTTTGGCAAATAGACCGCCACAGCTTCTTCAGTTCTTCCTCTTTCATCTCATAAAGATCTTTTGGGCTGATCCCCCGCTCCGTCAGCCGGATCATGCGGCTTCGCCGCAGCGGATTTGTCTGGTACAGCCAGTATTCATATTTCTTTTGTTCTTCTATGTTTTTTGTTGTCATGTAAGATCTCCTTTACGCATGCCACAACCCCTTATTCAGCGCTATCGCCTCGCTGACATGTGCCTCTTTTATCTCATCCGACTCTGCCAGATCGGCGATCGTTCTTGCCAGTCTGCGGATACGGAACAGGCTTCTTGGATTTAGCTGGTATTTTGTGTAGGTTCTCTCCAGAATCCGCTCTGCGCCTGCATTCATTCCGCAGTACAGTATCGTTTCTTCATTGGATAAATCTGCATTAAATTTATTGTCCATCCCATATCTTATCTTCTGTCTGTTGATCGCCTTTTGTACACGTTTCGAAATCACTGCACTTGATTCATTTCCCTGTTTCTGTAACTGTCCCCACTCAATCCGTCCTACTTCAGCACAGATATCCAGTCTGTTTAAAAGTGCTCCCGAGACACGCTTTTGATATCTTTCTCTTTCCTGATCCGTACAATTACACTTGTGAAGATCCGGGTAATAGCCGCATGGGCACGGGTTCATCGCACCAGCAAGTAAAAAGTCCGAAGGATACGTGCAGGCATATCTTGCCCTGATGATCTGCACTTTCTTATCCTCAACAGGCTGTCTTAAAAGATCCAGCTTTTCTCTGCCAAATTCCGGCAGTTCATCTAAAAACAGCACACCTCGATGTGCCAGCGTCACAATTCCTGGCATCGGCGTATTTCCGCCTCCTACCAGAGCCTGTGCAGTGATCGTATGATGCGGCTGCAGGAAAGGTCTCTGCCATACCATCCCTTCTCCTTTTTGCAGTTTTCCTGCCATACTGCAAATTTTTGTAACAGCAATGCTTTCCTCCCTGCTCATCAGAGGCATAATGGTAGGAATCCGCTCTGCGATCATAGATTTCCCGCTGCCCGGCGGTCCGACCAGCAGCAGGTTATGAAATCCTGCAGCAGCGATCTCTGCAGCACGCTTCGCCATTTCCTGTCCGCATACATCCGCAAAGTCCTTTTTATTTTCCCGATTTATCACAAGGCTTCCAACGGTTTCATCATTTTCTGTTTTTTCTTCTTCTGCATTCCGGTCATCTGATGATCCGCCGGCATTCTGCCTTCCTGTCCATACAGATACCGCTTCTGCAAGCGAGCTGACAGCCCGGACCTGCATACCGTCTACCGCTTCTGCTTCCTCCCTGTTTTCGATCGGAACAATACACTTGCCGATTCCCATATCCAGTGCATGCATCAAAATCGGAAATACGCCCTTTACCGGCTTGATCGTGCCATCCAGCCCCATCTCGCCCAGCACAAGATATTCTCCCGTACCCCTTGCCTCTTCGTTTTCCCTTGCCGCATCCGCCATTTTAGCAGCCTCGTCCATCTGTCCGCTTGCTGCAAGCAGGGCAAGTGCTACAGGCAGGTCAAATGCACTGCCGCCTTTTCTGACATCCGCAGGCGACAGATTAATGGTGATCCGCTTTACAGGCAGCTGATAACCGCTGTTTTTGATACCAACGCGTACGCGTTCCCTTGTTTCTTTTACTTCACTTGAAAGATAGCCGATCATATCCATACACGGAAGCCCGTCGGAAATGTCAGCCTCAACCTGTACCAGAAAGCTCTCCATGCCATGAAATGCCCCTGACAGAATAGATTTGTACATAGATGTGTTCTCCTTTTTGATTTTTTGACATGATAAATAAATTGTTATTGCTTTTATAAGGGATTTATTTCATTGAATGTTTTGAAATTATAAATGATATGTTTCAGATGACCGGGCAGGCAATCCTGCCCGGCCACAGATTTTAGATTTTATAAGATTTAGAATACTTTTGTCTTCATTTTTTCCGGATCACGCGAGAACTGGATACAGTTTTCCTTGGAGATCTTTCTCTGCATATATAAAGCAAGCAGGGAATCATCCAGTGTCATCATGCCTTCCTTCTTACCGGTCTGGATAATGGAATCAAGCTGATGTGACTTACCTTCACGGATCAGGTTTCGGACAGCGTATGTAGCATGCATAACCTCGAAAGCCGCGCATCGTCCGTCTCCTGCAACGTTAGGAATCAATGTCTGGGAAATGATCGCCTCAATAACGTTGGAAAGCTGTACACGGATCTGCTGCTGCTGATGCTCCGGGAATACGTCGATGATACGGTCGACAGTACTTGCCGCATCGACTGTATGCAGTGTGGAGAATACCAGATGTCCTGTTTCAGCAGCGGTGATGGCGATACTGATTGTTTCAAAGTCACGCATTTCTCCGACGAGGATAACATCCGGATCTTCACGAAGTGCTGCTCGAAGACCGGCTTCAAAGCTTAACGTATCCTGCCCGATCTCACGCTGGTTTACCATGGACATCTTATGATGATGCGCATACTCGATCGGCTCTTCCAGTGTAATGATATGAGCATCTCTGTTTTCATTTACTTTATTGATGATGGATGCCAGTGTCGTTGACTTACCACTACCGGTAGGTCCTGTTACAAGGACAAGTCCACGCTTTCTCAGATACAGATCTACGATTGATTTCGGAACTCCCAGCTTTTCAGGATCCGGGATTTCATCAGTGATAGTACGGAGTGCAAGCGCGATCGCACCACGCTGCTTGAATACGTTGACACGATAACGACCAATTCCGGCAAATGCAATTGAAAGGTCGTATTCCCCGCGTTCCTCGAATTTTTCACGCTGCACCGGGTTTAATACATCCAGACAAAGCTCCAATGTATCCTCCGGTCTGAGGATTGGATAATCCATCTTTACCAAATGACCATTCAGACGCATTGTCGGTGGAATGCCAACCGTCAGATGGATATCGGACGCCCCCGCCTCATAGGCAACGTGCAGTATTTCCTCTAAACTTTCCATAATAAATGTACCTCTCTTTTCTTTCCGGTATAAACCGGAATTATACATTACATATCTTCAAAAGCCTTTTTCAATGTCAGTAATGCCTTCTTTTCAATACGTGACACATAGCTTCTGGATATACCCAGTTTTTCCCCGATTTCCCTCTGCGTCAGCTCCTGTTCATCCGAGAGCCCGTAACGCATCGTGATGATCTCTTTTTCCCTGTCAGATAAAACTGCAGACACCAGCCTTCTGACCTTGCTGATATCCTCCCGCCGGCTGATCATCTCTGCAAAATCTTCCTGTTTGGATAATGTCACATCCAAAAGGCTGATCTCATTTCCCTCTTTATCGGTTCCGATCGGTTCATACAGGGATACATCCCTTGCGGTTTTCTTCCGCATACGGAGCATCATCAACAGTTCGTTATCAATACATCTGGCTGCATAAGTCGCCAGACGGCTTCCTTTTCCGCCATCGAATGTCCGGATCGCCTTAATGAGTCCTATTGTCCCTATGGAGATCAGATCCTCTGCGTCCTCTTCCACATTCTGGTATTTTTTTACAATATGGGCAACCAGCCGCAGATTTCTTTCTATCAGTATCTGTCTGGCTTCCTCACTCTGTTTGACATCGTTCCCCTTAAGCATCTGCAGATAATACGCTTCTTCCTCGTCAGAAAGTGGTTTTTGAAAGGTCTGCAAGGGAAGCCTCCCAAATACGTTTTATACCATTGTATGCATAGGGTTTGGTTAAAGTAACGACCAATTTTTATTATACATAGAAAACACAGACAGCGCAAGGATTATAGCAGAAAATCTGCAAATACATAATTGCTGACATCAACCCCATTTGTGGTTAACATAACTTTTTCAATATTTGTTTTTCCTTTTGCAGGTTCTGCGGCAGCTGCTTCTTTACGATCCTCTTTGCGTTCTATCTGTAAAAGACCTTCTTCTTCGTGTTTTCGTAAAACGTCGCCATAGACATCTTCCATTGTTTTCCCGAAGCGTTTCTCAAATTCCGTCCCGGATACACCTGCCATGACACGCAGCCCCAAAAACATGAATTCTTCCATCTTCGCCTGCACGGAAAGCTCTTCCCGGTCCTCAACATATGCGCCTTGGTTTACATAAGTATTGAGATCAGTTGTATTATGAAACCGTACACCATCCATATAGGAAGAGCTTCCAAGTCCCAGCCCCAGATAATCTCCCCCCTGCCAGTACACAAGATTATGCCTGCAGGCATACCCTTTTTTCGCATAATTGGAAATTTCATACCGTTCATACCCCGCCTGTGCCAATATCTGCTCCGTTTCCCTGTACATCAGACGTTCCTGCTCTTCATCCGGCAATGGATAACATCCGCTATTATATTTTTGATAAAAAGGAGTCCCCTCTTCCAAGATCAGGCTGTAAGCCGAAATATGCTCCGGTGCAAGGCGGATGATCTTACGAAGTCCTGTGGTATAACTCTCCACAATCTGGTAAGGAAGTGCTGCCATCAGATCCACGTTGATATTCTGAAAACCGGCTTCTCTGCACCATGTATAGGTGTTTATGAAGTCCTCATAGGAGTGAATACGTCCGAGTGTTTTCAGTTCCATGTCATTTGTAGACTGCAGCCCTATGCTGAGTCTGTTGATCCCCATCTGATAAAGTGCCCTGCACTTCTCTTTTGAAGCGGTTCCCGGATTCATTTCCATGGACGCCTCTATATCATCACAAAAATTAAATGTGTATTTAATTTTTTGCATAATACAATCCAGTTGATCCACTGATAAAATTGACGGTGTGCCACCGCCGATATAAAGTGTTTTAATCTTTCTATCCGCTGTTTCTGTTCCCTGATAACGCTCTATTTCCATAAGAAGAGCCTGTACATACCGATCCCTTGCTTTCTCATCTGCCGGTGCAGAGAGAAAATCACAATAGCCGCACTTTCGTACGCAAAAAGGGATATGGATATACAGGCTTAACTCTTCTTTATTTTGCATGCTGTTCTCGTTTCTATTTTTTGTCGTCCAGTTTCAGAACGCTCATAAATGCCTTCTGCGGAATTTCCACGTTACCCACCTGACGCATACGCTTCTTGCCTTCCTTCTGTTTCTCCAGAAGCTTTCTCTTACGGGAAATATCACCGCCGTAACATTTCGCAAGTACATCCTTACGCATCGCCTTAACAGTTTCTCTGGCAATTACCTTACCGCCTACAGCCGCCTGGATCGGAATTTCAAACAGGTGACGTGGAATTTCATCCTTCAGCTTTTCACACATTTTTCTACCACGCTCATAGGCTCCGTCCTTATGCACAATAAAGGACAGGGCATCTACTTCTTCTTTATTGATTAGAATATCCAGCTTCACAAGCTCCGACGGCTCATAGCCCTTGAGCTCATAATCAAAGGATGCATAACCTCTGGAACGGGATTTCAGCGCATCAAAGAAATCGTAGATGATCTCATTAAGCGGAAGCTCATATTTCAAAAGTGCTCTTGTCTCTTCAATGTATTCCATGCCAAGATAAACGCCTCGTCTTTCCTGACAAAGCTCCATGATCGATCCGATAAATTCTGTCGTGACCATGATCTCCGCACTGACGATCGGTTCTTCCATGTGCTCGATCTCCGAAGGATCCGGCAGATTACTCGGATTCGTCAGTTCGATCATTTCACCGTTTGTTTTAAATACCTTATATACAACGCCCGGCGCTGTCGTGACCAGATCCAGGTTGTATTCTCTCTCCAATCGTTCCTGAATGATCTCCAGATGCAGAAGCCCCAGGAAACCACAGCGGAATCCAAATCCAAGTGCGATCGATGTTTCCGGCTCATAATTCAGGGAAGCATCGTTCAGCTGCAGCTTTTCCAGCGCATCCCGAAGCTCCGGATATTTGGCACCGTCTGCAGGATATAGTCCGCAGTATACCATGGAATTTACCTTCTTATAGCCCGGAAGTGGCTCACTGCATGGGTTTGAAGCATCTGTGACTGTGTCACCCACGCGTGTATCCCTGACATTTTTTATGGAGGCTGTGATATAACCTACCATGCCTGCGGACAGCTCATCACACGGAATAAACTGACCGGGGCCGAAATAACCGACTTCCACGACATCTGCCTGTGCGCCCGTCGCCATCATTCTGATCGTCGTTCCTTTTCTTACCTTTCCTTCCCGGATCCGGCAGAAAATGATAACGCCTTTATAAGAATCATACAGAGAATCAAAAATAAGTGCCTGCAGAGGCTTGTCCGGATCTCCCGTCGGTGCAGGGATCTTTTTGACGATCTGCTCCAGCACATCATCGATCCCGATTCCGTTTTTAGCCGAAATAAGAGGCGCATCCATGGCTTCGATTCCGATCACGTCCTCGATTTCTTCCTTTACACGATCCGGATCCGCACTCGGCAGATCGATCTTGTTGATGACCGGGAAAACATCCAGATCATGATCCAGTGCCAGATATACATTGGCAAGCGTCTGTGCTTCGATTCCCTGCGCAGCATCCACGACAAGGATCGCCCCGTCACAGGCCGCCAGCGCACGGCTCACCTCATAATTGAAATCCACATGACCGGGTGTATCGATCAGATTGAAGATATATTCTTCTCCGTCCTTTGCTTTATAAATAATACGAACCGTCTGCGCCTTGATCGTAATACCTCTTTCACGCTCCAGATCCATATTGTCCAGCACCTGCGCCTGCATTTCACGTTCTGTCAAAAGCCCTGTCCGCTCAATGATGCGGTCTGCCAGTGTTGATTTGCCGTGATCGATGTGGGCAACAATGCAAAAATTCCTGATTTTACTCTGATCTATATGTGTCATGTAGTTCCTCCGTGTTTCAATGTTTCATTTGCTTACATCCACGCCTGCAAGTATAGCATAAAACAGGTATTATCTTCAAGAAGATTTCCAGCATCAGCATAACTCCTCTTTCCAATTTTACGATAAAGCATATTATTTTTCTCCCTCCAGCACACTTGCGATCACATCAGCAAGCAGAGGAACCGCATTGTGAACTTCCTCAAGCGTGTTCGTCTGCGCCCCAAGCTCCACAAGAAGGCTCCTTGCCCGGTACTGCATGTTATACCGATACCCTTTCAGATAGATCCGGCGGGCAAGCCCCGGATAGTATTGCTGACACTTCAGCTGCATCTGAAATGAAAATGCAAGGTTAGCATCCCGGTTTTCATTCACCAGATACGGAATCTCTCCGGCTTTTCTGGTACGGCTCAGTCCATTGAAAAACATGAACTGAGCTGTTTTTTTGCCCTGATATTCCGTCACAAGATGTGTATCCTCTCCCACACCGTCTCTGTGCAGGTCAATGACCACCTCAATAGACGGATGTTCCGTCAGGATCTGCTGAAGCGCCGGTGCAGCTACAGAATAAGCATAATCTCTGTCCGTATCATAAATCCCCCTGTCATGCAGTACACCAAACCCCCTTTCTTCTAAAAGGGACGCAAGCCGGTCTCCCGCTCCTACCACAGTGGTAGACAAATCTCCTTCCACAGAATCCGCATATCCTTCCTGTGCATGTGTATGATAGATCAGAATCTGCGGCTCATCTCCGCCTTTTGAAATAGTTAAATCCTGATTCAATAATTTATCTATATTTAATTCCGTATTATCGATATAGGTTGTGGAATCCAGCACATAAAAAGTCTGTAACAGCGTATCAAAATCCTGATAAGGCGACAGATCCAGTGTCTGCTTTCCGGTGTGTGCTGCCACGAGCTGATCCATAACCGCCTTTTGATTTTCACTTGTCATGGCATCTATATCTACGTTTTCTCGGGCTCCTTCTGTGTCAGACCCTTCATCCTGCTCGCTCTGTATGTTTTCCATGTTATTTACTGCTTTTCCATCATCGGAAAAATCAGTCTGCTCTGTCTGTATCCCTTGTGCATTTTTCTCTGTTCCATCCTCTGCTGCTTCACTTGATACCGGCTGATCACTTTCATAATCAATCTGACCATTGCCATAGTTATGACTTCCGTTTTCATCTGTATTTTCATCTGACGTTTCTTCCAAGTTATCCTCTGCTTCCAGAACCTCATGCGACTCGTCTCTTCCTTCCAGCAAAATATAGGTTGTAGCAAGATCCTGCCCATCTGCTTCCACCTGCTCCTTCGCATAAGCATATAAGGGCATACAGCCTGTTATCCCCTTATATATGCCTTTTTCCTCATCTTCTGTCTGCATGCTGTAAGGCAGCATCAGGCAGTGCAGCTGTATGGAAACAGGCAACCCCAAAGCTCCGATATATAAAAAAAAGAGACATCCGGTCATCACTACCAGAAGCCTCCCTGTTCTTTTTCCGATCATGCGCATTTTACGATTCATCCGTCACCATCCCAAGACTTCTTTTTACATCCTATGAAGCCGGTTTGCAGGTTATGTCTCACAAATTGCACATCACTGCTGATTTCGTTCGTCGCCATAACAGAGACGAGATACGCTCTACAGATCTCGCTCTGATTAGCGGTCGTCAAATGCACCGCATAAATGCGTGCATTTTCCTCGTCGCCATAACAAAAAGGCATCCGGACTGACGGGATCCGAATGCCTTACCATTTTGATTTATGTTCGATTAAGCCATCTTGTTAACCGCTTTAGCTAAACGGGAAACTTTTCTGGATGCTGTGTTTTTATGATAAACACCCTTAGAAGTAGCTTTATCAATTGTTACTGTAGCATCATTTAATGCTGCCTTAGCTGCTTCCTTGTCATTTGCATCGATTGCTGCGTAAACTTTCTTTACTGCAGTCTTAACACCGGACTTAATTGCTTTGTTTCTTTCTGTCTTAGTTGCTGTAACTAATACTCTTTTCTTTGCAGATTTGATGTTAGCCAAGATCTACACCTCCCATGTAATGTTCAATTATTGTTTGTAACGTGTCACATTACGCCGGACACGGACAGTCTAATGTAAACACACGCATATTATAATAAGGTAAGTGCTTCCATTTGTCAAGTGTTTCCATGAAATTTCTCAATTAAATTCCCAGCATTTTTCTTGCCTCTATCTCGGTAATCTTCTGGGATTCCATTAGTTTTTGCACCAATTTCTTTTGTGTAACTTTCTCGCCCTCTGCTCTGCCGCGCTTCTCGCCCTCAATATATCCTTCACGCCTCATATCCATATCATTCACATAAGTTTTCAAATACTCCGCCCTCCAATCCTCATTCAGTCTTGCATTTTTTACTTCTTTATCTAATAATTTTGTAAAGTCATCGTCTACAGTTTCATTTTCAACATAATTTAAAAATTCTCTGATTCCTTCCGGTGCTTCTGAGAGATCCGCTGTTGTATTGTAAAAGATCCAGTTCATTTTGTCCTGAAGCTGTATTTCCTCATCTTCATCACATGCCATATGAAAATGATACACATACTTTCCTTTCCCAAACGGATCATAGGTACATATAAATATGATGTATGTCTCTTTCAGAAATATATAATCTGTTCCACTAGACAGTATTTCCTGATCGATCATCCCTTGATAGTATCTGACACGGAGTGGTAATTCCTCTTGCACCACTCTATTCTGGGATTTATTCTGCATTTCAGTATCTACAACACGTCCATTCTCATCTTCCAGATACATATCCAGTTTCACATATTTTGATGAACTTCTGTGCTGTAAGAATTTCTCCCGTTCTACTCCTTTGACCTCTCCCATCTCTACCGGAGTCAATAAATCTGCCATTTTCTGTGCGATTACCGGGTTCTTTGTTACTTTTCCGAACATAAATTTGTCCCGGATCGTCAGTTTCTCATACATGTTTTTGCCAGCATTGTCCATAAGCTGCTCCTTTCTTTATATAGCAGGAACAAACAAAGAACTATGAAGATGTATTCCATCTCTTAGTCAAATCCCTGCTCTTATTTAGTTACAAGCATGGATTTTCTAAAAGATGAACAGATATGCTACATAACACACAACATCATAAAGATATGGTTCATGGAGACAGATAGTCTCCGAAAAGAAAATATGCTTTGACATTACTATATCATCACGGCCGACCATTGGCAATTACTTTTATTCCCGTATGATTCTCCCCACTTTGTGCAATACTAACTACAATATAATGATGCCAGGGACAAAAGGTCTAAACCGGAGCAATTCGCTGGCATCCAAAAAGGAGCCCTTATGATCTCTTCAGAAATCAGAACCGACCTCGCGCTGGAGGCGCATGAAAGTATCCGGAATACGGATAGCTGCAAATCTCTTCACGGGGTAACGGTATCAGAATATGACCGAAAAAAAAGCCATACGCACATCACAGAAGTAAATGTGACTACCAGAAACGGCGCCAAGGCAATTGGTAAGCCTATGGGCACTTATATTACCATAGAAGCACCCCGCATGGTGCAAAACGATGAAGGCTGTCACCGTGAAATTTCCGCAGAGCTTGCCAGACAGCTCAAAAAGCTGATTCCCGGTCTGCAAAAGGAGCAGTCTGTCCTCGTGATCGGTCTCGGTAACCGCGATGTGACCGCCGATGCGCTTGGGCCTGCGGTTGTTGACCATCTCTGCATCACCAGACATATTATCCGGGAATATGGCAAAGCCGCTTATAATAAAGAAAAAATGCATGAGATCAGCGCACTTGCGCCCGGCGTTATGGCAAAGAATGGAATGGAAACCGCCGAGATCATCCGGGGAGTCGTAAAACAGACCAAACCTGATGTCATGATCGTGATCGATGCTCTTGCTGCCCGCTCCACAAAAAGACTGAATTCCACGATTCAGCTGACCGACACAGGTATCCAGCCCGGCTCCGGCGTCGGGAACCACCGGAACGGCCTGACCGAGGAAACCATCGGAATCCCTGTCATTGCCATTGGCGTGCCCACAGTCGTGGATGCAGCCACCATTGTGATCAGTGCACTGGAAAGCATTGAATCTGATATGCTTTTGTTAGAGCAGGATAATCCGGTCGTCCAGAAAACGTTCCATGACCTTTACAATATGTATGTGACAAGCAAAGATATTGATGAAACAATAAAGCGCCTCAGCTTTACGATTTCTGAGGCGCTTAATATAGCTCTTTCTCTGTAAAATTGTCAGCCCCTCACAAGGCCAGAGAATCCGGTCAAAGACCTGCTCTCCTGCCTAACGGTGTCTTCCGCCACCGCCATGGGAATGACCACTGCTTGACACATGATGACCGCCGCCGCCACCGGAATGACCACCGCCACCGCTGCTGCTTGATGTCTCGATCTTTCGCTTCGTGACAGATTTGGTCATAAACTGATCCACCTGATTGTTCATGACCGGAGTCCGTTCCACATAGGTAGAAGCTGTTGTTGTTCTTTTGCCTTCCTGCTTTTTCAGATTCACGAGCACATAGGAAACGGCTACGATCAATGCAATGATCATGATACTGAACGGATCTACCATAATGCCTATCGAATCCTCCGCTTCCCGCTCAGCCATATAGCCTGCTACCTGCATAACATACGTCTTATATGCCTCATACGGATCTGCATCCGTCAGGTCACAGACTGCATCCAGCAGATTGTTGATCGCAGATGTCGTATAGGCATTTTCCGCGATTCCGGTCGTACCAAACCATACATATCTGTCATAATAATTATCTACATAGATAACACCGTCACCGATCGGTTTATCATAACCGAATTTGTTATCCTCATAAAACTGATCCGCATATTCCATCAGCGCATCATCACTGCTGCCCACATCTTCATTTAATGTTACCAGCACAATATCAAGAGATACTTCTTTTTCCTTCTCTGCGATCAGTTCCCGCAGATCGTCCTCCTGTGCATCCGTCAGCACATCCGCATAATCAAATACTCTTTCGTCTGTCAGGCATTCGGTATTCATCCGCTTACCTTTATTTGCCGCAGCAGCCTTCTGCTTTGTCATATATACAGCGGTTGCAGCAATCGTTACCACCAGTATGACCACAAGCGTGATATATAAATATTTAAATCTCGCAAAATATTCTTTCATATTATAATACCTCCGCCAGCAGCATGATCATTGCAAGGATTGCAGATGTACAGCCAAATACCGTTGCCCCGTAGCCCCAGACTCTTGCCCAGGAGACGGGCGGTTTGCCGACGATCTTGCCTGTCTGCCCATTCATTTTGAACAGGTAGTCCTTCCCTTTATACTTATAAGAATAACACCAGACCGGAAGCAGGGCATAATCCGCCTTTTTCTCATCCATCGTGACATTATCCGTCCGGTTTGTGATCGTACTGTATCCGGTGATTGTCTTATTCATAATGGCCTTTGCATCAGCCTTCGCCTTATCCTTTGCACGCGGACCAAGCTCCGTGGCATCCATATTATATTTTTCTGCAAAGAATCCGGACATGTATTTTGTCTGGAAATCTTCCAGAGCCTTATAGTCATACGGCTCGATCAGATCCATGGCTTCATCCGGCATTGCAATAGATGCATCTACCGGCAGTTTTTCGAAATCGATCGTTGCATCACGCTCCACCTGATACAGAGACGTCTCCGTGTATTCATAGTTTCCGCTTCTCCATGTCCGTATCTTGCTTCCTGTTGCCCTGATATCATAATGGCAGTCGAAATCATACAGAAAAAACGGGATATACATACCTTCAATCTCTGACAGCTTTGCATCAGACAGAAAATCCGCCGGAATAAATGCAGATTTCGCATAGCGTGCCCGGATCCTCTCCTGCACTTCCTTTTTCCCGAGCTTAAATGGAAGGATCACATGCGGCTTATAGCAGCCTTCCGTCCGTTCTTCAAAAATCACATAAGTTCCGCAATGCTCACATTTGACCGCGGACATATAATCTCCCGGCTTCAGCTCACCGCCGCAGTTCATGCAGACAGCCATTCCACCGCCCGGTGCAAGTTCTTCGCTGTCCTGGCTGTCGCAATAAGGACAGTACATCGTACCCTTTTCCGGGGAATAAACTGCGTTTGCACCGCAATTTCTACATTTATAAATCATATCCTTCTCCTTCTGCTTTTCCGTCTTTACACAGCTATCCTACCCTTAGCCATAAAGCTTGTTCTTTCAAACAAGCAGTTTTCACTTACTGCTCACGGAATACCAGTTCTCCGCCTTCCATGCTGTCTACGATCGCAAGTGATTCCAGACGGATCCCTCTGTCCCTGATCAGCTTTCCGCCCTGCTGGAAGCCCTTCTCAATGGCAATTCCGATACCTTCTACTGTTGCGCCTGCACTCTGTACAAGATCGATCAGACCTTCTAAGGCACATCCGTTTGCAAGGAAATCATCTATGATCAATATATGATCTTCCGGGTTCAGATATTTCTTCGATACGATCACATCGTATACTCTCTGATGGGTAAATGACTGGATCTTTGTGGAATAAACGTCTCCGTCAATATTGATGCTCTGTGCCTTCTTGGCAAAAACAACCGGCACATCAAAATACTGTGCCACGATACAGGCAATCCCGATACCGGACGCTTCGATTGTCAGAATCTTATTGACCTTGCAGTCTGCAAACAGTCTTTTAAACTCCTTGCCCATCTCATTAAACAATGCAATATCCATCTGATGATTCAGGAAATTATCTACCTTCAACACATTTCCCGGCTTCACAATTCCATCCTTCTTGATTCTCTCTTCTAACAATTTCATAGCCTAGCTGCCTCCATTATCACTTGTCATGCATTTTATGCACTTATTATTTAAAATTGTACTCTATTTTCCGTCAGATTTCCACATAAATTGTCAAATATATTCATCTTGTGACAGCATTCTTTTTTCAAACTGTATATTGTATTCATTTTAACATTCTGCTATACTAAGTTGAAATTTGATGGTAAGCATACTACATTTTTAATATTGGTCAGTTTTCAGGCTGACTCATCCTATGTATGAGATACGACTTACCGCGAATAATATGCAATTTGCAAAAATGCAGGAGGAGTAAAAATGAGAAATTTAAAGAAATTTGTAGCACTTTCATTAGTAGCCGGCATGACACTGCTTGCAGGCTGCGGCAGCAAAGTTCCGGAGAATACAGTCAATTCTGTAGATGATCTTCCGGGCAAGACGATCGGTGTACAGCTCGGTACAACAGGTGATATTTATGCATCTGATTATGAAGAGCCTGCAGATGCCGACACACCTGCTTCCAAGATCGAACGTTACAACAAAGGAAACGATGCTGTTCAGGCATTAAAGCAGGGCAAGATCGACTGCGTTATCATCGACGAGCAGCCTGCTAAGGCATTTGTTGAGAAGAATGACGATCTGAAGATCTTAGATGAAGAATTCGCAGTAGAGGAATATGCGATCTGTATTTCCAAGGATAACAAAGACTTAACAGAAAAGATCAACGGCGCACTTGCCGAATTAAAGGAAGACGGTACTTTAAACCAGATCACAGCTAACTACATCGGTGATGATACAAAGGGCACATGTCCTTATGAATCTCCTGAAAATGTAGACCGCTCCAACGGTACTCTGACAATGGCAACAAACGCTGCTTTCGAGCCATACGAATACTACGAAGGAAACGAAATCGTTGGTATCGATGCTGATATGGCACAGGCACTTTGCGATAAGCTTGGTTATGAACTGAAGATTGAAGATATGGAATTCGATTCTATCATCAACGCTGTACAGTCCGGTAAAGCTGATATGGGTGTTGCAGGTATGACTGTTACAGAAGATCGTTTAAAGAATATCGACTTCTCTGATCCATATACAACTGCTACACAGGTTATTATCGTAAGAAAATAGGTGAACATAATTGAGTGATTTTATTGCAAGCTTTCAACAAAACTTTATAGATGAATCCCGCTATCTGTACCTGCTGCAAGGTCTTGGTACTACTCTGTTGATCACGGCGTTTGCCGCGATCATCGGAATCATCCTCGGCTTTCTGGTTGCAGTGATCCGGTCTACGTATGATCAGACAGGAAAGATGAAATTCTTAAATGCGATCTGTAATATCTACCTGACAGTGATCCGTGGTACTCCGACCATGGTACAGCTTTTGATCATGTATTACGTGATCTTCGCTTCTTCCAACTTAAATAAAGTTGTAGTTGCGTTTCTGGCATTTGGTATCAACTCCGGCGCTTACGTTGCAGAAATCGTACGTTCCGGTATTATGTCCATTGACCGCGGTCAGTTAGAAGCCGGCAGAAGCCTTGGTTTTTCTTATGCAAGCACCATGTGGTACATCATTATGCCACAGGCATTTAAAAATGTATTACCTGCCCTTGCAAACGAATTTATCGTATTGTTAAAGGAAACTTCCATCTGCGGATACATCGGTCTGATGGATCTGACACGTGGCGGTGATATCATCAGAAGCCGTACTTATAATGCGTTTATGCCTCTTTTGGCAGTAGCACTGATTTACCTGATTCTGGTCATGATCCTTTCAGCCTTAGTCAGACAGTTAGAAAGGAGGCTGCGTAACAGTGAGCGATAAATCATTATTTCATGTAGAAGGACTTTGTAAATCATTTGGCAACGGTCTTGTGCTTGACCATATTTCTACAGATATCGAAAAAGGTGAGGTTGTCGTTATCATCGGTCCATCCGGTTCCGGTAAATCAACCTTCCTGCGTTCCCTCAATCTTCTGGAAATGCCTACGGGCGGCAAGATCTACTTTGAGGGCAATGATATCACAGATAAGCATTTGAATATTGATGCCTATCGTCAGAAGATCGGAATGGTCTTCCAGCACTTTAATCTGTTCCCGCATATGACGATCTTAAAGAATCTGACGCTTGCTCCCATGAAGCTGCAGGGGATGTCCGAAAAGGATGCAAAAGAGCTTGCCATGCAATATCTGGAGCGCGTTGGACTTTCCGATAAGGCAGATGCCTATCCAAGCCAGTTATCCGGCGGTCAGAAGCAGCGTATCGCGATCGTGCGTGCTCTGTGTATGAACCCTGAGGTACTGCTCTTCGATGAACCAACCTCCGCTCTGGATCCGGAAATGGTCGGTGAGGTATTGGCCGTTATCAAGGATCTGGCATACAACGGTATGACAATGCTGATCGTCACGCACGAAATGGGATTTGCAAAAGAAGTTGCAAGCCGTGTCATGTTTATTGATGAAGGCAAGATTCTGGAAGAAAACACACCGGAAGAATTGTTTGATCATCCGCAGAGCGAACGACTGAAATCGTTTCTGGCGAAGATTTTATAGAATGTTTTAAAGTTATATTAAAAAAGGGGTGTATCTGTAATAAGCAATCGATAGTGTAGCCGACCGAGATTTATCGGTCACTTTACCGGAGCGAGCGATCACAAAGCTTTGATGTGACGGGAGCCCGGTAAAATGTGACTCAGATAAATCGCAGGGTAGGCAAACGTGATTGCGTTTACAGATACAACCCTTTTATATATACTTTTCACAGATGCATTACATTTTCGGGAACCTCGCCCATGAAAATCGCTTCGCGATGGGGCGAGGCTACATAATGCATCTGTTTACAGATGCATTACATTTGATGGCGGACTACAAGGTATTCGTTGTCAAGCTGGTAGTATGGGCAGTCGCGTACGCTGTCTGCCATAAAACGTGCCATTTCATCTTCATCTAAATCCATGTCACAGCAATAACACTCATAATCTTCGTCATATACGTAATTCACACAGGAATCACAGCTGGATTCTCTTCTTTTCTTATCCATATTTGTCACCTACTCTTTTTTCGTATTTGTATATCTTTCATGTCATCATATCGTTTTGGCTCCTGACACTATATCCGTGCTTCCGTGCCTCTAAGCTGTTTCCCCAATTCAGCATCATGATCATAAATCATAGCACATTCCCGCCGCAGCTACATATCATATAGTAATAAATGATCAGAAAGTGAGCATCTTATGAACGATTCTATAGGATGTAATTCTTCTACCTGTCCTACCATTGGTTCCCAATCCGCAACCGTCTGTCTGCCTGTTTCGATCAGTCCTTATGCAGTCACCGGTCCTGCCTGCGTGAAATGCCGTGGCAGCGCAGTCATCAATCATACCTGTATGGACTGTAAAGGAATAGTCAACGGAAAATGTGATTTTGTCATTTCCCAAAAGATCCAGATCGATCTTCCTGTCGAATTTGGTGCAACTGTTAAGGTTGGCGATACTTATGTGGACTGCGACTGCAGTCCCTGCAGAGATGCCTGTCCGTTAGAAGGGCAGCCATGCAGCTTAGAAGCTGCTGACGAAGCACGATAAGAGCTTCTATGGAGCCTCGCCCATGAAAATGGGCGAGGCTCCATAATGCATCTGCTTCACAGATGCATTACATTATTCAAAATAGCCGATGTAGCGGACTTTGTATTTACCATGCGGAAACAGGTATTCGTATAAGTCGATGAAATAATCATCCGTCATGCTTGCGATATAGTCCACAACAATATCGTCTACCGGTTCGTCCTCATATGCAAAATCTTTTGCATAATATTTCGTATGCTCTCTGATATATTCCATATGATGTTTATAAATAATAGACGTTTTGTCATGATTGACCAGATCTTCACGCAGTTTTTCATAAATTGCATCAAACATCGGATAAATCTGCTCATCAAATATCTTGCGGTTACTGTCGTGCGCATAGATCCGTTCGTAATTTTCCTTCTTCCCGATGGAAAATGCCTCATAAAACTCCGGATCCATCTGCAGATATGGTTTTCCATAAGACCGTTCAATGATATTGACAGTCATATTATGGATGATCTCCGCATTGATCTTACCGATTCCCCTGTCCTCAAACGCCTCATCATCTGCGATCAGACCGAGCTTGACCGCATCCTGTCTGTCTTTCCCCAGATATGCAATAATATCGGAAACACGCATGACACAGCCTTCCAGTGTAGCAGGAATCAACTTCTTCGTAGCGCCCTTCTCCGTATAACACATTTCCATCTTCTGATCAAACACCTTAAAATCCGTATACGCCTGTGGCTTATATGCCTGCATTTCCATCTCGCCATTATGGCAGATGATCCCATCCAGTGTCTGCAGGCTTAAATTCACAGGAAAGATTCTGTCAAGCACCCTCGCACTGTGAATATTATGGTTAAAATAGCGTCCTGTATGATCATGATAAATCTGGCTGAGCTTCCGCTCTCCCTCATGTCCAAACGGCGTATGACCGATATCATGTCCGATTGAAATTGCCTCGATCAGATCCAGATTCAGGTTCAGTGCCTGTCCAATGTTACGCGCTGTTCTCGATACAAGCTGTACATGAGATGCGCGTCTGGAAATATCATCGTTTTTATACAAAGAAAACACCTGTGTTTTATCCGCATAACGATTGTAATATGGGATATGCATGATCTTTTCACAATCCCTGACAAATGCCGGGCGCCAGATCGTCTGCTTATCATGTGCCATATCCCGTCGTATCACAGCATCATCGGAACATGCATATGGATTTTTTACATGATTCTCCCTGTCTTCCCGGATCCGTTCCTCAAGTTCTTTGGAAAGTGGTATATAATTTTTTGTCTGGCTCATTCTTTTCCCCCTGTTTTCCTTTCTGCTGCTCCCGATCAGAACATCTGGTGTTTTAGTATCTGCATCACTTTATTGTAATTTTCCGGCTGATGCGGGAAAGTACAATCGGTACAGACCTTGATCTTTTTCCCGTCCTTTTCCAGATAATGATAATTTCCCGGACACTTAAGCGTATACAACGGGCAGTAACAAAACAGACAATTCAGTTCCTCAATTCCCTTATGGCACGGATAATACTGGCATGCCCTGTTTTCAAAATAGCGGTAGGAATCATTCATTTTCTATTTTGCTCCTTTCCTTTTTCTGTTCCAATTTCTGCACTGTTCCACAAAATTTATAACAAAATCAGGGCAGGACGGATAATACAGGTGCGGGAATCCGATAAAATGTGATCTGTCTGCATGGATACATGTCCAGCTTCTTTTCCCGACCGGCTTTCCGGCTATACAATCACATCCGTTATTTGTACTGTCAAAGTAATGGAATTCATGTCCCCTGATCTGCTCTCCCTGTCGGAGTAATCCTTCTTGTCCCTGCTCCGGTTCTATTGTAACATATCCAAACCGGATCAGTCTTTCTTTTTTTTCGCATACACCTGTTATGGCACCGGCCATCGGATATTCTTTCCCATCTACCGTGATCAGTTTCTCCTGCAGATACATAAAACCGCCGCACTCTGCCAGTACCGGTTTACCTTCCAGATATTGTTCTCTGATTTCATTTCGCATGTTTTTATTTGCTGTCAGCTGCCCGGCAAACAGCTCCGGATACCCGCCTCCCAGAAGCAGACCATCCAGATCAGGCGGAAGTGTCTGATCCTTAAGCGGTGAAAAATACACAAGTTCTGCCCCCGCTTCCTGCAGCATATGAAGATTGTCCGCATAATAAAAACAGAACGCTTCATCTCTTGCCACTCCGATCCTGACGGAAGTGTTAGCTGTGTAATTTCCGGTCTTTCCGACTTTTTCTGTCTTATATTGTGACGTGTATGTCATTTTATGTACATTTATTTCTGGCATAAGATGCGCTTCTGTTCCTTGCCGCTTCTGCATCTCCGGTGCCATGTTTGCCAGCTCTACGATCTGTTCAACACGGACTGTTTTCTCCAGTGCCTGTGCTGCACATTGCACCTGTTCTTTTATATCTTCTATTTCCGCAGGAAGCTGCAAGCCCAGATAACGGCTCTCCCATTTCTGCTCCTGTTCCGGAAAACAGCCCAATACAATCACGCCTGTTTCTTTTTCTATCACAGGTGTTATGGTCTTGCAAAACATTTCGGATATCCTGTTTAAAATGACACCTTTGATCAAATTTTTCTCATCCAGTGCCAAAAATCCTTTGATCTGTGCCACGACAGAATACCCCATTCCTTTTGCATCGATCACAAGGATCACAGGTGTTTGTAAATCACTTGCAAGCTCATAAGCAGATGCCTGCTTTGTAATTCCCCCCAGTCCGTCATACAGTCCCATGGCACCTTCTATCACCGAAATATCATAACTGTTATCAAATTGAAATAGTTTTCTGACCTGATCCTTTTCCGAGAAAAACGGATCCAAATTTTTGGACGGGATTCCCAGAACGGTCGTATGAAACATCGGATCAATATAATCCGGTCCGCTTTTAAACGCACCTACATGATATCCGCGCATCTGCAGTGCCTGTAATAAAGCACATGTGATATATGTTTTTCCGCTCCCACTCTTTGGTGCGGCGATCATAATTCTGGGATATGTCATGCTTCTTCTCCTTGCCTGCTTCTTCATTTCCTGATTTCCCGGTATCTGTTCCTCGGATTATATGCTACCTGTATCTTTTTGATATTCTAATAGGATGACGCCAGGGTCAAAAGTTCTAAATCCACGGGAGCTTTAGACCTCGACATCCTATGATGATGTCTCCGAAAATGTAAATGCATATATATATACCGGATTTGCCGCCTGCAGCATATGATAACCGCCAAGCTGCTTCGTTTTCGTTACTGAAAGCTGCAAAATTTCCTCCTGCTCAACCGGCAATTCTTTTAACAGTTCCTGCATCTGACAAATTGTTTCCATGCTGACCGCATTGACCACGATCCGCATATGGCTATTTTTCCGATATAATGTCCACAGGATTTCCCGCAGATTTCCCTTGCTGCCTCCAATAAAAGCATGTGTCGCCACAGGCAGATCTTCCAGTCCATCCGGTGCTTTTGTCCTGATACATCTTACATTATGTAAACCGAACTGTTTGCAGTTTTCTTCCAGCAGAGAAACAGCTTCTCCATTTACTTCCATGGCATATACCTGCACACGCGGCGACAGTGCTGCGATCTCCACCGATACAGAACCTGTTCCGCTTCCAATATCATATACAACCGCATCCTCTGTCAAATGTAATTTGCATATAGAAACCGACCTGACTTCTTCTTTCGTCATCGGAACCTGTCCCCGGATAAACACATCATCCGGATAGCCCGGTGTCAGTCTGTGCTTCTTCGGTTGCTCGTTGATAAGCATACCAGCGTACAGTCCTTCTTCCGGCTTATCCTGCAGCTGATCCTGCGGATCTTCCTGCAAACTGTTCTGTAGACTATCTTGCCAACAATCGTTATGATCTCTGTTCATTAGTTTACATAATTCATCTACTGTCAGACATCTGACCCACTCCTGCGGATAAGAAAGCTGATATCCAAGATATATTTTTAAGTTTTTCCATTCTTCTTTTGCAAATTCGCTGCTCAGCAGATTCCCGATTTCCTCCACATCTGCCACGCCGGATGTCAGGAAAAAGGTCTTTTTCTCATGCTTTGCCGCATCCAGCAATCTGCTCTTCCACAAAGCAGGCTCCACACCATGGGTTGATAAGATCTTCGCATCCTGCCAGCTGATCCCTGTCCGGGCGGAAAGCACGGAAAGCGAAGAAATCCCCGGCAGTACTTCTGCCTTTCCCATTCCTTTATGTTTACATAATTCATTATATAATTTTTCACAGCCGCTGTAAAATCCTGTGTCACCGGAAAACAAAATTACGATTTTTACACTGTTTTCCTGTATATTTTCAATCAAAGGAATGATATCTTTTGATAAATAACAGTTGTATGTTTTTACATTTTGTTTACATAATTTCTTTATACTTTCTACCATGCGTTTTGCGCCAAACACATAATCAGCTTCTGCGATCCGATTTCTGACTTCCTCTGTCAGCAATGCTTCTGCTCCCATACCGATTCCCGCCAGCGTGATCTGCAGGTTCCGTTGCTGCTCCTGTTTCTTTTCCTGCTCTTTATTTTCTTGACATTCATGAACTTTCTGGTAAACTACCTCTTCTGTTTTTGTGTCGTACAGGTCAAACAGATCCTGTCCTTCTTGCGTCTTTTTACGCGATGGATCTGTCACGCTTTCCAGCCTTCTAAGCTGCTCCAGCACTTCGTCCATATCCATAACAGGTGTTTTTTCATCTGGTCTGAGAATGATATAGCTTGGAATCTGCGCCTCACCAGCGGCTGCGAGCTTTGTATCCTCTCCGCCGGTTTTACCGCTTTCCTTGGTAACCAGAACAGATGCCTGATATTGCCTGATCATGGCAAGATTCATTTCTTTGGAAAATGGTCCCTGCATGGCAATGATCTGTCTGCCCTCCAGTCCGTTTCTGACGCACTCCTGCAGGCTTTCCATCCCGGGAAGCACACGTACGACCAGTCGTTTTCTGATCGTTTTCTCCCGGCAAAAAGCAGAAAGTTCTTTGCTTCCTGTTGTCAGAAATATCTTGCCTTCTGTTTTCTTTAACGCTTCCACACAGGCAGCTGTATTTTGAAAATATTTCCTTGCCATGTAATTCTGTTCTTCTGCCTGCTGTTCTCCTGCCTGTCGTTCTCCTGCCTGTCGTTCTCCTGCCTGTCGTTCTCCTGCCTGTCGTTCTCCTTCTTCCCCAGGAATCTTTTCTCTCCCCAGCCTGAAATAGGGAATATCCAATCCCTTCAGACTTTCCCGGATATTCACAGATACCTCCGTTGCAAACGGATGTGTGGCATCTACTACCGCCAGATACTGCTCATTTTCACACTTTAGGCGCATCTGTTCTGCTGTCATTCTGCCCTGTAAAATACAGATATACGGCGAAATCTTTTCATCCATGATCTGTCTGCCATATTCCGTTGCCACACTGATGTCACAGTAAATACGCTCTCTGGCAAGTTCCTGTGCCAGTTCTCTGCCTTCTGTTGTTCCCGCATAGATCAAAACTTTTTTCATATCCGATACCCTCGCCCTGTTACCAGCTTATCTCCCATGATCACAGACTTAGAATTTCCAATAAATACAGTGGTAAACATATTAACCGGCGTTTCTCTGAGCTGTCCGAGTGTCAGCACATGCGCCCTGGTTCCGTCTCTTCCTATATTTTCCACATAACCGCAGGCTCTGTCCGGTGATGCGCCTGCAGTTAACATAATATCACATGCCCGTTTGAGATGATCCTTGCGCTTATGGCTGGACGGATTGTAAACAGCGATCGCAAAATCTCCCTGCACAGCCGCTGTCAGGCGTTTCTCGATCTGTTCCCACGGTGTCAGCAGATCACTCAGGCTGATCACACAGTAATCATGGTTGAGTGGTGCACCCAGAACCGCCGCTCCGCTGTTTGCTGCTGTGATTCCCGGCAGCACGACAAGCTCCGTCTGCTGATACGCCTTATTTTCCTGTTGCAGTTCATACATCGGGGCTGCCATTCCATATACGCCCGCATCTCCGCTGCATACCATAGATACCGTTTTACCTTCGCCTGCAAGTGAAAAACAGATCCTGCAACGTTCGATCTCCTGCCGCATCGGTGTTGTCACAAATTCTTTATCCGGGTAAAATGCTCTCAGCAGATCCACATAAACCGTATAGCCTACGATCACATCACTTGCTTCCAGTGCATCCTTCGCCTGCTGCGTCATCATTTCCTGACTGCCCGGTCCCATTCCGATAATGTAGATGATGGATTCTGCTTTTGATTTATTTTTTTTCACTTTCATGTTGTCTTCTTCTACTTCGGCTTCATTTTTTATATGATCTGTCATTGTTGTGACCCTCTTCATACCATTTCTTGCTTTTCTGTTTTTTTGGACGAACCTGATTTATCTTTCTATTTGCAATTTCATACTTTTTCGTACTTTTTATTACTTTAGGATGATTTTTCTCTCTATTTTTATCTCATTCCTTTTGATCTGATGCCGTCTTTAGTCCTTTTTTCACCCTATATTGTAGATTTGCATTATTTAGGACGAATTTTCATTTCTACTCGCTCACAGTTTCATACTTTTTTCTTATATTTACTAATTTTAGAGGAAGAATATCCCATTGGTATCTATATGCTTCATACATTTTCTCATTTTTCTGTTGTTTTGGGCGAATATTCCTGAAAATGTAAAGAAATATCCGTTTTCTTTCAGGATATATCCCGGAATATGCTATCTTGGCAAGACAAGAAATCCAGTTTCTCCGGAATTCTCTCCGCTACCGCCAGCGTCATGCCATCTTCTGCAATCTTTCTTTGCAGAAGCCGGCCCTTTCCAAGACAAACTGCTGCCCTCTCGCATACACTTCCGACTCCCGTTGTTTCTTTTACAAAATCAGATTCGGAAAACGAGCCTTCTACCTGTGAAAGCACCTCGCTGCTATATGTGATGAGCGGTATGCCATAATACTGTGCCAGTTCCTGCAGCCCCACCTCTTCCGCTTTTAAATCTATGCTTGCAATCGCATAACAGTCTCTGCGCTGCTCCTCCGTTACATGATGCTCCACAAAGTTTCTCAGTTCTGTCAGGCTTTTTCCCTTTTTACAGCCTATCCCCAGCACATAAGGCTTTGCTGTCAGATACAATACCTCTGTATTTTTTCTTACCTCATTTTGTTTCCTTATCTTATTTTGCATTGTAGAGATTACAAGATCAGGGCTTAGATCAGATCTGGTTCCCCCATCATATAAGACAAGCCCCTCCGGCAGTTCCGCTTCGCTTATCTGAAATGAGAAAGCCTCGTCTAACTGCACAGACACCTGTTGCCCACGCAGCAGCTTATCGGAAATATACCGGATGCCATCCCTGTTTTCAATGCGAAGCCCGTTCTTTTTTGCAAATACATCAACCGCAAATATATGATTCACATCTGTCGCCGTTGTCAGCACCGGTTCTGCCCCTGTCGCTTCTGCCAGCCTGCAGGCAAGCTCGTTTGCCCCGCCGATGTGCCCTGACAGGAGCGGAATGATATGCTTCCCCTTTTCATCCATCACAAGCACCGGGCTGTCTGTCAGCTTATCCTGCACAAAGGGTGCTATTGCACGAACCGCTATTCCACAGGCACCGACAAACAGGATGGGCTGATGATCTGCAAACGCCTCCCCTGTCCATTCCTGCAGTGGCTCGTCCTCCCGCCATTTCAGATGAAGAGACGGCATTTTTTCTATTAATTTTTCCGTGGTCTGTCTTCCCTGCTTTGTAAACGCACAAACTCTGATTACCATGTTGCTTTCCCATTCTCATCCATGTTTTATCGGATGCTTCCTTAACTATCAGCTCGTCTTTTTCTGAATTCTGTTTCAAAATCAGGTGCATATAACCGCGATTTTTCATAGCCTGCATGTGCGATCACATCACCCACCAGAACGATCGCAGTCTTGGTGATACCGTGCTCTGCTGCAGTCTGTGCTAACTTTTCGATCGTGGTCACAAAGCACGCTTCCTCCGGCCAGGTTGCCTTATATACAAGTGCTGCAGGTGTTTCTGCCGGATAACCGCCCTCTGTCAGCCGCCCGGAAAGCTCTTCCAGCATTCCCGTGCTTAAATAGATCGCCATACTCGCCTGATGTGCGGCAAAGCTTTCTATGCTTTCCTTTGGTGGCACCTTTGTCTTTCCTTCCATCCGTGTGATGATCAGCGACTGTGAAATACCGGGCAGCGTGTATTCCAGATTCAATGACGAAGCCGCTCCAAAGCATGCACTTACCCCGGGGCAGCTTTCATAAGTGATCCCTTTTTCATCCAGAAGATCCATCTGCTCCCGCACTGCGCCATATATACTTGGCTCGCCCGTGTGCAGTCTGACAACCGTCTTTCCCGCTTTCTCTGCATTTTCCATCACTGCGATCACTTCATCCAGCGTCATATAGGCACTGTTGTGTATTTCACAATCTTCTTTTGCATATGTCAAAAGCTCCGGATTGACAAGTGATCCTGCATAAATGATCACATCTGCCTTTTCCAGCAGATTTTTACCACGTACTGTGATCAGATCTGCCGCTCCGCTGCCTGCTCCTACAAAATAAACCATTTCCGTTTCCTCTTCCTACAATCTAATCTATCAGTTTCCATTCTTCTTCATCAAAGCCTCCAGCATAGCCTCTGCGCCACTACTCTCAGCTAACAATCCATATCCGTTTGCATACATCATACACTCGATCTGCAGCCTGCCTGCTGCCCGTTTTTGCAGATAAAACATGATCTTTTCCATCAGTATCTGCATGGTCTTTTGCAGATTACCGCCTTCCTGCAAAATACGGATGCCTTCCTCCGTTGTAACTGCCTCCAGAATCTCCAGTGCCTGCGTTTTACTGCCGCCGCTTTTCAGTGCCGCTGCTGCAAGCAGCTCCATTCTGCAATCCCCCTCTTTGGAATGCGTATTCATAATACCACCGGATACTTTTACCAGCTTACCGATATGCCCTGTTAAAAGCATACCACAAAATCCTGTTTCTGCCGCCATATCGATCGTATTTCCGATAAAATTGGAGCATTTCACGCTTTTATCCAGATCGTAAGCAAAGGCTTCCTTCATAAAATCAAGTCCATAGTTACCCGGCGTTACCGCTATCATCTGCTGTCCCATTGCCTTTTTCTGCCTGAGTTCGACCTGTATTGTATCAAGCAGTGCCTGACTGCTCATCGGCTCCACGATCCCGCTTGTTCCCAGAATAGATATACCACCCGTGATGCCAAGTCTTGGATTAAAGGTCTTCTGTGCAATCTCTTCGCCTTCCGGAACAGAAATGGTTACCTGCAGCTTTCCGTTATAATCACAAAGCGCACAGATTCTTCGCACTTCCTTTTCGATCATTTCCCGCGGCACATGATTGATCGCCGCTTCCCCAACCGGCTGATCCAGCCCCGGCTTTGTTACTCTGCCGACGCCTTTTCCGCCACGTATGATGATCTGCTGCACAGCATCAGTCTTATCTTTCTGCCGACTTTCTTTTTGCAGGAAGGCAACTTCTGCGACAATATGCGCGCCTGTCGTGATATCCGGATCATCTCCGCCATCTTTTACGATCGCACAGGCTGCACTGCTCTCATTTATACTTATGTCAACCAATTTGGCAGTATAAGAAATCCCTTTTGGTGTCAGAATCGTCATTTCTTCCTTCTTTCTGCCTGTCAGAAGCATATAACATGCCGCCGCTGCTGCTGCCGCCGCGCAGCTTCCCGTTGTAAAGCCATATCGCATCATGCCGCCTCCCTTCTATTATTTCATCTCATATTCCATCACATTTTTGCCAATCCGTTTTATTTCCAGCCTTCCTTTTATCTGTCTCTCAGTCCATATAAGAGCCCGTTGCAGATAGCGGCGGCGATATTACTGCCGCCTTTTCTGCCGCGATTGACAATATAAGGAACATCAGTTTCCATGATCAGCTCTTTGGCCGCCACCACATTTACAAAACCAACCGGAACACCGATCACAAACGCCGGTTTGAAAATGCCCTCCTGCATCATCTCATATAATGAGATCAATGCTGTCGGTGCATTTCCGACTGCAAAAATAACAGGCTTCTCAAGCTTTGCAGCACGTTCCATACTGACTGTGGCACGCGTTACCCCTCTTGTCTTTGCCTCCTGTGCCACATCCTCATCCGCCATGAAACAATGTACCTGACCACCAAGATCTGCCAGCACCTTTTTGTTGATTCCCGCCTTTGCCATATTTGTGTCCGTCACAATATCAGCACCGTTTTGCAGGAGTGTTCTGGCTGTTTCGATCGCATTTTCCGAATACGTCATGGTGTCTGCATACTCAAAATCCGCACTTGTATGGATCACACGCATTGTAATGGGTGCTTCCTCTTCCTTTATCGTAATATGCCGCATTGCAAGCTCTTCTGCAATGATGGCAAAACTTCTTTTTTCGATGTCTCCGGGTTTTACGAATTCAAGCTCTTTCATAGTATCTTATTCCTCTTTTCTATTTCCCCGCTTGCTTTATTCTGCTTAGCATAAAATTTCTGCCATTGCATCAAGCAGCATCCGGTTCTCCTCAGATAACTTTACTGCCACTCTGTAATATCCATCTGTAAGCCCCGGGTAATCACTGCAATCCCGGATCATTATCTGTTTCCTGAGTAATCTGGCTTTTAATCCAGCCTCTGCTGCCTGCTCCGGCCCAGCCTGACAATCCATAGCAGGCTTCTTACATAATCTCTTTTCACTGCCATGGTTCCGGTCTGTGCTTTTCTGCCCGCCGTATTGGTTTACATAAAACAATATATAATTTGTATCTGACGGATATACCTTGCAGCCCAGCTTTTCAAGTTCCCGGCCCATACGTTCGCGTTCCGACCCGATCAGCCTGCATGCCCTCTCCAGATACCTCGTATCCGCAAGTGCTGCCACTCCTGCAGCCTGTGCAAGTGTTGATACGTTCCATTCCGGTAACTGCTTTTGTACGCTGCTTAAAACTGCCTGCTTTCCGACCAGATATCCCAATCTGATGCCCGGCATTGCAAACGTTTTTGTAAAAGCACGCAGGATCAGCAGTTTTTCATAGCTGTCAATCTCCCGCACCATAGAATACTGCGCTGCCTGCCCGGTCAGCTCCATGAAACATTCATCCAGCACAAGATATGTATCCGTCTTTTCACAAACCGTCAATAATCGCCGGATATACGCCGGTTCTGTCAGCTTACCGGTCGGATTGTTTGGCGTTGTCAGAAACAAAAGCTCCGGTTTTTCCTCTTTTATCCTTGTCTCCAGCTTTCTGCCATATTCCTCTGTAAAAGCAAACCCATCCGTTTCCGACAGCGGAACACGGATCACTTCTGTTCCAACTGCCTGCAAAGCCGTCTCATACCCGGAAAAGCAGGGAGCTGACAACAGTGCCTTTTGTGGACGCAGCATATGACACACAGCCAGGATCAGTTCGCTGGCGCCATTTCCGCACAAAATCTGCTCCGGTCTGATTCCCAGGCAGTCTGCAAGCTTTATACGAAGCTTCTGACATTGCAGATCAGGATACTGCATTGCAAGATCACCACTGTTTTCCATGACCTGCTTCACCGCATCAGGTAATCCAATCGGATTTATGTTAACCGAAAAATCATATGTTACCTGCTGCCGATAAATATCTCCACCGTGCATTTCTGTCTCCTTTCCGGATTTTTGCTTCTTTTCCTTCCACTGTTCAGCCCTACAGAGCCTGATACCTGATAACAACTGATCATAGGATCTGATTTATGACAGCCCACACCATCATAATGCATAGCAGACAGGAAAATGCCGTCCTGTACAGCAGTTTATTGGCGCGTCTGATATCCTCCGGCTCAATTTCTCTTCGGGGGTCCCCAATATAGGGCTTTTCCACTAACTTCCCAAAGTAATAGGAAGGACCTGCCAGCCTGAGCCTCAGTGCCCCCGCACAGGCAGCTTCTGTCTGCGCCGAATTGGGACTTGCATGTTTTCTCCGATCCCGCAGATAAACTCTTTTCGCTTCTTTTGCGCTATAGTCCTTTCCAAGCAGGCTGCATGACAGAATCATCAGCCACGCACTGATCCGGGAAGGAAGATAGTTCAGCACATCATCCAGTTTTGCTGCACATCTGCCAAAATCGAGATATTTATCATTTTTATACCCGATCATGGAGTCCATTGTATTGACAGCCTTATAAAAAAATCCTGCCACAGGACCTCCGACCGCCAGATACAGCATCGGCGCGATCACACCATCGGATGCATTTTCCGCTACCGTTTCTACTGCAGCCCTCGTTACTCCTGCCTCATCCAGCGTTTGTGTATCTCTGCCAACGATCATGGAAACCGCATATCTGGCTTCCTCTATTGTCCCATGTATCAGTGCGGTATACACCTTTTCGCTTTCTACCCGCAGGCATTTCAGTGCCAGAAGCTGATAGGTCATTACAGCTTCTGCCAAACAGCCCAGATATGGGTGCAGATAGTAAGCACCAAGTAATATAACTGCAGCCACAAGCACTGTTAAAAGACAGACCGTTACCACCAGCACTGCTCCGTTTCGTCTTTTTGCCACGCCTGTATCTGTCTGCCGCAGTAAACGTTTTTGCAGCATGTCGATCAGATGTCCGATCAGCCGGATGGGATGTGGCAGCCAGTGCGGATCTCCGCATAAAAGATCCAATATAAATCCTGCCAAAAAAGCAATGATATGATATTTCATGGTTCTATTCTCCTCACTGCCTGTATTTTTCCTGCTCCTTCATATTGAAATGCATAACCTGCCAGATTCGGTACCTGATATGCAAAATAATCATCCTGCATCAGACAGGAAAGTATTGCCATAATACTGCCTCCATGCACCACTGCTGCAATTTGCCCGCAATTTTCCCGCCATGCCTGCTCTGTCATCTGCCGAAAGCCCTCCATGGTGCGTTTGATAAAACATTCCCTGTCTTCTCCCTCCGGAAATGGCAGTCTGCCATCACTGTCTATCCATGCCTGATAAGCCGGATCCGCTGACAGTTCCATATAGTTTTTTGCTTCAAACCGCCCAAAGTCCATTTCACGCAGTTTGTCTATCACAACCTGCTCCTGCCCCGGAAACAGCAGCTCTGCGGTCTGTCTGCACCGCAGCATCGGACTGACAAACAGCTTCTGTGAACCGGCAATGCCCTCCTGCTCCAGTCTTTTTTGAAGAGCGCTGATCTTCCGCATGCTTTCCGTATCATCCAAAAGCAATGGTTCGTCTGTTTTTCCAATATATCGTTTTTCCAGATTTCCCTGTGTCTGCCCATGTCTGAGCAGCAATACCTCAAGCTTCATTTCTTCTCCTCATGCCGGTTTGTCAGCTGCATACATCCTGCTGCCATTTTCCCACTCATTCATCTGCACCGTCTACAGGCAGTCCTCATTGTTTCCTGATCCATCATTTAACGCTCTTTATACACTGACCAAGTCCACATAAAATACGGACTACGGTTTCTGCCTGTTCTGCCAGCTCTGTCAGAATTCTTCCTGTTACCTCTCGGTAATCCCGCTCCGCCTTTTCGACCGGGACGATACCATTTCCGATCTCATCACAGATAAAGCAGACCTTCTCATGCCTCTGATCGATATCCAGAAGTTCTGCCAGGATTTCAGCCTGTGTCTTTCCTTTCGCCAGCTCCGCCGCTATGATCCGATGTAAATGATTGCAGATCACGATACGACCATTATCCCCCTGCACATCAGTTTCTTCCTGATCCCGGTCTCCCGGCTTATCTGCCTGTACCCTTTCTGTACACATCCCGCTTTTCGCTTGCTGCCAGCTATTTTCATCATAAATCTGCGCCCCGGGATACTTTTTTCTGACATATGTCAGCTTTCCCTGCGCATACCCGCCGATATATACTTCCATCTATCTTACCCTATTTGTTCTTTCTTATCTGTTTCTGACTACCTACAAAAGAGACAACACGCCAAGTCCGATCACTACCGCAAGTTCAGATGTTGTTACAAAATAACCTGCCAGATCGCCTGTGATTCCGCCAAACTGCTTGTGGCTCATCCATCTGTAATAGAGGAAGCTGCAAAAAAGGCAGCCCAAGGCAGCCAGTCCATACCAGCCTGTCAGAACAAACAGTGCCACACTTCCTATCAAAAGCTGCACAGCCAGCACAACTGCCACACATTTTTTATCTGCTGTCAGTGCAGATGTCTGCAGCATGCCATCGTGTGCACTTTTCCATAATACCACACTCAGCCCACTAAGACACCGGGATAAGAAGAAGGAAAAGGCAAATGCAAGAATTGCCTCCGGCTCACTGATCACAGATAAAAAGCCCAGTCCCAGCAGAACTGCTGTCAACAATGAGAGCACTGCAAATGCACCGATATGCGGATCCTTCAGTATCTCCCGTTTCTTCTCCATACTCTGATACGAATGCAGGGCATCACAAGTATCCAGAAAGCCGTCTACATGAAATCCTCCTGTTACAAGCAAGGGGATCGCTGCCATCACACAAAGTGACTGAAACGACGTCTGCCATGAGCAGCTGATCTGATACCACACCACTTCCAGAACACCGATCAATGCACCGATCCACGGGAAGAAACAGAGGTGATATTTCATATCCTCCGACTTCCAGACAAATCGCGGCATCGGAATTTTGGAATACATCGAAAAAGCCACTGCTATTGATTTAAACCATATCTTGAATTGTTTCATATTTTCAGCCTATTCCCTGCCTTTTACTTTCTGCCCTTTACTTTTACTTTCTGTCTTTTGCTTTCCAACAGACAGCCTGTCCTGCCATAACCTCATAAACCGTATCCGCCTGCTCTGCAAGCCATATATTGATCTGCCCCAATGCCTCTATATAGGCGATCGTTTCCGGTGCATAGTTTTCATATGCTGCAAAGCCCCGCAGCCCATTGATATATGGATTGCATTTTCCGTCCTCAAATACATTATTGGTCACAACAATGACATGACAGGCAGCATCAAACAACTTCCGCAGATGTTGTATGATCTTCTGGATTACGAGCTCCCGCTGTATTGTTCCGGTTTCTGTAAACATCTCATTGGCTACCAGATTTGACATACATTCCAGCAAAACAACCGCAGCTGTCGGCTGATGGATCTTACCGATGCAGTCTGCAACATCCGTCGGATATTCCAGCGTTTCAAATCCTTTTCCATGCCGCAGCTGACGGTGGCGCATGACACGCTCCCTGCCTTCAGATCCGTATACCTGCATAGTTGCCAGATAGTAACGATTTTCTGCCGGTTGCTTTAAGACAAGATTTTCCGCAAAAGCACTTTTTCCGCTGCCGCTGCCACCGGTTATCAGTACAATATGGCTTTTTTCCGTAAAATCTGTCCTATTTAGTATATCGCTCATATTGCTCCACTCCCGCTGCTTCAAAGGAATTGCAGCTCTGATATACAAGTGCTGCCTGCTTTAAAAGTGTCAGCATCATGACAGCACCGGTTCCTTCTCCCACTGCCATTTTAGCATCGATCACAGGATCCAGCCGCAGCTTTTCACTGATCTTTTCTGCTGCAGGCTCTTTGCTTCTATGTGATGGGATCAGAAAATCCCTGACATTTGGCAAAAGCCGCTCTGCCACCAGTGCTGCCACCAGACTGATCACTCCGTCAAGCACGATCGGCATATGATACACGGCTCCGCCGATGATCGCGCCTGCCATGGCAGCTATATCCAGACCGCCTACCGTCTGTAAGATGGTAAATGTATCTGTTTCCCGCAGTCCGTACCGCAAAAGTGCCTGTTCTATTACTTCTTTTTTATGCGTCAGTCCCTGCTCATCCAGTCCTGCCCCTTTGCCTGTTACCGTATCTGCACTAAGTCCCAGCATGGCTGCTGCCATAGCTGCGCTTGTTGTCGTATTACCGATCCCCATCTCACCGATTCCCAGAAGCTGATACCCCTTCTGCTTCCACGCAAGCACCAGATCCATTCCTGTCTGCATCGCCTGATATACCTCTTCCCCGGTCATCGCAGGTTCTTTCAGGAAATTACGCGTTCCCTTCCTGACGCAGAACGGCAGAACTGCATCTGATACAGGATTTGCGATTCCCACATTCACGGCTGTTACATCTGCCCGGATCATCGCCGCCATCACACCCACCGCAGTATTTCCTGCTGCAATATTCTCCGCACAAATGGCAGTTACTTCCTGCCCGGACTGGCTGACATGTTCTTCTACGATCCCATTATCCGCGCAGAAAACAAGGATCGCACTCTTTTCAAACGCAGGATCGATCCTGCCCTGTATCGCCCCAACTTTAGCTGTCAGATCTTCGAATCTGCCCATGCTGTCCAGCGGTTTTGCTGCCTTATCCCAGTTTTTGCGGATCCGGTCATACAAGCTCCTGTCGTAAGTAACGGCTAACCCCTGTTTTAATATTTCCCTGATGTCTCTGCTTCCGTTTATCTGCATATACTTTCTATTCCTGTTTTTCTTATCTCTTATCTATCTTTACTGCACTTCTCTGTTACCTTGTGCTGTTTTGCCGGCATCTGCAATACCATTTCATCCATACCACTTACAATTTTGCTTCCCGCAGCATTCCATATACCGCATCCATATCCAGATATTCCCGCATAGTTTCCGCCAGCTTATCATACTGCTCTTCTTTAAATGCCGCATAGTCTGTCGCATCCGCACGCAGGCTTCTGCCCTTTCTTTCTGCCAGCGTTTCCGCAATACGATATGCCAGATCACCAGCATCAAAAATCCCGTGCACATAGCTGCCATACACATTTCCAGCCATACAGCCATCTGCATATACCGGTGCATGCCCGGATCGATCTGTATGCATATCTGCCGTAAGCCGCAGCAAACCTGAAGCCCGGTTTATTACTTCCTGCTTACTGCACGCCTCACTGTTTTCCACATGCAGCTTCCGTTTTTCCCATTCCTGCATATCTGTGATCTGTACATCTGCATTCCCGCAATAAGAAGTCTCTCCCATATGGATCTCATAGCCTCTGATGCTCTGCCCTGATAAACAGGAGAAAGTACCCGCTACCTTATCAAATGTACCTGTTACCTGCCTTGTCTGCTTCTGCAGCTTCAATACCGTTCGGATTGGCAGCAATTCCATCCCACGGATACTTCCGCCTTCTTCCGTCTGCTCCGGGTCATCGATCTGCATGCCAAGCATCTGATATCCACCACAAATACCGAACACCGGATTATCTATTGCAAACCTCTTGATCGCAGCCTCCATACCACTCTCTCTCAGCCATTTCAGATCCCCGATCGTATTTTTACTGCCCGGCAGAATGACCATATCTGCCTGTTCCAGTTCTTTTGGCTGGTTTACATAAATAAGGTTTACATCATCTATCTGTTCAAAAACCGTAAAATCGGAAATATTGGAGATCCTTGGCAGTCGGACAACTGCGATCGTTACTGCGCCATTTCCTTTCCGGGTAAAACGGGTTGTCAGGCTGTCCTCATCATCCAACGAAAGCTTCATGTACGGCAGGACACCGCACACCGGAATCCGCCCTCTTTCCTCCAGCATTATGATCCCCGGATCCAGAATGGTTTTATCTCCACGGAATTTATTGATGATAAGCCCTTTTACGCGCTCTCTTTCTGCATCCGTCAAGAGCATCAATGTTCCCAGAAGTTGTGCAAACACGCCGCCTCTGTCGATATCCCCGACCAGAAGCACCGGCGCATCAACAAGCTCTGCCATTCCCATGTTCACAATGTCGTTTTCCCGCAGATTGATCTCTGCCGGAGAACCTGCGCCCTCGATCACAATGATATCTGCCTTTTCAGAAAGCTTCCGAAATGCTTCCCGAATCGCTGGAAGCAGCTTGGGCTTATAGGTAAAATAGTCCTTCGCCGCCATATTACCAAGCACCTGACCGTTTACGATCACCTGACTGCCGCTGTCATTGGTCGGCTTTAACAGGATTGGATTCATACAGACATCCGGCTCTATTCCCGCCGCCTCTGCCTGCATGACCTGCGCCCGTCCCATTTCCGCGCCATCCTTTGTGATAAAGGAATTGAGTGCCATATTCTGTGATTTGAAAGGTGCCACGCGGTAACCGTCCTGTTTAAAGATCCTGCAAAGCCCTGCCACCACAAGACTTTTTCCGGCGCTTGACATTGTTCCCTGCACCATGATAACTTTTGGCATATTATGTTAACTCCATCTTCTCTGTCTCAGCATCCCTGTTTTCCGCTTCCTGTAAATACAGTTTCAGCCTTCTATCAATACTTCTTCCACCTGTCTGAGCTTCCCGCACTGCTCCGCATATGATTGCAGTTTCCTACAAGCCTCATTTAATGGACCGAATGTATCCAGCAGACAAATACAGCCTGCACACGCATCAATCCATTTTTTCGCCTCTGTAAGCTGCTGCTCACCGATCGGATAAAAGGCTCTTTGTACCACCACATTAACAGCCAGTGCTTTTGCAATTCGGTATTCCACATCATTTTCCGATAAAATACCTGCGGCAAATGAAATGCCTTCCCGCTGCAATCTTCTGTAAACGGAAATACCCGCACCGCCGCCACTGATCACAAATACCTCCGGGGCTCTACCACCTTTTGGATCTTTTCCCGGATCTGTCAGTTTTCTGTCTTCTGCATCCAGCATACAGGGAACGCCCAGCAGCGGATCAAATGCCGCATCTGCCACGCCATACAGCTTCTGTACTCTGTTACCGCTAAAAATCTTCTCCGGTGTATCGATCACAATACCGCCATCCTCCACACACGCGATCAGATCCGAAACCTGCTGTGCCAGATCCAGCTCATGCAGTGACATGATGACTGCCACGTTTTTCTCCCTTGCCAGCCGCCGTATCCCCGACAAAATATCGAGCTTATAGCGGATATCCAGATAAGAAGTAGGCTCATCCAGCACCAGAATCTCCGTTTCCTGACAGATTGCCCGCGCTAACATAATACGCTGTCGTTGTCCATCGCTGACTTTATTAAAATCCTGCACCGCCACATCCTCAGCATGCACAAATGCAATGGCTTCCTCTACCTTCTGCCAGTCTGCCTCCGTTAAAATACCAAGCCTTCCGGTATAAGGATAGCGGCCTGTTGCAACAATATCACGACAGGTCATCAGCTCCGGTCTGATATGCTCCGTCATGACCATTGCCAGTTTCTTGGCAATCTCCGCCTCTTTCATCGTTTCCATTGCCTGTCCGCCCAGAAAAATACTGCCGCCCATTATTTTCAGTTGTCTGGTGACACTCTTTAAAATGGTAGATTTACCGCATCCGTTCGGTCCGATCAAGGTCAGCACCCTGCCCGGTCTGACACAAAGGCTGATCTCTTTTACAAGAGGACTTCCGTAGCCGACAGTCAGGTTGTCTGTCTGTAACCCACTCATAAGCTTCCCCTCCTCTTTTTCAGCATCATCACAAGGACAACCGGTACAAGCAATACTGCCGTTACAGAGCTGATACTGATCTCGGTCGGTGCAAATACTGTTCTGGCAATCCCATCACAAAACAGTGTAATGACTGCGCCTCCCAGAAAACAGCCCGGTATCAGGAGAAGCGGCCTTGCCGTTTTAGTCAGTGTTTTGACCAGATGCGGAACAGCGATCCCGACAAAGGAGATCGGACCTGCAAATGCTGTCACACAGGCTGACAAAATGCTTGATAACAGGATCAAAAGAACACGCAAAAGTCCGATCCTAACGCCCATATTCCGGGCATACGCCTCTCCCATCTGATAAGCACTGATCGGCTTTGCCAGAAGAAAGGACACACATACACCAAGCAGCACCAGCACCGCCATCAGCCGGACAGACTGCCATGTCATACCGGAAAAGCTGCCCAGTGACCAGTTATGCAGGTTGACAATGTTGGAATCATCCGCAAACGTTACACAAAAATCAGTGATCGCCGAACAGATGTAACCGATCATTATACCGCAGACAACCAGCATGGACATATCATGCACACGTACGGAAACAAGCAATACAAAGCCCATCGCCAGCAAAGAACCAAGAAAAGCAGCTGCTACCATGCCCCAGGAAGAAAGTGTGATCCCTTTTCCGAGGAAAGCGATCATTGTGATCGCCACGACTAACTTTGCGCCGGACGAAATACCCAGCACATAAGGACCTGCGATCGGATTTCCGAAAAAGGTCTGCAGCAAAAAGCCGGACACGGAAAGTGCCCCTCCCAAAAGCAGCGCCGCCAGTATTCTCGGCAATCTGATCTCCCATATGATGTTATATGCTGTCCCATTTTCCTGATCTCCCAACAGGATCTGTCTGATCTGTTCTCCGGTCAGTGAAATACTGCCACTGCAGATATTCCACCAGATCACAAGACCCAGCAGGATAAAGATCAATAAAAAGGACAAAATGTAACGTTTTCTTCCTGCTTTCATTTTACCTCTTTCAGATACTTCAGTTCATGCGAAGTATCTCCTGTCATTACCGCATGCAGATCCTCGATAAAAGATGCAATTCCGGTTGTCTCCTGGAAAAAGTCAGCTGTTGTGCAATATACCTTTCCCTCTTTTACCGCCTTGAAATCAGCAAACAGTGGGCTCTTCGCAAGCAAGGTATCCACACTGTCAAGCTCTCCTTCGATCGTACTGTTATAGATCAGGATATCCGCATCCTTTGCCTGCGCATAAAAATCTTCCATCTGCATATTCATGGTGGAGAGCGCATTTTCATCATCTTCTTTGACAGCCTGCGGTAAATAACTGCCGCCAGCAAGCTGTATCATTTTGGCAATGTAATCTCCCGGCTTTCTGACGTTTACCGAACCGTTGGAGGTTACATAGAAAAATGCCATCGTCTGATCCGTTGCATCCTTTTTCATGATCGGTTCCACCTTGGCAACCTGCTCCTGATAAAAGGCATCTGCCTGCTCTTCTTTTCCAAATAATACACCATACAGTCTGATCCATTCAAGTCTTCCGAGCGGGTGTGTTTCATAACTGGAACGCTCCACCAGAACAGGAATTCCAAGTGCTTCCAGCTTTTCTTTTACCTCCGGATTATGCAGGATCATTGTGTTCTCAATGGCAAGATCGCAGTTTTCACTGATGATCTTCTCGTAATCGGGCTGATTATACTTGCCCGCATATAACATATCTCCATCTGCCATTGCATCTTTTGCCGCCTGAATATACCAGTCCTCCTGCTTTGTACCGGACAGCCGGACATCATCCAGTGCATCTATTGCCTGTAAAAGATCCATAACGGAAGTGGAAACCACATATGCCTTTTTCGGTTGTCTGAGCATTGTCACATCTGCCGGCAGGTTAGCCACCGCTTCTTCTCCGTCCGGAACAAGCAAAAAACGCTCGTCTCCGATCGTGATCATTTTATAAACGCCATATTCCTCTATCTGAAACTGCGTCGCATACAAAAGTGATACGCCGCCCGTTTTTTTCAATGTTGTAAAATCGATTCCACCGTCGGCTTCTTTTACTGTTTCTTTCCGGTCTGCCGACGCTTCCCTGTCATCCGGTTCCTGCCCTGCTTCATATTCTTTCTCTGCCTCGGCAAGTTCCTCTTCATCCTGTCTGAAAATCAGATGATACTCTATTTCATGCGGAACACTCATTGCCGTCGTATCCGCAACTATATCCAACTCACAATCCAGACCGTCGATCGGGATTGTAAATGTGGAGTTTTCTTCCTTATCCTCTACAGACTCATCCATATACTTTACACCGTCTACCAGCATATAATCATAATGCTTACTGCTGAATACGATTTGTGCATACGCCTGTCCATCTTCTACAGAAACAGAAGCGGGCGAGGCTACAGATGCCTTGCCCGTTCCGCCCAAAAGCTTTACATAAACTGTATAACTTCCGTCTTTCAGTGCTTCTTTTGTATCAGAAGCACCACAGCCTGTCAGAATAACCAAAAGGAGCATGATACAAAGCAGCCCTATTCCTGTTTTATTTCTGTTTTTACGATTTTTCTGCTCCATAACCGCTCCTTCTTTCTACACTGCTTTTTTCTTATTCTTCCGCTGCTTTGGCATCTGCCACACTTACCTTATGGTCATACCATTTGCCTTTTTTCCCTAAGATCGCAAGATCAAATTCCTGATCCAGTGCTTCTACCGGTACATCAAAGCCATATACTTCTTCCTCTGTACCATCTGCATACTTGACAGTGTCTGTTGTCGGCTCTAAAAGCGCCGCACCATCTTTCTGCGCATCCTCTGCTGTTCCGACAAACAGGTTTACGATATTTTTAGAAGCCAGGCTGATATGAATTGTCATCTTGCCGTCTTTTACCGTTAAAGTGCCCTGTCCGTCATTTGCCTCATTCACATGAAACATGCTGCTGTCTGTATTGAAAGCTGCTGTATAAGTGCCATCTGCTAAAGCTGCTGACTGCACATCACTCGTTTTATTTTCGTCTGCCGCAGATGTATCTGCAAGATCAGCATTTGCGATTGCATCCGCTGTGTGGTTTACATAAATCTTCTGTACATCAGCGATCTCACCAAGCCCCGCAATCTGGCAATCGATAGAATCAAATGCACCGCTTGCTTCAAACTGGCTCTTCCAAGAATCATCGTCATCACCTGCCATATCATTATTGGCATGATCACCTGCTACAACCATAAGTGGACGAAGGACAACTTTCTTGTAACCTGCATCTTTTACTGCTGCAATGACATTTTCACATGCCGTCTCTTCAGGCTCGCCTTCTACGGTTCCGATGAATACATTGTCATAGCCAAGCTCTGCCATCTGTGAAGCCATCTGGCTGTAGCTTACTTTTGCTGTATGGGAAGTACCATGTCCCATGAACACAAATGCTGTACCATCTTCTTTTGCTGCATCTAAGGAATCAAAACCTGCAGTCTGAACTGCTTCTGCTGTGATCGCTTCTGCAACTGCCTTCTTGTCCTCGTTTACAGCGGAAGCATCTGCTCCAACCTCACCGAGCAGTGGCTCAGCTACTGTAACGGAGCCGAACTGATCCTGATACTTTTCAACTGCTTCTACCAGTTCATCATACTCTGCACCATGCATCAGATGTGTTGGCTGTACAACCAGATTTACAACACCGTTATCAACTGCACGCTGCAGTGCCTGATCCATATTGTCGATTACTTCGCCATCTCTTGCCTGAATATGGTTGATGATGATCTGTGCTGTAAATGCTCTTCTGACAGACCAGTCAGGATTAGCTTCTGCTAATGCATCTTCAATGCTCTTGATATCGTTTACACGGCTGTCATTGAATGATGTACCGAAGCTGACTACTAACAGCTCGTTTGCGCCAATGCCATCCGCATTTAACGGATCATCCTTGGAAGCATCTCCTGTGTCACGTCCGAAATAATCAGGATCTGCATTTTCGCCGCTTACAAGCTCTTTCTGCGCATCTGTCAGTGCATCCCATGCTTCTTTCGCTGCTTTACACTGTGCATCTGTTTCATCTGTTCTTTCCTGTACATAGATCGCATCGATCAGGGCAGCAACTTCATCTGCCTTTGCCTGATCATCTTCTGCATCTGTTGCCTCTGCGTCTGTGGCATCTGTTGCATCCTCTGTGCTGTCTGCCTCGTCTGTGGCTTCTGTTGTATCTGCTGTATCAGATGCTGCTTTAGAACCACAACCTGTTACCATTGCCATAGTCAGTACTGTGGCAAGTAATACTGTTACGATTTTCTTTTTCATAACGTCCTCCTTAAAAATATGATATGTCTCATGGATGCGGCCGGGATGAATTCGATACATTATGCTTGTTTTCCTATTACGCAAAAAAATCCGGTATAACCGGATTCTTACAAGCCCTCAAAAGAAGCCATCTGTAAAAACAAACAGCCTGCCTTTGCAGTACGACCAATGCCTCGTGATCCGGGAACTTCCCTGTACCAAACAACTGGCAGGTTTCCTGGCTGAAAGATCATCACATGTCTTTTACCTTCCCAGCTTAGCCAGTGGCATATTGCAAAGCCATGCTCCTTTATCACAGTGACGAGATCGTACAGGAATCACACCTGTTTCCCTTTTAACCCTTGCATCCGCACTTTTTCCCGCTGCCCTGATCCATATCTGCCAGACTAGGCAGCCCGCGATGCGCAGGCACCATTTGTTTATCTATGAAACTGTGGCTAGTGTAACACAAACTGCGGAACATGGCAAGGACAGCCCTTATAATAATTTTCTGCCCGGTATTCACAGCTGTGTTTTTGTATGTTGTCTAATATTCTCAGGATAGCAGATGACTCCTGTATAATACCGTTCTGTCAAACACCTTCGGTGCCTGTTCTCCCACAAACCGGATCGACACCTTATTACCGACCTGCGAGATCACCTTACCCGCGCCAAACTTTTTATGATGTACCTCTGCGCCCGGCTGCAGCCCTTCTTCAAATGCCTGATAAGCAGCTTCCTCTATCGTATTTTCCTGTGCAGATCCCTGCATCAATGTCTTTGAGTAAGCACTGTATACTGTATTGACCGCTTTTACACTGCGCCCAAGAAGCTGATCCCGGAACAGAGAAGGCGTTTTGGTCGCAAATAAATAAAGCTCCTCCCTTGCTCTGGTAACCCCAACATAGAAAATCCGCCGCTCTTCCTCATAGGCTTCCAGTTCTTTTCCGTCCAGACGTTTTGCCGGTACTTTCTCCGGGAATACACCATCCAGTATATCCAGAAGATACACACGGTCGTATTCGAGTCCCTTGCTTGAATGGATCGTCGACAGGATAAACGGACAATCATATGCCTGTTCCTTATGCTGCATCACATCCTGTAAATAAGAAAGTCTGTTCAAAAAATCCTGTAACATATCTGTCCGCGCTGCAATGTTTTTCAGAATAAATACTTTGTTTTCCTTCAAGCCTGCTCTTTCCAGATACGCCCGATAGCCCATATACTGCACGATACGCCCGATGGCTCTGCCCGCCTGCTCTGTCCGCATATGATTCAAATGCGTCCGAATTGATTTCAGGCTGCTAACTGTTCTTGCCTTCAGCCCACAATGACCGATCGCAGCGTCCAGTACCGGAATATCCCTTTCCATGCTGATCTGCACTGCCTGCATGGCATCCAGCTTTTTCAGATACATGTTCAGTTTGTAATAAATCTGCATAAAGCTTTCCGTATCATACGGATTCAAAGCAAAAGTTATGATATTTCTGACATCCTGCACGATCCGATGGGTAAAAAAGCCCAGCTCCGCATTTTTGATCCGATATGGGATCTGTTCATATTCCAGCAGATCCACAAGCGGGATCACACTCTCGTTATCCCGGTACAAAACCGCTGTCTGCTCGCTGCAGCCATTTGCCACCTTTGCCAGATAGGTATACTGTGCCCCTCTGGAAGACAGCTCGATCACATGCACATCCTGCTGTGATTCTCTCGTGGCATGCATTTCCTTTTTATGCCGCAGTGTATTCTTTCTGATAAAATGATCCGCCCGCTCTACGATCCGCGCATTTGACCGGAAGTTTTCCTCCATCAGAAGCACTTTGGCATTCTTGTGATCTTTTTCAAATTCCAGAAGTGCCTGCGGGTAAGCCGCCCGGAACCCATAAATACTCTGATCCTCATCCCCGACCATAAACAGGTTATCGTTAGCACCAGCTAACAATTTAATGATCTCATGCTGGATCCTGGAAGTATCCTGTGCCTCATCTACGCAGATATAATGATATTTTTCCTGAAAATCAGAAAGTACCTGGGGCACCTTTTTCAGGATCGTGTAAGCATGCAGTAACTGATCATCATAGTCCATCAGCTTTTCTTCCCGCATCCTGCTGCAATACCTTTGATAAATACGCGCAATCGGAATTCCCTCGCATTCTTTCTCAAATTCACGTATCTCATGCTCTGAAAGCATACTGTTTTTGATATAGGTAATGTAGGAACGAACACTCTGCAGATCGCTCTCTGTCGGATATTCTCCTGCCTCCTGTACATAGATCTGCGACAGCATTCCTGCAATCTGCTTTTCATCTGTCAAAAGTTCAAATGCAGTCTTTCCGATCCTTCTGCCATACTCGTAAATTACCTTTGAGCAAATTCCGTTGATGGTACGAAATTCCATCCGCGAAGCCAGTTCACTGCCAAAGAGATACCGGAAACGCTCCGCCATATCCTTTGTCGCCGCCACTGTATAGGTCAGCGTCAGAATTTCTTCCGGGTATACCGAGCAGCACTTTACCATGTATCCAAGACGCGTCACCAGCACGGTTGTCTTTCCACTTCCCGGAACTGCCAAAAGCAGTACAGGACCTTCTACTGCCTGTACTGCTGTAAGCTGCTGTGGGCTGAGAGTAATATTCAGTTGGGTGAGGTGGGTGAGAAAATCGCTTTGTATCAATGGGAACTCCTGTAAAATGATATAATTTTTTATATATTACCACAATATTGGCATTACGACCAAGTCCTCTATAATTATAGACCAAAATCTTCCTCGATTTTTATTTACACTTTTGTGAGGAAATCGCCCCTTTGTCCCCACAGAGTTACTAGCTTCCCATTCCTCATTTCAATCCACGCTCCCGCGTGGGGAGCGACGACTATGATATGCACGACAATCCGGCAGTCAGAAATTTCAATCCACACTCCCGCGTGGGGAGCGACCATGGACGACAGAAAGAGGCGGATCGGATAAGCAATTTCAATCCACACTCCCACGAGGGAGCGACCTGTCTCCAGTTTGATACTGTCTGCCCCTGAAAAATTTCAATCCACACTCCCATGAGGGAGCGACTTGTGTAATCTGCTTGCTTTTACTGTTGTATTGATTTCAATCCACACTCCCATGAGGGAGCGACTATGGATGGCTTGCCGATCTCTGCAATCTGGAAGATTTCAATCCACACTCCCACGAGGGGAGCGACAAACATCGTAGCTGCACAACAGCTGCATAACATAATTTCAATCCACACTCCCGCGTGGGGAGCGACGCATACAGAACTGTATTTGCTCTTCCGTTAATCTATTTCAATCCACACTCCCGCGTGGGGAGCGACACAGCGAGGTCAATTACTACTACAAGATGGTAAAATTTCAATCCACACTCCCGCGTGGGGAGCGACAGAAGACACCACAATCTTTGTTCCGGCTCATATAAATTTCAATCCACACTCCCGCGTGGGGAGCGACGGGACCGGTGCTGGAAAGCCAGGCTCCGGTTATTAATTTCAATCCACACTCCCGCGTGGGGAGCGACAGGCGGGTGCCAAGTATGACGATTGATGAAGCAATAATTTCAATCCACACTCCCGCGTGGGGAGCGACAGTGAAGCAAAAAACATGGCAATACAGGCACTTATTTCAATCCACACTCCCGCGTGGGGAGCGACATCTTGGTTGGTAGGGATGTATTCGATAAATTAGAAATTTCAATCCACACTCCCGCGTGGGGAGCGACCTTACTGAGCAGACTGCAATTAAAGACATTTTAATTTCAATCCACACTCCCGCGTGGGGAGCGACGTAACATATTCCATGTAGGAGATGTGGTTGAAACAATTTCAATCCACACTCCCGCGTGGGGAGCGACCTGTAGACTGCACCTGTACAAACAGCGGAATAACGATTTCAATCCACACTCCCGCGTGGGGAGCGACGGATTGTAACGTATTTACAAATGATATATAGAAAATTTCAATCCACACTCCCGCGTGGGGAGCGACGGGAAATGGATACCGTATACAGTGGAAAGAACAATTTCAATCCACACTCCCGCGTGGGGAGCGACGATAGGCAGGATCGCGGACACTTTGCTTGATGATTATTTCAATCCACACTCCCGCGTGGGGAGCGACTGCAAAATTGCACAAAAGCAATTTTGACTAAAGTAAAATTTTATGCATTACTACATACATTTTGATTCTTTATCATAACGTTAACTATTTTAATACATTACCATCATCAAAAACTTGGTGCGAACCCTCCGGTATTTTATGATCGCTCTACCTTCGCACTCCAATCATATGATCAAAACTCCCTCTGGTTCATAAGTTGATTTCACGCCAAAATGCTCAATCTTGGTATCATACTTATTTCCCAAATAATAAAATCGTAAGCTATCTTCATCTTCTTTAATTAAACGAACTAATTTGTCCTTTAACAATAAGGTCTGTGATGCATCTAAACAGCATTCAAAAACTGAATTTTGTACCCTTTGACCATAATTGATACATTCTTTTGCTACTTTTCTAAGCCGTGCTCTTCCGGCTTTATCCTGCGTTGAAACATCATATGTAACCAAGACCAACATTCTATCACCTACTTCCATAAAAATGGTGGATATTCCTCTATATCGCCTCGAATTGTTCTCGCCAACAATAGAGCCTGTATATAAGGAACCAATCCCCATTCCATTTTTTCCTTCAAAAACGGGTGCGTTATCAGCTCTCTCTTTCTATTCTGCCAGTTGTTGAAAAATATCTTCCTTCCCTTATCATTCAATAATACAGCCCCATCATCACCTTTCATAAAACTGTCTTTTCGCACAGTTTTCGTATTGATTAAGGTCAACACAAATCTATCACACAAGATACTTCTAAATTCCTCCATTATATCTAATGCCATAGATTCTCTTCCCGGGCGATCTGTGTGCATGAAACCCACAAACGGATCTAACCCGACACTTCTTAAAGCATTTGCACATTCCCTCTCCACTACTGCATAAGCAAAAGATAAAAGGGCATTGACACGATCCATGGGTGGTCTCCTATTTCTTGTTTGAAATATAAAATCATCTTTCTGATTCAGAATCAATTCATCAAAAACCGAAAAATATCGAGATGCCAGTTCTCCTTCTATTCCCCATAGTTGGTCTATATTATCTACAGTTCGAATTTTTAATAAGCCCTCTTGCAGTTCTGCTGATATTTTTCTGATAGATTCATAATCTACTCTTTCTTTATGATCTCTGGCAGTCCGTTCTAATGTCCAGCGACTGTTATACACCTTCCCAATCATCATATTTTTTGCGTACTGCACTCCTTGTTCCTTATCATCCGATATTCTGTACTGCTGTTTTCTTAACAAGACATTTCCATATTCCTTACCATGTACTCCTGCAAGAAATTTACCATTGGGCGAAAAAAAGCTTAACCCGATTTTACGTTCTGCGCAAGCACCCATTAATGCCGGCGATGCACCCTTATAGGAAAAACACATAATATTCTCTAACATATGTAATGGGAAACGTCTCTTTTCACTATTCTCTGCTAATATTACAATATTCTCACCATCCAAAGACAAATAGGTTTCTTCTGATAAAATAAATAATGTATTCAGTAACTTTCTCATATGTTATGTCTCCATTATGTGCTGATCAATATACTTACCGACATTTTTATTGGTATTTAGATTCGGAATACAAATATCTTTCAAGGAGCAAGACCTGCACTTTTTTGTCTTTTTTACCTTGGGTGTGTATCCTCGATCCAATAATCGATGCATTTCCTTAACAGCTTTCATCACATCATTTCTCAATTCTTCTGTAAATTCCACCTTAAAACGGCGTCTGTTTTCTCCATAAAACAAATAGCCGAATGGAATCACTGTTTGAAATTTCTCTTCCAGACATATTGCCTGTAGGCACAGTTGTTTTTCGTCTTCATTTTCTTCCTTTAGTGTTCCTCTTTTATATTCTATCGGTGTAATATCCCACTGTCCCTCATAATTATGTAATGTAATACCATTTATAACCCGGTGAAATTCAACAATATCGCATTGTCCAGTAACACCTAGTTTCCTTGAAGATACTCTTAAGTTATGAACAGTCAACAGATCCCCTCTAAGTTCATATAGTCCGTCCTCATGTGCCCTTCCATGCATCAACATACCTGATGTTGTCTGATAATTTTCTGCCCATTGCTGCTCAATATGTATTAATGCCCACTGTCTTTGACAAAAAGCAAAATGTTGTATACCGGACAACATCAGATACTCATCTTCTTTATATTCCATCTATAATCTCCGGTGTAAGACCTTCCAATTCATGTAACTCGATCTGATAATCATCTATTGATTGCGGATACACAACTCCTTCTCTTAAACAAACACTGAGACTTCTATGGACTTTAGCCGTCGAATACTGTCCAATTTTATTGTTATGTTTCCACCAGTATACTTTCACCACTTCCATACTTCCATCAGGTCTTGCAGCGGATGCATCGTTAATAAACAGTGTTCTTAAACTCTCCTTTATTTTTTCTGCGTCTTCTTCTGTAAAGCCGGTTTTCTCCGCCAATTGAACATTGATAGAGCCTTTGATCACATAAACACCATATTCTACCATGTGTTTGGTTCCCATGGTGTCTGTCCCCTTTTTATCACCAGATTCTCCACTAACACTTTTTGTAATTTGCATACTATTGATATCAATTGGATTCACACTCAACGCCTGATGGATCGATACCGGTCCTCTTACACCTACAGATACGCCTTCTCCCTTTTCTTTTCCCTTAAATGCAAATACTTGTCCAAAGCTTCTTACATCAATCCACTGCTGACATGCTTTTTCAGCAAATTCATCACTTGACTTATAATCTGAAATCACAGATGTAGCTCTTTTCTTTAAGGAATCATATCCGTCATCACACCTATCATTTGACTGTACAAAAATGTTTTCTCCCATATCCTGTAATCGATTTCGTATTTTTCTTTTTATGCAAACATCTGATATTTCACCATTTCCCGCATATGTAGTTCTTGGGCGGTTTCCATTTAAAGGATCCCCATTCGGATTAGCATGATCAACTGCTACAATTACCTCAAAATCAATCTTATTTTTCAAAATACTCATTATACTTCCTCCTTTTTGTCATTGGACACTTCTTTTTTCGTTCTTAAATCTTTCCGTTGCAGGTAATAACCTAATAAATAATTTTCATTTAAAGGTTTGTTCATATAAGAAGGATCCACCTCCTTGTATAAAGTCTGTACAATATCCTCTATCATTTTGCTAATATAATCATTTTTTCCCGGATTCATTCTCCTAAGATATGGATTTAATTGATCCATTACGACCTTCCATGTTGCAAATGGGCGATTCACAAAAGCCGGTTGCAATCTTGTGGCATTTGTCGAACGGTTCATTTTAAAATCCATCGCAAACTTCTCTGCATAATCTGCAATCGCCAACAATCTTCCAAAAAGGAAACTCCTTTCTGTAATATCTTTCCATTCTTCTTCCATCAATTTCCACTCTCCTTCCTCTTCTCTTAATTTTTTTATGACAGCACACGCTGTTGATAACAAATTCTCATATATACCATCATCATATGCCTGCGGATTTGACGCTTTTATGGTAATAGCCCGGACAATATCCCTTGGTATCCTTGCTCCATCCAAAATACAATGATAGATTCTGTCCGTCTGTTGTTTCAGAACCTTATCGTTTACCTCAACAAATCTACCCTGTAACGTACCAAAGGCATATCTTATAATTGCTTTGGCATCCGGTGTTTTTACAACAGGCTCATATTTTCCCGTATCTACCGAATATTTTTGAAAATACCAACAGCAAGATGTTTTCCATGATAATAATCTTTCCAAGAAATCCGAATACTGCAATTCATTATAATAAGTTATGGAAAGTCTTCCCGTTGTCGCTGCATCCAGTCCCATAATAACAACTTCATCCAGATCCTGTAATTCCTGCGCCTGCCCTTGTATTGCACGATACAATTTTCTCCGATAAGATACTTCTACTTCAGCATCTGTTTCACTCAGATACAACTCCGTAAACGGATCATCAAACTGTGGAACCTTTTTCCCTTTTGGATTCCAACAAATAAAAGTTCTTTTTTCCTTTTTCCCGATTGTTACTCCCTCTGTAGCTACAAGCCAGCTCAAAGCATTATGAATTTTTTGTGATGCTTCATAACCAATACTGCATGCTTCATTAGCACTTACAAAACGACCTCGAAATGTAAAATTTACAGTATCATTGGCAGATATGATCTTTGCTCCATAATCAGATGACACAATTCCCTTTGGGTGGTTAACTGTGATAATTGTTTTTTCACCTGTGATTTGGCATATAGACTGTATCCCCGTTCGCACTGAAAGATAGTATTTTGTATATGAATCCATCAATTGTCTATCTTCCCATGCTTTTTGAGAAGTGAAATCATTTGTCAAAATAATAAATCGCACCAGTGCCTTCTCATAAATGACTCCTTCGATCTTATTTTCACTCAGAAAGCCCTCTTCATCTAATTGGATAATCCCTGCACTGATCAGATCATTCAGCATATGTTTTTGTTTTATATAGAGATAAATTGCATGTTCCTTTTCATTCCGATATTCTGATTCATCCCAATTCTGTAACTGCTTTATATACGCCTCATATTTTTTCTTTGTTGTTTGTTTTCCTTCTTTTATATATTGTTCATAGTCTCCTGCACAATAAGATAGTGTGTCGTACAATGGGTGCGGTGCAACTCCGCTAGAGCGTCCTGCAGAGTCTTCTGTGACCGGGATCAGTATCTTAGGTTCACTTTTGGGCACTATACTTGCTGCTTTAAATGCTCCGTACATATCCAGTACAATTTCAATCTGGGCACGTGCCTGCATATGTGCCATTACTGGTAAATCCAGTTGTTTTCCCTTATTGTTTTCATATGTTTCATATAATTTCGACATCCATGACATCAGTTTTCCTCCTTTCCTGCCAGATTTTGAAATGTGACATCCACATTTTCAACATTATTTTCTCCAAATTTTTTCATTGGCATTTCACGTAGGGTTTTATGGATACATTCGCTTGGTCTGCAAAACTCTATAATTCCGTTTTTCATTACCGGATGCCAGAAATTCACAGTCAATTTACCTTTTGTTTCCTCAGAATATGCCTCATCAGGATATGTCATTCCATGATACATAAGTCCAAATGCCATCTCCGGAATGTCATCATAAAATCCTTTTCCACTTCCAAACTCACATGGAACTACATATGCCTGACACTCTCGGCATCCCAGAAAAATATCTCTTCTTCCTCCTTTTTCAATCATTCTTTTTGCGATATTATGATGCTTATTTTCATTTCTGTCCTGCGACAGTTCCGGTCTGTTTTCGTTCCAGATAAAATGCGCTTTCACTTGATATCTGCAATCTTTCAGATATGTATAATACGACAAGTCATTTTTTCCCGTATCATATTTGATCGGTCTGATTCCTTTTGTCTCGGTCTGAATCGGATTCATAACTCTGACCTTGTCAATGATCCATATTATGGTCGGTTTCCAATAACAGCTATGTAGTACTCCTTTCATTGCTTCATATGTCGGAATCTGACTTGTAAATTTTTCTCCTCCAACTCGTGTTACCGGATCAGAAAATAATCCATAATCACCAAACACTTCAAATTCCACAAAATTATCGTGCATCTTCTCACTCCTTTCTAATGACAACTATCAAATTTCTTTGAAAAACCACAATCAGGATGATAGAAGTCTTGATTTATATAGTAAAATAATTCATCCCTTCCAATAGTGACCTGTATGATCACTCCCTCTTTTATCATTTCTATAAGCTGATTTTTCCATATCTGAACCGTATATCTGGAAGCCTCTTTTATTTTTTCTTTTCGAAAACCAATGTCATATTGTGCTTCTGCCGAACATAAAGAAACGATAATATCTTTACCTTTCTTATATGGTGCTATCACATCTACCGTATCTGTTTCAAATACAGTGAATTGCTTTCCTGCAGTCTTAAATGCCTGACATGTAAAATAACATTTTTTACTGCACATTACCTTATTATTTACAGATAGCAAATTCAGTAATGTATCCTCCTCACCCCCATCTTTTAAAACTCTGTGATCAAAAGATCCTTTTCCACCAGATCCATTCATATGCTCATTAAATAGCTTCATATAGTAGTACCTTATTGCTTTTTCCCCTAAAAGATCATGATCAAAATCCACTGGTGCAATTTGAAATGCCTCCAATAAACTGGCTGTACTGATCTGTGACTCTTTAATATCGCCAAGCATGGTCAAATTTTCTTCCTGCATGCGTATAATGTATCCCTCCCCCATTTTCCCATATTCAAAACTTCTATTGCATCTTCCAAATGCCTGCACAATACTATCCATACCTGCCAAAGATCTGATAACTACTTCAAAAGAAAAGTCAATTCCTGCTTCCACTAACTGTGTAGCAACGCAGATCATCTTTCTTTTTGAATCTAAACATTCTCGTATTTCTTTCAGTAATTTATGTATCGATTCCAATACATCCTGTCTGTTCTGCGCACACATTGCTGTCGATAAATGAAAAAGCTGAATCTCATCATCTTTTTGTGCTTTTAAACTCTCATACAGATCATGTGCCTGCTGCTTGGTGTTACATATTAAGAGTACAGACTTTTTCTTTTCCAGCCTATCAAATGTAAAATTTACAATTTCATAATTTTTCATTCCACATGGTGTAACCAGATTATGTACCGCCACTCTTTTAAAAGCTTCTATTTGATGGGCATTTAAACTCACCATATCAGGCATTTTATCAAAATCAATTGGATATATTACATTTTCCAAACAAGGCTGTGTTGCAGAGCACAGAACAATTGTCGTTCTGCAGAACTTTTGTAAAAAATTAACTACCATGTTAAATAGATGAATATCTCTCATAGGAAGATTTTGCGCTTCATCAAATACCAAAACACTGTCAGCTAATGCACTGAACCTTGTCACATATGTTGTTTTATCTGTGAACATATTCATTAATATCTGATACATCGTCGTAATAATAATAGGTTCATTCCAATAATCACTAGTTATTTGTGCATCACTTATTTCTTCTTTTTTATCTTTATCCTGTATTAGCCCGGAATGATACTCTCCAATTGCCTCCACATTTTTAGTGTAATCTTTTATTACTTTTGCATTTTGCTCGATGACGCTTAGCAGCGGGACAACAAATATTACCTTCCGTTTACCCAATTTAGCAGCTAAAGTATATGCATATCGAAGTGTACTCAGCGTCTTACCGCTTCCAGTAGGAACAGAAAGCTTATATATACCATCACCCACATCGGCAAAAGCTTTACACGATTCAGATATCTGCCTTCTATAACCAGCAAGTTCTGAATCATCCTGAATATTCCCCAATTTGCTTTCCATAAAATTTAACTGTTTTGTCCAAAATTCTTTTTTGACTATAGTGGGACTATGTATTTCTCCCCACATAAACTCTCTAGTGTCTGTTCTATCCCCATACATCACTACAGAAGTAATCATGCGGATCAACATTCCCCAATAATATTGCTGTTCCACTCTAGCGTTATAAGTTTCAGGTTTAAAAGTATTTCTTGCGTGCTTGCCACACATAATTTTTGCAATATCCAAAAAGCATTCTACTTCATGCACTGCCTGCATAAATTCCTGCTCTAGTTCCCTTTCGGAATGACACATTTGAAAATATCTGCTGATTGCCTCTTTATAATGAATAGCATCTTTCGAATAAAACAGCCGATGATCCAGTCCATTCTCTTTTTCCTGATTCAATGCATCAAATAACCCATGGTGGGCTCCTATTGCATATGCTATCAGCTCACTGGCTACTTTTTCATAATTGGATGCTGTTGCTGTGTGATGCTTTTCGAGTATGTAAACTGCTCCTGTAAATGAATGAATCACTCTTTTATTTGATGTTTCTTCTGAATTCTCTGCTTGTTTCTCCAGATATTCCTGAAATTCATCTGTCAGCTTTCCCATGTCATGAAGCCATGCTGCAAGCCTGATTGTATATTCAAAGCCTTCAATCCCTACCCTTTCATATGCATACTCTGCTGTGTGGTCACAATGCTCTTTTACACTCTGTTTTCTTTTGTCCTTCGATATATGCGCACATAGCTGTTTTTCTTTTATTTCATTCATTGATACGCCTTTCCAATATCTTCTTTGTATTTTTATTATAGCCTCTATTTTCAGTTTGTCAATATTCAATTCATATTATAGAAGGCAATTCTGTTATATTAACTTGACACATCAGTTTTTTTTATTATAATTATGATGTTGTCGTATATTTTCATATACGTGGATTGAAATTATAATATGAATTGATACTTTCAATTCCGACAGCAGGGATTTTTCCCTGCCCTTAAATGAAAAACTCAGTGCAAAATCAAAAGGTTTTCTAATACATTAAACAT
>OLPS01000015.1_pt1 | contig 228964 bp, 224 predicted proteins | sample 1673071 | NCBI WGS metagenome assembly OLPS01 (sample SAMEA3136752, study PRJEB25190) | human gut metagenome | reverse complement strand
AAATAATTTTAAATAAAATGTATATAAAATTAGCAGAAAAACATTTAGAAAATATTTTTGAAGAAATTAGAATAGAAACAGGTTTAGCACCAGAAGACTATAGTATAGATTATAATATAAAAGAAATGGCTAAATTAGATTTTGAAAAGAAAGAAATTTATATAAATTCTAAAATAATGGAATTAGAAGAAAGCTGTATAAAATATATAGTAATACACGAATTATGTCATTTAAAGTATAAAACACATGCAAAAAGTTTTTATAATTTAGTAAAAAAATATTTTCCTAAATATGAAAAATATGATGAGATTTTAAATGGATACAAATTTTAAATTGAATAGCTACATATTATGTGCTAAAATGAAAATTGTAACATTGTTTTAAAACCAATAAGTAAAAACTTGGAGGTTTTAAACCTCCAAGAAAATTTAAGGAGGTAGAAAAATGAGAAATGTATCAATTCCATTAGTATCAGAAGAGGAACTAAATAGGCGGTATCAAAGTATAAGGCCAGTTATTACATTGCATAATAAGTTATATAATCTTAGAAATTAATAATATAAGTTATTTTTTCAGTATTTGTATAAACACAGAATTATCTTTAAAATTGCTTGATGTAACTTTATAGTAAGGATTATCATCTTCATTATAAGATATACCATAATCACTATTAAATATGATATCACCAGTGTAGTCTATACCATTACAAGTAAATTTGTAATTAATAGTTTGCTCCCAACTGGATGTTTCAGAAGAGTGTTGCTGAGGAAGTAATATTTTATTTGTTACTTCGAAAATATCGTTAGTATTATCTATTGTATATTTAGTTAAAGGTGATATCCACACTTCGGTATTTAATTGAATGTTATTTATTTTACTATTATTGTAACTTTTAATAATTACGATAGCCACAATAGTCAGTATAATTATAGCTAAAGTAGTAATAACTATAAGAACTTTATTTTTTTCATAAGATGCCTCCAATATTTAAAATAATTATAAACTAATTAATATTAAAAAGCAATAAAATATATAATTCAGAATTAATAGTAGATAATGTAAAAAATGAAAAAAATGGCAACTGATTATTCATCAATTACCAATTTTTTCGAAATGCAATATCGATTTTATATCTTCTAGATTAAGATTTTTATAGTTGTCTATCATTATCCAATATAAGTAATTATTATTTATGGGTGTAGTAAACATTACTGTTGAAGAATTTAAGTTATAATAATATTTTTTTTCATCATATATAAAATAATTTAATGTATTGTACTCTGTACTAATTTTAGGTTCACTAAAGTTAGATAAATTATTCATTTCTGTTATTATGTCCTCATTCGCATTTGCAGTAGGAATTACTTGTACTGTAATACAACCTTTATCAGGTGAAGTACTAGATCCTATAAATAAAAATAAAGAATGAGATGTTTTATCAGATTGAACTAAATTAGGTTCCATTAGATTAGTTGTTGGATAAACTGAAACTCTACAATTCCCATAACTAGCATATGTTTCATTAGTTCTTTCTAAATCATATCTTGTATTATTAATCTTATTTAATTTATTGTTTAATTGTTTTGCTGGTCTAAAATTTAACCATAATATAAAATTCACTACTATTATACTAACTAATACTAAAAATATTATAGTTATTGATTTTCTTTTTTTCAACGTTTTATTACCTCCTTTGTATAATCATAGTAATTTAAAAAAATATTTATTCAAACAATTATAACATAATTTTATATAAAAATAGCTCAAGACTCAGAAAGTTTTTTGAGCATTACTTGGAATTATATTACGAATTTATTTAAGATTATAAAAAATCAAAAACGGTTTTTTCATAAGTATAATATCCTGTAATTGTATTATTAATTAGTATAAAACAAAACAATAATATAGCTATTGTTAAACATATTGAAGTAATATATACTATTTTTTTATTTTTCTTTTTAATGCTAATCATACTAACAACAAACATTATAATAATGTAAATGACATATAGAACTATTGTGAAAATCTTGGCTATTATTGCTCTTGTATCTAGAAGAGATGCCATAGGATTAGAATCAATAGCAAAGAACAAGATTGTTTTGACCAAGTATATAGAAATTAAACTTAATACAACATTTGTCCCAAAGAATATTTTTCGTAATATTTGGATAGAATTATCATTTTCATTAGATTGTTTTTTATTTTGTGTAATTCTAAATGTTACTAGAACTAACCCTAGTACTATGAATAGAGTTAATAATATAGAAATAAATTCTTTTAATGGTGATCCCATAATGTCATTCAATTTCATTAATTTTTCGTTACTACTATATGGATGAAATTGTTGACCAGGTATTATCACATCAGCATATACTATTGATATTTCAGAAATTATTAAAATTATTAAAGCTAGTGTAGAAAAAACTTTTTTTTTCATAAAATTACCTCCCTTATATAATTAATAAAATTAGTCCAATACCAAATGAAAAAAAATTATTATAAATTGACAATCGTATAGGGCTTATGTTTGCTTTTAAATATTTTTTAAACAGTAATGCTTCGATAATTATTGTACCTGTCTCTAATATAAAAATTGAAAAATAATATACTAATATATTATTTACTAAGTATACCATATTAGATAAAAATACTACAACTGGATTTGTATATACATTAACAAACATTATTGTTTTTAATCCTTTTATGTTTCTAATTCTTAACATATATGAAAATATAGTTTCTAAGATAATAGTCAATATTAAAGATGTAATTAGACTTTCAATCATATTTTTTCTCCATCAATTCATTATATCCTTTCAATCCTATAAACAAAATAATTGCTGATATTATTGTAATAGTAAATAAGCCTATAGGATTAAACAATACCTCAGTATATCCCAAAAATACAGGTATGACACCTGAAAATAGGGCAAATGTTAATAGTCCAAATGCCAAACCTTTATTATTGTTAAAAATATTTGCTAAACTCGTTAAAGTAATTGGCATTGTCATATTAAATAATAAAACAGCTAAGATTCCGCAAATACTACTATAAAATGATCCAGTAAATAATATAGCAGATAATATTAACGAAAATACTGAAATTTTTATAAATCCAAATTTATCTCCTAATATGCCACCAAACATTTTTCCTAATATAACACCAAAAACAAATAACAAAGCTAAAATATAATTAGATTTCCAATTGAAAGATAATATTGATCCTACATAACTTCTTATATAAACAGTTAATGTTAAGCAAAATATTACAATAAATTCTTTCTTATTTATGTTAGGAACTGATGCTACTTTATTATTCAATTTATTGTTTATTTGAGTATATAGCCAAATCAAAGCAATAGTAGATAATAATAAAATGATTATTGTAAAATAATTAATATTAAAATCTATATTAGTAATGTTACTACCTAAAAAAATACCTAGAGCCCCAGTTGATACAAATATTCCAGATAATGTAGCTTTTTGATTACTAATATTAAGTACATCAATACCTCCACCAATATGAAACATAGCATTTCCAATTCCAGCTATTAAACAAGCTATTATACTAAATTTTGAAATTCCAAATGCTAATATTACTAAAATACAGCCTAAAGCAGAGCATAAAGCATTTTTATTAATTTTGTCTGCTAGAATTCCAATTGGCAATTGTATTGCAAAAGCAAAAAAGTTATATATAACTATTGCTAAAAATAGTGAAAATGAATCTGTTGATTGAGGAATTACTATATTAGTTACGAATATAGCACAAGAAAAATCAACGATAAAATGAATGGTACTATATACTAGCATTATTTTCTTATTCATCATTTTCCTCCAAATTTTTAGTATAAATCTAAGGAATTTACAATTAATTGCAAATTCTATAATTAATATATTTATACCATAAGTTAATGAAAAAACAAATACTTATCTTATAATTTTTAAACAAAAAAATCAACCAGATTTTATTTTCTGATTGATTATTGTATTAATTCCATTTAATTTAGTTTGAACAGATACACTGTTGGAGCGAGTAGTGGGAATCGAACCCACACCTTCGGGTCGGAAGCACGAAATTCTACCATTAAAATATACTCGCAAGTGTTAGTATTATAACTTATAATATTAAAAAAAGCAACAACTTAATTTGTTGTTGCTAATAATGGAGCAGGTAGTGGGAATCGAACCCACGTCATCAGCTTGGAAGGCTGAGGTTCTACCATTGAACTACACCTGCATAGGTTATTTAAGTTTAATGGAGCAGGTAGCGGGAATCGAACCCGCATAGCCAGCTTGGAAGGCTGGAATTCTACCATTGAACTACACCTGCATTAGCTCCTGACAAGTATAGATTATAATGTCTTTTGTTTCTTTTGTCAATATATTTTTGAAAAAAATATAAAAAAGTTTTTCAAAATAAAATTTGCTTACAGACATAATGAATTCAAGATTAATAAAAAGGAAAAATGTATTAACATTAATAAAAATTTATATATAATATTGAAAAATTATATATAAAAAAGTATATTAAATTAAAACGAACAATTAATATATTAAAATTTTATAAGTTAAAGGAATGACAAAACGAAAGGAGAAATAAATAATATGAAAGAAAATTCAAAAGCAAGAAAAGATTACTTAAGCTGGGATGAATATTTTATGTCCGTTGCCAAATTATCATCAATGAGAAGTAAAGATCCAAATACACAGGTAGGAGCATGTATAGTTAGTGACGATAATAGAATTTTATCAATAGGGTATAACGGAGCGCCAAATGGATTTAAAGATGAAATATTTCCTTGGGGACGAGAAGGAAATCCATTAGAAACAAAATATTTATATGTAGTACATGCAGAAAGAAATGCAATATTAAATTATAGAGGTTCAAGAAAAGATTTAGAAAAATCTAGAATTTACGTAGATTTATTCCCATGTAATGAATGTGCAAAAGAAATAATTCAAGCAGGAATAAAAGAAGTAGTATATCTATCAGATAAATATGCTAATACTACAGAAACAATTGCTTCAAAAAAATTATTAGATTTATGCAATGTAAAATACAGACAAATCAAATTAAAAGGCAAAGAAATTGTAATAGAAATGTAATGCAAAAGAAAAAAACATGTTATATAAATTAATGATTTTATATGCTATCATATGGCTATAAGGGGAGATATGACTATGAAAAAAATTTTATCTATAATAGCATTAGTTAGTATAATAATTGGAACTTGCAATATATCATTTGCAAAAGAAAATTTAAGAGAAACTATTATTTCTATTAATATATCTGAGGATTTTAAAGAGTGGGATAAACTTTCAAAAGAAGAAAAAAACAAAACAATTATGCCGACTGCAACAACAATAAACATGAATGATAAAGATACAAAAAATGCAAATTCTTTCATGTTTGGAATGCAAAATTTCTTTACAAAAGCGTCTATTCCAAGCAAATATATACTAACACAAGATATAAATGTACCAGTTAAACATCAAGGTTCTACTAGCGAATGTTGGGCATTTTCTATGACAAGTGTATTAGAATCATATTTAGCCAAATCAGGAGAAAAAGCTGTAATACCAAGATACTCAGCAAGGCATATGGACTATGCAACTTCTGAAACATTTTTAGATGGTAAAAATCCAATAGGATATAGCAGAGAACTTAAAAGTGGAGGAAATTCAGCAATGGCATTAGGCTATCTTACTAATGGAACGGGAGCAGTTCTAGAAGAAAATATGCCATTTGAAGATAATGAAGAAAAAATAAAATTAGAAGAAATACAAAATAAAAAACCAGTTACAAGAGTAACAGACGCAAAAGAATTTCCAACTATAAATAAAAGCATAGATAGCCAAGGAAATGTAACTTACAAAAAAGATTTATTAAACACATATACAGATGAAGAAGTACAATTAATAAGGAATGAAATAAAACAGTATATTATGAAATATGGAGCGTTGTCTGCAACAACAGTGGCAAATCAAGCAAATTTTTATAGTAATCCAAAAGACCCAATGCATTCTTCTTCATATTATTGTGATAATAATTTGTATACTATAGATCACGCAATAACTATTATAGGATGGGATGACAATTATTCAGTAGATAATTTTAATCCAAATAAAAAACCAAAAAATCCTGGTGCATATATTTGCTTAAATTCATATGGAACAGAAAGTTTTGCAGATGGATACACATATGTTTCTTATGACGATGTTAATATAGAAAAAAACTTAACAGGAATAATGGGAACAGAAGAAATTTCAGAAAATAAAAAAATATATCAAAATGATTTTTATGGTGCTACTACAAGGTTAACAATGAATCCATTAGGCGATGTGGGACTAGCTAGCATATTTTCTAAAGAAAATATGGGAGAAGAGTATATAGAAGAGTTGCAAGTAGCTGTAAGTGGTAATGTTAAAATGGAAGTATATGTTAATCCATCAGATGCAAGTTTAGATAAATCAAAATTGCAAAAAGTTGAAGTAGATAAGACAACTTTAGATGCTACATATAATACATTAAAATTAAAAAATCCTGTAAAAATAACAGGAGATAAATTTGCAGTAGTTTTGAAAATAAGTGCAGAAGAACAATATCAAATAGGAGTAGAGTGTAATTATTTTGATAGTGGAATAACTAATACACCAACAATATTTGATAATGTAAGTGCAAATCCTGGAGAAAGTTATATTTCTACAAATAGTTTACAATCTTGGCAAGATTTTACTACATTAACAATAGATAAATATAACTTTGAAGAATCAAATTTATGTATAAAAGCTATAACAAACACAAAAGATACTACAGAGCCAGATACCAACACAAATACCAACACAAATACCAACACGAATACCAATACCAACACAAATACCAACACGAATACAAATACTAATACTAATACCAACACAAATACCAATACCAACACGAATACAAATACTAATACTAATACAAACACAAACACAAATACCAATACAAATACTAACACAAATACAAATATAAATATAAATAATAACAACTCGAATACAGGAACTGGAACAACTAATAATAACTCAAACGGAAATACATCATATTATTATAACGGAACAGTGGATAAAGATTTAGCAGACAAATTATTGCCGAAGACTGGAACAGATATAGCAAGATGGGTATTACCAGTAGTTATTTTAATATTTATTATTTCTTATATAAATTATAGAAGATATAGAGATATAAAAATTAAATAGCTAAAGATGGGGCAATAAGAGAATATTACTTATTGTCCCATTTATTATAAATAAAGAAGGGAGATATTATGAAAAATAATTTAGAAGAGATAGCAAATAAAATTAGAATAAATATATTAAAAGAAGTATACTATGCACAATCAGGACATCCAGGGGGTTCATTATCTATAGCAGATATACTAGCTGTATTATATTTTAAGGAGATGAACATAAACACATTAAATCCAAAAGATGAAAACAGAGATAGGTTCGTATTATCTAAAGGTCATTGTGCGCCTGCGTTGTATGCAACATTAGCTATAAAAGGTTTTTTAAAAGAAGATGAATTAAGAAATTTTAGAAACATAAATTCAAATTTACAAGGTCATCCAGATATGAAAAAAATACCAGGAGTAGATATGTCTACAGGTTCTTTAGGACAAGGTTTATCTGCAGCTAATGGAATGGCTATAGCAGGAAAACTGGATAATAAAGATTATAGAGTATATGCTGTTTTGGGAGATGGAGAGATAGAAGAAGGTCAAATTTGGGAAGCAGCAATGGCATCTTCAAAATATAAATTAGATAATTTATGTGTATTTATAGATAATAACAATCTACAAATTGATGGGAAAATAGAAGATGTTATTAATCCGTATCCAATAGATGAAAAATTTGAAAGTTTTGGTCTTAAAGTAATAACTATAAATGGAAATAATATTCCCGAAATAGAAGAAGCATTAAATATTGCTAAAGAAACAAAAGGAAAACCTACAGTGATAATTTCTAAAACAACAAAAGGAAAGGGAATTTCATTTATGGAAGATAATGCGAGTTGGCATGGAAAGGCACCAAATGAAGAAGAATATAAACAAGCTTTAAAAGAATTAGGAGGCGAAGCAAATGAATAAAGATGAAAAGAAGGCAACAAGACAAAGTTTTGGAGAGGAATTAGCTAATATAGGTGAAAAAAATGAAAAAATTGTTGTTTTAGATGCAGATTTGTCATCTGCAACGAAAACTAATATATTCGCTAAAAAATTTCCTAATAGATTTTTTGATATGGGAATAGCAGAACAAAATATGATTGGTACAGCAGCAGGACTTGCAACTTGCAACAAAATACCATTTGTAAGTACATTTGCTATGTTTGCAGCAGGAAGAGCTTATGACCAAATAAGAAATAGTATTTGTTATCCAAAATTAAATGTTAAAATTTGTGCCACTCATGCAGGAATAACAGTAGGAGAAGATGGTGCTACACACCAAATGCTAGAAGATATATCCTTAATGAGAACTATACCAAATATGACAGTAATGTGTACTTCAGATGATGCTCAAACAAAATGGGCTATAAGAGAAATTAGCAAATTTGAAGGTCCAGTATATTTAAGATTATGTAGATTAGCTACACCTAAAATATATGAAAATGAAAAATTTGAAATAGGTAAAGGAATACAATTAGGAGAAGGAACAGATGCCACAATAATAGCAACAGGAGTAGTTGTTTCAGAGGCAATAGAAGCAATGGAAAAACTAAAAAGTAAAGGTATAAATATAAGAATTGTAGATATGCATACAATAAAACCTATAGATAAAGAAATAATTATAAAATCTGCAAAAGAAACAAAAAATATTATAACAATAGAAGATCATAACATAATAGGAGGATTAGGATCAGCAGTATGTGAAGTTCTTGCAGAAAATTATCCCAAAAAAGTTTACAAAATGGGAATTAAAGATGAATTTGGTAAGTCTGGAAAAGCGGAGGAATTACTAAAATATTTTAAACTTGATAAAGATTCCATAACAGAATTTATAGAAAAAATAATTAATGGAAATTTTTAACACCCTATTGCAATAAATCTTATTTATTGTTATTATATTTTGTAGATATAAATAAGAATATATCGAATTAAGGAGCAATTAAAATGATAGAATTTAGAAATGTTTGCAAAAGATATGATACAGGAACAGAAGCTGTAAAAAATGCTAATTTCATTATAGAAAAAGGAGATTTTGCATTTCTTGTAGGAGCTTCTGGTTCAGGAAAGTCAACACTAATTAAATTAATATTAAAAGAGGAAGAACCTACATCTGGAAATATAATAATAAATGGAAAAGATACTACATTTTTAAAACCTAATAGAATCCCATATTTAAGAAGAAGTATGGGAGTTGTTTTCCAAGACTTTAGATTATTACCAGATAAAACTGTTTACGAAAATGTAGCTTTTGCTATGTATATTGTAAAAGCTACACCAAGACATATTAGAAGACAGGTACCAATGGTTTTATCATTGGTTGGTTTAAGCGCAAAAGCAAAAATGTATCCAAATGAACTATCAGGAGGAGAGCAACAAAGGGTAGCACTTGCTAGAGCGTTAGTAAATAACCCTTCAATGCTAATTGCAGATGAGCCTACAGGAAATTTAGACCCAGATACAGCTTGGGACATTATGACGTTATTAAATGATATTAACTTAAGAGGAACAACAGTAGTTGTTGCTACTCATGCAAAAGATATAGTGGATCAAATGAACAAAAGAGTTATACATATTCGTAAAGGCTCTATAGTAAAAGATGATGAAAAAGGTGGGTATGAATTGTGAGATATAATGTTGTAACTTATCTATTAGGAGAAGGAATAAGAAATGTTTTTAAAAACAAAAAATCAAGTAGTGCATCAATAATAATTATGAGTCTTACAATGTTAATATTTGGTGTTTTCTTTGTAATTACCCAAAATATTAACAGTATAATGAAACAAATAGAAAGTGAACAAGGAATAGAAGTATTTTTATATGATATTTCTGAAGATCAAACAAAAGCTGTAGAAGACTATATAAGAAATATAGATGGCGTAAATACTGTAGAATATAAGTCTAAAGAAGATGCATTAAATCAATTAAAGAGCCAATTTAAGGATAGAGCAGATCTTTTATCTGGGTATGAAGAAAATAATATATTTCCAGCATCTTATGTAGTAACTTTAACTGATTTAACAAAAAGTGGAGAGGTAATAAAAAAGATACGTTCGTATGATGAGGGAAAATCTGAAACAGACCTTGTAATTAAGAATATAACAAGTAAAGATGAGACAGTAACAACACTAATTAATTTGGCAAATGGAATAAGAATAATAACTGGTGTAATACTGGCAATATTAATTATAATTTCAATATTTATAATATCAAATACGATAAAACTTACAGTGCATGCAAGAAGAAAAGAAATATCTATAATGAAATATGTGGGGGCTACGAATAGTTTTATAAGATGGCCTTTTATTGTAGAAGGTATAATAATTGGAATAATATCAGGAGCAATATCAATAATTATTTTAGGTATTAATTACAATTTAATTGCAGGAAAAATTTTAGAATCACAAGTTGTGTCTGCAATGAGTATAAATTTATTAACATTTGTAGATATGTTTGGACTAATTGTACTTGTTTATACAATATTAGGAATTGGAATAGGTGTGTTAGGAAGTTGTATTTCTATGCGTAGGTATTTAAAAGTATAGAAAGGAAGAATAAAATGAGAAGATTTCTAAAAATATTAATAATAATGTTGTTGTTAATATCAAATTTAGGGGTTTCAACAATATATGCAGCTGAATTAACAGATTTACAAGAGCAACAAACACAAGTGCAAGCAAATCAAGATATGGCAACAACACAGCTTCAGGCTGTAAAAGAGGAGCTAACACAAAACTTACAACAAGTTCAAGAACTAAACAATAATATTGCACAATATGAAGCAGAAATAAATAATTATAATGATCAAATTGTAAATTTACAAAATGATATTTCTAAAACAGAAGAAGAAATAAAAAAAGCAGAAGAAAACTATAAAAATCAAAAAAAATTATTAGATGATAGACTAATTACTATGTATGAAGCTGGTACAACAGAATATTTAGATGTTGTACTAAGCTCAAAAACAATAACAGAATTCTTATCTAATTATTACTTATTATCGATTTTGGCAGATTCTAATGTAGATTTTCTAGATACAATAGAAAAACAAAAGAAAATAATAGAAGATCAAAAGAAAAAGCTAGAAGAGCAGAAACATCAAGTTAATACATCAAAAGAAGAAAAAGAAAAAGCAGCAATAATATTGGAAAATACAAGGGTTATGAAAAATACATATACCTCTCAACTAACAGACCAAGAAAAGCAAATACAGTCAGAAATAGATGCATATCAAACACAATTAAATCAACTAGAAGCAGAAATCCAAGCAATAACAGCTAATAGCTTAATAATTAATCCAAATTATATAGGCGGAGAGATGTTGTGGCCGGTACCTGGATATACAAAGTTAAGTTCTACATTTAAAATGAGAGTTCATCCGATAACTGGGGTATACAAATTGCATACAGGAATTGATATACCAGCACCTATAGGAACTAATTTTCTTGCAGCAAACGAAGGTATTGTAGTAAAAGCAAGTTATAATTCTGCTTATGGCAATATGGTTATGGTAGACCATGGAGGCGGAGTTTCAACATTATATGCGCATGGCGATGAAATAATGGTAACACTAGGGCAAACAGTAAAAAAAGGTGATGTTGTTTTAAAAACAGGAAATACGGGGAATTCAACAGGTCCTCATGCACATTTTGAAGTTAGAATAAATGGAACACCTGTAGATCCATTACCATATGTAACACATAAAGATGGAGTAAATTAATTTACCAAAAAACGGAGGATAAAATGAAAAAAATATACATAAAACTTATAACGATATTAACAGTTATAGTAGTATTATTAAATTTATTATCAACATCATATGCAGCTTCAAGTTTTAGTAGTCAAAAGAATGAATTAAATAAAAAAATACAAGAAACAAAAGAAAATTTAAATGATGTAAATAGTCAAAAAAAGGAATCACAAGAAAAAGTTAATGATTTATCTGGACAAATAAATTCTTATGAATCTCAAATAAGTTCTTTAGAAGGTGAGATAGCTTCAAAAACAAAAGAAGCTAATGAAATGCAAAAAAAACTAGATGAACTAGAAATAGAAAGAGAGAAAAATCAAAATTTACTTGATGAAAGATTAATAACATTATATGAGGCAGGAGAAGTTTCTTATTTGGATATGTTACTATCATCTTCAGATTTAACAGAATTTATATCTAGCTATTATATGATAGAAACATTAACAGCAGCAGACAAAGAACTAATTCAAAAATTGGAAAACGACAAAAAACAAATAGCTGAAATGCAAGAAAAAATAAATGCAAGTTTAAATGAAATAGAAACAAATAAAACTAAATTAGAATCTGTTAAAAAAGAATTAAATAAAGCAAAGAATAAAGAAGAAACAAAAGTAGAAGAATTAACAGAACAATCACATGATTTAGAAAGTGATGTAAAAGCATACGAAAAAAAGATGAAAGAACTTGATGCTAAAGAAAAAGAACAAGAAAGAGCTTTGCAAAAGAAATACGAAGAAGCAAAGAAGAAAGCTGAAGAACAAAATAACTCTGCTGGTTCAAACTCTGGTTCTAATTCAGGTGGAGGAGTGAGTTCTAAAGGATTCATAAGACCAGTAAAAAGTGGAAAGATTACAGCCCAAATGTATTATTCTAGTGGAAAATACCATGGTGCAGTAGATTTTGGTGTATCTGTAGGAACACCTGTGTATGCAGCAGCAGATGGTATTGTAGTAACATCTACTTGGGGTGGTTCAGATAGTTATGGATATTATGTAAAAATTAAACATTATAATGGATATTATACATTATATGCACATGCTTCATCTTTAGTTGCAAAAGTAGGACAAGAAGTAAAACAAGGTGATTTAATAATGTATTCAGGAAATACAGGAAATTCAACAGGTCCACATTTACATTACGAAGTAAGAAAATCACCAGGAGGATATAATGATAGAGTAAATCCTATGAACTTTTTACCATAATAAGTAATAAAGACCACTACTAAAGAATAAAAACTTAAGTAGTGGTTATATTAAATTTAAAATAAGGAGGAAAATATAATTATGAAAAAATCTACAATAGCAATTATAGTAGTTGCTGTAATATTAATAGCAATAATAGCAGGAGTAGCTTCTAGTTATAATGGAGTAGTTGGATTAGCAGAAGAGGTAGACAATAAATTTGCAACAATAGATACAATGCTACAAAGAAGGGCAGATCTAATTCCAAATTTAGTAAATACAGTAAAGGGATATACTAATCAAGAACAATCTGTAATAGACTCAGTTACAGAGGCAAGAGCGAAACTTGCAGGAGCAAATACTGTAGAAGAGAAAGCAAATGCAGATCAACAATTAACAGGAGCTTTAAATAGATTATTGTTAGTAGTAGAAAATTATCCTGATTTAAAATCATCACAAAATTTTATAAATTTATCAGATGAATTAGCTGGAACAGAAAATCGTATAGCTACAGCAAGAAAAGATTACAATGATGTTGTGAAAAAATACAACACCAAAATAAAGAAATTTCCAACAAATTTAATAGCTGGAATGTTTGGATTTGAAAAGAAAGAATACTTCCAAGCATCTGAAGGAAGCGAGGAGGTACCAACTGTTGACTTCAATACAGTACAATAAAAAAATTAAATATGTATTAATATTTCTTATAACAATTATTATATTACTTGGAAATAATTCATATGCTATAGTTTCTAAAACAAGAGAGTTTTTTGTAAATGACTCAGCAAATTTACTATCAAATGAAACCGAAGACTATATTATAAATATGAATAAAGCATTAGAAAGTAAAACAGGAGCACAAATAGTTGTAGTTACTGCTAAAAACTTAGAAGGAATGTCTTTAGAGGAATATGCTACAAAATTATTTAGGGAATATGGTATTGGTGATAAAGAAAAAAACAATGGAGTATTAATATTATGTGCTTATGAAGAGAGAATGCTTAGGGTAGAAGTTGGTTATGGTTTAGAAGGGGCTTTACCAGATGGAAAAACTGGGCGAATTCAAGATGAATATATAATTCCATATTTAAAAGAAAACGATTTTGACACAGGTATAAAGAATGGTTTTAATGCGATATTACAAGAAGTAATGACAGAGTATGGAATAACAATAGATGGTGTAGCAGAAGCTACAGCGCTAGAAACAAACGATGATAGCCATATACTTCCAGAACTTATAATGGTAGCTATTTTTATAATGTTAATAATTTTTTCTGGTAGACACGGAATCTTCTTTTTAGGGGGATTTGGCGGTAGAGGTCATTATGGCGGACGGAGGATCTTTTGGAGGAGGTTCATTCGGTGGTGGTGGATCCTCTGGAGGAGGAGGCTCATCTAGAAGTTTTTAATTAAATATATAAAACAAAAACCGTATTCAATTAAAAAAATACGGTTTTTTGATTTATAAAAAGATAAAACCCGGATTATGGGACGATCCTTAAAATTCCGATTTTATATATTAAAACTAGAGTTTAATTGTTATATAAATTTTTTTCATATAAATCTTCTATACGTACATTTTTTTCTTCAAAATTATCAATAAAACCAACTTTGGCTATGTTGTTATTTATTTCTTGAACCCAAACAGGTCGTTCATTATAAAAAATATCGACTTTTTGTTTGTTTTGTAAAATTTGGTATATTTTTGAAGCTTTCATACAATCATCTCCTTAAAAACTTGTACTATTAATATATCCAAAAAATAGAAAAATATTCCAAAAAAATAATGAACTCTATGACGTGTGCCATAGAGTTCATTATTACCAGTACCATTTCCAGATTAAAGCGAAAACTACAATCTTTAATATTAAGATAATAATCCGTTCACCATCTGTAGAATCCTCTGGCTTCAAAAGCTTATTAATTACCCAATTTGCAAAGAATAATAATAAACCACATAAGCCAAGATAGAATGACCAGTCACCAAGCTTTAAACAAACGCTCAGAATAATTAAAACAATGAAAAACCACATAGTCTATGTGCTCCTTTCTTTTATATCAACGAGTTAATTAAAATAATTATAGCATAAATAAGGCAAAAAATCAAAAATACAAAAGTGATAAGAACTAATTTAGCGTATTTGCATTTAGGATTGTTATAAAAGATAATGTGGTAAAGGTATGTTAGGGCCATAAAAAAATAGTACCAAGCAAATTATGAAAAATACTTGGTACTCTAAATAAATTGGTGACCCGTACGGGAATCGAACCCATGATTCAGCCTTGAGAGGGCTGCGTCTTAACCGCTTGACCAACGGGCCATATTAACTAACATAAATACTTATATCATAAAAATAAATAATAGTCAATAGGAACAAAATTTCGCAAATATGTATTGACAAAATAAAAAAATAATATATAATAGTAAGCGAACAAAAGTTTTAAAAGAGGTAAAAAATGTTAAACGAAAAAGATAGAATAGATGTTGTTTTAGTTAATAAAAAATACTTTCAAACTAGGCAAAAAGCTAAATACGAAATAGAAAAAGGAAATGTATATGTAGATGGCAAACAAATTACTAAAACAAGTAAAATTATAAACTACGAATCTAATATAGAAATAAAAGGAGAAATTTTAAAATATGTAAGTAGAGGAGGGTTAAAGCTTGAAAAGGCTATAAATAAATTTTCTATTGTTTTAAAAGATAGAATATGTGCAGATATAGGAGCATCAACAGGAGGCTTTACAGATTGTATGCTACAAAACGGGGCTAAAAAAGTTTATTCAATAGATGTGGGCCATTCTCAATTAGCAGATACACTTTTAAATAATAAAAAAGTAGTAAATTTAGAAGGAACAAATATTAAAGAACTAGAAAGTAACAGTATAGAAAAGCTAGATTTTATTAGTTCAGATGTTTCATTTATATCAGAACTGCAAGTACTTCCAAAAATATACGAAATGTTGAAAATAAAAGGAAAAGCAGTAATTTTAATAAAACCTCAATTTGAATCAGGAAAGGGACATTTAAATAAAAATGGTGTTGTAAAAGATATAAAAGTACATCAAAAAGTTATTCAAAATATAGTAATATTTGCAAATAAATTAGGATTTAAAATTATAAACTTAACATATTCACCAATAAAGGGACCAGCAGGTAATATCGAATACTTATTATATATAGAAAAAAATGAAAATAATTTATTAGACTTATATGAAATTAAGAAAAATGCAATACAAATTACTTCAGAAGCATATAAAGAGTTAAAATAGGAGGCATATGTATGATATCTACATTACATATAAAAAATATAGGAATAATAGATGAAATATTAATAGACTTTTCTAAAGGTCTTAATATATTAACAGGAGAAACAGGAGCAGGAAAAACTTTAATAATAGATGCATTAGGAATAGTATCTGGAGGAAGATTCTCAAAAGAAATGATAAGAAAAGGAGAAAATCATTCTTTTGTAGAAGTTAGCATATATTTGCCAGATAATCCTAAATCTATAGATAATAATATAATAATTTCTAGAGAGATATTTGATAATGGCAGGAACACTTGTAAAATAAATGGCAGATTAGTAACAGTAAACGAGCTAAAAGAATTTATGAAAAATATAATAAATATTCATGGTCAAAATGATAATCAAAATTTATTAAATAAAGAAAATCATATTAAATATTTAGACAAATTTTTAGGAAAAGAATTTTTAAATAAAAAATTAAATTATACAAGATTGTATAATGAATATGTTTCTATAAACAAAGAATTAAAAGAAAATTATGGGGACGAAAAAGAAAAGCAACGTAAATTAGACTTATTATATTATCAGTTAAACGAAATAAAAAATGCTAATTTAAAAATGAACGAAGATGAGGAATTAGAAGAACAAAAAAATCTAATAGTAAATGCAGAAAGAATATCTAAGTCCTTAAATGAAGCCGATTTACAAATAAATGAAAATGCTTTGAATGCATTAAGTATAGCAATTAAAAGATTAGAAAGAATAGAAGATATAAATGTAAAATATCAAAAAACATTAAGTTCTTTAAAAAGTAATTATTATGATTTACAAGAAATAGCTATAGATTTAAGTCATTATAATTCAGATTCATCTTTTGAAGAATCTGAAAGGGAAGAAATAGAAAATAGAATAGATGAAATAAATGATTTAAAAAGAAAATATGGAAATACTATTGGAGAAATACTAAATTATAAACAAGAAATAGAAGAGGAAATAAATAAAATAGAAAATGTAGAAGAAAAAAATAAAAAATTAAAAAGTGAGTTAGATAATATAGAAATAGAGTTAGAAAAATTAGGAAAAGAACTTCATAAAGATAGAGAAGAAAAAGGAATTGTGCTAGCAAAAAAGATAAATAAAGAACTTACAGACTTAGAAATGCCAAATGCAAAATTTCAAATAAGTATAAATAATGTTAATTTTAATAAAGATGGAATAGATGAAGTTGAATTTATGATAACAACAAATAAAGGAGAAGACTTTAAATCACTTATAAAAACAGCTTCAGGAGGAGAAATGTCTAGAATAATGCTAGCCATAAAAACAGTATTATCAGATATAGATGAAGTACCAATCTTAATCTTTGACGAAATAGATACAGGCATTAGTGGCAAAGCTGGTAGCGCTGTAGGTGAAAAATTAAAAACTATTTCTAAAAAACATCAAGTTATTATTGTTACTCATTTGGCAAGTATTGCCGCTAAAGGAAATGCAAATTACTATATTTATAAAGAAGTAGAAGAAAATAATACTAAAACAAGAATTAAAAATTTAAATGAACAAGAAGTGTTAGAAGAAATAGCAAGAATTGCAAGTGGAATTGTTTCAGAAATATCATTACAACATGCAAGGGAACTAAGAAAAGCAAGCTAAAAAACAAAAGCAAGATTTTCTATATGTTTTTATGTTAGAAAATCTTGCTACAAATATAATTATTTTATTTCGACAATAGTAACACCCATTTCACCTTCACCAAAAGTACCAAGTCTAAAAGATTTTACATGTGGATGCTTCCTTAAAAAAGTATGAATACCACTTCTTAATTTGCCAGTACCTTTACCATGAACTATTCGTGCAGTTTTTAATTTTGCTAAGCTACAGTCATCTAAATATTTATCTATAACAAAAATTGCTTCATCAACTGTTTGACCAATAACATTAATTTCAGAAGAAATATTTTTAGACTTTGTTGATGTAGAAAAAGATTTAGAAGGGATATTAGAAGAAGTTTTTTTATTTGTACTAATAGAAATATCAGAAATAGGTACGAAAGATTTCATATTTCCACATTGTACTTGCACTTCGTTATTTTTATTAGGTAATGTAAGCAAAACAGCATTAGTCATAAATTTTTTTACATATACGTCCATGCCAATTCTTAATGCTTTCACATCTAAAGTACTAAAGGAAGTAGAAGAATTTCTGGTAGCAGATAATTCTTTAATAGAATTATTTAAACTATTTCTAAAATTATCTAAATCTTTTAAATTACCAGAATTATGCTCTATTTTTCGCATTTGTCGTATAATAGTAGTTGCTTCATCTTTAGCGGAATATAGTATTTCACGGGCTTCTAACTTAGCTTTATTAATAATCTCATTTTGCTTGTTTCGAACATTAGAAACATCTTTTTCAAGTGAATCTTGTAATTTACTAATTTGCACTAATTTTTTATCAATTTCACTTTTTTCATGTTCTATTTTCAATTTATTATCATAAATACTTTTTAATAAATCTTCAATGTAAATAGTGTCACTATCTAAAAAACTATTCGCTCTTTTTAAAATAGTTTCAGAAAGTCCTAACTTTTTACTTATTTCGAAAGCATTACTTTTCCCAGGAACACCTATTAATAATCTATAAGTAGGAGAAAGAGTTTCTAAATTAAATTCTTGGCTTGCATTTTCAAAACCCGAATGTGTTAAAACATAATTTTTTATTTCAGGATAGTGAGTAGTAGCAATAGTTAAAGTATTGTTGTTATGTAAGTGTTCTAAAATACTAATTGCCAAACTACTACCTTGCATAGGGTCTGTTCCAGAGCCTAGTTCATCTACTAAAACTAAACTATTTGAAGTAGAATTATTTAATATTTCAATAATATTTAACATATGTGAAGAAAATGTACTTAAAGATTCTTGAATACTTTGTTCATCACCAATGTCAGCAAAGATATTATCAAAAACAAATACACTACTATTTTCACTAGCAGGTATATTTAAACCAGACATAGCCATTAAAACTATTAATCCAGTTGTTTTTAGGGTTACAGTTTTTCCACCTGTGTTAGGACCAGTAATTACGAGGGTGTTAAAATTTATACCTAAGTTTATATTAATAGGTACAACAGTAGAACTATCTATTAATGGATGCCTTGCTTTTATTAAATTAATTTCTTTATTTTCATTTAATAAAGGCTTAGTAGCATTTAAAACTATAGAATAATTAGCTTTAGCGAAAATAAAGTCAAGCAATCCAATTAGCCTAAGATCATTTTCTAATTCGTCTAAAATTTCAAAAAGCATAGAAGTAAAATTAGTTAAAATTTTCTCAATTTCTATATTTTCTTCAACAGTTAGAGTACTAATCTTGCTATTTAAATCAAAAACAGATATAGGTTCAATAAATACAGTAGAGCCACTATTAGACATATCGTGAATGAAACCTTTTATATTATTTTTATATTCTTCTTTAACAGGAATTACATATCTATCATTTTTTATAGTTACAACAGGATCTTGAAGATATTTTGAGTATGAAGAAGAAGAGATATAATTATTTAATTTGTTCTTTATTTCTTGATCAATTTTTCTCTTTGCAGATCTAATATTATATAAAGTAGAAGAAGCTTTATCATCAATTGTAAATTTATCAATAATTGCAGAAAATATTTTATTTTCTATATTTTTATTAATATATAAATTATCAAAATATGAATATATAGTATTAAAATCATTTAAGTCTATAAGGTCATCAGAAAAGAAATAAGACTTCAATTCACTAGAAAGTTTTAAAATTTTTCCAATATTTAAAACATCCACAATAGACAATGTTTTATTACTTTTTAATGTTTTTAAAGAAACATTAATGTCTTCAGAAAATTCATAAATAGGAATAGAACCTTTTTTATATCTTAAAAGAACAGCTTCATTAGTTTCATTTAAAGCTTTTATAACTTTATTCTTTTCATGAAAAGGTACCAGAGAAAGACAATATTTTTTTCCAATAAAAGTTTTTGCGTATTGGGCTAAATTTTTGATAATTTTATCATACTCCAACTTTTCTAAATATTTGCTTAACATATAAACTCCTTTTTAAATTAAATTATACTTTTCAAAAATATTTTTAATCATATGTGTATCTAATCCAACTATGGAATTGTAATCTCCATCATATCCTTTTAAATATACTTTACCAATACCTTGCACAGCATAAGCTCCAGCTTTATCCATAGGTTCTTTTGTGTCTACATAAGAGCAGATGTCGTAATAAGACATGTTTTTAAAATAAACAGTAGATTTATTAACTCTTGTTTCGAAAACAACAGAATGTTCTGTCTTTATAATTATTGTAGTACCCGTATATATGTCATGTGAATTTCCTTGTAAAAGTTTTAGGATACGAATAGCGTCATCTCTATCTTTAGGCTTTCCTAAAATAAGGTTGCCAAAAGAAACTAATGTATCAGAGCCAATTACAGTATACTCATTATTGTCTTTATATTTATTTAAAAAAATTGAATATGCTTTTTCATATGACAACTTTTCAGCTAGTTTTTGTGGATTAGATTCAATCTTTTTTAATCTATTTTCGTCAATATCGCTTGGAATAATATCAAAATTACTTATTATTGTTGATAATAACTGTTTTCTTCTAGGAGAAGAAGATGCTAAAATAAATTCCATAACAAAACCTCCTATAATCTTAGGTATTATAACATTTTTTGTTTTAAAAAATCAATATTGCGTTTAGAGTTTTGCTATGGTAAAATAAATAAAGTTAAATACGGAGGAATTTTATGAAAGATAGACAGCAAAATATACGAAATTTTAGCATAATTGCACATATAGATCATGGTAAGTCAACTTTAGCAGATAGAATGATAGAAATGACAGGAGTTCTTTCAAAAAGAGAAATGGAATCACAAGTTCTAGATAATATGGAAATAGAAAAAGAACGTGGAATAACAATAAAGTCACAGTCTGTAAGAATGATTTATAAAGCAAAGAATGGAGAAGAATATATATTTAATTTAATAGATACACCTGGACATGTAGATTTTAATTATGAAGTATCTAGAAGTTTAGCAGCTTGCGAAGGTGCAATATTAGTAGTAGATAGTAGCCAAGGAGTAGAAGCGCAAACACTAGCTAATGTTTACTTAGCACTAGACAATAATTTGGAAATTTTACCTGTAATAAATAAGGTGGATTTACCAAATGCAAGACCAGATGAAGTAAAGAAAGAAATAGAAGATATTATAGGTATTCCAGCAGAGGATGCGCCTTGTATTTCTGCAAAAACTGGGCTAAATGTAGAAGAAGTTTTAGAAAGAATTATAACAGACATTCCAGCACCTTCAGGGGACAAAAATCAAAAATTGAAATGCCTAATTTTTGATTCTTTTTATGATAACTACAAAGGTGCAGTAAGTTATGTAAGAGTAAGAGAAGGAAAAATAAAAGTGGGAGACGAAATATTACTTATGTCTTCTAATAAAACTTTTGTTGTAACAGAAGTAGGCTTTTTTGAACCTGGTAAATATTTCCCTTGTAATGAATTAGTAGCAGGAGATGTAGGATATATTGCGGCAAGTATAAAGAGTTTGTCAGATATAAGAGTAGGAGATACAATCACTTTAAAAGACGATAGAGCCGAAGAACCTTTACCAGGATATAAAAAGGTAAATCCAATGGTTTATTGTGGACTATATCCTGTAGATGGCAGTGATTATGAAAATTTAAAAGTAGCTTTAGAGAAATTACAGTTAAATGATGCAGCACTTCAGTACGAAGCAGAAACTTCTAATGCACTAGGCTTTGGATTTAGATGTGGTTTTTTAGGATTATTACATTTAGAAATAATAGAAGAAAGACTTGATAAAGAATTTGACTTGAGCTTAATAACAACATCACCATCAGTTATTTATAAAGTTTATAAAACAGATGGGGAGATTGTAGAGTTATATAACCCAGCAGATTTACCAAAACAACAAGAAATTAGCTATATGGAAGAACCTTTTGTAGAGGCAGAAATATTAACTCCAAAGGAATTTGTAGGAAATATAATGGAAATTTGTCAAAATAGAAGAGGTATATATAAAGATATGAAATACCTTGATGAAAATAGAGTTACTATAATTTACGAATTACCATTAAATGAAATTATATATGACTTTTTTGACACATTAAAATCAAAAACAAAAGGATATGCTTCATTTGATTATGAACTAAAAGAATATAGAAGATCTGAATTAGTAAAACTAGATATATATGTAAATGGAGAAAGTGTGGATGCATTAAGTTTTATAGTACATAAAGATTCTGCATATGAAAGAGGCAGAAAAATGATAGAAAAATTAAAAACTGTTATTCCACGTCATTTATTTACAATTCCTTTACAAGCTGTAATAGGTGGAAAAATTATTGCGAGGGAAACTATTTCTGCTATGAGGAAAGATGTTCTTGCAAAATGCTATGGTGGAGATATAACTCGTAAGAAGAAACTTTTAGAAAAACAAAAAAGAGGAAAGAAAAAAATGCGTGAGATTGGTAATGTAGAAATTCCACAAGAAGCATTTTTATCTGTATTAAAATTAGATGAAGAAAAATAGGAATAAAAATGAATATAACTAAAAAAGAGTTTATAAAAGTAGATAATAAATTTGATGAATATAATAATAAAATTAATGAATCTTTTGAATATATAGAAGGAAACGAAAAGATAATGATATCTGCACCACATAGTGTAAGTCATTTTAGAAAAGGAAAGATAAAAGCAAAAGATAGTCATACAGGTACAATAGCAATACTGTTACAAAATGCTTTAAGCTGTAATTGTATATATAAAACAAAAAACTGTAATGATGATGCAAACTATGATATAGAAGAAAATGAATATAAAACTAAATTAGCCGAAATAATAAGAAAAAAACAAATAAAATTTTTAGTGGATATTCATGGTGCAAAAGAAGGTTATGATTTTGATATAGATGTAGGAACAGATAATTATAGTAATTTAAACAATAAAAAAGAGTATGCGAATCAAATTATAGAATTAGGCAAAAAGTATAATCTAAATGTTACAATAGACAAAGTTTTTAGAGCAAGTACATTACATACAATTGCAAAAAGCATAAGTGAACAAACTAAAGTACCTTGCATGCAAATGGAGATTTCTAAAGAATATAGAAATTTAGAAAATTTTGATAATATAAAAATTATACTAAATTTTTTAGAAGAGTTTTTAAAGAAGATTTTAGTTAATTAATAGGAGGAAAAAATGAGCGAAAAAGAATATGCTGATCAAATAGAAGGAAGAAATAGTGTATTAGAATTATTAGAATCTGGAAAAGATATTAATAAAATTTTTATACAACAAGGAGAAAAACACGGTTCAATAAATAAAATTATTGCAAAAGCGAAGGAAAATAAAGTGATTATAGTGCAAACAGATAAATTAAAATTAGACCAAATGAGCCAAACAAAGAACCATCAAGGTGTTATTGCTGCTGTTCCTCCATTTGAATATAGTTCTGTAGAGGAAATTTTAGAAGGAGCTAAACAAAAAAATGAAACACCATTTATTTTAATATTAGATGGAATAGAAGATCCACACAATTTAGGCTCAATAATTAGAACAGCAGAAACAGCTGGTGTTCATGGAATAATTATACCGAAAAGAAGAGCAGTAGCAGTAAATAGTACTGTTAATAAAGTATCTGCAGGTGCAGTGCAACATATGAAGATAGCTAGAGTAAATAATATAACCGAAACAATAAAATATCTAAAAGAAAATGATATATGGGTATGTGGAACAGATATGAATACAAATAGATATCATTATGAAGAAAACTTTACTATACCAATAGCACTTGTAATAGGTAGTGAAGGCAACGGTATGAGTAGATTGGTTAAAGAAAATTGCGATTTTCTAGTAAAAATACCAATGCATGGTAAAATAACTTCATTAAATGCTTCAGTATCAGCAGGCATAGTAATGTATGAAGTTGTAAAGCAAAGAATGATAAAATAAATATACTAAAGATGGGAGGAAAAAGATATGATGGGGAGAAAGAAAAGAATTTTAATTATAACACTTTCTATCATAACAGTTTTAATTTTAATAATAGGAGGAGTTTTAATTTACTTAAATTGTGCAACAGATACATTTAAGAGTACACAAGAACTATTTTATAAATATTTATATCAAAATGGGGATATAGCAGACGTATTTGACACAAATTTATTAGATAGATATTACCAAAAAATAGAAAATAATGCATACAATGGTAAAGGCGAATTAACAATAAAAACAGGAAATACGGATGGAACTGAAAGCGATACAAAGCAATTTGACGATTTTATTAATAAAACAAAAATAGAATATAATACTAAAAGTAACTTAACAGAGAAGAAAGCTGAAACAGAAGCAAAAATAATATATGACAATAAAGAACAATTTAAAATGAATTTTGCTAGAAACGATAATAATTATGCTGTTAAATCAGATGAGGTAGTATATAAATACTTACTATTAAGAAATGAAAACTTAAGAGAAGTTTATACAAAATTAGGAATAGAAAATATAGATAAAATCCCAAATCAATTTGAGAAGATAGATTATAATATTTACAAAGATATGAAACCAGAAGATAAAGGAAGAATACTTTCTACATACCAAAATGTTTTAAATAAAGAAATTTTAAGCAATCATTATACAAAACAAAAAATACCAATGCAAATAAATGGAAAAGAAATGAAAGGGAATGTATATACATTAACATTAACAGAAGAAGAACTTTCTTCTTTAAAAATAAAATTATTAGAAACATTAATGACAGATGAACTAACTTTAAAATATGTTGTTCAATTTTTACAATTAGATGGTTCATATACTATAAAGATTAAACAAGCAATACAAGAAGAAATAGATGATTTAAAACGTGAACAAATACAAGATAATGGTTTTATTAAAATTATGGTATATGAATGCAATATGAAACTTATAAATACAAGGATAGAAACGAAAGAATATAATTATACAATAGATAATAAGTATTCAGAAGGTAACCAAAAAGTAGAATTAATCAAGTCATCAAATGATGGAAATAATATAGTAACAAAAATAAATATAGAGAGAATTACCTCAGATGCTAAAAATTCTTTTAAAATTGAACAAGTATCTACAACAGGAGAAACTATAACAGATAAGAATACACTAATAATAGAGATAAAAGGAAATATAGAAAGAGATAATTTAGAAGTAAATGTAACATTAGAAAATCTTATAGGAAATAAGTCAAATATAATTAATTATAACAATAAAAAAGAATTTACTAATAATGTAGAAGTAGTAAATTTAACTAATGACAATTCAGTTATTTTAAATGATATGACATTAGAAGAAATAGATAGTTTATATAAATCAGTTGTAGAGAGAATTCAATATTTATACGCTGAAAAGTTAAAAGCGATAGGATTTGAACCAGACACTATAAATTACCAAGCTACTTTAAAATGGAGTAGAATTGTAGATGCGTTTGATGAAGACGAATTTAAATCACAAGTTCAAAGAGCATTAAACTTAGCAAAAGATGATTTACAAAATAAAGAAAATTATAAAACTTTAATAGAAGAGGCTGCAGGCGATGAAAACAAAGTTAAACAAATTAAAGGCTTAGTAACAGTAGAAAGGCTAAAAGAAACAGGATTAGATGCAACATTAAATGAAACAGACAATTCTATTTCTATAAAAACAAATAGTGAAACAGCACATAAATATGAAATAGATTATGAAAACTTTAAAATATCAAAAATACAGTAATTTAAGTATTGACAAAAATAAAAAATGCGAGTATACTTATACAGTAACTGAATTTATGCGAAAAATAAAATAGATATATAAATATCTTAAGTAAAAGGAGGGATAAGAATGGCACAACCAAAAAGAAGATGGTCAAAACAAAGAACACATAAAAGAAGATCAACATGGAAATTAGAAACTCCAAAATTTGCAACATGTGCACATTGCCATGAACCTGTAATGCCACACAGAGTTTGCCCAACATGTGGATATTATGATGGAGAAGAAGTTGTAGTTAAGGAAACAAATACAGAAAATAATTAAGATATAAAAACTAAAATATTAATTAATTAATATTTTAGTTTTTTTATTTTTAGAAAATAAAACGGGGATTTTAAGGACCGTCCCTAAATCCCGGTTTTATTAAGTGGAATACAAATATAAGATAAATGTAAATTTAAAATACAAAAAATGTAAAAGAACCACTATTGACTTGATTTATCAAATAGTATAAAATGGAAAAAGAGAGGTGAATTTAATGGCAAAACCAATAGTTGCAATAATAGGAAAACCAAATGTTGGTAAGTCAACATTTTTTAATTATATAGTTGGAAAAAGAATATCTATTGTAGAAGATACACCAGGAGTAACAAGAGATAGAGTTTATGGTGAAGCAAATTGGAGAGGAAGAGAATTTACATTAATAGATACAGGTGGAATAGAGCCGGAATCAAATGATGAAATTTTAGTACAAATGCGAAATCAAGCTAACATTGCTATAGATATAGCAGATGTTATTATATTTATGACAGATATAAGACAAGGTGTTACAGCAGCAGATGAAGATATTGCAATAATGCTTAAAAAGTCTAAAAAGCCAGTTGTTTTAGTATGCAATAAGTCCGATTCATTTGGAAAAGTAGAAGATGAAATATATGAATTTTACAATTTAAGCTTAGGAGATCCATATGCTATTTCTGCAACTAATGCAAAAGGTTTAGGAGATGTATTAGATGCAGTTTATGAAGAATTGCCAGAAGAAGATGAAGAAGAGGAAATTGGAACAGAAATAAAAGTTGCAGTAATAGGAAAACCAAATGTTGGTAAGTCATCATTAATAAACAAAATCTTAGGAGAAAACAGGGTAATCGTAAGTAATATAGCTGGAACAACTAGAGATGCAGTAGATTCTTATTATGAAAATGAATATGGAAAATATGTATTAATAGACACAGCGGGAATTAGAAGAAAATCTAAAGTTAACGAAAATATAGAAAGATATAGCGTAATGCGTTCAAAACTTGCTATAGAAAGAGCAGATGTATGTTTACTATTAATAGACGCAACAGAAGGTGTTACTGATCAAGATGCAAAAATAGCAGGAGAAGCACACGAAGCTGGAAAAGGTGTAATAATTGTAGTAAATAAGTGGGATGCTTTGGAAAAAGAAAATGGAACTTTGGAAAGATATAAAAAAGAAGTGTATGAAAAATTATCATATTTATCTTATGCACCAATATTATTTATATCTGCTAAAACAGGACAAAGAATAAATAAATTATTTGAAATGATAAATATTGTAGCAAATCAAAATGCAATAAGAATACCAACAGCAACGTTAAACCAAATAATAACCGAGGCAGTTGCAGTAAGACAACCACCAACAGATAGGGGACGTAGGTTAAAAATATTATATGCAACTCAAGCTTCTACTAAGCCACCAACATTTGTAATATTTGTAAATGTAAAAAACTTATTTCATTTTTCATACCAAAGGTATTTAATGAATCAAATAAGAAATGAATTTGGTCTTATAGGTACACCTATAAGAATTATTGTAAGAGAAAAAGGAAACACAATAGAAACAAAATAGGAGGAATATACATGGAATATATAATAATAGCGATGATAGCTTATTTAATAGGAAGTATTAATTTTTCAATTTTAATAAGCAAGAAGAAAGCAGGATACGATATTAGGAAAAAGGGAAGCGGAAATGCTGGAACTACTAATATGCTAAGAAATTTAGGAAAAAAATATGCAGCAATAACATTAGTTTGTGATATTTTAAAAGGTGTTGTTGCAATAGCAATAGCAATAGTAGTAGGAAATATTTTAAAAGATACTAATAAAGCGTTATTAGTACAAATAGCTGCAATTGCTGTTGTTATAGGACATACATTTCCAGTATTTTTTGGATTTAAAGGTGGAAAAGGTGTAGCTACATCACTTGGAATTTTGTTAATGACAAATTGGCAATTAGGATTAATATGTTTAGTATTTGCACTAGTATTAATGGCTTTAACAAGAATGGTTTCTTTAGGGTCAATTGCAGCTGCAATATTATTTCCAGTTTTAACATTATTTGTAGGAGAAGGACATTATATAGTAGAAAGTACAGGAATAGGGAATGGCTATTTTGTATATAGTGTAGTATTAGCAATAATAGTATTATTTAATCATAGAGAAAATATTAAAAGAATCTTAAACGGTTCAGAAAACAAACTAAGTTTTAAAAAATAGGAGTGAAACTAATGAAAAAAGTTACAATAATAGGAAGTGGAAGTTGGGGGATAGCATTAGCAATTCATCTAGCTAAAATGGGACATAAAGTTAAAGTTTGGTCATTTGCTAAAGAAGAAGCAGACCTTATAAATAATGAAAGAAAATGCAAATTTTTACCAAATGTAAATTTACCAGAAGGAATAGAATGTGTTTTAGATTACAAAGAGGCAATAGAAGGATCAGAAATAATATTACATGTTACACCATCTAAATTTACACGTAGTACGGTAAAAGAATATAAACAATATGTAACAAATCAACCAATAATTATCTGTTCTAAAGGTTTTGAAAAAGAAACATTATTACCTTTAGATGAAGTAATAAGACAGGAAATGCCAAATGCAAAAATAGGAGTTTTGTCTGGACCAAGTCATGCAGAAGAAGTTTCTATAGGCATTCCAACAGTAATGGTTATTGCATCAGAAGATGATGAAATTTTATATGATATTCAAAATGAATTTATGACTCCAGAATTTAGAATATATACATCACATGATATTAGAGGTGTAGAAATAGGAGGAGCATTTAAAAATATTATAGCTTTTTGTGCAGGAGTGGCAGCAGGAATTAATTTAGGAGATAACTCTTTTGCAGCACTTATAACTAGAGGACTAGGAGAAATTGCTAGATTAGGAATAGCTTTAGGAGCAGAAAAAGACACATTATATGGATTAAGTGGATTAGGAGATTTAATAGTAACTTGCTTAAGTGAGCATAGTAGAAATAGAAGAGCTGGAAAATTAATAGGAGAGGGGAAAACAATAGAAGAAGCTAGAAAAGAAGTAGGAATGGTAATAGAAAGTATAGACAATATAGAAGCAGCATACGAACTTTCTAAAATTCATAATATAGAAATGCCAATTGTAGATGGAGTATATAATATTTTATACAATAATTTAGATCCAAGAGAAGCTGTAACAATGCTTATGACTCGTGATAAAAAATTTGAATAATAGGAGCAAAATATGAAATTAATAATACAAAAAGTAAAAAAAGCAAAAGTAGAAGTTAAAAATAATGTTGTAGGACAAATAGATAAGGGTTATATGGTATTACTAGGAGTAAAAAAAGGAGATACAGAAAAAGAAGCAGATTATTTAGCAAAAAAATTATGTAATTTAAGAATTTTTGAAGATGATAATGGAAAAATGAATTTGTCAATAAAAGATGTAAATGGGGAATTACTTATAATTTCTCAATTTACACTATATGGGAATACTAAAGAGGGAAACAGACCAAGTTTTATAGAAGTAGAAGAGCCGGAAAAAGCAAATGAATTATACAAACATTTTTTAATAAAATGTAAAGAAAATGGCATAGAAAAAGTAGAACAAGGAATGTTTGGAGAACATATGGAAGTTTCACTAATAAATGATGGACCAAATACTATAATAATGGAAAAATAATTAATAAGGAAAACGCTCGAACATATATCTTATTATTAAATCAGCGTTATAATCTGTAATATTAATTAAAATTCCAGGATCAAGTGAAATCCACATACCAATATTATATTTATAATTATTATCAATAAAGCTACCGATAATATCAACAATCTCTATAGGATTGTTGTATTTTTTTGTCCATGATAAATTATCATCTAAAGTTATTGGAACTTCGAGAAACGTTTCTAAAAAATTTTTTATTTCACCAGATTTAGTACTATATAAATTTACACTTGCCAACATAACAACTCCTTAAAAATAGTATTTGTACAAAAAAAATATTTATACATTGTATATAAAGTGAATTTAAGGAAATAATATGAAAAAAAGTATATTGGAGGAAATATGGCAAAAAAGATAATTGAAAATTTAATTCTAATATTATTTATAACAATTATGATCTTTAGTTTGACAGGATGTTCCAAACAAAAAACAGATGAAGAACAACTAAGAGAAAAAAATATTTCAGAAATACAATATATAGATAACTATATATTACTAATGTTAAATAATATTAATAATATAGATTTAAAACAATATAATACCAAGATAGAAAACACAGAGAATTTAAATGAAGTGTTAAAAGAAGAAGAAAATTCTAAAAGTAATAATGTACAATATAGTATGATGCAAACTACAATTTTAAATTCGGATAAAACTACAAATTGGCAAAATTTAAAAATTCAAATAGAAAATTTAAATAAAATTTGGCCATCAATAATAGTAGATTTATACAAAGCCAATATTGAGAATAACAAATTAACTGAATTTAGTGATTTACTCAACATATGTATTAAGAATATAAAGGATGAAAATAGAGTAGAAACATTAAAGAATTTATCAAGATTATATGAATATGTACCAATATATTTAGAAAAAATTGTAGAGGATAATCAAAAATTCGAAATTGCGAAAACAAAAGTAGATGTAATAAAAGCATATGTTAATATAAATTTAGAAAATTGGGAGGAACTAACAAAAAACTTAGAAAATGCTATAAAAAATTTTGAACCAATAGTTAATAATGTTAGTGAAGTAGAAAAAGAATATAATGTAAAAAAAGCCTATGTTTTATTGCAAGAATTTAAAAATTCTATAAATACGAAAGATAAAGAAATATTGTTTAGTAAATATAAGAATTTAATGGAAGAACTTATTATCTTGTAAAATATAAAAATATATGATAAAATATTTAAGCTAAAAAAATAGAAAAGGATGTTGAACATGCATATAGGATATAATGAAGCAGAAAAATTTTTTGGGTTATTATATGATAAACCAAAGGGAATATTTTATGAATCAGATTTTGCTATTAATAGGAATAGTGGAGATTATACAAATGATGGATTAATTTATTATACAATAGAAATGGATGATATAAAAAATACACAAGTGTTTAGGAGAATGAGTAAAATTTTTCAATTGGGCACAAAATATTTAGAAAATAGTAATCTTATGCATTCTAGAGCAAAGCACAGCAAAGGAACATATGCAAGAACAATGGAATTATGTATGCATATTTTAGAAGACAACAATATAAGAGGAATAGTTAAAAAATATGGTTATGAAAAATATATTGTGGCAGAATTAATGAGAGGTTTTATGCATGATATTGGTCATGGACCATTTTCTCATACAATGGAAACAATTTGTAATCTACCAAAGGGATTTCATGAAGATATTGGTAAGAGAATGATTAATGAAAATGAAGAATTAAAAGCAAAACTAAATGCAGTATGGCCAAATTTACCAGAAATAATGGAAGAAGTAGAACAAAGAAATTTTTTAGGATTAAACAGTTTGTTTGAAGGGCAAATAGATGTAGATAGAGGAGATTTTTTACCAAGAGATAGTATGGCATTGCGCTTGGATGATAGCAATTCAGATGAAATAACAGAATTATTGCAAAAGGTAGAAATAAAGAAAGTTATTATTGAAGGAAAAGGAAAATTAGTTCCAGTGTATCCTTATGAATGCTTAGAAAAAATAGAAAAATTTTTGGAAGCGAGATTTAATAATTATCAAAAATATTATGAAGCTCCAAAAGCAAAAGTATACGATCATGTTTATAAAGAATTTTCGGAAGAACTATTAAGATCTGAAGAAGAACATAGCTTAAAAACTTTTTTAAGAAATAATTATGAAAAAATGCCCGAGGAAATTGATCTGGATGAATATATTAGCTACAATGACATAGAATTTCTAAAAGGAATAATTGAGGTATATGATAATACAGAAGACGAAAAATTAAAGAGTCTAGCGAGAATATGTATTCCTGATGAAGAAAGCTACTATCCATTATATTATGGCTTAATGGTAACAAATGAAGATGTAAATGAATTTGGGAATTTAGGACGACTTTCTCCAGAAAATGACAGATTTTTTAGAAGAATAGGTGAAATTCCACCAGGATCTACCCAAGAACTAATTCAAGAAAGATACATAACACAGAAATGTAGAAATGAGAAAGATTTAAAATATAAATTAAAAGAAATAAAAAAAGAATTAGGAGAAGAGGGAAAATTTACTCCAGAAAATTATGGTATTTCATATTATGTTTCTAAGAATAGTTTATACAAAGATAAGAAAGGAGAAGAAATATTTATAGAAGATGAAGATGGAAAAATTTATACTTTTGACAAACATCCAAAAAGAAGAGTACCACTTAAGACTTTTACAAATGTAGTAGTTATAGTAGACAAAGAAAAACTAAAAGAAAAAACAAAAAATAAAGAAGCTGTTAAAGCGGTTGGAGATATTCTTAGAGATAGAAAGAAAGAGGCAAGATAGCTTGACTTTTTGTATAAAAATGTTAAAATAATTAAGAGTAAATTAGACAGTCGCGTATAGCAAGGTCGAAAGACAGCGTACGAGGAAAGTCCGGGCTCCATAGAGCAATGATGCTGGATAACGTCCAGTGAGGGTAACCTTAAGGAAAGTGCAACAGAAAATAACCGCCCTATATGGGTAAGGGTGAAAAGGTGAGGTAAGAGCTTACCGCAAATATGGTGACATATTTGGTCAATGTAAACCCCATCTGGAGCAACACCGAGATTGAGGGTTAAGACTGCTCGTCGTCCTCTTATTGGTGGCTTAAGCCATATGGTAACATATGGAATAGATAAATGACTGTCCTAGACAGAACCCGGCTTACAGATTTACTTAATAAATTAAAAATAAGACTTTCAGATGTATTCTGAAAGTTTTTTGCATTTTATAAAATTCGGTACAATAAAATTATGACATACCTTAGATTTTTTTGATTTATATTTGCTAGAAAATTTTAGATACGTTTTTTATAAAAAAGAAAGATTGACATAAAGTGCGGAACGATATATAATTATTAAAATTTTGTAGTATCTAATAAAAATAATTTTAATTAGGAGGAAAAATATGAAAATTTTAAATCAAAATCCAAGTGAGATGCAACGGAATTTAATTAAAGAGCTAGAAACAACAGAAAGAATTCTTACCAATATAGCAACAAGTATTTCCGGAAGAGAAATGAGAGCTGAAATATGTGTTTTGCCAGATGTGAACAATACTGAAACTATTCCAAATCAAATGTTTTTTAATGGAACATTAGCTTATTGGGATACAGACGTACCATTTATTCCAATTGAAAAAACAATGAATGTTAGTGGAATTAGTATATATAGATTAAATAATTTTATACATCCATTGCAATTTATGGAAAGGGTAGGAAAAGCTTTAAGAAATAAGAGATACAATTGGAACTATTCTGCGAGAAACCAATTAATAGCTCTGATGAGTGCAAATGGTAAAGAATGCTTACAAAATGGGCAATATTTAATATTGAATATGCCAATAAACGAATACCAACAAAGAAATATGCCAGATGGTGTTATAACACAGGGAAATTGGTTTTATGATAAAATAAAAACCAAAACAGATCTTATTACTGGCAAAAAGTTAGATTACCTTGAAGGAAAAGACGCAGAAAAATTTTATGCTATCACTAAAAGATTAGAAAAATATTATGTCGATAGAAATGATTATTTTGCTAATTTAGTGCTAAAGGAATCTTATGATAAAAGGGTTTTGATAGCGACAAATTATGGAATGCCAACTTTAAACTCAGTAGCAGTAGGATGTTATTGGCATTGTAAAATGTACCCATTAATAATGAAACCAAAAAATAGGGTATATTTAATGTACCCAGATTGGAACAATGCTTTTAAATTGGAGGGAGAAAAGATTTGTGTTTCTCCATGTTCAATTATGGCAGATGTAGACGAGTGCTACGAAGAAAAAATACTGTCGGTAGATTTGGAAAAGTGCGCAGGGGATATAGTAGACAAGCTTAATCCAATAGCCATATTTACCAATAAAGGGATGAAGATTTATTAACAAAAAAAGTGGTCGTGTACCACTTTTTTTGTTAATAAATTTCTACTAGTAGGAGAAATTTATGTATAATTTTTGAGAAATATAATTAATTAAAATTTATAAATTTCATATCATTTGGAATAGGTGCTTCTAAAGTTAATATTTGTTTAGAAATTGGGTGAAGAAGGGTAATTTTATAACTGTGTAAAGCTTGCCTATTAATTAAAGGAGATGGGGTTCCATATAGGGTATCTCCTAATATTGGATGATTAATATGACTAAAATGTACTCTTATTTGATGTGTTCTACCAGTTTCTAGAAAAACATGAACCAAAGAAAGATTATTTTGTTCTTTTAAAATATTATAATGTGTTATTGCAATATCGCCATTGGGATTTACGGTTCTTTCTATAATACTACCTTCTTTTCTAGAGATTGGAAAGCATAAGGTATCAGATTTTTTTTGAAGATAACCTGTAACAATAGCTAAATATTCTTTTTTTAATTCTTTTGTCTTCATTTGTTTAATTAAACATTCTTGAATATATTCATTCTTAGCAAAAATTACAATTCCAGAAGTGTCTTTATCAAGCCTATTTACAATTCGTATTTTTCTTTTCAAATTTAGTGTATCAAAATAGTATTTAACAGCATTAGATAGTGTTTCCTCATAATGCAACATAGATGGATGAACAGGCATATTAGCTGGTTTATTAATTGCTAGTAAGTATTCATCTTCATATATAATATCTAAAGGAATATTTGTAGCAACAATATTAGAGTTGTCTTCTACAAAGTCAATTAAAACAGAAACTACATCATTTGCGCAAACTAATTTTTTTGTATATGTAATCTCTTCATTAAAAAAGATGTTATTAGATTGTTTTAATTTAGTTATTAATCTTGCAGACAATAAAAATTCATTTTTTAGTACATCTAGAACATTAATATAAGAATCGTTTTGTTTTACTGTATAAGATAATTTCATAATATCACCAGCCATATTATAAATAATTAATTTAATAAAAGCAATATGTGGAAGGAATGATATGTTATAATAAAAATAGCATTTACAAATTTACATAAATATGGTAATATTAAAATGTAACTAAAAGTACAGCAAATACTAGGAGGTAATAGTATGGAAACAATGAAATTTGAAGTACCAAGTGAACGGATGGGAAAGGAATTAGTACTAACGCAACAAATGGAGGCTAAATACTTAAAAGATTTTGTCGAAACTAAAATTCTAGGAGAGATAAAAGATCTTGAAAGTGCAAAAGCATTCAGCAAAATCTTGGAAGAATACAAGAAAGAATCATACCAAGAAGAAAGTATTGTATTCAGAATTTTGTGCTTAAAAGCAAGAAAAAAGGTTGTGGAGCTAGAAGGCAGAGGAACAATCGATTTAGACCTGGAGCTGGAAAGACTCGAAAAGTTTTATTCTGAAAACAGAGGAAACAAAATCCGAGATATTATAGCCAGAATAACGGCATAATACCTTCTAAAAAGTGGGACCGTATAATACGGTCCCACTTTGCTATTAAATAATAATAGAATAGAGAGTTATAAATAAACATATAATAATTGTTAAAGATAATATATATCATAATAATTATCTAATAATGGCAGAAACATTAACTAAATTACTTGATTTTTTATTTGAAATATAGTAAAATATTTAAAGTCTTTATACTTAGCTATAGGATATAACACACCTAACTTTAGCTCAGTTTAAAGAATAAGAATTATGGGAGGTGTAAACATGACAAAAGAAAGAAAACAAGAAGTTATTAATACTTATAAAAGAGATGAAAAAGATACTGGTTCACCAGAAGTTCAAATCGCTCTTTTAACAGAAAGAATTAATGAGTTAACAGAACACTTAAAAGTTCACAAAAAAGATAACCATTCAAGAAGAGGTCTTTTAAAAATGGTTGGAAAAAGAAGAAACTTATTAAATTACTTAGCTAAAAAAGATGTTCAAAGATATAGGGACATAATAGCAAAATTAGGTTTAAGAAAATAGTATACAACTTTAGGGCGTTATCATACGCCCTAAAATAGTATAATAAATACTTATTTATTAATTTAGAAAGTAGCTTGTATTCTGAACTATGTATAATAATTTAGAATAGAGGTTACATCTAATAATAAATAAGTAAAATAATTATTAGAGGAGAGATGAAAATGTTTAAATCGTATTCAACAGAATTAGCAGGAAGAACACTTACACTAGAAACAGGAAAACTTGCAGGTTTAGCAAATGGTAGTGTTTTAGTAAAATATGGGGATACAGTAGTATTAGTAGATGTTACAGCATCTAAAGAGCCAAGAGATGGGATAGATTTTTTCCCATTATCAGTAGATTATGAAGAAAAACTATATGCAGTAGGAAAAATACCAGGAAGTTATACAAAAAGAGAAGGAAAGCCAAGTGATAAAGCTATACTTACATCAAGAGCAATAGATAGACCATTAAGACCATTATTTCCAAAAGATTTTAGAAATGATGTATGTGTTGTAGCAACAGTATTATCAGTAGAACAAGATAATCAACCGGAAATTTGTGCAATGATTGGGGCTTCTGCAGCATTATCAATATCAGATATTCCATTTGGTGGTCCAACAGCAGCTGTTGCAGTTGGATATGTTAACGATGAAATTATAATAAATCCAACAGAAGAACAAAGAAAAAATAGTAGGTTAACACTTACAGTTGCAGGAACAAAAGACAAAATAGCAATGATAGAAGCTGGAGCAGACGAAATACCAGACGATATTATGTTAGAAGCAATAAAAAAAGCACATAAAGAAATAAAAAAATTATGTACTTTTATAGGAAAAATGAAAAAAGAAATAGGAAAACCTAAATTTGAATATAAATCATTTGCTGTAAATGAAGAAATTTATGCTGAAGTAGAAAAAGAATACAAATCTAAAATGTACGAAGCAGTACAAGCAGTAGATAAAGAAGTAAGAGATGAAAATATAGATAAATTAACAGAAGAAATTGTAGAATATTTTACAAATAAAATTGGAGAAGAAAAAACAGAAGAAATAATGTCAGATATTGCAACAAGTATACATGACTTAGAAAAGAAATGTGTAAGAGAAATGATATATACAGAACATAAAAGACCAGATGGTAGAAAGATAGACGAAATAAGACCGTTATCATGTGAAGCAGGTTTACTTCCAAGAGTACATGGTAGTGGGCTATTTACAAGAGGTCAAACACAAGTATTATCAATTGCAACATTAGGAATGGTATCAGAAGAACAAGCATTAGATGGCATAGATACAGAAGAAAGTAAAAGATATATGCACCAATACAATTTCCCAAGCTATAGTGTTGGAGAAGCAAGACCATCAAGAGGACCAGGTAGAAGAGAAATTGGTCATGGAGCTTTAGCAGAAAAAGCATTAGTTCCAGTAATACCAAGTGAAGAAGAATTCCCATATGCAATAAGAGTAGTTTCAGAAGTATTATCTTCAAATGGTTCAACATCACAAGCAAGTATTTGTGCAAGTACATTAGCATTAATGGATGCGGGTGTTCCAATAAAAAGACCAGTTGCAGGAATTTCTACAGGGCTAGTAACAGATCCAAATGGTTCAGATGATTATGTAATGCTAACAGATATTCAAGGTATAGAAGATTTTTTCGGCGATATGGACTTTAAAGTAGGTGGAACAGAAAAGGGTATAACAGCAATACAAGTTGATATAAAAATAGATGGATTATCATATAAGATAATAAAAGAGGCATTTGCAAGAACAAAAAAAGCACGTGAATATATATTAAACGAAATAATGTTAAAGCAATTAGCAGAGCCAAGAGAACATATATCAGAATATGCACCAAAAATTATGAACTTAAAGATAAAAGTAGAAAAAATTAAAGATGTAATTGGAACAGGTGGAAAAACAATTAATAAAATAATAGAAGAAACTGGTGTAAAAATAGATATTAAAGAAGATGGACAAGTATTTATTTATTCTTCAGATGAAAAACAAGCAAGCAGAGCTAAAGAAATAATAGAAGACATAGTAAGAGAAATAGAAGTAGGACAAGTGTACGAAGGAAATGTTACTAAAATTATGAATTTTGGGGCATTTGTAGATTTAGGTATGGGTAAAGAAGGATTGGTTCATATTTCAAAAATATCAAAAGAAAGAGTAAAAAATGTAGAAGATGTACTACATGAAGGAGATAAGGTTAAAGCAAAAGTAATAGAAATAGACGACCAAGGTAGAATAAACTTATCTATGAAAGATGTAGAAGAAAATAATTAAAAATAAAAAATATTAAGAATTTATTAAATTTTGTCAAAAGTTGCAAAAATAGTATAAAGATAGTATAATTGTAATTGTAGTGAATATTATAGAATAAATAATAAAAAGAGAGGGAAGAAATGGAATATTTATATATAGTTCAACAAGCATTAGTTTGGGTACTTACTATATTTTGGCTATACCAATTAATGATTAGTATATGTTCGCTTGTAAAATTAAAAGAAAAACCCTTATTAGTAGACAAAAAGCATAAATTTATGGCTATTATTCCAGCGCATAATGAAGAAGCGGTTGTAGGAAATTTAGTGGAGAGTTTAAAAAATCAAGATTATCCAAAAGATTTATATGATATATATGTAATAGCAGATAATTGTACCGATAACACTGCACAAGTAGCTAGAGAAAAAGGAGCTATAGTGTACGAAAGATTTGACAGTGAGAAAAAAACAAAAGGTTATGCTTTACAATGGTTTTTACAACAAAAAATACAGGAAAATGCTCCATACGATGCATTCTTTGTATTTGATGCAGATAACATTGTAGATAAAGGTTTTATAAAAGCAATGAACAAAAAACTATGTCAAGGAGAAGATGTAGTTCAAGGTTATAGAGATATAAAAAATCCAACAGATAGTTGGGTAACAGCGGGTTATGCAATATTCTATTGGACAATGCACCGTTTCTACCATTTAGCAAGATACAATTTAGGACTATCACCATTATTAAATGGAACAGGTTTTATGGTAAAATTTGATGTAATAAAACCAAATGGATGGGATACACAAACTTTAACAGAGGATATAGAATTTTCACTTAAAAGAATCATAAAAGGAAAAAAATTAGGTTGGGCAACAGATGCAATAGTATATGACGAACAACCAGTAGGATTTAGACAATCATGGTCACAAAGAACAAGATGGAGTGTTGGACATATACAATGTATTCAACAATATACTAAAGAACTTGCAAGAGGTGTAAAAGAGCATAAAACATTAATGAATTTTGATGGTTTATTATATATTTTAGGAAGTATACCAATGTTTATAATAGCAATAGTAGTATTATTACTAAATGCAATAATATATTTAAACAATGGTATGACAACTTCAGATTTAATGTTAAATTATGCACGATATATTATACCAACATTCTTTTTACCAATATTAACAGGATTGTTAATACTAAAATTAGATAAAAGACCAATTAAACCTATGATAAAAGGATTGTTATGTTATCCATTATTCTTAGGATCATGGTTACTTATAAATTTTAAAGTACTATTTAAGAGAGATACTAAATGGGAAAAAATAGATCACGTTAGAGATATTAAAATTAATGAAGTACAAGAAAGTGCAGAACTCGAAAAAGTATAAAATATATTATGCAATAAAAAGAAAAAGTAAATTAGTGTTTATTTTTAGAGAGAATTAGTCGTAGGCTGAAAGCTAATTTAAATGTAGCTAATTGAAAAACTAACTTTTTAAGCACTTAGGCTAATAACCTATAGCGTTGATAACGATATAATCAATTAAGTAAAAAATAGGATGGAACCGTGTAAGCACTCCTATAGGCCAAAAGCCTATAGAGAGTGCTTTTTTATTATATCGAGATTTTTGGGACGGTCCTTAAAATCACTATGTGATTAAATTGTAAGCAATAAATATAAATGTTTCATTCTTAATAAATATATAAGGAGGTATAGTTATGATTAAACTAAAATTAAAAGATGGTTCTATAATGGAGGTAGAAAAAGGAACAAAAATATTAGATGTAGCAAAAGAAATAAGCGAAGGATTAGCAAGAGCTGCAACTTGTGGAGAAATTAATGGTGAGGTAAAAGATTTAAGATATGAAATAAATGAGGATTGTGAATTAGTAATTCATACATTTCAAGATGAAGATTTAGAAGGAAAAAAAGCATATTGGCATACAAGTGCGCATATTATGGCACAAGCTGTTAAAAGATTATATAAAGATGTAAAATTAACAATAGGTCCAGCAATAGAAAATGGATTTTATTATGATTTTGATACAGACAAGACTTTTTCAGAAGATGATTTTGAAAAAATAGAAGAAGAAATTAAAAAGATAATAAAAGAAGATTTACCAATAGAAAGATATACTCTTCCAAGAGAAGAAGCAATCAATTTTATGAAAGAAAATAATGAACCTTATAAAGTGGAATTAATAGAAGAATTACCAGAAGGAGAAGAAATTTCTTTCTATAAACAAGGTGAATTTGTAGATTTATGTGCAGGACCACACTTAATGAGTACAGGAAAAGTAAAAGTAGTAAAACTATTATCTGCATCTGGTGCGTACTGGAGAGGAAACGAAAAAAATAAAATGTTACAAAGAATTTATGGAATAGCTTTTCCTAAAAAATCACAATTAGAAGAATATATGCAATTATTAGAAGAAGCTAAAGAAAGAGATCATAGAAAAATTGGTAAAGAATTAGACTTATTTATGACACATGAACTTGTTGGATCAGGACTTCCAATGTATTTACCAGATGGAGCTACAATAAGAAGAATTTTGGAAAGATATATTCAAGATAAAGAAATAGAATTAGGATATAAACATGTATATACACCATCACTTGCAAATGTTGCATTATATAAAACAAGTGGACATTGGGATCATTATAAAGATGATATGTTCCCAGTAATGAAAATGGATAATGAAGAAATGGTATTAAGACCAATGAACTGTCCACATCATATGTTAATATACAGAAATAAATTACACTCATATAGGGACTTACCAATAAGAATAGGTGAACTTGCACATGACTTTAGGTATGAAGCAAGTGGAAGTGTTTGTGGATTAGAAAGAGTTAGAGAAATGTGCCAAAATGATGCTCACTTATTTGTAAGACCAGACCAAATAAAAGAAGAAGTAGGAAAGGTTTTAAATTTAATATTTGAAGTATACCAAAAAGATTTTGGATTCCCAGCTTCTGCATTTAAATTTAGATTATCTTTAAGAGATAAAGACAACAAAGAAAAATATATTGACAATGATGAAATGTGGGAAACGGCAGAAAGCCAATTAAGAGCTATATTAAAAGAATTAAACATTGACTTTTATGAAGCTAAAGGAGAAGCAGCTTTTTATGGTCCTAAAATAGATATTCAAATAAAGACAGCTCTAAACCATGATGTAACAATTCCAACATGTCAATTAGATTTTGCCTTACCAGAAAGATTTAATTTAGAATATATAGGAGAAGATGGAAAAGCACATAGACCAGTAGTAATTCATAGAGCTATTTTAGGTACTTCAGATAGATTCATATCTTTCTTACTAGAAGAAACAAAAGGAGCGTTACCATTATGGATAGCTCCAACACAAGCAAAGATATTACCAATTTCAGATGCGCAAGTAGAATATGCAAAAGAAATAGAATTAAGATATAAAAAAGAAGGTATAAGAATTGAAGTTGATGACAGAAACGAAAAAATAGGATATAAAATTCGTGAAGCTCAATTACAAAAGATACCATATATGCTAGTTGTAGGAGATAAAGAAATAGAAAATAATGCAGTTGCAGTAAGATCTAGAAAAGAAGGAGATATAGGCCAAGTAGATACAGATGAATTCTTAAATAGAATGAAAAAAGAAATTGAAAATAAAGAAAGATAAAATAAAAACATCTTTAAATTTTTAGGATTTAAAGATGTTTTTTTGAATTACAATAATAAGGATATCTACAATATTTAATCGATATTTTAAGGAGAGAGCATAAATCCGATTAGCAGGAAAAATATGTATAATACAAACATTTTACATAAATAACCTTGACAGTATTGCATATAAAAGATAAAATTATATTGTGAGTAAAAATATATTTCAAAAAATTTATATATATTTACACTGTACATTGAAAATTTAATAGAAAGAGGTAGAGGGGTTATGAATATCGGAATCATTATCGCTTCTATTGTAATCTCTGCTGTTATATTCTTTTTTATAGGAGTTGTATATAGAAAGAAAATAGCAGAATCTAAAATTCAAAGTGCTGAAGAAGAAGCAAAAAAAATATTAGAACTTGCTAATAAAGATGCAGAAAATAGAAAAAAAGAAGAAATATTTAAAGCAAAAGAAGAAATAATGAATGCAAGGAATGAATTAGATAAAGAGATTAAAGAAAGAAGAGGCGAAATTCAAAGTCAAGAAAAAAGATTATTCCAAAGAGAAGAAAACATAGATAAAAAGTCAGACAATTTGGAAAAGAAAGAAAAAGATTTAGAGTTAAGAAGACAGGATTTAGAAAATGAAAAATTAAATTTAGAAAAACTTATCTCTATGCAAAGAGAAGAACTAGAAAGAATATCTAATTTAACTTCTGAAGAAGCTAAAAAGCAATTACTAAAAGAAATTGATGAACAAATAACTAATGAAAAAGCCATATTAATAAAAGACAAAGAACAACAATTTAAAGAACAAGCAGATAAAATGGCAAAAGAAATTATTGGATATTCTATCCAAAAATGTGCTGCAGACCATTCACAAGAAACTACAGTTTCAATAGTTTCACTTCCAAATGATGATATGAAAGGTAGAATTATAGGAAGAGAAGGTAGAAATATAAAAGCTATAGAAACATTAACTGGTGTAGATTTAATAATAGATGATACTCCAGAAGCTGTAGTACTTTCAGGTTTTGACCCATTAAGAAGAGAAGTTGCAAGAATAGCTCTAGAAAAATTAATTGATGATGGAAGAATACATCCTGCCAAAATAGAAGAAATGGTAGAAAAAGCTAAAGAAGAATTAGCTGAAACAATTAAAGAAGAAGGAGAAAGAGCAACTTTAGAAACAGGAGTAATGGGATTACATCCAGACTTAATTAAATTAATAGGAAAACTAAAATATAGGACAAGTTATGGTCAAAATGTTTTAAATCACTCTATAGAAGTTTCAAACTTAGCACGAATTATGGCTGAAGAATTAGGATTAGATCCAAGACTTGCAAGAAGAGCTGGTTTATTGCATGATATTGGAAAAGCTTTAGACCATGATATGGAAGGAACTCACGTTGAAATAGGTGTAGAAGTCTTAAAGAAATACAAAGAAAATGCTGCAGTAATAAATGCTGTTGAAGCACACCATGGAGATGTTGAACCACAAACGATAGAAGCTGTTTTAGTACAAGCAGCAGATGCTATATCTGCATCAAGACCTGGTGCAAGACGTGAAACTTTAGAAGCATACATAAAAAGACTACAAGAATTAGAATCTATTGCAGATTCATTTGAAGGTGTAGATAAATCTTATGCAATCCAAGCTGGTAGGGAGATAAGAATTATTGTTAAACCAGATAAAATTTCAGATAGTCAAATGGTAATATTAGGTAGAAATATCTCTGAAAAGATTGAAAAAGAAATGGATTATCCAGGACAAATAAAAGTAAACCTAATAAGAGAAACTAGATTAATAGATTATGCAAAATAAAAAGTAGCAGAAATGCTACTTTTTTTATATAGTAGGAGATTTCTTCAACTAGAAGAAATCTCTGTACTAGATAATTATGGCGTACCTTAGATTTTTTTAAAATTTACATTTGATAGAAAATCTTAGGTACGCTTTTTTGTTTTTTGACTATTGTAAAATATTTTTATATAATGTAATAGAATTAAAATAGAGAATATATAGAATAAGAAGAAAGAAGGTAGAGTATGAATATTTTAGCTATAGGAGATATTGTTGGAGAAATAGGTGTAAAAAAGATAGTTAAGGATTTACCAAAAATGAAACAAGAAAATAATATAGATTTTACAGTAATAAATGCGGAAAATTCAGCTGGAGGAATGGGAATAACGAAGAAGATTTTTGATTCATTGTTAAATGCAGGCGCAGATGTAATAACGATGGGAAATCATACTTGGGGAAAGAAAGATATATTTGCTTTTATAGATGACAAAAGAATTGTTAGACCTGCAAATTATACAAAAGGATTACCAGGAAATGACTATACTGTTTTGGAAAAGAAAAATAAAAAAATTGCAGTTGTAAATTTAATAGGTAGAACAACAATGGGAGTGTTATCTGAAAATCCATTTATTTGTGCAAATGATATATATAATAAACTAAAAAATCAAGTGGATATATTTGTATTAGATTTTCATGCAGAAGCTACAGCGGAAAAAATTGCTATGGGACATTATATGGATGGAAAATATAATATAGTATATGGAACACATACACATGTACAAACTGCAGATGAACAAATACTAGAAAAGGGAACAGCATATATAACAGATATTGGTATGACTGGACCAAAAGATTCTGTAATAGGAATGGATATAGGTGTTTCGTTTAAAAGATTTGTAACGTCACTTCCAGAAAGATATAGATTAGCAGATAGTCCTGCAATGGTAAATGGTGTTATATTTAAGATAAATGATGAAACAAATCAAATAGAGAAGATTAATAGAATAAATTATAAATAAATGTCGAAAATTGCTATAATACGCGATACAAACCTCCTAAAAAATGGTAAAACATCTTTACAATATTTTCCAAATATAATATAAATATATCAGTCACAAGATGAACTAAAAAATAAATTATAGGAGGCAAAAAATGGAAGTTTTAAAAATCTCATCAAAATCAAACCCTAATTCAGTTGCAGGAGCAATAGCAGGTTTGGTTAAGGAAAATAGTAAGGCAGAAATGCAAGCAATAGGTGCAGGAGCTTTAAATCAAGCTGTAAAAGCAGTAGCAATAGCAAGAGGATTTGTAGCACCAGCAGGAGTGGATTTAGTATGTATACCTGCATTTGCAGAAGTTCAAGTAGAAGGAGAAGATAGGACTGGAATGAAATTAATAATCGAGTCTAGAAAATAGAATATATAAGGGGGCTTTATAAACAAGTCCTCTTTTTGTTTTTTATTGTACAGTAATCAGATTTAGGCTTTTATTTTATATATAAAATATCTTGAAAAAAAGATAAAATTAATATATTATAAGTAAGTAAAAACAAAAAGTGGAGAGAAAAAAATGAAATCAAATGTTATGAAATATATATTTTTTGTAGTAGTTATTATCATAGTAGGTTTAGCAACTTATATTATTTATGAAGATAATAATAAAAAAGAAGAAAATAGTAATAATCAAATAGCAGAAAAGACGACTCAAACCATTACAGACTTAAGAATGGAAATTGTAAATTATGACACAATAAATCCATTGTTAAGTAATAATAGAAATGTACAAGAAATAGCAAAATTAATATATGAACCATTAATAGAGTTAGATGAAAATTATAAATTAAAGCCATGTTTAGCGAAAGAATGGGCAAAGTCAGGTGATATGTCATATGTAATAAAATTAAGAAATAATGTAAAATGGCAAGACGGAACAGCTTTTACTGCTCAAGATGTAAAATATACTGTAGAAACATTAAAACAAATAAATTCTATATATAGTTATAATGTACAACATATTGCAAGTGTAGATGTAATAGATAATTATAGTATAAGAATAAATTTAGATACAGTAATACCTTTTTTTGAATATAATTTAATATTTCCTATAATATCTAGTACATATTTAGCAGGCGAAGATATTTACAATACACCTAAAAACAATACTTTAATTGGAACAGGAATGTACAAAATAGAATCAAATACAGACAGAACAATGGTATTAAAAAAGAATATGAATTGGTGGCAAATTACAGAAAAAAATGCGAAAGTAGATACTATAAATGTAAATAAATATTCATCAATGGGAGAAGCATATAATGCCTTTAAACTAGGAAATATAGATATATTAACAACAGAGAATACAAATATAGAAGAAAACATTGGTACAATTGGATATAATAAAAAAGAATATTATGGAAGAAGACATGACTTTATAGCTTTAAATACAGCTGATAATTTACTAAGTAGATGGGAAGTTAGAAAAGCAATAGCATGTGCAATAGATAAGAGTAGTATAGTAACAAGTGTATTTGGAGGTAAATATTATATTGCAGATAACCCATTAGATTATGGCAATTGGACATTTGACCAAAACAGTAGTAGTGCAGGTTATAACCCAGACCAAGCTAAACAAGTTTTAATAGATAATGGATGGTCATATAAGTATGGAAGCTGGCAAAAAGTAGAAGATTATAAAACAATAAAGCTAAATATAAATCTTACAGTAAATGCAGATAATGGGGTACAAGTTGCTACAGCAGATATAATTAAATCAAGTTTAGAAAACGTAGGAATTCATGTAAATATTTCTAAACTTAATAAAGATAGGTTTAAGACCGCATTAGATAATAGAAACTATGGAATGATAATAACAGGAACAAATAGTTCTTTATCACCTAGCCTAATAACTTATTTTGGTTCAGGAAATTTAGCAAATTACCAAAATGAAGAGGCAAATAAATTATTAAATGAATTATTAAGTATAACAGATGAAAATAAGATAAAAGAAGATACAAATAGATTATTACAAATATATAAAGATGATGTTCCATATATAAGCTTATATTTTAATAAAGTAAATGTTATATATAGTACGAGTTTAGTAGGAGAGATAAAACCAAATCAATATAATATTTTCTATGGAATAGAAAATTGGTATAGAAGATAAAAAAAGTATTGACAAAAAAATAAATTAGTATATAATAAAACAAACGTATGTTTTATAGGAGGAAAAATAATGAGTGAAGAAAACTTAGAGAGAAAAAAAGCTTTAGAAGTAGCAATGGGGCAAATAGAAAAACAATTTGGAAAAGGTTCTTTAATGAAATTAGGAGAATTTAAAGCAATGGAAGTAGAAGCAATACCAACAGGAGCTTTAAGTTTAGACATAGCATTAGGAATTGGAGGAGTTCCAAGAGGAAGAATTATAGAGATATATGGTCCAGAATCATCTGGTAAAACAACATTAGCATTACATATAATAGCAGAAGCACAAAAAATGAATGGAGAAGCAGCATTTATAGATGCGGAACATGCTTTAGACCCAGTATATGCAAAACATTTAGGAGTAGATATAGACAATTTATTAGTATCACAACCAGATACAGGTGAACAAGCTTTAGAAATAACAGAAGCATTAGTAAGAAGTGGAGCACTAGATGTAATAGTAGTAGACTCAGTAGCAGCACTAGTTCCAAAAGCAGAAATAGATGGAGATATGGGAGATTCTCATATGGGTCTACAAGCAAGATTAATGTCACAAGCACTAAGAAAGCTAGCAGGAGCAATAAATAAATCTAAAACAGTTTTAATATTTATAAATCAGTTAAGAGAGAAAATAGGAGTAATGTTTGGAAATCCAGAAACAACAACAGGAGGTAGAGCATTAAAATTTTATGCTTCTGTTAGAATGGATATAAGAAAAAGTGAAAATATTAAGCAAGATGGAGAAATAACAGGAACTAGAGCAAAAGTAAAAGTTGTAAAAAATAAAGTTGCACCACCATTTAGAGAGGCAGAATTCGATATTGTGTATGGAAAAGGTATTTCAAGAGAAGGAAATATTTTAGATATGGCAGTAAATTTAGATATAATAGAAAAAAGTGGTTCTTGGTTTAGCTATGATGGAAATAGAATAGGACAAGGTAGAGAAAATGTTAAAAAATATCTAAAGGAAAATCCACAAATATTAGAAGAAGTAGAAAAGAAAGTAAGAGATAATTTTGAAAAAGCTTTCGAAAAAAGTTTAGGCGATGAAGAAGCTAACGATGATGATGATTTAGTAGTATTAGTAGAAGATGAAGAAAAGCCAAAGAAAAATAAAAAGTAAGGAATAAAAATGTATAGTATAGAAGAATTTGATAAGCAGAAAACTAAAATATTAAAATATATTATGTATAAAAAAAGGACAGAAAATGAAATTAGAATAAAATTTAATACTATAGATGAAGATTTACTAGAAGATAGTATAGAATACTTAAAAGAAGCTGGTTATATAAATGACAAAGAATATATAGAAAGATCTGTTACAGAATTTAAAAGTTTAAAAAATATGTCTATTAAAGAAGTAATATATAAATTGTATTCTAAAGGAATAAAGAAAGATACATTAGAAGACTATGTAAGTAATCATATAGAAGAACTAGAAGAATACGAAAAAAAATCTGCTGAAAATATTATAAATAAAAAAATAAATAATATGGAAAAAGAAGATATAATAAATTATTTATTACGAAAAGGCTATAAAAAAGACAATATAAAAATTGAGGAGTAAATAATTATGGCAAATATGTTAATGTTCGAAACAAATAAATATGCAATAAAAATAGACAATTTTGAAGGACCATTAGATTTACTATGTCATTTAATAGACAAAAATAAAATGGACATATACGACATAAAAATAAATGAAATAGCAGACCAATATATAGAATATTTAAATCAAATGGAAGAAATGAATTTAGATATAGCAAGTGAATTTTTAATAATGGCTTCAACATTAATTTACCTAAAGTCTAAAAGTTTATTACCAAAACAAGATGAAGTAGAAGAAGAACTTACAGAAGAAGAACTTATACAAAGAATTATAGAATATAAGAAGTATAAAGAAATTATTAAAAAATTAAGGGTAAATTATGAGGAAAATTCTAAAAGCTTTTTCAAAATGCCAGAACAAATAGAACTTCCAAAAAAACAGATAGAAAAAGACTACGATAAAGATTTAATTCCAAATTTATATAAAACACTTTGGAATAAAAATAAAGAAAAAATAAACAAAAATGCAGAAAACATCCAAAAAATAGCAATAACAGAAAGTTATACAGTTACAAGTAAAGTAAAAGAGATGTTTAAAGCATTAATAAAAAATAATAAATTTGTATTTAATAAATTATTTTCTATAGAAGAACATAATAAGCAAGAAGTTGTAACAGCATTTAGTGGACTATTAGAAATGTCAAAAAGAGATAAGGTAAATACTAAACAAGAAGACTTGTTTGAAGATATAATAGTAGAGAAAAAGAAAAAAATAGTATAAATAAATAAAATTTGGAAAAAATACTAGCAAAGAGGTGTAACTATGCTAGTATTTTTATTTGCATTACTAATAATTTTAAGCATTATAATACTTTTACTAGTGTTAACAACTATACAAATCCAAATAAATAATTTAATAATTAAAGATGGTCAAAGAAAAGATGGAGAGGTAAAAATAGTATTTAAATTATTAAAAGTAATACCATATTTAGAGATAAATTTATTAGATAGTCATTTTATGAAAAAAGAAATACAACTAAAAAAGTATTCAAAACAAAGAAATAAAATTTCATTAGAAAACTTATTAAAAATTGCAAAACTACAAGAACTCTATGTAAAACTAAATTTACAGAGTGAAAAATTAATTTTGCTTACATTTATAACAGTATTAATGTCAACAATATTGTCAATTATATTTACAAAAAATATGATAAGTGAAGACGAAGGAAAATATAGTGTAAATATGAAGTTTGGTAATGATACGAAATATGAGCTTTATATAACAAGTATATTAAATGTAAAAATTATACATATTATAAGTGTAATGTGTGAAAATTTAATAAAAAGGAGAGTAGATACTAATGCCAGAAAATCCTATACAAGGACTTATGAATACAACTATGAGTAGTATTAAAGATATGGTAGATGTTAATACTATAATAGGAAAGCCAATAGAAACTAAAAATGGAGTTATTATTCCTTTGTCTAAGGTAACATTTGGGTTTGCTTCAGGTGGGAGTGAATTTAATAGTGAAACAATAGATAACTACAATAAAAAAGAAAAAGAAGAATCTATAGAATATAAATTACCATTTGGTGGAGGAAGTGGAGCAGCAGTTAATATAAGTCCAATAGCATTTTTAGTGGTTCAAAATGAAAATGTGAAATTATTGCCGGTAGAGCATACATCTTCTGTAGACAAATTATTAGACTATGTGCCAGATGTAATGGAAAAAGCGAATGATTTAATTAATAAATGTAATAAAAAAGAAAGTAATACAAAAAAAGAAAAAATAATAAAAATAAAAAGACCATTTGAATATAAAACAAATATAGTTTCAAAAGAAATGGAAGATGACTAAAAGAAGCGAATTTTAATAATTTGCTTCTTAAATTGATTATATACTTGCATAAAAAATAAGATGTGATAAAATTTGCTAGGAGGTATTACAAATGCATATAGATATAAAAAACGCAAGAATAGAATTTAAAAATTATGTAAAAGATTATAATCCAAACGATCCCAAAATTGCATTAAAAATTGCGCACATAGAAAGAGTTAGTCAAAAAGCAAGATTAATATCAGAGAATTTAAGATTAGAAGAAGAAGATATTAGACTTGCAGAATTAATAGGAATCTTACATGATATTGGAAGATTTGAACAAATAAGGAAATACAATACTTTTATGGATAAAGATAGCGTTAATCATGCAGAATATGGGGTAAAAGTACTATTTGAAGATGGATTAATTAGAAAATTTATTATAGAAGATAAATATGATAATATAATAAAAAAAGCAATATTAAATCATAATAAAGGCTATTTAGATATAGATAAAAATTTAAATGATAAGGAACTATTACATACAAAAATAATAAGAGATGCAGATAAGCTAGATATATTTAAAGTTTTAAATATAGAGAATATGAATGTACTTTATGGGAATGACGTGGAAAACCAAAGCATAAATAAAGAAGTTTATAGGGAATTTTTTGAAGATAAATATATAAATTATAAAAATATAAATTCAGGATTAGATTTGGCAATAGCACATTTTGCATATGTATATGACTTTAATTATAAATTTACATTAAGTAAAATAAAAGAAGAACAAGTACTTTTAAATTTATACAATAGATTTAACGAAATAAATAATGAATCAAAGGAAAAGCTAAATAAAGTGTATATACATGCCAACAACTATTTAAATAAAGAACTAGAAGAGGCAATATAATAAAACAGGGATTATGGGACGATCCTTAAAATCCCGATTTAGCTTATATAACACAGATTGAAAATACTAAAAAAGCATATTAGAGATAAATTCTAGTATGCTTTTTATATAGTAGGAAATTACTCCTGGTAGGAGTAATTTCTGTACTAGAGAATTATGGCATACCTTAGATTTTCTTATAATTTACATTTGGTAGAAAATTTTAGGTATGCTTTTTATATGATTTAAATTATTTAATCCAAGAATTAAATACAAATTGTAGCATATGTGGAAAATCTATTCTATTTACACTATTTTTAGCAATTATGTCTATAGAGGTAAGAGTTTCACCATTTAGGGAATAGGAAATTGTTCCGAGCTTATCTCCTTCATTTATGGGAGCAGAAATGTTATTTGATAATTCTATATTCTGTACAACATTAGATTCTTCTCCTTTTTTTAATAAGACTCCAGCATTATTAGCCAATACAGCGTTAACAGAAGAAGAGACACCTTTAAAAACAGGGATTTCTTTTACTACATCACCTTTTTTTCCGAAAGAAGTGAAAGAATAATTTGCGAAACCATAGTCTAATAATTTAGTGGCTTCTGCAAACCTATCTTTAGTAGTAGGAGCTTTCATTATTACAGCAATTAAAGATAAATCATCACGAGTTGCAGAAGCAGATAAATTATATAAAGCAAGAGAAGTAGAACCCGTTTTTAAGCCAGTTGCACCTCTGTAATTTCTAACTAATTTGTTAGTATTAACGAGTTCAGATTTTCCGCCTCTAAGTGAGTCCATATATATAGTCGTATATTTTGTTATATCAGGATGTTTAGTTAGCAATTCGCGTGACATAATTGCGATATCATAACTAGATGATACATGCCCATCTTCATCTATACCATGACAATTTTTAAAACAAGTATCATTCATTCCAAGCTCTTTCGCTTTTTCATTCATTAAATTTACAAAATTTTCTTCAGAGCCTGCTAAATATTCCGCCATGGCAACAGTACAGTCGTTTGCAGAAACAACGCATATTGCTTTTAACATTTCATCTACACTTAATGTTTCTTTTGTATCAAGCCAAATTTGTGAACCACCCATTGAACTTGCAACTTCGCTACAAGGTATTTGGTCACTATAATTTAGTCTTCCGGAATCTATGGCTTCCATAATTAAAAGAATTGTCATAACTTTTGTAACACTTGCAGGACGCAATTGCTCATGTATATTATGTTCATAAAGAATCTTGCCAGTAGACTGTTCAATTAATATAGCACTTCCACAAGTAAGATTTAAAGAATTTGAAGGCAATTTACTTTCATTTTCTAAGCTAACATTACTAAATATTTCAGATGGAGACCAAATATATGAAGAATCTGTAAATGCAAAGCAAGAAACAGGTGTTAAGATTAAACTAAAGATAACAAAAGAAACCAAAAATTTATATAATATTTTTTTTATTTTAATCAACCTCCTTTTCATAAAATATATGCCAAAGGAGTTAAGATATGAATTAAAACTTTAATAATTTAACAGTGACATTTTTCTTAGATGTTTCTACTAAAATTTTTATGTTAAAATTATTAGTATTTTTAAATTTGAAGTCAACACTACCATATGCAACTGCGGCATCATGCCCTTTTTTTACATAGGGTACATAATTGCTATGCTCATGTCTTTCTATAATTTTTAATGACGGAACTTTTTTTACAGCATTATATAAGGTAGAGCTTACTTGACAATTACCGCCACCATATCCTTTTATTTTATTACCATTAGAATCAAAGATATCTGCTTCTTCATATCCTTTAGAAGGAGTGGAAGGACCAACAGTTTTTGTAAAAGAAAAAGTTTCGTTAGGTTTTACTATAGTTCCATTTAATGCCTTAGACGTTATTTCTAAATTTTTTTGCCTTGCGGGATCTGAAGAATATATTTTAGTAGAAAAACCGAGCCAATATTTCTTCTGTATTATTATTATTTGGTGGAGAAATTTCATTATCAGTAGTATTTGATACAATATTATTTGATAAATTATTTAAAGAAACATTAGTAATATCAGTAGATGTTCTGTTGACTTCTAAAGTATTAACTTCTGTTTGCGTGTTTTCTTCTTTGCTACAGCCAGAAAAACAAACCAGGGTAAATGTAATAAGAATAAATAAAGCTATTTTCTTTTTCATAAAAACTCATCCTCCTAAATATTCTATAAAACCATTTTTAATAGTTTTACACAAAAACGTAAAAAAATACCAAAGATATAAAAATATTGACAAAAAAATAAAATATAGTATAATAAGAATATGAGTTTAATAAAAAGGAGAGGTCTGAATGCTAGCTAAATATTGGAAAAGAATTGGTTTAATAATATTAATAATAGCTTGTTTATTTAATATAACATTTAAGTTAGTTAATAAGACATCCCTAAAGAAAGAGTTAGAAACATCTGGGCAATACATTTTAGAACATGAAATGGCAGAAAACAAAGTAAATTAAACAAAAAAAGAATTTAGGTATTGAAAAATAAGTAAATATATGTTATGATAATAAACAGCATTTTACGAAGAAAAGGAAGAGGTGAACATAAATGAAAGAAGGAATACATCCAAAATATACAGCTGCAACAATTACATGTGCTTGTGGTAATGTAATCGAAACAAACTCAACAAAAGAATCTATAAAAGTAGATGTTTGCTCAAAATGTCATCCATTCTGGACAGGTAATTTAAGAAAAGACACAACAGGTGGTAGAGCAGATAAATTTAAAAAGAAATATGGAATTCAATAAGAGATTTATAAATAGCCAAAAGCTATTTGCAGATTATTATATTATTAAAAAACATATTAAGAAAATTATAATTGCTATAATTTTCTTTTTTTTTACATAGTAGGAAACTTTTCTTATGTTAGAAAGTATACAAAAGATCACTTATAAAAAAGTGGTCTTTTTTGCGTAATTAATTGAAAAACGTAGAAAAATAATATAAAATATAATAGCAGTAGGAGGGCTTAAAGTGGAAGAAATAAAAGAACAAATAGAATATATAAAAAAAGTAAAAGAAATAAATAAAGAGAATAATAATTTAAAATATTGTATATTAACAATGGGATGCCAATTAAACGAAAATGATTCCGAAAAATTATGTGGAATGTTAGAAGAAATGGGATATAGCAAAACAGAACAATTTGAAGAGGCAGACATTGCTTTATTTAATACATGTTGCGTAAGAGAAAATGCAGAAGATAAATTGTTTGGAAAATTAGGAGAGCTAAAAAGAATTAAAGAGCAAAAAGGAACTATAATTGCAATTGGTGGTTGCATGATGCAAGAAAAACATATAATTAAAAAAATAAAGCAGAGTTATCCATTTGTAGATGTAATATTTGGAACACATACATTACATAGATTTCCACAAGACTTATATAAAGCAATAGAAGAAAATAAAAAAATAAAAGATATAATAGACATAGATGGTAAAATATATGAAGGATTACCAATAAAAAGAGATAGCAATATAAAAGCATCTGTAACAATTATGAACGGATGTAATAACTTTTGCACTTATTGTATAGTTCCATATGTAAGAGGTAGAGAAAGAAGTAGAATGCCAAAGGACATTATAAATGAGGTAAAAGACTTAGCAAAACAAGGGTATAAAGAAATTACATTATTAGGGCAAAATGTTAATTCGTATTTAAGAGTAGAAAAAGAAAAAAATATAGAATTTGAAGAATATGATGGTGTAAATTCTTTTGCTACATTATTAAAGGCAATAAACAAAGTAGAAGGAATAGAAAGAATAAGATTTGTTTCACCACATCCAAAAGATTTTACAGATGATGTAATAGAAGCAATAGCAAGTTGCGACAAAGTATGTAAATTAATACATTTACCATTACAATCTGGAAATACTAAAGTTTTAAAAGAGATGAACAGAAAATATACAAAAGAGCAATATCTAAACTTGGTAGAAAAAATGAAAGCTAAAATTCCTAATTTAACATTATCAACAGATATTATAGTAGGATTTCCAGGTGAAACAGACGAAGAATTTGAAGATACATTAGATGTAGTACAAAAAGTAAAATTTGAACAAGTATATATGTTTATATACTCAAGAAGAGTTGGAACACCAGGAGACAGAATGGAAAACCAAGTTCCAGAAGAAATAAAACATATAAGATTTAATAAATTAAAAGACTTGGTGGAAAGCCAAATTGAAGAGAATAATAAAAAATATATAGGAACAATTCAAAAGATTTTAGTAGAAGGTACAAGTAAAAATAATGAAGAAATGCTAACAGGAAGAACAGATAGTAATAAAGTTGTAATATTTGAAGGTAATAAAGAATTAATAAATCAAATAATAAATATAAAAATTATTTCAGAACATATGTGGTATTTAAAAGGTAAGACTATTTTATAGGAGGTTTTTATGGAGGCTTTAAAATTCGAAGAGATGTTTAAAGAAGTTATAGAAGGAAAGTCAATACGCGAATGTGAAAAAATATATGGAATAAATAGAAATACATTTGTAGAAATGTGTAAGCAAATTTTTCCAGAAGGAAGCGAAAACATGAAAAAACTAGAAAGAATTCTAGTTGAAAACAAAAGTAGATTACAAAAAAAAGAAATAGAAGAAGATAAATTTGAAAGTGCAGTAAAAGATTTCTTAAGTGGAGAAATTAAAACCTTGACAAAAGCAAGAGAAAAGTTTATGAAAGAAACAAATGAAACTATAGATCCTTTAACGTTTAAAGAAAGAATGGTAGAATATATAAATGCTTCAAACAATATAAAATTAAAACAAAGATATATAAGATATGAAGCAAATAAGTCTGGAAATTATTCACATATAAATTTTAAAGCTTTATTTATAGAAATGATAAGACATGAATTAAGTCAAACAGAGATATCAGAAATGTATAATATTCCAAAAAGAACGGTAAGTAGAGAACTTGCAAAGCTAGAAAATAATGAGAAATATGAAGAAATTTATTTTATTGCTAAAGAATTATCTAGCAGACAAATATACAAAGGTAATAGTAAGAAAAAATGTGAAAAATTATTTTCAGAATTTGAAAGGCGCTTAATAGACACAACTTTAAGATCATTTGGACATCAAGAAGTTATTATTGGAGATCCAAAAACAGAAGCACAAATAAGATATGAAAAAGCAAAAAAATTATTAAAAGATGTAGAAAATACAAAACTAAGTCAACAAGAAGCGGCAAAGAAGTTAGGTGTTTCTGTTAGTACAATAAGAAGAGCAGGGAAAACCGTAGAAGGATATGAAAAACTAACAGAAAAGCAAGACAGTGACGATGAAAGAAAATAAAGAAGCAACAATAAAATTAGAAAGGTAAGGAATATATAATGGCAGAATATTCACCAATGATGCAAAAATATCTCGAAACAAAAGAAGAATATAAAGATTGTATACTTTTTTACAGATTAGGTGACTTTTATGAAATGTTTTTTGAAGATGCAATAACTGTATCTAGAGAACTAGAATTAACTTTAACTGGTAAAGATTGTGGACAAGCAGAAAGAGCACCAATGTGTGGAGTGCCACACCATGCAGCAGAGCTCTATATATCAAAGTTAATAGCAAAAGGTTATAAAGTTGCAATTTGTGAACAACTAGAAGATCCTAAAACTGCAAAAGGAATAGTAAAAAGGGGTGTAATTCGTGTTGTAACACCTGGTACTGTAATAGAATCTAATATGCTAGAAGAAAAGAAAAATAATTATATAATGTCTATAGTAAAAAAAGGAATTTACTATGGAATAGCTGTATGTGATGTAACTACAGGAGATTTTTATAGCACAGAAATAAAAGAAAATAATAATTTTCCTTTAGTATTAGACGAAATTGCAAGATATTCACCAGCAGAGCTAGTTGTAAATAGCATGATGTATGATAGTACAGAAGAAATTAATAAAATAAAAGAAAGATTCGAAATATACTTTACAAGGTTTAATGATAAATTTTTTACAGAAGACATAAATTATATAGTAGAAAATTATAATTTGGTAGATACAAATAATAATAATATAAAAGATATAGATAAAAGACTTTTTTCTGTGGCAAGTATAAATGCTCTAGTAGAATATTTAAAACAAACACAAAAAACTAGCCTAGAACATATTAATAAAATAATAATTTATAATACAACTAGATATATGGCTTTAGATATTAATGCTAGAAGAAATTTAGAATTAACAGAGAAAATGAGAGATAAAAGTAAAAAAGGTACACTTTTATGGGTTTTAGATAAAACATCAACATCAATGGGAGGAAGACATTTAAGAAGATGGATAAATGACCCATTAATAGAAGTTAATGAAATTAATAAAAGATTAAGTGCTGTTAAAGAATTAAAAGATAATGTGATATTAAAAGGTGACATAATAGAAAATTTGAAAAAGGTATATGACATAGAAAGACTAGCAGGTAAAATATCTTATGGAAATGCAAATGGTAGAGATATGATATCTTTAAAAAATTCATTGTCTAAGTTACCAGAAGTAAAAGAAGTTTTAAAAAACACAAATTCTAATATGCTACAAGAGTTATATAATAATTTAGATGAACTTAAAGACATTTACGAATTAATAGAAAATTCTATAGTTGAAGATCCACCAATGTCAGTAAAAGAAGGTGGATTAATAAAAATTGGGTATGATGAAGAAATAGATAAGCTAAAAAAAGCAACTACAGAAGGAAAAAATTGGTTGATTCAATTAGAGGCAACAGAAAAAGAGAAAACAGGTATAAAGAATTTAAAAGTTGGATTTAATAAAGTTTTTGGATATTATATAGAAGTAACTAAGTCAAACTTTAGCCAAGTACCAGATAGATATATAAGAAAACAAACATTAACTAATTGTGAAAGATATATAACTGAAGAACTAAAAGAATTAGAAAATCAAATTTTAGGTGCAGAAGATAAAGTTATTAATCTAGAATATGAAGCCTTTACAAAGATAAGACAAGAAATTGCAAAAAATGTAAAAAGACTTCAAACCTCTGCAATGATTATTGCAACATTAGATGTTTTAGCCTCATTTGCAACTGTGGCAGAAGATATGAATTATTGTATGCCTATAGTGGATGATAATGGAAAAATAGAAATAAAAGAAGGAAGACATCCGGTAATAGAAAAAATGCTTCCAATGGGAAGTTTTATAGATAATGACACATATATGGATGGCGAAGAAAATAGGCTATCTATTATAACTGGACCTAATATGGCCGGTAAGTCTACATATATGAGGCAAGTTGCATTAATAACACTAATGGCACAAATAGGGAGTTTTGTACCAGCAACAGAAGCTCATATAGGTATTGTAGATAAAATTTTTACAAGAGTTGGAGCATCTGATGACCTAAGTATGGGACAAAGTACTTTTATGGTAGAAATGATGGAGGTTGCAGATATTTTAAAAGAAGCAACTAAAAATAGTTTAGTAATTTTAGATGAAATAGGAAGAGGAACATCAACATATGATGGATTATCTATTGCATGGGCTGTTGCTGAATATATAGCAGATAAAACAAAATGTGGTGCAAAAACTTTATTTGCAACACATTACCATGAACTTATAGAATTAGAAGATAAATTAGAAGGAATAAAAAACTATTCAATAGCTGTTAAGGAAAAAGGAGAAGATGTAATCTTTTTAAGAAAGATTATAAGAGGAGGAACAGATGAAAGCTATGGTGTTCACGTAGCACGTTTAGCAGGGGTTCCAAAGGATGTATTAAAAAGAGCAAATGACATTTTAAGAAGTTTAGAAAGAAAGAGCATTTTAGGAAATAAAAAACTAGAAAAAGAAAACAAACAAGTACAAGCAGGTCAGTTAGACTTATACAATTATAAATTAGCAGAAATAGCACAAGAAATAGATAAAATAGACCTAAATACATTAACGCCAATAGATGCTTTAAATACATTAATGAAAATAAAAGAAAAAATGAGGTGAACGAAAAAGCTTTTTAAATAGTAATAAGGAGAAGCTATGAACGAACAATTTAGTAGAGAAGAAAGACTAATAGGAAAAGAAAATTTAGAAAAACTAGCAAAAACAAAAGTTGCAATTTTTGGAATTGGTGGTGTAGGTTCTTTTGTTGCAGAGGGACTAGCAAGAGCGGGAATCGGAAATTTTTTATTAGTAGATAATGATACAATAGATATTACAAATATAAATAGACAAATACATGCTAATATAAATACTGTTGGAAAAAATAAAGTAGATATTATGAAAGAAAGAATTTTAGAAATAAACCCAAAAGCAAATGTAGAAATATCTACAGAATTCTATTTACCAGGAAGTAATTTACTAGATAATTCCATAGATTATATAGTTGATGCAATAGACACTGTAACAGGAAAAATAGAATTAGTCTGTAATGCGAGTAAACTTAACATACCAATAATTTCTGCAATGGGAACAGGTAATAAACTAGATCCTACAAAATTTGAAGTAGTAGATATTTATAAAACTTCAGTATGTCCATTAGCAAAAGTAATGAGAAAAGAATTAAGAGCAAGAGGAATAGAAAAATTAAAAGTAGTATATTCGCAAGAAGAACCAGTAAAAATAAAAGATGGAGATTATAAAACACCAGCAAGCATATCTTTTGTGCCTTCTGTTGCAGGGTTGATTATAGCGGGAGAAGTTGTAAAAGATATAATAAAAATATAATGGTAATCTTTTTATTCACTTGTTGAGCAGTTAGAGTAAAAATGGTATAATTATAGTTGAAGATATTTCAAGGAGGTAAGAATATGGAAACAACCAAATTTACTCAAAATGAGGATGCGGAAATGTATCCAGTGGCAGCAAAAGAAGGTAAAATCTGTAAAAGAAGTCCGAATTTTAAAAAATTAGATAAAAAACGGACTTTAATATTACTAATAGGCTTGTCTGAGAACAAAAAAATAAGAAGATTTATAAGAAAAGAAAATGTTAGAAAGATAACATTTTCGGAGATTGCAAGTGAAATCCAAGAAGATGATGCTATAGAATCTTGGACTGAATTCCAAAGAAATCTGAATACAGAATTTAGCAAAAGAGTTCAAAATGCATTAAAAAAAGGAACTGCAGTTGTAGAGAAGAATTTTAAGAGTTTAGACTGTAGATTAGGTTTCCTCGAGATGGCAATGGAAAAAAATTTAGCAATGGAAACAATATTAATTGTTTCCAAGGTGGAACTAAAAAAAGATCGTGAACTGGCTAAACAGTTGGCGAGCAGGAACCTTTTAAAAGGGATAGACAAAATCTATTTCTTGTAAGAAGTTTATAGTAAACAGACCTTATTTGTTGCAAAAGGTGGCGTGTTAAACGCCACCAAAATATTTTGTTTTAAAAGGAATTAGTGAACGGTCTTTAAAATCTCGATTTAAATAGAAACTAAAGTTAATATAAGTTAATATAGGAAAAAATAGAATATTCACTGTAAAGCTATATCAAGAAAAATAATTTTAATATAAAGATTGGAGAACAAAATGAAAGTAATAAGTAAACAAAGAAATAGTAGAATGTGTGCAATATGTGGTATGGATAATAAATATGGTTTAAAAGCACAATTTTATAATATGGAAGATGGAAGTGTAATGACAAAGTTTAAATATAGAGAAGAACACCAAAGCTATCCAGGGAGAGTACATGGAGGATTAATTACTGCAATGCTAGATGAAATGGGCTTACGAGCTTTATGGGCAAAAGAAGGAAATGAAGACAGCTTTGGAGTTACACTTTCATTAGATACTAAATATAGAAAACCTGTACCATATAATGCAGAAATTATAGGTAAAGGTATGGTTATAAAAGAAAATAGTAAATTTTTTGTGGTAGATTCGCAAATATTAGATTTGGAAGGAAATGTTCTTGCAAATGGAACTATAAAATATATAAAATTAGATGTAAATAAAATAAGTGAAGGTATACATCCACATGAAGAGATGTGTTATTTAATAGAAGATGATGTAAAAGAGATATAATTGTTGGAATTAGTGGATGGTTCTTAAAAATCCGATTATAAGAAAGGGATGAAATTAATATGGAGATATTAGAGAAATTAGACGAATTAAATATAAAATATGAAATACAGGAACATGAAGCTGTATATACAGTGGAAGATTTAAAAGATGTTTTCTTAAAAATGGAAGGTATAGGGTGTAAAAATCTATTTTTAAAAGATGCCAAGAAAAAATTGTTTTTATACACCTTACCAGAAGATAAGAGAGCTGATTTAAAACTATTACCAGAAAAAATAAATAGTAAAAGATTATCTTTTGCAAATGAAAATGATTTACAAACAAACTTAAATTTAATACCAGGTTCAGTAACTCCACTTGGAATAATAAATGATAAAGAACAAAATGTAACAGTTGTACTAGATAAAGAATTAAAAAATAATAAAATATTAATTCATCCAAATAGGAATACTGCTACTATAGGAATAGAGTATGCAGATTTAATTAAATTTATAAAAAATTGTGGAAATGATTATTTAGAAATTTAGATATAATGGTATAAAGGAGAAAAAAGAGATGATTGTTTTAGCAACCAATAACAAAGGAAAAGTAAAAGAGATTAAAGAAATATTAAAAAGCGAAGAAATAAAAACTCTAAAAGAAATGAATATAAATATAGAAATAGAAGAAGACGGTGAAACATTCGAACAAAATGCATTAAAAAAAGCTAGAGAAATTTATAAATTAACAAAAACTGCAAGTGTTGCAGATGATAGCGGAATATGTATAGAAATGTTAAATGATTTTCCTGGAGTAAAAACAGCAAGATTTTTAGGAGAAGAAGCAACACAAGAAGAAAGAAATACGTATTTAATAAATAAATTAAAAGGTGCTGAAAAAGAAAATAGAAAAGTTAAATTTATAACATGTATTGCATATGTAGATGAAAAAGGTAATGAAAAACTATATAAAGGAATATTAAATGGATATATAGCAGAAAAGCCAAGAGGAAGTAATGGCTTTGGATTTGACGAAATATTTGAATTAGAAGATGGAAGAACATTAGCAGAGTTAGAAGAGAATGAAAAAAATAATATTAGTAGTAGAAAAATAGCATTAGAAAATTTAAGGAAGGATATTGGATAATCTAATTATGTCGAAGTATATTTTGACAAAAAATAAAAAAGAGAGTATATTAAAATAGTAGCAATCTAGGAAAAAAGGAGGAATTTAATATGAAAAGAGTTGCTATTTTTGGTTCAACAGGAAGTATTGGAACAACTACACTTCGGATAATTAGAGAAAATCCGGAACGCTTTTCTGCAGTTACACTTGTAGCTGGCAAGAATGTAGATCTGTTAATTGAGCAGATAAGAGAATTTAAGCCAAGGCACGTGTATATTTTAGATGAAAGGAACAAAGAGAAAATAAAGAATTTGTTTCCTAACATTGATATTTATACAGGCGAAAGAGGCATGGAGTTAATTTCTAAGCTTGAAGATGCAGATATTGCAGTTTCAGCGCTTGTAGGTATTGCTGGATTAAAACCCACTTATAATATGTTGAAACACTGTAAAGAAGTAGCACTTGCTAATAAAGAGGTACTTGTTACAGGTGGCAAAATAATTATGGATAGGGCAAAAAAATACAATACAAAACTTCGTACTGTAGATAGCGAACATAGTGCAATTATGCAATGCTTAAGAGGAGAAGAACATAATAAAATTGGAAAAATTTTACTTACAGCATCTGGAGGACCATTTTTTGAAAAGGAAATAACAGATAAAATAAAACCAAGCGATGCACTTAATCATCCAACATGGAAAATGGGGAAAAAAGTTACCATTGACTCTGCAACTATGATGAATAAAGGTTTTGAAGTTATAGAAGTACATTGGCTTTTTGATGTTCCTGAAACTAAGATACAAGTTGTAGTTCACCGGCAAAGCTTGGTACATTCTATGGTGCAGTTTAAAGATGGTACAATTATGGCAAATATTGGCCCAAAAGATATGCAGATTCCGATAGCATTTGCATTAGACTATCCAAAGAGACTAAAAAATAATATTAAACCATTGGACTTGTTTGAAATTGGTACACTTAAATTTGAAAGACCAGATTTATACAAGTTTAAATGCTTACAGCTAGCATATAAAGCAATCGAAATGGGACATAGTGCACAGGTTGTTTTAAATGCAGCAGATGAAATTGCTGTACAAGCATTTTTAGATGGAGCAATTCGATTTACAGAAATTCCAGAGATGATTGATTGGGCTCTTTCCAATCATATCGTAAGAGAACTTAATACTGTTGATGAAATTTTAGAATTAGATAAAACAGTAAAAATGGAGTGCTTAAATTATTAAGTAACTAAGATAGAAGGGAGCTAACTTAAACGTATTATGTACGAAAGCTAGCTCCCTTTTATCAATTCTTTATGCTATTTATTAATAAAATGTGGTATATATAATTGGCTAACATACATATGACCTATAAAAAGTGAAATATGATTGAAAAATTATGTTAATAATGCTATAATAAATATGAGAACTCGTTAATATTTTTCAAAAACTTTCTAACAGGAGGAAAAAATTATGACAACATGTAAATGCAAAGTGGGAACAGACAGACGAATTCGTATTCCAATGCCATTCTTTAGAGAATTAGGATTCTTCGAGGAACAGCAAGTAGAGCTTACAATTGAATATGGCAAATTGATCTTGAAAAAATTCAACTGGAATGAACCGGCGGAAAAGAAACCTTATATAGGTTTTGTTCGAAGGTTAAATAGAAACAGAACGATTTCTGTTCCAATTGAATTTTTAGAGATACTGGATATGACGCCAAGCGTTACAGTGGACGTGCGAATGGAAGGAGAAAGAGTAATTTTTGAAAAAGAAGCAGACCTTGAATAAGAGGGAAAGCAGGGACGCCAAATTTTGGCGTCTCTGTCGACGTTAATGTGAATTTTTTAATAGTAAATATAGCAAAGTTATTAAGAAATACGTTAAAAGAAAATAAACTTGACGACTTGCAAAAACTATATATTATATTAAAAGATTATGAAAAATGGAGAAAAAGGTAGTTCAAATTTTGAACTACCTAAATATCATAATTTAATCCTAGGCTCATACCTTTCAAGCCACATATTAACTTGACAAAGATATGCCATAAGCTGAGGGCCCGTCATTAATTGGCCAAACCAAGGCTTAGTAAAAGCAGATCCATCAGATTCTAATATTTCTAAAATATAACTCCTATTTAAAATATTATGAATAGGAGAGGAACTATTATTCATAATATTTGTAAGCATATTTTTTACAGCATTTAAATAAGTAGGATTATGAGTTTTTGGGTAAGGAGATTTTTTCCTGTCTATAATTTCACTTGGTAAAATATCTTTCATAATATGTCGTAATAGTCCTTTTTCACGTCCTTTATAAGTTTTCATCTCCCAGGGAATGTTCCATAAATATTGAGCTAACCTATAATCGCAGAAAGGAACACGTATTTCTAATCCATTATACATAGAACATCTGTCAGATCTATCAAGTAAGGTTTGCATAAACCAATTTAAAGTTAGATAAGAAATTTTTCTTTTTTCAGCAGTTTCTTTAGAATCAGTATCTAGAATTTCCACATTAGCTAAACTTTCATTATATCTAAAATCTATATATTCTTTTAAATTAATTTTCTTAGAAATATCTGTGTGTAATAGATGTTGTCTTTCACTTAGTGCAATAGACCAAGGAAAAGTATTACTATTTAAAGCATCATCTCTAAAAAACCAAGGATAGCCACCGAAAATTTCATCTGCACATTCTCCACTTAAAGCAACTGTAGCATAAGGTTTTACATTTTTACAAAATAGAAGTAAAGAAGAATCAACATCAGCCATACCAGGAACATCTCTTGCAATCATAGAATCTTCTAAATAATTTGCTAAATCAGGGGTATCTAAAATAATATTTGTATGGTTTGTTTTATATTTTTCAACCATTAAATTTATATAATAATTATCAGAATTAGGCTGGAAGTCACTTTTAACAAAATTTTTGTCATTATCTAGATAGTCAACAGAAAAAGTCTTAAGAGTAGGTAAGCCATTGTCATTACAATATTTACTAGCATATGCAGTTATTATACTAGAATCCAATCCTCCAGATAAAAAAGAACAAAAAGGTACTTCAGAAACTAAATTGTTTTTAATACTATCTTCCAATAAAAATTTTACTTTCATACAAGTTTCATTAAAAGAATCTAGATGAGGTTTATTTACAAATTTCCAATACCCATGTGTAAATAAACCATATTTATTAAAGATTGCAAAGTGAGCCGGTTTAAGTTCATAAATATCTTTAAAAACAGTTGTACCAGGGGTATGTGCTGGACCAATTCCGAAATAATTCACAGATGCCTGTAGAATCTATAGTCTTTTTTACTGTAGGAAATTTAAAAATAGATTTTAACTCAGAAGCAAAAACTAATGTATCATCAGTTATAGTATAGAATAAAGGTTTTATTCCAAAATGATCTCTAGCTAAAAATAATTCTTCTTTGTTTTTATTCCAAATAGCAAAAGCAAAATTACCATTAATATGTTTTACGATATCATAACCATAGAAAATAAAAGCATTTAGTAAAACTTCTATATCGGAATTAGTTTTAAAATAAAAACCGTTTTCGATAAGAGTATCTTTTATCTCCAATGTGTTATATATTTGACCATTACATACAATAGAATACTCATTTTCATTATATGTAGTAATCATAGGTTGAGAGCCACTTATTGGGTCAACTACAGCTAATTTTTTACGAGCTAAATAAGCTGGAGAAGAAATATAAGATTCTTCCTCAACAGGTCCTCTATTAGTAAGAGAATGATTCATTTCATTAAGTATAGAAACAGGATTGTTTATATCTTTTTTATAATTTACAAATCCAACAATTCCACACATAAAAAACACCTCCTAAATTACATAACCTAAAAAGAGCAATTTTATGTAGAAAATAAAAAATATATACTACTTTAAAGGTTTTTTTATAAAAAATATTGTCTTTTAAATTATATTAATAACAAAATAAAAAAGTGAAAAAAATAAATATAAAAAAACTACAAAAAAACACAATATTTTACAAAAAGTTATTTACATTTTAATAAAAGTTATATACAATATAAACCAATATGTTTAAATGTAAAATACGAAAGAAAATGTATATCGAAAGGGGCTTATGTAAATGAAAATTTTAATGTTAACATGGGAATATCCACCAAGGGTAGTAGGTGGAATTGCAAGGGTAGTACACGACTTATCCCATAGATTAATAAAAGATGGTCACGAAGTAACAGTAGTTACTTACAAAGAAGGAAATGTAGAAGATTTTGAAGATGACAATGGAGTTAAAGTATATAGAGTAAACAACTATATGATAAATCCAAATAATTTTATAGACTGGATAATGCAATTAAACTTTAATTTAATATCAAAAGCTACAGAAATAATAAATAAAGAAGGCCCATTTGATGTAATACATGCACACGATTGGTTAGTTGCATATGCAGCAAAAACTTTAAAAGATTCTTTTAAAACACCAATTATAGCAACAATACATGCAACAGAGGCAGGAAGAAATTCTGGAATACATGATGAAGTACAAAGATATATAAATGATACAGAATGGATGCTAACATATGAATCAACAGAAGTAATAGTAAATAGTAATTATATGAAAAGTGAATTACAAAGATTATTTGGATTACCATATGAAAAGATAAATGTAGTACCAAATGGAGTTAATTTAAATTTATATAATGGAGTAGAAAAAGATTATAACTTCAGAAGACAATATGCAGCAGATAACGAAAAAATAATTCTTTATGTAGGAAGACTTGTTTACGAAAAAGGAATACAAAACTTAATAGCAGCAATGCCAAAAGTATTAAATGGATATCATGACTCGAAACTAATAATAGCTGGAAAAGGTGGAATGATAGACGAGCTAAGAGATGAAGTAAGAAGATTAAACATAGAAAATAAAGTTTACTTTACAGGATATTTAAATTTAAATCAAGTTACTAAAATGTATAAATGTGCAGACGTAGCGGTATTCCCAAGTACATATGAACCATTTGGAGTTGTAGCGTTAGAAGGAATGTTATCTGGAACACCAGTTGTAGTTTCAGATGTTGGTGGACTAAATGAAATAGTACAACATAGAGAAAATGGAATGAAAAGTTATGCAGGTAACCCAAATTCGATAGCAGATTCTATATTAGAATTACTATATAACCCAGGTTTAGGTGCAGAAGTTTCAAGAGCGGCAAAAGCAAAAGTAAAAGCACAATATAACTGGAACAAAATAGCTCAAGATACACATTTTATATATCAAAAAGCAATATGTCAAACAATGGCAGAAAAACAAAGAAGAGAATTAGAACAAGAAAAAGCTAGAAAAACAAAGAAAGCTAAAAATACACAAGGAGAAATTACAAACTTATTAAGTTTCAAAAAAAGACATGCATATGCTTAAGAAGGAGGCTAAGCAATGAATATATATGATACAGCTAATAAATTAGCATCAGAAATAAAATTAACAGAAGAGTATAAAGCTTATAAAAATTCAAAAGAACAAATAGAATCTAATGTAGAAATAAAAAGTAAGATAGAAGAATTTGACAAATTAAGAGTAGAAATGCAAAAAGCAATGCTAAAAGGTGAAACAAATTCAAATGAATTAAGTGTAAAATTACAAAATTTATATACAGAATTATATCAAAATGAAGTAGCTAAAAATTATTTAGAATCAGAAATGAGATTTAGCGTAATGGTAACAGATATAAATAAAATAATAAGTGAAGCAATAAAAGATGTTATAGAATAAAAGTAAGGGGGAAGGGATATATTGTATATCCCTTATTTTGTTATATGGAGCTTTTAATAATTTTAATAATAATAATAATTACACAAATTATATTAAAAATAGTTTTAAAGACTAATAAAAAAGAGATAATGAAAATTGCCGAAAATGAGAGTTTAAATGCTAGAACACAAGAACTTCCAAATAATGTGGTAATTTGTAAGGAAATATTGAAAAAACTAAATAATGAAAAAGTAAAGGTGGAAGAAGAGGAAAGAACAAATTGCTTTTACTTTATAGCAACAGATAAAATTATTTTAAATAAAGATAAAAAATTTTTTACAAGAATTCAAACAATAGCACACGAATGTGTACATTCCATTCAAAATAAAAATGTGTTATGGTTTAACTATATTTTTACAAATTTATTAAACTTATTTTGGTTGGTAATAACAATACTAACAGTAGTAGGAGTAATAAAAAATTATATATTATTTGTATCAATAATGTTAATTTTAGCAATGGTATTTTATGTAATAAGAAGTTATTTAGAAATAGAAGCAATGACAAAAGCAAAATATATTGCAAAAGAATATCTAGAAGAACATAATGTAAAAGAAACAAAAAAAATTACAGAAGAATATGAAAAAATAAATAACATAGGCATAAAATACACATGTTATAAACTAATATCATCTAAATTATATTTAATAATTTTATATATTATAATTTGTTTAATAAAATTATTGTAAACCTCTTTAAAAAAAAGAAGAAATGTTATACAATATTGTACAAATTGTATAATACGAGGAGAAAGTGAATGATAAAAAAATGGGAATTTTATAGTTCAGATGAAAAATTAGTAGATGATATATGTAATAGATATAATTTAAACAAAGTAATAGGAAAAATAATTGTTAATAGAAATGTAATAAAAGATGAAGATGTAAGAATATTTATAAATCCTACAAGAGATGATTTTTATGATCCTTTTTTATTTAAGGAAATGGATATAGCAGTAGAAAGAATAATAAAAGCAATTAATAATAAAGAAAAGATACTAATTTATGGTGATTATGATGTAGATGGAATAACTAGTACCACTGTTTTAAAGAAATATTTATTAGATAGAGGTATTATGGTAGACACATATATACCAAATAGGTTGCATGAAGGGTATGGATTAAATAAATCTGCTATAGAAAAAATAAAAGAAAAAGGGATAGATTTAATAATAACAGTAGATTGTGGGATTTCTGCAATAGATGAAATAGAATATGTAAAAAGTTTAGGAATGGACATAATAGTTACAGACCATCATGAAGTTGGAGAAAAGCTCCCAAATGCAATAGCTGTAATTGATGCCAAAAGAAAAGATAATACGTATCCCTTTAGATCATTAGCAGGAGTAGGAGTAGTATTTAAATTAATTCAGGCAATTTCCATAAAGTTAGATATTAAACCAGAAGAATATTTAAAATATTTAGATTTAGTATGTGTAGGAACAATAGCAGATATAGTTCCATTAGAAGGTGAAAATAGAACTATAGCAAAATTAGGACTAATGCTAATAAAAGTTACTAAAAATTTAGGTTTAAGAGAACTAATAAAAAGTTCAGGATATAAAGAAATAGATTCAAATACAATTTCATTTGGAGTCGCGCCAAGAATAAATGCTTCTGGTAGAATGGGGCACGAAGAAGAAGCTTTAAATTTATTTTTAGCAAATAATTTAGAAAGTGCATTAGAAATTACAAAAGAACTGAACGATTACAATACTTTAAGACAATCTACAGAGAAAAATATATATGAAGAAGTAGTACAAAAAATAGAAAAAAATAATTTAGATGAAAATGATTCTATAGTTGTGGGTGGAAACAATTGGCATCATGGTGTTATTGGAATTGTTTCTTCTAAAGTAACAGACAAATATTATAAACCAAGTATATTATTAAGCTTTGAAGATGACATAGCAAAAGGTTCAGGAAGAAGCATACCGGGATTTGATTTATACGAAAGCTTAACAAAATGTGATGACTTACTAGAAAAATATGGTGGTCATGCCATGGCTGTTGGTCTTACATTAAAAAAAGAAAATTTCGAGAAATTCAAAGAAAGATTTAATAAAATTGCAAAAGAAAGTAATATTAAAGAATTAAAACCAATTATTTATATAGACGAAGAACTAAAGTTAAAAGATATAAATATGGATTTAATAAAAAGTTTAAGTATATTAGAGCCTTTTGGAGAATCAAATAAAGTTCCATTATTTTTAATAAAAAATTTAAAAATAGATTCTATAAGAGCTCTTTCAGAAGGAAGACATTTAAAACTTACTTTAAGGGACGAAAATTTTGTAATTAATGCTATAGGATTCGATATAGGCTTCTTAGCAGAAGAATATAGAATTGGAGATAAAATAGATATTGTAGGAACATTAGAAATTAATAGTTTTAATGGATTTAGCTCTATACAAATAAATGTAAAAGACATTAGAAAAAGCTATTAGAAGGGGGATTGCTTATGTCAGAAGTACAAAATAAAACGATAGAGGATATAATAGGTTTAGTAAAACAGAAAAAAAGATGGGCAGATACTAAAATAATATTAAAAGCTTATAACTATGCAAAAGAAAAGCATGGTACACAATGTAGAAAATCTGGAGAACCATATATAATACATCCAGTACAAGTTGCTTATATTTTAGCAGATATAGGTTTAGACGAGTCAACAATTTGTGCTGCGCTATTACATGATGTTGTAGAAGATACAGAGGTTACACATGAAGATTTAGTAAGAGATTTTGGAGAAGAAATTGCCAACATGGTTGCTGGAGTTACAAAACTTGGAGAACTAAGATATCAAGCAAGTACAGAAGAGCGCCAAGTGGAAAACTACAGAAAAATGTTTCTTGCAATGGGAAAAGATATTAGAGTTATAATAATAAAACTAGCAGATAGATTACATAATTTGCGTACATTAAAATATTTAAGAAGAGATAGGCAAATTGCAAATGCAAAAGAAACAATGGAGTTATATGCTCCACTTGCAAATCGTTTAGGTATATATTCTTTAAAATGGGAATTAGAAGATTTAGCTTTCAAATACTTATATCCAGAAGAATATAGAGAATTAGTTGAAGGTATAGACAAAAAAAGAGAAGAAAGATTAAAATTTATAGAAAAAATAATGGGAGATATTAGAGGAGCTCTTAAGAAACAAAAAATCGAAGCAGAAGTAACAGGTAGGGCAAAACATTTATATTCTATATATAGAAAAATGAAAAGAGATAACAAAACTTTAGATCAAATTTACGATTTATTTGCATTAAGAATATTAGTAAATTCTGTAAAAGATTGTTACACTGCATTAGGTGTTGTACACGAAATGTATAGCCCAATGCCAGGAAGATTTAAAGATTATATAGCAGTACCAAAGCCTAATATGTACCAATCTATACACACAACATTATTAGGAGAAAAAGGAACTCCATTCGAAGTACAAATACGTACATGGGAAATGCATAGAATTGCAGAATATGGTATAGCAGCACATTGGGCATATAAAGAAGCAAATTATGGAAAAAAAGGAAAACAAGTTGTAGAAGTTACAAATGACAAACTTTCATGGCTTAGAGAAACCTTAGAATGGCAACAAGACATGAAAGATCCTCAAGAGTTTTTAAATACATTAAAAACAGAATTATTTGAAGATGAAGTATATGTATTTACACCAAAGGGAAAAATATTAGTATTACCAAGAGAAGCAACGCCAATAGATTTTGCTTATAGCATTCATGAAGAAATAGGAAACCATATGGTTGGATGTAAAATAAATAGCAAAATGATGCCAATAATAACAAAGTTAAAGAGTGGGGATATAATAGAAATTATGACATCTGACTCTCAAAAAGGTCCTAGTAGAGATTGGCTTAAATTTATAAAAACAACAAAAGCAAAAAGTAAAATTCAATCATGGTTTAAGAAAGAACAAAGAACAGAGAACATAGAAAAAGGAAAAGAACTAATAGAAAAAGAAATAAAAAGAATAGGAATAAGTCATGACGAATTGTTTAAACAAGATTATATAAATGCAGCACTAGATAGATACAAATTTAAAAATGTAGAAGAAATGTATGCAAGTGTTGGTTTTGGAGCAATATCACAAGTTAAAATTATATCTAGAATGTTAGAAGAATATAGAAAAGCTCATAACGAAGAAAATATAGAACAAAAAATAGAAGAATTAACAAGTAAAAGAAAGCATATAAAACCATCTAACACAGGTGTAGTAGTAAAAGGAATAGATAATTGCTTAGTAAAACTTTCTAAATGTTGTAACCCTGTACCAGGAGATAATATAATAGGATATATTACAAAAGGAAGAGGAGTTTCTGTACATAGAACAGATTGTGTAAATGTAAAAGACTTACTAAAAGAAGAAGATAGAATTATAGACGTTTACTGGTATACAGAAGAAACAGCAGCTTATAATGTTGATATAACAGTATTTGCAAATGACAGAGCAGGTTTACTAGCAGAGGTTATTCAAGTTTTAGGTAATGTAAAAACAAAACTAATAGCTTTAAATTCCAAAACTACTAAAGAGCATATTGCAACAATAGAAATAACTATAGAGGTTGAAAATATAGAAGAACTAAATAAAGTATTAAAAGAACTAAGAAAAATAGATAGCGTATACGAAGTAGCAAGAAAAAAATAAAGGAGTTTTTATGATACTAAAAAGAATAAAAGTACAAATGAAGTTTGTAGGAGAAACTAATTGTTATATTGTTATAGACGAAAAAAAGAAAGAAGCAATAGTAATAGATCCAGCTGGCAATGTACCAAAAATAGTAGAAATTTTAGAAAATTTGGACGTAAAATTAAAATACATATATTTAACGCATTGCCATGCAGACCATATTAATGGAGTAAACGAACTAAAAAATAGTAAAGGTGGTAAAGTTTTAATTCATAGAAACGGAAGAGAAAACCTAGAAAATGGAACACCTATACTTTCAGATTATATTGGAATACCACCATTAAATGTAAAAGAAGATACTATTGTAGATGATGAAGATGTTTTACATGTAGGAGATATAGAATTTAAAGTTATCCATACACCAGGGCACACAAATGATGGAACATCTCTTTATTGTAAAAAAGAGGGTATGTTATTTTCAGGTGATACCTTATTTAAGGGTGCATGGGGCAGAGTAGATTTACCAACAAGTAATTTTGATGATATTATGAATTCTATAATAGAGAAATTACTAATATTGCCAGAAGAAACAATAGTATACCCAGGCCATGGTAGACCAACTAGAATAGGAGATGAAAAGCCAATATATTTGGAAGCAAAACCAAATATAGACTAAATAAAATAAGGAGTGAAAAATATGGAAAGAATAGAGCCAAGAACATTATCTGGTTTTATGGAATTACTACCAAATGAACAAATATTGTTTAACCAGATGAAAGAGAAAATTCAAAAGACATATGAAAAATTTGGTTTTTTACCATTAGATACACCAATAATTGAATCAGCAGAAGTTTTACTTGCAAAAGCAGGAGGAGAAACAGAAAAGCAAATATATAGATTTCAAAAAGGTGAAAATGATTTAGCTTTAAGGTTTGACTTAACAGTACCACTTGCTAAATATGTGGCTAAAAATTATGGAAGTTTAAGTTTTCCATTTAGAAGATATCAAATAGGAAAAGTATATAGAGGTGAACGTGCACAAAAGGGTAGATATAGAGAATTTTACCAATGTGATATAGACATAATAGGTGATGGAGAACTAGACTTAATAAATGATGCAGAAATACCAAGCGTTATTTACAATCTTTTTAGAAAATTAGGATTTGAAGATTTTACAATTAAAATAAATAATAGAAAAATTTTAAATGGATTGTTCGAAGGAATAGACCAAAAAGAAAATTCTACAGAAATTTTAAGAATTATAGATAAAATAGACAAAATAGGAAAAGATGCTGTAATAGAAGAACTACAAAAAATAGGCGTAGAAGAACAACAAATAAAATTTATAATAGATTTTATAGAAATAGAAGGAACTTCAAATGAAAAGATAGAAAAATTAGAAAATTTAGGAATAAATAATGATGTTTATAAAAAAGGTTTAGAAGAATTAAAAACAGTAGTAAAAAATGTAAGATTATTTGGTGTTCCAGAGGATAATTTTAAAGTAGATTTAACAATTGCTAGAGGATTAGATTATTATACAGGAACAGTATATGAAACATTTTTAAATGATTACAGAGAGCTAGGAAGTGTATGCTCTGGAGGTAGATACGAAAATTTAGCAGAATATTACACAGAAAAAAGTTTACCAGGAGTAGGAATTTCTATTGGGCTTACTAGATTATTTTATAAATTAAATGAATTAAATATAATTAAAGCAGAAAAGAAATCTATTTCAGATGTTTTAATTATTCCTTTAACAGAAAAATTAGAAGAGCCAATAAAATTATCTACAGAAATAAGAAAATTAGGAGTAAATACAGAAATATATTTAAATAATAAAAAATTAAAAGCAAAATTTAAATATGCAGATAAATTAGAAATACCATATGTAATTGTTGTAGGAGATGACGAAATTAGATTAAATAAAATTAAATTAAAAAACATGAAAACTGGTGAAGAAAAAGAAATTAATATGCAAGCAGAAGAAATAGTTAAAAATATAAACAAATAATTCACATTGTTAGCTTTCATATGTAGTAAAAAATTTAATAAAATATTATGTAAGATTTGTCATATTTTTTAAGTGAGTGGAATATATATTAATTATATATATACAAGGGTGAAAAGAATTTATGGTGAATGTAAAAGTAATAAAAGCGAAAAATGCTATTATATCCTTTGGAATAATAGCATTTTTATTAATGAGTCTTATTAAAATAATAGTAATAGGAAAAAACAAAATAAAAGAAGTATCATTAGTACCTTTAATAGAAGATACAATAATCTTAGCAAATGGAAACTCATTAAAAGAATTTAAAAGTATGGATAGGGATAATACAGAGAAAATATTAGCTTCAGAACTGCAAATGAGTAAATATATAAAAGAAAAAGAAATACCAAAAGAAGTGCCGGAAAATAATGAAGTAAAAATAGCAAAAGAAGAAGAAAAAATAGAAGAGGCTAAAACAGGAGTAGGAACAGAAATCATATCTGGAGGAAATATAAATAATAAATATACAAATGAATACAATGGAGTTCAGATAAAAAATGAGTCTAAATATGAATTAACAGAAGATATGTTAACACCAAATATAAATTTAGAAAATAAAAAAGATATTATTATTTATCATACACATACTTGTGAAAGTTATACACAAAGTGCAGGTTTTGAATATACGCCAAGTGGTAATTTTAGAACAACAGATTTAAATTTTTCTGTTGTTAGAGCTGGTAGAGAATTAAAGAATAGGCTAACAAATTATGGATTTAATGTTCTACATAATGAAACATATCACGATTATCCTGCGTATAGTGGATCTTATAATAGATCACTTACTAGCATAAAAAATGATTTAGTAGCAAATCCAAATACGCAAATTGTTATAGATTTACATAGAGATGCAGTAGGAGAAGGAGGAAAATATGCACCTACTGTAAAAATAGGAGATGATTATGTAGCACAAATAATGTTTGTAATAGGAACAGATGGAGGAGGTCTTACACATAAAGATTGGGTTCAAAATTTAAAATTTGCTATAAAAATTGTACAAAAAGGAAATGAACTATATCCAGGCTTGTTTAAACCAATAATGGTAAGAAATTCAAGATATAACCAACATGTAGCAAAAGCAGCAACAATAATGGAAATAGGTGCTACAGGAAACACAATGGAGCAATGTTTAAACAGCATGAAGTATTTAAGTAAAGTTATGGATGAAGCACTAAAATAATAAAAAATGTAGAAAAATGTATTGTTAAGGAAAAAAATATATGATATAATACTACCTAGTGTCAATTCTAGGAGGTAATTATTTTGAAAGAAAGAAATTTAAGAAAAACAAATATTGTATGTACAATAGGACCAGCAGTAGAAAATAGAATGGATGAATTAATGAAAGCTGGAATGTCTATTGCAAGAATTAATTTTTCTCATGGAGATTATGAGGAACAAAAAGACAAAATAGCAAGATTTTTTGAAATAAGAAAAGAATTAGGTCTACCAGTTTCTGTAATGTTAGATACAAAAGGACCAGAAATTAGAACAGCGTTAAATAAAGTAGGAAGAGATGTAAAAGTACAATTAAAAGAAGGACAAAAATATACATTCTTCTATGAAGATAGATTAGGAGATGAAGAGGGAACATCTTTATCTTACAAAGACTTATATAAAGATGTAAAACCAGGAAACTTAATTTTAATTGATGACGGTAAAATTCAAGTAAGAGTAGACGAAATAGTAGGAAAAGATATCGTAGGAACAGTATTAAATGATGGAGGAGCTGGTTCAAGAAAAAGTATAAATGTACCAGGTGTTTCTGTAAAAATACCATTCTTAAGTCCTAAAGATATAAACGACTTATCAAATGGAGCAAGAGTAGGATTTGATTATGTTGCCGCATCTTTTGTAAGAACAAAAGAAGATATAGCAGAAATGCGTAAAGTATTAGATGATAACGGAGGACAAGACGTTAAAATTTTAGCTAAAATAGAAAACCAAGAAGGAATCGATAACTTCGAAGAAATTTTAGCAGCTTGTGATGGTATAATGGTAGCTCGTGGTGATATGGCTGTAGAAGTTCCATTCGAACAAGTACCAGTTGTACAAAAAAGATTTATAAAAAGATGTAACGAAGAAGGAAAATTAGTAATAACAGCTACACAAATGTTAGAAAGCATGACAAACAATCCATTACCAACAAGAGCAGAAGTAAGTGACGTAGCAAACGCTATTTATGATCGTACAGGTTGTATAATGCTTTCAGGTGAAACAGCTATGGGAGATTATCCTTTAGATTGTGTTAATGCAATGGTAAAAATTGCAAAAAGTGTAGAGCCTACAATAAATTACTGGAAGAGATTTACTAAAAAAGATTGGAATGTTGCAGAAGCAGATATAGAATCACATGCAGCATATACAACATGTGTTACAGCAAGAGATATTAAAGCAGATGCTATAATAGACTACACACATACAGGAAATTCAGCAAGAAGATTAGCAGGTTATGGAGCAGCTTGCCCAATATTTGCTATAACAGATTCAGAAAAAGTATATAACCAATTAGGTCCTGTATGGAATGTATATCCAGTTTTAGTAGAAGATGGAGCGGATATAGATGACACAATTGAAAAAGGTGTTGCAAAATTAATAGAATTAGGAAATTTAGAAGAAGGAGACACAGCTGTTTTATGTGGAGGTCCACAAATAATTAGCAAAGAAAAAGCAAAATATGCTGTTAATAAAACAGTTGGTGGAATATTAAAAATATAATTAAAAAATAAAAAGAGTTTCAATTTACAAGTAAAAAAAGTAAAAAGAAACTCTTTTTTTGCTTATGTCAATTGGATTAAAAAAATTACATAATTAGAAAAAATATGTTATAATAGGAGAATTTATATAATATTATATTTACAATTTATGTATACTATTATATAATATAAAGGAAAATAAAAGTAGAAGGAGCAAGAAATGGATAAATTTAAGAGATACCTTAAATATGCATTAGTATTAGTTGTTGTATTTATTATAGTTTCTATAGTTTCAAAATTATTAATAATATCAATGTATAAACCAAAAGAATGTAAAGTATTATTCGAAAGTCCAAAAATAGAAATAATAGATTCTAAAGCTACAAATGCAAATGGATACATATATGGGAATATAACAAATACAACAGGAAGCACTATAGAAAATAAATATATAAAGCTAGATTGTTATTCAGAATATGAAAATAATATAAATACTGGTTATGCAAAAATATTTAAATTAGAGCCAAATGAAAGCCAATATTTTACAATAAAATATAAATGTGAGGGAACAGAAAGAATAGAAATTTCTATGTCTGATACAGCACCAGAGTACTTACTAAATCCAATGGATATAGAGCTTACACAAACAGAAAAATTAGCTCTTGTAGTAGGAGGATTAATTGTAATTTATTATATGCCAGTGGGATATTTATTTGGAATATTTCCTTTTTAAATAAATAATTAAGTAAAAAGTAAAATGCAACGATATAAAATAAAAACACATTTATCCTTAAACAAATATGTTAAACATATGAAAAGTACTTGAAATTTTACAAATAAAATTGTAATATAATTTAAGCAATAAAAATATTTAAAATATATAAATATTTTTATTGCTATTTTTAATCTTTTGTAATATAATCGTAACAGACTTGTAATAATAAAAGAAAAGGAGAATATTAATGTTTGGTTTTGGTCAAGATATAGGAATAGATTTAGGTACAGCTACAGTAATTGCATATGTAAAAGGCAAAGGTATAGTTTTAAGAGAGCCTGCAGTTGTTGCTGTAGATAAAATTTCTGGAGATGTTCTTGCTGTGGGTCAAGAAGCGAGAAGAATGTTAGGAAGAACTCCAGGGAATATCGTGGCCACTAGACCATTAAGAGATGGAGTAATATCAGATTACACAGTAACAGAAAAAATGTTAAAATATTTTATAAATAAAGTGTGTGGAAAATTTATATTTGCACCAAGAATTATGATATGTATACCTTCTCAAGTAACTGAAGTAGAAAAAAGAGCAGTAATAGATGCAGCATCACAAGCAGGAGCTCGTAAAGTGTATTTAATAGAAGAACCAATAGCAGCAGCAATTGGTGCAGGAATAGACATATCTAAGCCATATGGTAATATGATTGTAGACATTGGTGGAGGAACAACAGATGTTGCTGTAATTTCTTTAGGTGGATCAGTTGTAAGTACATCTTTAAAAATAGCAGGAGATAAACTAGATGAAGCAATAGTAAGATATATAAAAAGAAAACATAATATAATGATAGGCGAAAGAACAGCAGAAGACTTAAAAATAAATATAGGATGTGTATATCCAAAAATACAAGATGTAGAGATGGATATAAGAGGTAGAGATTTATCAACAGGTTTGCCAAAAACAATTACAGTATATTCTAGCGAAATGCTAGAAGCTTTAATAGAACCAGCAATGATGATAGTAGATGCAGTACATTCAGTACTAGAAAAAACACCACCAGAGCTTGCAGCAGATATAAGCGATAGAGGTATATATATGACAGGTGGAGGTTGTTTAGTAGATGGACTAGACAAACTATTACAAGAAAAGACAGGAATAAATGTAATGATAGCTGAAGATGCTATTTCTTGTGTAGCATTAGGAACAGGTAAAGCATTAGATAATCTTGATGCTCTAGATGGTAAAACAAGAAAATAATAAAACTAGAAATATAATTTAGAAGAATAGCCCTCTTCATTTATATATAGTAGCACTTTGTTTTTTAGCAGAGTGTTTTTTTTATAAAAATAAGAATTATATGCTAATATATACATTATCACAATAATATATATACAACATATAATATATAAGAAGGTGATATTATGCAGGAATTTATAATAAATGCAATATTATGGACGCTTGCCTTATATGGTTTAATAGAGATTGCAAAAGCAATAAGATATTATTTTTCATGTACGAAATTTAAACAAGATGGAATATATGTAATAATAGCGGCAAAAAATCAAGAAGAAAAAATAGAAGGTTTTACAAGAAATTTAATTTGTAAATTATTATATGGAAAAGAGGAATTAAGCAAAGGAATAATAATGGTAGACTTAGACTCGAGTGATGATACATATAAAATAATTTCTAAATTGTCGAAAGATTATAATTTTATAAAAGCTTCAGACTGGAATGAATGTAAAGAAATAATGGACGAAATTTCCAAATAAATTTGTTAATATTTTACTAATGTGATAAAATTGTTACATTATTAGTTTTAATTTAAACTATAGAAAAGAGGAAAAAAGTGGAACTTACAGGACAATTAACAGAGATAATATATCAAAATGAAGTTAATAGTTATTTAATAGGAATATTAGAAACAGAAGAGGATACAATTACAATAGTAGGATATATGCCATTTCTAGTAGAAGGGGATTACATAAAAGTAATTGGTAATTTTGTTACACATAAAGAATATGGTATGCAATTTAAAGTAGAAACATTCGAAAAAATAATGCCGAAAACATTAGAGTCATTAGAAAAATATTTATCAAATGGAACAATTAAAGGAATTGGACCAGCAACTGCAAAAAAGATAGTAAAATTATTTGGAGAAGATACTATAAATGTATTTAAATTCGAGCCAGAGAAGCTAACACAAATAAAAGGTATCACTAAGGATAAAGCAATAGAGATGGCGCAATGTTTTGTAGAAAACTGGGAACTTTGGCAAATTGTTGGTTTTTTAGATAATTTTGGAATAAGTCCTGCAAATGCCAAAAATATATTTAAAAAACTAGGAACACAAACAATAGACGAAATAGAAGAAAATCCATATATATTAATAGACTTAGTAAAAGGAGTAGATTTTGCTAAACTAGATAAATATGCATTAGAAAATGGATTTGACATAAATAATTACAAAAGAATTAAATGTGGAATAAAATATAGCTTATTAAAAATTACATATAATGGGCATTGCTGTACATTGAAAGAAAATTTAATAAAATATGTTAAAGAACTTTTAAAAGTAGAAGATGATGATATAGAACATTGTTTAATAGATTTAAATGTAAAAGAAGAAATTGTTATAGAAAAAAGAGAAGAAGAAAATTGGGTTTATAGTAAAGAATTATATGAAGCAGAAGCCAATATTGCAAGTAAATTAATTGTGTTGGATTCTGCAAAAAATATAAAAAAAATATCAGGTTTTAACGAAGAATTAGAAAAGATAGAAAAAGTAGGAAATATAAAATTGTCTTCAAAACAAAAAGAAGCGATACAAACAGTAAACTCTAACAATGTTGTAATAATAACAGGAGGCCCAGGAACTGGAAAAACGACTATTATAAAGAATGTAATAGAAATATATAAAACTCATGGTAAAAAAGTTGTGTTATGTGCGCCAACAGGACGAGCTGCTAAAAGAATGACAGAAATGACAGGTGAAGAGGCAAAAACTTTACATAGATTATTAGAAATAGGAAAAATAGAAAAAGAAAACGAGTTTACAATTATGAATTACGAAGTGGCACCAATAGATGCAGATGTAATAATAGTAGACGAAGCATCAATGGTAGATATTTATTTAATGAATTATTTGCTAAATGGAATATATCAGGGGACTAAACTTATATTAGTAGGAGATACAGACCAATTACCATCTGTTGGACCGGGTAGTGTTTTAAAGGATATTATAAATTCAGAAAGAATAAAGACTATATTTTTAGATGAGATTTTTAGGCAAGCAGCACAAAGTAAAATAATTGTTAATTCACACAGAGTAAATGATGGAGAATATTTTTTAGAAAAAGAAGAACAAAAAGACTTAAAAGATGACTTTTTTTATATAAAAGAAAAAAGTCAAGATGTAATGCTTGCACAGTTGATTTCTTTATGTAAAGGAAGATTAGAGAATTTTGGCAATTATAATTTTTTCGAAAATATTCAAATTTTATCACCAACTAAAAAGGGAATCTTAGGAACAAAAGAACTAAATAAAAAGTTACAAGAAGAATTAAATCCATCAGACGATAAGAAAAACGAAAAAAAGGTTGGAGATATAATTTTTAGAGAAGGCGATAGAGTAATGCAAGTTAAAAATAATTACGACATATATTGGGAGAAAGGAAATACTCTTAGCTTAAACTATGAAACGGGAACAGGCATATTTAATGGTGAAATTGGGAAAATAGTAAAAATAGATTTTATAAATAAACAAATAAAAATATTATTTGATGATGAAAAGGAAGCATGGTATGCATTTTCTGATATGGACCAAATAGAACATGCATATGCTATAACAGTGCACAAAGCACAAGGGAGCGAATTTGATGTTGTAATAGTAGTTGTAACACAATCTTCTGCAATGCTACTTACAAGAAATTTACTATATACAGGTTTAACAAGAGCTAAAAAATTGTTAATACTAATTGGAAATGATAATGTAGTAAAATTTATGATACAAAATGCAGATACCAAAATAAGAAACACAGGATTAGAATATAAACTAAAAATGATATAGTAAATATAATTTTATGGTAGGAATTAAAAGATATAAAAATACTAAAAACTAGATTAATAAAAAATTGGGGGCTATAAGGAGAAAAAATGAATTTTTTAAATATAGCTTCCAATTTATTTTTTCCACAAACCTGTGCTATATGTGACAAAATTTGTGATGAGATAATATGTAATAAATGCAAAATAAAGTTAAAATACACAATTTATCCAAACAGAAAATGTTTTTTAGATAGAAAAGGAATTTTTTATGATGAACATATGCACATTTGTAAATATAATGGAATAATTAAAGATAAAATAAGAAAATATAAGTTTAAAGACAATGCATACTTATATAAATTTTTTGCGCAAATAATATATACAAATAAAAAAGTTATGCAATATATACAAAAATATGATTATATAATACCAGTACCATTACATAAGTATAGGTATAGAGAAAGAGGATATAACCAAGCATATTTAATTTTAAAAGAACTTTCTAAATTAGAAAAAAATATAATAATAAAGAATAATATAATTAAAAAAACAGAAAATATAAAACCACAAAGTACTTTAAATAAAGCAGAAAGAAAAGATAATATAAAAGGTGTGTATGAGATAATTAATAAAGAAAATAAAATAGAAGATAGAAAGATATTAATATTTGATGATGTTTTTACAACAGGAAGTACAACAAACGAATGTAGTAGAGTTCTTAAAGAACATAAAGCAAAAAAAGTAGGAGTACTAACAATAGCAAAAGATTAGAATATATGTATAACACCTCATTTGAGGTATTATATTTCCATTTGGCTACCTAAAAAGCTAGCAGCAGATTGTGCTACTTTTGCTTCTACATCAGTCATTTTAGTAGAAGCTTCTTTAGAAAGTAATATAACAGTTCCAATAGAATCACCATTAGAAATAATTGGATATACAATTTGAGAATTATATTTTTTATCTGATTTATCATTTTTTACAATAGGAACAGACAAATTATTATTTTTATCACTTTTATAAATTTCTTTATCTTCCATAATCTGCTCTATTTCCTGACTTAAACTCTGCTCTAAGTAATCTTTTTTAGAACCACCAGCAACTGCAATAACAGTATCTTTATCTGTTATGCAAGCAATATGTCCTGTTGTTTTTGCTAAAGTTTCAGCATATCCGAAGGCAAATTCAGATAATTCACCAATAGGAGAGTATTTTTTTAATATAACTTCACCTTCTTTATCGGTAAATATTTCTAAAGGATCACCGTTCTTTTATTCTTAAAGTTTTTCGTATTTCTTTTGGAATAACTACTCTACCTAAATCATCAATTCTTCTTACTACTCCAGTTGCTTTCATAAATTTCCTCCTTTTAAGTTTTGTCTAAAATTAGTATTTCTAGAAATAATTAAATTATGCACTAAAAGATAAAAATATGATAATTCTTGCAATTTACATTAGAATATAATATAATTTAAATGCGAAAAATAAGCTAAAATTAATATATTAGCATAAAAAAGCAAAGCCAAAAGGAGAAGAAAATGAAAGCAATAGAAATAAGAAATAAGTTTTTAAAATTTTTTGAAGAACATAATCATAAAGTAATACCAAGTGCACCATTAATTCCAATTAATGATCCATCTGTATTATTTACAACTGCTGGAATGCAACCATTAGTACCATATTTGTTGGGAGAAAAACATCCAGAAGGTAATAAACTAACAGATTACCAAAAATGTGTAAGAACAAACGATATAGAAGAGGTTGGAGATAATAGACACTTAACATATTTCGAAATGTTAGGTAATTGGTCATTGGGAGCATATTTTAAAGAAGATGCAATAAAAATGAGTTTTGAATTTTTAACAAAAGAATTAAATATTCCTGTAGAAAAATTATCTGTTACTTGTTTTGCAGGAAATGATGATGCTAAAAAAGATGAAGAAGCAGCAAAATATTGGGAAGAAGTTGGAATTCCAAAAGAAAGAATATATTTCCTAAAAGAAAATTGGTGGATAGCAGGCGAAGAAGGTCCTTGTGGTCCAGATACAGAAATGTTTTATGATACAGGTAAGCCAAAATGTTCTGAAGGTTGTAACCCAGACTGCGACTGTGGTAAATATGTAGAAATTTGGAATAATGTATTTATGAAATATTTTAAACATAAAGATGGAAAATTAACAGAATTAAAACAACATAATGTAGATACAGGGCTTGGTTTAGAAAGAATGACAATGCTACTACAAGGAAAACAAACTCCATTTGAAACTGAGTTATTTGCACCAGTAATGCAAAAATTAGAAGAGTTACAAAAAGTAGATAACGTGCAAAGTAGAAGAATTGTTGCAGAACATTTAAGATCTTCTATGATGATTATAGCAGATGGAGGAAGACCAAGTAATATAGACAGAGGATATGTTTTAAGAAGACTAATAAGAAGAATGATAAGACATCTAAACAAACTTCAAATAAACTTATCAGAAACAGAAAACTTAATAAACTTAAATATAGAAAACTTAAAAGAAATGTATCCGGAATTAATTAAAAATAAAGAAATAATAGTGCAAGTTATACTGGAAGAACAAAATAAATTTGTAAAAACATTAGAACATGGAGAAAGAGAATTTATAAAAGCTACTAATAAAGCGAAAGAACAAGGAAAAGATAGTATAGATTCAGAAACAGTATTCAGATTATATGATACTTATGGTTTCCCACCAGAGGTAACAGAAGAATTGGCAAAAGAAAATAACATAAATGTAGACATGGAAGGATTTAATAAATTATTTAAAGAACATCAAGAAAAATCAAGACAAGGTAGTGAACAAAAATTTAAAGGTGGTTTAGCAGAACAAAACGAGCAAACTACAGCTTACCATACTGCAACACATTTATTACATGAAGCATTAAGAGAAGTTTTAGGCGAACATGTAAAACAAAGTGGCTCTAATATTACTACAGAAAGACTAAGATTTGACTTTACACATCCACAAAAAATGACAAAAGAGGAAATAAAAGAAGTTGAAGATTTAGTAAATAAAAAAATAGAAGAAGATTTACAAGTAACTTGTGAAGAAATGTCTTATGATGAAGCTAAAAATTCTGGAGCAATAGGGTTATTTACAAGCAAATATGGTGACAGAGTAAAAGTGTATACAATAGGTGACTTTAGTAAAGAAATTTGTGGAGGACCACATGTAAAACATACAGGAGAACTTGGTAAGTTTAAAATAAAGAAAGAAGAATCTAGTTCTTCTGGTATTAGAAGAATAAAAGCGGTATTAATTAAAGAATAATTATGGAGGCACAAACATGGAAAATTGTTTATTTTGTAAAATAATTAATAAAGAAATACCATCTACAATAGTATATGAAGATGAAGAAATATTAGCATTTAAAGATATTAATCCAATAGCACCAGTGCATATATTAGTAATACCAAAAAAACACTTTAATGATATAAGTGAAGTAAGTGAAAAAGATTCAGATATTATTGCAAAAATACACTTAGTAATAAATAAAATAGCTAAAGAGCAAGGAATTGCAGATAGTGGCTATAGGATAATAAACAATTGCAAAGAAGATGGAGGACAAGAAGTTAAACATTTACATTTTCACTTAATAGGAGGAAAAAAATTAGGAACGCAGATGTGCTAAAACAAAAGAAAAATTTACATAAAGTATAGGAAAACATACAAACATATGGTATAATATACTTTAGAGAGATAATTGGAGGTAAGATTATGTTTATAGATAGTAAATATAGTAAAATACTAACTGTATTATTAGTTGTTGTAATAATTGGAATAGTTGGACTATTAGGATTTTTAGGTTATGAAATGTATACAAAATATTTTCTAGAAGAAGATACTCAAGCTTTTATGGAAGAAGAATTTGGAAACAATACAGGAATAAAACCTTTAGAAACAAACAATGTTGTAGGTGATTTTAATTCACTAATGGATGTTAACTCTGTTTCAAACACAAGTGGTAATGGTGGTACAGGTGAAAAGAAATTTAAAGGGTTCGATGTTTTGGGAGCAATAGAAATACCAAAAACTAACGTAGACCTTCCAATATTAAAGCAAATGGGAACAAAAGCAATGAATACATCTGTAGTACAACTATATGGTCCAGGACCAAACCAAGTAGGAAATACAGTAATTGCAGGGCATAATTATAGAAATGGGCAATTCTTTTCAAATAATTACAAATTACAAAATGGAGATATTATATATATTACAGATAACGCCGGAAATAAATTAAAATATGAAATATATAATAAATATGAAACAACTCCAGAAGATTCAGACTATATGGAAAGAAATACAGACGGAAAACCAGAAATATCTTTAACTACTTGTACAGATGATAGCAAAGCAAGAATTATAATTTGGGCAAGACTTGTTAATTAATACATAAATTGATTTTTGTTTAAAAGTGAATTGTAATTTTGTACAATTCACTTTTAAAATTTTTATTGTATAGGAAAAATCGGTAGATTTTGAATATTTAGCAAGGTTAAATTTTATTAAATCCCGAGAATTAGGAGGAAAAAATGAGTACAGCAGAAGAAACATATAAAAAAATTTTAAATGTTTTTTTTATAATATTATTAATAGCGTTATTATGTATTGCAGGTTATATAGCTTATAAATTTATTTCTGCTAAAATTATAAATGATGATTCGGAAGAATATATAGCAGAATTTGAAAATGAAATAGGAGAACTAGAAGAAGATATAATAAATGACGAAACAGTAGAAAATGCTGAAAACCAAGGAGAAAACACTAAAAAAAATAAAGCTAAAACAGTGAATAATGCAAGAAAATCTAAGTCTAAAAAAAGTGTGAAAAAATATTATAATTATGATATATGTGGATATATAAGAATTCCAAAAACAGGAATAAAATATCCAATTATATCTACACTTTCAAAACAGGCTCTAGAAAAAGGCGTATGTGTGGAATATGGTCCAGGACCGAATGAACCAGGTAATACAGTAATTGCAGGTCATAATTATTTAAATAGATTATTCTTTTCTAAAAATAAGAATTTAAATATAGGGGATAAAGTGTATATTACAGATTTATATGGCGTAACAGTAGAATATACAATATATAATAAATTTGAAACATCTCCACAAGATACAAATTATATGTTTAGAGATACAGGTGGTGCCCCAGAAATAACACTTGCAACATGTTCACAAAATGGTTCTGCAAGATTAATTTTATATGCTAAATAGGAAAGATTTATTTAAAGACAAATTTTTGCAATTAGATATTGAAAAAGAATATATTAAGTGATACAATACAACTACTTTAAAAGGGAGTAGCTTATAAACTACTAATCAACAGACTCGAACTATTCTGGTTAGTAACCTAATTTAGGTAAGCAAGACTTTTAGAAAACACAGAAAGTTTTTTAAAGTCTTGCTTTTTGTGTATAATATAAAAAAGGAGAGATGGAAGTGAATTGGTTTAACAAAGGAATAAGTCAAGTAGAAAAAGAATTACAAACAGACATTAAAACAGGCTTGACAGACGAACAAGTAAAAGCAAATTACGAAAAGTATGGAATGAATGAATTAAAACAAAAAAAGAAAAAATCTTTATTTGTAAAATTCTTAGAACAATTTAAAGATTTTATGATAATTGTTTTAATTGTAGCAGCAGTAGTTTCTGGAGCAGTAGGAATTGCAGAAGGAGAAGGAATAACAGATACAATTATTATTCTAATAGTAGTTATAGTTAATGCAATAATCGGTGTAGTACAAGAAAGTAAAGCAGAAAAATCTTTAGAAGCTCTACAAAAGTTAAGTGCACATGCATCAAAAGTTATGCGTAATGGAAAAATAAGTGTTGTACAATCTAAAGAACTAGTTCCAGGTGATGTAGTTGTTTTAGATACAGGTGACTATGTGCCAGCAGATTTAAGAATAGTAGAAAGTGCAAATCTAAAATCACAAGAAGCATCTTTAACAGGAGAATCTGTCCCTGTAGATAAAGACACAGAAATAATAGAAGACGAAAAAATTAGTCTTGGTGATAGAAAAAATATGCTTTTCTCATCTTCACTTATAACATATGGAAGAGGAAAAGGTATTGTTGTAGAAACAGGAATGAATACAGAAGTTGGTAAAATTGCAAAAATAATTAACGATACAGAAGGAACAGAAACACCACTTCAAACAAAGCTAAATAAATTAGGTAAAACATTAGGAATAGCAGCCCTTGCAATATGTGTAGTAATATTTGTAATAGGTATTGCATATGGAAAAAATGTAATAGATATGTTTATGACAGCTGTAAGCTTAGCAGTTGCAGCAATACCAGAAGGTTTAGCAGCAGTATCTACAATTGTTTTAGCAATTGGGGTACAAAGAATGGTAAAGAAAAATGCAATAATAAAGAAATTACCAGCTGTAGAAACTTTAGGAAGTGCTACAGTTATATGTTCAGATAAAACAGGAACTTTAACACAAAATAAAATGACAGTTCAAAAAATATTTGCAAATGGAAATTTAGAAGATGTTGCAAATGTGAAAGAAATAAGCAATGAATTAAATAAAGTAATGGAAGTATGTACATTATGTAATGACACTAAAATTGGTGCAGAAGACCAATTAACAGGAGATCCAACAGAAACAGCACTAATAGATTTAGGATTTAAAATAGGATATAATGTTAAAGAAATTTTAAAATTAAAAAGAATAAAAGAAATTCCATTCGATTCAGACAGAAAATTAATGACAACTGTAAACAAAGTAGGAGATAAATATGTTGTTTATACAAAAGGTGGAATTGATGAATTACTTGCAAGATGTAATTCTTATTCAGTAAATGGGGAAATTAAAACAGATTTAGAAAATTATAAATCTGTAATAGATAAATACAACATTAGCATGGCAAAAGAAGCTTTAAGAGTATTAGCAATGGCATATAAGGAACTAGACCATGAACCAACAGATGACGAAATGAAAACTATAGAAAATGATTTAATATATGTTGGTATGGTTGGAATGATAGACCCACCAAGAGAAGAAGTTAAAGTAGCAGTAGAAAAATGTAAGACCGCAGGAATAAAGACTGTAATGATTACAGGTGACCATAAAATAACAGCTGTTGCAATTGCAAAAGCATTAGGAATACTTGAAAATGAAGAAGAAGCAATAACAGGTCAAGATCTTGAAGAAATGTCAGACGAGGACTTAACAAAAAACATTAGGAAATATTCTGTATATGCAAGAGTATCACCAGAGCATAAAGTTAGAATAGTAAAAGCATGGCAAGCAAATGGCGAAATTGTAGCAATGACAGGTGATGGTGTAAACGATGCACCAGCATTAAAAACAGCTGATATTGGTTGTGCAATGGGAATTGTAGGTACAGATGTTTCTAAGGAAGCAGCAGATGTAATTTTAACAGACGACAATTTTGCAACTATCGTATCTTCTGTAGAGGAAGGAAGACGTATTTATGACAATATATTAAAAGCAATACAATTTTTACTTTCTAGCAATGTTGGTGAAATAATAGTATTATTCCTTGCAATTCTTTTAACACCATGGCTTGGAAGCACATTTGGAATAGATATTGGTTTAATAGAAGTATTACTTCCAATTCATATATTATGGGTTAATTTAGTAACAGATTCACTTCCAGCATTAGCCTTAGCAGTAGACCCAGCTGAAGATGATGTAATGAAAAGAAAACCTAATAAGCAAAAAGGTATATTTACAAAAGGAATGAGCTTTAGAGTAGTATATCAAGGTATTATGATTGGATTACTTACACTTGCAGCATTTATAATAGGTCTTGCTACACCAGAAGAAAATTTACCAAAAATGGTAAGAGTAGAAGGAACATTATATAGCGTAGAAGAGGTAGAAAATTTAGATGAAGCTTTAGCAAATGGAGCCAAATATGTAGAACCACAAGAAGTAAAAGTAGAAATAGGCCAAACAATGGCGTTTATAGTATTAGCATTTTCAGAACTTGTACATGTATTTAATATTAGAAATAATAAAAAATCTATATTTAAAACACATCCATTTAACAACAAAATGCTATTGCTAGCAATAGGTGGCTCAGCAGCATTAATGCTTGTAATATTATTAGTACCAGCATTAAGACACATATTTAGTATACCAATTTTACCTATGAGTAATTTAATAGAAACAATATTATTAATACTAGCGCCACTAGTAATAGTAGAAATATTCAAACTATTAAAAATAAATACATCAAAAGAAGAAGCATAACATAGTAGCCGGGATTTTGGGACAGCCCTTAAAATCCCGGTTGAATTTTTGAAAAAATTAATATATAATGTGTTAAATACAATTATTAGGTGAGCAAAGATGACATTAGATTTAATAGAAATTAAACCAAGATTAAATATAAAAAAAGTAATATTAATTACAATTTCTATCTTATTAATAATAGCAATTGTAGCTGTATCTTCATTTTTTGGTATACGTAATTATTATAATAAATTAAGTATAATCGAACAAAAAATATCTCAAAAAAGTGTACCAGAGCACAAATTATTTTATTCAGATGAAGTAAAAAAGAATGAAATAGTTAATAGAGTAGCAAATATATATAACTCAAACTATAAAAGAGTATTTTTAACATTTGATGATGGACCATCTAAGTCTGTTACAATTCCAATTTTAGATATATTAAAAGAAAATAACGTAAAAGCGACATTTTTTGTTTTGGGAAGTAATGCTGAAAGATATCCAGAAATAGTAAAAAGAGCATATCAAGAAGGACATTATATAGCTAATCATAGTTTTACACATGTGTATGCTAATATATATGCATCACCTCAAAATGTTTTAGATGAGTATAATAGAACAGAAATTGCTATAAAAAATGCAATAGGAAATCAAAATTATAATTCTAGACTATTTAGATTTCCGGGGGGAACATCGGGAGGAAAATATGCAAACACAAAAAAAGATGCTGTTAATTTGCTAAACCAAAATAATGTGGCACATTTAGACTGGAATGCGCTAACAGCAGATGCAGCGGGCTTAGAAAATGTAGATGAAATGTTAAAGTATGTAGAAAAAACAATAGGAAATAAGAACAGTGTAGTAATTTTAATGCATGACACAGGTATAAAAAAAGGAACATCTGAACTTTTACCACGATTGATACAAATGTTAAAAGAAAAAGGTTATGTTTTCGAAAATATTTATGATTTATTAGAATAAAAAAACGAATACCAAATTTTTATAAAAAATTGGTATTCGTTTTTGCACTATATGCTTATAAGATGTTTTAGAATTTATAATTGTTAAAAAATCTTAGGTGAGTTTTTTAGTTACCTTAAGAAAATAATTGCATGGGTTATTTTGTCATTTAGACTTTTTATAATTACTTTATGAGTATTTTCTTCAAAAGTATAGTAACATTTTACTTGTTCGTGAAGTCGAATTTGCTTTTTATAAGATATTTCAAAATAATTAAACATATTGTTATAAACATCTGCTGGTAATACTTCATAAGCCATATCTAAGTAATATAAGTTATGCATATGGTTGTTTAAATCAATTTGAGAGCGACTAACAGTATATGTACAGGAAGAAATATAGTTTTCAGAAACATTCAATTTCTTTAGTAAAGATTCTTCTTCAGAAAATACATTTTTTGTATCTGGGTGGTATAAATTAAGTATTTCTTCGGGAATCGGTTTTAATTTGCCAGTAGTTGTATCAATTAAAACCCATTTAGAAGTTGCAATTATAACTAGTTCATTAGTACTATTATATACTTCAAAATCACGATAAGTAGAAAACTTTTCCGGATTTTTTGCCCATGTTATAATGTGCAATTTATCACCATAAACAGGCCTTTTTAATACTTGTACTTTCCAACCAAGTAATACCCAAGATGAGTGTGTTAAAGGTATGTTATTAAGACCAAAGTTAATGCTATCTGAATGATAAGAACCGATATTTTCTAAAAAAGCTAATATAGATTTATTACTCAAAAAATTAGGATTTTCTATATCTCGTAATCCAATTTCGAAATCATGTTCGAAAAAAGCCATTTTAAAGCCTCCTTATAGTTTAGTAAAATTTATAATTGATTTTATCATATAAAAAATAAAATTACAATTGTACTGGGTAGTACAGAAACGGGAAAAATTATTTACAAAATTTAATTATTGTGACATAATAGTAAAAGTATAGGAGTGAGATAATTATGAGAATATTAAGAGATTTTAAAATGCCAGATTTTAAATTTCCTAAAATGAAAATGGAAGGTATGGAAGACATCGAAGAAATGCAAATTAATTATGATCAAATAGAAAAAATGAAAGATAAAAAGTTTAAAAATAAGTTTTACGAAGAAACTCATTACACAGATGTAAAAGAGATTTTCAAAAGATCTATAGAAAAATATAAAAATAACATTTATATTTTAGAAAGACCAGAACATGACCACAAAGCTAAATTTGAAGAATTTACTTATGAAAGATTTGGTAATGATGTTATTAATTTAGGAACAGGTCTTATAAAACATTTAAATCTAAAAGGCGAAAGAATTATAATAATAGGTGAAAATACATATTATTGGTATGTATCTTATTTTTCTATTTTATGTGGTGCTGGAATTGCTGTTCCAGTAGATAAAGAATTACCAAATAATGAAATAGAAAATGTAATAAAACGTTCACATGCATCTGCTGTAATCTTTTCTAAAAAGAAAAAAGATGCAATAGATAAAATAAAAGATAATCTTCCAATGGTTAAATATTTTATCGAGATGAATAGTGATGCAAATTTACAAGGCAGAGATATAGGAATAGAAAAAGTAATAGAAGAAGGTAAAAAAATAACAGACTCAGGAAATACAGAATATATGGATATAGAAATAGACCCAGAGGAATTTAAATTTTTAATATTTACTTCTGGAACTACCTCACAAGCGAAAGGAGTTATGCTATGCCATAGAAACTTAGCAGAAAATGTAAATGCAGTTTCAAAATATGTAAAAATATATGAAAGCGATAGATTTTTTTCTGTATTACCACTTCATCATACATATGAATCTTCAATTGGAGCATTACTACCATTTGCAAATGGTTCTTCAGTTACTGTTTGTGGAGGATTAAGATATATTGTTCCAGATATGCAAGAAGCAAAGCCAACTGCAATGCTTGCTGTTCCATTACTAGTAGAAAACTTATACAAAAAAATTAACCAAACTATAGAAAAAAGCGGAAAAGCAGGTCTTGTAAATTCTATGATACATGTAACAAATGCATTAAAAGGTGTAGGAATAGATATAAAAAGAAAAGTATTTAAAGAAATATATGACAATTTAGGTGGGAATATGAGAATAATAGTTTCTGCTGCAGCGCCAATAGATAAAAAAATAGGAAGATGGGTTCAAGATATAGGAATAGAATTTCTGCAAGGATATGGTTTAACAGAAACAGCACCTATTGCAGCGCTTACACCAGAATGTGATCCAAGAGTAGGATCTGTAGGTATTCCAGTAAATTGTGCTCAAATAAAAATACATAATCCAAATGAAAATGGTGAAGGAGAAATTTGGATAAAAAGTAAAACATTAATGCTTGGTTATTACGAAGATGAAGAAGCAACAAAAGAAGTAGTATATGATGGCTGGTTTAATTCTGGAGATATTGGATATCAAGATAAAGATGGATATGTATATGTTACAGGAAGAAGTAAAAATGTTATAGTAACACAAAATGGAAAAAATATTTACCCAGAAGAAATAGAACTTTTACTATCAAAAATACCAGAAATTGCAGAATGTATGGTATATGGTAAAGAAGTAGAGGGCGAAAAAGAATTAATAATTTCTGTAAAAGTAATACCAAACAAAGAAGAAATAGAAAGATTACATGGAAAAGACTTAAAAGAAGAAGAAATACACAAAATAATTTGGAACAAAATAAAAGAAGTAAATAAAAGTTTAACATCATATAAAGCAATAAAAAATCTAGAATTGAAACATGATGAATTTGCTAAAACAACAACAATGAAGATAAAAAGATATGTAGAACTTCAAAAAGATAAGACAAAAGAATAAAACATAGGTTAAAGGAATATCAAATAGAAGATATTAAAGCAAATACTATGAATATAAAACCAAAGAGTAAAGTATAATTTAAAGAAAGTAGAAGACAAGATGAAAAAGAGAGTACTATTTATATCTAGCACAGGTGGACATTTTAATGAACTTATGCAGTTAAAGCCAATGTTTAAAAAATATGACTATCATATAATTACCGAAAAAGACAAATTTACAGAAGGTTTTAAAAAAGAATATGGAAAAAAGATTTCGTATATGCTATATGCTACAAGAACACATCCACTTGTGTACCCATTTAAATTTTTATGGAATTGTATATTAACAGTAATTTATTTTATAAAAATTAGACCTAAATACATAGTAACAACTGGAACACATAATGCAGGTCCAATGTGCCTATTAGGCAAAATATTTGGAAGTAAAATTATATATATAGAAACATTTGCAAATAGAAATTCTAAAACATCAACTGGAAAATTAGTTTATAAATTTGCAGATTTATTTATAGTGCAATGGGAAGAAATGTTAAAATTATACCCAAAAGCAAAATTAGGAGGTTCAATATATTGATTCTAATATTATTAGGAACACAAGATAACAGTTTTCACAGATTACTAGAAGAAGTGCAAAAATTAATAAATAAAAATGTAATAACAGAGAAAGTTATTGTTCAAGCAGGTAGAACTAAGTATGAGTCAAAAGATATGGAAATATATAGTTTAATGCCAGAAGAAAAGCTTGCGGAACTAATGAAAAAGTCAGACTTAGTAATAACACATGGTGGGGTTGGTTCTATAGTTATGGCCCTAAAAATGGGGAAAAAAGTTATTGCAGTACCACGTTTAAGTGAATTTGGAGAGCACATAAATGATCACCAAATTCAAATAATAGATTCTTTTAATAGTCAAGAATTTTTAATAGGTATAACCGAACTAAAAGATTTAGAAGAAGCCTTAAAAAGATCAAAAGAATTTAAACCTAAAAAATTTGAAAGTAAAACAGAACATATGATAAATTTAATTGAAGACTTTATAGATAACAATTAAAGATGATATAAAATTAGTATATAACAAAAAATATAAAGCTTAAGGAAAGAATCCTTAAGCTTTAATTTTGCTATTTTAAAATATATTAACTAGAAGAATTATATATTTGTTTAAGTCTTAAATTAATTGACACATCAGCAGTTTTAATATACAATGACATAAGAAAAAACTAGCAGAAATAAGGAGAAAATAGTATGAAAAAATAAAAATTCCATAACTATGTGTACCCTTGCGAGTAAAGAGGGAAAGGAATGAAATCTTGTATGAAAAAAATATTATTTGCAGCATATAATTTAGACCTAGGTGGAATAGAAACATCGCTTGTAACTCTTACAAATTTTTTGCTAGAAAAAGGTTATGAAATAACAATTGCTTTAGAAAAAAAAGAGGGAGTTTTTTTAGATAAAATTTCTCCAAATATAAATATAATAGAATATGCACCATCAAATGAAAAGAATGTAATTAAACGAAAAATAAGTAATTTAGTAAAAAGATATAAATTTATAAAAAAATACAAAAATAAATTTGATTTTTCAGCAAGTTTTGCGACATATTCCATACCATCAAGCTTTATAGCAAGAACATGCTCGAAGAATAATGCTATATGGGGACATGCTGATTATCTATCTTTATACAATAATAATATAGAAGAAATGAAAGATTTTTTTTATAAAAGGAAAATATCAAAATTTAAAAATATTGTATTTGTTTCAAACGAAGGAAAAGAGAGTTTTATAAAAGCTTTTCCAAAATTAAAAGATAGAGTTTATGTATGTAATAATTTAATAAATTATAAACGAATATTAAATAAAGCTGAAGAACCTATAAATGATTTAAAAAAAGAAAATGTGGTTACATTTTTAAATGTGGGAAGACATGATGAAAAACAAAAGAAGTTAACAAGAGTAATTTATTCAGCAGAAAAACTAAAAAAAGATAATAAAAAATTTAGGATAATATTTATAGGCGATGGACCAGATACAGAGCTTTACAGAAAACAAGTAAAAGAAAAAGGATTAGAAAAAGAAATTATTTTCTTAGGAAGAAAGAAAAATCCATATCCATATTTTAAATTAGCAGATTGTGTAGTCTTATCTTCAGATTATGAAGGTTATCCAGTAGTATATTTAGAATCTTTTGTAATGCAAAAGCCGATTATAACTACAAATGTTTCAGATTCTGAGCAGATAGAAGGACATGGAATAGTTGTAGAAAAAGATGAAAACGAAATTTATAAAGCCATGAAACAATACATAGAAAAAGGCTACGAAATAACCAAAAAATTTGATGCAGAAGAATATAATAACAAAATATATGAAAAGTTAAATGAACTTTGGGGACGTTATTAAAAGTTCACTTTAAACAAGAAGCGTTATGGGCTCTTAAAAAATATATTAGAAGCAAAAAAAGCAACCGGGATTTTAAGGACCGTCCCCGAATCCCGATTTTATAGAAATGGAGAATAAATGAAAAAAATTAGTGTTATTATTCCAGTATATAATACGGAAAAATATTTAAAAAGATGTTTTGATTCGGTAATAGAACAAAATTATCCAAACGTAGAGTTGGTAATTATTAATGATGGAAGTAAGGACAATTCTGAAATTATTATTAAAGAATATAAAGATAAGCACCCAGATTTAATTAGTTATTATAAAAAAGATAATACTGGCGTTGCTGATACTAGGAATTTTGGAATAGAAAAAGCTACGGGTGATTATATAATGTTTTTAGATTCAGATGATTATATTGATAAAGCATTATTTAAAAACTTGGAAAATTATATTAATAATGAAGTAGAACTAATAAAATTTAAATTACAAAGAGTGGATGATTCTGGAAAAACTTTAGAAATAGTACCAGGTGCAACATTCGAAACAAAAACAGGAGAAGAAGGCTTTAATGACTTATATTCAACAGATGTATTATTAGATTCTCCGTGTGTATATTTAATAAAAAAAGATATATTTGTAAGATATAATTTGAAATTTGCAGTTGGAACAGAACATGAAGATTTTGGATTAATTCCTTTTATTATTGTATTTGCTAAAACAATGGCTTCTATAAATTTTTATGGTTACTATTATGTTCAAAGTGATAATAGTATAACAAGAAATGAAGACTATAATAAGACTATAAAAAAAGCATATGATGCTTTAAAACATTATGACAATGCTATTAAATTAACTAATGAATTTAATCTTAATAAAAGAACAAAACAGAACTTAAGAATTTATTATACTAATGCAATAATATTAAAAACAAAGGAATTACACGAAAAAGAACAAGAAGAATTTATTAAAGAAATACAACAAAGAAAAATGGTAAAAAATATAAGGATAAGAAATTTAAAACAATTAATAAAAAGAATTATGTTATGTATAAATATTAAATGGTATTTACAGATGAAATAGAAAATATTAAAAATAGCTAGACAAAGTAACTATAAATTAAAAGTATAAGTTAATTATACCAATTTTGTACAAAAGATTGCTTTATACTATGCTATCCCTTTATCGAAGTGAAAGGAATGAATTATAAAAATGAAAAAAGTTAGCGTTATAGTCCCATTTTACAATGTGGAAGAATATATAGAAAGATCAATAAAATCATTATTAGAACAATCATTAGAAGAAATAGAAATAATTTTAGTAAATGATCGGAAGTAAAGACGGGTCAGAAGAAATAGCAAAAGAGTATAGAAGAAAATATCCAACTAAAATAGTATATTTAGAAAAAGAAAATGGAGGATTATCTGACGCAAGAAATTATGCATTGCCATATGCAACAGGGGAATATATTGCATTTTTAGACTCTGATGATTATGTAGAAGAAGAAATGTACGAAGAAATGTACGAAACTGCTAAAATAGATAAAGCAGATGTTGTAGAATGTGACTACTTATGGGAATATCCAGAAGAAACAATAGAAAGTAAGGGAAGAGCATATAAAGATAGAAAAGATATGATATTAAATGCAAGAGTAGTAGCATGGAATAAACTAATAAAAAGAGAATTATTAGAAAAAACAAAAATAAAATTCCCAGTAGGGCTAAGATATGAAGATGTAGAATTTTTTTATAAGTTAGTTCCATATATAAATACTATATCAATAGTAAAAAAGCCATTTATACATTATGTGCAACGTGACAATTCTATTTCGAATACACAGACAGCTAAGACAACTGAAATAATAGATGTTTTAGATAATGTATTAGAATTTTACAAAGAAAATAACATATATGAAAGATATAAATATGAATTAGAATATAATTATGCAAGGTATTTACTATGTAGTTCTATGCTTAGAATGATAATGATTGAAAACAAAGAAGAAAGAAATGAAGCTATAAGCTATGCTTGGGAAAAATTAAACAAAACGTTTCCAAAATGGAAAGAAAATGAGTATTTAAAAGAAAAAGGGTTAAAAAATAAATATATGAAAAGTGTAAATGAAAAAACATTAAAAATATACGAAAAATTAGGAAGAATAAAGTTTATACGAAAAAAAATACAAAGAAAATTTGCATAAAATTTAAAAACATTACAAAAAAATATATATTTATTATTTAAGGAGCAACTATGAAAAAAGATTCAGTAAAAATAGAAAAAAAGAAAATAAATACCAAAAATTTAATGGAAAATTTATTAGTAATATTTTTAATACTATGTCCAATTTTTGATATATTAAGTTTTATATTTAGAAATATCTTTAATACGAGTATTTCACCTTCTACAATACTAAGACCAATAATTCCATTAATAGTATTTATAGATATATTTATAAAAAGTAAACACAAATTAAAAATATTTATTATAACAGCAATTTATGGAATTTATGCAATACTACATTTATTACTATTTAATACAGCCAATACAGGTTTTAGCTATAGTAATGTGGTTCATGAAATGCAATATGTAATGAATTATACATTTACAATAATAATTTTATTTATATATATTTGCACTTTTAAAGATAAAGATAAGGGAAAACTACAAAAAGGAGTAATTTCTGCAGTATCAATTTATATTGCATCAATACTATTATCACTTATAACAAATACATCATCTTCTACATATATAGAAGAAGGAACAGGAATAAAAGGATGGTTTGAATCTGGAAATAGTATTAGTGCAGTTTTAGTTTTAGCCATATTTGTATTATTAAGTAATGGGAATAAAAGCTACAAGAAAATAATAATAGGAGAAATAATTATACTTGGAATATTCTTATGTTTATTAATAGGAACAAGAGTTGGACTGTTAGGTTTTATAATAGCATTAGTATCATTTATTTTTGCAGAGATAGTTGAGAAATTAATTAAAAATACAAAAATAAACAAAAAAATAGTAGTAGGTGGAATATTTGCAATAATTGTAGTTTTAATTATAGTTACAGTTATAGGATCAAATACAATAGAAAGAAGAAAGCATCTAAAAGAAATAGAGTCAAATATAGTAGATGGTTCTACAAACCAAGAAGCTCATATTACAGGCGATTTAATGGAAATTAAAGAAAAAATAGATAATAACCAAATAGAAAATACATATATGAATGAAGCACAAAAGAAATCTATATTGGAGTTATATGATATTGCAAACAAATTAGAAATAAGCAATAATGACCAACGTATGCAACAATTAATTTACAATGCATTACTTGTAAAAAACCAAGCTAACCCACTCCTTATAATTTTTGGGAATGGCTATATGAACCAATACAGAGAATTAGTATTAGAAATGGATATACCAGCATTTTTATTTAATTTTGGAATATTAGGATTTTTATTATATTTTGGACCATTCCTTGCAATTGTTGCATATGGGGTATATTTTGGAATAAGAAAAATAAAGAAAATAGATGCAGAATATATAATGTATACCCTAGGGCTAGGAATGGCATTTGCAATATCTGTATTTTCTGGATATGTATTTTTTAATATGTCTACAGTTACATTTATAGCAGTTATATGTGCTTTATTAGTAAACAAAATTTTTACAATAAAAAATAGAATAAATGATTAAATTATGACTGAAAAAATTTCGATTTGAAATCTTATTGGAATTAGAAATGAATATATTTATAGGAGAAAACTATGAAAAAAATATTATTTGGTATAACGAGCCTTACATTAGGTGGCGCAGAAAAAGTTTTAGTAGACTTAGCAAATGAATTAAGTAAAAAATATGATGTTACAATATTTACAATATATGCTAAAGGAGAATTCGAAAAAAAATTAAGCACAAATGTTAAATTAAAAACTATTTATAATTTTCAGTTTAACGATATGTCTAATATTAAGAAAAAAATAACGGCATTAAAATTATTATTATTAAAGAAACATTTTTATAAAAAGTATGTAAAAGAGGATTATGATATAGAAATAGCTTTTTTAGAAGGACCAATTACTAGATTGCTTGGAGTAAAAAATAAGAATACAAGAAAAATAGCTTGGGTACATAATGATATAACAAAAGTATTTGGAAATGATCTTAAAGCAAAAATAAAAGTTGCAATAGACAAAAAAACATATGGAAAATATCAAACTTTAGTATTTGTAAGTAAAGATAATAAAGAAAAATTTACCAAAATATATAAAGATATAAGAAATGAGTATTTAGAGCCGGTTCATAAAAGAGTTATTTATAACTATATAAATCCTAAACTTGTAGAAGAGGGTGCAAAAGAAGTTATAGAGGAAAATTTACCTAATAATATACCAACATTTTTAACAGTGGCAAGGCTTACAAAACAAAAGGCTATAGATAGAATAATTAGAGCTCATAAAAAACTAATTTCTAAAGGATTTAAACATGAATTTTATGTAATAGGAGATGGACCAGAAAGAGAAAATTTAGAAAAACAAATATTAGATTTAAAAGTAGAAAAAACATTCCATCTTTTAGGAAAAAAAGAAAATCCGTACCCATACATAAGACAAGCAAAATTTTTCTGTTTACTTTCAGAATTTGAAGGCTATGGAATGGTTATAGAAGAAGCTAAAATACTTAATAAGCCAATAATAATAACAGATACAGCAGCAAGAGAAGCTTTGCAAAATTATGAAAATTCTGTAATTGTTAAAAATAATGAAGAAGCTATATACGATATAATTAAAGAGATTATAAAAAATAATAAAGAAAGTTTTTTTGACAAAAAAGAAAAATATGACAATAGTAAAATAATAACTAGGTTAGAAAAGCTTTTAGAAGAAGAAGTTAAAACTATAGATATATAAATTGCGAATAAAATATAAAATTCACCATAATTTTGTATAAAAACTAACACTATAAGGTATACACAATAAAAATATAGAAAATGCGAGGCACAATTATGAAACTATCAATATTAACAGCAACTTACAACAGAGCTAATTTACTAAAAAGACTGTATGAAAGTATATTAATAAATTTAAAAGTAGGAATCGAAGTAGAATGGCTAATAATGGATGATGGATCTAGTGATGAAACAGAAAATGTTATTAGTAAAATAAGAGATGAAAACAAAATACGTGTGATGTATTTAAAACAGGTAAACCAAGGGAAGATGGCTGCAATAAATCATTTAATGGACTATGCAAGAGGTGACTTAATAATAGAATGTGATTCTGACGACTATTTTGCAGAAAATGCATTTTTATATATAAAAGATGCATACGAAGAATCTAGGTACGAAAAGGATTTATATGCATTAAGCTTTTTAAAATATGACCAAAATGGAAATAATATAGGAAATGATTTTAAAGAAAGAAAAACAACAATGTTTGACTTATATTTTAAACAACAAGAAGATGGTGAAAAAGCAGTTGCATTTTTTAAAGATAGAAGAAGAGAATATAGTTACGAACTTGAAGGAGAAGAAAAATTTATAACAGAAGCTAGAATGTACCATAAGATGGACTTAAAATATAAAATAAAATGCTACAATGAGCCAGTTATGGTATGTGAATACCAAAAAGATGGTTATTCTAAAAATATAAATGAAGTATTTAAGAAAAATCCAAAAGGATATTTAAAATATTTTAAAGAAATTTTAACAGAGCATAGCATGGTTGGAGTACAATTTAAAAAAAGATTATATGTAATAAAACACTATATCTTGTTTTGTGTGCTTAATAAAGTAAAGCCAAGTTTAAGCGAAATTAAAGGTTTCTTAAATAAAGCTTTAATAGTAACATTATATATACCAGGCTTTATTATGACTAAAAAGAGATTTAGATAAAGTAAAAAGATGTATAGGAGCGAATTTTGATGAATGAATTTAACTTTTCATTACAACCAGGAAAAAAAGAATATAAAAAAATAGAACATAATGAGCAAAAGCCAATTATTTCTGTAGTTATTCCATTTTACAATAGTGGAAAGTATATAGAACAAACAATAATAACTGTCCTAAACCAAACATTTCCTTATTACGAAGTTCTAATAGTAGATGATGGATCAAAAGATGAAAAATCTTTAAAAAAATTAGAAGAAATAGAAAAAATGGATGCTAGGATTAAAGTTTTTCACAAACAGAATGAGGGGCTAGCAGCAACTCGTGACTTTGGAGCAAGACATTCTTCAGAATGTACTAAATATTTAATGTTTTTAGATGATGATGATTTAATAGAACCTACATTCTTCGAATGTGCATATTGGACATTGGAAACTAATAAAGAAGCATCTTGGGCATATGCAGACTCAGTAGGATTTGGAACTATGGAATATACATGGAATAAGTATTTTAATTCAGATAAGTTAAAAAAAGTAAATGAATTAATTTCTGAAGCCTTTGTAAGAAAAAGTGATTTTAACGAAGTAAAAGGATATGAATTAAGAGAAAAAGCAATAAATGAAGACTGGAATTTTTGGCTTAAACTATTATCTAAAGGAAAATATCCTGTACATATGAGCTTTTATGGGCAATGGTATAGGAGAAAAGAAACAGGAGAATTAAAAAAGGCTAGTGATAACCAAAAAAGGTCGTTAGAAATAATAAATGAAACAGCAAGTAAGATAACTAAAGAAATAGATGCAATACAATATCCTAGGTATAAATATAATTATGATATTCTTCCAGAGGAAGTACCAAATTTATTAATACCAACAGCAAAATACTCTAAAAAAGGAATAACAAATATATTATTTATAATTCCATGGATGATTACAGGAGGCGCAGATTTATTTAACTTAAACTTAATTAAAGGGCTAGATAAGAAAAAATTTAACGTAACTATAATTACAACTGAACCAAATAAAAATGTATTAAGACAATATTTTGAACAAGATAATGAGAACAATAAAATAGCTAACGTATATGACTTAACATCATTTTTAGACCAAAAATATTGGCTAGCATTTATAAACTATATAATAAAAAAAGAAAACATAAATATTATATTAAATTCAAATAGTAAATTTGGATACTATTGTATGCCATATTTAAAAGCTAAATACCCTAATATACCAATTTTAGACTATGTACATATGGAAGAATGGTATAATAGAAATGGCGGATATTCTAGGTATTCTTCAATGTATTCATCTCTTATAGATAAAACTTTAATATGTAATGAAAATAGTAGAAAAGTATTAATAGAACATTTTAAAAGAGATGAAAAAGAAACTGAAACAGTATATATAGGTGTAGACGAAGAAAAATTTAATCCAGATAATTATAATAAAGAAGAATTAACAAAAAAATATATTGGAGAGAACATAAACAAAAAAATAATAACATATATTTGCAGAATATCTGAACAAAAAAGACCATTATTATTACTAGAGATAATTGCAAAATTAAAAAAAGAAAGACAGGACTTTAAGGTGCTAGTTGTAGGAGATGGAAACTTACTTCCAAAAATGAAAGCAAGGGCACAGGAATTAGGTTTAGGTGAAGAAGTTATGTTTTTAGGAAATATAGTAAATACAGCCGAAATTTACCGAATAAGTGATGTAACTGTAAATTGTTCACTAAAAGAAGGTCTTGCATTAACAGCTTATGAATCATTAAGTATGGGGGTCCCTGTAGTTTCTAGTGATGTAGGTGGTCAAAAAGAATTAGTAAATAATGATGTTGGGAAAATAGTAAAAGTTGTACAAAATGAAGAAGACATTTATTTAGAAAAATATAGTGAAAAAGAGATACAAAGCTATGTAGATTGTATAAATGAAGTTTTTAATAATTTAGAAGATTATAAATCAAATTGTAGGAAAAGAATAATAAATAATTTTACAATTAAGAACATGATACAAAGAATGTCGAATATTTTAGAAGAAACCGCTAAAAACCCAAATATTAATAAAATTGAAAATGGAAAAGGTTTATCAAATAACTTAAATATAGGTAAAGAATTAATAACTACAAACCTAAAAAATGATGAAATAGAATATACATGGGAATGTACAGAATATGAAAAAGCAACATATGGACAAGCATATTCTATGAAAAAAATGAATTACAAAAAAGAGATAATAAAAGAAAAATTATGGAAGATACCAATGTGGAGAGGATTTATTAAAGTTGTACATAAAATTAGACATTAAATGAGAGGAGTATATAATGAATAATAAAAATATATTAATGTGTTTAAATAGTTTAGGAATTGGTGGAGTAGAAACAGCTTGTGTTACTCAAATAGCAGAATATGCTAGAAGAAATTATAATGTTTATGTACTTGCAGAAAAAGGAATTTATACAGAAAAGTTAGAGAAAATTAAAAATGTAAAATGTATAAATTTTAATTATGAACACAAAAACGGAATAGAATTATCTAAGATAAATTTTGTTATAAACATAATAAAAAAACATGAAATAAATATGGTAATTATACATAAACTAGAGTGTATATTATCTGTATTTCCAGCATGTATATTAACAAATGTCCCATATATTGCATATTTACATATGGGACTTCCAGATACATACAATTGGTATTTAGGAAATCTAAACATAAGTAAGTCATTTGTTAAAGCATATCTTGAAAATGCTTATAAAATAATTGGAATATCTAATCAAACAATTGAAGAGAATATAAAATTATTTAATATAGAAAAAGAAAAATATGAGCTTATTCCTAATGCAATTGATTTTAAAGAATTTAATAATACAGAAGATACAAATTCCAAAAATATCCTTTTAATAACAAGATTGGATAAAGATAAAGGAAATGGAGTAAAAAATGCAATCGAATTTTATAAAGAATATAAAAAAGATAATCCTAATATAAGTATGGACATAATAGGTGATGGAGCAGAGAAAGAAAATATTAAACAGGAAATATTAAACCAAAGCCTAAATATAAATTTATTAGGTGCAAAAAACAATGTAAGTGAATTTATAAAAAAATATAAATTAGTATTAGGTGTAGGAAGATGTATTCAAGAAGCTATAGCAATGAGGAAACTTGCGATAGTAGTTGGATATGAAGGATTTAAACGGATTAGTAGAATATGAAAATATTGAAAATGTAGCAAGAACAAATTTTTCTGGAAGAGAATTGCCAACAAAGGATTATAAAGAAACAGCCAATAAGATAAAAGAATTTTCAAAAGAACAAATAGATACAATAATAGAGAAAAACTATAATTGGCTGTATGAAAACAGAAATATAGAAAATAATATATACGAATTAGAAAACAGTAAAGCTGAAAAAGAGACTAACTTAGTAAAAAGGAATAACTTAATAACATTGTTATTTGAAGAAATTGGTAATATGCAAAGAAAATATAATAAAGATGTAAAAGAAGCATGGGATATAAAAGAAAGTACAGAAGAATTTTACATAAATCGTGAAAAATGGGACCAAAGTCAATTAGAAAAAAAAGATAAGGAAATAGAAAATTTGAAAAATAATATAAAAAATTTAGAACAAGAAAAACAAAATAAATCTGGTAGTTTTTTTGCAAAATTAAAGAATATGACAAAAAATAAAGGCCTTTAGTTAAATAAGCTTAATTGACAATAAAATTAATAAAATGTATAATACCAAGGAATATTAAGAAAAAGATATGGGTGGATGTATGAAAAATATTTTACTATGTAATAACTCTATGGGAATAGGTGGAGTAGAAACTGTAATACTAAATCAAGTTACAGCTTTTACTAAAAAAGGATATAATGTTTATGTAGTAGCGGGTAAAGGAATTTATTCGGATAAGATAGAAGAGTTGGGTGGAAATTTTATAGAATTAGAATTTCCAGAAGGAAACACTATTAATGTGGATAGAATAAATAAATTAGTACAAACAATTAAAGAAAAACAAATAACAGAAATTCATATTCATAAATATCAATGTATTCCAACTGCTATGCCAGCAGCGCTTATAAGTGGAATTCCATATTTTGCTTATGAACATGGGATAAGAGATACAAGAAAATATTATACTTGGAATTACCCAATATATAAGAAATTATTTCCAATTTATTTTAAAAATGCATATAAAATAATTGCAATAACACCAAAAGTAGCTGAATTTACGCAAAAAGAATATAACATAGAAAAATCAAAATATGAAATAGTGCACAATGGAATAGATTTTAATATATATAATAACGAAAATCCAAATTATGAAGGAGAAATAAAAAAAGCAGTAATAATTTCTAGGTTTTACAATGAAAAAATAAATACAATACTAGAAGGGATTGAAATTTTTAGCAAACTATTGGAAACATATCCAACAGCAAAATTAGAAATAGTTGGTGGTGGAGAAGAAAAAGAGAAGATAGATAAATACTTACAAGAATTACAAATAGATTATGCTAATAACAAAGAAGAAGCTACTGTGAATTTTATTGGAGAACAAAACAACATAATTGCGTATTTGCAAGATGCAGATTTATTATTAGGAGTAGATAGGTGTGCACTAGAAGGTATTGCAATGAAAGTTCCAGTAGTTATTACAGGCTATAGTGGAATAAAAGGTTTAATTACCGAAAAAAATATAAATTTAAGTGCAGAAGAAAATTTCTCTGGTGATAATATGGAAACTATTAGCTTAGAGGAATGTATAAATCAAGTATTACAATTGAAGGAAAAAAGACAAGAAATTGTAGAATACAACTATAATTTTGCAACAGAAAAATTAAATTGTTTTAAAAATTATATAAATGTAGAAGATAAAGGAAATAACAAGGTTGAATGGATTGATATTTTTAAAGATATAGAAGAAAGTACAAACACGATAGAAGAACAATCAAAAGATATAAAAGCAAAATATGAATGGATTCAGAAAATAGAAAAAGAAAATGAAAATTTAGAAAATAAAAATAGGAAGTTGCAAGATAAGCTTAATAAAGTAGAAGAGGCAAACGAAGATTTAAAGAAAGAATTAAAAGATATATATAGTAGTAAGCGTTGGAAATATACAGAAAAATTAAGCAAAATAATTCATAGGGGTAAATAAAAATTAGGAAAGAGGTAAAATAAATGGATAATACGAAACTGAATAAGAAAATATCAATAATTATACCTGTATATAATTCAGAAGATTTTCTTAATACATGTTTAGATTCGTTAACTAAACAATCATATAAAAACTTAGAACTAATAGTAGTAAATGATGGTTCACCTAAAAATTGCAAAGAAATTGTAACAGAATATAGTAAAAAAGATGAAAGAGTAAAATATGTAGAGCATGAAAAGAACAAAGGACTATTCCAAGCAAGAGTTACAGGATTTGAGAATTCTACGGGTGATTATATAGCATTTTTAGATGCAGATGATTATGTTTCTAACGATTTTTATAGAGAATTAATAGAAAAAGCAGAAGAAACAAATTCAGATATTGTCTTTTCTAAACTTGTTATGGATTATGGCGAAGAAGATAAAAGAGTATATAATTTATTCGATTTCCCATTTGACGAATTAAATGGTGAAGAATGTTATGAACAATTTTATGCGCAAGAAGGGCTAAATTTTGCATGGCACATAACTCCTAATAAAATATATTCAAGAAGAATATGGGAGAAGGCAGTAATAGAATACAAAAAAGTAAATAAGCATTTAATAATGACTGAGGATTTTGCATTTTCAAATGTAGTATTTTATTATGCAAACAAAGTAACTAAGGTAGATAGAGTAGCCTTCTTCTATACAAAACATGATGGAGCATCTACATCAATTAATGATTTAAGCTTTAAAAAGGCAAATAAAAATTTAGAAGATTTAACAACTTCATTTTCATTTATAGAAAACTTTTTAAAGGAAAAAGGAATATATGAAAAATATAAAGAAAAATTCGAAAAATGGAGAGCTTTATATTGCCAAATGCATAAATCGTACATATTAGGAATGAATTTTTCTAAAGAAGAGAAAAAAGAATTAGAAGATAAATTTGATAAATTTTGCCCAAAACAATTTGAAGTACAAAATGCAGGATTTTTTAGCTCTGTAGAAACACCTTGGAACGAAGGGTTGGACAAGCTTAAAGAAAAGGTGATAAGCGATAATACTAAGGTTGTTAGCTTCGATATATTTGATACATTAATAACAAGACCTTTCTTATACCCTAAAGATTTATTTACTTTTTTAAATGAAGATTATAGGAAATTGTCAAGCAACTTAGGCATTGATTTTTCAAAAATAAGAGTAGATTGTGAAATTTTAGCAAGAACAGAGGCACATGAAAATAAAAAAGAAGAAGTAACTCTAGACAGAATATATGAAATAATAAAAGAAGAATACAATATAAAAGAAGAAATACTAAATTTCTTGAAAAATAAAGAAATAGAGTTAGAATTAAAATTTTGCAAAAGAAGAGAAACAGCATATTCAATATATAAATTAGCAAAATATTTAGGTAAGAGAGTTATATGTACATCAGATATGTACTTACCACTAGATACTATAGAGCAAATATTAAATAAAAATGGTTTTAACAATATAGATAAAATATATCTATCATGTGAAGTTATGAAAACAAAAGCTACTGGAAATTTATATAGTTATGTAATAGAAAATGAAAAAATAAAACCAGAAGAAATGATTCATATTGGAGACAATTATGCTTCAGACTATGAAATGGCTAAAAAACAAAAAATAAATTCTATATATTTTCCAAAGACAACAGATATTATGTTAGATAAAAATACAACAAACAATTTGGCACAAATGCTATACACTAGTATGCCTTTTTGGAGAGATAACCAAACAAGTATGAACTTTATAGGAATAAGAACTATGATAGCTGTGGTTGCAAATAAATATTTTGACAATCCATTTAGAATATTTAATAATGAATCAGACTTTAATGTGGATCCTTTCTTATTAGGATATTATGCAGTGGGAATGTATATGTTCGGTGTTGGAAATTGGCTACTTAAAGAAACATCTGGAAAAAATTATAAAAATCTAGTTTTTATGGCAAGAGATGGTTTCCTACCTATGGAAGTATATAATATATTAAAAGACTTTTATAAAGATGTACCAGAAGCCAAATATTTACGTGTATCTAGAAAAGCGTTAATCTCTGCAATAGTTATTAATAAAATAGATTTATATAAATTAACAGATGTAATAAATATAGAAAATCATACACCTAAATATATAATAAAATATACAAAAGAAAGCTTAAAAGATATTCCAGAAAGTGAAATTAAAAAGATTATAGAAGATGCAGGAATAAAATATGAAGAAAATATAAAAACAATACAAAACTTTAACAAGTTAGTAAAAATTATAATAGATAATTTATTTGACGAAGAAAAGAATAATATAAAAATTGAAAAGTTGAAAAAATATTTTGGAAAATTTTATGAAGATAAGTCAGCAACATTTGACTTAGGATATAGTGGAAGACCAGAATTATATTTATCTGTACTTTGTGAAAAACCAATAGATACATTCTTTTTAAACATAAATCAAGAAGAAGCGATGAAATATTCAGATACAGCAGGATATAAATTAAAAACATATTTTGAAGCAAAACCTTCTGTTACAGGATTTGCATATGAATCTATAATTTCAGAGTTAGCACCTTCAACAATTGGATATGATTTTTCGGGTGATGTAAAGCCAATATTAGAAAAAGATAATAAAACATACCAAGAAAAATACATAATAGGAATTATACAAAAAGCAGCAAAGCAATTTATAAGAGATATATTAGAAACATTTGGAGAAGAATATAAAAAATTATATTATCAAGATTACTATATTTCTTTACCATTTATGGCATATATAAATTCTTCAAAAGCGATAGATATGTTAATGTTTAATTCCATAGGATTTGAAGATACAGTAAGACTAAAAGAAATGATTCCAATTACAGAAGAATGGATAAAAGAAAGAGGATATAGAAACCAAAGACAAATGAATGCCCTAATTAATATTGAACATAACGGAATTTTAAACAATAGTTACTTAGACTATAATAATGTAGTAGATTTAGAACATCATAGTAAATTAATTAGATTACTATTTTATGCAATATATGATAGGCCAACATTTAAAAGAAGAATGAGAGAGATTTTTAAAAATCATAAAGGAGTTTTAAAAGTTGGAAAAGTAGGATATTCTGCTGCAAGAGGTACAAAAAATGTTATATATAAAGGAATTCATAAGATAAAGGGAGGTAAATAGATTGAAAAACGAAGAAAAATATGCAATAGAAGTACAAGATGTTTATAAAACATTTAATGTATATTTAGACAAAGCAAATAGTTTAAAAGAGAAAATGCTATTCTGGAAAAGAAATAGAAAAGAAGTAAGAGAAGTTTTAAAAGGTATCAATTTAAACATAAAAAAAGGAGAAGCAGTAGCTCTTATAGGTGTAAATGGTAGTGGAAAGTCAACATTACTAAAACTTATGACTAAGATAATTTATCCAAACAAAGGAAAGATAATTACAAATGGAAAATTAACTTCTTTACTAGAACTTGGAGCTGGATTCCATGCAGACTTTTCAGGAAGAGAAAATATTTATTTTAACGCTTCAATATTTGGTCTAACAAAAAAAGAAATAGACAATAGACTAGAACAAATTATAGAATTTTCAGAATTAGGAGATTACATAGATAATCCTGTTAGAACATACTCATCTGGAATGTATATGAGACTAGCCTTTGCAGTTGCAATAAATGTAGATGCAGATATCTTATTAGTGGATGAAATTCTTTCAGTTGGTGACCAACATTTTCAGGAAAAATGTATTAATAAAATGAAAGCACTAAAAAAAGAAGGAAAAACAATGGTTTTTGTAACACATAGTTTAGGTTCTGCTAAGGAGTTATGTGACAGAGCGGTTTGGCTTAATAACGGTGTTATAAAAATGGATGGAGATACAAATACAGTTATAGAAAAATATATAGAAGAAACAAAATAGGAGGAAAAATAATGGGATTTTTTAGAGGCTTATATGAATATAGAGAATTATTAAAAACAAGTATAAGCAAAGATGTAAGAGGAAAATATAAGAATTCTATATTAGGAGTAGTGTGGTCATTTTTAAATCCATTACTACAAATTGCAGTTTATGCATTGGTTTTCCCACTTCTTATGCGTGGTGGAACAATAGAAAATTATACAGTATTTATATGCTGTGGTTTAATACCATGGACGTTCTTTTCAACAGCAGTATCTAGAACTTCATTTACAATAGTAGAAAATGGTAATATTGTTAAGAAAGTATATTTCCCAAGAGAGATATTGCCAATATCAGTTGTAACGAGCGAGGCGATTAACTTTGTAATATCAACGCTAATTATTATTGCATTTGTTATAGGTTATGGTGTTGGAATTAGTAAATATATAATATTCTATCCACTAATTTTATTAGTACAATATTTATTATTAATTGGAATTGGATTTATAGTATCTAGTATAACTGTATACTTTAGAGATTTACAACATTTTATAGGAATAGCTTTACAATTGTTCTTTTACGCAACTCCTATAGTATATGCACCAGGACAAATTCCAGAAAGCTTTCAATGGATAATTAAGTTTAATCCAATGACTTATATAATAAATGGATTTAGAGATATTTTTTATTATAAACAAATGCCTGATATTACATCATTAGGATTTGTGTTTTTAATAAGTATTGCATTATGCTTCGTGGGATATTTTATATTCCATAAATTACAAAAAAGATTTGCAGAAGAGATGTAAAAGGAGATATTATGAAAGAGAAAATGCAAAACATTATAAAAAAATTTTTAACGAAAGAAGTTATAATGTACGTTATATTCGGAGTATTAACAACTTTAGTAAACTTAATAATATCATTTGTATTAGTAGGTGCATTTAAAATAGGTGGTTCAATTGCAAGTGCGATTGGAATAGTAACATCTATTTTATTTGCATATTTTACTAATAGAAAATGGGTTTTTAATACAACAGCAACAGGTTTCGTAGAAAATTTTAAAGAATTTTGGAAATTTATTGCTGGAAGGCTAGTTACAATGGCTATTGAACAAGGTGGAGTAATGATTTTATATGGTCATTTTGGAATGCCATTTGCACCTGTTAAATTATCATTAACGATTATCGTTATAATACTAAACTATATTTTTAGTAAATTTTTTGCTTTTAAAACGGATATGGAAGAAGTAAAAGAAAGTGATAAACCAGTAAAAATTGCGAGTAAATTTAATTTTTTAGAATATATAAAAAAAAATAAAATAAATATATTTATATTTTTGGGAATGCTAATATTTGCATTCATAGTATGTTCTAATTTTTTAAAAGAACATTACACAAATGATTCTTATTATATAAGTGCCTATGGTTATGACTATTATGTAAGACATTTTTTATTATCTAACAGAATGTTTAGTGCATTATTTTTATTAATTTTTAAATGGCTAGATATACCTTTTTATAAAGAAATTACTATTATGGCAGTAATACTAACTTTTATCATGGTATTGGCTTGGTTTATATTGCATAAATTTGTTATAAAATTAATGAAAAAAGAAAAATCAATAATATATAATATTTTAATTGGATTAGCATCTTTTTTAGTTGTATTTAACATGTGTACAGCAGAAGGATTATTATATGTGGAAGTTGGAACAATGCCTTTTGGAATATTATTTGCAATATTGGGAGCATGTATTTTAGCAACAGATAGAAAATTTAAATATGTAATAAGTTTAATTTTAGTTACAATGTCTGGACTATTTTACCAAGCAACAAGTGCAATGTTTGTTTTATTAGCATTAGTACTAATAGCTATAAAACATAAAGGAAATATAAAAGCAATAATAAAAGATACAATATTTATAGCAGTTATTTATGGAATTGCAATGATAGTAAATTTTATAGGAGTCAAAATTTGGGCGAAAATATTAGGTGATGAATTTAGAAAATTTGAAATGCCTTCTATTGCAGCTATTCTTGCAACAATTTTAAAATTTGGCGAAACTATATTAATAGATAATGTTGGAATAGGTCCAAAATATTTTTATTTAGCCTTAATTGCTATTTTAACAGTAATATTTATAATAGGAATAATTTTAAGAAAAAAAGACTATTTTATGATATTAGAATATGTTACTTTAATAATATTAAGTATTGTTATACCAATAATTCCTATTTTAGCGACACCTGCTACACAATATATAGAACCAAGAATGGCTATGTGTTTTGGTTCTATAATAGGAATATTAATAATATTCTTATTAGCAGTTGTAGAAATAGACCGAAACAAATACTTATTAATAGCTGTAGCAACTATTACAATTTTTAATTTTATAATAAATTCTGTATTTTTAATAACAGCATCATCTGCTACATTAGTAACTAATAGACTAGATCATTTTATTGTAAAAGACATAATACAAGAAATAGAAAAATATGAGACAACTTCAGGAAAAACAATAAAGAACGTAGGTATAGCTTTTGATAAAAAATATACAATGTATTATGAAGGTGAACCAGCATTAAGATGTTATAATGTTAGAAGTATGGGAACAAGCTGGGCAGTAAAGGAAATTATTTCTACTTTTACTGGAAGAACATTTAAAAATACTAATGTACCACAAGATATAAAAGGGAAATTTTTACAAAATGATTGGGATAGATATAATAAAGAACAGTTAGTTTTCGAAGAAGAAAATTTATATATTTGTATTTATTAAATAAAAAAGGTTGTGAAAAATGTGAAAACGATAACAATAATAGTTCCAGCATATAATGAAGAAGAAGCACTACCATATTTTTTTGATAGAATAAAAAATGTAGTAGACGATATAAAAAACTATAATTTCGAAATTCTTTTTATAAATGATGGAAGCAAAGATAAAACATTAGAAATTATAAAAAAATATAAAGAAGAAGAAAATAGAATATCATATGTAAATCTTTCTAGAAATTTTGGAAAAGAAGTTGCTATGATAGCAGGTTTGGATTATGCCAAAGGTGATGCAATAGTATTTATGGATGCAGACTTGCAAGATCCACCAGAACTAATTCCAGAACTTATAAAATGGTGGGAAGAAGGATATGATGATGTATATGCAAAGAGAAAAACTAGAGCAGGAGAAACTTGGCTTAAAAAATTCACATCAAAAATGTATTATAAAGTATTACAATCATTAACAAATGTTCAAATACAAAAAGATACAGGAGATTTTAGACTTTTAGATAAAAGATGTGTAAATGCCTTAAAAAAGATGAGAGAAACACAAAGATGTTCTAAGAGTATGTTTAGTTGGATAGGATATAAGAAAAAAGAAGTATTATATGACAGAGATCCAAGAATTGCAGGTAAAACAAAATGGAATTACAAAAAATTAATAGACTTAGCAATAGATGGAATAACATCTTTTACAACATCACCGCTAAGAATTTCTACTTATTTGGCGATACCAACTTTTGGTGCATTAGTAATTTATTTTATATATGTAATATGTAAAATGATATTAATTACTCACAAAATAGATGCGTACCAAGCTATAATACTTTTAATATTATTCTTCTCAGGAATACAAATATTATTATTTGGAATAATTGGCGAATATTTAGGAAGAATATTTAATGAATCAAAAAATAGACCATTATATTTGGTAGATGAATACAATGGAGAAAAAGAAACAAACGAAAATTAAAAAATCAATATAAAATAGAAATAGTGTAAAATTTATACTATTTCTATTTTTTTCGACTAAAAATGAACAAAACTAAAATTGACACATAAAAAATGTTATAGTAAAATGACGTTAATTTAACAAAAGAGGTGGTTGTTATGAAAAAAAGTATATATAAATTTGGCTTAATAATATTGTGTATTATATTGGTAATTATGAGTAATATAAATGTATATGCAAAACAAAAAACAAATATGATAGAAAACAACATAAGTAGTGAAAATGATATAGAAGATAATGAAGAAGAACTAAGAAAATTAATTTTAAATACTAATAGTAATGAAATAAATGAGAATAATACAATACATGAAGATATTAAAAATAATGTAGAAACAATTAAGCTATCTAGCAATGGAGTATATAGTTTAGCAGTAGGAGCAGATTCAAATAAAGTAATAGAAGTGGCAGGAAGTAGTACTGCAAATGGTGCAAGAGTAGATATATGGAATAATGGAAATGTACCGGCGCAAAAATTTAATATAGAGCTTATAGAAGAAAAGTATTATAAAATAACAGCAAGACATACAGGGAAAAGTTTAACTGCAAAAAACGGAAAAGTAGAAGAAGGAACCCCAATAGTACAAGAAGACTATAAGGGATTAGATACTCAAAAGTGGATAATAAGAGATAGTAAGGTAAACGGGCTTGTAATATCTTTATTAGCAAACCCAGAACTTTCTATAACAGTAGAAGGAAGCATAGAAAATGGTGCAAATATAATATTAAGCAAAACCGAAAATAGTGCCAATCAAATGTTATACTTTTTTAACAAAAATGAACAAGAAAGAACAGTAAAGAGTGGAGTATATAGTTTAGCAGTAGGAGCAGATTCAAACAAAGTATTAGAAGTAGCAGGAAGTAGTACTGCAAATGGTTCAAGAGTAGACATATGGAACAATGGAAATGTACCAGCACAAAAATTTAATGTAGAATATAAAGAAGGATACTATAAAATAACAGCAAGACATACAGGGAAAAGCTTAACAGCCAAAAACGGGAAAATAGAAGAAGGAACCCAAATAGTACAAGAAGACTATAAGGGATTAGATACTCAGAAGTGGATAATACAAGATAGCAAAATAAATGGGCTTGTAATATCTTTATTAGCTAATCCAGAACTTTCTATAGCAGTAGAAGGCAACATGGAAAATGGAGCTGGAATTATCTTAAGTAAAACTCAAAATAATAACAACCAAATGCTATATTTTTTAAGTAAAACTGAACAAGAAAGAACTGTAACTAATGGAGTATATAGTTTAGCAGTAGGAGCAGATTCAAACAAAGTAATAGAAGTGGCAGGAAGTAGTAAAGAAGACAATGCAAAAGTAGATATATGGAATAATGGAAATGTACCGGCACAAAAATTTAATGTAGAATATAAAGAAGGATACTACGAAATAACAGCAAGTCATACAGGAAAGAGCTTAACAATTAAGAATGGAAAATTACAAGAGGGAACAGAAATAGTTCAATCAACATATAAAGGATTAGACACGCAAAAATGGATAATACAAGATAGCAAAATAAATGGTTTAGTAATATCTTCATTAGCTAATCCAGAATTATCTATAACAGTAGAAGGAAAAATAGAAAATGGATCAAAAATAGTATTAGCTAAAACACAAAATAATGATAACCAAATGTTTTATTTCTTTGATGCATTAAATAAAAACATAAAAGAAGGATTATATGGTAAATCTGGTTTAATGTATAAAGGTGAAAAGGGAAACTATTTAAAATATTATCAAATAGGAAATGGAAAAAAGCATTTGTTTACAACATTTTCTGTACATGGATTTGAAGACTCTTATAATAAAGACGGTTCAGAATTAACTTACATTGCAGATGAATTTTTTAAATATTTAAAAAATAACATGAGTGCAAAATTGATAAATGAATGGACAATATACATATTGCCAGTTGTAAACCCAGATGGTCAATATGATGGCTGGACACATAATGGACCAGGACGTACAACAGTATATAGTTGGGCGCCAGAACATAAAGGAATAGACATTAACAGATGTTTTCCAGTAGGTTATACAAAAACAAGTTCAGACAGAAATTATAATGGAACAGAACCATTACAAGCATACGAAGCACAATCATTAAGAGATTTTATTTTATCAAACAAAGGAGATACAAATATTATTTTAGATGTACATGGTTGGCTAAATGAAACAATAGGAGATAATGAATTAGGAAAATATTATAGGAACGAAATAGGAATAAATAAACATATAGGCACTTATGGCAATGGATATTTAATACAATGGGCAAGAACAATACCTAATACTAAATCATTATTACTAGAATTACCAGAAGTAAATAGTCACGAAGAACTAGTAAAGATGAAATTAGACCAAAAATTTATTAATGCAACAATGAAAATATTAGAAGATTATTAAATAATAATATATATATTCGGATAATATAATTAGGAGAGGTAAATATGAAAAACAAGAGAATAATATTAATTTTAGTAATAATGTTTACTATATTAAATTTAGTAGGTGTAAATATATATGCAGAGTCAAATAATATAATAGAAGATCAAAATAACCTATTAGAAGAAAATATATTAAATAATAATATTATGCAAGAAGCAAATAATGTAAATGAAACAACAGTAGATAATACTATAGAATCAGAAGAGGAAAAAGATACAACTATAGAGAGTGAAGAAATTACAGAAGATACAACAACACAAGAAGAAGTAGAAAGCGACATAGTACAAGAATACATTAATGAAAAAACAGTAAAGAATGGAGTTTATAGGTTTGCTTCATGTTTAGATTCAAATAAGGTAATAGAAGTAGCAGGAAGTAGTAAAGAAGATAATGCTGTAATAGATATATGGAACTATGGTAATGTACCAGCACAAAAATTTAATGTACAATATGAAAATGGATATTATAAAATAACAGCAAGACATAGTGGTAAAAGCCTAGCAGTAAAAGATGGAATAATTAAAGAAGGAAGCCAAATAGTTCAAGAAACATACAAAGGACTAGATTCACAAAAATGGACTATAAGAGATAGTAAAATAAATGGATTAATAATTTCACCATTATCCAATCCAGACTTATTAATAACTGTAAAAGGAAATGTTTTAAATGGAGCAAAAATTGTTTTAGGAAAAGCAGAAAAAAATAATAACCAAATGTTTTATTTCTTTAACGAAAATGAAGCTGAAAGAACTGTAAAAAACGGTGTATATAAATTGGCTATAGGTGCAGATTCTAGCAAAGTAATAGAAGTAGCAGGAAGCAGTAAAGAAGATAATTCTATAGTAGATATATGGAACTATGGTAATGTACCAGCACAAAAATTTAATGTACAATATGAAGATGGATATTATAAGATAACAGCAAGACATACAGGAAAAAGTTTAACTATTAAAAATGGAACAGTACAAGAAGGAACAGAAATAGTACAGTCAACATATGAAGGATTAGATACACAAAAATGGATAATAAAAGATAGTAGAATAAATGGACTAGTAATATCATCACTAGCTAATCCAGAATTAGCAATAACTGTATCAGGAAATATAGAAAATGGTTCTAAAATAGTATTAGGAAAAAATAATAATAGTAATAACCAAATGATTTACTTTTTAAATGAAAGTAATTCAGAAAAAACAGTATCAAATGGAAAATACCAACTGTTAATTGGGGCAAGCCAAGAAAAATCTATAGAAGTAGCAGGAAGCAGTAAGGAAGATAATGCAAAAGTAGATATATGGGACTATGGGCATGTAGCGGCTCAACAATTTAATATAGAATATGTAGAAGAAGGATACTATAAAATAACAGCAAGTCACACAGGTAAAAGTTTAACTGCTAAAAATGGAACAGTACAAGAAGAAGCAGAAATAGTACAATCAACATATGCGGGGTTAGACACGCAAAAATGGTTAATAAAAGATAGTGGCATAAATGGTCTTATAATAGCTTCAATGGTGAATCCAAACTTAGCATTTACTATAGACGGAAAAATAAATAATGGTGATAAAATCGTTTTAAAGAATTTAGAAAAAAACAATAATCAAATGTTTTATTTTATTAAAACTGTAGAAACAAAACAAACGGTTAAAAATAATCTTTACAAAATATTAGTAGGAGCAAATGCAAATAAATCTATAGAAGTAGCAGGAAGTAGTATAGAAAACAATGCGAAAATGGATATATGGGATTTTGGAAACTCTAGGGCTCAGAAATTTAAGGTAGAATATGTTGATGGTTATTATAAAATAATAGCATCACATAGTAATAAAAGCTTAACTGTTAAAGAAAATAAAATTCAAAATGGAATAGAAATAGTACAAGATGATTATAGAGGAGATTTTAGCCAAAAATGGACTATAAGAGATAGTAAAATAAACGGATTAATTATATCACCTTTAACAAGACCAGACTTAGCAATAACTATAGAAAATAGAATTGAAAATGGTTCTAAGCTAATACTAACATCTTTACAAACAAATGATAGACAAATGTTCTACTTTTATACTACAAATATAGGAATTAATATAGATTCTAATAAATATCCTGGAGTAGCAGAGGCAGTAGATAATTTGACAAGCAAACATCCAAATTGGGAATTTGAAGTGTTATATACAGGTCTAGACTTTTACACCGCAGTTCAGGGAGAATACGAATATGATAATAGAAAAGCAAATTTAGTATATACTCCAACATATAAAGGGGATTGGATTGCGCCAAACCCATATGTTAGTGGAACTTGGGCATCAGCTTCATATAATGGAATTGCATATTTTATGGACCCAAGAAACTTTTTAAATGAAGTAGATGCTTTCCAATTTGTAGATTTAGCAGATTATGCAAACAGTGGTGCAACATTGGCATCTATACAATACCAAGTAAATGGAACTTTTTTAAATAACTTTGCAGAAGATGTTAGAGTTTCATGTGAAAGACAAAATGTAAACCCTTACTATATAATCGCAAGATTATTCCAAGAACAAGGCAAAGATGGTTCTGCTACAATTTATATGGATGGTGGAGATGGAAAATTATATTTTAATCCATTTAATATAGGTGCAGTAGTTGGAAATGATGTTGCAACAGCCTTAGCTAAAGCTAAAGCTATGGGATGGGATAGCATGCAAAAAGGTATAGAAGGCGGAATAAAATTTGTAAAAGAAGGATATCTAGATGCAAAACAAAATACACTATATTTAAATAAGTTTGATGTAAATCCAAATAGTCCAGGTGGCTTCTATACACATCAATATATGCAAAACTTATCTGCAGCATATAGTGAAGCGCGTATATTTAGAGGAGCATATGTAGATACAGGAACATTAGATAATAAAATTAAATTTATTATACCAGTATATGAAAATATGCCTCAAGTACCAGCTCCTAAACCAACAGGAGAAGGAAGTTCAACAGATCCAGAAGGTCCAACAATATCTGACAAAGGACCTATGAGTGTTAAAGTCTTTGATGTAAGTACAACATTAAAAATAAGAACAGGACCAGGAACTAAATATAGTGAAATAGAAAGAGTAACTAATGGAACTATTTTACTATCAATAGAAAGATTATCTAATGGATGGCAAAAAGTAATAACTCCATCTGGTAATGTGGGATATGCTTCAGGAAGTTATTTACAATTTATAAATGACGTTTCAAATTGTAATGAGAAAATTAAGATAACGACATCTTCTAGTGTAAATATTAGAATTGGCCCAGGGCAAAGTTATGAAAGTATAAAACAAGTAAGAAATGGAACAACAGGTGTCAGAATACTAAAAGACACATATTATGCCGATGGATTTTGTTGGGACTTAGTTATTTTAGATGATGGGACAAAAGGATTTATTGTTTCAAAATATTTAACAGTAATTTAGAAAGGAGAATGGTAAATTAATATGAAAATTGATTTACCATTTCTTTAATTTTTATAAAATATAGTGTAAGGAGAAAAAACAATGAAAAGCAGAATATGTATACTTAGTGTGGCAATGGTACTTATTATAGGACTTTTTAATGTATCATTGGCTGAAACAGGAAGGCTTGTAGACATTCCAGTTCCCCCAGAAAGTTCTGGATATACAGATTTTACAGAACAAGAAGCGAAAGAAAAAGCAGAAGAATTCGAAAAAAATAAAAATAATCTTACAACTGCACAAGATTATGTAGGGAAATCAAGTAACAATTATTTAAAAATGCTTAAAGTTGAAGGATATGAATTAACACCAGAATTTAATAAGCAAAACGACTCGTACACAATTTATGTAAAAGATGATAGTATAAATAATTTTAATGTTATTGCAGAAACTGACAACGATAAAGCAAAAGTAGAGGGTATAGGTAATATAAACATTTCTAGTAACGATAGAAAAATTAATGTAAAAGTAACAGCAGAAAATGGCAATATAAATATGTATACAATTAATGTAGAAAATGAATCCAATAAGCCAAAAGACCAAAAAGGCAATATATTAATTAGTTTTATAATTATAATAGTTGTAGCCACAATAGTGATATCAATAATTTTTGTAAGGAAGAAAAAAGACTAGAAAGAATTGTTTATAAGGAGAAAAAAATGCAAAAAAAATATTATATAATTATTGCAGTAATTTTAATAATTATTATATTACTTTTTGTTTTTATAAATAGTAAAGATGAAAAAAATATAATAAATAATATTGAAAATAATAATATAGAAGATATTTCGAATTTAGAAAAAAACGAAATAAAGAATATAATAGAACAAGTATCAGAAGATGAGCTAAAAGATATAAAAGAATTTCAAAACAGTATATCTTCGGTAGGAAACTCCAATATTTATAAGATAGAAGAAGAACATGATGGAAGAAAAATATTACAAATAAAACCAGAAGTGCAGTATGTAGTAGCTTTAGCTGGAATAGTAAAAAATGATATTCCAACAGAAGAGGAAGTTTACACTTTATTAGAACAAGCACCAAGACATAATGGCATTTGGATAGAGAAAAATTCTAGAGAAGACTTTATGGTCTTATTACAAGAAAATAATATTAACAATTTTAGCATAAATAAAAATGGATATTTAGAAAGCAATAAGAAAGATATACAAACAGAACAAGAAAAACAATTAAAAGAAATGATAGACTCAAACAAATTGTATATAATAGATATGTCTGGAAAAACATATCAAAGAGATTATTTAACAGGTGAAATTGTAGAATATCCATTCGAAGATATGGATCCATACCAAATAATAGAGCCATATAAAATAGAAAATAGTGCTATATTAGCGATAACCTCTAATAAAGAGAATAAGTTAGAGCAAAAAGAAATATTAGATGCAATTTTACAAAATAGGTAAGAATAAAATTAAGCTATTATTTATTATAAAATATTAGCTTAATTTATTTTTTTCTTGTAAAAGTTGCTATATAATGGTAAGATATAAGCAAATTAATAATAGTAGGTGAAAAATATGGAAAATATTAAAATTTTTGCTTGTAGTAAATATGCAGAAGAATTTACTAAAGAAATTTGTGATTATCTAAAACTTCCAATGGGAAAAATAAATGCGATGAAGTTTAAAAATGATAATAATTTTGTACAAATTTTAGAAACAGTAAGAGAAAAAGATGTTTACTTAGTACAAAGTAATGTACCTCCAGTAAACGAAAGAATAATGGAATTATTAATAACGATAGATGCAGTAAAAAGAGCTTCAGCAGGTAAAATAAATGTTGTTTTACCATATTATATATATTCACGTTCAGATAAAAAAGATCAACCAAGAGTACCAATAACAGCAAAGTTAATAGCAGAGTTATTAGAAGCTGCAGGTGCAACTAGAGTTATTACTTGCGACTTACATAACCCAGCAATACAAGCATATTTTAACAATATAAATTGTGATAGGCTTTCAGCCGAAAGACTTTTAGAAGACTATTTTTTGAATAAGAAATTAGAGAATATGGTTATTGTTGCGACAGATGCAGGTAGTTCTAAAAAAGCATATAAGTATTCAGAATTTTTTAATTGTCCTATAGCAATGCTAGATAAAAGAAGAGATGGAAATAATGATAAAGCTATAGGTACAACAATTATTGGTGATGTAAAAGATAAAAACGCAATTATATTTGATGACGAAATTGACACAGCTGGTTCTATGATGGAAACAGTAAGAGTACTAAAAGAGTTTGGAGCAAAAGCTATTTATGCAGGTTGCACACACGGAGTTCTTTCTGGTCCAGCTATAGAAAGAATACAAAATTCTCCTATAGAAGAACTTGTAATTACAAACACTATACCATTAACAGAATCTAAAAAAATAGAAAAAATTAAAGTTGTTTCTATAGCTCCATTATTTGCAGAAACAATTAGGCATTTAAACGAAAAAAGGCCATTAGGTGAGCTATTAAAAAGAAAGTAGAGGGATATAAAAATGAAAAAAATATCAATTGTAGTTCCAATGTATTATGAAGAGGAAGTAGCAAGAGAATGTTATAATAGATTAAAAAATATATTAGATAAAATAGAAAACTATAATTACGAATTAATATTTATAAATGATGGGAGTAAAGATAAAACATTAAGCATTTTAGAAGAAATTGCAAAAAAGGATGAAAATGTAAAAATAATTTCATTTTCTAGAAATTTTGGACATCAATGTGCTGTAACAGCAGGTTTACAATATGTAACTGGTGATGCAATAGTAATAATAGATGCAGACTTACAAGACCCACCAGAGCTTATTCCAGAAATGCTAAAACTTTGGGAAGAAGGAAACGAAGTAATATATGGAAAACGAAAATCTAGAGATGGTGAATCTAAGTTTAAACTACTTACTGCGTCTATGTTTTATAAAACTTTAAATGCTTTGTCAGATGTAGATATACCAAAAGATACAGGAGATTTTAGATTAGTAGACAGAAAAGTGGTAGATGTTATAAATGCATTACCAGAACATAATAAATTTTTAAGAGGTCTATTTAGTTGGGTTGGATTTAAACAAACACCTTTTGAATACGAAAGAAAAGAAAGATTTGCAGGAAAAACCAAATATCCATTAAAGAAAATGTTAAAATTAGCACAAGATGGTATTTTCAGTTTTTCTACAAAACCACTTAAAGTTGTAGGAACAATGGGAATTATTTCTATAGCAATATCTGTAATCATTTTAATATATGCAATTTTATCATATATATTTAATTGGAATAATTTAACTGCAGGTTGGACATCTTTAATGGTTACAATGACATTTCTAAGTGGAATGATACTTATATCTCTATGGATGATAGGTGAATATATAGGAAGAATTTATGATGAAACAAAAAGAAGACCACAATATATAATAGAAAGAACAATTAATGTAGATAAAAAATAATATGAAAATTGGGGGAATGGCAATGTATGATGTTTCAGTTATTACAATATTTAAAAGCAGACATAAAAAAGTAAAAGAGAGCTTAAATAGTTTAATAAATCAAACTTTACCAAATGTAGAAATAATTTGTATTTATAAAGAAGAAAATTCAGAAATAGATGAATTTGTAAAAGAAACTCAAAAAAAATATAATAATATAAAAATTATATATAAAACTAAGGCACAAGATGTAACAGCTAAAAATAAAGCACTAGAAGAAGCTAGTGGAAAATACATTTTAATAATGAATGGAAATATGAATCTAGAAAAAACAGCATTAGAAAAAATGTATAATGCAGAAGAAAAAAATGAAACAGACATTGCAATTTGTGGTTATAATATAATAGACTTAAATACAAACCGAATAATAAGTAAAGGCCTAAATAATAAATTTAAAGAAATAGAAGAATTAAATGGAAAAAATAATGCTTTTGCATATTTAAATTTAGATGCAGGTAATAAATTAATAAAAAGAGAAATAATAAAAGACTTAAAGTTTCAAAATTATGATGAATGCCAAGATGAAATATTTATATTAAGTTGTTATAGCAATGCAAATAAAATTTCTTTTATAAATGAAGAGTTATTCTATAAATATGAGGATAATTCAGCAAACAACTTAAAAAATATAATTCAAATAAAAGACTTAAGAAATGGCTTAATAGATGTAAAAAAGAGATTTAAAGAAGTTGGAAAATACGAAAAAATGAAAAATGTGTTAACATATATAGCATTTACAAAAATAGGAATGAGGTCATTAATAGAAATAGCATTTGACCAAAAAAATGATTTAAAAGAAAATATTAGAGAAACAATGAATTACTTAGATATAAATTTCTTTGAATGGAGAAAAAATCCATTTTTTAAATTAAAAAATGTTCCAAGAAAAAGCTTTTGGGTTGCACATACTGTATATAAATATGGCTTCCAACAAATATTTGTAAAAACATATAAAAGATTAATAGAAAAAGGAAATAAGCCTTTAGCTTTTTAATATAATAAAAAATACCGTACAAGTTTTTGGTAAATCCATTAAAAAACTTGTACTTTTTTAATATAAATGATATATTTTTAAAGAGTAAATGTAAAGATATTTGCACACTATTTAATATATAGGAGAAGGTTATGGAAGAGGAAAATTTAATAAATCCAGAATTAATAAATGAGGAAGAAAATAGATTAGAAAATTCATTAAGACCTAAAACTCTTGCAGAATACATAGGTCAAACAAAAGTTAAAGAAAATATGAAAGTATATATAGAAGCTGCCAAAAAAAGAGGTGAGCCATTAGACCATGTTCTTTTATATGGACCACCAGGGCTTGGTAAAACAACATTATCTAATATAATTTCTAATGAAATGAATTCTAATATAAAAATTACGTCTGGTCCAGCGATAGAAAAACCAGGGGACTTAGCAGCACTACTTACAAACTTATCTGAATTTGATGTGTTGTTTATAGATGAAATCCATAGGCTTAATAAAAGTGTAGAGGAAATTTTATATCCAGCGTTAGAAGACTATACATTAGATATAATTATAGGTAAGGGCCCAAGTGCTAGGTCTATAAGATTAGATTTACCTAAATTTACTTTAATAGGAGCAACAACCAAAGCAGGTTCTTTAACTACACCTTTACGTGATAGGTTTGGAATTGTAGAAAGATTAGAATTATATGAACCAGAAGACTTACAAAAGATAGTAAAAAGATCTGCAGGAATTTTAAACGTTGAAATAGACGAAAAAGCAAGTATGGAAATTGCCAAAAGATCTAGAGGAACGCCAAGAATTGCAAATAGAATTTTAAAAAGAGTAAGAGATTATGCAGCAGTTTTAGGTGATGGAACAATAGATTTAAATATGGCGAAAATAGCTTTAAATAAATTAGAAATAGATGATTTAGGGCTTGACCAAACAGATAGAAATATATTGCTCACAATAATCCAAAAATATGCAGGTGGACCTGTTGGAATAGAAACATTAGCAGCTACAACAGGAGAAGAAATAGAAACAATAGAAGACGTATACGAACCATTTTTAATGCAAATAGGTTTTATAGCTCGTACGCCAAGAGGAAGAGTTGCGCTTCCTTCAGCTTTTGAACATTTAAATTTAAAACAAGCTGAAAAATAAAACTTTATATTACAAATAATAGAAAATTAAGATTTTAGATTGGAGATAAAGTGAAAGAGAAAACAAAAGCGAGATTAATAGATATTGCTGTTTTTGGTATAGCAATATTATTGTTTTTAGCTACAGTACTACCAAGAAATTTAGCTAATTTAGACGAAATATGGAATTTTAACTTTGCAAGAAATATTGCTAATGGATTAATTCCGTATAAAGACTTTAATATGTTACAAACACCTTTACTGCCATTTATACTTCGGAGGAATTTTTAAAATATTTGACCAAGAATTATTTGTTATGAGAATAGTATCTGCTGTATTAGGAGCAGGGATAATTTTTATATCATATAAAATTCTTAAAGAGCTAAAACTAAATACAAAATGGTCAATTCTAACATTAATTTTATTGTTTTTATTTATATCAGATAGTTTTTATTTAGATTATAATTATGTAATATTATTTATAACTTTACTTATTATCTTTTTAGAAACTAAATATAAAAATTATAGTAAAAAATATAATTTTCTAATAGGAATATTAGCAGGAAGTACAATACTATTTAAACAAAGTACAGGTGTAATAATATGTGCAATAACAGCTTTGTATTTAGCATTAGAAGATAGAAACAAAGAAGTATTAAAAGCTATAATGTACAGAATAATTGGAATTATAATTCCAGGAATAATTTTTACTATATATTTAATTTGTACAAATTCTTTAATGGACTTTATAGATTATTGTGTTTTTGGAATTGGTACATTTACTAATAATGTATCATATATGAAATTATTACAAGGAAAAGATTTAGAAGCTTTTTTAGGACTAGTAACACCAATTACATTCTTAATATTATTTATTGAAATTATAATAAATATAAAAAATAAGAAGATAAAAGAAAATAAAAATAAGTTAATATTATTTGTGTTTGCTTTAGCACAATTTACAGTTGTGTACCCGATAGCAGACGAGATACATTTTAAAATAGCGGTATTCCCAATATTTTTAGTGATTTTATATTACATATTTAAAGAAATCCAAGAAATAAAAAATATAAAAATTTCTATTTTTATAGAGCATTTTATGAATATAATAACAATATCTTTGGTAGGAATTCTAATATTAAGTGGAATTAATGACATATTTATATATACACAAACAGAAAAGTCAGTATTAAAGCATTTTAGCAATATTCCAATATCAGATACGTTGCAAGAAAGAATTTTAGAAGTAAATAAATATATAGAAGACGAAGAAAGAGATGTATATATTTTGGATTCGGAAGCAGCTGTATATATGATACCATTAGATAAATACAATAAAGACTTTGATATGTTTTTAAGAGGAAATTTAGGTGCAAAAGGTGAAGAAAGACAAATAGAAAAAATAAAAGAAATGAACAACACAGTGTTGTTAATAAAAAATGAAAAAATACCATTAAATTGGCAAACACCTAAAGAAGTAATAGAATATGTAAAAAATAATTTAGAAAAAATAGGTACAATAAACTTTTTTGATATATATATATCAGAGTAATAATATGCAAGTGAAAGGGAAAAAATGCCAAATGGAAAAAAATGGAAAAACAAGCACGATTATAAAAAATATTATATTAGTATTTGCAACTATTACATTTATAGCTGTTTTAATTTTAAACTTTATATATAATGCAAATACAGATAAACTTAGTGCAGTTGAAATTGAGTATGTAAAAATTACTAACCTGTTAATCAGTATTTCTATTGCTATTGCAATATATATAATTTCACAGTACGTAAATAAAATCAAAATGAATAAAGTTGCAAAAATTATAGTAATAGTTATTTTAATTTTGGCATATGTAATTGTTCAAATTAGATGGTCAAATACAACAATTGGAAGACCATCTGGTGATCAACAAATAATATATAATATGGCCAAAAGTTATGTAGAAGGAAATAATGAAAATTTATATAAATCTGAATATTTAGCAAAATATCCAGGTCAACGTTCTTTAGTTACTATGTATATTTTAATAATGAAATTGGTAAATAGCACAGATTATGTTTGGTTATATTTGGCTAATATTTTAGCGAATGTACTTTCTATATTTGCATTATACTTAATACTAAAGAAATTATCGGAAAAATATGCAACTAACAAAGTATTATTTACTATTCTAACATTAACATTTATACCAATGATATTATTATGTAATTTTATATATGGTGATATCATTGGATTAGCACTTATCTTGTTTTCTGTATATTTTATAATGGAATATACGAAAAAGAATAATAAAATATTTGGAATAATTTCTGCAATTTTAGCATCTATTGCAATGATGTTTAGAATGAATTACATTATCTTTGTTATAGCTATGATAATATATCTTGTTTTAAACTTTAAAAAGGAAAATATTTTTAGGCAAATAATGTATATTATAATATTTATAGCGATAATACTAATTCCATATAAATTAGTTGGAGCATATGTAACAGAAAGATTAAATTTAGACAAAGAGGCAACCATACCCACTAGCAGTTTCTTATATATAGGTGTATATGATGGAGAAAGAGGTGCAGGTTGGTACAGTCAAGAAGCAATGAAAGTAGCACAAACAGATGTGAAAAATGCAAAAAATTATTATCCACCAATACTAAAAGAGAGAGTAAAATATTTAGCTACGCACCCTTTAGAAGGTTTTAGATTTTATAAAAATAAGATTGTTTCCATGTGGACAGATAATGCATTCCAATGTATATTTTATAATTTACCAGTTCATTTAGATGGTATGCCTAAAGAATTATATGATAGCGCAATAAACGAAAATGAATTTTATAGTAATTATTTTGTAGAAAAAGGATCAGAACAAATAAAGATATATATGAAAGGAATAGTACTTTTAGTATTTACATTAAGTTTAATAAATTTATTAAAGTATAAAAAAGAATTATCTAATGAAGCAATTTTAATGATAACGATATTTTTAGGAGGATTTTTCTTCCATGTATTATGGGAAGCAAAATCAAGATATGTAATTCCTTATTTTGTAGTTCTTATTCCAATTGCATGTATAAGTTTGAATAAAGAAATATTAGATTTTTCTATTATAAAAAGAATAAAAAATATTTTTAGAAAAAAGGAGAAAGTAAAATGAAATTGTTAATGCATACTTGTTGTGCACCTTGTAGTGTATATTGCATAGATTCGCTAAGAAAAGAAGGTATAGAGCCAACAGTATATTGGTATAACCCAAATATACACCCATATATAGAGTACAAGACAAGAAGAGACACATTAAAAGAATATACTAAAAATATAAACGTTGAAGCTATTTTTGAAGAGGAATATGGACTAGATGAATTTTGCAAAAATGTAATAGGTGATCTTAAAAATAGATGTCAAAATTATTGTTATAGGGTAAGATTAGAGCAAACTGCAAAATTTGCAAAAGAACATGGTTTTGACACAATTTCTACAACTCTTTTAGTAAGTCCTTACCAAAAACATGAAATTTTAAAAGAACAAGGCGAAGAAATTGCAAAAAAATATGGTCTGAATTTTTTATATAGGGATTTTAGAGCTGGATTTAGAGAGGGTCAAAATAAAGCAAGAGAATTAGGTTTGTATATGCAAAAATATTGTGGGTGTGTGTTTTCTGAGGAAGATAGATATAGTAAGCAAATTGAGAGAGATATTAATCTATATGGGCAAATAAATTAATAAAAGAATATCTAATTAAAGGAAGTGAAGTTATCTTATGGCTAAGAAAAAAAAAAATTACAATTCGTTCAAGTGCGGCTGAATATTTAACATATGTTGCGGCTATTGGAGATAGTCCAGAATCAATAGAAGTAAGATATGAAGATGAAAACATATGGCTTACTCAAAAAATGTTAGCCACTTTGTATGGAGTTAATGTAGCAACAATAAATGAACACATATCAAATATTTATAAAGATAATGAATTAGAAAAAGATTCAACTATTAGGAAATTCCTAATAGTTCAAAAAGAGGGAAATAGAGAGGTTTCTAGAGATATAGTACATTATAATCTTCAAATGATAATAGCAATAGGATTTAAAGTTGATAATGAAAGAGCAGTACAGTTTAGAAAATGGGCTAATCAAATTGTAAAAGATTACACAATAAAAGGCTGGGTAATGGATGATGAACGTCTAAAAAATGGAGGCTCAATTTTAACAGAAAAATACTTTGAAGAACAATTAGAGCGCATAAGAGAAATTAGAATGTCAGAAAGAAAATTTTATCAAAAAATTACTGACATATATGCAACTTCAATAGATTATGATAAGACAGCAAAAGCAACCATCAGATTTTTTACTTCTGTTCAGAATAAATTACATTTTGCGGTATCTGGAAATACAGCATCAGAAATAATCTATAATAGAGCAGATAGCAAAAAAGAACATATGGGATTAACTTCATGGGAAGGTGCAACAAGTAGTAAAATACATAGATATGATGTAGTGATTGCTAAAAATTGTTTGTCAGAAAAGGAGCTTGCACAGCTAGAAAGAATGGTATCAGCATATTTAGATTTAGCAGAAATGCAGGCGATGAGACATATTCCAATGACAATGTCTGATTGGGAAGAAAGATTAAATGGATTTTTAACATTATGGGATCATGAAGTATTAAAAGATAATGGAAAAATATCAGCAGAAATGGCAAAACTTCATGCAGAAACTGAATTCGAGAAATATAGAATCATTCAAGATAGAATATATATTTCTGATTTTGACCAGCTTATTATAGATAGCAATAGATTAAACGATAAAAAGTAGGGAAATATATGATAAGAAAATTTGAAAAAAACGATATAAATGATGTAATGAGAATATGGAAAAATGAGAATATAAAAGCCCATCAATTTATAGAAAGGGAATATTGGGAAAACAATTATAATTATGTAAGAGAAATTTTACAAAAAAAATAATTTTATTATTACAAGTGAAAGCATAGATAAAGATACAAATGAGATAGAATATATTATGACTTGGGTTAAGTAAACGAAAAAGTTATGAGTGTAATAAAACAAGGAGAAAAATATGGAGAACAAAGAAGAGAAAATCGTAACAAAAGAAAACGGTAAAAAGTCTAAAATAAAAAGCATATTATCAGGAATACTAACAGCCATAAAAAAATGTCCTAAAATTATTAAAAGAGGAATACTAGTAGTAATTTTAATAGCAATTGTAGCATTAGGAATAAACTATAGCTATGTTTTTAATAAAGAAGCAGAAACATTAAGCATAGAATTTAAAAATGTTGGACAGCTAGTAACACAATCTGTTTTTATAAGAGTATTAGAAGATAGCACTGTTAATAGAACAATTTTCGAAAAATTTGAAATACCATTTACAGAAAGTAGAAAAATGTTTAGTTATATAGTACAAGTAGACGCAGGAATAAATTTTGAGGAAGTATATATAGAAGATATTAATGAATCAACAAAAACAATAAAGATAAAACTTCCACATTCAACAATATATAATGCTACGCCAGATTTAGAATCTTTTAAATCTTACATAGATTCAGAAAGTTGGTTTTCTAGAATTGATTCAGAAAAATATAATGAAGCATTAAAAGATTTAACAAATCAGGGAAAACAAGATGCTATTGATAATGGTATATTAGAAAAAGCAGATGAAAATGCAAAAAGCATTATAGAAAGTTTTATTAAAAGTAATAAAAAGTACAAAGACTATAAAATAGAATATGAGTATATAGGGGGAAATAAAGATGAGTAAAAAAGAGAAAAAGGGTAAAGGCATATTTAAGGTAATTATGTATATATTATTAGGAATTATAGTTGCAATAGGGCTATTTTATTTGTGTTTAGCATTAACAAGATAATTAAAAGCAATTATCAATTTGTAAAACAAAATTAAGTTAGCAAGAAAATAATAAAACAAAGAAAGCAGTTATTATAGTTTAATAACTGCTTTTAGTTAATGTATATTTTATAATAAATCCTTTAAGATTTCTTCATTAGACTTAGGTAAAAGGTAAGAAACAGGAATGTCTAAAACAGTAACAGCACCAGTTTTTCCTTCTTTACGTAATCTATAAAGTCCTCTTGCATAAGCAACTAAAACACTTGCAGTAAATTCTGGATTAGAATCTAATTTTAAAGAAAATTCAGCAACTTGATTGATATTATCACTAGTACGTCCACTTCTTAAAACGAATCCACCATGAGGCATACCAGAATGATTTTTAAGAAGTTCATCTTCAGTTATAAAATGCACAACAGTATTATATGGTTCAAAATAATTTGGCATTTCTTTTATTTCCTTTTCGACTGTTTCTTTATCTGCACCATCTTCTAAGACTACAAAACATTCTCTCCACATAACTTCTCTTACAGAAGAAAAAGTAGGATTTTCTCCAGATCTTACTTTTTCTACAGATTCTTCATAAGGAACTGTATATTGAACAGCATTTTTTACTCCATTAATTCTTCTTATAGCATCAGAATGACCTTGGCTTAAGCCTCTACCATAGAATACATAATTATTACCGTTAGGAAGAATTGCTTCTAATAAAGCTCTGTTTAAAGAAAATAATCCTGGATCCCAACCACAAGAAATTAAAGATAAGTGGTTACTTTCTTTGGCTTCTTTATTAACACTTTTAAAGTATTCTGGTATTTTTGCATGTGTATCAAAACTGTCTACTGTATTAAATAGCTTTGACATTTCTGGTGCTTGTTTTGGTAAATCTGTAGCAGAACCGCCACATAATATCATAATATCTATTTTATCTTGCATATCTTTTACATCATCTACAGAAAATACCTTTGTTTCAGGATGTAAAGTTTTAAGAGTATTTGGATCTCTTCTTGTAAAAACTCCAACAAGTTCGATATCGTTATTATTATATATAGCAGTTTCTACGCCTTTACCTAGGTTTCCATACCCATAAATTCCAATTTTTATTTTATCCATTTATTTTACCTCCATTAGTTATTTTTTACCAATATAATTTTACTACAAACTAATGGAAAATACTACAAAAAATTGAAGAAAATCTTATATATAAAATAAATATGTAACATAATACATATATAAAACATAATATAAGAAAAATATATATCCTAATGGGTGTATTTTATGGCTATATACTACGAAGTAACAATTCGGGTGAGAAATAATAGCAAGTTCTAAACTTCAAATGAAGGGAGATAGAATATGAATAAAATAATTGGAAATACACCAATGATAAAAATAAATTATGAATTTAATAACAAGAAGAGCTACATATATACAAAATTAGAATATTATAATTTAACTGGTAGTATTAAAGATAGGGTTGCGCTTTATATGATAAAGAATGCTAAAAAGAGAGGAGATTTAAAAGATAATATGCCTATAATAGAGGCAACAAGTGGAAATACAGGAATATCTTTGGCTGCTATAGGCAAAGCATATGGGCATAAAGTATATATTTTTATGCCAGACTGGGTAAGTGAAGAAAGAATAAAGTTAATGGAGGCATATGGTGCAGAGGTAAGATTATATTCAAAAGAAGAAGGTGGATTTGCAAAGTGCATAGAAGAAGCGAAGAAATTAGCAAAAATTAAAGGTGGTTATTTAACTAATCAATTTTCGAATAAGGATAATTTTTTAGCACATTATGAAACGACAGGTAAAGAAATTATAGAGCAATTACCAGAAGAAGTAGGAGGTTTCATTTCTGGTGTTGGTACAGGTGGAACTTTAATGGGAATAGGAAAAAGATTAAAAGAAAAATTTAAAGATATGTTAATATCGTGTGTAGAGCCGGATAAAATGCCTTTAATTACAAATTTAAAAAATAATTTGCAATATGATAAACAAGAATTAAGAGAACATAAAATAGAAGGTATAGGGGACGAATTTATTCCAGATTTAATTAATATAAATGATTTAGACGATGTTATATTAGTAAATGACGAAGATGCTATAAATATGGCAAAGAAAATGGCTAATGAATTAGGAATAGGTGTAGGAATTTCTTCTGGAGCAAATTTTTTAGGAGCAATTTTATTAAACGAAAAAACAAATAAGCCTGTAGCTACAATATTTGCAGATGATAATAAAAAGTATTTATCTACAGATTTGTTTAAAAATAATGAAATATTAAGAAAATATCCCAATTTTATTTCTGACAACATAAAACTTAATAGCTATGAGGTGATTTAAAAATAATGAATTTTAAAAAATCTTCCTAAACTTTACAAAGGGGGATTACTCCAAAGAATTCCTAAAATTCACAAAAAAATCTGGTGGCTAGCCAGTTATAAATTATTATACTTTTTAGCCACCAGAAACATTACTTTTAACTTGGAACTTGAGAGATTCTATAGGTGCTATATCCACCCATTTCCTCTCTTTTTGTAATTTCAGAGAATTTAAATTCACAATACGAGTCGAAGAAATGCAGATATCGTCCAACAAACTTCTCACTAAGCAGAAGCTCTTGGTGAACATCTAAATGATATCCTGCAATTATATCATATTCTTCAAACTTTGCTTCATCAGCTATCAAATGATTGCAAACTTTTATTTCGCACTCAATAGATTCTTCATTAAGTACGTTTCTTAAAAGATCTGCAATGACAGATAGATCTAAATTCCGAAACTGTTCTGAGTAAAGCAATAAAACCTTTTTCATAATGTTAACCTCCTTGGGAATTCCCGCTGTAAATTTAAGTTTTTGATTCACATTATATTATACAGTATTTTACATAAAATTGCAAACTAGTTAAATTTGTAGTAAAAAGCTAAAACAAAAATTAAGTATATACCATGAATAAAAAATGCAAATATGCTAAATTTATAAATAAAACATTGATAAGGTAACGAAAAATTTGTATAATCTATGTAACTAATAAAAATGGAGATAGTAGAAAAATGGCATTATTAGAAGTAGAAAATTTAACACATTCATTTGGAGATAAATTATTATATAAAGATTCTTCATTCGAACTATATAAAGGCGAACATATGGGAATTGTAGGGCAAAATGGAGCAGGTAAAAGTACTCTTATAAAAATATTATTAGGTGAAATATTGCCAGATAAAGGCTCGGTAAAATGGCAAAATGGTATTACAATAGGAAAGCTAGACCAATATGCAATAGTAGAGGAAAATCAAACTATTTTTAACTATTTAAGAACAGCGTTCGAGAAATTATATAAAATAGAAGAGGAATTAAACAAGCTATATGAAGAAATGGCAGAAAATTATAATGAGAATATATTAAATAAAGTTTCAAAATATCAAGAGGAATTAGAAGAAAAGAATTTTTATGCAATAGATAGCACAATACAAAAAATTGCAAGTGGATTAGGAATAACAGCACTTGGAATGGAAAATAATTTAAAAAATTTAAGTGGGGGTCAAAGAGCAAAAGTCATTTTAGCTAAATTACTTTTACAAAATCCAGAAGTTTTAGTATTGGACGAGCCAACTAATTTTTTAGATAAAGAACATGTTGAATGGCTTTCAGAATATTTAACAACTTTTAAAGGAGCTTTCATAATTGTATCACATGATTTTGACTTTCTAGAAAAAGTTACTACATGTATTTGTGATATAGAATTTAATAAAATGAAGAAATATAAAGGAACATATTCTAGTTTCTTAAAGCAAAAAGAACTATTAAGAGAAGATTATATAAGACAATATAATTCACAACAAAAAGAAATAAAAAAACTAGAAGATTACATTGCCAAAAATAAAGTAAGAGCATCTACAGCACAAATGGCAAAAAGTAGAGAAAAGAAGTTAGAAAAAATGGAGAAAATTGACAAACCTTCTTTTACAACAAAGCCACATTTTAGGTTTAATTGTGTAGAAAGCACAGCACAAGTAATATTGGAAGTGAATGGTTTAGAAGTAGGTTATTATTATCCATTACTTCCAAAGATGAAATTTGATATACGCAATGAAGAAAAAGTAGTTATAACAGGTTTTAATGGTATAGGTAAATCTACATTATTAAAAACTATAATGGGTGAAATAGTTCCTATTGCTGGTGAATTTAAATTTTCTGAAACTATTAAAAACATTGGTTATTATGAACAAGACTTAAAATGGGAAAATTCAGAAGATACACCTCTTAACATAATTTCGAAGGATTTTCCAAAGTTAACACAAAAGCAAATAAGAAAACATTTAGCTGATTGTGGAATAAAGAAAGAACATGTAATACAACCTATTACAACACTAAGTGGTGGTGAACAAGCAAAAGTAAAACTATGTAAATTAATATTAAAACCTTGTAATTTATTAATTTTAGATGAGCCTACGAATCATTTAGATGCAGATACAAAAGAAGAGTTAAAAAAAGCTATAACAGAATTTAAAGGAACTGTTATCTTGGTTTCTCATGAAGCCAGTTTTTACAAAGATTTAGCTACAAGAGTAGTTAATATAGAAAATTTATGTATAAAAAGATTAAAATAACAATTAGTATAAACGTAAAAAAGATTATAAATACACCTTGAATAATTCTTAAAAAAATTATATGATTGTAAAGAAAAAAATTAATATATATAATGATTATTAAAAGGATAATTATTAACACAAAAAATTACAAAAGAATAAGGGAGAAGGCATGAAAACAAGAACAAAAAATTTAATATTATTTTTTATTTTATTTGTAATAACAGGGGCTGTTTTTTGGAATTATATATCAATGCACTATGCAACAGATACATATAATATAATGAATATAGGGTATGAAAAATATGCAATAAATAATTCCTTAAGTGATGGAAGAATATTTATGTTTTTAATAGGTATGTTTGCAAATTGGGCAAATGTTCCTATTAATATTTTTGTAATAACATTAACGGTTATAAGTTTGATAATATCGTGTGTAGCAGTTATTGTATTAAAAAATATGATAATGGAGTTTGGTAAAAAAGAGAATAAAATACAAGAAGTTATTGCAGTTTTAATATCATATTGTACAATATTTAATTTTATGTATGTAGAGAACTTATACTTTGTAGAAGCAGGAGTAATGGCATGTAGTATATTACTTTACATATTGGCAGTAAAACAAATTATAAATAGAAATAAATTATATTTATTAAAATCAGGAATATTAGCAGTATTAGCAACATTTTGTTACCAAGGAACAATTGGGCTATTTGCATTATATGGAATAGTATTTTCTATTGCTAAAAATGGAAAGAATATAAAAGAAATATTAAAAGATTTTGGAGCAATAATTTTAATAACAATAATTTCATTTGTAGCAAATTTAATTCAGATAGACATTGCAACTCAAATTGCTGGTACTACACAAAAAAGATTAAATGGAATACAAAATTTATTTAAAAATTCTGTTCATATTCTAAGGAATTTTGGAACCATGGTATTTGGAACAATGTTTGTAAGCAATTGTGGTTTATTTCCTAATTACCTAATGCTAATATTTGCTTTAATTATTACACTTATAGCAGGAATTTATGAAATAAAAACTAAGAGGAATGGTTTAGTATTTAATATTATATTTCTTTTCTTTGTAACAATGCTTATAACATTTGCAATGTGTGTTGTTAGTATAGCAAGTTATGATACAGGAAGAATTCATGTACCTGTTGGAGCTTTTATAGGAGTAATATTTATATACCTATTTTGTTCAACTAAAATATTTGAAGATGAAACAATGATTAAGTATTTATTAATGGCAACATTGGTGGCATATAATATTATTTTAGCAATAAATACAATTTCATTATTGTATCAACATAAACAAGTAAATAAACTAGAAAAAGAACAATGTGCAGGAATAGAAGAATATATAAAAGAATATGAAAAAGAAAATAATGTAAAAATTACAGAAGCAAGATATTTTAAACTTTCAAATATGAAGCCATATGGATATTTTAACGAAATAAAAAATGAGTCTGTTCTTACATATGATGGTGTTGCATGTACTTGGTCTGCAATAGCTACAATTAATTTTTATACAAATAGGAATTTTGAAGATAATTATTTAGAAGCATACCCTAATAGAGATTTATTTTATGCATATGCTGCAAAAAGAAAGTTGGGTTATGAAGGAAATTTTGTAATAATGGATAATATTTTGTATTTCTTAGCATATATTTAAAATTTTGGTGATAAAATGAAAGAATTAGAAAATAAAAAGAAAACAACCATACATATAAAAAAAGATTATATAATTTTTTTAGTAATATTTTTGTTAGCAGTAATAATGTATATTAATTGGATTAATATGCATTATTCTGCAGATACATATAATATTATAAATGTAGGGTATGAAAAATATGCTACTAATTGGTCGTTAAAAGATGGCAGGCTAATAATGTATTTTATTACAATGATTTTTGCTAAATTACATATTCCAATAGAAGTATATGTAATAAGCACATTACTAGTAGCTTTAGTAATATCTTGTATTTGTGTAATAAAGCTAAAGAATATAATTATTAATTGTAGCAATAGAGAAAATACTAAAACAAAAGAAATATTTGTTACAATAGCATCATTTTTTACAATATTTAATTTTATGTATATAGAAGATATGTATTTTGTAGAATCTATTGTAATGGCACTAAGTTTATTGCTATTTACTTATTCTGCAAATATAATAGTTAATAATAAAAAATTAAAAAATAGAATAATAGCACTAATCTTAGCAATAATTGGTATAATAGCATATCAGGGAACAGCAGGATTTCTTATAATACTAACATTTGTTATAAGTTTACTAACAAATAAAGTAGAACTAAGAGGAAACAAAGATAAAATAAAAACAAACATAAGGCAAATACTTCTAGATACAGTTATGGCAGGCATTATAACTGCTATAGCAATTGTTATAAATATGATATTAGTTAAAGTAATAGGAAATATTACAGGACAAGTTCAAACAAGAGTGGGAAGTATATTTGCTATATTCGAAAATTTAAAATATATTATTAATAATTTTAATGTTATATTAAAAGAAAATATTGGGTTATTTCCGACAAATTTATTATATATTTTTATAGGAATTACATTAATTTTAGCACTTATATATGACTTAAAAACAAAAAGCGTAAACTTCTTAACAATAAAACTAATGTGTATAATAATTATAAGTGTAGTTTGTGGTTTTTTAGTATCTTTAGGTACATTATCTAGTTTTTATACAGGAAGATTGCATTATTGTATAGGAACAATGATGGGTTTTGTATTAATTTGTCTAATTATGGAAAATGAGGACGAAATTTTTAGAAGAATAATTGAATTAATTTTGATAATGTATAGCATTGTTAATATATATAATTGTATAATAGTTACATACGAACATAAATTAGTAAATGAGTATGAAAAACAATCTGCTAAAGAAATAGAAGAGTATATAGAAAAATACGAAAAAGAAAATAAAAAGCAAGTAGAAAATATAGCAATATACACAATAACAGGACAAAATTATAAAACATATTTTAAGGAAATTAATAGGAAATCTGTAGTAACCTACAATGCATTAAGGTGTAATTGGTCAGCAGATGGAGTTATAAATTTTTACACGGATAGAGAATTAAATACAGTAAATTTAAATAAAGAGCTACTACAGGAATATTTAAAAGTAGGAAAAGATAATGGCTATGGAATAATAAATAATACATTAATTGTAGAATGTTATATGTATTAAGAAAGAAGGTTAATTTTGGGAAAATTAGTATTAATAGATGGAAATAGTATTCTAAATAGGGCATTTTATGGAATTATGGGTAATAAAATGCTTACAACTAAAGATGGAACGCCAACAAATGCAGTATATGGCTTTTTAGCTATTATGTTTAAAATATTAGAAGACATTAAACCAGAATATTTAGTTGTTGCATTTGACTTAAAAGGTCCTACCAAAAGACATGAAATGTACGAAGGTTATAAAGCAAATAGAAAAGGAATGCCAGATGAACTTGCTTGCCAAATGCCAATAATAAAAGAAATTTTAAGGGCAATGAATATAGACATAGTAGAAAAACAAGGTTATGAAGGTGATGATATTTTAGGAACATTGTCTGTTTTTGGAGAAAAACAAGGCTTGGATGTAACTATATTATCTGGAGATAGAGATACATTTCAGCTTGCAACAGATAAAGTAACAATAAGAATACCAAGAACAAAAATGGGTAAAACAGAAGTAGAAGACTTTAATAGGGAAAAAGTAAAGGAAATATATAACTTAGAGCCAAAACAATTAATAGAAGTAAAGGGCCTTCAAGGGGATACATCGGACAATATTCCTGGTGTTCCTGGTATAGGTGAAAAAACTGCTTTAAAATTAATACAAGAATATAATAACATAGAAAATTTATATAAATTAATAGAAGAAGGACAAGCTCAAGATATAAAAGGAAAAACTAGGGAACGTATAATAGAAAACAAGGAGCTAGCTAAGTTGTCTAAAGAATTAGGTACAATAAATATTAATTCACCTATAGAAGAAAACTTAGAAGATTTTAAACTAGAAGAATGGGATAAAAAAGAAGTTTTAAGAATATTTAAAGAATTAAATTTTAATAGGTACATAGAAAGATTTAATTTATCTTCAGAAGATGATGAAAAAATAGAAGAAATAACAGAGAAATATGAAATAGAAGAAATAGATGTAAAAAAAGCAAAAGATATTATATTTAAAACTAAAGAATTGTTTTATCATTTCTCTACTAAAGAAGTAAATAAAGAAGAATATATAATAAAAAAAGAATTTAATACTTTTTCATTCTATAATAAAGAAGAAAATAAAGCATATTTTGTAAAAATAGATTTAAAAGATGTAGATATAATAAAAAAAATATTTGAAAATGAAGAAATTAAAAAATATGGTTACAAAACATCTGAAGACTATATTATACTAAAACAAAGTGGAATTTTACCAAAGAGTATAATATATGATGCAGAAATAGCAATATATGACTTAGACCCATCAAACATGAAATATAAAATGCAAGATGTAGCATTTCAGTATTTAGACTTTAGTATGGACGAATACTTAAATGCATTAGGAATAAAAAAACAAGAGCAAATAAATTTATTCGAACAAGCTTCAGATAATAATGAATATGAAAAAAATGTTAATACTTTATATTGTTATTTAATACAAAAATTATACGAAAAAACTATGAAAGAATTAGTAGAATTAGATGAACTAGAATTATTTAATAATATAGAAATGCCTCTAGTAGAGGTTCTTTCAGAAATGCAATATGAAGGAATACAAATAGATAAAGAAGAATTAGAAGAATTTGGAAAGAAGCTTAAACAAAAGATAGAAGAAATTACTAAAGAAATATACGATTTAAGTGGAACTGAATTTAATATAAATTCTCCAAAACAATTAGGGGAAATATTATTCGAAAAATTAGAATTACCAGTGGTAAAGAAAACAAAGACAGGTTATTCAACAGATGTAGATGTTTTAGAAAAAATAAAGAAAGAACATCCAGTAGTAGAAAAAATATTAGAATATAGGAGTTTAGCAAAACTAAATTCAACTTATGTTGAAGGTTTAAAACCATATATAAATTCTACAACAGGAAGAATACACTCTTATTTTCACCAAACAATAACAGCAACAGGAAGAATTAGTTCTACAGAACCAAATCTTCAAAATATACCAACAAGAATAGAACTTGGAAAGCAATTAAGACGTGCATTTAAGCCAAAAGATGGTTATGTATTTATAGATGCAGATTACTCACAAATAGAATTAAGAGTTTTAGCGCATATTTCTAACGATGAACATATGATAGAAGCTTTTAATAATAACGAAGATATACATAAACAAGCCGCAGCAAGTGTATTTAAAGTACCTTTAGATGAAGTTACTAAAGAACAAAGAACACATGCTAAAGCTGTTAATTTTGGAATAGTATATGGAATAAGTGATTTTGGTTTAGGAGAGCAAATAGGTGTATCTAGAAAAAAAGCTAAAGAATATATAGAACAATATTTAGAAAAATACAATGGTATAAAGAGATTTATGTCAGATGTTGTAGAAGAAGCAAAAGAAAAAGGATATGTTGAGACATTATTTAAAAGAAGAAGGTACATACCAGAGCTTAAGTCAAAGAATTTTAATATAAGACAATTTGGAGCAAGAGCTGCTATGAACACTCCAATACAAGGAACAGCAGCAGATATAATGAAAATTGCAATGATTGATGTATTTAAAAAGCTAAAAGAAAGAAATTTAAATTCAAGATTAATATTACAAATACATGATGAGCTTTTAATAGAAACTAAAGAAGAAGAAAAAGAAGAGGTTAAGGAAATATTAAAAACTTCTATGGAAAATGCAATAAGCTTAAAAGTACCATTAAGAGCAGATGTTGGTGAAGCTTATAATTGGTATGATTTAAAATAATTAAAGAAATATTGTACAAAAATGATGAAAGGAGAGTATGATTGTATATCATACAATGAAGGATGGTTAATAAATTACTAAAGATAATAGTTATATTATTAATTTTATGTGCTATAATATATGTATCTTTCGGAATATTTAAAGTTCATAAAATAGTAATAAGACAAATCTACCCACAAAAATATTCTGAATACGTAGAAAAATATTCGGACGAATATGATGTAGATTCATTATTAATATATGCGATAATTAAGGCAGAAAGTAACTTTAAACCAGATGTTATTTCCAAAAGCAATGCTGTAGGATTAATGCAACTGATGGATGCAACTGCAAAAGATGTAGCTAATAAATTAGGAATGGAATATAAAGAAGAAGATTTAAAAAATCCCGAGATAAATATAAAACTTGGAGTTAAGTATTTTTCTACATTGTATGATAAATACAAAAATATTCCGATTGCATTAACAGCATATAATGCAGGAAGTGGCAATGTTAATAAATGGATTTCTGAAGATATTATTGCTTCAGATGGCTCTAATGTAGAAAACATTCCATTTAGAGAAACAAATAATTATGTAAGAAAAATATTAAGAGATTATGAAATTTATAAAGATATTTATAATAACTAATAATAAATTATAATTAAGGAGGAATTAGTATGTCAATTTTAGTTACAGGTGGTGCTGGATATATTGGTAGTCACACAGTTATAGAACTATTAAATACTGGTAGAGAAGTTGTTATAGTAGATGATTTTTCTAATAGCAAACCAGAGGTATTAGATTCAATTAAAAAAATAACAGGTAAAGATTTTAAATTCTATGAAATTAATTATTTAGATAAAGAAAAACTAGATAAAGTTTTTAAAGAAAATAATATTGAAGCTGTTTTAAATTTTGCAGGTTTTAAAGCTGTTGGAGAATCTGTTCAAAAACCTATAGAATATTATACAAATAATATTTCAGGTGCTTTAACTTTATTAGAAGTTATGAAAGAAAATAATGTTAAGAAGTTTGTATTTAGTTCTTCAGCAACAGTATATGGATCTCCAGAAGTTATACCAATTACAGAAGAATGTAAAACAGGTGGAACTACAAACCCATATGGGACAAGCAAATTATTTATAGAACAAATTTTAAAAGATATATATGTATCAGATAATACTTGGGATATAGTAATTTTAAGATACTTTAATCCAATAGGAGCACATGAAAGTGGACTAATAGGTGAAGAACCACAAGGAATACCAAATAATTTAATGCCATATATAGTAAGAGTTGCAAATGGCACATTAAAGGAATTATCTGTATTTGGAGATGATTACGATACTCCAGATGGTACAGGTGTAAGAGATTATATTCATGTTGTAGATTTAGCAAAAGGACATATTAATGCATTAGAAAAACTAGAAAAAGAAGGCAAAGGTTTATTTATATATAATTTAGGAACTGGAAAAGGATATAGTGTTTTAGACATGGTAAAAACATTTGAAGAAGCAACTGGAATGAAAGTTCCTTATAAAATAGCACCTAGAAGAGCAGGGGATATAGCTACTTGCTATTCTAATCCAACAAAAGCTAAAAAAGAATTAGGATGGACAGCAGAAAAAGATTTAAAAGAAATGTGTATAGATTCATGGAACTATATTAAAAATAAAATGTAAGAATTTGTTAGAATTAGATAAAAATAATTTTTAGGTGAAAATGGTGGAAAATAATAAAGAAGAAAAAACTAAAAATAATAGCAATAAAATAGTATTTATATATAGAATTATAGTATCAATTATAATGATAGTTAGTATAATATTAGTATATATATTAAATCATTTAGGAGAAAGTAAGGAAGTTGATGCTATGGCAAATGTAATTAATCAAAACAGTATTAATGAGACTAACACTGTTGGAGAGAAAAACATTACATCAGAAGAAAATTTTAAAAAACTTAATGATTGGCGTTTAGTTTTAGTAAATTATGAAAATGAAATGCCAAGAGATTATATTCCACCACTAAGTAATATAGATAAAGAAAGACAATTTGATTCTAGAGCAATAAATAGCTTGCTACAAATGATGCTAGACATGAATAATGCAGGAATAAATCATATATGGGCGCAATCTGCATACAGAAACCCTAAAAAGCAAGAGCATTTAATACAAGAAAGCATACAAGAATATTTAGAGGAAGGAAAAACGGAAGAGGAAGCAAAAGCATTAACAGCAAGGTCTATAGGAGAACCTTATAAAAGTGAACACAATTTAGGTTTAGCAGTAGACTTTAATGATGTAAATTATGAATTTGAAGAAGAAAAAGCATTTTCATGGCTTGTAGAAAATGCAGAAAACTATGGTTTTATACTAAGATATCCAAAAGACAAAGAAGAAATAACAAAAATAAAATACGAACCATGGCATTGGAGATATGTAGGTATAGAAAATGCAAAAGAAATAAACGAATTAGGATTTTGCTTAGAAGAATACATACATTACTTAAAAACCGGGATTAAGGGACGGACCTTAAAATCCCGGTTATGTTTTTTATATAGTAGGAAAGTTCTCTTAGTAGAAGAACTTTCTGCACTAGAGAATTATATTAACCTAAGATTTTCTTATAATTTACATTTGCTAGAAAATCTTAGGTATGTTTTTTGCAAAAAAATAAAAAAATTGCTAGATAAAAGAAAAAAATTGTGTTAAAATAGCAAATGCGCTAAAAAGAAAGAAGGGAGAATAAAAATGATAAAAGAATTATCAAAATATGTAAAACAATACAAAAAGTATGCAATTTTAACACCGATTATGGTTATTTTAGAAATCATAATGGAAGTTATAATTCCATATCTTATGGCAAAAATCATAGATGTAGGAATACAAAATAATGATTTAAACTATATTATAAAAATGGGAATAATGCTTGTTGTATCTGCAATAATGTCATTAATATTTGGAGTACTTTCTGGAAAGTTTGCAGCAACTGCATCAGCAGGATTTGCAAAAAATTTAAGACAAGGAATGTTTTATAACATACAAAATTTTTCATTTACAAATATAGATAAATTTTCTACATCTAGTTTAGTAACAAGACTTACAACAGATGTAACAAATGTTCAAAATGCATTTCAAATGATTATAAGACTATTAGTAAGAGGTCCTGTAATGATAATATTTGCCTTGATTATGGCATTTTCAATAAATAAAAATTTATCATTTGTATATATAGCAACAATGCTTCCTCTTGCAATATTACTTGCGTTTATAACATTTAAAGCTCATCCATATTTTGAAAAAGTATTTAAAAAATATGATGAATTAAATAGAGTAGTGGGAGAAAACTTAAATGCCATTAGAGTTGTAAAATCATTTGCAACAGAGGATTTTGAAGAAGATAAATTCGAAAAGGTAAATTTATTAGTATATAAATTATTCAAAAAAGCAGAAAAAATAGTAATATTTAACAGCCCATTAATGCAAATTGCGATATATGGTTGTGTGTTACTATTATCTTGGCTTGGAGCAAAAGCAATTGTAGTGGGAACTATGCAAACAGGAGAACTTTCTAGCTTAATTACATATGCTTGGCAAATTCTTTCAAGTTTAATGATGCTTTCTATGGTATTAGTTATGATAATCATATCACAATCATCTGCAGAAAGAATTATGGAAGTAATTAATGAAGAGCCAACAATAAAGAACAAGGAAAATCCAATAAAAGAGATTAAAGATGGTAGTATAGAATTTATAGATGTTGACTTCCAATATGATGATGCAAAAGCAAATGAAATGTTGCCATTAGAAGATATAAACTTAAAGATAAATTCTGGAGAAACTGTTGGAATCTTAGGAGGGACAGGTAGCTCCAAAACTTCTTTAGTAAATTTAATACCTAGATTATATGATGTAAAATCTGGATTCGTAAAAGTTGGAGGAGTAGATGTAAGAAACTACGACCTTAATGCTTTAAGAGATGAAGTTGCTATGGTGTTACAAAAAAATGTCCTATTTTCTGGAACAATTGCAGAAAATTTAAGATGGGGAAATAAAAACGCTACAGACGAAGAATTAATAGAGGCTTGTAAATTAGCACAAGCAGATAGCTTTATTCAAGAATTACCAGATAAATATAATACTGTATTAGACCAAGGTGGTACAAATGTTTCTGGAGGTCAAAAACAAAGAATTTGTATTGCAAGAGCATTACTTAAAAAGCCTAAAATATTAATTTTAGATGATTCTACTAGTGCTGTAGATACAAAAACAGATGCACTAATTAAAAAAGCATTTAAAGAGAAAATACCGAATACAACAAAAATTATAATAGCACAAAGAGTAAGTTCTATTATAGATGCAGACAAAATAATTGTTATGGATAATGGTAAGATAGACGGAATTGGTACAGCTGAAGAATTATTAAAAACAAATGAAATTTATAAGGAAGTATATGAATCTCAAATGGGAGGAGATGATAAAGAAAATGAAAAAGACTAGAAAAAATACAGCTTTCAGGTTATTAAAATATTCTATGGGAGGCTATAAATTACAATTTGCAATAGTTTTAATTACTATAATAGTAAGTGCAACAACGAGTGTTATAGGAATACAATTTATTCAAAAACTTATAGATAATTATATTATTCCACTTATAGGCAACCAAAACCCTAACTATACATCATTATTACATGCTATAGTTGCTATGGGAGGTATATATTTAGTTGGGATTATAGCAACATATATTTATAACAGATTAATGCTAAACATAACACAAGGTACACTTAAAAAGATAAGAACAGATATGTTCAAACATATGCAAAGGTTGCCAATTGGTTATTTTGACAGTCATAACCATGGTGAAATTATGAGTACATATACAAATGATGTAGACACTTTAAGAGAAGCTATAAGCCAAAGTATACCTCAAATGTTTTCAGCAATAGTATCTATGATTGCAATATTAATATCAATGATTATAACTAACGTGTATTTAACTGGAATTGTTCTTGCAATGGTTGTAATAATGATGTTTGTAGCTAAATTTTTTGCAAAACATAGCTCAACACATTTTATAAATCAACAAAAAAATATTAGTAAGGTTGATGGATATATAGAAGAAATGATGAATGGGCAAAAAGTTGTAAAAGTATTTTGTTACGAAGAACGTTCTAAACAAAAATTTGATGAATTAAACGAAGAGTTATTTCAAAGTAGTAAAAAGGCAAATTCTTATGCTAATACATTAATGCCATGTATAATGAATATTGGAAACATAGGTTATGTATTAGTAGCAGTGATAGGAGGAATTTTAGCTGTAAAGCAAGTTCTTACAATTGGAAGTATTGCAGCGTTTTTACAATATATAAAAGCTTTTACAAATCCTCTAGGACAAGTTTCACAACAAATTAATTTTATTGCAATGGCTTTAGCAGGAGCTGAAAGAATTTTTGACTTAATAGATGAAAAAGTAGAAGAAGATGACGGATATGTAACTCTTGTAAATGCTAAAGAAGAAGACGGAAAAATAATAGAAGTAGCAGAAAGAACAGGAACTTGGGCATGGAAACATCCACATAGTGATGGAAGCATTACATATACTAAATTATGTGGAAATGTAGAGCTTGAAGATGTAAACTTTGGATATGTAAAAGATAAACAAATTTTATATAATATAAGTTTGGACGCAAAAGAAGGTGAAAAGGTTTCTTTTGTAGGACCAACAGGGGCAGGAAAAACAACTATTACAAATTTAATAAATCGTTTCTATGACATTCAAAGTGGAAAAATTAGGTATGATGGAATTAATATAAATAAAATGAAAAAAGATGATTTAAGAAAATCATTAGGTGTAGTTTTACAAGATACACATTTATTTACTGGAACAATAAAAGACAATATAAAATATGGAAATATGAATGCAACAGATGAAGAAGTTATTGCTGCTGCAAAACTTGCTAATGCAGATAGATTCATAAGACATTTGCCACATGCATATGACACAGAAATAACAGGTGATGGAGAAGGCTTATCACAAGGACAAAGGCAACTATTAGCTATTGCAAGAGCAGCACTTTATAATCCACCAGTACTAATATTAGATGAAGCAACAAGTTCTATAGATACTCGTACAGAAAAAATAGTACAAGATGGAATGGATAAACTAATGAAAGGTAGAACAGTTTTTGTTATTGCACATAGGTTATCTACAATCAGAAATTCGGACTTAATAATGGTTTTAGACCATGGTCATATTATAGAAAGAGGAAATCACAACGAATTAATAAAAAATAATGGAATGTATTATGGCCTATATACTGGAGCAATAGAGATAGAATAAGAAAAAATACACCGGGATTTTAAGGAACGTCCCCGAATCCCGGAGCAGAATCTTGATTGACAAATAAACCTAATTAAGTTATTATATAAATAGATATATTGTAAATAATTTATATTAAATAATATTTTAAGGAGGTATTATTATGGACGAAGAAAAAATGGTAGAACAAGAAATTAATGTAGCTAATGAAGTTGTAGCTACTATTGCTGGTATGGCAGTTTCTAAAGTTGACGGTGTCGCAAAAATGGCAGGAGGTTTTACAGAAGGTCTTAAAGCCATAGGCGGTAAAAAGCAAATGTCAAGAGGAATTAAAGTAGAAACAGATGGAGAAAATGTAAAAATAGAAATAAATATTATTGTAAGATACGGAGTAAACATAAGGGAAGTAGGAAAAAATATTCAAGAAAAAGTTAAAGAAGAAGTAGAAAACATGACAGGAAATAAAGTTGATAGAGTTGTTGTTAATGTTCAAGGCGTAAAAGTTGATGATGATACAGAGGAAAAGATAGATAATATGGAGGAATAATGTTATGGACCAAATAAAAGATTTATTAAAAAAATCTGGTACGTCTAATATATTGGTATCAATAATTTTTGGACTATTTGGAGTAATATTATGCATTTTGAATGAAGGTGCAGTAAAAGTAATTTCTTGCTTAATAGGCTTACTATTTATAATAATAGGAGTTGCAAGATTAGTAAATTATGTAAAAGGCAGAGGAATTGGAGAACATTTTAATTTTGACTTATTGTGTGGATTAGTTGCATTAGTTCTTGGAGCAGTTGCTATAATTTATACAGATGCAATAGGGGTAATATTAAGATTAATAGTAGGAACGTGGATTGTATATAGTGGAATAACGAGAATTTACTTATCTTTAAAATTAAAATTTTTTAATTCATCAATATGGATAATTAGTTTAGTATTATCAATTTTAATGGTCATATTTGGCGTATATATTATGCTAAATAGTGGAGTAATTGTAACATTAATTGGTTCATTAATGATTGCATATGCAATAATAGATATAATAGAGAGTATAATTTTTATAAAGAAAATAAAACAGTTTTAAAAAAAGATACAAGATTATATAGTATGAATAATTTTTATACTATAGTCTTGTATCTTTTTTTTCTTGAATAAAGAAAACCTTAGAATAAGAACAATTACACGTCATAAATTTTGTTTACAAATAAAACACAATTAGGAAATACTATGGATATAATTAACATGTAAAATATATCCATAGTAACCAGAAAGGGGTGACGCTAAATTAGAAAATAATATTATTAAATCTCAAAAAGAGATATTTAAAAACGAAAAAATAACAGTAAAAAGCGACATTTTTAATAAATTAATGTCAGTATACTCACTAAGCATAGAACAAATTAGAAAAATTGTTGAAGAGTGGGAGGTGAAGTACAAGGAAGTAAATTTAATAGATCATGTTAAATATAGAATAAAAAGTCCTAAAAGTATAATAAACAAAATGAAAAAGAAAAACTACGAATTAAATTATACTGAACTTATAGAAAAAATAAATGATGTAGCAGGTATTAGAATTATTTGCCCATTTAAAGAAAATGTGTATATAGTAAGACAGTTAATAATGGAAAATCCAGACATACATATATTAGATGAAAAAGATTATATTCAAAATCCTAAAAAAAGTGGTTATTCAAGTTTACACTTAATTATAGAAATTCCTGTAGAAACTGAACTTGGAAAAGTATATGTAAAAGCAGAGATACAAATAAGAACAATGGCTATGGACTTTTGGGCAAGTTTAGAACATGAGCTTAAATATAAAAATAGCAATATTACCAAAGCAGCTTCTAAAAAATTATTAAAAGCAGCTAAAGTAATGAAAAAGCTAGATACTGAAATGTCAGTAATAGCAAATGAAATACGTTAAATTCCCCTTTTAATAAATATAAAGCTATCTTAAAAGTATTATTTTTAAGGTAGCTTTTAAAATTGAACAAATTATTTGTATTTTTATAAATAATATAGTAATATATTGTAGTGTATGATAAAATAATAAAACAAATGCGAAAGAAAAGGAGTGTAATATTTGGAAAAGGAAAGTTTAAAAGGTTTAACAAACAAACAAGTAGAAGAAAGAATAAAAGATGGAAAAGTAAACAAAGTTGAAGATAATAAAACAAGAACTAATTGGGAAATTATTAGAGATAATGTATGTACATTGTTTAACTTATTCAATCTTTTAATAGCAATTGCTTTAATAGCAGTTAAAGCATATACTAATTTAGCGTATATGCTAATTATAGTAGTAAATATTATAATTGGAGTAGTACAAGAAATACATGCAAGGAACTTAGTACAAAAATTATCTGTATTAAAAGTTTCTAAAGCAAACGTGATTAGAGATGGAAAAGAAAAAGAAATAAATATAGACGAAATAGTTATAGATGACTTAATAGTATTAGATTCAGGAAAACAAATTTGCGCAGATTCTGTAGTAATGAGTGGCGAAGTAGAAGTTAATGAGTCATTACTTACAGGAGAATCAGATACAATATTAAAACAAAAAGGTGATAAATTATTATCTGGAAGTTATGTAGTTAGTGGAAAATGCTATTCTAAAGTAGAAAAAGTAGGAAAAGATAACTTTGCAGAACAAATTACAAGTGAAACTAAAAAATATAAGAGAGCAGAATCAGAACTTGTAAATTCTATGAAAAAGGTTACAAACTTTACTAGTTTTGTAATAATACCAGTAGGTTTAATTCTTTTTGTTCAAGCATATTTCTTTAGAAATGTAGATATAACAAATTCTGTTGTTTCTACTGCAGCAGCATTATTAGGAATGCTACCTAAAGGACTAATGTTACTTATAACAATATCTTTAGCAACAGGAGTAATAAAACTTGCCAAAAAACGTGTATTAGTACAAGATTTATACAGTGTAGAAACATTGGCACATATAGATACTTTATGTTTAGACAAAACAGGTACAATTACAGAAGGAAGAATGAAAGTAGACAATGTAAAAATATATAATGAAAAATGCATGCCACATCCTATGCAAAAAATGATGGTAGCATTTGTAAATGAGATGTCAGATAATAATGCAACATTTATGGCCCTTAAAGACTATTATAAAGGTGAAGATAAATTTGAAATAGAAGATAATATGGCATTTTCTTCTGAAAGAAAATGGAGCTCAATAAGCTTTAAAGGAATTGGCTCTATAGTATTAGGAGCACCAGAACGTTTAATAGAAAAAAGTAAAATGGAAATGCCAGAAGAAGTTGTAACAGCACAAAAAGCAGGAAAAAGAATGCTATTTGTAGGGTATTCAAAAGAAACTGTAAGTGATGAAAACTTACCAAATTTAGAGATTGTTGCCTCTATAACATTGGACGATCCATTAAGAAAAAATGCAAAAGAAATGTTAGGTTTCTTTAAAACACAGTCTGTAGATATAAAAATAATTTCTGGAGATAATCCATTAACAGTTTCAAGTATAGCTAAAAAAGCAGGACTAGAATCGTATGATTCTTATATAGATTTGTCAACAATAAATTCAGATGATCAAATTCCAGAATTAGTAGATAAATATAGTGTATTTGCAAGGGTTATGCCACACCAAAAAAGTTTAATAGTAAAAGCTCTTCAAGAAAAAGGACATTCTGTAGCAATGACTGGTGATGGGGTAAATGATGTTGTTGCACTTAAACAAGCAGATTGTAGTATAACGTTACCAGAAGCTTCAGACATTGCAAGACAAGTTTCACAAATAGTATTATTAAATTCAGATTTTAGTGTATTAAAAGATGTATTAATGGAAGGAAGAAGAGTTGTTAATAATATAACAAACGTAGCTAGAATATTCTTTATTAAAACAATATATTCAATGCTATTAGCATTATTCAACATAGTAACAAATACAGCATTCCCATTTATACCAATACAAATAACACTAATAGATTTAGCAATAGAAGGTTATACATCATTCTTCTTATCTTTCTTAGAAAATTCGAAACCATTAAAGGGAACTTTCTTACGAACTGTAATAAGGAATGCATTGCCATATGCTTTAACAATAATTATTAGTATCATACTTATAACATTTACAAGATCTGGTATGGGATTAAATATAGAAGAATCACATACTCTTATGTATTTAATTATAGGTGGTGTAAGCATTTTTGCAGTAATAGAAGCATGTAGACCATTTAATAGGATAAGTACATTTTTATGTACAACAACAGCAGTAGGATTTTTCTTTGCAGCAATTTTATTTAAGAAATTATTACATTTAACAGCTATAAATGAGCAAGTAATACTTATATTAGGAGCAAGTTTAATTTTGGCATATATTGTAGTTACAGGTCTTAAATATTTAATTAATAATTTAAGTAATGATTTAGAAAAAGCAAGAGAATAATAGGTGATGTAATGCAAAATATATTCTTAAATATATTTTTAATAATAGGGATTTTATTAACATATAGTGGAGTATCTGGAATATTAACAGATATATATAGAAAAAGAAAAGTATTAAATAGAAAGTATTTAATACTAATGCTTGGGATTATGGTGGTTTTTTCTGCCATAATTCCAAATTTAATTAATAACAAAATAACGATATTTATTAAATATGTATCAATATATTTTTCTATAACTTTTATCATATTTTGTATATTAAACATAATAGTTAATTTAAATATTCGAAAAAGAACATATAATGTAATAATTGTTTTAGGTGGATACTTATTAAATGGTAACCAATTAACAAGAGCTCTAACAAAACGACTAAATTTGGCCATAGAATTGTACAATAGTCAAAAAGAAAGAACAAAGATTATTGTATCTGGTGGAAAAATAAGAGAAGAAACAATAACAGAAGCAGAAGCGATGGAAAAATATTTAATTAGTAAAAATATTCCAATACAAGATATTATAAAAGAAGATAAGTCTAAAAATACTTTGGAAAATTTTAAGTTTTCTAAACAAAAACTAGAAGAACTCAATATAAGTGAAAATATAGCATTTGTAAGCAATAATTTTCATATACTAAGGTCAAAGATTTATGCTTCAAAAAATAAAGTAAAGGCTAAAGGAGTAGGTGCAAAAACTTTATGGTACTATTTCCCAGAAGCTTTTATAAATGAATATTTAGCAATTGTATTGTTATATAAAAATATATTAATTTTATATTTTTTTATATCAGTATTTCTAACAATAATAGCAAAATAAATTTAAGTATATGACCATGAAAGGAATAGAAAATGAAAAAGTATGGCTTTTTTGGTGGTAGTTTTAATCCTCCAACTATAGCTCACGAAATAATAGCAAAAGATATAGCAATTAAATTTGATTTGGATAAAGTGTATTTTGTACCAGTTGGTAATTTTTATAGTAAAGCAGATTTAATAGATGCAAGAAAAAGATTTGAAATGCTTAATCTTATTAAAACTAATAAGGTAGATGTTCTAGATATAGAGATAAGAATAAAAAAAAGATTACAAACTATAGACGCATTTAACTTAATAAACCATAAATTTAATTTATCCGAAAACTATTTTATTTTAGGCGGAGATAATCTAGAAAAATTGCCAAATTGGAAAGAAGCAGAAAAATGCTTAAAGAGTAAAATTATTGCTATTAAAAGAGGTAGAAAAATAGAAGATATAATAGAAAACAATAATTTATTAAAAGAAAATAAAGAAAGAATATTTATATATAATACTAATAAATTATCAAATTATAGTTCTACAGAAGTGAGAAATGCAATAAAAAATAACAATAAAGAAATATTAAAAGAAATGCTTAACGAAAAAGTGTATTCATATGTAGAAAAAAATATGTTATATAAAGGAGAATAATAGTGAAAATATTATTAGTAATGGATCAATTCGAAAATGCAAATAATGGTACAACAATTTCTGCAATAAGATTTGCAGAAGGATTAAAAAAAAGAGGACATGAAGTAAGAATATTAAGTACAGGAACAGAAGGTGAAAATAAATATGTTGTAAAAACATTAAAGCTTCCAATAGGTGTTTCTAATATTATAAAATCACAAGGGATGTGCTTTGGAGTACCAAATGAAGAGATAATAAGAAAAGCAATGGAAGGTGTAGATATTGTACATTTTTATATGCCTTTTTGGCTTTCTAAAGCTAGTTTAAAAATTGCGGAAGAATTAAAAATTCCTCATACAGCTGCTTTCCATGTGCAACCAGAAAATATAACATATACAATAAAATTAGGAAATAATAAATTAGTTAATAAAAAAATATATAGTAAATTTAGAGATAACTTCTTTAATAAATTTAGGCATATACATTGTCCTAGTAAGTTTATTGCAGATCAATTAGCACAAAATGATTATACTGCAAAATTGCATATTATTTCTAATGGAATACAAGATAAATTTCAGTTTACTCCAAAGGAAAAACATGATAAAATAGTAATAACTATGGTAGGTAGATTATCTGGGGAAAAAAGACAAGATTTATTATTTGAGGCGATAAAAAAATCTAAATATGAAAAGAATATTCAATTAGTATTGGCAGGGAAAGGACCAAAATATAAAAAATATGTTCAATTTGGTAAAGAATTAACAAATGAGCCAATAATAACATTTTTAGATGAAGAAAAATTACTAAAATTGCTAGCAAATACAGATTTATATGTACATACCTCAGATGCAGAAATAGAAGCTATTTCTTGTTTAGAAGCAATTGCTTGTGGAAATGTACCTATTATAGCTAATAGTGAAAGATCCGCAACACCACAATTTGCATTAGACGAAAGAAGTTTATTCGAGGCAGGAAACAGTGATGATTTAGCTAAAAAGATAGATATGTGGTTGGATAATACAGAAGAACTAAATAACATGAGAAAAATATACAGTGAAAGTGCAGAAAAATATAGAATAGAGAAGAGTATGGAGAAAATAGAGGAGATGTTTAATGATGAAATTAAAGAATACAATATTTAATTTTTTCGCAAACATATTTTATTATCTTATAGCAGTACCAATAGTGTTTTTAATAGACAAAATATTTCTTAACTATAAAGTTATAGGTCGAGAAAATATAAAAAAAGTTCCGGGAGGAAAGATAACAATATCTAATCATATGCACTATCTAGATTGTACAATGAATGGACTTGCAAATTTCCCGGATTATTCATATTTTGTTACACTAGAGTCAAATTTTAAAATACCTGTAGTAGGTCCGTTAATAAAATTGTTAAGAGCAATTCCAATACCAACAAAGATAGAAGAGAAAAAGCAATTTTATAAAAACATTTCTAAACTTTTAGAAGAAGGAGAAACAATACATATATATCCAGAAGGAGAATTACGTGTATATGAAAAAGAATTAAACAAATTCCATAAAGGCGCATTTGCAATGGCAGTAGAAAACAATGTACCAATAATACCAACAGTAATAACAACACATAAACCAGAAGGAATTTACAAATACATAAAGACAAAACCAGTAATGACACACGTAATACTAGAACCAATATATCCAGACTTAACAATAGAAAATAAACTAGAAAGAATAGAAAAATTAAAACAAGAATCATACTATAGAATGAAAGAAGTTCTAGAAAGAACAGAACTTTGCTACGAAATCGGGATCGAGGGACGGTCCTTAAAATCCCTATTAAAAAATGGATTTTAAAGTAAGCTAATATAAAGAATTTTCTTACTATATAAGAAGCAATGTAAAAAACACATTGCTTTTTTTGTTGCAATATATAAGCTTTTATTATATAATAAGCACGGAAAATAGGATAGGATAAGGTGATTTTATGATAGATTTTAAAGAGAAAATAGCAGAAGAAATAAGCAAAAAAATAGACATTACAAAAGAAGAATTAAAAGAATATTTAGAAATACCAAAAGATAGTAAAATGGGAGATTATGCACTTCCTTGTTTTAAACTTGCAAAACAAATGAGAAAATCACCAGTAGATATTGCAAATGGAATAAAAGAAGAAATAGAAGTTCCAAACACTTATATTTCTAAAATTGATGCAATAAATGGTTTTTTAAATATATTTATAAATAACGAAATGCTAGTAAAAGATTTATTAAACGAAATGGAAAATAAAAAAGAAGCATATGGGTCTTCTAACATTGGTAATGGAAAGAATATAATAGTAGAATATTCTTCTCCAAATATTGCAAAACCATTTCACGTTGGACATTTAAGAACAACAGTAATAGGTAGAGCTCTATATAATATGTATAAATTTCTTGGGTATAATACTATTGGAATTAACCATTTAGGAGATTGGGGAACACAATTTGGTAAATTAATAGAAGGTTATAAAAGATTTGGGAACGAATATAATTTAGAAGAAAATCCAATAGATAAACTTACAGAAATTTATGTAAGAATTAACGAATTATGTAAGGAAGATGAATCTGCACTAGAAGATTGCAGAAATAATTTTAAGAAACTAGAAGACGGAGATGAATATTGTACAAACATTTGGAAGAAATTTAAAGAACTAAGTTTAAAAGAATTCCAAAGAATATATGATATTTTAGATGTTCACTTTGATTCAAATAATGGTGAATCATTCTATACAGACAAAATGCCAGAAATTGTAGAAATTTTAAGAAAGAATAATAAATTAGTAAAATCACAAGGTGCAGAAATAGTAGACTTAGAATATGCAGATATACCACCATTAATGGTAGCAAAGTCTAATGGGTCAACAACATATGCTACAAGGGACTTAGCAGCAGTAGTATATAGAGCAAGAACATATGATTTTGATAAATGTATATATGTAGTTGGATCTGAGCAAATATTGCATTTTAAACAAGTATTCGAAGTTGCAAAATATTTGGATTTAGACCAAAAATATACAAATGGATTAATACATGTACCTTATGGAATGGTAAGATTAAAAACAGGAAGAATGTCTACAAGAGAAGGTACTTTAATAAAATTAGAGGACATTTTAAATGAAGCGATAACAAGAGCGAAAGCAATAATAGAACAAAAAAATCCAAACTTAGAAGGAAAAGAAGAAATAGCAAAAAAAGTTGGAATAGGTGCAGTAATTTTTAATGACTTATCTAACAATATTATAAAAGATGAAGTTTTCGATTGGGATATTATGCTAAATTTCCAAGGAGAAACAGGACCATATATACAATATATGTATGTAAGAACAAAGAGTATCTTAGAAAAAGAAAATTATACTATGAATAAGGACTTAGTAGATATTTCAGAAATAGAGAAAAATGGAATGGAAGTTGTAAAACAACTTTATAAGTTTGAAGAAACTATAAAACAAGCAATAGACAAAAATGAACCATCAATAATATCACGTTACTTAATAGAAATTTCTAAATTATATAGTAGTTTTTATAATGATAACAAAATATTAGTAGAAGATGAAAAGATAAAAAATACAAGACTTTGCTTAACATATATGGTGGGTAATGTATTAAAAATAGGTGCAAACTTATTAGGAATGGAAATGCCAGACAGAATGTAAGGAGGAAAAGAATATGGGAAAATATTTTGAAACAGATGGAATTAGGAGAATTGCAAATACAGAGCTAACTCCAGAATTAGTTTATAAAGTTGCAAAGGCAGGAGCTTACGTGCTAGCTAAGCACTCTGACCATAGTCCAACAATTTTAATTGGAAGAGATACTAGAATTTCTGGTAGTTTAATAGAAAGTGCAATGACAGCAGGTTTCTTAAGCTATGGAGCAAATGTAAAGCAATTAGGAGTTTTGCCAACACCAGCTGTTGCATATTTAACTAGAAAATTAAAAGCAGATGCAAGTGTTGTAATATCTGCATCTCATAACACTTATGAATTTAATGGTGTAAAATACTTTAGTAATGAAGGAACAAAAATACCAGACAATATAGAAGAAGAAATAGAAGAAGTTATGGACTCTGGCAAATTAGATGAACTTACAGCTTGTAACGATAAAATAGGAATATCAGAAAATGCAGAAGAATTAGTAGACGAATATGTATATTTCTTTAGAAAAACATTTGAAGAAATTATAGAAAAATATAACACAGACGATTTTAAAGTTGTAATAGATACAGCTAATGGAGCAACATATGAAATTGCAGAAAAAGTGTTTTCTAAATTAAAAATTAATCACAAAATTATAAATAATGCACCTAATGGAATAAATATTAACAAAAATTGTGGATCAACACATTTAGAAATGCTTAAAAAATATGTAGTAGAGAATGGATACAGCTTAGGAATAGCATATGATGGTGATGGAGATAGATGTTTATTAGTTGATGAAAACGGTGAAGTTATAGATGGTGATAAGATATTGGCAATTGTTTCAAACTATATGAAACAAAAAGGAACACTAAAAAAAGACACTTTAGTTGCAACAGTTATGAGTAATTTAGGACTAGATATATATTCTAAAGAGAATGACATTAACTTCGTTAGAACAAAAGTAGGAGATAGATATGTATTAGAAGAAATGAAGAAAAACGGATACAACTTAGGAGGAGAACAATCTGGACATATTATATTTTTAGACTACAATCCAACAGGAGATGGAATATTAACTTCATTAATGTTTATTTCTATCATGTTAGAAAAAGCAGAAAAAGCAAGTAAATTAGAAGAAATAATAAATATATATCCTCAAGTACTTATAAATGCAAAAGTTTCTAACGAAAAGAAATATGATTTCGACAAAGATGCAGTTATTAGAAGTTCAATAGAAGAAGTAGAAAGAGAATTCTCTGGAACTGGAAGAGTTTTAATAAGAACATCTGGAACAGAGCCATTAGTAAGAGTTATGATAGAAGGTAAAGACCAAGAATATATAACTGAAAAAGCTAAATCTATAGCAGAATTAATAGAACAAAGATTAAGCTAAAAAAATAAATAAAAGGAAGATGATGTAGGTGGATAAAAAAACATATTATATAACTACTCCAATTTATTATCCAAGTGGAAAATTTCACATTGGTACAGCATATACAGAAGTATTTGCAAATACAATGAAAAAATATAAACAAAAAAGAGGATATGATTCATATCTTTTAACAGGGTTAGATGAGCATGGGCAAAAAGTTCAAACAGTTGCAGAAAATGCAGGAAAAACTCCACAGGAACATGTTGATGAAATGGCAGAAAATGCAAAAAAACTTTGGGAAAAGATGAATATAGAATATGATGACTTTATAAGAACAACGGAGCCAAGACACTATAAAATTGTAGAAGATATTTTCGAAAAGCTTTTAGCAAAAGGAGATATTTATAAAGGAGAATATGAGGGATGGTATTGTATGCCATGCGAAACATATTTTACAGAAACACAATTAGTAGATGGAAAATGCCCAGACTGCGGTAGAGAAGTTAAGAAAATGAAAGAAGAAGCATATTTCTTTAATATGAAGAAATATGCAGATAAATTAATACAATTTTATGAAGAAAATCCAAAGTTTATAGAACCGGAATCTAGAAAAAATGAAATATTTAATAATTTCTTAAAACCAGGTTTAGAAGATTTGTGTATAACAAGAACTACCTTCGACTGGGGGGTAAAAGTAAAAAGTGATCCTAAACATGTTGTATATGTATGGCTTGACGCACTAGCAAATTACATTACAGCTCTAGGTTATGGATCTGATAATGAGGAATTATTTAATAAATATTGGCCAGCAGACTTACATGTTGTTGGTAAAGACATTATAAGATTTCACGGAATATATTGGCCAATTTTCTTAATGGCATTAGATTTACCACTTCCAAAGAAAATTTATGCACATGGTTTTATAATGATGAAAGATGGTAAAATGTCTAAATCTAAGGGAAATGTAATTTATCCAGAAATTTTAATAGATAGATATGGTATAGATGCTACAAAATATTTCCTAATTAGAGAATTTCCTTTTGGACAAGACACTATATTTACACCAGAAGGTTTTGTGGAAAGATTTAATTATGACTTATGTAATGATTTAGGAAATCTACTAAATAGAACAATAGGAATGATAAATAAATACTTTGATGGAAATATCTATGAATATAATGGCTATAGAAATGAACCAGACGAAGAAATAGAAAAATATTCATTAGAACAAATAAAAATTGTAGAAGAAAAAATGGAAAATTTACATTTGAATGAAGCATTAGCAGAAATTTGGAGCTTAATTTCTAGAACAAATAAATATATAGACGAAACAGCCCCATGGTTACTTGCAAAAGATGAGGATATGCAAGATAAATTAAAATCTGTAATGTATCATTTATGTGAAAACCTAAGAAAAGTTGCAATATTAATTAGTCCATTTATGGAAGAAACATCAAATAGCATATTTAATCAACTAGGTCTAACAAACGAAAATTTACAAACATGGGAAAGTTTATATGAATATAATAAAATTCCTGATGGCACAAAGGTAATAGAAAAAGGAGTACCTTTATTTGTAAGATTAGATTTAGAAGAAGAAGTTTCTTATATAAGAGAACAAATGTCAAAAAAATAAAATTTGTATAATATGAGTAATTTAAAATAAAAACTATAATTTTAAGGAGGACAATTTATTTGGAATTAGACCTATTAAACAACATTATTAGGGGGCAAAACGATATTGATATGAATCAATTTAAAAGGGAGCTAACAAATAAATTAGAAGAAATGGAAAATAGATTTACAGTTGATAGAATTGAAAACGATATAGCAGTTTTAGAAAATCGTGATACAGGAGAAATGTTTAATGTAAATAAAAGCGATTTACCACAAGAGTTAAAAGAAGGAACAATTTTAAAAATGGTTAACAACAAGTATGAAATAGACAAAGAAGAACAAAAAAAGGTTGAAGATAGAATAAGAGATAAAATGAACAAATTGTGGAAATAAAACAAAAGAAAGAATGGAGTAAGTAACATGGAAAAGAAAGATGATAATGAGCAAATTAGTCTTTGGGAAAAGTCAAAATTAGGGAGAAAAACTAAATATTATAAAATACACACATGGCTTAGTAGACTAGCTTCACTAATAATTTTAATTGTTTTACTAGTATTAGGAAAGAATTATTGGGAAACACACGACTACAATAATTATATAGAAAATGCATTAGGAAACAAAATTCAAGATGATGTTATAATAAATGACATAGAAAAAACAAATACTATAGAAACAGAAGCAGTAGCAGATGGAAATCTTAGAGTGTATTATATAGATGTAGGACAAGCAGATAGTACTTTAGTTGTAGATAAAGACAAAACTATGTTAATAGATGCAGGAACAAATGAAGCAGGAGATACTGTCGTACAGTTTTTAAAAGATAAAGGGATAACTAAAATAGACTATTTAATAGGAACACATCCTCATGAAGACCATATCGGAGGACTAGACGATGTTATAGATAATTTTGACATTGGAACAATTTATATGCCAAAAATGCAAACTACAACAAAAACTTTTGAAGATGTTTTAGATAGTATTGCAAATAAAAACTTACAAGTTACAACTCCAGTTGTTGGAGATACATTTAAATTAACAAATGCAAATTGTACTATAATGGCTATAGACACAAAGGATACAAAGGACAATTTGAATTTATCTTCTATTGTTTTAAGAATGTCATATGGAGGAAATAGTTTCTTGTTTATGGGAGATGCAGAAGCAGAAGTGGAAGCTAGTAGGACATGGCAACCAGCAGATGTTTTAAAAGTGGGACACCATGGGTCAAGAACATCTTCTACACAAAACTTTGTTTTTCAAGTAATGCCATCTATAGCAATTATACCAGTAGGAAAAGATAATTCATATAATTTGCCAAATAAGGAAACATTAGATAAGTTAAGTTCTGTTGGTGCAAAAATATATAGAACAGATGAAGATGGTAGTATTCTTGTTGTAAGTGATGGTTCTAATATAAAAGTGGAAACAAAAGTAAGATAGAAGGAGAAAGAAATGAAAGAGTTTATAAGGAAGCATTTAAATAAATTAAACATAGGGCTTATTCTATTAATTGTAGTAGTACCTATGCTTCTATGCTTTAATGATAGTTTGTGGTTTGACGAGGCATATTCTGTAGGAATTGCAAGACAACCATGGGGGAATCTATTAATTTCTACAATTAATGATGTTCACCCAATATTGTATTATGTATTGCTTAAGTTATATTCATTAATTTGTGGAACTAGTGTAATAGCATTAAGAATATTTTCAGTAATTCCAATAATTTTATTAGCAATATTTTCATTTGTAAAAATAAGGAAAGAGTTTGGTGAAAAAGTAAGTTTTTACTTTAACTTAGTGCTTTTATTATTGCCTGTTACAATGCATTACGGTTCACAAATAAGAATGTATAGCTTAGCAATGCTTTTTGTTACAATAACAGCAGTATATGCATACTTAGCTTATAAAAATAATAAGAAGAAAGATTGGATAATATTTGCAGTAGCTAGCATTTGTAGTGCATATACACATTATTTTGCATTATTTACTATTGGAATTATAAACATTTTATTGCTTTTCTTTATAATAAGAGAGAAAAAGGAACTTTTAAAAAGATGGTTTATATATGGTGCTATACAAATAATTTGCTATTTACCAGGAGCATTAATTTTCTTTATGCAATCATCTAGAGTAGCAAATGGATTTTGGATAAGTGTACAATATCCAGATATTATAACTCAAATTATAGAATTTTTCTTTTTAGATAGTATTAATTCTGGTTTACCATCTATATTTGGATTATTTATAGTAGTATATATGATTTTAAGAGTACATAAATTATATTTAGAAGATAAAAAGAAAATAAGACCAGTTACAATTGCTCTAACTACTTGTGGACTAGTAATACTTGTAACATTATTAATTTCTTTTGTAAGAGCAGTATTTATACCAAGATATATGTTACCAATGTTAGGATTATTTATATTTGCACTAGCATATGTATTAGCTGTCGAAAAAAGTCGAATAGTAAAAATAGTAATATGCGCTGGACTAATAGGATTAACTATTTGGAATGGAATTACATTATGGAATAAATCTTATTCTGAAGAAAATAGTAAGCCTATAGAGGCAATTAAAGCAGAAGTACAAGAAAACGACATTTTTGTATATACAACAATAGGACCTAGTAGTTCTGTTGCTATAGAATTTAATAAAAATCAACAATATTTTTACAATAAAGATAATTGGACAGTAGAAAAAGCTTATGGGGCTTTTGCACCACAAATGAAAGTTGTAAATAATTTAGAAGAAATAGAAAATTATACCGGTAGAATTTGGGTTATAGATGCTGCAGATTCTAATATGTATGACTATATAAGCGAAATGGAAGGAACAAATATTATAAAAAATAAAGAAGAATATAGCCATCCATTTAGTGGTGATAAATTTATAATATCATTATTTGAAAAAAAATAAAAAAAATTTAATTGTACGACAAGTTTCGACAAAAAATATCGACACTATATGCTATAATTTGTATATAGGGAGGTATGCGATATGGATGTTAATTTAGAAATTCAAAAACATAGAGCAAAATTGGAACAAATGATTTTAGACAAAGAGGACTATAATGAAATAGTTAGGCAAAGCCAAAAACTGGATAAATACATAAATATCGCAATGGAGCAAATGCTGTCGAAATCAGAAACTAGTAACTAAAAGCACTATTAATTTTAATAGTGCTTTTAGTGAAAGTATTAATAAATTTAAAGAATAAAATAACAATATGATTGACATTATAACAAATAAGAAATAAAATAAATAAGAAAATGAATTTAAGGAAGGTGATTTTTTATGCCATTTGTAACAACAAAGGAAATGTTTGAAAAATCTATGAAGGAGAAATTTGCAATAGGTGCATTTAATATTAATAATATGGAGTTTGTACAAGCAATAATGGATGCAGCAGCTAAAGAAAACTCACCAGTTATATTACAAACTTCAGCAAGTGCTATAAAATATGCAAGAATACCATATTTAAAGAAAATGATAGAAGCTGGTTTAGAAGAACATGATATTCCAGTAGCACTACACTTAGATCATGGGCCAGATTTTGAAACTTGTAAAATGTGTGTAGATAATGGTTATACATCAATAATGTTTGACGGTTCAAAATACGACTTCGAAACAAATATTAAATTAACAAAAGAAGTTGTAGATTATGCTCATGCACATGGTGTAGTAGTAGAAGCAGAACTTGGAAAATTAGCAGGAATTGAAGACGATGTTAATGTTTCTGCGGAAGATGCAATGTATACAGATCCAGAAGAAGCAAAAGAATTTGTAGAAAGAACAGGATGCGATTCTTTAGCGATAGCAATTGGAACAAGTCATGGAGCTTACAAATTTAAAGGTGAAGCAAAATTAAGATTTGATATTTTAGCTAAAATAAAAGAAAAAATACCAAATACACCAATAGTATTACATGGAGCTTCAACAGTTATACCAGAACTTGTAGAAATTTGTAACAAATATGGAGCAGACCTACCAGGAGCAAAAGGTGTTCCAGACGAAATATTACATGAAGCAAGTACTTTAGGAGTATCAAAAATAAATGTAGATACAGACTTAAGATTAGCTATGACAGCAGGAATAAGAGAAACATTTGTAGAAAGCCCAAATGTATTTGACCCAAGAAAATATATGGGAAAAGGAAGAGACTTAATAGAAGAAACAGTAGCACACAAAATAAGAGAAGTATTTGGTTCAAGCAACAAAGCATAACAGGGATCGGGGGACGGTCCTAAAAATCCCTTCTTTACATATTATAAAGAAGGGATTTTTTATATATAATTATAGACTAACTAAGATTTTCTTAGAATTTATATTTGCAAGTAGAATATCAGGTTCACTTTTTTCTATAAAATTATTTATCTAATTTTTTGTTTTCAGGATTTTTAAAGCTTAAATACCATGTCATACCATTTTTATTTTTGCTAAGACTATCATTCCTTTGGCAAAGTGAGGAAAAAGTTTGTGGAGGAGGAATTATCATCGGGTTACCAGGAACCCAATTAGCAGGTGTCATACACTTATTTTGGTCAGCATATTGCAAAGCAGTTACAGTTCTTAATATTTCGGGGATATATCTACCTACATTCATAGGATAAACAAAAATGCTCCTAATAATTCCATTATTATCAATAATAAAGACATTTCGTACAGTTTCAGTTGTACTTATATCATTGGAAATCATACCATATTTTCTAGAGATAATTCCGCTTTGATCTGCAATAATTGGAAAATTTACAACAAGACCTGTCTTTAAATAAATATCATATAACCAAGCTAAATGGGAGTTTAAACCATCTACACTTATTCCAATAAGCTCGGTATTTATTTTCTTAAAATATGTATCTGCTTTAGCGAAGCCAATTATTTCGGTAGTACACACTGGGGTAAAGTCTCCAGGGTGAGAAAAAAATACTACCCATTTGCCTTTATAGCTAGAAAGAGAAATATCACCAGTTGTAGAAATAGCATTAAAATCTGGAGCTTCCATACCAATTTTTAAATTGTTATTCATCATTATTTCATAATCCATAAAAATATACTCCTTTATATTTTTATTAATAGTATATGGAATAAAAATATTTTTGTTAATAAAATGTCAATAATAATAAAAATGTGGATAATTAATAACGAAATAATTTGGTTAATAAAATACGAACTAGAATAAAAAAAGAATATAAGTGAATAATAAGAATAGTTACAATAAAGATATGGAGGTATAATAATATGGAGTATAACCAAAAAATACATTGTTCGGTAGGAAGTTGTAAATATAATGATGTAACAGTTCAAGAATGCAAATTAAAGGCTATAAATGTTATGCCAAATACAAATGTAAACACAGGGACTGAGAAAGAAACAATGTGTGTAAGTTATAAAAAAGACCAATAATATAAAAAATAAAAAAGCACAATACGTTATTTGTAATGTGCTTTTTCATTTAATAGGAAAGTTCTCCTAGTATGAGAACTTTCTGCACTAGAGAATTATGGAGAACATTAAATTTTCCTAAAATTTACATTTATTATAAAATCTTAGATTTGAAAAATAAAACTTGAATTTTAAGAGCGTCCACCAATTCCAAAACCTTTTAATATTTGCTTATTAGCGTCTTTCTTTTTTAAATCTTCTCTTTTATCATATAATTTTTTACCTTTAGCAAGGGCAAGTTCCAATTTTACTAAACTTCCATTAAAATAGATACTTAATGGTATTAAAGCATAACCTTTTTGTTTTATTTGACCATATAATTTTAGAATTTCTTTTTTATGTAGTAAAAGTTTTTTAGGTCTTAAAGGATCTTTATTATATATATTTCCATGTTCATAAGGACTTATATGCATATTATATACATAGCATTCAGAATTAGAAATACTAGCATAACTATCTTTTAAATTAACTTTTCCTTGTCTAATAGATTTAATTTCTGTACCAGACAATACTATTCCAGTTTCATAAGTATCTAATATTTCATAATTATGTCTGGCGGTTGGATTTTTAGCAATTAATTTTGTGTTCATAAAATTACCTCTCTTATTTTTGTTATTTTATTATAACATGAAAATAAAAAAAGTAAAGATTAAGCTGTTACAAAGGAAAGTAACAGCTTAAAATTAGGAACTTTAATTACAAGCATAGTTTAATTAAAGTAATTTTTACTATTCATCACGATTTCTTTTTAATAAATACCAAACAAGAAAAGCAATACCTAATGTAATAGCAACAACTATAATCCAAGACCAAACAGTACCATTAGAAAAAGCTGAAGTGCTTGCATCGGTAGCAGTTTTTGTTACATTATATGCGCCATTTTTAGCACCTTCTGTAGCTTCAACAATACCGTTTTTAAAATCCTTTGTTTGCTCGGTAGTTTTTGTGACTATATTACTAGACATATCTTTCATTGAATTAGAAGTATTTTTTACAGCACCATAGGCATTTTGCATAACATTTTCTGTATGCCCAACACCATTTTGTGTAGACTCCGCAGCTTTATGAAGCATATCGTTATTAGCGAAAGAATTACCAGTTATAAAAAATATTATTAGAGCAGAAAATATAACAAAAGAAATCTTTTTAGCTAGATTAGCCATAATTTACCTCCTGCTAAAGTTTGAAATATTATAAAATATCTCCTTATTATTTTTAGAAATTTAATAAAAAATATACAAAAAAAATAAACCAATCTAACTAAAGATTGGTAAAAAATTAATGTTTTAATCTAATTAATATCGCAATACTTAATAAGATAAGAAGTATTCCAATTACAATTAACAAAATATTTAAAATATTAGAAATATCTAAACCACCAGAAGCTGAAGTAGAAGAGTAGTTTGTAGGTGCAGGTGGAGCATAAGTGTCTTCCGTAACTGCAGTATTAGATGTTTCATTTGATGTAAGATTCATGTCTATATCATCCACTGCAAAAACAGGGGAAATATTTACAAAAAATAAACTTAAAATTATTATTGGTACGATTAATAAAAATTTTTTTATCATATGTTTAAAACCTCCTAAAAATGTCCTTATTCATATTATCTATTTTATACATAACAATCATACACAAAAATACAAAAAAAGTCCATACAAAACTAAAAAAAATTAAAAAAATATTGACATTATAAAATCTTAAATATATCTTAAAGGAAAGGAGTGATAACATGGATGAATATATGCAAAAACTAGTGAAAAGTAAAGAATTTGAAATATATAAAAATTTAGATAAAGCAACGCTAAAAATAATGTTAATGTACCTAAAATTTAATTTAATAGAAATATATAAACAAAATGAAAATGAAGCAAGTAATAATCAAATTAGATATGCTGTTATAAAAAGTTGTATCCCATCAGATTACAATTATTTAGAGTTTTTGATGGACTGTAATTATAGAATTAATTTAAATCTTGCAAGAAATGTCTTTATAGACAGAATTGGAGAAAAGAAAAACAAATGCCAAAATTGCAATATAGGGTATTGCATTAAATATTTATTAAGAAATTTTTTATGCGAAATATTAAAAATACAAAATAGGGATAAAAGTATAATAAATGCTGAAGAATTAATAAAACAATTTTTAAATGAAGAAGATAACATTGTGTTAAATAACACGGCAAAAGTTCAATTTGATAATATAGATATAGTTTCTTTAATGTTTGTAGAATTAATTTTAAAAAATAAATTTATACAATTAAAAGAATATAATGAGGAGACAAAAATAGCTAAATTTAATGTATTAAACTTAGTAAATTTAGAAGATTATACTTATTATATTAATAAAATACATCAATACTATTCTGGAGACTATAACAATGAAGTTGCAATTAATATAGATGAATTTGAAAAAAGTATCAATCTTGCAGATGTGACCAATTATAAATATATTTATAAGCTAGCTTCATATTATACATTTTTAATAGAAAATAAAAAAATAGATGTTATAAAACAATTAGAAAAATATATATTACAAAGAAATAAAGATAAAATTAGTAATAGAGGTAAATTATTTAATAGAATATATTTAGAACGTGTAGAAAAATTATCTTGCAATAAAGAAACAAAAAATAAAATAAAAAAATTATTTAATTATGTTTTAAATTATAACTATGTTACATCAACACCTTTTGTACCTATTAATATTGTAATGTATACAGAAGATAGGGAAATGGCTACAAATATTTCTGAACTAATTGGAGAATATATGTGGTATTTTGTATATTTAAAAGACAATACCAAATATTATGAATATTCGATGAATGAAATAATATCTGACAAAAATATAATAAACAAGATGTATGTAGATTATAATAATGATAAATTTAACTATAAATATGGAATAGTAAGAATTATGGACTTTCAAAATATAATATATGCTTCTGAAAAAGAGCAAAATATTATATTAAACTTATTAACTGAAAAAATATTAAAAAATAATAACAGAATAGTTACTATGATTTATGGAAACAAAGAAATAATAAAAGGAATACTAGATAAACATCCAATTTTAGCAGAAAATTTATTTAATGTAGAGCTAGATATAGATGAACTAAATACAGATGAAGTTTATAATATGGTAGTCCAAAAACTTAGTCTAACAGAAAATTTAACAGATGAAATAAAAATAAAATTATATAATTATATAAAATTAAGTTATGGAAGTAGTGAACTAAAAAATACAGAATATGCAAAAGTATTATTCAATAAGATTATTTTAAATGAAAATAGTCAATTTGATATTAATAAAAACAATGTATTAAGCTTAGATGATATTCCTAATTTATACAATACAAGAGATTTGCCACAAATTTTATCAGACTTAAATGAAATGATAGGCTTGGGAAAAATAAAAGAACAAATTAATAATTTAGTTAGTTTGTTAAAATTTAATAAAAAAGCTAACTTAGATATATCTAATTTTAATTTGCATATGGTGTTTACAGGGAATCCAGGAACAGGAAAAACGACTGTTGCTAGACTTTTAAGTGATATATTATATAATTTAGGATATACTAAGAAAAATAAACTTGTAGAAGTTTCTGCAAAAGACTTAATTGCAGAATATGTAGGACAAACTGCAGGAAAAACATATAATGTACTAAAATCTGCTTTTGGAGGAGTTTTATTTATAGACGAAGCATACTCTATTGTAGAAAATGGTCCTAACGCATCATTTTCCAGTGACTGTATGACTACAATTTTAAAGGTTTTAGAAGACCAAAGAGATAATTTAATAGTTATTTTTGCAGGATATGAAAAGCAAATGGAAAGCTTTATAAAGTTTAACCCAGGATTAAAGTCTAGAATAGGGTATACAATAAAGTTTGATGATTATACAACTCAAGAGTTACTAGATATATTTAAGCAATTGGTAAGAAAGAATCATTTAAATATTACTAGTGAAGCATTAGAAAAAGTTAAATATATAATAGAAATGTCTAAAAATGTAGAGGACTTTGGAAATGCGAGGTATATAAATCAAATATATCAAAATATTCTTATAAGGCATTCAAGGAATGCAGAAAATGTAGAAAACAAAGAAGCTTTAATGACAATAACAGAAGAAGATATAAATGAGGAAGAACTAACAGTAAAAAATGAAAAAAGAAAGATAGGTTTTTAAAATGTATTATACATATATGATAAGATGTATAGATAATTCTATATACACAGGAATAACGACGGATTTACAAAGACGTATGAAAGAACATTTTACACAAGATGAAAAGTGTGCAAAGTACACGAAAAGACATAAGGCAAAACAATTAGAAGCAGCTTGGAGAAGTAAAAATAGAAAGCTAGCCTCTAAATTGGAATATCATATAAAACATTTAGCCAAAAGTGATAAAGAAAAAATTATAAAAGACAATCAAAATATAAATATTCTAAATAAAAAATTAGATTGCACAGAATATACAAGAATAGATATAAAGGGGAGGATATAATATGGAAAAAGAAGCATTTTTAAAATTATCTTATGGGTTATATATAATAACTACAAAACAAAATGAACACTTTGCAGGTTGTGTTGTAAATACAGTAGTACAAGCAACAGCAGAAGAAAAACCTAAATTATTAGTAACAGTAAACAAAGAAAATGATACCAATATAACAATGAGCAAGTCAAAGAAGGTAAATATATCTGTTTTATCACAAGATGCAGATATGCTATTAATTGGTAAGTTTGGATTTAGGAGCAGTAAAGACTTTAATAAATTGCAAGACACAGAATATATAATGGGAGCTAATGGTATACCAATAGTTACACAAAATGTAACTTCTTATATAGAAGCGGAAATAATAAACGAAATAGACTGTGGTACACATACAGTATTTGTGTTAGAAGCTAAAGAAGCAAAAGTATTAAATGATAAAAAAGCTTTAACTTATGAGTATTATCATAACGTGATAAAAGGAAAAACACCTAAAAAGGCATCATCATTTAGCGAAAATTAAAAATATGTAAGCTAATCATACATTAATCAAAAAAATAAAAACAAAGATAATATGAGGAGAAAAATATGGAATCTAGAATAGAAAAAGCAGTTATGAAAAAGAAAAATGGATATAATTGTGCACAAGCTGTTGCTTGCACATATTGTGATTATGCAGGTTGTAGTGAAGAAGAAATGTTTAATATATGCCAATCATTTGGAGCTGGAATGGGAACATTAGAAGGCACTTGTGGTGCAATATCTGGTGCAGGAATAGTGTTGGGAATGATGAATAGAAACAAGATACAAACAACTAAAGACATAAGAAAAATAATGCAAAAATTTAAAGAACAAAATTCTACGGTTATTTGTAAAAATCTTAAAGGTATAGGCACAGGTAAAGTTTTAAGAGAATGTAATGACTGTGTGCGTGATGCAGCAAAATTTTTGGAAGAAATAATTGAAACAAAAGAAAAAGAAGGAGCTGAATAAATATAAATGCAAGAAGAATTAGAATTAATATTTCCAACAGAAGAATATAAAGAAGAAATAATAGATTTTAAAGAAGAATTTAAAAAGAATAATGAAACTATAATTCATGGTGGAGCAGGACTAGAAAAGGATATTTCTTTTGAAGAGTGGCTAAAAAATGTTAGAGAAGACTTAGAAGAAGAAACTAGTAGAAAGAGGAATAGAGTACCATCTGCAGTATATTTAGCTTTTAGAAAAAGTGATAGAAGATTAATTGGAATAGTGCAAATTAGGTATAAACTAAACGAGCATTTATTTAATTATACAGGGCATATTGGAGATTCTATAAGACCTTCAGAAAGAAATAAAGGTTATAGTACGACTATGATTGGACTAGCTTTAGAAAAAGCGAAAGAACAAGGAATAGGAAATGTACTTATGACATGCAAGAACTACAATGTTGCTTCAGCAAGAACAATCATAAAAAATGGTGGAGTAATGGAAAATGAAGTAGAAAAGGATGGTATAATATACCAAAGATATTGGATAACATTAAAAAAGAGTTATGCAGATGGAAGAAATAAAAGCAATGATATATTGGAAAGCACATTTAAAAATTTAAGAATAGATAATAATGAATTTAAAGGTAATATATCTTTATTAAAAATAAATAAAGTAAGAAAAGAATGGAGAGTAGATGTAGAGAGTAGATGTGTTTTAGCAAAAGATTATATGTGGTTACGAATATATCCAGACGGTAGAATACATATATTAGATGAAGACGAATTGAAAGAAGCATATAGTAAAAGAGAAATAAGCAAAGATGAATATGATATGGCTTTTTCTGTTGCTAATATGATTATAAATGGACTAAAGTCAAGAGAAGATATAGGGAGATTAATAAAATTTTCAGAAAATTATTTAACAATATTAAAGAATACATAATAGGGAATAAATAATTTTTTGAAAAAGCAAGAAGAAATTTAAATAATATTATGGGAATATTGAGATCGTAGGAAGTTCCCAAAACAAAAAAATCATACAATTTCAAACATTATGTAGATTAAAATGGGAAGATATGTTAAAATATATAAAGTAACCATTGTTGAATTAACTATAGGAGGGCTTTTTATGTGGAAATATTTTAAAGATTTGGAAAGAAGTATGACATTACGGGATTTAAACGAATTATCAGCAGAAATTGCAGACCAGTATGCTGACAGAGAAAACCATGACATAACAAAAAAAGAACTAGCAGAAATGTTTGAAATGACACCGAACTTAGTTGGTAAATTGCTAGATTATGCAGTTATAAACCGGTTAGTACCTGAAGCTACTGTTAAAAGAATGGAGGATAGAGCTGTACACAATCAGAAACAACATTCTCCAGACCGAAAGGCAAATACTGCTAAGGAGCATTATAGTAGTCTTAGAAGAAAGCGAATTGAAATGGAAGTATTTGGAGTGAGCGAAGAAACAATAAAAGAAATAGCAACTAGATTTGCCAATGAATGTGATAAAACTAAAGAGGATTTTGCTTTAGAATATCAGTTAGACAAATCAGCAATAGACGTAATCTTAAAGAAGGCTATTACGGAGAACATTTGCGATGACGAAACTTTCAAAAAAATCGAAGAACGCTCATTGAAACATAATAATACTCCCGTAGCAGAAGAATTTTTTAAACAGCTACATGAAAGGCGAGAAGCGAAGAAGAAAAACTTCTTTGCATAAGAACAACAAACAAAAAACAGCAAGGCGATATTTTGCCTGCTGTTTTTTGCTATACTAAATTATAACATAAAAAGATAGAGACACAAGAAAAAACTATTTATTGTATTAAAATTATTATACATATATTTTATATAATATAGAAAAAAATAATCATTTATGTTATTATAATAAAAATAAAATTTTACATTATAGGAGAGTAAATGAATTTATTAGAACTTAAAGAAAATCAACAAATATCAATAAAGAAAGATAAGTATGAAATTCTAAACATGATAAAATTTGTAGAGAAATCCTCATATTGGGTTGAATATAAATTAAGAAAGTTAGAAGATGGCAAAATATATTATTTAGAAATTTCGTTAGGTTCGAATGCGGTACTTTATGAGTTACTAAAAAACGAAAAAATAGAGCCAAAAATGGTAATAAACTTTGAAAGTGAAGAATACGAACTATACGAAAGTGGTACAGAAAAAGTGGAAACATATTATGGAATAACAGATTTAGCCTTAAAAGAAGAGGCTAAATACTATGAATATGTTAGTAAAATAAATAATAGAAAAATTGTGTCTATTGAAAAATGGGGAAGAACAACAGAAGTAAGTAAAGGAGAAAAAATAACATTATTAGACATAAAATATTAATATTTAAATTTCATAGTGAGATAGTTTGGGGAATATAATAATAAATTAGGCAGTTTTATTAAAGATAGTTAAAAGGGGAAAAAATGGAGAGTAAATTAAAGAAATGGCAAATTGTATATATAGAGAGAGTAAAATATACAGTTGTTAATATGATAGAATATAAAGAAGACACATGGGTGTGGCAAGAGTATGAAATAAAGCATGAGGCAGGCGCAATAAGATGGCTATGTGTTGAAAAAGATGAAAACAATAAAACAGAATATTCAATATATGATAAATATTATGGAGATATTAACGAAAATGAGATTTCTTTTTCTAGCCAAAATACACAATATGAATTATACGAAAAAGGGACAGCAACAGTAAAGGATTACTTTGGAAATGCAGATGTAGATGTTGGAGAAAGATGTGAATATATAGATTATATTTCAGAGGATAAAAGCAAAGTACTTTCTATAGAAAAATGGGAAGAAGAAATAGAAAAAAGTGAAGGTAGATATATAGATTCTTCTAAAGTTAGAATTACGAATGAAATAGATACTCAAAAAGAGAAATTTGAGAAAGTCAACAAGAAAAAAGGTAGAATTATGAGTTGGATTATATACGGAATAATATTCTTACCTTTAATTATATCTGTATTTAGTTCTTTAACATCGGGATTATTTGTAAATAAGTCTATTCAAAAATATATAGATAAGCAGAAAAAATATACTTATGTAACATCTGTAACCAATAATACCAATAGAGAAAAAGCAAAAATATATAAATCACCATATGGTGACATAGATACAACTGTAAAAGACATTATAAGTGGTGTTCCAGAAGGAATAACAGATACAATAGATACAGATCCGAACACAGAAGAAGATGGAATTGGCTTAAAAACTAAAAACGAGTTTGCGTATATATACTTAGAAAATGGAAATGTATATGTTCAAGTTTCAAATAAAAATTATGCAAACAATAACACAGGTTCTACATATCATAATAGATATCATACATATTATTATGCAACTTACAATAGTAACAGAAGTAGTTATACTTATAGTACATACAGAAATTCAGCAAGACAACAAAGTGTAAACTCTAGAACTTCTAGTGGTGGTGGAACAAGTTCAGGAAAATAAAAGGAAGGGAGAAAAAATGGAAGCATTATTAAATGGAATATTACAAACAATCTTGTACGGAGGGCTAGGAATAGTTTTAATGATAGCTAGTATATGTATTTTTGACATAGCAGTACCATATGATTTTAAAAGAGAATTAAAAGAAAAAAATGTTGCTACAGGATTTATAATGGCAGGAATGTTTATAGCTATAGCAATTATAGTAAGAACAGTAATTATGTAAAAATATAAGGGTATAAAGGAGTAAAATATGGAAACAACAATATGGTTTAAATTATTAGAAATATTTATTTATGTTGCAATAGGAATAGTTTTTTGTTTATTAGGATACAAACTAATAGAACTTAAATATAGAAAGGATTTTAAACTTACAGAGGAAATAGACAATCATAATAAGGCTGTTGGCATTATGATAAGCGGTATGTTTATTGCTATTGCAATTATAATGAGTGGTGTTTTATAAAATGGAAAAAGAAATAAAAAAAATGGATGCTAGGTTATTGCTAGTTACAACATTATTAATTTCTATCTGTTCTATTATATACGAATTATTAATAAGTAGTATTAGCTCGTATTTACAAGGAGATAGCATATTACAATTTTCTATTACAATAGGATTATATATGAGTGCAATGGGAATTGGATCATATATATCTAAATACATGCGTAAAGATTTATTTAATAAATTTATTTTTATAGAAATGAGTATTGGAATATTAGGAGGGTTTTCTAGCTTTATATTGTTTTTAGTTAATATATATACACAAATATATAGTTTAATTATGTATATACTTATTATATTAATAGGAATATTTGTAGGGCTAGAGATTCCTATACTAACTAGAATAATAGAAAATAATGAGAGAAATGTAAGGAAAAATCTTGCTAATATTTTCACATTTGACTATATTGGCGGACTAATTGGTTCTATAGCATTTCCAATATTACTATTTCCAAAGTTAGGTTTTATAACTACCGCATTTTTAGTAGGTTCAATTAATATTATAACAGCAGTAATAATAGTTTTTAAATATAGTAAATTTATAGAAAAAAGTAAAATAATCAAAATAACAGCTATAGCGATTTTAATAGTTATGTTAGCATTTTTATTTACAGGCAATATGATTACAGATAAAATTGAAAGAGGCTTATATAGAGATGATGTTATTTTGTCTAAGCAAACTCCATACCAAAAAATAGTAATGACAAAACATAAAGATGATTTAAGACTATTTTTAGATGGAAATTTACAGTTTAGTTCTAGTGATGAATATAGGTATCATGAAGCATTAGTGCATATCCCTATGATGTATGCAAAAAAACATGATAGAGTTTTAATATTAGGTGGTGGAGATGGCTTAGCAGCCAGAGAACTTTTAAAATATGAAGATATTAAAGAAATTGTGCTAGTAGATATAGATAAAGATATGACAGACTTATGTGCTACAGATAAGCAAATAGCAAAGCTTAATAATGACTCATTAAAAAATGAAAAAGTACAAGTTATTAATGAAGATGGATATATGTTTGTACAAGAAAATGAAAATAAATTTGATGTAATAATTATTGATTTTCCAGATCCAAACAATGAAAGTTTAAATAAATTATATACAAATGTTTTTTATAATTATATTAAAGCAAACTTAAATGAAAATGGAGTTATGGTATGCCAATCTACAAGCCCTTATTATGCAAAAAAGTCGTTTTGGTGTATAAACAAGACTATAAAAAGCCAATTTGAAAGTGTAATTCCTTACCATCTACAAGTTCCAACTTTTGGAGAATGGGGATTTAACATAGCTTTTAATGGAGAAAACAAACGAGAGAAGTTACAAGTAGAAACACAATATTTAAATGAAGATAATATAGATTCTATGTTTAATTTTGGAAAAGATGAAATGTTAGATATGAATTTAATAGAAGAAAATGATATGTTTAAACCTACACTTATTACATATTATAATGAAGAAGTGCAGAATTGGTAGAGGGGAAAATAAATGAAAGCGGTAATGTACAATTATAATACTTGGATAAAGTACCAAAAAGAAGAAGAATTAATACCTAATTTGGAAAAGAAGTTATTAAAATCTGGTTTTACAGTTATAGATAAAGTGGAACATTATTTTACAAAACAAGGATATACGGGATTGTGGCTTTTAGCAGAGAGCCATTTTGCAATACATACATTTCCAGAAGAGGGTAAAATATATATAGAAATTTCTAGTTGTGTGAAAAAGTATTTTGATGCTTTTTTGCAGGAAATAGAGGAGATAGAGAAATATTAATCTTAAAGGTAATTAGAAAATCTAGTTACCTTTTTATATTAAAGACTAAGTATGCAGATATTATTTACATAATGCGAAAAATATGGTAAAATTTAATAGAAATATAATATTAATAGAATATTATATTTTAAATAGAAAATATTCAAACAATTAGTTGTATTTTTTTGAATATTAGTATATCATAATTAAAACTTGTGAAGAATATTATAATAAAAAGATTTTCACAAGGAGGAATATATGCTAAAGAGGGAGGAGAAAAAATTTATGTCAAGAGTTGTAAATAGAATAAACAATATGAATATACCACCATATATGATGAGAGAAATAGGATTGAAAGATAATTGGCTAAAAAGTATTTCTCCAAAGAAGAAAAAAATGGTTGTAAGAACGGCATTTAAATTTAAAGAAGCATTAAGAAAGTTATCAAAAAATTAATGGAAATAGAATATCTGACAGAAGAATTTGTTTTTTATATACATATGGTGGCTATAGATGAAACATTTTGTGAATATGATGGGCACGTAGCATATTCGCAAGAGATGAGGGGAGTAAAAGATGTAGCTTTATTTAAATCCGCAGTATTATTACCCCAACAAACTTTTGGAGGAGAAGACTTATATCCAAAAATAATAGATAAAGCATCATGTTATTTAAGATCATTAGCTATGGATCATCCATTTTATGATGGAAATAAAAGAACAGCTTTATTGTCAACTATTATTTTTTTAGAAATGAATGGATATAAAATTACTTGTAATAATGATACTTTATACAATTTTACAAAAGAGATTGTAGAGAATAAATATAGTATAGAAAAAATTGCAAACATGTTAAACTCTTATGTAAGAGTTTCAAAAATGAGTATATTTAAAGAAATTTTCAAAAAAATAAATAAATTTTTTAAAGAGAAAGGTAATTAGAAGAATCTAGTTACCTTTTTTATTTGGATATTAATGAACAAAAATATTATATAATAAGAACAGTTTGTTACTAATTTGTTACTAATTAGGTAAAATTAGATAGTATTAGATGTGATTATAAAAATAAAGAAAAACATAGAGTAACAACGTATACATTGAAAATAGTATACTTACAAGAAATATGAGAAAAGAGAAAAACCTGACCAGTCAGACTAATTAAAAATACTAGTAAAACCATTAAAATATTATATATATTTAATATAGGAGTAGATATGAGTAATATAAAAATAATTTCTAGTGGGAAATATATTCCTAAAATTCAAATTACAAATAAAGAATTAGAAGAAAAATACAGTGTAGAAGAAAACTATATTTTTAAAATGACAGGAATAAAGCAAAGGTTTTATGCAGAAGAAAAAATAGAAGAGCTTGCAATAAATGCAGCAGAAAAAGCTTTAGATAATATAAAAGAAAATATAGACTTAATTATAGTAGCGTCAGTATCTGAAACAAATCAAATGCCAAGCATATCGTATAAAATACAAAAATACTTTAATATTAAAAATTGTATGTGTATAGATATTTTAGCTGGATGTGCAGGATTTATAAATGCGCTTGATATAGCAAAAATGTATATAGACACAAATAAAATAAATACAGCACTGGTAGTAGGAGTAGAAAAATTGTCAAACTTTATAGACAAGACAGATATAAATACAGAAATATTGCTTTCAGATGGTGCAGGTGCTATAGTCGTAAAGAAAAGCCAAGAACCAAAATTATATTATTCATATATAGAAAGTAAAGGTCAGAAAGGTGATATATTAACATATACAGACAATAATAAAATATATATGAATGGCAAAGAAATATATAAATATGCAGTAACAGATACAGTAAAAAATATAAATAAATTATTAGAGATAAGTAATATAAATATAGACGAATTGTCATATATAATTCCACATCAATCAAACAAAAGAATATTAGAGTCAATTGCTAAAAAAATAAATATTAAAAAAGAAAAAATGTATTTTAATGTAGACAAATATGGAAATACATTTTGTGCAAGTATTCCAATTGCTATAGATGATATGATAAAATTGAACAAGTTAAAAGAAAAAGACAAAGTAATTTTAATTGGATATGGTGGAGGACTAAATACAGGAAGTATATTACTAGAATTTTAATTAATAAAGTAATATAAAGTCTAATTCTATGGTAACAATATGCAATTAGAGCAGATTAGTTTGACAGTGGAATAATTACTCTATGGCAATAGGTAATGAACTATATTACTAGAATAAAAAAAGATAAAATAAAGGAGTGAAATATAATGAAAATAGCTTTTATGTTTCCAGGGCAAGGTGCACAAAGTGTTGGAATGGGGCAAGACTTATACGAAAAATACGAAGAAGTAAGAAATATATACGGAATAGCTTCAGAAATATCTGGAAAAGATATAGCCCAAATAAGTTTTAATTCTACAATAGAAGAATTAAGTAAAACAGAAAATACACAACTTGCAATAGCTACAATGAGTTTAGGGATATTAAAGATATTAGAGAAAAATAATATAAAGCCAGAAATAACAGTAGGATTAAGTTTAGGAGAATATCCAGCGTTAATAAGTGGAGGTTACTTAAACGTAGAAGATGGAATTAAACTACTAAAAAGACGTGGATATTTAATGGGAACGAAGGTAGCGCCTGGCAATTATAGTATGGCAGCAGTAATAGGGCTAGACAGTACAAAAATAGAAGAAATATGTAAATCGATTTCTGAAAAAGGAATGTTCATAGTACCGGCTAACTACAATTATTCTGGTCAAACTGTAATTTCGGGAGAAGAAAATGCGATTAATTTAGCAATGGATATTCTAAAAGAAAATGGAGCAAAAAGAGTTCTAAAACTACAAACAGGAGGTCCATTTCATACAGCAAAATTAAATGAAGCAAAAGAATTATATAAAGAGGAACTAGCAAAAGCTAAATTTAATAAGGAAAATATAAAGGCTCAAGTAATAAAAAATATTGATGGAACTTTTTATAATAAACAAGATGATATGGTAGATATACTTTCAAAACATATTGTAAGCCCTGTAAGATTTGATAAAGCAATAAAAACTATGCAAGACAACGACATAGATACATATGTAGAAATAGGTCCAGGGAAAACGTTAACAGGATTTATAAAAAAGGAAAATAAAGAAAGTAATGTAATAAATATTAATAGTGTAGAATCGTTAGAAAATTTTATAGAAACTATTAATAATGATTAAATAGCTTATAGCAAAAGGCTAAAACAAAAAGAAAGAAGGGTTAAAAAATGGAAAAAAGAGTTGCACTAGTAACAGGTGGTTCGAGAGGAATTGGAAGAGCAATTGCAGAAAAATTTGCTAAAAATGGATATAATTTAGTAATAAATTACGTTTCAGACAATACTAATTTAGACGAAATAAAAGAAGGATTTAATAAATATGGTGTAGAAGTTTTATTAGAAAAAGCAGATGTAAGTAATTTTAATGAGTGCGAAAAAATGGTAATATCTGCAATAGAGAAATTTGGAAAAATAGATACACTAGTAAACAATGCAGGAATTACAAGAGATAATTTATTAATGAGAATGAAAGAAGAGGACTTTGACAAAGTAATATCTATAAACTTAAAAGGAACATTCAATTTAACAAAATTAGTTACACCATACATGATGAAAAAAAGAGAAGGAAGAATAGTAAATATTTCTTCTGTAGTAGGAGTTATGGGAAATGCAGGACAATCAAATTATGCAGCATCTAAAGCTGGTATAATAGGATTTACCAAAAGTGTTGCAAAAGAATTAGCAACAAGAAATATATTAGCAAACTGTGTAGCACCAGGGTTTATAGCTACAGATATGACATCTGTACTAAATGAAAAAGTAAAAGAAAATATTAGTGCACAAATTCCTTTAAAAAGAATGGGAACAGCAGAAGAGATAGCAAATGCAGTATATTTTTTAGGAGGAGAAGACAATACATATATTACAGGTCAAACATTAAATATAGATGGAGGAATGATTTAAGAATGGAAAGAAGAGTTGTTATTACAGGGATAGGAGCTATTACACCTATAGGAAACAATGTAGAAGAATTTTGGAATGGCATAAAAACACAAAAATGTGGAATAGACGAAATTACAAAAGTAGATACTTCAGACTTAAAAGTAAAATTAGCAGCAGAAGTTAAAAACTTTAACGCAGAAGAACATTTTGACAAAAGAACAGCAAGAAGAATGGATTTATATTCACAATATGCTGTAGTAGCTTCAAGAGAAGCACTAAAAGCAAGTGGAATAACAGAAGAAAATACAGACATGACAAGAGTAGGAATTGTTATAGGTTCAGGAATTGGTGGATTAATTACAATGCAAAAAGATATAGGAGCTTGTGAAACAAAAGGTCCAGATAGAGTTTCACCAATGTTTATACCAATGGGCATAGCTAATATGGCAACAGGAAATGTAGCAATAGATTTAGGATTAAAAGGAGAATCTGTTGCAATGGTAACAGCGTGTGCAAGTGGAACACATTCTATAGGTGAAAGTTATAGAATGATTAAACATGGGTATCAAGATGCAGTTGTAGCTGGTGGGACAGAAGCACCAATTACAAAAGTTGGTATAGCAGGATTCCAAAATATAAAAGCGTTAACAACAACAACGGACAAAAATAGAGCAAGTATACCATTTGATGCAGAACGAAGTGGTTTTGTAATGGGAGAAGGTGCCGGAGTTGTAGTTTTAGAAGAATTAGAACATGCTAAAAAAAGAGGAGCACACATATATGCAGAAATAGTAGGTTATGGAGCATCATCAGATGCATACCACATAACATCACCATCTCCAGACGGTGACGGAGCTGCAAGAGCTATGAAATCTGCAATAAAAGATGCAAAAATATCTCCAGAAAACATTACATATATTAATGCACATGGGACATCAACACACCTTAATGATGTAGGAGAAACAATGGCAATTAAAAAAGTTTTAGGAGAAGAAGCAAGTAAAAAAGTATTAGTAAGTTCTACAAAAGGAAATACAGGTCACCTATTAGGAGCAGCAGGAGGAGTAGAAGCTATAGTTTGTATAAAGACGATAGAAGAAAACTATGTACCAGCAACAATAAATTACAAAGTAGAAGATCCAGAATGTGATTTAGACATAGTTCCAAACGTTGGAAGAAATGTAAATGTAGAATATGCAATGTCAAATTCATTAGGATTTGGTGGACACAATGCATCAATAATATTTAAAAAATATGAAGGATAGGTGTAATAATTATGGAATATGAAGATATAAAAAGATTGCTAGATGATATGGGGAATTCTAAGGTAGATAGTTTGGATATCGAATTCCCAGACGGAACAAAAATCAAAATGAAAAAAAATGAAACTAAGATTGTAGAAAAAGCAGAACAAAAACCAGGAATGCTAGTTGTAAAAGAAAATGTATTGCCAACAGAACAAAAAGAAGAAACTAAAGCAGTAGTAGAAACAGAAAACTATAAAGAAGTAAAATCGCCTATGGTTGGAACATTTTATAGCAGTCCATCACCAAAAGAATTACCATATGTAAAAGTAGGAGACAGAGTAAAAAAAGGAGATGTACTTTGCGTAGTAGAAGCCATGAAATTAATGAACGAAATAGAATCTGAATATGATGGCGAAATAGTAGAAATATGCGTAGAAAACGAAGATATGGTAGAATACGGAACAACATTATTTAAGATAAAATAGTCCACATCCAAATCGGGAATCGGGACTTTAAGGATGCTTTTAAATAGGTGTGGTATTTTGGGAAGGGAGCAGTCCAATTCTTAAAATTCCAATAAATCCCGATAAAAAATTAAAATTTAAAGGAGAAAAGAATATGTTAGATATAAATGGAATAATGGAAATAATCCCACAAAGACCACCATTTCTAATGATAGATAGAGTAGAAGAATATGTACCAGGAGAAAGTTGCACTGCGTATAAGAATGTATGTATAAATGAACCATTTTTTGCAGGACATTTTCCAGGTAACCCAATAATGCCAGGAGTTCTTACAATAGAAGCATTAGCACAAACAGGAGCTGTTGCAATTCTTTCTGAACCAGAAAACAAAGGAAAAAATGCTCTTTTTGGAGGAGTAGATAAACTAAGATTTAAAAGACCGGTAATTCCAGGCGATGTACTAAAGCTAGAAGTTAAAATAATAAAAAGAAAAGGACCAATAGGCGTTGGTGAAGCAATAGCTACAGTAAATGGAGAAATAGCAGTAAAAGGTGAGCTAACATTTGCGATAGTGTAAATATAGTAAATTACAGTAGATTAGTAATAAAATAACAAAAAGTAACAAAGAAAGGATTTATAATTGATATGTTGAAGAAAATATTAATTGCCAACAGAGGAGAAATAGCAGTAAGAATTATAAGGGCATGTAGAGAAATGGGAATAAAAACCGTTGCTGTATATTCAGAAGCAGACAAAACAGCTTTACATACCAAACTTGCAGATGAAGCAATTTGTATAGGACCTGCTATATCTACTAAAAGTTATTTAAATGTAAAAGCTATTATAGAAGCAGCATGTTTAACAGGAGCAGATAGTATTCATCCTGGATTTGGCTTTTTGTCTGAAAATAATAGCTTTGCAAAAATGTGTGATGAGATTGGTATAAAATTTATAGGACCCAAACCAGAAATAATCGAACTTATGGGAAATAAATCGAAGGCAAAAGAAACTATGAAAAGTGTAGGAGTTCCTGTAGTTCCTGGATCAGATGGCTTAATATACACAATGCAAGAGGCAATAAATATATCAAACCAAATAGGATATCCAGTTATAATTAAAGCTTCTGCTGGTGGCGGGGGAAAAGGAATAAGAATTGCTTATAGCGAAGAAGAATTAAGAAAAGCCTATGAAATCGTAAAACAGGAAGCATTAAATTCATTTAATGATGACAGTATATATATAGAAAAATTTATAGAAAATCCTAGACACATAGAAATTCAAATAATGGCTGACGAATACGGGAATGCAGTACATTTGGGTGAAAGAGATTGTACAGTACAAAGAAAGAATCAAAAAATGCTAGAAGAAACACCATCTGGAGTAATAGATAGTAGATTAAGAGAAAAAATGGGGGCAATAGCTGTAAAAGCTGTAAAAGAAGTTGGATATACAAATGTAGGTACAATAGAATTTTTAGTAGATAAAAACAAAGATTTTTATTTTATGGAAATGAATACAAGAATTCAAGTAGAACACCCAGTAACAGAGATGGTAACAGGTTTGGATTTAATAAAAGAGCAAATTCGTATAGCTTCAGGCGAAAAAATGAAATATAGACAAAGAGATATTAATTTTAATGGACATAGCTTAGAAGCGAGAATAAATGCGGAAAATCCATATAAAAACTTTATGCCATCACCTGGAACAATAGAGGAATTACACCTTCCAGGTGGAAACGGAATAAGGGTTGATACAGCAGTATATTCAGGATATAAAGTTCCTCAAAATTATGATTCGATGATAGCAAAAGTTATTGTACATGGAAAAGATAGGAATGAATCAATAGCTAAAATGAAAAGTGCTTTGTCAGAATTTGTAATCTCCGGAATAGAAACAAATATAGACTTCTTACTTAAAATTTTAGACAATGAAAACTTTGTAAATAATGAATATGACACATCTTTTATAGAAAAGGAATTTGAAAAATAATGAGAGGCACGTGCACAGCACGTGTTTTTCTTACGTGGAAGGTGGAAGAAATTATTAATTATTATTTATATTTATAGGATAGCGTGTACTTTTTAGATTGGGAATAGAGTGATAAACATAAAGTATACTGGAATTGTATCCCTCCGTCTCCAAATCCCGAAATAGCTAAACTTTCTATTGTAATAAATATATTTTTGATATAGAATAAGTTCAGAATAAAAAGAAATAAAAAGGATGTGATAAAAATGACATCTAAGTATGATGCTATAGTAATAGGAATGGGACCTGGCGCTATTTTCTTTGCGTATGAAATGATTCAAAAAAATAAAAACAAAAAAATTTTATTGGTAGAGCAAGGAAAGCGTGTAGAAAACAGAAAATGCCCAATAGAAGAAATAGGAAAATGTGTAAAATGTAAACCTTTTTGCAATATTACAAGTGGATTTTCTGGAGCAGGAGCATTTTCAGATGGAAAATTATCATTATACAACGAAGAAAATGATGATATTTATGTAGGAGGAGAACTACATAAATATGTTGGGATTGAAGAAACTAAAAAATTAATAGATTACACAGACAGTATATATTTAAAATTTGGAGCAGATCCGAAACTTGAAGGAACAGAACATAAAACAGAAGTAAGAGAAATAAAGAAAAAGGCAAAAAAAGAAGAAATAACATTAATAGATATTCCAATTAGACATTTAGGAACAGAGAAAGCACATGAATTATATAAAAAATTAGAAGACTATCTAGAACAAAATAATATAGATTTAATGTTTGAAACAGAAGTAAAAGAGTTAATTATAGAAGAAAATGAAGCAAAAGGAATAATTGCACATAATGTAAAAACAAATGAAGAAGAAAAGATATATGGAAAAAATATAGTAATAGCAGTAGGTAGAAAAGGTGCTAATTGGCTAGTTAATATGTGTAATGAGCATAACATAAAAACAGAGGCTGGAGTAGTAGACATAGGTGTAAGATATGAGCTTTCAGATGAAGTAATGAAAGACATAAATAAATATATGTACGAAGGAAAATTTATAGGATATCCAGGACCTTTTAAAGACAAAGTAAGAACTTTTTGTCAAAATCCAAGTGGATTTGTTTCTTCTGAAGTTTATGATGAAGGAATTAATTTAGTTAATGGGCATTCATATAAAGATAAAAAGAGCACACATACAAATTTAGCAATATTAGTATCACATCATTTTAATTATCCATTCAATAAACCAATAGAATATGGAAGAAATATAGCCAAAAATATAAATGAACTAGGAAATGGAAATATTGTAGTACAAAGGTTAGGAGATATTTATAGAGGAAAAAGAACATGGGATGAGGAACTTAAAAATAATAAAATTAAACCAACATTAAAATCTGCAGTTGCAGGAGATATAACGTTTGCTTTAGGTTATAGAACAATGACAGATATTTTACAATTTATAAGGAGTATGGATAAAGTAGTAGAAGGATTTGCAAATCCAGAAAATTTATTATATGCGCCAGAGATAAAGTTTTATAGCAATAAAGTAGTAATAGACAAAAACTTTGAAACAAGCGTAAAAGGACTATATTCTATAGGAGATGGAGGAGGAATGACAAGAGGACTAATGATGGCATCAGCGTCTGGAGTACAAATGGCAAGAAATTTAATGAATAAAGAATAATTACGAGGGGGATAAAAATGGAGGAAGAATTAGAAAACGGAATAGCATTAATGGAAGGAATATTGCAAAATTGGGAAAATGGGAACAAAGGCAAATATCACATATTTTTCCCAAGATGTGCAAAAGAAAATGATAAAGATGTAATTTTATTTCCAATATTTGAAGAAACAAAAAATAAAACTTTAAATTTAAAAATATGGGCTAAATATAATTTAGAAAATTATTCACTAGAAGACTATTTAGAGGTAAAGAACAAAGTTATATTATTTGACAAAAAATTAATAAATTATAAAAAGAAAAAATTCGCAAAGAATGTTATATCATTACTAGAAATATTTTATACAGCGCAAGAATTTATGGACTTATCTGAAGACAGCATAGAATATATAGCAAACCAAGAATTATTGGAAGAGAAAATATATGAATATAAGCAAAATTTTAAAATAATTTTGCAAGAAGAGGAATTAGCAATTGCTTATGGCGTAAAAAAGAATGAAACAATAAAAACAGAAAAAGCGAAACTTCCAGTCACAAATAATGTAGTAGATATTCAAAATATAGAGCAAAATGTGGCAAAAATTCAAACAGAAGAACCTGTTGTAGTAGATATTCACAAAGAAGAACCAAAGAAGAAAGTTGATTTAACAATAAAACGATTACAAGAAGGGATATTAAAAATAGATAATAAAAACAGTTCTAAAGAGAAATATATGTTAAATCTTATAGAAGAGGTTGGGGAGCTTGCAAAGGTTATTAATGCAGATGCAAGAATGAAAGATAAAGAAATAACAGGAACAATAGAAGAAGAATTGCAAGATGTTTTATATTACGTAACATGTTTAGCAAATTTCTATGGAATAGATTTAGAAGAATGTGTATACTTAAAAGAAGAGCTTAATTGTAAAAAATATGATAGAGAGAATATTTTTAAAGATGAACAATAAGAATAATAAATGTAATATTTGATTTAAATAATTTGATTGTAAAATGCAGAATATTCAAACGATATAAAGTTTAATATAATAATTATATGAGTTACTTTAGGAATTTCATTTTTTATTTTGAAAAAATTATGCAAACAAGTATTGGCTTTAAAAAGTCATTATAGAAAAAACATATATATTAGGGAAATTACAAGGAAAAAGCAAAAAGATATAGAAAAATAATGTAGGGGGTACAATATGTTAAGATTCGAAAAGATAGACTACGATTATTACAAACAATACAAAGAAATGTTAGAAGAATGGCAAGGCAGTAATACATCATTAACACCAGATATATTGCGATTACCTTGTAATGACGAAATAGATTATAAAAATATAATGAATACTGCACAAAATGCAGAAATGGGAATACATAATGAAAAAGAATGGTATGAAAGATGCAAATATTATTTAATTGTAAATGACCAAAATAAATTAATTGGTGCAACAGCAATAAGACAAAATTTAACTCAGCTAGGAAAAGATACATGGGGGAATATTGCATATGGAATACGTCCATCTGAAAGAAGAAAAGGATATGCGAAAGCGGTAGCAAATATGCTAATAAATAAATGCAAAGAACTAGGAATGAATGAAATTATTGCATGTCATTACATAGAAAATGATGCCTCAAAAAGAGTATTAGAAAGAGCAGGAGCTATTCCAACAGGAGTATTAGTTTCAGAATATTCTGGCAAAAAAATAAAAAGATATATAATAAGAACTAAAGTAAAAAGTGAAATAAATTTTTCTATGGCAAAGCAAGTTTTTAACGATTACATAAAACAATTTGATGAGAAAGATGGAAGTATATTACTAAAGATAACACATACATATAATGTAGTGAATTTAAGTGAATATATAGCAAAAGAGCAAGGCTTAGATGAAGAGAGTACAAATTTAGCTAAATTGATAGCGCTATTGCATGATATAGGAAGGTTTAAGCAAGTTACAGTACAAAGAAGTTTTTCGGACGAAACATTTGATCATGCAGAATATGGAAATCAAATTCTATTCGAAGAAAAATTAATAAGAAAATTTATTAAAACAGAGCAATATGACCAGATAATAAGAAAAGCTATATATAATCACAATAAATACAAAATTGAAGATGGATTAAATGAATTAGAAGAACTTCAATGTAAAATTATAAGAGATGCGGATAAACTAGATAATTTTAGAGTGAAAGATGAAAATAAATTTGAAGACAGTTTTCCAGGAAGAAAAATGAAAGATTTTGAGTATTCTAAAGAATTGTTAGCAGAAGAATCAACTTTTTCAAGTGATAAATGTATAGAATCTAAATTTAAATATTATCAACATGAGTCAAAGCAAAAAAATAACATAATGGAAGAGCTTGAAAATTCTAGCATATCCGATAAAGTATACAATGACTTTTTATCACATAAATGTATACAGATAAGTGATAGAAAAACTTTATTGGATTATTGGATATGTGTGCTAGCATTTATTTTTGATTTATATTTTAAAAGTTCTTTAAAATATATTTATGATAAAAATTATATAGATATTTTAATTGATAAAATAGACTATAAGAATGAGGAAACAAAGGAAAGAATGGAATTTATAAGGAAATGTGCTAAGGAGTATTTAGAGGATAAAATTAGATAATAAAAAAGTATAATAATCAATTACTTAATAGTAATAATTATTATACTTTTTTTGTACAGAGGAAATGTTTTTATCGAGGTATATTACATAAAAAATCGAAGTTAGAGGTGGTAACTACTAGAGATATTTTAAAAAATCGTCGGGGTACAAAATTTTACTACCAGATTTAAAATCATCAATATCAACCCATATAGCTGTATAGTTAGCTGAATCATCTTGTATTAAATATTGATCTTTATAAAATTTCTCAGGGATGTCTATAGAATAAATAAAAACAATTTCATGACCATAAGTTCCTTTATAGGTAAAGATGTTTTCCGAAATACCTAGAAGATCACGTACTATTATATCAGCGCCTATTTCTTCTTTAAATTCTCTTACTATGGCATCTTTACTAGTTTCGGTAAATTCAATTCCACCACCTAAAGCCCTATAAAAAGTTTGATTTTTTACTTTATCATATCCTTGGCCAACTAAAATTTTATTATCTTTTTTTGCAAGACCTAAAACTATAGGTCTTATAGAATTAGAACAAAACATATTAAAACCTCCTTTTTAATATAAAGAGTTTAGCATATTAAACAAATAAAAGCAATAAATGAAAGATGTATGTTATAATGTAGAAAAATATTATATGGTAGATGTTACTTGAAGATTATACAATGATTATTTACGAGTGATAGAAACAAGATAAATCATAAAGTAACATAATTGGAGGATTATAATCATTAGAAAATTAACTTCACTTATTAAATTAAAAACAGGTGTGTTATTTGATTTGATGATTAGAAAAATCAGAAAATTATAAAGTTTGAGATAAAACGCTATATTATGATTGTGAGGTTAAAAAGGAGGAGTAAAATGGAAAAGAATATAAAAATTGGAATTGGAGTAATGATCTTAGATGGAAATAAATTATTGTTAGGTCATAGATCAAAGAATAAAAAAGATACGGGAGGAATATATGAAGTGGACTGCTGGACTTTACCTGGTGGAAAGCAAGAATATTATGAAACTTTTTGGGAATGCGCCAAAAGAGAAGTAAAAGAGGAAACAAATTTAGATATCGATGATTTAGAATTATTTAGTGCAGCAGACGATATAGCTGAAGACAGACACTATATAACTTTACATATTATAGCAAATAAACATAGTGATGAGCTAAAGGTAATGGAACCTACAAAAGAGGATGAATGGAAGAGGTTTGAATTAAATAATTTGCCTGAAAAATTATATTCTCCTTCTAAAAAGTTTATTGAAGAATACTTGAAAAGAATGAAGGACTGATTGTAAAAAAGTAGATAACAAATAAAAGTAATGCAAAAGCTTTAAAATTATGTATGCCTTCGAGCAAAGTAAGAAAGGAATGAATAGAAAAATGAAAGTACTAACAATAAAGCAACCATGGGCGAGTCTAATAATGCAACGTAACAAAAGATTTGAATTTAGAAGCTGGCAAACGAAATATAGAGGAGACTTATTGATACATGCAGGTTTGGGCATAGATAAAGAGGCTATGAAAAGATTAGAAAAATATATTCCTAAAGATATGCCTAGAGGGAAAATACTAGGCAAAGTAAAATTAGTAGATTGTATAAAAATGTCACCAGAGTTTAAAGAGTGTTTATTAAAGGAAAATAAAGATATATATACAGAGAGCTCTTTTAAAGAAAATTATGGCTGGCAGATCTCAGATGTTGAGGTTTTTGAAAATCCAATAGAGGTGAAAGGTCATTTAAGTCTATGGGAGTATGACATATGAGGTTTATACCTGAAATAGGTATAACTATTTTGGGAGCAGTTTGGGATAAAAATGGTATAAGATGGAGTAGCAAAATATAGGTTTGAAATAAGGTGAGTCCTGTTTTGGAAATGCTTTTACATAAAAATGGGATAAGATATTAAGAATGGGATTGTTTGATAATTGAGGTTTAATAAAAAATGTAGTCATATATTTATTAAAAATTCATAAATTAGCTAAAAACATTGATATCACTAAATTATATAAATCTTTCAAACTGATCTCATAACCCGAAGGTCGTAGGTTCGAGTCCTACTCCCGCAACCACTGAAAAGTCCCATTTTCGTTGAAAAATAGGGACTTTTATAAATTTTAAAGTAATCCATTTAAGTACATTAAAAACCGTTAAAAATCATTAAAATTTGTTTCATAAAGGGAAAATAAAGGGAAAGAAATAATATTAAAGTGAAGTGAAATATACTAAGTAATCTCAAGGCTTTTGGGATTATTTTTTTTGGAGGTTTTATATGTATAAAGGGAAAATTGATAAATTAATTAATGAAATAAACAAAATTGCAAGATTAAAAAGAATATCATATCAATTAGAAAATATATATGAAGAATATGATGAATTTATTGAGGATTATTTTTTTATGGAATGGCTTAGAATATCACAAGATGGAATAATACAAGTAGAAGAATTAAATAATATGCTAGAGTTATTTGAACAAATACTAGAAGAAATAGAAATTGCAATTTATAATGCTGAAGATAAAGTTGATATTATATGCAATTCTATATTAGCATATAATAAGAAAGAATTAGGAGACTATATAAATGACTTTGAGCTATATAATGACAATTACATAAAAGATACAATAATGCATTTTATCGAAAATAATATGTATGAGATAGATGAAGATTACCTATTTCTTGAACTAGAAAAATTACTAGAAGGAGGAATAGGGCAATATGAATAAAACTGATTACAAAAAGATAGAGTATTATTTATATAACTATAGTAATATAGATAAACTAATTGATGAGATAAAATATGGCTTGATAAATAGTGTTAATGTAAGTGGGGGGGCATGGAGAAAAGGAATAACAGTATGCAATAATACTTTAGAAAATCAAGTTATTAAGATAATAGAAAATAAAAAAATACTAGAATTTAAGAGATGGCAAGTGCTTATAAAAAAGGTACTTGCTTTTTTGTTGCAAAAATATCCGAAATATTATGATTTTATAAATCTAAAATATTTTCAAAATAAATCTAAAGATAAGATTGAGCAAACTCTTAAATTCGATTTTAAGAAACAAAAAATAATAAAGGACAAGTTAATTGGGTTTGTGTATAAAAATGCGAAAATGAGAAATTTGGTTTAAATATGGAGGTAATAAAAATGTTTTGGATAGGATTAATTATAGGACTAATAGTGGGAACAAATATAAGCTTGATATTATATGCTTGTATAATTGCAGGAAAGGAAAGTGATAGCCATTGTGAAAGATGAAGAAATACAAAGAATAGGATATTATGCAGTAATACCTGCTACTGTTTTATTTAATGAACGACTAAAACCCAATGAAAAATTACTTTATGCTCTTATAACAGCACTATCAAATAAAGAAGGATATTGTTATGCTTCTAATAAATATTTAGGAGAAAAGTTAGGAGTAGATCCTGTAACAGTTTCAAGATGGATAACTGATTTAAGAAGGAACAATTATGTTTTTGTAGATATAATGAGAAACGAGAAAAAAGAGATAATTTGTAGGAGAATATTTCCAAATGATGTACCCTATAGACTAAATAATCAATACCCCTATATACTAAAAAATCAAGAGGGTATTGATGAAAAAGTCAAAGATAATAATATAATAGATAATAATATAAATACACACACAGTCAGCAAAGAAAAATTTAATGAAAATGTATTTCTTTATGATTATGAATATAAAAAATTACTAGAAGAATACGGAGAAAATAAAACTAAAAAATGTATTGAAGAATTATCTTTATATAAGAAATCAAAGGGGGTAGAGTATGAAAGCGATTATGCAACAATAAAAAGATGGGTAATTATAAGAGTTGAAGAGTTGGAAGCAAGAAAAGATAAGAAAGCTACTAAAGATAAAAGCTTTAATAATTATGTGCAAAGAGAATATCCTAAAGAATTTTTAGATAGCTTATATGAAAATAATAATTTTACTTCAGCAAATACTGAAGAAGATGAAATGGATTTAGATATGTAACACAACTAAAGAGTTGTGATTTTTTTATTTTAGGAGGTACAAAGTGGTTACTAAAAAGGTAAAAAAGATTATTAGAAAAAAATTATATGAATATCCAATATATGATAGATTAATAAATGAGTTAGAGTTAGAAAAAGATACTACTGAAGGTAGAGACATAAATTCTTCAATAAGAAGTAAAAATAAAATTAGTAGAGCAACTGAAAGGCAAGTAATAAAAAATATTAGTATAGATAGCAAAATAAATGAATACAAAAAATGGAAAGAGTTAATAGATAATGTGCTTCAGGATTTTAGAAAATGTGATAAAACAAAACTGAAAATAGTTGAATATAAGTTTTTTGGTAATATTCCTGAAGATATTATTGCAGATGAATTGTATGTTTCTAAAAGCACAGTAAGAAGTTATTTGAAAGATATTTATTTTGAGATTGGAATACTTGCAACTTTAAATAATTTGATATCAAAAAATATATATTAAGAAATTCAAAAAAGCTAATATTTGAGAAAAATACTAATATATGATATAATTTGACTGAAAATAATATTTGGATGGAGATAAAGATGTTAAATAAAACATGTAACGATGAAGAATTTTCAAAAGTATTTAAAGAATTGAAACATGATGAGAAATTAGAATTACCTAACAATAATTCATTAAAGATGTACTATACAACAATAATGAATAATAAATTTGAGTATTCTAATTTACAAGAACTACTTTTAAGTAATATAACAAATTATGTTTTTTCTAGAAAGGTAAATAAAGAAGCAAATGATACTAAAAAAATTCCTAATTTAACTAGAAAAGCAATGATGGAGTTTAGAAAGTTAAATAATGAAAAAGATTGCGGAAATGGTGGAGAGCTAGGAGAATTACTTTTGTATATTTTTTTAGAATCTAATTTAAAAGCATATAAGCTTCTAAGCAAAATGGAGTTAAAAACAAACTCTGAAGATTACATTAAAGGAGCAGATGGGATTTATTTATATGAGTGTGAAGATGAAAAAAAAGAAAAACATTTTGAATATATTATTGGAGAGGCAAAGATAGAAGCTACTTCAGCCAAGTCTATATCAGATGCATTTGAATCTATATTACTTCACTTACAGAAAGAAAACTTTGAAAGGGAATTAGTTGATAGAGAAATATTCAAAGAGACTTTTAGTGAAGAACAAGCAGAAAAAATAAAAAAAATATTAGTACCTTCAGCAGAAGATGATGATATAGATATGCAAAAAGCTTTTGGAATATTTATTGGTTATGGTTTAAATAAAGATTTAAAATTAGATGAAGTGGATAACAGAAAAGGGAAAAAAATTATAGAGGAAAGAATTGAAAAAGATATAAAAAATATATGCAAAAACATTAAAAGTAAAATTAATGAACATACAGAACTTAAAAATTATTCATTTTATGTTTATGTAATGCCATTTAAAGATGCAAAGAAAGATAGAGTAGAAATTTTAAAGAATATTACAATGTAAATGCAGGAGGTATAATGAAATTAGGTGAATATATATTTAGAGATTTGGAAAAAAATCCATATTTATTAACATTGTATACGAATTTATTAAAGAAATATGCTAGTGTCCAATTTAAAATTTATGATGAAATAAAAATAGAAGAATTAAATGTTAATGATTTACTTAAATTTGCAGATTTGCTTTCAAAATCTACAAATTCAACAAAAGAACAATTTCATAAAAATATAGCACAGAATATTGTTATATTGTTAAATAAATTATATCCTAATAATGTGAATGTAAAAGCAACTTTTGTATCTGTTTTGAATAATATTAATAATTATAGAAGTATAGATGACGATAACTATTATGATGCAGATATTAGAGAATTTATTTATCAATATATAGAAAAACAAAGTTTTAAAATAGAAGATAATAAAGAAGATAAATATTTTATAAGAGATCAAAAGGAAATATATAGTAAACTAGAAAATGAAAAATATTTCAGTTACTCAGGACCAACATCGATGGGTAAGACTTTTGTAATAAAAACATTTATACAACAAAAAATAAAAAATGAAAATGAGAATAATAACTTTGTAATAGTTGTACCAACGAAAGCGTTGATAAGTGAAATAACTAGTGAATTAATAACAGAACTAGGAGAAGATTTAAAAGCAAAAAACTATAAAATTGTAAATTCACACAATGAAATGCAAAATGAATTTAAAAAGAATTATATTATGATTTATACACAGGAGAGATTTTTAAGTCACTTACTTAATAAAAATATTGATATTGGATATGTATTTATTGACGAAGCTCATAAGATTTTTTATGAAGATTCAAGAAGTGTATATTTTTATAAAATATTAGATATATTAAATAGTTACTCTAATATCCCTAGAATCTTTTTTTCTGCTCCGTTAATTGCTAATCCTGATGAGTTTTTAAAATTATTACCAGTTACTTTATCTAAAACATATAAAGTTTTTGAATTTTCTCCAGTTAATCAGCAAAAATATATTATTGATTATAATGGAAAAAATATTATTATTTTTAATGATTTAACAAATACATTTATAGAAATTAATTACGATAAACTTGAAAATTATAATTTAAACAATATTTTAAATATATTAGGCAAAGATCAAAAAAATTTAGTTTATTGTGAAAATCCTCAGGAAGCAATAGAATTTGCTAAAAATTATGCTGAAACAGTGAATAATAAAGATGGGAACAATAAAAATCAAAAAATAGAAAAAGTAAAAAAATATATAAAAAATGAAATTCACGAAAATTATTATTTAATTGATTTATTAGATAAAGGAATTGCATATCATGTTGGATATGTTCCAAATTCAATAAGAAAAAAGGTAGAAGGACTATACAGAGATAAAGAAATTGATACTATATTTTGTACAAGTACATTATTAGAGGGAATTAATTTACCAGCAGATAATTTATTCATCCCTGTTAAGAAAAAATCAAAAATATTAAAGAACGATATTGATTTTAAAAATTTAATTGGTAGAGTTGGAAGAATTAAATATAATTTAAGCGGAAATGTATTTATAATACCTAAAGATGGTCAAAGTACAGTAACAGAATGTACAAAAATGATTAATACAGAAATTAGTAACAAAGAATTATCAATAAAGACAATATTAACCGATGAAAGAAAAAAGGATATAATAGAAACCTTAAAAAAAGGGTCAACAGAATTAAATAAAAAATGTGGTAATATATGTAATAATACTGAATATGAATTTTCAAGATATGTAATGAATGTATTGATAGATGATATTTTAAATAATAGAAAGAGCAACATATATAAAGAATTTGAAAAGAATATAGATGAACGAACAAAAGAAAAAATTATTAAAAATTTTAAGGAAGAAAAAATACCACAAGATATGATAGTAACATTAGATCAGGTAAAAACAGTTGAAAGTGATATTGACAAAGAATTGGCTTATCCAAAGCAAATTAATTATAAAACAATCTTAGATTTTTTAAAACAGTTATACAAGCAGTTTATGTGGTGGAAATATGAACCTAAAAATGAATTAGGAAATGAAAATAGTCTGAGCTATTATGCAACAATATTAAATCAATGGATAAATGGAGCATATATAAGCCAAATTATAAAAAATTCGATTGAATATGCCGAAAAATCTAAAGTAGTATATAGTTATGGAAAAAAAGAAGAATATGATGGAAGTATTGATCAAATTAATATAATTATCAATAAAACTTTGGATACAATTGAAAAAATAATAAAATTTAAAATAGAAAATTATTTTTCAAAATTTTCAGAACTATATAAAGAAAGAAAGGGAATAGATAAGATAGAAAACGATTGGTATGAATTTTTATCTTATGGTACAAATAAAAAAGAAATTATAGAACTACAAAAAATGGGCTTTTCAAGAGAAATAGCTTTAAAAATATACAAAAAAGATAGATACATTATTTTGGATAATGGTTTAATTTGTTTAAGTATAAATATTTTTGAAGATGAAAATGAAGATATTGTTGAAGAAGCAAAGGAAGTTAGTTTAAACAATTATAATAGGTTTAAATAAGATATGAAAATACACTATAAATTATACAAATATAATTTTATAGTGTATTTTTTTCAATTTTTTTATAAAAAGGGTTTGGGATTTGATATATGCTCACTGTATAATGATTAAAAATAAGGAAAAAGGAGGAAAAGAAGTTGGAAAAATTGAACGAAGAATTTTTAAATCAATATACAGATGAGTGGTCTGATTACTTCGCAGATTATTTTGAAAATCAAAGAGTAAGCAGAATACGATTAAAACCAGAATACCAAAAGTTAGAAAAAGAAATTTGCAAAATTAAAAATAAATATCCTAATGTTGTAACTTTATTAGAAGATGGAGAAAACATTAAATTAAACGATGAAGAAGAAAAAGCAATTATAGAAATACAAAATTTGCAAGAAGAGATTAATTTGATTGAGTTAAAAGAGTCTTTTAAATTAGGATTTAAAGAAGCTTACATATATTTTGAATCAATGGATATGTTAAAAATATAGATGGAGGATACAAATGGGAGAAAGAATCAGATGTAGAAAATGTGGAGATATATTACAAAGTAAATATAGACATGATTTTCAAATGTGTAAATGTGGATCTTGCTATATAGATGGAGGAGATGATTATTGCAGAGTAGGAGGAGAAAAAGAAGATATAGAATGGATTGACAGAAACGATGGAAAACAGTTTAAATATTTATTTGATTATTGTGAAGAAATAATTAATAAAAAAATAATGTCTAATTGGTATACAAGAGGAAGATTAGAGAGAAAAACATGGAAGTTAGAAGATCAAGAAAACGAATTTTTATATTCAGAAGGAAAATATATTACTAAAATAAAAGAAATAGATTTGCCAAAAGATTATATTAAAATTAGAAGTAGAACAATATGGTATTTGACTGGATATCTAAGAACATCAGGAGTAAAAGATTTATATTATACATATATAAAAGAAAATCATTTATTTAAAGATGATTATTTATATATTTCTTATCATAAGAAAATAGAAGAACTCAAAGGAGAATATGGTAATGATGAGGTTAGATATTTTGATTTTTTAATTAGTGGAGGAGATATTATAAAAGTTTTACTTGCAATAGAAAAGAATTCTGATATTGATACTACAGAGATAAGAAATAAAATTAAAGAAAAATTTGAATGGTGGAAGGAAAATGAAAATGATGACTATAAAAGATCATTTGGTGGTGAAAAAATTGATGATATTTTTAAGTATTATGAAGAAATATTAAATAAAGAAGGAGTCTAATAATATGGTTTGGGATGATTTTAAGAAAAATTATAATAATTATGAGGAACAGCCAATAGAAGAATTAAGTATAGATGTTTTGAGAAATATGTATAAAGATTTAGTATATATTGCTACAGAAACTGCATTTGATGAAGTAAATTGCGATACAGAATTTTTATTAAGAATATTATTATTACAACATAGAATAAATTTTAATGAGGAAAGTAAGCAATATCAAAATCCTAATTGGGACAAGAGTTGTGAAATAAATGGAATAAAGTTTGAAAAAGAAAAAACTTATTTAATAAATGAAGATATGGTTGATGAATATACTAAACAACTTGAATATCAACTAAAAGAAAAGAATAAGAAAATAACTGAATTAGAAAATATGCTAAAACCTATATTAGATTTGAATATTCCAATAAATACATTGATAAATGAATTTGAACGATTAAATGAGTTGGAAGATAATATGGAGATATCAAAATTAAAATCTAAGGATGAAAAAGTTTAACCAAAATACTACTATAAAAAGTACACACAAAAAAGAGTACAAAAAAAAGACCACCTTGAAAAGCTAAAAATAGGTGGTATAATATGTATAATGAAATACTTGTAGAGATGCAGAGAAAAACTTTGTATCTCTTTTCTTTTTGGGTTTGGAAAACCTGATATTGGTAAAGTATAATATAAATGAAAGAAGGTAGAAAACAATGATCTTTGGAAAATATGGGCAGATGATTTTTAGTAATATGGAGAGAAATTATCCATATAGAAAACAAGAATTAGAACTAACAGGAGAACTAAATACGAAAATATTTGAACGAGAACAATATATTTTAAAATTAAAAGAAAAATTAGAAAAAGAAATAAAAACAGAATATAAAGAACCTAAAACAAGTGAAATGTATGTTATAGCGAAATATCAACAAATGATTGATGGTTTAGTTGATGAAATTCTAATGAAGGAAGTTTTAGTAAAAATATAAGAGGAGAGTTAGTAAAACATAAAATTACTAGCTCTTTTTTGTATAAGGAAGGAGAGAAAATATGCTTAATATATGGGTTGGTAATTTAGGAAAATATAATGAAGGGGAATTAAAAGGAGGATGGTTAGAATTACCAAAAGAAAAAGAAGAAATTGATGAATTCTTAAAAGAAGTAGTTGGATTTAATGATGAATACGAAGAATATATGATAAATGATTTTGAAACAGATTTACCATATAAAGTTAATGAATATGAAAGCATAAAGATGCTTAATTTATTAGCAAAAGTATCAGAAAATATTTATAATATGGAAGCAATCGAAGGATATGCAAATTCAGAGGGGAATTTAAGCATTGAAGAATTAATGAATATAATTATTCAAGAAGATGAACTACCTTATTATTCTTATCAAATAGATAGTTGGACTATGTCAGCAGAAGAAAAATATGGATATAGATTTGCTGAAGATACAGGTTTATTAGATATATTAAAACAACATGAAATTGAAAGATATTTTGATTTTGAAAGTTATGGTAGAGATGCAGAAATGAGTGGATATGTTGAATTATTAGATGAAGGTTATATAGATAAAAGTGAAAGTATAGATTTAAATAAATATTCACTACAAGAAATAATAGAAATGTATGATATGGAAGAAGAAACAGAAAAAAAGTTAAAAGTTATATACAAACAAGTAGGAAAAGATCCAAAAGTAATGGAAATTGATGATACATTAGAAGCTAAGCAAAAGCTAGTTGGAGGCTTAATTGAAGTCGTGCCTTATAAAGAAGATTTATTATTAGTTTGCAATGAAGAAGGAAAGATTCTCAATCAAAAACCAAATCTTGACTTTGGATATGATTATATTGCAGGAAATTGTTTTGTTGTAGGAGATGACTTTGAAAATGCAGGTTTCAAATCTGTTAGTGAAGAACAAATAGAGGAAATAAAACAAGATTTGAAAGATAGAAGTATTGAAGTTGTTGAAATAGAAGAAGTTGAAGAAGATGATATGGAGTTTTAATTGGGAGGAATAATGAGTATAGAGATAGAAGTAGATAAAAAACCAAAAAAGGAAATTATAAAGGATATAAAAGTAAGCAATACAAATGATATATATGATTTAGAGGAAGTGCAAGAAATAAAAGATGCAATTCAAGAGCATTTGATATTTATAGGTTTAGATAAAAGTAATAATGTCAGAAAGATAAGTCTTTTAGGTGTTGGATCAAGTTGTGGAATTTTAGTAGATACAAAAAATATAATAAGAACTGCATTGATGAGCACGAGTGATAGAGTTATCTTAGTACACAATCATCCTTCAAATTCGCTACACCCTAGTAAAGAAGATATACATATAACTAATATTACTAATAAATTATTGAAAACATTTAATATTGAACTTTTAGATCATATTATTGTTACAGAAACAAGTTATATAAGTATGAATAAAACTAAAAATATAGATAAAGAATTCAAAAATGAAGATATAAATTTATTAGAAAAAGCATTATTAGTAGAAGAAAATACTAAATTAAAAAATGAAATAAAAGAACTAAATTATAAATTAGAGAATAAAGAAATGGCTGAAGAAGATGATATGGAAATGTAAGAAGGAGGGAATATTATGCCAAATCATTGTTTTAATGAAGTAAAAGCAAAAAAAGAAATTTTAGATGAAATATATGATTATGAAAAGGGAAAAATTACATTTAAAAAATTAATACCGATGCCAAAAGAATTAGAAAAATCCGTATCAGATGGGAGTACGACAATAAAGAAAGCTATGTATTTATATTTGAATGGAGATAAAGATCTTTTAGAAGCAAAATGGGAAGCTAATAAAGATGCACAACAAAAATATAAGACATTTGATAAAATGGTTGAGCACTTATTTGAAAAGTATACTAAAGAAGAAGTTATAAGGAGCTATACATGCCTACAGAAATATGGAACTGATAATTGGTACGATTGGAGTATAGAGCATTGGGGAACAAAATGGGATGCTTATGATTGTCAAGGAAGTCCACAGGAGGGGACTTTAATATTTTTTACAGCATGGAATCCACCTGATGAAATTATAAAAGCTTTATGTAAAAAATATCCTAATTCTGATTTAGACTGGTTTTATGAAGAAGAAGGAATGCAATTTGCAGGACATTGTTATGCAGGAGATAATGGAGAAGTAATAAATGAAGAATGTCCAGTAAGCAATTATGAAGCTGAAGAAGATGATATGGAATTTTAGAATCTTTTTTAAAAGGTTTGGATATATGAAAACACCATAGTATAATCTTATATAGGAGGGATAAGCTATGGAAGAAGAAACAATATTAGAATCTATTTTTTTTGACAGAGAACAAAGAGTACTTGCAAATGTTTCTGATGAAGAAAAAAATGTAATTTTAGAAATTAAACGAGATGGAAATGAAGATAAATTAAGAGAATTAATAGAGCAAGTTAAAGAAGATAGACTAAGAAATAAAATTGAAGAAATGCTTGATAATGCACTTGAAGATGTTTCAAAACGATATTGTGCTAGTTTAGAAAAATATTACAAGCAAGGATTCAAAGATGGAGTTAATTTAATAGTAGAATGTGTAAGTTAAGGGTTAGAGCAGAATCTAGCTCTTTTTTATACAAAGGAGGGGTGAATTGAAAAATATAAGATTATTCATAGAAAGTAATAAACTAGATATGTTAAAAGCTTTTTCGGATGATAGTTATTTATATAATTATATTGTAAATAATTATTCTGAATTATATCAAGATAATATATTTAGAACTCCAACAATATTAAAGAGAATAAATAATATGATTTATTTTTCAAAAACAGGAATAACTGAAGATGATGAATTTGTATGGAAAGAAACCAGTCAAGATTTAAAAAATAAAAATATATCATATTATGCAGTAGTTTTAGATCCTAATAATGGATCTTTTTTAATATACAATAATTTAAAAGATAAAATACCATATATAGAAATAGACAAAGATACAGATTTATTTGAAGCAATAAATAAAATAGAAAAATTTAATAAAGAATTAGAATATGAGGAAGAAATGGAGATGTAAAGTTGAGTAGTATTGATGAAATAAGATCAAAATTTGTAGTTGATAAAGTAACTGAGAAAAACGGAAGGGAAGAAAATAAAAATATAACTAATATAGAAATAAGTAAGTTGGTTACCTTTAGAAAAGGTCAACCTTTTTCAATGTATGATAAAAATAAAAAAGAAGAAATGAAAGAAAGCATAAAAGAAAATGGGATATTAGTGCCTATTATAGTCAGAAAAATAGAAAACGATAAATACGAAATTATATCAGGACATAATAGAGTAGAATGTGCAAAAGAACTGGGCTTTTCCACAATTCCATCTCAAATTGTGGATTGTGATGATGAAAAAGCAACATTAATAATGTTGGATACAAACTTAAACAATAGGGAAAAAATACTACCTGTTGAAAAAGGCTATGCCTATAAACAAAGAAACAACATCATAAAAAATAGGCAAAACAATAGTAATATGAACGAATTTTACGATAATTCCACCGAGTGGAATGAAGAAGGAAAATCACAAATTTATAACTATATAAGACTAACGGAACTAATTAAGCCTTTACAGGAAAAAGTAAATATAGAGCAAATACCTATAAAAGCAGGAGTAGAAATATCATACTTAAATAAAGAAGAACAAGAAATTGTAAATCAAGTTATTGAAGATGAACAAATTAAAATAACTGTTGCACAAGCACAGAAAGTTAGATTAAAGAAAAACAATATTAGTTATGAAACCTTGCTTAAAATTATAAAAAATGAGAAAGTCAAAGTAGAAAAATTTACAGGAAAAATAGAAAAAAGAGCAATGAAAATCTACAAAGATAGATTTAAAAACGATAAAGAATTTACAGATTTAGTAATCAAATTATTAGATGAATACTTTAGTAGCGAAGCGATAAGTTAAGCAAGATTCCTATTTGTAAGTACAAATAGAACGAAAAGTATAACTTTTCTTATTTAAGGGGAGGTGTCCCCAAACCCTTCATAAAAATTTTTAGGTGGAGAGGAGAGTAATTGAGAAAAACTGAAAGAATTGAAATTAGATTAACTCCTGAAGAAAAAACAAAGATTATAAACAATAGTGTAAAAGCTAATACAACAATTTCAGAGTATCTAATTAAAAGTGCTACTAAAAAAGAAATTGTAGTTATCAATGATCTTGATAAATTAGTAATTCAATTAAGAAAGCTGGGAAATAATGTAAATCAATTAACAAAACTAGCAAATGGAAGAGTTATAACTTGTGTTGAATTGGAAGGAGTAAAAAAGGAGTTAAGTAAGATATGGCAATCATTAAATTCATTAATAATAAGGTCGGATTAAAGAAAACTTTAAATTATGTTTGCAAAGAAGAAAAAACTAATAATAAGTTTATTTCAGGAAAAGATTGCATGGCAGAAAATGCTTATGAAGAAATGATGGCTATAAAAAATATGTATGGTAAAACAAAAGGAAGAGAAAAATTACATTTTGTTCAGGCATTTAGTCCAAATGATGAGCTGAGTTATGAAACAGCACACGAAATAGCAATGAAAATAGCAGAAAAATATTTTAAAGGTTATCAAGTTGTTGTAGCAACTCATCAAGATAAGGAACACATACATTCACACTTTGTTGTGAATACAGTAAATTTTGAAACAGGTAAAAAGATACAATTTTCTAATAAAGATCTAGAAAGCTTAAAAGCATATTCCAATAAGTTATGCCTAGAGCAAGGATTATCTATAACAAGGGAAAAATCAAATATAGATGATATAAGAATTAATGAATATAAAGCAAAACAAAAGGGGATTAGTTGGAAAGAAAAGTTAGAAAAAAGTATTGATATTGCTATAGAAAAATCAAATAATAAATTTGAATTTTTTAAAGTGATGAACGAAATGGGATATAAAGTTACATGGACTAAAGAAAGAAAAAATATTACATATACAACTTCAGAAGGTTATAAATGCAGAGATAGAAAATTGCATAATGAAAAGTATTTAAAAGAAAATATGGAAGCATATTTTAAAGAAAAATATAAAGCAAGAATTAAAGGTGTAAAAAAATACGAAAGGCATACTCAATATAGGAGTATGTCTTTATCTTTGGCTGAATTAATCAAACAATTTCAAAGAAAAGAACATGGAAATGATATTACACATCATTATGAATTAAATGAAAGTGCTAAAAAACAATATGCAATGGAAATGCATTATAGCTTAGAAGATATGGAAATGTAGGAGGTGGTAGTAATTGAAAAGCAAAATATGTATGTTCTTATAATAGAAAATGAAAAAAATCCTGAATTAAAAAGAATTCCAAACAGACTTGAAACATTAAGAAAAATTGTAGGTAATGAATATATAGATGTTATTAAATATAAAGATGTTTTAATAGTTTTTGATGAGGAAGCTTATAAAAAATTACTACCAATAAACAGAACTCTTGATGGTTTAAATATAAGGGGAACTTTTATTATTACAGGAAATGATAAAAAAAATCAGGATTTTAAAGATTTAACAAAAGAGCAAATAGAAGAATATACTAAAAAATTTCAATTAGAACAAGAGAATCAAATAGAAGAAGGAGAAGAATTAGAATGAGAAAAAGAAAAATCGGAATAATAGCTTTTTTATCTATATTAAATATTCCTGTTAGTATTGTTTTAAGTACGATAATTCATTCGAAACTTTCTAATATAGAATTTTCGCAAATAGTAGTAGATAAACAGATTTTACTGCTATTTTTTCTTATCTATATGCTAATTGAAACAACAATTATAATTCTTTTTGGATTTGGAAGTAAAAATGTTTTTGAAAGTGGAGTAGTAAATATAACAGATAAATTAAAGACTCCAGAAGTGATGGGGCAAGGGCAACATGGAACAGCAAGATGGCTGAGTAAAAAAGAATTTAAGAAATTTTTTAAATGTAATTCACTATCAAAGGAAAATACTAAAGAATTCAATTCAGGTGGAATTATTGTAGGATACGAAAAGGACAAAAATCAAGAAAGGATTTATTACATTGATGATAATATTCATAGTTTAGTTGTAGGAGCTACAAGAAGTGGTAAAACGAGAAGTATAGTATTACAGACAGTCGGAAATTTAGGATTAGCAGGAGAGAGTATGATTATTTCAGATCCAAAAGCTGAAATTTATCATTACACTTCAGAATTTTTGAAAAAACAAGGTTATAAAATAATAACCTTAGATTTTAAGAATCCAACAAAAAGTACAAGATATAATTTTTTACAACCTGTTATAGATGCAGTAAATAACGGAGATTTTAGAAAAGCTGAAGAGTACACTTGGGATATTACTCAAAGCTTAGTAGGAAATGAAGATACAAAAATGGAAAAAATATGGAGAGATGGAGAAATGTCAGTTATTGCAGGAGCAATAATGAGTGTTGTTTTTGACAATAAAGAGCATCCTGAATATCAAAATTTAACAAATGTGTATTCTTTTATTTCAGAAATGTGTAGAACAGTAGGACAGACAATGCCTATAAATAAATATATTGAAAATTTACCACCTGATCATCCTTCAAGTACAATATTTAATATTGCAAGGATTGCACCTGAAAAAACTAGAGGATCTTTTTTTACATCTGCTTTAACAACATTAAGATTATTTACAAGTAAAAGTATATATGGAATGACTTGCAAAAGTGATTTTAGTTTAAAACAAGCAGGAGAAGAAAGAATAGTTACTTATATTATTCTTCCTGATGAAAAAACGACTTATTATTCTTTAGCAAGTTTATTTGTTTATCAAAATTATGTATCACTTGTAGAAAGTGCAGATGAACGAGGAGGAGAATTAAAAACAAGAGTAAATTACATTTTAGATGAGTTCGGAAATTTTACAACAATACCTGCTTTTAGCAATATGCTTACTGTAGCAGGAGGGAGAAAAATAAGATTTGATTTATTTCTTCAATCTTTTTCACAACTGGATAACAAGTATGGAAAAGAAGTTGCAGAAAATATTAGAGATAACTGCCAAACTTGGATATATTTAAAAACAGCAAGTAATGAAACAGCAAGTATAATTTCAAAAAAATTAGGAACTTATACTACTTCTAGTTATAGCAGATCTAGTAGCTATACAAAATATCAAAGTGGTAGTAATTCAGAATCAATGAACTTAATAAGCAGAGCATTACTGACAGAAGATGAAATTTTAAGAATAGAAAGACCTTATGTTTTAGTTATTCAAGCAGGATTATATCCTATAATAACAAAATTGCCTGATATTTCTAAGTGGAGATTTAATAAATTGTTTGGAATGGGAAATCAAGAGGAAAATAGGCAACTAAGATTAGAACGAGAACAAGCAAGAGAGCAAAAAGAAATTGAAGATATAAAACTATGGGGAATATGGAATTTATATAGATAGGAGAATTTATGTATGAGAGAAAAGATAAAAGAAAAAATAAAAAAAAATACAAGAAAAATAGGAAAAACAGGACTTGTTATAACAAGTCTTTTATGTTGCACAAGTACTTGTTTTGCAGGAGTGCAAGACAGCAAAATTGCAACAGGTACACAAAATTTAATAACAGATTTAACTAATTGGTTATTAATTTTAGCTCCAACATTAACAATTTTATTAGTGGGATACTATTTATTAAGAAAATCATCTAGTGATGATATGGATGGAAAGAGATGGGACAATAGAATCAAAATAGCAATAATTTGTTGTGTAGGTGTAGTTGTTGCAAGTGGATTAATCAACTTAATCATAGGATATTATAGATAATAGGAGGTACATTTTTTGGAATCAATTTTAACTGGACTAATAACCAGTATAATTGGTGGAGCAGATAATGTTATAAATTCAGCTTTTAATGGCTTAATTGATATGTGCTTTAATTCGGAAAACTATTTAACTACAAACTTTGGAAGTGGTGTAATAAGTTTTTCTAATTTAAAAGCATTAATTTTAAGTTTATCAATTTCTTTGATAGTGTTAAAGTTTTTGAAAAAAGGTTTTGATATGTATGTAATGTGGACTGATGGAGAATCAGATACTCCACCACTTACATACATTGTTTATTTTATAAGAGCAATAGTAGTAGCAGTTAGTTTTTCCGTATTATATGATTGGGTTATTCAAGTTGCTACTTCATTTGGAAATTCAATACTGACTGCGATGAACTTTACCGATAATGTATCTTTAACAACAGTTATTGCAAATATAGCAACAACAGGGTTATTTACAGCAATAGTAGCTCTAATAGCAATGATATTGTTATTTGTTTTATACATACAATTTCTTATGAGAAGTTTAGAAATGTTTGTATTAAAATTAGGATTTCCTTTAGCTTGTGTTGGGCTAGTAAATCCTGATGGAGGAGTTTTTAAATCCTATTCAGAGAAATTATTTAAAAGTGTGCTAACAGTTTTAGTGCAAATTATATTATGCAAGATAGCAATAATATTAATTCTAAATGTAAAAATGTTATTTGGTATTGCAGCAATTATAATGGCGATAAAAACTCCTAAATTCATACAAGAGTTTATGCTTGGTGGAGGAACAGGAGGTATTAGTAATGTAATAGTTACTACAAGTAAGACAATGGAATTGTCTAGTCAAATAAAAAGAAAGTTTAGTCAATTAAAGAAAGGATAAGTATGGAAACACTAAATGAAATAATAAGTTTATTAAGAGTTGTAATAATACCACTTGGAGTTACATTTCGAGTGATATTTTGTTTAACAAAGATGATATATGATGAAGATGCTCAAGGGACATATAAAAAGAAAATAAAGAACACCATAGTTTTTGGAATTATTGCAGAATTAATATTTGTAATTTTAGCATTAGTTCAAAATTATTATGGATATACAACTGTACCTGATCATTTCTCAGGAGGTGGCTCAGGAGGAGGTGGTGGTGGAGGTTGGTAAACTCCACAAACATTAAAATGAGGAGGATTTGAATGAATGAACACAATAATGAATATAAGCTATATATACCAACTAATGTAAAGACTAGGTTAGAATTTTTTAAAGGTTATGGAATAAAAGAACTTATATCTACAGTAATAGCTTTAGTTGCTTTACTACCAATTAGTTTTATAGTTTATAAATTAAAAGATAATTTTTTGCTACCAGTTGTAATTGAATTCATAGGAGTAGTAGGAACAATAATATCAACTACAAAAGATGATAATAACTTATGTGTTGTAAGTCAGATAAAATACATGATTGAGTTTAGTAAAATTCAAAAACAATATAGATATAAATATTACAATAAATGGAGGGATGATATTGTTTAGTCTATTTAAGAAAAAGGATAAAGAAAAGACTTGTAATGAAGAAGTTGGCATATTAGATATTAGAAATAATTATATTTATACACGAGATGGGAATGTAATTGCAGGAATAAAGATATACTCAATAAACACACAACTTTTAACAGATAGAGAAAAAGAAAATTTAATAAATGATTTATCAGCTGAACTATCTTCAGAACAAGAAGATATCAAGTATTTTAATATTGCAAGAGCAGTTGATATTTCTCCGTTGCAAGAATATTTGTCAGAGATAATAGGGACAACTGATAATGCAATTCAAAAAAGATTATTAAAAACACATTTAAAAGAAGTTCAAAGAATGTCTTTAAATGGAGAAATAGTTGAAAGGCAAAGTTTTATAATGATTAATTCGAAAAGAACTGATAATTGCGAGAAAGACTTATTGAAAAGGTGTATGGAATTAAGTAATAAATTTGAAAGATGCGATATTAAAACAGAAATATTAGATGAAGCTTCACTAATACAGCTATGTAATAGTTTTTTAAATATGAATTATGCACATAGAGAGGATTCTGATATTGAAGATAGAGTAATTATGATGAAATAATTTAGAATTGATGAAAAAATATTGAATAAGTATATAAATTTTACGAATACTATTGAATAATATTTTTTTTTATAATAGAATATGAAAAAAGGAGGGGAGAAAAATGTTTGATATTAATGATGTGGCAGATGAATTTTTATCAATAGAAAGTATGACACAAAAGAAAGTACAAAAATTATGTTATTATGCACAGGGATGGTATTCTGCAATTACAAAGAAAAAATTATTTGATGATCAAATACAAGCTTGGGTACATGGACCAGTTTCTCCTAAATTATATGATAGATTCAGGATGTATGGATATAACAAAATACCTAAAAGAGAATCAAAAACAACAAATGAGGAATTAAAAGGAATAGTAAGACAAATATATAGAATATACGGTAAATTAGATGGAGATCAGTTAGAAGAGTTAACACATCAAGAGTTTCCATGGATTAATGCTAGAAAAGGATTAGAAGCCCATGAATCATCAACTAATATAATAAAATTTGATGATATGGTAAGTTTCTTTCATACTAAATTATTAGAAGAATCAAATGCCTAAATTTAATGAAAAAGGATTATGTACTATTCCAGAAGCACAACCACTAAAGAATAATGTTATAAATACATTAAGTAGATTAAAAGAAGAAAATGCTGGTAATTTAGATGATAAAAAAATAAAAATATCTTTTGAATTTTTTGATTCAAATAACAAGTATTTTTCATTAGGGAATATTGAAAATGAATGGTTTACAGATTTATTAGAAGAATTAAAAGAATTATCTAAAATTACAAGGAAACAATTATTTACAGAATATAAAAAAAAATATAAGCCACACCCATATATAAGTAATATATCTTCATTAAATTACAAAGATGAATATTTGACAAATCCACAATACGAGGGAGTACAGATAAGACTAGATAAATCATCTGGAAGAATACATGGCTTTTTTATAGAAAATGTATATTATATAAGATTTTTAGATAGAAGACACAATATGTATAATTCAGAAGGATATGGTGGAGTAACATTTGTGCCATTTCCAAAAACAGGATTTGAAAAGTTAGAAGATGAAAATCAAAAGCAAAGGCAAAAAATTCAAAATTTAGAAAATAAAATAGAACATAATGTAGAAATATTATGTCAGAACTGTATGGAATGTAAAAAGGAGATTTATAATAAATTTGAATTATAAAAAAGATTATCAATATTGATAGTCTTTTTTTGTTGCAAAGAGGAGGAATAATTTGAAGAAAAAAGAAATTGATGGAATAATGGAAAATAAAACATTACTTAATATTTTAAGTCCAATAGGCGGAATAGAATATAAGAAAAACTATATAAGAGTGGGAGATTATTTAGGAAGAGTATATGTGATAACAAAATATCCTCAAAAAGTAAGAGTAGGATGGCTTGAAAATATTGCAAATATACCTAATACAGTATGTTGCTTAAATATTTCTCCAACAGAAAAAGATACATTAATGCAAAACATAAGCAGGGGAATAAAACAAAATGAATCACAATATGAAGGAATAACAGATGAAATATTAAGACAAAGAACAGAAAGAGAAATACAAGATGCAAGAGATTTAATTGAAAAAGTAGATTTAAACGGAGAAACAGTAGTATATGTAACAATAGCAATAATGGTAATTGCAGAAGATGAAGAAGAATTAAAACAAAGGTCTAAGGCAGTTTTGACAAGGCTTACATCAATGCAAATGAAAGGGCGATTATTAACGAATTTGAGTAAAAACTCATTGAAGTTAATGTCGCCTTTTTCTATTACAGATCCAGTTATAAAAAGTATTGCAGATAGAAATATGTTAGAGAGTACATGGATTGGAGGATTACCTTTTTCAAGTTCAGGATTTAATGATGGAAATAAATATTATTTTGCTAGAGATACAAAGGGAGGAATTGTAATACTTGATCCTTGGAAAAGAGGAGGAGATAGAACAAATTCAAATTTTGTAATTATGGGTACAGCAGGAGTCGGAAAATCTACAGTTGCTAAGCACTTAATATTAAATGAATATATGACTAATACTAAAGTAATTTTGATAGATCCTGAAAGAGAAGAAAAAGAAATGGTTGAGAAACTAGGAGAAAAATGGATAGATGTAGGGAGTGGTAAAGGGGGAATAATAAATCCACTACAAATTAAAAAAGTTCCTTTAGATGATGAAGAAGCAGATGAAGTTGAATATAAAAGTAAAGGAATGGGAGCAATGGCTCTACATTTTCAAACATTAAGAACATTTTTTAAATTGTTATATCCTGAACTTAATTCAATACATATAGCTCGATTAGAGGAAGTATTAGAAGAATTATATAACAGATTTAATATTGATTGGGATACAGATATTTCAGGAATACCAAATAATAAATTTCCTATTATGACAGATTTATATAATCTTTTAGGAGAGAAGGCAAGTAATGAAATTGATGAGGAAAAACAAAAAATATATGAAACATTAAGAAGTCTATTAAGAGGTATTAGCATTGGTGCTGAAAAAGGCTTATTTAATGGTTATACTTCAATAGATGATAATGCAAAAATTGTATGTTTTGATACTTTTAACTTGCAAAATGCAGATGACAAAGTAAAAAGAGCTCAATATTTTAATATTCTAACTTATTGTTGGGAGATAATGAGTAGAGATAAAGAAGAAAAGACAATGCTAGTTTGTGATGAAGCTTATTTGTTAATTGATCCGAGAGTTCCTGAAACAACAATATTTTTAAGAAATGTAGCAAAGAGATGTAGAAAATATGAAGGAAGTTTAGTTATAATTTCACATTCTATTGTAGATTTTCTTGATGATTCAATAAAAATGTATGGACAAGCTATACTTGACATGGCTACATATAAAATATTGATGGGAACTGATGGAGTGAATTTAGAAGAAACAACAGAGCTATTTAAGTTAAGTGAGGGACAATCAGAGTTTTTATATAAAAAGAAAAGAGGTTTAGCTTTATTTATCATAGGCTCAAACAGAATATTTGTTAGGTTTGATATATTCCCTATCGAGTTTGAGTATTTTGGTAAAGGTGGTGGTAGGTAATGGCTTTAGATCCTGCTACAGCAAAATTAATCGCAAAAGTAGTAATAAGTCAAATAACAGATGAAGAAAAAAGACAAAGATTAATTATAGGAATAATAATAGGAATAGTGGTATTTACATTTATAATAATGATACCACTATTTGCTTTAACATCAACAATAGATAAAATAAAAAATTGCTTTGGATTTGGAGATGATGGACAAGCTACAGATAGTTCTTATTATTCATTAGTTGAAATGCACAACACCTATGCTCCTACTGTAACTATTGGAGATTTAGAATATAATGGAACATTTCCTATGCCTGTTCAAAATGCAACTGTTACAAGTGAATTTGGAACAAGAATTCATCCTGTAACTGGAAAGCAGAGTTTTCATACAGGAATAGACTTAGCAGGAGCTTGGCACTCAAATATTACAGCAGTTGAAAAAGGAACTATTGTATTTGCAGGAGTACAACAAGGTTATGGAAATTGTGTAGAAATAAAACATAGTACTGAGAATGGAACAATTTATTATACCTTCTATGCACATTTGGCTAGGATTGATGTGATAGAAGGACAAGAAATACAGCAAGGGACTGTTGTTGGAATTCAAGGAGGAGATCCTAATCGTGATCCGAATCCTGGATATAGCACAGGCTCACATTTGCATTTTGAAATTAGAAAATCGAAAAATGGAGATTTTATAAATCCTAGAGAATATTTATTTGGAAACAAGGAGGTTTAATTGGTAATAGATATAAATAATACGGAGAATAAATATAATATAATCTATGCAGATCCTCCATGGCACTATAATACATGGAGAGATGGAATGGGAACGGCTGAAAAACATTATAAAACAATGAAAGTTGAAGAAATAGTTAATATGAAGGATACAATCAAGAATATATCAGAAAAAGATTGTGTCCTTTTTTTATGGGTAACTTTTCCTTGCTTATTAGATGGACTAAAAGTTATGAAAGAATGGGGATTTAAGTACAAAACTTGTGGATTTAATTGGGTAAAAAGAAATAAAGTTAGTGATACATGGTTTTTCGGATTAGGACATTGGACTAGAGCAAATTCAGAACTGTGCCTAATTGGAACAAAGGGAACAATAAAAAGAAAATCAAATAAAGTATCACAAATAATTGACACTCATATAGAAGAACATAGCAAGAAACCAGCTATAGTAAGAGATAAAATAGTTGAACTTGTAGGAGATATGCCTAGAATAGAATTATTTGCAAGACAAACAGTAGATGGTTGGGATTGTTGGGGAAATGAAGTGTAAATTGTTGTAAAATAGAAAAAAATATGATAATATTCAAATATCAATGAAACATAAAAAGGTGGAATTATATATGGGTTTATTTAATAAAAAAGAAAAAAGTTATGAAGAGATAGTAAATGAAATACATTCAAACTTAACAGATAATAAAGAAGAAAATATTAAGTATTTAAAAAGCCAAGCTGAAAAATACAAGAAACATCCAATGGCTCATGAAATAATCAAGGAAATCGGCAGATTATTTACAAGAAATTTAGATGAAGAAAAATTACAAGAGCTTAATAATGCAATAGAAAATGATGTTACAAGTCATTTAGATAATGGAATAAAATATCTAAAAAATGGAGATTTAAATAATGCTGAAACAGAGTTAAATAAATTTGTAGATATTTCTAAAGTAATGTTTAAAGATGATAGAGTTTATAAATATTTTACACCACGAAATCCAATTCAATATATGTTAATATTAAATGATGAAAAAGGAAAAGAATTTAAAGAAACAGGAACTGATTTTTCAATAGGCTATACTTATTTAGGTTCAATTGCTGTAGAAAAGAAAAATTTTAGCAAAGCAAGAGAAATGCTAAGACAAGCTTTAAGATGGAACCCATATAATACAGAAGCAATCTTTGAAGAAGTTGAAATATATAAAATGGAAGGAAAGTTAGAAGAATACAAAAAGGCTACTTTAGAAACAATACAGAAGATATATAATCCACTTGATATGGCAAGATTTTATAGAAATTTAGGATATTATTATATAGAAAGACAAGAATGGGAATTAGCAAAAGCAATATATCTTTATAGTATGAGATTTGATAATGGTGAAAAAGCTCAACACGAATTGATATATATAATGCAACAGACCAATAGTCAAGAATTACCAAAGCCTGAATCAATAAAAGGAATACTAGAAAAACACTATATACCAACAAAAATAACTGAAAGAAATTTAGCAATATTAAATGAAATGACTAATGGAATAAAAAGAGATAAACAGGAAAATTCTAATTTGGGGCAATATTTAATTGGAATTATGGATTTTTATAATAAATTATAAGATTAAAGAAGGATTATCAGAAATGATAGTCTTTTTTGTTGCAAAGGAGGGATAAAGTTGATTTTAGCAATTACTAGAGAAAATGAAAAATTAATTTACGAAGTATGCAAAGAAAACGGATTTGAAACTCCACAAGTGTTAACAGGAGTTGATAGCTTAAAAAGATTTGCAATTCAAGAATTGAAGAACTTAAATAATTATAAACAAATAATTATAGATGTTGATTCAACAAAAGAAAGTGAAGAGGAAATTATACAATCTATTGTAGCAATAAAGAGTATGTATAATATTAGAGTTATTGTAGTTGCTTTAGGTCATGAAGAAGGAGATAGACTACTTTCAAAACTATTTAATGAAGGAATCTACAATTTTGTAAATGCAAAAACTTACTATGAACAAAAGGAACAATTTAGAAATTGTTTAAGTGCTGAAGGATGTCAATATAAAGATGCTATAAGGTTTAGACAAAAGGTTGAAGAAACAAAGAAAAACAAAGTAATTGTAAAGAAGGAATATAAGACTTTAAAACAATTTGTAAATATAGCAGTATCAGGAACAGAAAAGCATATAGGAGTTACGACACAAGCTATTTTAATTACAATGTTTTTAAAAAGTTTAAATATGAATGCCTGTTATATTTGCAGTACAGATAAAGATGAAATAAAAAATATTGGAACATTAGAAGGAGTAATAAAAAAAGACAATATGTATTCGTATAGAGGAATTGATCTTTATAGTAATACCAATAAAATTGATGCAATGCAATACGGTTATGATTTTTATATTTATGATTATGGAACTTTAAATGAAAATACACTAGATAATTTCTTATCAAAAGAAGTTAAGATAATAGTAGGAGGAACAAAGACATGGGAAACAGATGAAACATTTAGAGTTTTAAGTTTATTAGAGAAGATTCCTGAAGTAAATTATATATTCAATTTTTCTAGTGATGAAGAAAAGGCTAAATTTAAAAGAACATTAAGAGGAATAGTGAAAAATATATTCTTTTCAGAATATACTTCAGATACTTTTAATGATAATGTAAATACAGAGATTTATCACGAAATTTTTAAAGATTATATAGCAGAGAAATCAAACAAAATAGAAGTAATAGAAAAAAATAGTATATTTAACTTTTGGAAAAGAGGTAAAAAGTGAGTAAAAATATTTATAAAGAATATTTAAAAAAACAAAAAGTAAGACAAAAATATGATGAAGAAGTAGTGGTTAATGAACAAAAATCGTTTATTAAAATACTACTTTTTTTATTTGAAATAATGATAAGAATATTTCATGTATTGTTTTATATAGGAATACTAATTTTATGCTCCATTGGAGCAACTTATATAGCAAATAAAATAGGAATATTCAAATTTTAGGAGGTTAAAATGAAGTGGTTTAAAATAATATTAGCAGTTTGTAGTTTCTGTACTTTACTTACAACAGTAAATTGTTTTGCAGTAACAATGGAAGAAACTAAAATTACTGAAGATGAGTTAAATTGTTATAAAACATATCAAGTTATGGAATCAGAGAAAGATATATTTTTAGAAATGGTATCAAAAGAAATAGAAGTTGATGGAAGCAAATACAAGTATGTAGATTATACTGCTGAAGGAGGAAATACATTAGAAACGATAGATATAAATACAACTAAAACTATATTATCAAAAACAAATAAAAAAGAAAAAATTATTGAACAATTAGAAAATACAATCAAATATGAAAAAGATGGATATATAGGAGAATATATTTTGAATCCTAATACTTTAAAAATCAAGACAAACTACAATGGCTTTAGAGAAGATTTGATTGAAGAAACAATAAATTATACTAACTTAGAAAAGAATGATTTGGATTTTATACCGAAACAAACAATAAAAAATGGATTAACATTGGATCTTCTAAATGTTGAATGGGAAGTAGAATCTACAAAAATGATTGGAGAATATGAGGTTGCTAATACATATACTGCTAAATGTTATTATGCTACTAAGCAAAGAGTTGATTATCCTAATACATATACAGTAACAGCTGAATATTTTGGAACAGCAACTAAGACTGAAGAACATCCAATTACCTATGTTGTAAAATATGAAAAAGAAGAGACTGAAGTAGTAGAAGAAAAACAAGATAATAATGTATTGCCAGTAGTTGGAGGGACAACAGGAATTATTTTAGTAATAGTGTTCTTCTTAACAAGAAATGTAACAGTTTATAACTATAAAGATGGAGAATATAAAAAAGTAGGAAAAGTAAGAGCTACAAAAGCTGGAAAGATAAAGTTAGATAGGTTTAGTTTATTTGAAACAACTAATAAATACAAATTAGAGTTATCTAAGAATTTAACAAAAAAATTGAAAGGAAAAATGATAACTGTAAGTAAGAATGGAACAACTATAAAAATGCTAGTAAATGGCAATGAAAAGGAAAAATATATTGTTGAAGTTAGAATATAGGAGGACTTGTAAATGAAAAAAGAAAATAAATTTATAATAGCAGTTGTTATAATTGCAATTATAGCCCTTACAGGAGTTATTTTTTTTACATATAAATATCCAATTTATAAAGCTAACAAAGATGCAGAAAGTATTGAAGTTGGAGATAATGAAGAATTAGAAGCTACATCACTCGAAAATATAGAACAAGATATTATTCATTATGATGATGAAATAGGAACTTTGACAATTCCTGATATTTTACTTGATAATGCACCAATAAGAGAAAGTGTAGAATTAACTACTTTATCTGAAACAATAGGACACTTCCCATCAACCAGTATTTATGAAGGAAATATAGGTTTAGCTTCTCATAATTCAGGGAGCAACGGAGATTTCTTTAAAAATTTAAAGAATATTAAAATAGGTAGTGAAATTTATTATCAAACAAACTATGGAACTAAAAGATATGTGGTAACAATAAAGAAAATAATAAGTGAAGAGGACTGGAGTTATTTAGGGACAACTGAAGATAATAGAATTACATTAATTACTTGTGTTGCAGGTCAAAAAGATAAAAGACTATGTGTTCAAGCTGTAGAATCTATGGATGGAATGAATTATGGACAATAAAATTATTAAAAGGGTTTGGGATTACTCCTTTAAATAATTTATAATTATAGTATAAGGAGATGATCTAATCATGAAAAAATATTTAATTATAACTTTTATCTTAATATTTGGAATTGCAATATTATCAACATATATTACATATAAGAAAACAAATTCAGAAGATATTATTGATAATAGAAATCTGCAAAACATAAATCAAATACAAACTTCAGATAAACAAATAACATCAGAATTGGCAGATGAGAATATAGCTCAAAGACCGAAAGAAATTACTAAAAGGAATTTAGGTACTGAAAATAAAATTGAAGTAAAAAACAATAAGAATTCCACTCCACAATCTGCTACTACTATTAAACAACCTATTGCTGAAGTGAATCAGAAAAATATGGAAATAAAAAAAGACAATAATAATACTTCACAAATAAAGGATGAATCCATACAGGTACAAACTGAAAAAATAGAACAAGAAGTTGTCAAGGAAGAAAAGCCTATAACTATTGAAGAATATAAAACTAATGACACTATGGTTAATACGATAAAAAATGTTATAAATAGTAATCAAAGTGAAGATATGAAATTATATGGATATAACATTATTATAGATAGTTCTATTGTTGAAGATACTTCTCAATTTACATATACTAAACAAAGAGTAATTGATAAAATTAAATATAAATTTGGTACAATTAAAATATATGCAAGAGATTACTACAATAATGGGCAATTTATATGCACACAATGTTATGTTATATAGGAAAGGAGGTAATAGTTATCACTTAAAAGTATTAAAGAAGGTTTAGAATTATAATATAAATAACAAAAAAGCACTTAATAATAAGTGTTTTTTATTATGGAAAGGATTGATGAAATGAAAAAAGTTAAAAGTAAAAAATTATTAACAATGCTAATGTTAGCATTAACATTGTTTTCAACATTAAGTCCAATAGTATTTGCTACAGAAATTAGTTCAGCAAATATTCAAAATAGAGGAAATGTTGAACATCATTTACAATATTGGAATGAAACAAAAAATGCTTGGTATTATGTAACTACAACTTATACGACTTATAATGAAGGTAGTAAAGAATATCCTGCTTATTGTATAAATCGTGAATATCCAGGAGTTGGAGAATTGCCAGATTATTCTGTCGATGTTGATGCAACTCTTACAGAAATTTTAGGAGATGTTAGAGTATGGAGAACTATTATAAATGGATTTCCTTATAAATCAGCAAGTGAGCTTGGAGTGGCTAATGATATGGAGGCTTTTCAAGCTACTAAAATGGCTGTATATAGTATTTTATATAATTATGATCCTAATACTAGATTTAGAGGGGCTGATCAAGGAGCAGATGCTAGAGGAAATGCTATAAAAAGAGCAATAGTAAATATGGTTAATGAAGGAAGAAATGGAACTCAAGTACCTTCAGATCCGAATATAACACTTTCTACTTCAGAAAATTTATACGAGGATGGAAATTACTACACTCAAAAAATAAATGTTTCAAGTACCGTTGATATGGCAAGTTATATAGTTACTGCCACTGCAAACTTACCTGAAGGAACTATTATTACTAATTCAAATGGTATTCAAACAAATTCATTTAATAAAAATGAAAGTATGTATGTAAAAATTCCAAAGGTACAAATGGGACAAGATATTTCAAATGCAATAATTAATGTGCAAGGAAAAGTTAAAACATATCCTGTATTTTATGGAAAAACAAAAGTTGATGGAACTCAAAATTATGCACTTGCTTATGATCCATTTGGAGATGGTGTTGGTAGAGCTATATTGAATATAAAGACTAATACAGGAAAAGTAGTAGTAAATAAAACAGATGCTGAAACTTCACAACCTATCGAAGGAGTTAAATTTTCTTTAAAAAGAGAAGATGGAACAATAGTAGGAACAGCAACAACTAATGAACAGGGACTTGCTATATTTGATAAATTGTATCAAGGAGAGTACAAATTAGTTGAGGTAGAAACAAATTCAAAATATGTTTTAAAGAATGTAGAATTTGATATACCTGTTGCATATAATAAAATTTCTAATGTTAATGTTGAGAATGAGCATAAGAAGGGTAATATAAAAGTTTACAAAGTAGATAAGGATAATAACAGGGTGGTACTTGGAAATGTGAAATTTGACCTATTCTCACACGAATTTAATAAAGTAATTGGTACATACTATACAGATGTAAATGGAGAATTGGAAATAAAAAATTTAAGAATTGGCGACTACTCATTAATAGAAATGGAAACAAACAAATGGTATAATCTTGCTGAAGATACAGATGTTGAAGTTGAATGGAATTTAACAAAAGAACTTCAAATAGAGAATGAACTAAAAAAAGGTTCTATAAAAATAATAAAAGTCGATGAAGAAGATAATGAAGTAAAACTTGAAAATGTTAAATTTAAAGTTATGGACAAAGAGGGAAATGTCTTAGAAGAATTAATAACAGATGAGAATGGAGAAGCTGAAACATCTAGTTATCCTATAAGAGATTTTTCAGAACTAAAAATACAAGAAGTTGACACATTAGATACTTATGTTTTAGATGATGAAATTCGCACTATTAAACTTGAAGAAAACCAAATAAAAGATGTTACATTTGAAAATGAAAAAATTAAAGGAAAGATTGAAGTAATAAAAGTAAGTGCTAATGATAATGAACTTACAGGAGATAAGAAAGGCAGTCCCCTTGAAGGTGCTATATTTGAAGTTTATAATTCAAATAATGAATTAGTGGATACCTTAACAACTAATAGCGAAGGTAAAGCTATTTCTAAACTACTTGTAAAAGGAAAATACTATTTAAAAGAAGTAGATTCAGGATCACCATATTACTTAATAAACTCAAACATATTTGAAACTGAAATAAAAGAACATAAAGAAATTGTTGATGTAAATGTTGAAGATGATAGTGTTGATATTGAGGTTGAAGTTGAGAAAAAAGGATTTGTAGAAACTCAATCAAAAGACAGTATTTACTATAATTTTTCAAATATTCATAATAAATCCAATATTGCATTAGACAATTTTATATGGAGTGATTCATTACCTACAAATGCATTAAGAGCAAACAAAATTTATACAGGGACATGGAATGAAGATTTAAAATATTCTGTATGGTATAAAACTAATTTAAGCGATGATTATATAATGTTAAAAGATGGTTTAAGTACATTAATAAATAATGAAGTGAAATTTACAGATGCTACATTACAGGAGGGAGAATTCATAACAGACTTTGAATTTAGATTTGGAACAGTAAAAGCAGATTTTAGAGAAGTTGAACAACCTAGATTATACTGTGATATGTTAGAGAATTTACCAAATGGATTTATATTTGTAAATCACACAAAAGTATCAGGAAATTACAAAGATTTTTATGTTGAAGATAAAGATGATTGGACTACAATTACTTATTATAAAGAAATAGAAACAACACAAAAACTTCCTAGAACAGGCTGTTAGTATTGACATTTAAAGAAAAAACTATATAATGGAGAAAATAATAATTTTGAATTCATATATTTATATTGAATTATTATTTTATTTACTAAATTTTTGAGGTATGGAATATTAAATATTCTGTACCTCTATTTTTTTTGCCTGAAATATGATAGTATGTAGTGGGAGTGAGAAAAATGGAAAGTATTTATGAATATATTAATAAAAGTATAAAAGCAAATGGAATGTTAAAAGATGATTTTAATTTGGATAAATATACTGATTGCCAACCTAATAAAATGAAATTTGCATTAGGAGCATTAGATGGAATATCATATTTTCACTCAAAAAATGAAGTTGATGAAGAACAGTTAGAATTTTTGAAAAAAATATTAAAATTATTACAAGAAGACTCAATAGCATTAAATGGAAATCTTATAAATGAATATTATAAAAATAATGATAAGAGGGTTTTATCAACTATAGATAATTTACTAAGTTGGATAATAGAAAATGCCAAAGAAATTGATAATAAGCTATTATTTGAACTTGCAATATATTTAATGATGTGTTCAATAAATCCTGAAGCAGTAAAGATAGGTATTGCTATAATAGGATTAATAGATCTTTCAGATAAAGATGAGTTAGTTAAAGTTATAAAAAAACTGGCACTATGCGATGAATTTACATTATATGCAAATATTGCTTTAAGTAATTTACTAAATATTAACGATATTAGATTTATGCTAGTGAAGAAAGTTAATGGATGGGGAAAAATCTATCTAGTTAATTCATTAAAAAACGAAAATGAAAGTATAAATGAATGGCTAATAACAAATGGATGTGATAATGAAATAGCATTAGGTTATCTAGCTTATGAAGTAGCTGAAAAAATTGATTTATTAAAAGTATTAAAAAGAGCAGATTTATCTGATGAAGAATTTAAAGGTATATGTAGTATAATGGAAGGACTAATTGCAGAAGAGCCTTTTAAAGGAATTTCATGTTATGAAAATTATATTGAAATATATGAAGGTTTCTTAGAGCAATTTGAGAAACACATTGATAATATTGATTATTATAATATACCAATAATGATTTCCATGTATTTATTTAATAAAGAAGAAAAAAGCAAAGAAGATATAGAAGTAGCAGAAAAAATAGTAGATCTATTAGATGGAGAAAAAGTATATAATACATTAAAAAAAGAAATTGTAGAGAGAAATAAATTAAAACAAGTAATTGATATATTAAAATATAATTCAAAAATTGAATTAATTGATGAAATATTTGAAAAATTTAAAGAAAATCCATTTGAGAGATATTACTGTTTAGAATATTTATTACAAAAAGAGGGGTACTTAGATAAAAGCATAGATATATTACAAAGTTCAATAAATTTACAAGAACATTATTCAGATCCTGAGACTATAATGGGGTTATCTGATGAGTATAGTAATAATTTAGTTTTTATTATACAGATATTAAGAGACTATCCATTTAAAGGAACTGAATTTATAGTAGCAGGGTTAAAGTCAAAAACGATGCAACATAGAAATGCTTCATTAAATACAATAAAAGAATGGAAAAATAGAGCTAATATAGATATAACGGATTTTCCAAATGAAATTTATAAATCATTATTAGAGTTAAAAGAAAAAGAAATAATAAGAAGTTATAAAATAGCAATTAACGATTTATTAGGTATAAATGAAGATTTATCAAATTATGAAGAGCCTGAAATATATTGGAATGATATTGACGAAGGAATTAATATAGATATATATAGTGATGAAATAGAAGATTTATTTGAAACACAGATAAAAATCAGAGGAAAAGATTATTATTCAAACAATATGGTGTACTCTTGTAATAAAAGTTTAAATAAATATACAGCATTTGTTCAAGGAACAGAATTTGGAAAAGAATACGAAGTAAATATAATAATGAATAAGAATAATAAAATACAAAAAATAGAGTGTAATTGCCCATATCCAAACAACTGTAAACACGAATATGCTACAATATTATATATAAGAGATAAATATAAAAATAATTAAATTATAATCATAGTGAAAAGTAATTTTGTGAAATTAGAAAAAAGTAATGCCAGTATAATTTTGTACTGGTATTTTTTATCAAAAAAAGTCGTAAATTATTGAGAAAAAAAGAATTTTATGATATAAACTATAATAGTTATAATAGGTTTTTGGGAGGTTACAATGAATAAACAACAATTAGCATCTAAAATATGGGAATCAGCTAATAAAATGCGTTCGAAAATAGAAGCAAATGAATATAAAGATTATATTTTAGGTTTTATATTTTATAAATTTTTATCGGATAAAGAAGAAAATACATTAAGAAAAATGGGATTGTCAGGAGATTTTAAAATTGTATCAGAAGATAATACAAGAATTGTAAAAACTATGCAGAATGAAATAGGATATTTTATATCTTATGATAACTTGTTTTCAACATGGATCGCTAAAAAAGGAGATTTTGATGTATCAAATGTAAGGGATGCTCTTTCAGCATTTAATAGATTAATTAATGACACATATAAAAAAGTATTTGAAGGAATTTTTGATACATTGCAAACAGGATTAAGTAAACTTGGAGATAATTCAAAATCACAGACTAAAGCAATTAGTGATCTACTATATTTAATAAAAGATATTCCTATGGATGGCAGACAAGATTATGATGTATTAGGATTTATATATGAATATTTAATTAGTAATTTCGCAGCTAATGCAGGGAAAAAAGCAGGAGAGTTTTATACGCCACACGAAGTATCCCAACTAATGTCAGACATAATTGCTAATCATTTAAAAGATAGAGAAAATATTGAAATATATGATCCAACAAGTGGATCAGGTTCATTGTTAATAAATATTGGTAATTCTGTTTCAAAATATGTCAAAGATCCAAATAAAATAAAATATTATGCTCAAGAATTAAAACAAAATACATATAACTTGACAAGAATGAATTTAATAATGAGAGGAATTTTACCTGATAATATAATTGCAAGAAATGGAGATACGCTTGAAGATGATTGGCCATTTTTTGATGAAAACCATGAATATACACCTTTATTTATAGATGCAGTTGTATCAAATCCACCATATTCTCAAAATTGGAATCCTCAAGATAAAGAAACAGATAGTAGATATAAAGAATATGGGTTAGCACCAAAAGCTAAAGCAGATTATGCCTTTTTATTACATGATTTATATCATTTAAAAAGTAATGGAATAATGACTATAGTATTGCCACATGGAGTATTATTTAGAGGTGGAGAAGAAAAAGAAATAAGAAAACAACTTATCGAAAAAAATAATATAGATACAATTATTGGATTACCTGCAAATATATTTTTTGGAACAGGTATACCAACAATCATTATGGTATTAAAAAAACAAAAAAGCAATACAGACATTCAGATAGTAGATGCATCTAAGGGATTTATAAAAGAAGGTAAAAACAATAAATTAAGAGCTTGTGATATAAAGAAAATTGTAGATACAGTCATTAATAGAGAAAATGTTGAAAAATACGCCCGAGTAGTCACTAGAGAAGAAATAAGAGAAAATGATTATAACTTAAATATTCCAAGATATGTTGATTCTTCAGAAGAGCAAGAAACATTTGATATATACGCGTCAATGTATGGAGGAATACCAAAAGCAGAGTTAGATAAATACAATATGTATTTTGATGTGCTTCCTAATTTAAAAAGAGATTTATTTAAAAAAATAAATGAAAATTATTATACACTTGATAAAGGCAATATATTAGAATTTATAAAGAATCATCAAGATGTTATAAATTATAAAAATTTATTTAAAAATGCCTTCAATAATTTTGAAGATTATCTATATAATGAATTAATAACAAATGTAACTGAATTAAATATTGGAAGTAAAGAAAATGATATAAGTGTAGAGATATTTAGCAGAATGGAGAATGTTCCATTAATAGATAAATATAAAGCTTTTCAAATATTAGATGACGAATGGAGTAAAATTTCAGGAGATATTGAACTTATACAAACAGAAGGGATAAAAACTTGTAATAAAGTAGATCCTAAAATTGAAATAAAAAAGAAAAACAATAAAGAGGAAGAAGTACAAGTAGGATGGCAAGGCAGAATTATTCCATTTACAATAATTCAAGCATATAAATTATCCAGTGAACTAAATAAAATTAAAGAAATAAATAACAGATTAGAAGAAATAACTTCAATATATCAAGAAACAATAGATAGTTTATCAGAAGATGAAAAAGAAACAATTTCTGATTTACTAAATGATACTAATGATGCATTTGTTAATGCTATGGTAACCAAAAAAGCGAAAGAATTATTAAAAAATAAAGATAATGCAGAAGAAATTAGTAAAACTATAATAGACATAAGTAAATTAATAGATGAAGAAAAAGAGCTTAAGAAAAAATTAAAAACTAGTGAGATTGAACTTGAAAATAAATCGAAAGAAGAAATTGAAAAATTATCTGAAGAAGAAATAAAAAAATTGCTAGAAATAAAATGGATAAAGCCGATTACTGAGAATATCTATAAACTAGTTATTGATTTAATTAATGAATTTACAAAAAGTATGGAAAACCTATCAAAAAAATATGATACAACATTACTTGATTTGGAAAAGGAAATTTCAAATACAGAAAGCGAACTTTCAAGCTTGATTGATGACCTTGTTGGAGATGAATTTGATATGAAAGGACTTAATGAGTTCAAATCATTATTGAATGGTGGAAAATATGGAGAATAAATCGTTAAAACCTAAGATTAGATTTAAGGGATTTACTGAAGCTTGGGAACAGCGTAAGTTGAAAGATATTTCTATTATACAAGCAGGTGGAGATGTTGATAATACTAAAATTAAAGAAGACGGAAAATATCCTGTAATAGCAAATGCTTTAACCAATGATGGAATTGTAGGATATTATAATGATGAATATAGAATTAAAGCTCCAGCAGTCACAGTAACAGGTCGTGGGGATGTTGGACATGCACAAGCTAGAACAATTGATTTTACACCGGTTGTAAGACTACTAGCTTTAAATACAAAACATGATGCGAATTTTATAGCGAATGCAATTAATACGAAAAGAATAATTGTTGAGTCAACAGGTGTGCCACAATTGACAGTACCACAACTTGAAAATTATGAAATAAAAATTACATCTGAAAAAGAAGAAAATAAAATTGGAGAATTATTTATTAAAATAGATAACCTTATCACTCTTCATCAGAGAAAGTGTGATAAATTAGTAAACATTAAAAAGTCATTATTAGAAAAAATGTTTCCTAAAAATGGTAACAATGTACCAGAAATAAGATTTAAAGGGTTTACTGAAGCTTGGGAACAGCGTAAGCTTGGAGAAATTCTAAAATATGAGCAACCTCAGAATT